>Ga0209045_1000063_pt1 | contig 130313 bp, 70 predicted proteins | sample SaaInlLV_10m_DNA_4_FD_184664 | JGI IMG/M metagenome (GOLD analysis project Ga0209045, IMG submission 184664) | Marine microbial communities from expanding oxygen minimum zones in the Saanich Inlet - Saanich Inlet SI072_LV_200m_DNA (SPAdes) (version 2) | ecosystem: Environmental > Aquatic >...
CAAATCGAACACCCTGAAGGCCCAAAACAAAACCTGCGTCGCTACGCTCCGAACAGTGTTCGAATTCATCCGGAATCGCTGTTCGAAATGGACCGGAACAGGTGTTCGAATTCACCGGAATGCGCACGTGTCCCGTTCCTTGCCAGGGTCGTGTAGGCCGAACCCCTTCCCGTTCCATTCACACAGGTTCTTCTTCCGTTGCCCCTTGTAGTGTTTGATCAAGGTTGCTTCTGGGGCGAGGGTGGTCCAGTTCCGGTGGACATAGAGGCATTTGAAGGACATGTCGGCCAACGAGATGTTCAGCCGCGCTCCTATCTTGCTCCGGTGCTCACCTACTCTTTTCTGCAAGTCATCGGCCTTGCCCACATAAACCAATGTGCCTCGATGATAGAGTTGGTAGACCCCCTGTGTGGAAGCCACTTCCTGGATGCGGGCCTCCGACATCTCTGCCGCATCAAGCTGGCCGAACTTCTCCACAAGCTGCGTAGTCAGAGCAGCCATTATGTCGATCTCGAAATTGTCAGCAAACAGCTTCGCCACCGGACCACCTGACTTCTTGACAGACACACTCTCCACACTTCGTACAAAGTGTAGACAATTTGGCGGCTGGGGACTGACATGCAAGCTCGGCATAGGTGGCCGTGGGGGAGGAAATGTAGAGAGTTCGGGGAGACGTTGGGTTTACCCGCTGTCAGCCCATGGTTGGAGAGAGGCGTTCAGCAGGTTGGCTCAGGACGGAATCAGGGGAAGGACATTGCCAGTATCAGACATGGCCCTGTTTCACTCACCTATCCAGGTAGAAATGGCATTCAGCTCATTTCCCTCAATCCCTCATTGAGGAAAGGAGCCACGAAATTGCTACGGTAAGGAGAAGTGCGGGGAGAAATAACGCAAGAACTGCAAACAGGAAGTTCCGGCTTGAGTTCCAGACATACATACCCAAGAACATTCCTGGTACCACCCCGATGAGCGTGCCGAGCAATGGGGGAAGTGATTCATCGATAGTCTGTCGGTCAATCTCGTCACATGTGACGGCAACACCGCAATGAGGGCAACGCCGCTGCCTGACCGTTACCCGCATCCGCAAGTGAAGTACAGTGCCGCATTGCGGGCATCGGTAATGGTATCGGTAGCCAGACGCCATGGTCCCTCTGTGAGCCTCCCGCTTGGTATCCGCAGATAGACATATACGGAGGACAATAGCGAAGGAGTCGGTCATGTCAAGGCAAAGAAGGAGGCACAGTTCGCCCACCCCCTTTCCTGAACTCGGGCTTCTCGTCAGGAAGTCAATCGGCAGTCCAGTACACAATAACAGTATGCCTTGTGTCATCCTGACAGCCATCAGTCGTCATCCCCGACGACGCTCAGCCGGAACACAACGGGATTGTGGTCGCTATACCACTTCCTGAACTCGTTGTGATCATACGGGCACGATTCGTGTGTCGTGAATGCTCGTCTTAGAACTATCCATAGTGTTGCTCACGATGGCAATTTGGGCAAAGTGCCAAAGCGTTTTCCAGAGTGTCTTCGCCGCCATCTGCGAGGCTTTTGACATGATGCACTTCCAAAAACGGAGAACCATCGGATGCCCGACTAAAAGGAGCAGGACTGCCACAGACTTCACAGTGTCCATTGGCTCGCAGGAGAGCCTCTACGACAATATCGGGATTTCGTCGGTAGGTATAGGAGTATACCCTAAGCCTCTCAGGTCGTCTATTGGACTTCGCAATGCGTTGTTTTCGTTCTTCTGATGTGTCCTTTCTGGCCCTTCCTATTCCCTCGGTCTCTTCATCTACAAGCTCCTGGATATCAATGACATTCTGCTCTTCATCCAGAAGTTTCGGAGCATCAATGCCTGGTAGCCCGTGAGCTGTTTCACCCCCTTGTTGATTGGTTGGGAACGAGATAACGGCAAGTGCCTCATCTATGAACCCCAGCTCGATAAGGTAGCTAAGCCCAAAGCTCGTGAAGCCGTCGTATGTAGCATCAGATTTCCAAGCATCTTGTTTCCCAATCCGAACCGCATACTCACGAGCAAGCTCTTTGCCTTTGTATCCTTCCTTCACCAATGACAGCAGAGACATGATTGCGTGGATTGTTGGCGAAGCAGATCGGTTAGCGAGAATGTGGTCTCGCAATAGCCTCGCTTGATCTTCTGAAAGGCACCACTTGCTCTTCACCCGCTGGCTGTAGTAGCTCATGCCAAGCGTGGTAATCTTGACTTCGTCCTTGGTTGGCCTAGTGACAAGGCCCAAGCCCTCGGCCAAACGCACCAAAGTTCTGACCCGTACTTTCGGGTGCTTAGCTCTGCCGCTCTTCGTTGTCTCAGCGGAGTGCTTGCCCAAGGTTGCCAGCTCTGCGTGTTCTTCCTGTGCCACAAAATACACAACACCATTTACATAGTGCAGTTTGGCAACCGTGAATACTTGACCGTTCATAGTCTTCTTTCGTCCCAACACACATTGAGGCAGCATTGAAAGCGGGATGATTCGAGGCCGGTTAGAGTTTCGTCAGAGGCCCACTCCGACTAGCACTCCTCTCAACCGGCTCGCACAGGTCATTCATCCTCGCAGGAGAGTTCCTTGTATCGGGCAGCGTGGATCTCGACCATCATGTCTTTGTAGGTATCCATGAAATCAGTGTCTATCGTGAGGCTGAAATCCTTGTACTTGTTGAATGAGTAGGAAACGTCCTTCTCATCAAGGATCTTCTTGATAGCTTCCTGCTTTTCTTCGTCCTTTACATTGAACCAGAACATTGAATTTGGCTTTGTTCTCTTGTCGAACATGTAGGAGTTCCGATTCTCAACAACAATGCTGATGTAGCTCTGGGTGAAATTTATGGAGGTTTGAGGGTCATCAGCCTTCAGGATGCTGAACAGCTTCTGAGCTGTTTTCAGCGACCAGCTTGATTTCGTGTTCCAGCTCTTCTCATCAACGGGTGCCGATTCCTCCTCATCTTCCGGCTCCACATAGATATCCAAGACCTTCGAGAAATTAAGGACAAGATCATCCTTGACTTTCAGTAGGTCAGTTTGGATTGCGATCATCGGAACATTCAGGCTCAGTATCTGGATCACATTGAAATACCTGCGATCAAAAGACTCTGCCACCAGGACGCAGTAGTGCTGCCTCTGTGGGTACTTACGTTTCTCGTTATCCCAATACTCGATTGCTCGGATGATATGCGAGGGATCGGTTTCTCCCAACATCACCTCAACTTCATACATCGCATTGTTGTCTGCTGGGTCTCTGAGAAGGATATCGAGTCGTCCCCCGCTGACTTGCTTCTTTTCTTTGTTGACAGGGACGAGATCCCCCAATCCCAGATGGGCAGGATTCTTATAGATCAAGTCCTGCAACCAGTACTCATCTTTACCCGCATTTCGGATGAAGACTTTGCTCCCGAAGCTGATCGGCTCGTTCATCTAGCTCTCCCCAGAAAGTGAAAACACTGTTCCTCAACATCCGTATCTGACACCACAAGTGGTGGTCGATGCCTGAGGATTTTCGCACCTGGCACCCTCTTACAGTGTCGGTCAATCATCATCTGCGCCAATTCCCAGCCTGAACACGACAGGATTGTGATCACTGTGCCACTTCCTGAACTCGTTGTGGTTGCTTTCCTGGTTTCGCCTCTTTCGTCTTTGTCCTTCCTGTCTTCTCAGTACTCAGCATGCCCGTAGCGTGCCCAGATACCAGGGAGGGGACTTTCATTGAACCACTCTACAGCTCTGTCGAGTTCGCCTTTCTGTGATGATGGGTCAACCAGCCTGCTAGTATCCCCTTGAGCAAGTTCCCTCACATGTTTGCAGGACTTTCCATGATGGCCTGCTGGGCATGAGCAACCAATCACCAACTGACCAGTATCAGAGCGAGTGAAGGTCACATCATAGTCTATCGCACCGTCCCCTTTTGCTTTCAACACGATTTTCTCAGCCACAATCTCTACTCCTTGGTTGGCGTCAGCATCGTTTGCTGGTCAATCATCATCCTTCTCTACATGCAGCCGGAACACAACGGGATTGTGATCGCTATACCACTTCCGAAACTCGTTGTGCCTGTATGGCTCCCCTGGGAAAGTCGCCGTCTCATGCCACATAGGCTGCATTGCCTTGACAAGATCCACTACTGCCATGTCGAACCCAGTGTCCATTTCCGGTGTGCTCTCAGGTCGGTAGAAGATGTGGTCGTAGGGCTTCGGTCCGTTGACGTTGGTGTTGGTTGAGCGGCATTCATCATTCAGTGACATGAACCCATCCGGTGTAGTGTCCGTCAATTCTCCGGCATTCTCGATGTTACAGTCGCCAAGTATGATGAAGTCTTTTTCAAAGGCATCATTTGCCCCGATCCAGCCTGAGATAGCACCAAGCTCATGCTTGCGTCTCGCCTTGTCCTTCCGACCTGAGCCTGGTTGCAGATGGACGCTGATGAGGACGAAATCGGTCATTCCCTCACTGGCCCTGAAAGAGAATGCATAGGGCACCCTTTCGTAGTCATCGTGGTTGGAGCGGTCATCAGCCAGGAATCCGTGGGGCAGATCCATGGCTCGATCCACGTTGTCGTCACGGTAGAACACCACCCACCACTCCGTTGCAGATCCATTGTTGTGGTGCCGGTCACCTGTCCCTGTGTCCTCCTCGGATAGCCAATAGTCAAAGCCCAAGTCCTTCATGGCGTCGAAGAACTCAGCGGCTTCTGGATCAGGCTTCACCGGAGAACCATCTGGGAACAGTGCTGGGTGAGGTGGGGAGACGAGTTCCTGCACCACTACGACATCATAGCCTTTGAGTATTGATGCAAGTGCTACGTCATCACGGCTCTTGCTGGACCCCAGGAACTGGATGTTGAATGAGCAGATCGTGAGCTGATCTGTGTTGGCAGTGCTGGAGCCTGTCTCACGGCGTTCAGAGACTTCGGCTGCGACCTTCGTTACTGCCGTTTCTCCTGTTTCTTTTGCCAGCTCGACGCTACGCTTACGGGCACCGACAAGAGCCAAGTAGGTATCCCCAATCGGTCCAGCCGGAATGAACATGGCTGGTATGAAGGTGACGCCGACCAGTAGCACTAGTGCTGCCACTGCCAGCTTGATTCCCCAGTGCCTGCTACGTTTCTGACGGCTCCCTTTCTTTTGCTTTGTAGCCATGATCCAGCTGTATTTCCTTTGGGTCAGTTTGTACTTCATTCCCCGTGGGGAGGATACTCAGGCCAGTTCAGAACCAGTGTCATGATCTTTGCCACCCGTTCCTGAATCCCTGGTGCCTTGCTTTCCCTGGAGCCTGCCACGTTCACAACAGGATTGGCTGGAGGAGTCGGCACTGACGGGCATTCGAGACCACCCCCCGACAACCATTCCAGTATTCCTCGTGCTATGGCCTTGTCGTCCTGTTGGTCCAGATCAGCATGCAGCCATGGACGGCAGTGCTTCACTGCGAAGTCAACAGTTCTTTTTGAGCCACCAGAGGGTTGGCCGTGGGTGAAGATGAGGGTGAGGTGGGAATCGACAACATTCTGTTCAGTTCTGGCCAGGTAACTTCGGCTTCGGGTCTCCACCAATCCATACTTGGACGGAATCCCGCCATCTTCTGCCAATCTTCCCTTCGGACACCAACCACCATGGGGTATCCCCAAGCTGATGGCTGCGTCCAGGCCACCACGATCTGCACCGGTCTGACCACCGGAAACGACCTTCACTACCAAACTCCGCATAGGATGGATACCTTACCCAAGCTGATATTGCTCTGAATTATCTGGACACCCAACATACATCACCAACATTGGGAGAGTGGGATGGCACATACCAAACCCAATTCAGACTTCCTGCCAAAGGCGATGGATATGGTCAGCGTTGACCGCCCCTCACAAGCCAACGAATCTCTGGAGGATGGGAAGCAGAATCAACTTCAGATGGCTGATGGCCAGCCGGATCAGCTCCAGGCACTTGAGGAGATTATCAGCAGGGGGCTGCACACGTTCTTCGAGGTCGGCGGTGCTTTGCTCATAATCCGCAGGGAGGAACTCTACCGTCTTTCGGGCTACACGACATTTGCCGAGTACTGCCAGAAGCGATGGGACATCACCCCCAGACGCATGAGGCAGATCACGGATGGAACAGAAGTCCTCAATACACTGAGAGAATATGATGACCGGAACCATGGTTCCCTTTTTGGCGGCAGGCTCCCTGAGAATGAGCGTCAGGTCAGGCCATTGATGAGGCTCAGAGGCAACGTAGAAGAGCTTGGCGCAGCGTGGAGCACCGTCCTGGCTCAAGCCCCCGAAGGCAGGGTCACTGGAGCCATCGTTAAGGATGCCGTTGCCACTACGGAACAGAAAGGAACGAAGCCGCCGAAACGGTACACGATTCTAGCTGACCTTGAGCGTGGCAGGAAGCTGTTAAGAGAGGCCAAGAAGGAACTGGGCCAGCATTTTGAGTACTTCGCAGACCAGATATCCCAGCTCCCGATGGATTTGCTCGACAAGCGCATCAAGCTTGCAGCAAGAGCACCCAAGGACGGGAAAGCCGTCTTTGGCACTTGGGAGTGGGTCGATGCAGAACTGGACTGTATCTCTGGCTGTAGCAACGATTGTCGGTACTGCTATGCCAAGGCGAAAGCAATCCGCACAGCTAGGTATTCCGGCAAGACGGCTGCGAACTGGGCAGAGGAATCGGAACTTGAGAAGTGGCGGGTGAAAGAGGGACGGAAGCCAGCTCACAGCTTCATGTTCCCAACACAGCACGACATCACCCCAACCAACATGGGAGCGTGTCTGGGCGTCATCGACACAATGCTAGGAAGGGAGGGCGTTGACAGACTACTGATCGTCTCAAAGCCCCATCGTGAGTGCATACAGGCCATCTGCTCACAGTTCAGGGAGCACAAGGAGCAAATCGAGTTCAGGTTCACCATCGGGTCAGCAAACGATGCTGTCCTCAGCTTCTGGGAACCCAACGCACCCCAGTTCGAGGAACGTCTTGAGTGCCTTAAACACGCTCACGAGCAAGGGTTCGCGACCAGTGTCTCCTGTGAACCGATGTTGGACGGCGAAATTCAGGCGGTGCTTGGGGAGGTGGAACGATTCGTGTCCGATTTCGTCTGGCTCGGTAAGGCGAACCTTCTGTGCCAGCGAGTGGGAGCTAACTGCCCTGGCGATGAGGAGGCACTGAACAGAGCCAGGGGGTTGATGGCGCAGCAAAACAGCCAGTTCATCTGGGAGCTGTACCACCGGCTCAAGGACCACCCCAAGGTCAAGTGGAAAGAGAGCATCAAAAAGGTCGTTGGCTTGCCAAGAGCGGTGGAAGCGGGAACCGATGAATGACATCCGTTGAGCGTCCAGGGGATAAGTGCCTGCGATGCTCTGTCCATTAACGACCTTTATTGACGACCTTAACCATCTCTGCACCAGCCATTTGCCAAACATTCGATGACGCAGCAAAATGTTTCAATAATGTTTCAGTTCGTGCATCTAGAACGGCCTTTTCGGGGACATAGAAGTAGAGCGAACAACACGCAACCTGAGCTGTAAGTCGTTCTGGGAGAGAAAGAAGAATGGTACGCCCGACAGGATTCGAACCTGTGGCCTTCTGCTCCGGAGGCAGACGCTCTATCCAGCTGAGCTACGGGCGCATTTGCACTCTCTCAAGTGAAGCCCCTAAAATACCCACCCGAAGGCCGCTTTCAAGTGCCCAGTACAGACGCGGCGAGGCAAAGTTCGGCATGATACCTGCTAAACTGAGGAGTCGACACGGTGTAAGCGAGACAGCAATGGGGTTACGGAGCACCTTAGGAGAGACAGTCTGAGTAGGCCGAGCCGACTGTCCCCCCTTGATCCAGAGTTGACGGAGGTGTCTCAGGATGTACCACACAAGAGATATACGAGACACTTCAGATAGAATGTGACACTTGGCGGAGGACGGAAAATGCGTTCTCTACTCGGAAGCGAGGGCGACACGCCGAAGTAGAGGGTTCTCCTCCTTCCCCGGGGCGAGTGCATAACGCTGAAGCCGGGGCGATACGAAGCGAGAAACACGCACACCAGAAGCCTTTCCCATAGAGACAGAGACTATCTCACCGGGACGGCCGGAAACGAGACACCTGCTGGGGCTATTCGTGGGGCCACAAGTAAACTTGCATTGCCCGTAGGTAAAGTTCATGTTACTTCAGGAAGCTATTGTGAAGTGAGAAGGAAGTAGCCAAGGTTAGTTCACGGAAGAAAGGAGGAGGTGCGTACACGTTCCTTAGAGTGGTGATCTTGAGTAAAGGGAATCGGGACGTTGGGAACCTAAACATGAGACCATGTCCCAGACGGGGATCCCCCCGCCATCAAAGAAGTAAATCGAAAGGAAAGTAGCTGTGAAACGAGGAATTTTGAGTGCATTTGTCTCTGGAGCGCTTGCTCTGCTAGTCGTAGGGTGTCAGTGCACACCCGCAGGTACAGGAGCTGCGCCGACGCCAGCTCCCGCACCCGCACAGACGTACGTAGCTGGCAGTTCCACTTCAACCGCGATCTATCCGTACAACTGTGGCGCCTGCGGCGTCCTCCGGGTAGAGAAGTCCGTTCCCGCAGAGGTCCAGCTCGGCGAGGCCTTTGACTACCAGATCAAGGTAACGAACCTCACCAACGGCCCTGTTCAGAACGTCGTCGTATCAGACGCGATGCCAGCCGGGTTCAAAGTCCTGAGCTCAACCCCCAAAGCGACCTCCACTGCAGGTGGCGTGTCGAAGTGGGCGCTTGGTGCAATGAACGGTGGAGAGAGCAAGTACATCCGGGTCAGTGGCTCCGCCACACAGACCGGTTCGCTCGAGTACTGTGGCGATGCCACGTTCGAGATCCCGAACTGCGTCACGACCAAGGTTGTCGAGCCCGCCCTGAAGGTGACGGTCTCGGCTCCGGAATCCGTGCTGATCTGCGATCCTATCCCGATCAAGTACACGGTAACGAACTCAGGCAGTGGCGTGGCCAAGGATGCCAAGGTCACAAGCGCTCTGCCCAAGGGCGTTGTCGCCAGCGATGGCAAGACCAACCTGGTCTTCCCCGTCGGCAACCTGATGCCTGGCCAGACGCAGGAACTGAGCGCCACGGCCAAGGCCACGAAGACCGGTAAATTCGCCATTCCCGTCAAGGGTGATGCCGCTGGTGGTCTGACCGCCGACGCCGCTCCCGCCACGGTCACGGTGAAAGAGCCGAAACTGACGATCACGAAGCAGGCTCCGAAGAGACTGTACCTCGGTCGTCAAATGACCTACGAAATCACCGTGAAGAACGTCGGCGATGCTCCGGCTGACAACACGGTCGTGACCGACACACTGCCGGCTGGCGTGAACTTCATCTCAGCCAGCGATGGTGGCGTGCACTCCGTGGGTACTGTCAAGTGGGCCCTCGGCGCACTGTACCCGAACAAGTCCAAGGCCCTGACGGTAACAGTCAGCGCCAGTGGCGTTGGTGATCTCCGCAACGTGGCGAAGGCCGAAGCCGTTTGCACGAAGGCAGTTTCCGCAACTGCGTCGACAAACGTCAAGGGCATCCCCGCCATCCTGCTTGAGGTCATTGACGTTTCTGACCCGATCCCCGTTGGCAGCAACGAGGAATACATCATCACAGCCACCAACCAGGGCAGCGCCGTGGACACGAACATCCAGATCGTGTGTACGCTCGAGGCGAACGAGACCTACGTCTCCTCCTCAGGCGCGACGATCGGCAAGGCCGCAGGCAACGTCATCACGTTTGCTCCGCTGCCGAGCCTGGCTGCCAAGGCCAAGGCTGAATGGCGCGTCGTTGTCAAGGCTGCGAAGGCCGGCGATGTGCGCTTCAAGGTCAAGATGGACACTGACCAACTCACCCGTCCGGTTGAGGAAACTGAAGCAACGCATCTCTATCAGTAAGCGTCTTCTGACGTGAACCGATCAGCGCCCGGCGTGTTTTCGAACGCGCCGGGCGCTTCTTTTTGGGGTATCCCCACGGAAAGAAGTGACCGACAAGCAGCGAGACATGTTCCGCCGCGGAGCACGGAGCTACTCAAGACGCCTCTTCGACGTAACACACCCCTTCGTGGTCGTGTTTCTCCGGAACCGAAAGGCAGCAAGACATGCTCCGCCGCGAAGCGCGGAGCTACTTAGGAAGCCTCTTCGACGTAACACACCCCTTCGCGGTCGTGTTTCTCCGGAACCGAAAGGCAGCAAGACATGCTCCGCCGCGGAGCGGGCGGCGCAACACGCCCCCTATCACTCCGCGGTGAGTTCGTAGTAGATCGTCCCGTGAGCCCGCTGCAACGTGAACGTCACGCCATCGGCCAACGTGGAAACCTGCAGTTCTTCCTTCCGTTCCCCGGTCAACGTGTCCAGAGCGAAGCCCCGCAAGGCATCTCCGTTCGTCCGTCTGACAGTCAGGCTTCCTTCCACTGGTTCCGCCATCACGGGTCCCTTTCTGCCCATGTTCTTGATGACGTAATCCTCGATCACTGCATCAGCGTTGCGTGCGTTGCCCACCGCAACCAGGAGCATACGTGACGATTCCACGAGGGCTCTTCCGTCAAGACTGGACAGTGCGACCGTGCCAAAGGGGATGGGGCTGTTGACAGCGAGTGAGGAAAGTGTATCCGCGGCATCGACCAGCCGATTGATCTTGCCGCAGGCAATCTGTGTCCGTGGCGTATCGACAAGGAACACCCCTTCAGCCACATCACGCCGAAGTTCGCCCGTATCGCTGACCACGCGACTGAGGGAACTGCTCGTGTCCCCCAGTTGCCGCAAGGCTTCGAGGTAGGCCTCTTCCTCCGTCTGTCCCTCCGGCGGCAGGGCCATCGGCCACGCATCGATGTCACCCTTCACGAGCTCGGTTTCTATCCGAGCGACCGCTGGGAGGAATTTCAGACGCCCCAACACAGAGCGGTTCTGCCAGATCTGCTCCGGACCGTAGCGGATAACGAGTCGACGTCGGCCAATCGCCACGTCACGGCGGCGATACAGCAACGCGCAGATCTGAGAAAGTCCCCACGTTGCGGGATCCGTCTGCTGAGTGTGCACCAGAATCCCCGGATTCTCATGGAACCCCTCCCACCGGCCGCTGTTGAACGACCCGGTGGCACAGTAGAACATTGGCGCATCCCAATCCTGGTAGGCGGAGTAGGCGGCTGTATAGGGCAACCCCTCACAGCGGTGATGGTTGGGGTAGACGTAGTTCCACTCACTCGCAACGGTCGGCTTCCCGACCAGTTTGGCCCGGGCAAAGCTGGACAGCGTACCGGAATGCCAAGGAGGAGACAGGACAACACTCTTGTTGTTGTAGGTCCTGAATTTTCCCAATGTGCTCGTGTGGTCCCAGTAGGCGTGGTCGTTGGTGTAATCCATGTTCGTGCTGGCCCAGAGATCGCCGAGAGTAAACGTGATGTTGGTCCCGCAGATGGGAGCCTTGACGCCAAGCTCGACCAGGAACTCTTTCATCTCGTCCAGATGCGCTTTCTGCAGCTCTGCAGCAAACCTACGGCCGTCCGGGTCGGATGTCCCGAAAGCTCGCGGGAGCTCGCGTTCAGGTAAGTCGCGCTCCCGCAGCCACGCATGCCAAAGGATCTTGAGCTCCGTCAGCCATGGTTCACACAGACGCGAAGTGAGCCCTCCCCAGTCCATGGTGATGGAGTTCTCATTGGTGATCTCGTAGAGACAGATCGCGGGATCATCGCACATCCTCGAGCCAGTGTAGGGGTTCTCGTGCGTGAAGAGCATGCGCCCCAGCTTCTTGGTCGCCTCGATCAGTTCACGGTTGAAGATCGCCGCGACTTTCGCTTTCTTGTTGTCGGGCAACTTGTGCCCTACCAGGCGTTCAAACAGCATCCCGTCATTGAGATCCATGTAGGTGTAAATCCCGTTCTGTTTCAGCTGGTAGAGGAAAAACTCCATCTTATCCAAAGCCGTCGGGTCAAGTGTCCCATCAGGAGCAATGAGGGTATTCTCATAGACAGCGTAAAGGTGAATACGCACCAGGTTGACGCCCTGCCGGGCCAGGCACCGGGCGATGCCAGGCGCATCTTCCTTCAGGGGATAGGGCCCGTGCAACGCGGCATTGGTAGCCCAGATTCGGACTGGCTGGCCGCCGCCTTTGCGGAAGACAAAATGTCCTTCCTTGGTGTCAAGAAAGCCGAACTTGCCTGCAGGGCAGTGGTTCAGGAATGAGACATCCAGCGCCGTTCCAGCCTTGATTCCGTCGTTCCAGGCGATCGGGCAGGGAATCCAGTCCTCCATGCTGACCTTCGACCGGTTAGGACGCGTAGCGAAAATCCGGTCGAGTTCGGCCAGCTGGGCAACACTCAACGCCCCCGTCCTGACACCTGTTCCTGCAAGCCAGATGGGAACGCAGGCCGTCTGCAGTGACCGCATCCGCACCGTGGCCACAGGAATGTCTGGCCTCGGGTTCTTCCACTGCATCGCGTAAAGCGCCACCTCGGTCTCGCCGTTGGCCCCGGTCCATGCGACCCGCGCTCGACTGGGGGCCCGGACGCTCCACCAGTCATTGATCTCGGTTCCGTAGCGAACAGGGACGATGGCTTCGCTGTCATCAGCGTAACGGACGATGTACTCGGCCACGGGTGCCCCGCGGTCAGCCGACCAAGCCGCAGTCTGCAGGAAGCAGAGACGCTCAACAGCAGCGTTAACGGGAAGAGGGGCACACTCAAATGGGAAGCCAGGACGCTCTGTTCCGCGCAGCACGACCACCGGCTCGGCCACCGTGAAGGGAATGCCCTGAGCTGGAAAGGTCCCCGGTCTGAAGGCCGCGAGATCGTTACTTCCCTGGTCCGTCCAGCCGCCCTGCCCGTCTCCGGCCGTCCTATCGGTGAGCGCCCGATTCCCAACCTTAGCGACCGCAAGCGGCAGGAAGGCCGGCAATGCTGAAGGCACGGCGCGGAACCGCATGACCGCCCTCGCCTTCACCCCCTCCTCGTTGCTGTACGGCGGAGCGAAGCGGAGTCGGAACCTCTTCGACCACGCAACGGAACGCATGTCGTCAAACGACCACGGATGGGTTGAGCCACTCACGTCCAACCGAAAATCGCCACCCAGGCACGGCAACTCAATCACATCGACGCTGCGCTGCACATCGTGCGTCTTCCCGGTAACGGGCAGGTGCTCGAGGACGAGTGCAGGAATCGCGAGACACAACTCGACGTTCCTTCCACGTGGATCCGGCTTGATCGCCAGGTCCCAAACGACATCCACACCATCGGTCTGAGGCGTGACCGTCTTTGTCATCGTGATGAGCGGCCCGGTGAACGTAGCGATCGTCTGATCGGCAGCGCGGGTCAACACACATCGGGTGTCGGGATTGCCCTCGATCTTCTTCCACGCCTCGTCCATGAGCAGGTAGCTGTCGCCGGCAACCACGTCTGCTCCCCCGTAGGTGACAGTCAGATGCCCACTCGCACTCAGTGCCCCCGTCTGCGCATGAGCCGCCGCCATCGCCATCGCGAGTACCAGAACCAATTGCCATCTGTGGAAAGCCACACTGTTCTCCTCATTCTGCGCTGGTAGTCTCAAGCCCCAAGCCGGAGCGAAGGAATGCCGGCCAAAGGGGGCCGCCAGTGGTCACGAGCTCAACCTCGAACGTGATCACTGCCCACCAACTGAACCGGCCTGGCCGGTGAGAGCGGGGGCCAGGAGCGCAAGACTCGTGTCCACAATCCCCTTCCCTACCTCGTCCAGAGCAGGCTTTGCCGGATTCTCGAAGGAGGGTGAGTCGGTGAGTAAATACGGAGCCACCAAGTACTCCGGCAGGAAGACGGCATTCGGGTTGTTGTCGCCATCGAGCCTCATCGCAGCGACACTGTACGACTTCCCGTGCAGTCGGATGGCAGCCAGTGGACGAACGTCAGCTCCATGAGATTCAGCCAGTCTGGACCGGCACAGAGGCTTCTGCCATCCGGCTTTGGTATCAGGATTATGGAGAAAGCGCCTCTCCACAGTACCAAGTGCTTCCGCAAAGGGTCCCTCGAACGCCACGCTCAGGTGCTCGATGATCTTCTCATTGTTTCTACCGTACTTCGCACTCACCGGCAGAACGGCGGGATCAGCCTCAACCAAGGCTTCCGAGAGCTCCCCCAAACACCCCTTGTGGGCCCCGCCGACCATGAGAATGCGCCCTCCACGCTCGCGGTAGGCGGCCAGGGAACGAACCAGCCCGGAGTGGCCAAGGCGTCCCGAACAGATGAACAGGACGGGCAACAAATGGGGGTCCGGTGCCTCTTTGGCCAAATCGCGCACATCCACGCCCCGGAATGGGATGCCTCGGTGACGCAAATGTCTCATCGTCGCCGCCGAGATCAGCTTCCCTCCGAAACCAAGAAAAGCCTCATTCATGCGCCGCGAGGTCTCGAGTGCCACACCAATCGCGGGCTTTTCCATGGACGCTGCCTCGGTCAACAGGCCAGTATAGAGTGAATCCGCAGCGAGGGGGCGTGCGGCCAGATAGGCGTCCTTCTCCACGCGGAACGCCTCGAGAACACCCTTGGTCAATTCAGGACTTCGGCCCTCCTGGGCACACTGCCAAGCAGCCTCAATGACTCCGAGAGTCGAGAGTACGCCATAGGCCCCCAGTTCGGCCAATGCGTGGTACGAGTCCTGTATCGCTTCGGCAGAGGCATCGGCGGAAAACCCTTGGGCAACCCGAGTCCCGCGTTGCGTCATAAACTCATTGGCGTGGTATCCGTGCAGCATCGTGTCGAGCAGGACTCTGTCCGTCGCGGGGGCAGAGACGTCCAGCTGGTCGGCGATTTTCCAGACAAGGGCGCGTCCTTCCTTCGACCGACAGAGATCGCCAACATCCAGATGCCCGGGTCCGGGAAACGTCATGCCGTATCCCCCTCTGAACGCGTACGTCATGTAGTGGATTAGCGGGTCGTGATTGCACGCAGCTTCGTCACAGAACGTGTGGAGTAGACACGCCATCCAGAACGCGCAAGCCTGAGGTTCCTTGCGCCGCATGCTGTTAATCAGCAGCAGAACGTTCACGGCCTGTCCCTTGGGCGAGTGCAGACTGTAAGGGGTTTTCAGGCCTGACTGGGCCAGCAGGCGAAGATCGTCGTCACCAATGCGAACGCCCTTCTTCTGCTCGTAGTCTTTCCACGGCGTGAAATCATCTGGCGCGTGAGACCATCGCACGGCAGAGGCCTTGGCCTCTGCAGGCAGGAAGGACGCCAGAGAGCCCGGAAGACGCTCCATAGCCAAATCAGTCATGGGGTCATGGCCAGCTCCCCAACCACAGGCATAGCGGGGCCAAACGCTCATGAGAAGGACGGATGTGTAGAAAATGGATTTCATTGGTCTCTTTCCTCAGCTCCCTGCAGGATAATTCCGTGATAGCGCCCCATCCAGTACGGCAACAGCCAGAACGTTCCACACTCTTCCGTGAAATCATCCCCTCCGTCCAGGCTGTAGGGATTACCGTTCCACTTGTGGACCGGGCGCTCGGACCAGGGAACAGGCGTTCGCGCCTGCCGCTCTCCATGGCGGCCCCCGGCTGGGTCCGTCGTGATATCCTGTCGATGGCTGTTCGTGACCCGCCACCGGATCAGGTCCAGGGGAATCTCTTCGAGTGATCGCACGGCCCCCTCGACGTCACACGATCGACCGGTCACTGCCCCGTAGATGACATTCCAGAGAGGGCACTTCTCCGGACGTTCGACCTGCCAACTCCGCTCGATGCTTGCGGTGTAGACCGCCCGGAGCCCAGGATCAGCCTCGTATTTCAGCAACCCGTAGTAGGCCAGAAATGCCAGTTCATCGTCAGAGTGGTTGTCCTCAGCCCCGGGGAAGTCACCGGGAAGCGCCTTCTGCTCGATCGTGTTCAGCGCATAATGGTGGTCCTCAACCAAGTCGCTGTAGGCGATCTCGTATTTCGGCTCACCCGTGATGTGGTGCGCCACTCTCAGGTACGAGAGCATTTCGAGCGAGTTCAGCCCCCGCTCGGCCCGCCACCTTGGATCGTGGTTCAGTGCATCCGGTGCCCATACTCCCCACGTCGTGGGTTTACCATCCACATCAATGAGGTAGTAATCGTTGTCAATGAGGAAGTCGGTCACCCGGCCAACAAGCGCCCGAAGCATGGCCCGTTCATCCTCATCAGCCACCAAGTCATAGTAGATGGCCCAGGCAAAATAGTGACCGTCCATCTCATCGCTGGACGTATCTCCTTTCCACTCCCACTCCTCATCGGCCGCTGCGTGCCACTCGCCGTCCGGGTGATTCCCATATTGTGGCTCAGAGCTGTGCGTAAGCGCACGCGCACAGAAGCCATCCACCCCTGACTTCCGCTCGAGTTCCACGATGGCCAGGAGAGATTCCTGAGCCTTCCTCCGGGCCTCATCCTCTCCCGTCACGGCAAAGCGGAATGCCTCAGCAGCCACGTACATCCCGGTCCAAAGCCCATCGTTGTCGTCGATATGGTGCTGCGTACGAGTCAGATCGCCGGCTTCATGCAGTTGGCAACCGGTAACGAACCCGAAGCGCTTGTGACGGGTGTCAGTGAGTTGCTCGTAGTGCGCCGCCTTTTCTTCGAGGGCCATTTCCCGGTACTCGAGGCGACTTATCCCTTCCGGTGTCCAAAGCCAGACAGAGTTGTCCGGGAAGCACGCGATCGCTTCGACCCGATCATGGGGCAACCAACGCTTGCTGGCATAGTACTCAGTCCGGCCGGCCAGCCAGCGAACAGCGCCGCGACTGGTACCCAGCCATAGATCTCCTTCCGGCGACCGTGTCAGACACAACACCTCCCTCACAGGCAGCCTGTCGCTCGGGACCAACAACTGCATCTTCCCACCAGGGTGACATAGGGTCAGTCCATTCTCGCCGATGGCATACCGGTTGCCGTGGGCGTCTTCGACGGACCGGGCCGCAGTTGGATGGTCGGCCGCATTCAGAGGAAGGACTGTGCGGACAGGTTGTGGAAAGCCACCTGAGCGGAACATCCCGGACTGTGGTCGATCCACAAGGCTTGAGAACACGTATGATGGAGCAGTTGACATGGCCGTATGGCCCCTCATCGCTGTGGCTGTGTGTCGGCTGATGCCTGCACGTTCCGCCGAACGTTCTCGGCACAAGGCTCATCAGTTCAGAGTAAACGCACGCGTTTCGCCCTTCCTCATCCGGAACGTGTGTCGCCCGGCCGATGGCAGGACATCCCCCGAGAAGAGATCCCGTAGCGCTGCCGCCCGACCCAGTATCAGCGTCTTTGTTCCCTCGTGGGTTGCGTGGATTGAGACGAACCCCTGTCGTGCACTGATAACGTCGTTCGTCTCGCAGTAGATGTGCACGCCGGCAGACCGAGCCAGTTCGCGCAGGACACCGGCGCTCACCTGTAGACCACCACAGAATACGGAGGTCCAGTCGGGGAAACGCTTCAGCGCCAACGCGGCTTCCCGGGTGCCCTCATAGGTACCGCAGACACTCACACCCGCCTGGTCGGCTGACACACCAAAGAGCGGGTCCGGCCTGAACTCCACCCCAAAAGCGTGCCCTTTCGGCAGCGTCTGAAACGGAGCTGGCGCGTCGTCCACAATCCGGACCCTCGACGTCTCCGTTCCTCCGGCCTTTCGGACCTCAAACCCAATGATATCCGCGATGTTCGCAACATCTGCATCCTCCCGAATGTAACCTGGCGCGTAGAGCCACAGAACGGTGCGTTTCGCCTTGGCGGCCTGTGCCCGAAACTGAACACGCTGTTCAGACGTCATCCGGTAAGCATTGAGGAACACACAGAACCTCGCGCTGTCCGGGACGAGTCCATCGCAGAAATCCTGCATGAGATAGAGCCCGACCGGGCAGCCCATGGTGTTGAACATACGCCGCATCAGCGTGACCGACTGGCGGCTGATCTCGTTCGAGTTGCGCAGGTAGAAGTAGCTGTCCTCGTCAGTCACAATGGCTACTTGCGGGGCGAACGGCTCCGGAGCAGCGGCAACAGCACTCCAAGCATCGCGCGTCTCCGCAAAGTTGTCGAATATCTCGTTGTCCACCATCCACCCTCTCCCGAAGTCCATCCACCACGTCGCGCACAGGTGCTCAAGTTGGTGCCCGAAGTTCCTGCGGTAGACGCCGATTGTCTCGAACATGTCCGACGTACGTCCGAACCCCGCGTTCCTGCGAGCAAGATGCGTGCGGGTGTCGTCTTCGTTGAGCCACAGCTTCCCGTGAGTCTGGATCGAGTCAACCGGAGCCATGAACGGCCCGACTCCACCTGCCTGTCGGTCGAAGTAGGAGATGGGCGAGGTGAAGATGTCGACGTGTGGCGAATTCAGGGCCCGCCGCAAGCGCAGGTGTCCACTGACCGCGGGACCATAGGTGAACCCCGACACGTCGTAGAGGTAGCCGTAGAAGAACACCCCCAGCTTCTTCCCCCCCGTTTCCTCCTTGACGAGGCGGGCACACTCCTCCAAGTACTCGCACAGGCAAACCTGCATGTACTCGGCAAAGTCGATTTCGAAGCGTTGAGACGCCGGATCGCGGAACACCCCCAACTCCCCTGTCGTGCGTTCCGACAACGTCGGGACCTGGATCGTGTCGAAGGTCGCCTTCGGCTTCCGCCACGCCTTCTGAAGTCTCTCTACCGTGCCGTACCGGCCTTTGGTCCACTCTGCAAACGCTTGGCGGAAGGGCTCCTCAAAGCACGGCATGATCTTCTCCCAAGTCCGATCGTAGAACCACTCCCCAGCGCTCTGGGCCGCCACATGGTAGCCGAGCATGTGCTCACCGTAGACCTCCTCCAAGTGCCGCAGGAACAGACGCAGCGCCATGGACGCATCACGTCGCCAGAGCGTCGATGCCGGCGAAGCCATGGGATACTCGCCTTTGTCGTAGACCTGCCGATTCCCCGGGTGCTGCTGCTTCCACCATTCAGGGGCATCGATATTCAGGCGGGGAATGATCAGGGCCTTCGGGTCGATCGAGAGGATATGGTCAATCTGGGTATCAGCGCCCGAAAAATCCGGCGGCTGGCCATCTTTGGGCCAGGGGACGCGTACGGGTGGCGTCCCAATGTGAAGACCGCAGGCCGCCCCGAGTCGGAGCAAATCGTCAGATGGGTGGGTAGAGCCGCCATAGGACGTCCACGGCGGAGCCTGATGCACAGCCTTCATGGTGATCTGTCGCTCATCAGAGGCCCGGAGCCACACCGAGAATGTGTACGTCCTGCCCTTGTGGATTCTGGCGCGGTGGTAGACGTGGACATGATACTCGGCTGTGCCGGGAGTGGTGATGTGCACTCGCAGACACTGCTCCCCTGAATGGGGCAGCGCATCATCGAGAGAGAACGCAGCGTCCGCCCCTGTGGCCGTGCTGAGGAAGTAATTCCACGACTCCGGCAGCGCCCTGCCCTCGAAGTCTCCCCCCGTCAGGAGGTCCGCAGTCCCGGGTTTGTCTGGCGTCCCCTCGAAGAAGCGAGCATCGTCTATGTACCAGTCACCTTTGGGGGCAACGTTGTTGATGTGAAGACCAACGTTGTCGTCGTCACAAGGTGCGGTGAACGTATAGCTGAACTGTTGCCACGTCGGAGCCACGTCGCAGACCAAAGGCCCCGCTCCGCCACCGGACGTGTGGAACAGGATGAAGGGCGGCATCGGTCTGCCGTTGACAAGCAGGGTCGGGACACCATTCCGGGTCTCGACGCGGGCCTCAAGAGCACTGACGCACAACGGCAAACACACCACCGACATGGCCAGAAACGAAAGGACACAGCTATTCATACCCAACTCCTTCAAGCATGGTCACATCAACTGTCATCAACTACCCTCGGGGGACCGCCCTGATTCGGCCGGTCCTTACAACACAAGCAACTCAAGCAACGGGTCGATACCCGCTTTGGTGTCGAGCGTCCGGACCTCTTCGATGATCGCTTCCGTCCGCTCCGGGGAGCACCCTCCACCAACCACCGCGCATTCCCGAAATTTCCCCAAAACGCTCTCGAACGTATCCGCCCCCGGCGCAAACGTCTGGGCCGGACACTGGGCGCGCATGAGCCTGCGGCCGCTCTTCGTGTGTACGACCAGGCCGTGGTATCCCGTGGAGTAGCGCGGGTAGTCCACCGGACGCTCTGGCTCCGGTGGCACATCTTCGGGGCGCTTGATGTAGGTAATGCGTTTGGTCAGTTCCACGACCTCTGTGTCGGCGAGGACGGCCTCATCGGCGTAGTCTCTCGGCAGGGCCGCTCCACGCAACAACGCAAGGGCAACCCCATAGGCGACATTGAACTGCGCATCGACCTGCGGACTGTCACCAATCTCAAACGGATTGCCAACCAGTCCCCCGGGGCCGCACCCGAACAGCTCGACCCTGTCAATCTCATCGGGCTTCACGTTCTCCTCACGCACCAGTCGCTCAGCCGCAGCTTGAGTAGAATGGCAGGCGCCGCAACTGGTCCAACGTTTGACCACAAGTCGTTCAATCTGGTACCAGTCATAGGCGGCGCTCAGCTCGTCCGGCTCGCAGAGCGTCCCATCCAGATAGACCTTGAAGTAGCCTGACTTCCCTTCGAGGGCACGATGGGCCCCGGTGAAGCCACGCCGAGCCAAGGCCACGCTGAACATGGCGGCCCGGGCAGCCAAAGCCGGCTGAATGCGCTTGGTCAGAGTCATATCGTGCAACGCCTGGCGATTGCCGGACGTCTGTGCATAGTTGATGCCCATCGCGTTCACACACTGCGCCGGCGTGAGTCCGAGCAGGCGAGACGCCGTCGCGACCGCTCCAAAACCACCATCCAACGAGCTCGGCAGGAAACCTCCTCCGCGGCGGTGGTTTCGAGCAACGGTCCCAAGGCGCCCTGCCACTTCAACTCCCATCGCCACCGCCGCCAGCATCTCCCTTCCTGAAGCGCCGCCCATCTCGGCTGCCGCCAACGCGGTGGGTAGGATGATGGACATGATGTGAAGCGTCCCGGGGATGTGAATGTCATCGTAGTCAAGGGCGTGGATCAAGGTTGCGTTGGCAAAGATCGCTGCGGGGGCAGGGATTCTGTCACCGAAGAGGAGAACTGTGGCCTCGGCTTTGCCGCCCCAGTCCCGCAACTGCTCCAGGACGTCGGCAACACCGGGGCATCCCTTCGCCGCAATGGCACAGCCGAGGGAATCAAGGACCATCTTCTTCGTTGCGGAAAAGGCGGAGGGTGTGATGTCATCAGTCCGGGTATTGAGACCAATGTCAGTGAGGATTTCAGTGTAGGTCATGTCGCTGTTTTCTCCCAAACAAACCGAAACCGGCTCCGCATGGCGGCACGCAGGAGCGTTGAAACTATGGCCGGAACACGCACGCACTTTTTAGACGCAAAGTGCTCTGCAAAACCATCCAGAGATCTGCTCTACCATCCCGGATCCATCCGCATCCCAAGGGCATGGAAACGATGGTCGGTTCGCTTGGCATAGTCCGGTTCAATCAGGTATTCGAAACCGCAAGAATCTCACATCACGCACTCCACACATCGGATCAGGCTCTGAACGCCTGTCGACAGGTAAGGGCGCCCCGTGGCTCTACCATTCCCTCCCCAGTGTGCCCGGTCATGGCAGGAAGTCAAGGCCGATGAGTGAGGTCTGGCGAGCTTGAGCGAACAACGCCGTTCTCACTCTCCGGGGAGGCCTCTGTTCAAGACCGGGCTATAGTGCCCACCACCAGGGATACGCGATGACAACGCGACACACGGAAGGTGGTGACTGATATGGACGCACAGCGCGACCAGGAGAAGGTGTGGGTTGACGTACCAGGCTTCAACTCCGGGGAGATGGCCAGTAGCGTGCATGGCTCCCAAGCCCGTATCCTGCAAAGCGTCAACGCAGACCTGACCTATGATCAACTGATCTGTTACGGTGCCTTCGCATTCCGCGTCAGCGTACACAATGAGATGTGCCCCAGCGCCGGACACCCCTGCTGTGGGTTCATGTGCATCGAGAACGCCAATCGGGCAATCCCCTGGCGGATGAAGACGTTCGACGCATTTCCCTGGGACAAGAAGACCGAGCCGGATCGAGCGGCGTTCGAAGCAGAAACGTGCGCCGGGATCAAAGCGAGCATCGACCGCGGCGTGCCCGTGCATTACGGGAGTGAAGAAGACGGCCTGATCATCGGCTATGCGGACGACGGTCGCCGCTGGCTCTGCCTGCATCCCTACCACAAGAACGGGACGGAGCAGTTCTGGCACGACGAGGTAGAAGGGTTCGCCGGTGGCGAGTGGCCGTGGGGTATCGCCGTATGGACCGAGCCGAAGGCAGCTCCCGAACGCACACCGCGACGTCAGCTCACAATCGCTGCTCTCAGGCAGGCTATCAAGATGTGGGACACCGGGAAACGGGAGGACTACTGGGTTGGGGACGCCGCGTACACACACTGGCTCACGTGGCTGAGCGATGTGGAGGCGGGGCGGCTCGAAGACCCCAAGGCCGGAATGCAGGGGAACGGCTGGTGCTTCGACGTTCTGATCCACTGCCGAAGAATCGCTGCCCGCTGGCTCAAAGCAGAAGCCGAAGAGTTTGCGGGAGACACGAAGCAACACCTGCTCACGGCAGCCGCCCACTACAGTCACATGGTCGAGCGGTTAGGCGCCGGACTGAAATGCCCGTGGGACCTCGCCCTTCCCCCCAACCGCTATGACGACTGGACCAGCGCCATGAGGCTCGATCAAATAGGCCGCCTTGAAGCAGCCCGACAGCAGGACCGCGCGGCCGTCATGGCCATCAAACAGGCAATGCAGACGATGTAAGCAACGATGCCGGCGTGGATCTGATCTACACGCCTCCCCTTCGGACCTCAGGCTCGATGCCCCACCGAACCACGAAAGACAAGGACCCAGCCAAATGCGTGAGCTTCTCGTGACTCTCCTGCTCTTCGCCACGCCCCCCGTGCTTCAAGCAGCAGGACTGGTGGCCAACAGCGACTTCTCGGCCCGACCGGCAGACGATGCGAGTGTCCCCTCTGTGTGGTCGGTCCCGCGCCCCAGCCCGTGGCACAGCGCCAACGACGATGGGTACAGTGGAGCGGATTCACTGCGCTACCGATCCCGAACCACGGCCATCGGGAAGCCGGTGACGCAGACCATCGTCCTGTCAGCCGACACAACGTACGTGCTGACTGCAGCCTTCAAAACCGATGGCAGGCTTCACCCGTTGGTCCGTGTCCGCGCCGGCGGAAACGGTGCAGAACTGGTTCGTCTGGTCGCTGACGCCCCCTCGGGGGTTTGGCAACAACAACTGGCCCGGTTCACCTCGAAAAAGGCCGGCGAAGCCCTCGTGGAAGTGTGGATCGACACAAAGCAGTCCCAAGGCTACGCGGCTCCCGCAGGCACAGCCGTCGTGGATGACGTGCAAGTGCTCCGAGAAGATGAAACGGATGCGCTCGCCGGAAAGGGGGGAACAGCCGTCGCTTACGAGAACATTGCGCGAGGCCGGCCCTACACTCTGAACCCTCGCCCAAGCTACCCCCTCTGCACCGATCCAGCCGACAAGGTGCAGCTCACGGACGGGCAGTACACGGCCGGCTACTTTTGGACCCAGAAGAGCACGGTCGGGTGGAGCCGTTCACGACCAATCATCATCACACTGGACCTTGAAGATGACCTCCCAATCCGGGGAATCTCCTTCAACAGCGCTGCTGGAGTGGCTGGCGTTGAATGGCCAACGTCCGTATCCATCCTCGTCAGCGTCGATGGGCGCGTGTACCACTCTCTGGGCGACCTCGTTGAGCTGAGCAGCAGGAAGAGCACCGCCCCGACCGGGAAATATTCCACCCATCGGTTCTGGACCGACGCCTTCAAGACGCACGGACGTTACGTCAAACTCCTCATTGACCCCGATGGGCCGTACTGCTTTGCAGATGAGTTGGAAGTCTACCGGGGAGCCAATGCCTGGACGGCCCTGCCCCTCCCGGGCGAGGGCATCCACCATCCAGCTGAGTACTTCCAAGATAGCATCTTCAGTGCCTCCGTGAAACGACGCCTGGGAACCGATCTCATCACTGCCCAGAAAGCCATCCAGGGAGCCGATCTATCGGCAGCCGTCCACAAACGACTGATGACCGAAGCAGCCGGGCTGGCAGACGCGATTGGAGAGCTTCCTGAGATCAGCGAAGAGGGGTTCCGAGCGGTGTTCCCGCTGAACAACGTCCATGAGCGCATCTTCGCGGTTCACGGGGCCATCCACGCGGCGGAAGGGCGGGATGCTGTCATCGCCTGGAACAGCAACCCCTGGGATCTCCTGAACCCGACAGACGTGCCGGAGGAACTGCCTCAAGCGACCCTCCAGATCACCGCAATGCGAGGCGAAACACGCTGTGGAACGATCAATCTGACCAACGGCGGCAAAGAGCCCCTTACGGCACACCTCTCCCTCGAAGGCTTGCCGGGCAGCCCAGCCCCCGCCTGCCTGACGGTCCATGAAGTCGCGTGGACTGATACGCGGGAGGGAACCCCCGTGGCAGCGGCTCTACCGGAAGCCCAACCCGGAAACGTCGGTTTCACCGTCAACCTGCCGGCCGGACTGACTCGGCAGATCTGGTTCAGCTTCAAACCGGAAGACCTGAAGGCAGGCGTGCACAAGGGAAGTCTGGTCGTTCTGGGAGCCCCGCCGAAGCCGATGAGAATCCCCGTTGAACTGCGCGTGCTGGACCTCGACTTCCCCGAGGAACCCACCCTTCACGTCGGCGGATGGGACTACACCGACTGCACGGCCATGTACGGGGTGACCCAACAAAATCGCGGTGCCTTTCTCAAGCAGCTTCAGGACCGCTACGTCGATTCCCCCTGGGCCACCCGCGGCGTAATGCCCTACGGGCGTTTCACAGACTCAGGGGAGTTCACTGAAACTCCGAACACGTCGCGCTTCGACACCTGGCTGGAACGTTGGCCGGACGCACGCCGCTACTGTGTCTTCGCCGCCGTCACGAATGACATTGCCGGGACAACGATCGATGAGGCAGAGTTCTCAACCAAAGTGGGGAACTGGATCCGTTTCTGGGTCGAATACGCCGAATCCAGAGGAATCGACGCAGACCAGCTCTACTTGCTGCTCGTCGATGAGCCTCACCGCAACGAACAGGACGCTGTCATCGTTGCCTGGGCCAAAGCCATCAAGGCCGCCGAACCGCATGTCGTCATCTGGGAAGACCCAACCTACCGGGATGTCACGGAAGCAACCCCCGAACTGATGGCCGCCTCAGATGTCCTCTGCCCCAACCGCCCCATGATGCTGGCCGAGGGGAAGCCATTCGTTGACTTCTACCTCAACCAGCGTAAGCAGGGACGCAGACTGGACCTCTATTCGTGCAGCGGACCGGGCCGCCTCCTTGACCCCTATGCCTATCACCGCCTGCAAGCCTGGGCGTGTTTCGAGATGGGCGCCGAAGGGACATTCTTCTGGGCCTTCGGAGACAACGGGAACGGGAATTCCTGGAATGAATACGTCACGCCACGCACCTCCTACACGCCCTTCTTCCTTGGGCCCGATGTGGTCACGGCCGGCAAACATATGGAAGCGATCCGGGAAAGCGTCGAAGATTTCGAGTATTTGGTAATGCTGCGGGACCGTGTCGAAGAGCTCAGCAGGAACAACCCCGGGCATCGGTTGCTGCCGAAAGCGCGACGGATGGCTGCCACAGCCTTGGACCGTGTGCTTCACGCCGAGAACGTCAATGAGCTCTCCTGGAAGGACGCAAAGGACCGGTCCATCGCGGACACGGTCCGAATCGAGATCGGCCTCCTGCTGGAGGAACTCAACTGACTTCCACACGGGCGAAGTCACTACTGATCCGGCGACATTCAGTGGTGCGTTGGGTCGGATCAAGCTTCTGGTGTCTGGTGTCTGGTTTCAGCCCCGAATCCTCACACCTGAACACTGAAACCTGACACCCCGATGTGCAACACTATCCATGGCCGGATCAGCAGAGGAGCAGAGACAGTGAGTACACCCCGAATCCAAGCTGAACACGGGATTATCTGTGACATGGGCACGGAGCCCTTTGGTTACTTTGGCTGGCCAAGTGTCGCCCAGACCGACGACGGAACTCTCGTCGTCGGCGCATCAGGACTACGGGAGAAGCATGTCGACCCATGGGGAAAGACCGTCCTGTTCACCAGCCGTGATACAGGCAAAACGTGGTCCTCGCCGCGTGTGCTCAACGACACCCCTCTCGATGATCGTGACGTCGGCCTGCTCAGTCTGGGGGGCAAGCGGTTGCTCGTGACGTGGTTCTCCCTCGATATACGGCAACTGTACGAGGAAAACGACGGCTATCGCCCCTGGGACAAAGGCTGGGATCCGGCTTTCACACACTGGACCCCGGAGACGTCACGCAAGTGGAATCGTTCATGGGTGCGGCTGTCGGAGGACGGGGAATCCTGGGGCGACTTCATCTGTGCTCCGGTCAACGCCCCGCATGGCCCTATCCGGCTAGCGAACGGGGATCTGCTCTATCTGGGCAAGGCATGGACGATTCCCGATCAGCGCAGTGGCGCCATCGCTGCAGCACGCAGCACGGACGATGGTCGGAGCTGGAGCCTCATTGGTACGGTGCCCTGTGCACCAGGCATGGCCAACGTCAACGTCTGCGAGCCCCATGTTGCCGAGCTGCCATCGGGTAAACTGCTGGGCTTGATCCGTTCTGAACGTCTGCAGGAAGGGAGTTTCCATCTCCTGCAGACAGAATCAGTCGATGGAGGAGAGACGTGGACACAAGCACGCCCTCTGGACATCTACGGGTCGCCGCCACACCTGCTCCAGCACAGCAACGGTACGCTCGTCTGCACCCACGGATTCCGCCGGGAGCCCTTCGGGATCCGCGCCATGTTCAGTCGCGATGAGGGGCGGAGCTGGGAACACGACTACGTCCTGCGCGATGACGGCCCGTCACTGGATCTGGGGTATCCGTGTTCGGTCGAGCTGCCCGACGGCCGCATCTTCACTGTCTATTATCAGCAGACTGCGCCAGGCAACAACTGTGCCCTGTTGTGGTCTGCCTGGCACTGTCCCATCTGATCGGCAGGCCCTGCTACACGTCTTTCGGCTTTATGAACAGCACTTCACCGTACTCGATCCACCCTTTCCGCAGGCCAACGCGGAACCAGCCGTCGCTGTTCTTCTCCTGGAACCGACAGGGGGACCGCTTACCGAACTCCTTGAGGTCATACTGAGCCCACGTTTCACCGGCGTCCGTAGACACAATGATGCCTGTGTCCATGGGAGATGCAGGTGCACAGTGCGAGGCCAGAATCACGTTGTCCTGGACAATCATGTTGCCCGATTCGACGCCCGGGTTGAACAGGCACGTGTGTGCGTCGGGATTGGCCAGATCCTCTGGAGCGCACCGGAAGACTCCGCGGTCGTAGGGCTCGGGACCGTTGGAATCGCTGATCCAGTACAGCTGGCCATCCACAAAACTGATTCCACCGGCTTTGTACCGTGAGTTCAAGTGGTCCCTGACAGCGACCTTCCAGCACCATTCGTCCTTCTCAGCATCATAGGTTCCCCGCAACCAGAGACACTCAAAGCCCTCCTCACGGTCGCTGTCGCCGGTGCAGGCATAGAACGCGTCTTCGACCGGGTTGTAAGCCACGGTATGGATGTGCCGGCAGAACACGGGATTGTTGGGATCCCCAAGCAACGTGCCGGTGGTGCCTCTTCCGGCAGCTCCACCATCCCGAATGTAGGGATTCTGCCCGAAGGAGTACGCAATCTTCACCGTCTGACCGCTGTCCGTCGAGTAGTAGATATTGACCGGAGCCGCCCCGCCCAGGACATTGCAGTAATTGCCCCACACGAGCATCTCAACTCCGTTAACATCCCACGCACTCACCCCGGAAAGACTGTGGAAGTACCACCCCGGACTCTCCGGGTCCCCGGGCGTGTGCGCTAGGTAATCACTTCCATCCACATCCTCAACGATGATCTCTTCGTACGTCTTCAGATTGTCCGTGCTGAGGAACAGCTTGGAGCGTGTGGCAAAGAGGACGTTTCCATTCTTCAGGATGTAACTGAAGGTCACGTTGTGGGCGTTGGGAAACACACAGCTGTGGGGCCAGGTGGCAGCATTGTCCTCTGACAGCCAGACCTTCCCTTCACCAAAGCCGAACGCCTTGTTGCCGCGCTGTGAATCAACATACGGGCCTTCCGTCTGCAGCCGATACCAAAAATGCTCCGTCGAACCAATCTGTTCCTGTGACGTCATCAGCTCATGCCTTTCGCGTCGAAGTTCTCGGTTCCAGTCCGTTGACGTGGCGGGTCGTTTTCCCTGAAGCCTAGATTATAGGTCCGCTGGTCTGAGATGCACGCCACCGTGGCACGAATAGCCTCCGCTCGATGGCAGCGTCCCACCGCGTCTGCCATTGCCATCGTGTCAGGGCTTGAGCATGCGCGTCAGCCACGGGACGGCAAGGTGTTCTTTGAAGTAGTGGTTCGGTGCGTCGACGTTCGCGTACTCGAAATACTCCTCAAGGGGGATCCCCTCGGGCATCTCCTCACCATCCCGACGACTCGCCGGGTCGGCGTACTTCGGGTAGTAGTGGAACTCGAAACTCTCTTGCGCATCAAGCCGTGTGTAGGCTTCCTGCAACCGCTGCAACCCCGCGGTGACGCCGCCTTCAGTGATGATCAGCGGCCTTGGGGCCACAGCGGCAAGAATATCAGGGAAGTCGACCCACTCGAGCAGCCCGGGAACAAGGTGCCAGAGCCCGCCGACCCAGTGACGCTTGGTATCGCCCGGCACACTCTCAACCACAATACGCTGCCGGCAGTTGCAGAGGAAATCGTTGAACACCAACGCACTGACACGGTCATCAATTGCGGCCATGACCATCGCCGGTTCCGTACCTAGGGAATGCCCGCTGAGGGCGACACGATCAGCATCCACACAAGGCAGTGTTCGGGCCCACTCGAGGACATGCATCTTCTGAAAGACGGACAGCCCGAGGTAGCTTCGCCCGTCAGAAATCAGATCTACTGACAAGCAATTCCGCTGGGCGCCAACGGATCCAGTGATGTCATCTGCCAGCTCGGCTGTCCCCGGATTCTCCACCGCAATGGCCACAAGACCCGCCTGCGCGTAATGCCACGCCATCTTGTTGTGTTCGGGGTACTTCCGGTGCGTGGCCGGATGCAGTTCCGGTTCGCCGGCAAGCACCTCCTTGCTCGATGCAGATCCAGGGAAACAGAGCACTGCGGGGGCAGGGCGCTTCACCGACACACCGTTCGGTACGAGCATCAGCAGCGGAACAACCGAACCAGGTTCCGGGTAAGTCTCCCACTTCTGCAACTCGTAGCCGTCACGTGGCTCACCCCACAGCTTCACCGGAGCCGGTTGCGGCGGGACATCCGGGAACGTCATCAGTGCACGCAACCGAGTCTGCACCTCCCGACGCCACTCCGGCAGTTCATCCACCGGCATGGCGGGGTCGAACCGAAGCTTCGGAGTCCCGGTTCTCAACCTCAGATGGCTGAAACCAAGGGTGCTGAGGAAGCGCCCGTCAGGACGGGTGCTATGGTAAACATCTCGTTCTCTATCCACAGAGTGACTCCACAGGTTCGTTGACAACCAACCGTTGTCCACCAGGAGAAGTGACAGGTCTCCCCGTGGCTGCGTCGAAGTGCAGGCGACACAACAGCGCCCCCGCTACCGCAACCCTAACCAACAATTCAGTGATGGCAAAGCAACACCAGGAGTCGCACATGCTTAATCGACGCCATTTTCTACAGTCATCGTTGGCCTGCACGGTGGGAGGAGCGATCATCCCGTCAAGCCGGGGAGAAGAGCCGCGAACATCCCAAAGGCCGGATAAGACTCTTCTTCCCTACGACAACACCAACCCGGTTCTCTACGACAATGACTGGACCAATGACTACGTCGATTGGTACCTGATGGCATTGGCCAGCGCGGGGGACATCAACTATGTCGGCATCAGCACGTCGTCCTCCATCCCACCGTACAACCGGCACATGACCGCCGAGCATCTGGCCAAACAGGTCAAACGCCGCCGCGAAATCGTGCGTATCGGGCGAGAAAGCGGGTTCCGCAACATCCCCGATCCAGTCGCAGGAACGAAGGGGCACTTGCGGAAGCCGGTTTCAGGGAAGATCGCTGACACGGTCCCCCTGGATTCTCCCGGCACCCGACAGATCATTGAGCAAGCCCACAAGACAGCGCCGGGCAAACCGTTGGTCATCTGTGTCGGCGGTCCGTTGACGGTAGTCGCCGATGCCTTTCTTCTGGACAACGCCATTGCCGGGAAGGTCATCGTGTCTTACCTCGACAACCACAACGCGGGCATGTACGGCTTCAACGGCTGGTCTGATGGCTGGGCGGCGTACATCGTGCTCAGGAAGCTCCAGATGGTGCAGTTCACGGTTCAGAGCAAGTCAGCCGCCCGCATCCCCAAGCGCAGATTGCTCGAACTCCCCAGCAGTCCTGCGCGTGATTTCATGATCAAATCCACACCGGATGTCGCCGCGCCGGAAGGCGATGCCGACGGCCCTCCGGCCATCTCCCTGATGCGCCCCGATTACGTCAAGCAGACGAAGAAGATCTCTTTCGGCCGCTGGAAGAAAAGGCACGGTCACGAAATGCCCATGTTCAAGGACGATCCCAACAGCCGCTCTGTCGTCGCCACAGGCGTGGACCGTAACGTCGCAACGAAGGAGTGGTTTCGGGCGCTGAAGAACCCCAAAGCGTGGCATGGCAATCAGGCGAAGTCGGACTGACAACACGGGCTCCCCCCCAACCAGTCCGCTCGCCGGCCGAGCGGGTCCCGGGCTCTCACTCTCTCCAAGAGGGAAGCCGTCCGTTCCCGTGCCCTCAGCGTCTCATACTACAGGTGCCAGGGGGAACGCATCGGGGGGTCGAGCATGCGATTCGCCGCATCATCACCAATGAATCGATGCTCAACTGGATCGAAGCGGAGTTTCCGCCCCAAGCGAATGGCCAGCACGGCCGAACGGACGGTCACATTGCTCCGGTGGCTCGTGTCTTCATTCAGCCCAAACCTCCGCCGCTCTTTAACCGACACATTGAAGTTCGAGACCATGGGCGCAGGCTCAGGCAGGGCCGGCAGTGCATCCAGTAGGTCGGGGGGATCGGTACGGCCGCCAATGAACAGCTTTCCTTTCGGCCCTTCGAAGTACGGCTTCCCTTCCGTCACGCGATCTCCCCATTCGCCCGACTCGAGAATCAGTCGACACCCGTCGGCGTAGGTCATCTCGATCCGCCCCCACATACCCACCGCATCCGGATGCTGCGGCCATGGCGCGTAGGGAACGATCTCCACGGGGTTGGTGTCGTCCTTACCGAGGATGTACTGCACGGGATCAATATAGTGCTGCCCCATATCTCCAAGCCCCCCGGCTTCGTAATCCCAGTAGCGGCGAAACCGCCCATGGACACGCTGATGGTTGTATGGCTTCACCGGGGCCGGTCCGAGCCACATGTCGTAATCCAGATTAGCCGGAACGCGTTCCGGCTTGAGGTCCGTGCTCCCGCAGTTGCCTCTGACCTTCCAGTTGAAACCGGTCGATGGACTTATTCGCACCGTGATCGGCCAGCCCAGCAACCCATTGCTGACGAGTTTCTTGATCGTCTTCGTGTACCAGCCTGAACTGTAAAGGCGACTGTGCAAGCGAAACCAGGTGTTGATGCGGTACATCCGCCCGTTTCGCCGCACCGCGTCAACCACACGTAGACTCTCACCGATCGTTTGAGTCATCGGCTTCTCTGACCACACATCGCAGCCCGCCTCCGCTGCCGCGATCGAGATCAGGGCGTGCCAGTGAGGTGGCGTGGGAACGTGCACGACATCGATGTCACCACGATCGAGGACGTCCCGAAAATCCCCATATCCCCGGCACCCTTTGCCGCCCCGTGCCACAGCTCTGGCCAGGCGAGCTTCATCGACATCACACACGGCCAGAAGTTTGGCTTGGCGGTCCCTCAGCACGTAACTGACATGCCCATTCCCCATTCCGCCGACACCCACTACGGCATGCGTGATCTTCTCGCTTGGCGGAACGTGCCTCGGCCCTCCCAACACGTGCCGGGGCACGATGCTGAATACACTCGCAGCGGGAAGTGTCGTCCGCAAGAAGGTCCGTCTATCCATGGATATTGCCTCTGAATCCTGCCCAGGTTGGTAGGCGCAATTGCTGAACATAGTACCATTCGAGACATATTCCGCTCCCCCGCCAGCTGTGCCCGTTACCCCACCATGATCGGGTTGCTGTACGCGCACTGTCCATTGACATCAACAGCCTCCACCCGAAGGTATCCTTCGTCTCCACGAATCGTGTAGGCCAATCGCAATGGGGCCTTGCCATCCCCGGCCACCGCAGACACCGCATTCCCCCCCACCCCGATCACCCGAATCACGACAGCCTCAGACGCTGTAGCGGACAAGGTCCGCCCGGCAATGAGAAGCTCTGAGAACCTCGCCTTCGTGCTCGCCAACACGTAGAAAGCGCCAGCTCGGATGGCCTTCAGAAGCTCAGATTCCGACAGCCCTTCCGACCAGACCATGATCCCGACTCCTTCATCAATGTGGTCGGTATCGTGAGCGTCGCTGGAAGCAAACGCCCATACCGGCCCAGAGGTGCGTTCAGCGTGGGCGCCCCATGGGAGCGCCGCTGCACTCCAGAGCATATCGAGGCGATCGATGGCCAGCCTAAGGCCGCTGCCGACATTGTGGGTGTAGACCTCGATGCCGTCATAGTGACCAGCCAATTCCTCAAGCAATCGCGTCGGTCCGTAACTCACCTCCCGACTCGATGTGAACTCACGGATCTTGGGGTGGCTTAGAATGGTCATCCCCCCGGATGCCCCGAATGCATCCAGCTGCTCGACAGTGGTCCAACCTGGTTCGCGCACCAGTGAGCTCGCGAGGACCACGATGTGTCCGGTCCCCGCGCTGGCTTCCTGACCTTGAAGCACGAGTACGCCCCGCCGTTCCCCCGGTACGCACACCTGGTCGTGGTCGGCTATGCAGCAGAAATCGAATCCACAAGCAGACAGCCGGTCGAGCATGGCATCGGGGGTGTCCCGTCCATCGCTGTCTGTGGTGTGGAAGTGAACGTCACCCTTGTATGTGGATGCATCAGGCGTCAAAGAAAACGGATTCATTCACTACTCCTCACGGGCTACCGATCGCCAGGCCGAAGCCAGAGGCCTGGCCGAGGCGAAGCTGGACCCAATCCTACTCCACGGTCGCCTCGAATCGGGCCCCCACGCCATCGGCTATGACTGTAAGAACCAGCGGGACTCGCTTCCTGGCCGGCCCCGCATTGATCTCGAATGGCTCCGAGCGCCACGGAATGCTTGCCCGGAGAATCCCCGGCACGCCGGGAACGAGTCCGGAAGCGATTGACCTGCCGTCCACACCGCGAAAAACGTAATGGACACGGAGACCACTGAGGTCGATCGGCGATTCGAGCGCCAGAGCGCCGTGGACAAACGAGTCCGTCCCGAGCTGCATGGTCCGATCCTCTTTCCGCAGATCGACCAGGTCCACGTCAATCGGGGTCTCATCGGTCAACGTTGCCCTGGAGAAGTCCGTCAGGAGCCCTCCGGAATGGGTGGGTTTGAAGGTCGGCGGGAAAACGATGGTAGACGACCGTTCCTCTCCCCGGTCAACGTCCCGAATTCCCACTGCAAGCCGGACCGGCTCCCCAGCCTCCGGCCGGATACGCAAGGGCTCCCAGGGAAGCCGGGCCTCGACCACATAGCCCGGTTCGCCATGCATCTCGCCGGGCCGCAGATGCATCAGCGCAACATCGCAGGTGAGATCGTGGGCAGGCACACCCCGGATTGCGGCGACAGCATTGACCAGTGGGATTCCCGCGTAGGCAGTCAACTGCGCAGTTCCACTCGCAGATGTGCCGATGGCAACGTGAGTTCCATTGAGCCAGAAACAGAGCGCGTCACCCACGCTGCCCTTCTCCTCCCCTGCCCGGACCCGGTCGTCGTCGACGACCTTAGCAAGAAGGTAGAGGTACTTCCGGTCCCAGGCAAAATAGCAGACCGCAGATCCATCCGAGTTGCCGGCAGGGCGGAGGCCGGTGTGCGCCGAACACGACTCGTCCCCGACAGCAACAGGATTGAGCAGTTCCCAGTCTGAAACGTCTCCATCAATCGTGATTCGGCCCGCCGCTTTGGGCACGAGAACGTCCCGGGGCCGTGCCCCGGAAGCAGGAGCGTTCCTGAGCGCGTCAGCTTCCTCTTGAACAAGCCGGAAACCACCCGCATACGTGTCGAGTTTCTTCTCGACCTCATCACACGTGCGATACCCCGCCGCGAGGAGCATGTACCAGGGCTTGCCTTCCAGTCCATAGCGTTTGTAGTCATCGCGGAGTTCGCGGCGGGCCGTCCTCAGCCGTTCAAGCCCGCGGACTGCGGAGCTTTCAGCGGCCTGCGCTGCTGCCTGCCGTTGAGCGGGAGCAACCGCGTCTCTTGCCTGGTCAAGCAAGGCGTCAGCCGATATCTTCGCTGCCCGGACGCCGAGAATGGCTCTGAGATCCGTGTTGACCTTCACCATCTGAGTGTAAACACCGTGCGTATCGACCTCACTGCCCGGGGCCTTGCCGAACAGCTCTTCCTGTCCCCACAGCGGCACCAATGCCTGGAAAGAACGCTCTGCGGACTCCGCAAGGGCGACGGCGATATCAGGATCTGACGACCACTTGCTCTCCTGTACCAACGGAGCATAGCGCAACGCCTCAGCCATAGCCGGCGCGACATCCCTGCCGTAGATCAGTCGGCAGCATCGGTCGATCAGGTCATGGTTGAACGCCTTCGGCTCCCTCCGCCCTCCCAGGTACACCCACTTGGCCCAACTCGATTCACCATCCGGAGCCAGGATCTTCTCGAACACGTAACTATCCCCCGAGGTGCTGGGTGGGACGACCTTTTTCGTCGCCAGCGGGTCAGCCTGCCAAACCCCCGATCCGGGAGCGTTGACGTTCCATGCGTATTCGGCAAAAGTGTAACCGGAGACATCGAGAACAGGGCGCGAGTACACGGTCAGGCAGTCCTCGACACCATCCCGGGGATCACCACGCCAGCCGCTCTTCACGAATGCCATATCGGGAGCCAATGCCCGTGCCCCCCAGAACGTCCGAGGCGACCAGGCCAGGCGGATTGGTTGCCGGATGTTCCGCCACCAGGACCGGAAAGCCGCCCGAGTCCCTTCGCGTCGAACCAGCAGAACGTCTTCAGGGAGCAACCCGGAGATCTTCCGGAAATACTGCCGTGTGCGGACGTTGCCCGGGAGCTCAAGATCCAGTCCATAAGGGTAGCAGCACAGACTGATCCGGCTCGTGGGCGAGGCTTCCCTCATGGTCTGGTACAGCTCGTTCCCAAAGTGGGCATCCGCGGCGGCATGATCATCCCCCCAACGCTCGCGGCACGCTTTCGAACGCTGAGCCCAGCCGCCCTCATGCACGTCCGGGTAGTGGAAAAACCAGTCCGTGTTCGCGCCGATCCTTCGCGCCTCGTTTCGGAAGCGCTCCATACTCAGGCCGATGAGTTCCTGATGCGACCAGGACATGTACCAACCCCGTAGATTCGGAACATCGGCATAGCGTGAATCGCCTTTGTCACGTGCTGACGTGCCGACAGAAGTAAAGTGCTGAATGTGGAAGCGGACCCCGTAGCTCTTTGCGTAGGGGATGAGTCGTTCAAGCAGCCGCAGGTCACACTCCCGCAGGTAGTCAAGCTTGGCTCGCACGGTCCAGTGGTTGGCGGCGGAAATGGCGTTGCATTTGAGCAAAGCCGCTCGACGTATGAATCGTTGGGCGACCTCTATCGACTTGGCTATCTCCCCCTCCGTGTCGTCCCGAGCCCCGAAGAACCCACTCGTGACGCGCTGCTTGAAGTCCGGCCAGTCCACGATCGTCACACCGGTCACCCCGACACCGCCTGTGGTGTGCTTCAGGAGATGCCGAAGGGTAATGCAGCCGTACAGGGCCCCGCGCGGGTCACTGCCCCAGATGACGACCACCCCATGCCCGTTAAGCTCACGGGTAGTGACGACGTAGCCTTGGCCCTCTCCCCAGACGCTGATTCCACCGTACGTGTGCTCGACATCCGGTAACGGAAGCCGGTCGTGACCGTACCCGATGATGATTGCCGGTCCAGCGACTGCCGCAACTGCGGCTGCAGCGTCCGCAACCGCATTCACACGTAGAGATCCCCCACCCAACTCAGCGATCCCGGCAGCGATCTCTTCGGCTCCCCTCGCCAAGCACCCATCGGCATCCGAAAGATGGAACAACGCCCCTTCTGACAGCCGAAGAGATGTATCTGAAAACTCGATCCACTTGGGACACGGCACGATGTCCACAGTGCCGAGTTTGTCCCATTGAGGGGCAGGAGGGAAGGGCTTTCCGTCGGCTCTCGCCGCAGAGAGTGCCGCCCCAGCAAGAACGAAGGCCATAGCAATGGAGTACTTTCGATGGCTCATTCCTGGAAGGCCTCCGCCTCGATGGTCCTCAGGACCTCAATCTCATCCAGCACGTAGGGAGCCGGCTCCTTCTTGTCGTGCTCGCCCTGCCCGACCCTAAGTGCGACGGCACCGACGGACTCCACCGGCCACGTGCCCTCCTTCTTACCGAGTACCACGCCGTTCACGATCAAGCGAAGTCCCTTCCCCGCATCCCACACGCCCTCAATCTTCGTCCACTGGTCCCTGACGAGATTCCGCAGATCGCAGGACACCCCATGCGTCTTGTTCTCCCGGTCCCAGACGACGAACAGGAACGACCAACCGTGGTTCTTCCGGATCAGCGCCATCCCCCTCCCCCCTCGTGTCAGCTTGACCATGTCTGCCGGCCGGGCGTCCCCCTGATCCCAAAGCGGCTTCAGCCAGAAACTCACGCTTCCCCGCACGACGAGCTCTTGCTGGTCGGGAAGAGCGAACAGCGCCGCATGCTGGGCACGCGTCGCCCGCAGACCGGGTCCACTCTTCCCAGCTGCGGTCGGCAACACACAGGACCAGGCAGGAAACGTCGCAGTGTCCTTCCCGACCACATCGGCACGACCATCAGGTTCTGAGAATGCCTGTCTGAACAGAACGGCATCTTCCGCAGGCGGTCGAGCCGCCGGAACTCGCAGAGCAATGAGGCATGGATAACGCAGGCGCAAAGCGGGGACATCGCCACCGACTTTCTTCAGGTGCATCTCGATAGTGGCACCATCAACCGCGGAGGGAACGGGAACAAACACATCCTGGAACACGTCCCCGACACGAGCGGCATGGCCGGAAAACAGAACGTTGACCGGTTCAGAAGCTACGCCCCGCGATGAGAAGATCACCTTCATCGAGCAGGTGGAATCTCCGATGAGCGAGAGAGCACCGGTGAAACGGAGGACACCCGTGCCAGACGGCAGAGAAACGGGTCCAAGTCGGACACATCCAGCGGTACTGCCCGGGGCAAACCGCGCCGACAGCCCGGCACGGTCCGCATCATGCTGAATCTGGACGCCCGGACCACTCGACACTCTCTCGAACCGAGCCCCAAGCAGGTTCTGCAGTGGCTTCAGTTCGGACTGCAGCTCTGCCTGCCCAGGCCAACACGCCAACAGAAAGACATTCACCGAGAACAACAGGATGTGTCGTTGGTTCATCAGACCGTTCCACATTTGCGGGGCACGCCTCTCAGGGCGTCTTGCCATTCCCATCCTGCCCCAGGAAAAGGCTGCGGCATACACACACGCTGAAGCGTGAACACCATACGAAGACAATTCAGGATACCCGCTCACACCACGCTGTCCCGGTATCAAGGTCCCTGCCGAAGCGCCACTGCTCTCCGGACACGTCAGCTGTTCCCTCGATGCGAGCTTCCTCCGCCCCGCCGCCACTCAGCCCCACAACGACGTTCGGTGGCACCGTCCTGCGATATGGCACCACGGCGGTCACAAATGATGCCGGCGCCCCACGGTCGTGCTCGAACCGGAACGCCTTGCGACGCGCACGATGACCATAGGCCCAGCCAGACCAACCGTCCTCTTCCACCATGCGCCAGTGGGCTCCATCCTCTGCAGCCACAAGCACGTTCGCGTCTTCAAACTGCGTATCCGCGCGCAGGTTCTTGGTATCGAGAACAACGTCGCCCGGAGCGAACTGGAAGTGCAGCCCCAGCTGGCCTGGCACGTCATGACCGATGGCCTCATCGAAGAAGACAAAAAAGCGGCGATCCACGAACCAGACGGTGCGGCGATGCACCAGCCCCTCGTAAGAGCCGTTCTCCACAACCAACGCGACATGGTCTGAGTCGGAGTGCCAAAGCAAGTGCCTTCCCGCGACCGCCGAATCACGCCCATCCAATGTCATCGTCTGGTGCACGCTTGTCTGACGATGCCACAGGCGCGCGTCTCGATCATGCCCGTACGTGTAGAACCCCGTATCCGGCATGAGCCAGCGCCCGTAGGCATACAGTTCGAACGTCCCGTTGTCCGGCTGGTCATGGCTCGAGATCCCAAGGGGCGAGCAATGCAGCCCCAGGTGGATCTGATCAGGCCCCCACTCGCTGCGCAGTACATACATGCCCGCTTCCTCAAAGGCCTGGCTTGTCTCGTCCGGCAGCCACTCCCGGTTCAGTTCCGCTCGAGCGCGGTACTTGGGATCGCCCAGCAGGTCTGTTGCCTTTGACAGCACGGGATAGAGCGGCCAGACAGTGCGGTCCTCCCCCTCCTTGAGCGGTCGTGAACCGTCGCCGAACATGGGGGCGCCAAGGTCAGGGGTAGCGACCCAAAAAATGTAGTCGTGCATTCGCCGAATGCGCTCGACGTAGTCCTCAGGGACGGCCATTCCCATCTCGTCCATGCGGCTCTTGATCTCAACCGCATCGCGCAATACGCCTTGGTGGTATCCGTACGACCACTCGCGCTGCACGCCGTCGCCGGTCGTCTGCAGGAGGAAGTTCTCCCTGGCCCGCTCCATGCCCAGAGCCAACCAGTCACCTGCCTCGCGGAACTCATTGAAGTGGAAGGCCGTGTTGATAAAGCCACGCTGTTCGAACACCGCCTTGTTGTGTACCTGGCCCATGGGAATTGCCGCCGTCTTGACCTGATGGTCGTACAAACTGGCGAGCAGTAGACGAAGGAACTCGGGGGTGAACCCGTCGGCGTGCACGAGCTTGGTGAAGGCAAGGCAGGTGTTGGTCGCCCTGATTCCAGTCTGAATATCCAGCCAGGCGAACCCCTTCCAGTGCGCATAGACCGGGTGTGTCCGTTTGCGCTTCTCAAGCGGATGCTTGGCGATCCAGTCGGTTGCCAACTCCACAAACGCGTCTACGTAGGCTTCGTCCCGGGTCTGGTCGTAGGCATTGGCCAGGATCTCAGCCCAGTAGAAACGGTACATGACCGCGACCCACTCGATATCCCCGCGCGGGTCCCATTCCCAATTCACGTCGTCACCATACCCGGCCTCGTCATACGGACCGAACTGAAAGACGTGCCGACAGATCTGGTCTGCCCTCTCAAGCGACTGTCCCCTTGGCTCAGACGTCGGCAAAAGAGGGAACTTCCGCCGGTAATACTCCAACAACGCAGCAAACGCGGCGCTTTGGTCGCCGCTGTCGGCCGCGCCCTTGACCCCAACAAGCTTGGACAGATCCAGATCCAGCTTGCCGAGGACCTGCTCCGGAGCCAGTGAGTGCAGTTCCTGATCACGATCGATCGCGTCGAACTGGGAGGGCTTGTCTGCCATTGTAAAGCGTCCTGTCACCATGCTGTGGAGTTGCGTCCCTGTTGGCGAGAGCCACGTCCCCAAACAACGCCGCTACTCAGCGCGACTAAGCGCCGGGCTCGCCACCGCATTACCTTACGCCAAATGGGAGAAATCCCACCTCCAGAAGCGCAGCTTCAACACAGATCGCGGTTTGGGCTGACCGTCACAGCCGCGACTAACGGGAGCGGTCTTGCTTGCTACCGCCCAAGGCACCACTCCCGGAAGTTGCGGCTCTGTTCAGACACCGAACAATCGCGCGTTCCAGTCTCCAACATCACCGTTCAGCCTCCTCGGGGCAGGAGGAACGCCACTCCCAACTACTCCCCTGCCCGCTTCTTGGCCGCCTCCAGAGCTTGGATAACAGGTGGCTGATTCGGGTTCACGGTGAGAGAGCGACGATAGGTCTCGATCGCTCTGCCCCACCGCTTCAGCTTCTCGTAGCACACGCCGATGCGGATGTAGGCCTCAAGCTGGTTGGGGATCTGCTTGAGGAGATCCTCGTATATACCGATGGCCTCACCCCATTTGCCCTCCTTTTCCCGCAGGTAGCCAAGCTGAAGATAACCATCCCAGCGGTCGGGCGCCGTCAGAATGGCTTTGCGAAACCGGCTCTCGGCTTGTTCGGAAGCCCCCCTGGCGACGAGCTCAAGTCCGTCCTTGACCAAGTGCTCAGCTTCCTTGACGGCTTCCGGGGACGAGATGGCTCGTTCGTCTGACAATGCTTCGGCTTTCCTGCCTGCGGTCAACGCTACCAGAATCGGCACACCGAGCCCCTTGCTCTCAAACGTGACCGAGGCAATGCTCTTCTCGGGCTTGGGGTTGACCCAGCCCATGCTGTAAAGACTCACCTTCGGGAACAGAATGGACTTCCCGGACCACGCACGCCGGGTCACCGTGTCTGTTTCATACAGGAACGGCTCATCGGGCGCGCTGGCGACCCAATCTCGGTAATTGACTCCGCCGATCAGCTTGATCGTGTAGTCGGTGCCATCCTGGTAGTGAACCACGTAGTTGGCATGGTGTTTGGCGCTGGTCCATGCGGAAGACTGCAGGAAGAACAGCACGTCTGCCTTCCGTTCCACCGGGATGTCGACCTGCTCCGGTAGACTCGTCGAGTCGCGGTACTTGGAGGCCAGCACCAGGCACGCATTGGGCTGCGCAACACGAAACGGGACCCCATCAAACACCTGTTCAGGCTTGTCCGTGGGGAAATCCCGCAGATCCAGTTTTTCGCCCTGATCGCTCCAGCCGCCTTGGCCGTCGTCATCCACTTCATCCCGGAGAGCCCGGTTAAGCACACCCGCAATGTCAACCGTTTCGTAGTTGAGATTGGTCGGCAGCCGGATGCTCGTGCGGCCCTTGAGGCGGACCCCCAAATTTGTAAGCAACGTCGATGCGATGCGATCGCAGTGTGTCGTGATTCCCGCCTTGGGCTTGTCCCAGTTCAGGTTGTCGATCAACACACTGCCCTTGCCAACCGGTACACGGACCAAGTACGACGGGTAGGTAAGGGGCTCCCCGCTCTCGCTCCACACCGCCCAGTCGCCCAGTACGGCGAGCGCCTCTTTGGCGGAGGAGTAGCACGGACGGTAGTTCTCAGACTCGGGTCGTTTCTTCCAGAACAGATCGTAGTTCGTCAGTCCTTCGGTGAGCGAGGATGTACCAACACATATGGCCCGTCCACGCCAGGAATCCGCCCCCGCAGAGGAACAATGCACAGGCGTGCCGCAAACACGAGTTGCCAGCGCGACGGTGTCAGGATTGACGTTCCGAAGAAGCACCGTGCCGCCTCTCTCAGCAAAGTCCCTCAGTCCATCCGCTGTGCTCACGGGCATCGCCACCGCTGTATCAACGATAGCGGTCTTGTACGCGTTGAGGTCAGCGATGCCAGACTGAGCATCAAGAGCCGTGCCCAGATGGGCAAGCGCTGTACGTAGAGAGCCGGCCTCGGCCCCGAAATAGGCAGCTCTGTCCGGCACATCGACGGAGGCGACCAGGTACCCGAACAGAGCCTTCCACAACGTCAGCGCAGCAGGGGCGGAATCCAGCATCTCAAGCCAGCTCAATTGCGAGCAGATGACAAGCCCTTTGCCCACGTCCCACTCGACAAGTCCGCCATAGAGCATGCCTTTCGGCCCACCAGCCTCGATAATGACACGGAAGTTGCCCGACTGCGGCTTCGAGATACACCGTTCAGCAACCCGATGGTGGGGATACCAGTACCGCAGATCCCTCGAGGCAAGCCCGGCCACGACAGGATGCGAAGACCTATGCGTGAAATTGATGGCCGCGACCCGCGGCGAGAGCTGGACGCTCACCGGCAGGAAGTCCGGGGCGAACTCCTGGGGGAGCACCAGCACACGCCCCCCCTGCTCTGCGAACTCCGCAATGGCATCTGCACGTCCGGTCAGCGCACCTTCCGGCACGGCCTCGCCAATGATCAGAACGTCCAGTTCCCGGAGCGTCTCAACGGATGGCTCAGCGGTGATGCAGGCCGACGGAATCAGACGCCGCAAGCCTTCCACCGAATTTCCCGAGGGGTCGCAGATCCCGATTCGCAGCCTCGGACTCAATGGAAGGTCGGGCGTTGGGTGAACACTGATCGGCAACTCCACGCGCCGAAGCTCGGTTCCCCCTTCGCACAACGTCACGACCAGCACAAACGCGACGTTCCCGGAGACCTTGGGGGCCTCAAAAGCTATCCGCGTTCGCTTGAGATCGCACGATCCGAAGCGCATCCGGTCCCGGTCGCGAGCAACGATCTCACCGTCACGTCGCCTCAAGGCCCACTCGAACGTGAGTGTGGCAGCGCGGAACTCATCGAAGTGCAGGTTCACGTCGTAAGTGACATCAGTTCCGGAATAGAACGCGTTGTACTGTTGGAGGATGTTGATGTCTGCCCGGGGCACGGAGATCCAGTTCGGGTTGCCGGTCACCCACTTCCATAGAGTTATCGCGCTGACCTCGGCATCGCGGTGGCCACGGCAGAACCAGGTATTGGCCGCGTCATGCGTCAAATCCGCCCACCGCGAATCGGCGTAGACCGCGTCCCCAACCAGCTTCGTCATCGCGTCCGGCGGGGAGAAGAACAAGTTCCAGCATGTCTCGTTGACAACAATCGGCTTCCTTCCCCACGTGATGGGGGACTCGGCAAGCACATTGGCGACGCGTTTGGCCATGCCGGCAGGAGCCTTCATCCCTGACTTCAGAGGCTGATCGAAGCGATGCCAGTAAGCGGCTTCCGGAAAGTACGCCTCCGCTTGGCGCAGGGCATTGCCGTCCACCGGGTAGTGGGTCGAGATGTGCTTCGTGTAACCGCGCAGATCCAAGTCGCACCCAAACTCGATCAAACGCGTGTCGTCGTCTTGTAGCGCCTCCTCTCCAAGCTGGCGCAACCGTTCGGAATTCCTGTCGTAGGTCTCGCCATAGAACTCGTTTGACAGATACCAGGTGACGATCGAAGGGTGATTGCGGAGTCCGCGGATCATCTCGCGCGTGAAAAGAGCCGTGTTCTCCCAAAATGTATCGCTGTTTACCTTTTCACTGTTGGGCCCGGACAACCCACCTCGTCCCTGAGCAAACACGACGCCCTCCTCGTCCATGATGTCAGCTCGGTGCTCCGGGTCGTAAATGTGCCGATGCATGCGGCAGCCCATGCGGGTGGCAGCCCGGATGGTCGCCCGGATCTCGGCCCGCTTGTTCCTGCGTGTCAGCTGCCAACCCCAGCTTGAAAGGAATGGGCGGGCGGAGAACTTCACCTGTTCTCCATTCCAGGCGAGGGATCGCCCTTCAGTACTGAATTCACGGAAGCCGAAACGTGTCTCGACCCGGTCCCGCAGATCGCCGCCTGCGCTCCAAAGCTCAGTCACAAGCTGCAGCAGAGGAAACTCGACCGGCCCCCACAGGATCGGCTTCCGCCAACGCCGCTCGACAGAGACGCGTCTGCCGGGACCACCCTCCAGATAGGCGACGGGCAGTTCCAGCACCGGTTTTCCCTGGTAGTAAACGGTGTTGCGCATCTCATGTCGCTTCCCCGGGGGCAGATCAGGGACCTCGACGTCAACCGTGACCATCTTCCTCTTCAGTGACGTCTTGACGAAAACATCCTGAATCGCCGAAGTGCCGACTGTGTGGACGTAGATCTCCCCGAGTCCCGCCTTCGTGCAGCGGGGGGCCAGCAAACGTCCGTCACGGACGCGGCCATCCTCGCCGTAGTCCCGCGTAGCACTCCCATCACACAGGCCGATCAGCAGCTCATTCTCCTTACCGGAACGCAACAGATCCGTGACGTCAAAATCAAACGGTCCGGTGGGTCCCCAGTGGGTGCCGGCCTCCCTGCCGTTGATGAAGACTTTGCAGGTAAAGCTGGCCCGGGAAACGTGCAGGATGCCGCGTTCCCCTTCCGCAGGGAACGCCTCTGGAAGGGTGAGTCGCTTTCTGTACCATGCGACATGGTGTTTGTGGACCGGCCCATTGGGGATGTCCTGCCAACTCGCGGGCAAATTTACCCGCCGCCATTTGGCATCTTCAGGCACATCGGTCGGCACTCCCACCTCTGTCGCGTCAGCCAACGTTACCCACCCCCAACCACGGTTGAGCCAAAGCTTCCGGCGGAATGCGGTCAGATTGTCAACGAGGATCTCCCCGACGACCTCCCGGGATGTCCCGTCGGCAGCCGACACGGCGACAACGGCCCGATATCGATCAGAATCGCCTCTCGCCACGGGGACTGTTCTGGCGAACGTCTCCCGTGGAGCGACGGACACACTTTCCTCGCGCTCCCCGACACAGCGCTGGAAATAGTCAAAGACGCGAACCGACACGGCAAAGGTGTCTGCCTGTGGCTTCGCGCTCTCAAACTGAAAGGCGAACTCAAGCTCGTCTGCGGCGGCGGCCAACGGCTTGAAGGCCCCGGTCAAACGGATCATGTCGTCATAGTACGGGTCGTGGCCGTAACTGATACGAAGGGGGGCACAAGCCAGGCGTTCTCGGGCCAGTGCGATCCCTCCGACCTGCTTCCCCCCATACCCTCGAAGGGTGTTCCAACGAATCTCATCGCCCTGCCGGAGGGCGAGCGGCCTGGCGGTCTCGATGATGCCGAAGCAGTGCTTCTCTCTCGGCACGGGCGTAGTGCAACGCAGGAACTCAATGGCCCGACCGTTCACATACAGAAAGGGGGCACGCCCCAGTCCGGACTCGCTGCTCTTGAGTGTGCCCGTCTCCACAAATGCGCGTAGGTAATAGCTCCCTGCCTCAATCTCCGGAACCGTCCAGGCCACTTCCTGCTTTGACGACGGAACGATGAATGATCCACTGCGCCGGATGGTCTCATCCCCGGCGAGGACGCGACACGTGTCAACTGACAAAATCACATCCCCGGCGAGAACCGGCAACGGAAGCGGCACGGGTTTGGTTGCTGGGCGTTTGGCAGCCGGGGGTACGGGTGCAACGGCAACCTTCGATGCGGGGACGTTCTCAGCCACGACACCCTCGCGTACAGTCACGAGGAAATCGGTCCGTTTCTCGATCCCCTCGTTGGTGGCCTTAAGATTGTACCCCACGCGAACAGTGAAGCGGTGGGTTCCGGTAGGCACAGCCGGAGAGGCCGGCAACGGGCCGTTCACATGCCTGCCCTTCTCCTTGTCCCATGCGTTGATGACGCCGATCCGACCCTCGGGGCGCGCTCCCAAGTCAAGCCTATAGACGCATGACCGCTCTCGCTCGAAGCTGAACCAGTATTTCTTCAGCCGCTGGTACCAGGCCTTCTTGCCCCCCCAGCGCTGCAGGCCGGTCACGGCGCTGCCGAAGTCACGCTCGGAATTGAGGAGGTACGATGTCGTGATCCCGGCCTTGACCGGCCGGCCCTCACCCTCGATCTGCCACGACGCCTTCACGAACACGACCGCGTTGGAGCCGACGATGGGGAAATCCCCGGAATAACTCTTCCCCCCATCTGTGCTAAACGCCAAGGACACCGAAATCGTCGGCTCGCAGTGTGCCACGGTTGCACCAAGAAGTGCCAGCGCCACGATCACTCGCCGCCCGTGTCGCGCGATTCGATCCATTGTCATGTGTGTGTCGTCCTGAAAGGTTGTCTTGTGCACGCCGCAAGCGGAGGTCAGCCTCCGAAGACAATCGTGCCAAAGCACTGCGGCAGGTGGAAGTTCTTCTCGCTCACCGGAACCCACGAGGCCCAGTGCGGATGCGATGTGGCATCACCACATTTGTACAGATTTGCCCGCCATTGGTCTCCCGCAACGGGTGCCGACAGGCCGGTATAGTCGGCAAGAAGCGCAAACGGTATGGCAAACTCAAGGAACCAGACTGTCTCCTCGGCGACTTCGGGTTCCACCCTGACCGGTAGACTGTGGTAGATCTCCACATCACGCTGTGCCTCAGCCCCCAGTTTCCGGAGGTCTTTTATGCCAGTCTCATCGCGGGTCGGATCGACGACGTACGAACACAGCATCGTCCCACCACAGTTGAACTCGAAATTGAAGTAACCTCCCGCTCCAGCGGGCTCAAAAAAGAACTCGACACAGCTATCCCGGCAGACGTTCCCCTGGAACTCCGTGTGAATACATCGGACGTAGCGATCGCGAACGCGGAAGATGCCGTAAATCCGGTCCGCATCGTACAGCAGTCGTGCACTCGTTTCAGGCCGGTGTTCTGTGCTTTCCGGGCGGAAGACAGCAATTGGGAGCGTCTCAGCCGTCTCCCAAGCCGCACTATCCCACGCGCCCGCAAGTGCAGGAACGACCGGTGTTCGACGTACAGTATAATCTTGCATCTGTTGCTCTCTCAGGAATGCCCTTGAACGCATGAGGCTCACGCGGGATTGGCCCGTTTGGACCAAGGATATGGCAGGCAGCCTGAAAAGCAACCTTTGCTCGGGTGCACTCACCATTCAGAGCCGTGCCTACTGAGAGGCAGAGAGCACCATCCGACTCCCACCGGGCGCCGCCATTGCGCATGTAGTCTGGCCGGGGTACTGTGGTGGCACAGACTGGTGTTCACGAGAAAGGAGTGCCGGGCGATGAAGTGTGTAAGCGCGTTGGCCGGTGTAGTTCATTCGTTGCTGTCATTGGCCGCCCTGGCGGGAGAAGGAGGCGTTCCCATGTTAGGTAACCCGATCGAGACCGATCCCAACAGCGGCGCGGAAATCTACCTCCTCGGTGGAGACGAAAGACCGGCCGACAATATCTACGGGGAACAGCCCTATGGTGACCCCACCGGACGCTGGATTGCGGTGCGCTACTACCCCAGGAAGCCAAAACCTGGGGGCATCAGCATCATTGATCTCCAAGACGGAAGTCGACGCGATGTGCTCGTAGGAAAACCGCCCTTCCCGGCCTTCCATGCCTGGGGCGAGTACCTCTATTACCATCAAAAAGTCGATGGTAAGCTGATGCTGCGCCGCTGCAAATACGCCACCTTTGAGACCGAGGACATCGCTCAGCTCCCGACCGAGATGGGCCGATTCAGCTACGGAACGGTGTCGCCAGACCACCGTTACTACGCCGTGAGTGTCGCAGGGAAGAAAGGCGAGCCCTCCAAGGTACACCTGCTCGACCTGCAGACGAACAAATGGCGGCTGCTCCTCGACAAGCCGGGCTACCATGCGAAACATGAACAGTTTTCACGTGACGGACGCAACCGTGTCCTGATCCAGCTCAATCAGATGCCGGATGTGAAACAGGTTCTCCTCGGCGAGATCGCGGTCGATGGTACCACAACGATGTTTCCGGCTGATCAACCACACACGCCGCGTCCCACCGGACACGAGTGCTGGGTCGGCACGAGCGCGAGTGTCTTCTTCTCGACCGGTACGGTCAAGGGACAGCCCAGCAACATCTGGACCGGCAAGGTCGGCGACCCGGGCCCCGTGAGCATCCCGGCGCCCAAGCAACGGGCCGGGCATATCAGCGTCTCCCGTTGCGGCCGCTACTGGATCGTGGACACGGGCGAAGACGGCATCCCCATCTACATCGGCAGCTTCGCCTCCGGGAAATCCCGACGAGCAGTCTTCAGTCGAACAGTGTATGACGGCAAGCAATGGGCACACGCACATCCCTACCTGACCGCCGACAACAAATGGCTGATTTTCGCCGCGAGACGCGAGGGCGAACGCGCGCAGGTCTACGGCGCGAAACTCGCAACGGGATGGCTGGAAGACATATGACGGCAACGCTGAACCGGAAGGACGATGGCTACCGGGGAATCTGGTGTATGAACCAGCCATCGGGCGACGAGTATGTCTACAAGTACAGCGGGGGACTGGGCACGTACTGTGCCAAACACCAGCCGTTTGCCGTGTACTCAGAAGACGCCAATAAGACGTTCTTCTGCTACGGAGGCACATCCCGGGATGACTATCTGAGCCTGCAGCACATGGTCTCATACTATGACCATGCAACCGGACTCGTACCGAGGCCAACGCTGTTGCTCGATAAGCAGACCGAAGACGCCCACGACAATCCGGTCATCGCCCTCGATGAAGACGGATACGTGTGGATCTTCTCAACCGCCCACGGCACAAGCCGGCCGTCCTACATCCATCGCAGCTCACAACCCTACGACATCGAGCGCTTTGAACGCGTTCCTGCCACCCGTATGGAAAGCGGTGTCCGCGTCCCGTTCGAGAACTTCTCATACATGCAGGTCTGGACGCTGCCCGGCAACGGCTTTGGCGCGTTCCTGACGCACTACAACGATCCGGCCATCCGGACAAGCTTCTTCATCCGTAGCTCGGATGGTGTCAACTGGTCTGAGTGGCAACGCCTTGCCGCCATCGAGCAGGGGCACTACCAGATCAGTGCAGCACACGGCGGAGTTGTGGCCAGTGCTTTCAATTTCCACCCAGCGGACAAGACGCCCGGCCTGAACTGGCGGACCAATCTCTACTACATGCAATCGGCCGACCTCGGCCAAACGTGGCAATCGGCAAGCGGCGAGACGCTGACGTGCCCCCTGACCGCCGTCGAAAACGCAGCCCTCGTGCATGACTACCGGGCACAAGGCCTAAATGTCTACCTCAAAGACATCCGCTTCGATGCCATGGGCAGACCGATCCTCCTGTATCTGACAAGTGGGGGCTATGAGGCGGGGCCCGAGAACTCGCCGCGTGTGTGGACAACCGCACGTTGGGATGGCGCGGCCTGGGTGATCGAACCCGCGATGGAGTCCGACAGCAACTATGACATGGGATCACTCTACATTGAGGGCGATGGCATCTGGCGCATCATCGCGCCCACAGAGACCGGTCCCCAGCCCTTCAATCCAGGCGGGGAAGTGGCGATGTGGCTCACTCAAGACCACGGAACGACCTGGAACCGCGTGGCCCAACTCACAGCCGGAAGTCCCTACAATCACACGTATGTAAGACGGCCGGTGAACGCGCATCCTGATCTCTATGGGCTGTGGGCCGACGGCCACGCCCGGCAGCCGTCCCCCTCCAGGCTCTACATCTGTGACCAACAGGGACAGGTCCGGATGCTGCCGGAAACAATGACCCAAGACGCCGAACGGCCTGCTTGACTGGCAGAACTGCAGCAGCCCGTTCCCGCGGAAGTCGGTTGCCGGGAGATAATCCTACCCGCCCTTTACGAGCACACGCCACGTGCGATCAGACACATTCCCGGCGGCATCGACCAGATGCACCCGGAGGTTGTAGTAGTTGCTCTTCAGCGAGGCGCAGTCCAAGACCGTCTCGAACACGCTTCCTTGAGGCGTCCTCGTGAGAGGAAGCAGCGTGTCCTTGCCGAGGGTGAGCGTGGCTTCGCGTACCGGTTCGGGACCAAAGGAGAGTAGGCGCAGGGGTGCCTTCCCTTCCAGTCGATCGGTTCCCCACTGCAAATGCGGCGTGGCTGAGTCAAGGACCGCAAGCGGCCAGGTCGAGGCGTTGGAAACAGACCAACTCAACACGCCATCGGTCACCGAGCAGACACGAAACGCACCCTTGTGATCCACGCACCCCGGAACCGAGAGGGAAAGTACACCCGTGTAGGGATCCGCCATCTCGTATTTCGAGTGCAGGTGGCCCGAGAAATGAGCCACAATGCCGTCTTTCTTCACCAAGGAGAGGTAGCGCATAGCCCGATCTCCGCGCAGGCTGGCAAAGCCGGCGGAGATGTTGAACGCGACATTATCGGGGGCCAGGAGCGGGTAGTGCGCAAACGTGAACACGCTGCGGATTCCTTTGGCTCTCGCGTCGGCAAGCTGCTCCTCAAGCAGAGCCAGGGCCTCGTCGAGAAGGTCCAGATTCAGCCCGACAAACCGACATCCTTCGACATCAAACACAGGGTGTGTCGGGCCCACCACGCGGTTGAAGCACTCAGGTTTGCGCGGGCTGTCATGGTTCCCCTGCACCGTGTAGACCGGCACCCCGGCCTTCCCTACTTCGGCTTGGTAGGCCGCCATCGATGCCTCGTCCCCGAACTCCGTGATGTCACCGGTGACGATAACAAAGGCAGGCTTGATGGTCCGGATCGCCTCTACGGCACGGCGGAGATTGGGAATGCCCTCCTCGCTGAAACGCCCCTTGCCCGTGACATTGATGTGTGTGTCACTGAGGTGCACAAACACCACGGCCGAGGCAGGGCGAACACAGACAGAGAGAAGGCCAAGAAGGAGACTCCTACAGACCAAGCGTTTCATAACAAGGCTTCCTCAATGAGCGGACACGACACCATGGGACACAAAGGTAACGACCACGACTGAGGATGCAAAGATCCGCCCATAACGCAGTGGTGGATGAAGTCAACGTAGAGGGTCCGCTCTTTCTACTCTCCGAGGCGGATCACAGAGGGACCGGCGGAGAAGATCCAGGCACCGCGTCCGCACCGTAACTGGTCCACCTGGTCGTAGCGCTCCAGCTCAGCGTTCCACGTCCACGGCCGATCCTGGACCGAACCGGCCGGAACGGTCAACAGCGGCAGGCTCAGAGGGGCGTAGGGCACCTCCCCAACCGGCCCCACGATGTGCCACCCCTCGGTCACCTCGACGTCACGTTCGTCCACCCGTCGTCCCACGACCGTGACCGTTGCCGCACCGCCATCCCGCTGGGTCCCACAGAAGACCCAGTAGCCCCTCAGGGGAACGATCTCGGATGCGAAACTGTATTGGCGCTGCACCGGGTCCCACACCCACACCTGCCCGTCATTCTGCCCCTGGAGGACGGCCTCGACGGAGGTGTCCACCGGGTGCAACGGTATGGAGAACATGTTCCAGCCTGACGCAAGCTCCAGCTCAAACCGCAGAACACCATATCTGATCCGGTAGAAGACCACGTGACCGGCGGGAACGGTGAGGGTGTCTTCCTGGCTCATATCCAGAGACGCTGCTCTCCCAAGCGGTTCCCCGTCCGCGCCGATCTCCTCCAGCGATAGACCCACTCCCGGAACGGCAGCAGAATCCCAGCTCAGCACACACTCGCTCTCCCAAAACGACGTGACCCGCAACAGGAACGTGTCGTACTGCTTGATCGCCCGAAAATCCTGTGAGAGCTTCTCCCCGCTGATCTCCAGGGCGGCGTACCCCTCTCCCTGCGCTGTCGGCGGCGTCCGACGGTCCCACACTGAGTCCCAGCCGTCGGTCGCCCGTTCGTGCATGCCGATGACCACGCGATCAACCTGGACGTTGGTCAGCCCAATGGACAATTCCCAACTTCCGGGCAACGGTGGTCTGATCGTCACCGTCGCACTTGCGGCCCCCGCACTCTCGACATCGAGCTGATCCACGGCCGTCACCGTGCAGGTGATCTCGTCTGCCTCCGCCGTCTCGACGTAGGACAGCTCGTCGAACGTCTCCCAGCTCACGATCTCGCGCAGCACCTCGCGATCGCCGCGGGTCCAGACGAACCGGTACCGCATCGACGGCAAATCCTCCAGATCACCGTCCTGCGCAGGGCTGCTCAGAGAACAGAGCAGGTCGTCGTGAAGTGTCGGCTGCTCTGCGGAGCTCGGCGTGATCACCCCCACAACGCCGGTCATGCTCGGGACGTGATTCACATCGTCCACCCGCACAATCTGCCACGTCGCCGTCGCCGTCACTACGCCCCACGAATCTGTCACCTCACACAAGATTTCCTTGTTGTCCGAGATGGCGGGGTGCGTCACCGCATCTGTCCCCGGTGCATACAACAGTACGGATGCATCTCCCCCCACGGGCACACCACCCGCGGTCCAGGCGAAATGGTATGGCGCCACGCCCCCGGTTGCGTTCACCGTGAACGCCAGGTCAGCGCTCTCGTCGACCTGTGCCTCTCCAGGCACGACGACCGTTGCCGTGCCCAGTCCTTGCGCCGGGCCTGGCGTTACCGAACCAACGACCAGCGGCGCAACCACGATAATGCTGAAGTTCCCCGAGATCGACCAAAGCCCGACGTCGTCCGTCTCTTGAACGTGGAGCACGTGTGTCTCCCCAAGCCCAAAGGGTGTGTCCGGCACAAACGACAACTGGTCGGTTTCCACCCACGCACCCTCTTCGCTGTCCAGCTGATAGCGGAACGTGCCGGAGCCGCCTCCGCCTCCGCTGGACCAAGTCCATTCCGGCGTCACGTCGGTCGTGGGATTCGTCCCGTCCACAACCGGCGCGTTCGGGGCCGTTGCGTCGACCGTGATTGTCAGGCTTCCGGAGAGAGACCAGTTGCCGACCGCGTCCGCCTCCTGCACGTGGAGCGTGTGAGTCCCTTCGCTCAAATCCTCAGTCGGCGTGAAGGCTGTGTCGGTCGTCTCGGCCCAGCCGGCCGCTTCCTCCGCGTCGAGCTGCTGCCGGAACGCGCCGCTTCCTCCTCCGCCGCCGCTCGTCCAGGTCCATTCGGGAGTCGAGTCACCAGTCGGCGTCGTACCGTTCACAGCAGGTGCACTCGGGGCTGTCTTGTCCAGAGCGATGGTCGCAGCTTCCGCGGCGCTGACCACGTCGTGACTGTCCTTGACCCAGGCGTAGACGACAATCGCGCCTTCCGGACCGGTCAGGTCGTGGGTTGTGGGCATGACAGCAAGCCAGCCACCATGGTCAGCCGCGGGAGCTGAATCGCTCTCACTGAGGTACCAGCCGGTGATGCTCAGGGCCGGGTCGGCCTCCTGTGTCAGGGCGACGTCGACCTGGCGCTGGTTGGTATAGCCCGAGGCGGTTTCGGTCGGATCGGCAAGCGTGAAGGAGGTGACCGCCGGATCCTGGAAGGCGTCGTTCACCCGGATATTGTCAATGAACAGGGCATCGACGCCCGCCATGCCGTCCCCGTAGTTCTGGAACCTGATCAGCGTGTCGGTGCTGTACTCGGCGTCAGGGGAACTGGCAGCAAGAAGGTCATCCAGCGCAATCTCCTGCTGAGCGTAGTCGGTACCGACCTGCCCGGACCACACCTTGTACCAGGTCACCCCACCGTCAACACTGATCGCGATACCGTCCGACTGCTCGTGTCCGTTGAACAGGTCCGACATCGGGTCATAGGCGTTGGCCGAGCCGTCGAGGCCCTTGGCCTGGAACGACACAAACACGTTCTCGCGCCCCGCCAGGTTCACGTGCAAGGTGGCTTCGGCCAGGGACTTTGTCCCATCGCCGACTGCGTCGCCCAGCACCAGGTGCCAATTCCCGAGCGGCACGTTCGCGTCGGTGAGCTGCACCGCGCCGGCATCCATGGTATGCAGCTCCCAAGGCCCGACCAGGCTCTGCGACTCCCAGTCCTCGGAGAACTGCAATTCCGCAGGGGTCGTGACGGTGAACTGCAACTGCTCGTCCACGCCGTCATTGAGCGGGTTGCCCGCGATATCCAACACCGACGTCGTGCCCTTGACGGTGAGCTGATACACCTCTCCGGTGAGCTTGTCCGAGAGCAGCAGGGCCACCCGGAACGGTCCCTGTCCCGCTGGACCGGCATCGTAAGTTGCCGCAATCGTCCCGGCGTAGGCAGTCTCGTTGCCATTCCCGAAAGTCGTGTCGGCCCCGGAAAGGTCAAGGGCGTAGTTGCCGGGATCGGTTGCAGAGCCGGCGTCCAGGGCCTCGTCGAACGCCACCACCAGTCGGTCGATCCCGGTTCCGTCACTGGACTCGCGGCTCAGGTCCAGTACGTGCGGTCCGTCCAGGTCAATGGTGAGCTCGTTCGTGGTGCTGTCCGTGCCAGTGTTACCTGCCCGGTCGGTCGCGGCGGCCACGATCTCATGCTGTCCTTCGCCCAGAGCCGAAGCGATGGTATCATTGGCGATCGACCACATCTGGCCGGCAACCGTGCCGGGGTACAGAACGCCGGCGACGGTGACCTGAACGGTGGCGCTCGGATCGTTCACCGTACCGGACAACGGCGGGGTGGTGTCGTTGGTGCGCAGGAAGCCGACCGTGACCAGGGGCGGCGCATTGTCGACCACCAGTTCGTCGAGCGTGGGATCGGTGCCTACGTTGCCCGCGACATCCGTGGCCGCAACCTGCACATCGTAGACACCGTCGACCAGATCCGCCGAGATCGTGTCCGCGGCCAGTTCCCAAGTCGTGCCCTGGTTCACGACGGAGTAAGCCCTGCCGTCGACCGTGACCTGTAGGGTTGCCTCCGCATCGTTAACCGTGCCCGCCAGGCTCGGACGCCGGACCTGCGTGACTGTCGGGATGACGGTCAGCGCCGGTGGCGTCGCGTCCACCGTGATGGTGTCGGTAAAGGTGGCCATGTTCTGATTCTCGTCCGTGAAGGTCAGCTTGATGGTGTGTGCGCCGTCCGGGAGTGCAGCGCCTGGAGCGTACGTGTAGGTCCCTCCGGCACCGACCGTGGTGGTGAAGTCATCGGTGCCGTCATTGTCCCAGTCGACCTTGATTGTGCCGGGACCGGTCACGCGCACATCGATGCGCGGGGGATTGTCCCTGGTGAGCTTGTCCGTGCCGCTGACACCGCTGTCGTCGGCCAGGACAAAATCGGCCAGGGTGCCGATCACGAAGACACGCACATAATCCCCGCCTTCGCTCCCATTCTGATCGCCGTCCAGCCGGATTCCGGAGAGATCATGGACACTGGCGTCCCCGGACACGGTCAACTGGTAACGGCCTCTGGGCAGGAAGCCCGCATCGACGCGGAGCGTGACCGTCCGGGTTTCCGCATCGTAGTCCGGGGTAGCAGCAAAGATCCGGTCATTCGCCTCACCGAACGTGCCGTCCCCGCCGTCGTCACGCAACTCGAAGTTGCTCGTAGCCTCGGCATCAATGGGAATCACGCCTTCGCTGAACTCGATATCGATCGCGAACACCAGGTCGTCGGTATAGTTGCCCTCGTCGTGCACCTCGGTCGGGGTGGTGCCGACGACCGTCGGCGGGGTCGTGTCGTCGCTCGTGCCCTGGAATTCGTAGGCGCCGATGTCCGCGATCGCGCCATCTTGGCTCAGGGCGAAGCGCAGGGAGTTGACGTTCCCCAGGACGTCGGCACCATTGTGACTGGTCGCGATCAGACTGTTGTACCAGAGCCCACCGGAGCCGATACCCACGGTCGGGGTCAGCCCCGCGTTTCCGGGACCGTAGTCGAACTGGACCTGGCCGTCGGCGAACAGGGTCACCGAGACGTTCACGTCCGAGTCGTCGGCCGTGTTTGTTGCGTCCCACCGAATCACGACCTGCCCCGTCACGCTCTCGTCGACAAAGATGTCGTCCCCGACCCCATTGGTTTCCAAGTCATCCCAGAGTGGCACGATGCGGGCGTAGTCTTTGAGTTCCACGGTGGAATTCGAGCTGTCATTGGCATCACTTGTAGAGCCGAACTGCAGGTATCCCTCGGTTGATACGTAAACCTGGTCGTAGATCGTTCCGTAAAACGTAAAGTCGAACGGTAGCGTCAGGGTCCAATGATTGCCGGACGAGCGCCAATTCTGTGCTGTGCCGACCTCGACAAACTGGTTCGCGCCTACGTCCGTGACCGCGTAATCCGACATGCCCCCATTGCCGGTCGCCGGGTCGTCGTGCCGCAACATGCCGAGAATGTCCGTTGCCGGCGCAGCCCATGTATCCGCGCGGTCGATGGCCGGTGAGCCGCCGCGAAGGTAGAAGTTATCGTCGCCGCCGCCGTTGTATCCGTCACCGGTGGTGTCGTAGCCCATGACGTTGTCTGCGCCGTCAATATCGATGAACAGGGGCTCGGTTCCGAGGCTGTTCGTGCCCTGGCCGCTCACCGACTGCCAGTCCGCGAGCAGGTCCGCGACGGTGGTCCCCCAATTCCCCAGGTACGCGTCCGCATCATCGCTCTGATGCAACAGGTTGTAATCGCTCACAAACCCGGACTGGCTGTCGGAGTTGACATGTACTGCATAGCCCTTCCCGATCCAGAGGATATTGTTGCGCAACTCCACGTCCTGGCTCGACGTGTGCACATGCACTGCGTCTCCGACTTCCTGGTAGATCGTGTTGTTCACCAACCTCGCGTGCAGACCGACGTAGGTGGTCGCGTACATGATCTGGACGCCGAAATCCGTGTTGCCGTAGATCAGGTTATTGGCTACGCGTCCCCGGAAAGAAGTGCTGCCGGAACTGTCCCCATGGCAGTAAATCCCGGTGACGTTCGAATACACCACATTGCCCGTGACCTCCGAAGCGCGATGCGCCACAATCCCCGCTGTCCCGGCGTTGACATAGCAACGGTTTTCGCGGACCACACTCGTCCGCTCTGCCCAGATCCCGCTCTCAACGTTGTTGTAGCTCACGTTGCCAACAGCCTCGCCCCCGGAACGGAGACGAATCCCAGTAGAGCCGTTGCTGTGACAGATATTCCCGGATACCGAGCAGTTGGTATAGGCATAGATCCCGTAGTTGCTGTTGCCCGAAACCGTGTTGCCTTCCACGCGACACCACTCACTCGAGTTACCGTTCCCATAGATCCCGTAGCCGCCGGAGCCCGTGACAACGTTCTCACGGATCGTGCCGGTGAAAGAGGCGGTGCATTCGATGCCGGTTCCCTGATTGTCGGACACGGTATTGCCCACGATAGTCTGGTCCGACTGACAGTTGATCCCGTCATAGTAGTGATCCCTCACCACATTGCCCGATATCAGCGCTCCGTCGCCCTGCACTCCTATGCCGTAGTCCTGGTCAGAGCTGGTTCGGTCACCGTAGAGCGTACACGCCGACACCTCCAGCCGATCGTTTCCGGTGTCCACATTGAGTCCATACTCGGCATTGCCGTAGATCCGGCAGTCCGTGACGGTCACATCATCGCTGCCGGACGAGCTGGACGCATAGATACCGTGGAACCCACCGGTGATGCTCAGTCGCTCCAGGCGAACGCCGTCACCATTCTGCAAGTCGAACACGTACGAACCACTCGCCGTGTTCCCACGGTCCAGCACCGCCCCCAGGCCGGTCTCGGGGCCGAGAATAGCCACCCCGGCATCGTCAGTGTCGATCACTACGTTGTCGGTCAGCACGTACGTGCCGGTGTCCACATGGACAACATCGCCCGGGTCCAGATCGTAAGCGGCCAGGAGCGAGCGCAGGCTGGCCATCGGTACGGACGGGCTCTTGCCGCTGTTCGCGTTGTCGCCTGCCGCTGTACAAATGAGATCGCCGGCGGTCTCCGCGTCGTTCACGTAGAAGTGCTCGTCAGCCGCGGCGATACTGAATGCTTCGTCCGAGGTGTCATTCAAGGCTTCATCCCCGGTCAGGGATGCCCGGATTAACGCCGTGTTCTCCCCGCCCGACGACGGCGACGCGTACCAGGTGTGGAGCCCCTTGCCCAGCTCATCGAGTCCAAGTCCGGTGGCAGCACTCACCCAGTCGGCGCCGTTGTTGACCGACACGGCCAAGTCAACGGCCGGCACAGCGCGCGACCCGGAGACATTTCTGGAAAGCTCCACGCCGCACAGTTTGCCGTCCAGAGAGCCGCCCGTGTTCTGGATCTCCACAGTCACGCCCTGCCCCGCCGACGCCGATACGTCGTAGCTCAACACCAGGGCCCTGTCTCTCACGCTTCCCGCTGCCACGTAGGTATTGAAGTCTTCGGCCACCAACTCATCCTGCACGCGGATGTCGATCCGGTACCCCGAAGTGGCAGAGTAGCCGCTCAGCAAATGCAGACGCACTGTGTAGTCTCCGTCCGACACAGGCAGCGCGCAGCGCATTACCGTGCCGCTGCCGGATGGATAGGCGTGAGTGCGGTAAATCTGATCCGGTGCAGCATCCATAACCCCGGCAGTGTCGACATCGGCACGAGTGTCCGCAATCCCGCCTTCCCGGTACCAATCATGCAACCAGTGCTCGTAGGTCGGTCCCCCGACGTTGATCATGGCCGTGACTTGGTTACCCAGCAAGCCGGCGCTGCGGAACGTCACGGCGGCCTCCTGGTCCTCCTCGAACTTCTCCAGGCCATTCGGGGACAGCACCTGCAGCACGCGTTCCGGGCTGAGCGCTGCCTCGTCCGTGTTGCCGTAGGCGCCCTGGTTCGCCCGCCCCCCGTGCGGCCACGGCTCAGCAAGGTAGTAGGATTGCAGATCGCCGGAGTCGATGGCCGGAGAGGCCGATTGTAGGTGAAAATCGCTGTCCAGACTGTAGTCAGCCTCCCTGATTTGATCGGGACTCAGATACTGGCGTGGGATAATCTGCTTCGGCAAGGTCGAATTCCCCCAAAACAGCTGCGCGTAAGCACTGCCGGTCTCCTCATGGCACTCGTATCGAATCGCGTGCCAGCCCATGGTCAGGCTCTGCGGACCCGAACTGTTCTCCGCCCCCTCGTCCCATGCCCACTGCTCGATGATCGGGCTTCCGCCAAGGTACAGACGCTCCCCGGTGTCTGCCCGGGAGTAGAACGTGTAGTCATCGGTGCTCGGCACGTAGAGCCACCCGGCCCACCGCACACTGAAATGGTCGGCGGGTACTGGACCGCCCGGGGAATAGCTCCAGTCGAAATCGATGGTGCCGTCAAGACGCTCCAGAACGGGGGTGCCCGACAGGTCTTCATTGTCGTAATACTGTCCGAGTAACCCGCCCCGCACGTACCCGAGTTTCCCATCCACGCCCTTCGGGTCCACAAGCTGCGGATCGTCAGTACGGCTGTGCTCGTCAAGCCCCAACTCGTAGAACCAGTCCGCCCGGGTCGTGAACTCGAACGTGTCCCAACGGCCGAGGATACCCGCCCCAGTCGTGTATAGCGTGTTGTAGTCGCTGCTGAAGCCCACCTGGCTGGTACCCGAGACCCGGATGCACGCACCGTCCTCTGCCCAGAGAATGTTGTTGCGCAGCTCCACGTCCTTGCTCGACGTGTGCACATACACCGCGTCCCCGACTTCCTGGTAGACCGTGTTGTTCGCCAGCCTTGCATGCAGACCGCTGTACGTGCTCGCGGACCTGACCTGAATGCCAAAATCGGTGTTACCGTAGATTAGGTTATTGGCTACGTGTCCCCGGAAAGAACTGCTAGTGGCACCGGCACCGTGGCAGTAGATCCCGGTGACGTTTGAATACACCACATTGCCCGTGACCTCCGTAGCGCGATACGCCACAATCCCGGCCGTCCCGTCGTTGTCGTAGCAGCGATTTCCGCGGATGGCGTTCGTGCGGTCCGCCCCAATCCCGCTTCCAGCGTTGTTGTAGACAACGTTGCCAACAGCTTCGTTCCCCGAAAAGAGATGAATCCCAGCAGAGCCGTTGCTGTGACAGGTATTCCCGGACACCAGGCAGTAACGGGAGCCGTATATCCCGTGGTTGCTGCTGCCTGAAACCGTGTTGCCTTCCACACGGCACCGCTCACCCGAGCTGCCGTCCCCGTAGATTCCGTAGAGGCCAGCCCCCGTGACCGTGTTCTCACGGATCGTGCCGCTGAAGTAACCGGTGCAGTGGATACCGGTTCTCTGATTGTCGGACACGGTATTGCCCACGATGGTCTGGTCCGACTGACAACTGATCCCCTCATAGTAGTGATCCCTCGCCACATTGCCCGATACCAGCGCCCCGTCACCCTTGACCGCAATGCCGTACTTCTGGGCCGAGCTGGTTCGGTCACCGTAGAGCGTACACGCCGACACCTCCAGCCGATCGTTCCCGGTGTCCACTTTGAGCCCATACTCGGCATTGCCGTAGATCCGGCAGTTCGTGATGGTCACATCATCGCTGTCCGACGAGCTGGACGCGTAGATACCGTGAAGCCCACCGGTGATGCTCAGTCGCTCCAGGCGAACCCCGTCCCCATTCTGAACGTCGAACACGTACGAACCGCTCGACGTGTTCCCACGGTCCAGCACGGCCCCGGGGCCGGTGTCCGGGCCCTCAATTGTCACCCCGGCATCCTCAGCTTCGATCACCACATTGTCAGTCAGCAAGTACGTGCCGGTGTCCACATGGACAACGTCGCCGGAGTCCAGATCGTAGGCGGCCAGGAGCGAACGCAGGCTGGCCATCGGTACAGATGGGCTCTTGCCACTGTTCGCGTTGTCGCCTGCCGCTGTGCAGATGAGATCGCCGGCGGTCTCGGCGTCGTTCACGTAATAATGCCCGTCGTCGTTGGCAATACTGAACGCTTCGTCCGAGGTGTCATTCAAGGTTCCCTCCCCGGTCATGGATGCCCGGATCAACGCCGTGTTCTCCCCGCCCGATGACGGCGACGCGTACCAGGTGTGGAGCCCATTGCCCAGCTCATCGAGTTCGAGGCCGGTGGCAACACTCACCCAGTCAGCGCCGCTGTTGACCGACACGGCCAGGTCAACGGTCGGGCCGGCACGCGACCCGGAGATGTCTCTGGAAAGCTCCACGCCGCACAGTTTGCCGTCCTGAGAGCCGCCCGTGTTCTGGATCTCCACAGTCACGCCCTGCCCCGCGGACGCCGACACGTCGTAGCTCAACACCAGCGCCTTGTAACTCACGCTTCCCGCTGCCACGTAGGTAATGAAATCTTCGGCCACCAACTCATCCTGCACGCGGATGTCGATCCGGTACCCCGAAGTGGCAGAGCGGCCACTCAACAAGTGCAGACGCATCGTGTAGTCTCCGTCCGCTACCGACAACGCGTAACGCATTACCGTGCCGGTGCCGGACGGATAGGCATAGGTGCGGTAGATCTCATCCGGTGCAGCATCCGTAACCCCGGCAGTGTCGACATCGGCGAGAGTGGACGCACTCCCGCCTTCCCGGTACCAATCGTACAACCACTGCTCGTAGGTCGTCCCACCGACATTGATCCTGGCCGTGGCTTGGCTGTCCAGCAATCCGGCGCCGCGGAACGTCACGGCTACCTCCTGGTCCTTCTCAACCTTCTCCAGCCCGTTGGGGGACAGCACCTGCAGCATGCGTTCCGGGCTGAGCGCTGCCTCGTCCGTGTTGCCGTGGGCGCCCTGGTTCGCCCGGCCCCCGTGTGGCCACGGCTCGGCAAGGTAGTAGGATTGCAGGTCGCCGGAGTCGATGGCCGGAGAGGTCGATTGTAGATGGAAATCGTTGTTGTCCGGATCCACAAACAGCGGATCGCCTGTCCGGCTGTGCCCATCAAGCCCCAGTTGGTAGAACCAGTCCGCCCGAGTCGTGAACTCGAACGTGTCCCAACGGCCCAGGATGCCCGCCCCGGTCGTGTACAGCGTGTTATAGTCGCTGCTGAAGCCCACCTGGCTGGTACCCGAGACCCGGACGCACGCACCGTCCTCGACCCAGAGAATGCTGCTGCGCAGCTCCACGCCCTTGCTGGATGTATGCACATATATCGCGTCCCCAACTTCTTGGTAGACCGTGTTGTTCACCAGCCTTGCATGTCCGCTGGAAGACGCGCCCGCGTACCTGATTTGAATGCCGAAATCGCTATTGTCGTAGACCAGGTTATTGGCTACGTGTCCCCGGAAGGTACTGTTGGTACTGTCACCGCGGCCGTAGATTCCAGTGACGTTCGAATACACTACATTGCCCGTAATCACCCCGGAACGCTGCATCACAATCCCGGCGGTCCCGGCGTTGTCGTAGCAGCGGTTTTCGCGGATCACGTTGGTCAAAGATGCCCAGATCCCACTCCCAACGTTGGCGTAGACCACGTTGCCAACCGCCTCGTTACCGGAATAGAGTTCAACGCCAACAGCGCCGTTGCTGTGGCTGATATTCCCGGATACCAAGCAGTCATGGTGGGCGTAGATCCCGTCATCGCCGCTGCCTGAAACCGTGTTGTCTTCAACGCGGCACCAATCACTCGAGCTACCGGTCCCGTAGATTCCGCGAAGGCCAGAGCCCGTGACCGTGTTCTCACGAATCGTGCCGGTGAAAGACGTGGTGCATTCGATGCCGGTTCCCTGATTGTCGGACACGGTATTGCCCACGATGACCTGGTCCGACTGACAGTTGATCCCGTCACGGTAGTGATCCCTCACCACATTGCCCGATATCAGCACTCCGTCCCCGCTCACCTGTATGCCGTACTCCTGGCCCGAGCTGGTTCGGTCACCGTAGAGGGTGCACGCCGACACCTCCAACCGATCATTCCCGCTACCCGCCCAGAGCCCATATTCAGCATTGCCGTAGATCCGGCAATTCGTGATGGTCACATCATCGCTGTCCGACGAGCTGGACGCGTGGATGCCGGTTTCCCCACCGGTGATGCTCAATCGCTCCAGGCGAATCCCGTCACCATTCTGCAGGTCGAAGACGTACGAACCACTCGCCGTGTTCCCGCGGTCCAGCACCGCGGCCCTGGCCGGGTAGGCACCATCGTGATAGCCTTGGATTCTCACTCCGGCGTCAGCTGCGGTCACGACGATGTTGACGACCAGGTCATAGTCTCCGTTATCCACTCTGACAGTGTCCTCCGGTCCGAGCTCAAAGGCCTCCAGCACGGCGCTCACCGAGTCCTTGGGAGTGGCGGGGGTGAGGCCGTCATTTTCGGGAGCCCCCGGAGCAGTACACCAGTCCCCCTGCTCAACCGTGGCGTCGTTGACGTAGTAGACACTGATGGGAGCGGTGATCTCGAAGTTGTTGTTACTGGCGTCGGTCAGGGCTGGGTCGTCACGGCCGATCCGGATCCTGTAGTTAGTTGCCGGGGTCAGCGAATCGGGCAGTGTCCAGAGGTATTCGCCGTCGTTGTCCGTGGCGGTTGCTATGGTCAGGGCCGTGGCCCGGCTGTCATCGACAAGCTCGATGCTCACGCTCCCGTGCTTGGCCCTCAAATGAGCGCGAATCCGCTCCTGTGCTAGGACGGCACTGTAGACAGCGACATCGTCGATGCCGCCCTGCCAGTAGTGGGTGCCGTGCCCGTAACCGATACGCAAGGGCCCGCTGCTGTGGTCGAAAGCGCCAGAGAAATCGGACTCAGAAGCAAGTTCCCCATTCAGATAGAGTCTGAGCTTGCTCCCGTCGAACGTGCCGACGACGTGAATCCAGCGATTCAGCGTGATCCGGGCCCTGACCCGGGAGTCGCCGTCGTCGCGGTCGACGAAGAAGTTGATATAGCCGTCATTGGTGTAGTAGATGCCGTAACCGTTGTTGTAGTTCGTGGAGCTGGTCTTGCCCACGGCCAGGGCGTAGTTGGGCATCCCGGCTTCGAGGTTCAGCGACGCCTCAACCGTGATCGTCGCGGGCGTCAGAGCCGCGTCGTGCGGCACCGTAACGGATGCGTCCTGCCCGTTGAAGCGCGCTGCACCGTTGTCCTGTGAGATCCCCGGCACATTCAGGGCGACGCTGCCCGCATACGTCCCATGGAATGAGCTTCCCGAGGAATCGGCAGCCGTACTTCCTGTCGTCTCGTCAAGCCGCCAGTAGCCAGTCGGGGAGTCGGCAGCGACAGCCGCGGCATAGGCTTGCCCGAGCCCGGCGAAGTCATGACTCCGCCAACGGATGCTGAACGGCTGGCCGGCCGGCCAGACCTCGGCGCCATCGGGACTCAGCACCCGCACGTACTGCTCCGGGCTCTTCGACGCCTGGACCGTGTTACCGTACGCACCCAGATTGATGAAGTTCCCGCTGTGCTCGGGCTCACGGTCAAATCGATCGGAGGGATCTCCGAGATCGATGGCCAGTGACGTGACACCGTCGTTGTCCACCCAGGTACCGGACGCGTCCACCGGCATTCCCGTATCCCCACTCAGCACGGGCGCCAAAGAACCATCGTGAAGACTGCCGTGCTCACTTTTGAGATGAAAATCCCGCCCTGGCAGGTCCACGAACAGGGGGTCCCCCTGGACGCTGTTCCCGTCCCTGAACGCCGTATTCTGCCAAGCTGTCAACGTGGCGCGGTCCGACCCTTGCCAGTTGGCAACGATGCCGGCACCGACGGTGTGGAACAGGTTGTGGTCGCTGCTGAACCCAACCTGGCTCGTGCTCGAGACCCGGATGCACGCACCGTCCTCTACCCAGAGAATGTTATTGCGCAGATCCACGTCTTCGCTGGATGTGTGTACATACACCGCGTCCCCGACTCCCTGGTGGACCGTGTTGTTCACCACCCTCGCGTGAAGGCCGCTGGAACTGTGCGCATACCTGATTTGAATGCCGAATTCAGCGTTGTCGTAGATCAGGTTGTTGGCGACGCGTCCCCGGAAACGAGGGCTGGAACTGCCATAGCCGTAGATCCCGGTGACGTTCGAATACACTACATTGCCCGTGATCTCCGAGTCACGATACGCCACAATCCCGGCTGTCCCACCGTTGGCATAGCAGCGATTCTCACGGATCACGTCCCCATTTTCTGCCAGGATCCCACTTCCAGCGTTGTTGTGGACCACGTTACCAACAGCTTCGTTCCCGGAGTAGAGGCGAATCCCGATGGAGCCGTTGCTGTGACAGACATTCCCGGATACCAGGCAATTGTAACTGGCCTGAATCCCGTCGTCGTCATTGCCATGAACTGCATTGCGCTGCGCGAGCATGTACGATCCGTGTATGCCGTGGACAGCGTTCTCGTACACGGTGTTGTCCTGCACGATTGCCTGAGATCCGGATCTCCCACCAATGTAGACACCCGTCCGGTTCCGGTAGATGGTGTTACCAGAAACCTCGATGTTCCCAGCGTTGGTGAGGTAAACGCCGTCGTCTCCATTGTCGTGAATCTCGCCGTTCCTGAGCTCGCCTATGGGAGTGGCGATGTAGGCTCCGTAGCGCCCGTTGTGGTGGATCGTGAGCACGCCGAGGGTGGAGTAATCGGCGTCCGACTCCAGGCGGATACCGTCCTGCGTGTTGTTGCGGAGAACGAGCCTGTCGCCCTGGAAGTTCTGACTGCTGTTGTGCACCCAGATGCCCATGTTCCCACCCGTGAGCGTGAGGTCCCTGACCGTCACCCAGTCACCCTGCACGTCAATGGTGGTTGCGTAGGAGTGCGGGTTGGCGCGGTCGATGGTCGCGGTGTGGCTGACCGGGCCCGTGAAGGTGGCGCCCTCGTCCCCGGCACCGGGTTCGTCGTTGATGAGCACGTTCCGGACGTGGATGTAATCACCCGTGTCGATGTAGACGGTGTCTCCCTGTCCCAAGTCGTAAGAACGTAGTACCGGCAGGAGATTCGCCTTCGGATCGGCGGCTGTGGCGCCCGTGTTGCGGTTGTTCCCCGTTACCGAGCAATACTCGTCATCGACTATCGCCGCATCGTTGACGTAGAACTCCTGCGCGGTGGGCGGAATGGAGAACGTCTCGCGCGACTGGTCCGTGATCGTGTCGCCGCTGACTGAGGCGATACGCACCCGATAGCGGTTCGCCGTCGAGCCGCTGATCCCGCTCGCCTCCGGGCTCCAGCCGAACGCGCCTTCGGCCGCGTCGATCGTGGTGATGTCCGCAACCTTGGCTCCCGCCGCGTCCACCAAGTCGATGTCCAGGTTCCCGGCAACATTGTGGGCCCGCCAGAGGATCGCGTGCGCCGTGGCGGTCGGCCAGTCCGTGTAGTAGTTCGGGTAGCTTACCTCAATGAATGCGGCGCGCGAAGCAGCGGCTTCAGCGCTGCCGCCATAGGCCCCCAGGTTGATCCGGTCCCCGCGCGGCTCGGGCTCGTCGGCGAAAGCGCTGGCCGGATCACCCGCATCGATGCTGGTCGATCCGGCGTCGCGTGAGGTGTAACCGACCAAGTGGAAGTCATCCGCAGCGGGTGCGTCGTCGGCCACACTCACGAATCGCGGATTGTCCAGATCGGGTGCGATGGCTGTGAAGCCGATCGAGTTGTTGTCGTAGTCGGCCTCGACCTGCCAGTCGAACAAGTCGACGAAGTCCTTCTGCCACCAGACCAGCTTGCCGGTATCGGTCGCGTAAAGGCAGTTGTAGTCGCTGTCAAAGCCCACCTGGGAATCGGTTGCCACATTCAGGCAATACCCCTCTTTGGCCCAGATGATGTTGTTCTTGAGAACGACGTTGGTGGAGGCCGCCTCCACGCGCACACCGTCGCCCTCCGGTGCGTAGATCGTGTTGTTCGTGATCGTGACACTCTCGTCGTCATACACCGAGATGCCGCGAATGCTGTTCCGGGCGATGATGTTGTGGTGGATCGTGACGTTGTCCCCGAGCGTGACGCCGTACTCGCAGTTGCGGATCAGGTTGTAGCGCACCATGCTGTCCTGGTCCGCGAAGACACCGGTGCCGCAGTCGGAGATGGTGTTCGGTTGCCCGGGCTCCCAGTTGGTCCCGCCGAACCAGCCGCGACCATACAGGCCATGCCCGGTTGAACCGGTGACGGTATTGCCGTAGACGCTGCTTCCAATGACATGCGAGCGAACGCCGATCCCGCAGTCCAGCACCGTGTTGCCGTAGACATTCGTTGCGGAATACGCATAGATCCCAATCTCACAGGCGCTGACCTCGTTGTCATGTACGTCGTTGTCTGTCCCGCCTGACCCCATGTAGATACCGTAATCCTCCATGTTGGTGATCGTGTTGTCACGGATCACGCTGCCGCCTGAGTATGTGTACATGTAGACGCCATAGCTGCCGTTGCTCAAGGTGTTACCGTGGACGAACAGCGCCAGCCTCTGGGCGCTCGTGCCGGTGGCGTGGACTGCATAGGAAGGGCCGGCGATTGTGTTGCCTGCGATGGTTGCCGAGGCGCACTGACTCAACCTGATCCCGTAGCTTCCTGTTCCCGTGATGACGTTGCCCGACAGCAGGTCGTCCGCCCCGTCGTCTATGTAGATGCCTGTAGGTTTGCCGGCAAACGTGTTGTTCAGGAACTCATTATTGGTGGAGTTGGCGTGAGCATAGAAGCCGGTGCCGCTGCCCGTGAACCTAAGCCCGTAGAACGTGTTGTGGTCCGCATTGTCCAAATCGAAACACGTGCTGGCCGTGAAACTGGAACCGTTGGCCGACCCGGCGTACGTCGCCCCCTCATCATCGACCACAATCGTCACGGGGGCCGCGTAGATGCCCGTGTCAATGGCCACCAGGCTGTCCGGACCAAGGTCGTAGGCGCTGAGCACATCCTGGACGGTGAGCATGGGAGTGTCCGGCGAGAGTGCGTCATTGTCCACGCTGCCGGCAACCGTGGTGAGAAGGTCGTCCGCCTGGCTCGCGTCGTTCACGTAGTACACGGTCGTAGAGCTGGTCGTGCCCGGAGTCACTCCAAGCGTATAGCTATTGTCATCGCCATGGACGCGTATGAAGTAGGTCCCAGCGGCCAGTTCCAGGTCTTCGATCGTCTCGTTGTCGGTTGCTGTGTCCGCAGTCGTCAGGACTGTGTCCCGGGCCTCATTCAGCACCTCCAGATCCAGATCCCCCGAGGCATGTGCGAAAGTCAGCTCGATGTTGACCTTCTCGATTCGTAGCGTCCGCACCTCGTACAGCGCTTCGCCCTCGGACAAAGCAGACACCGTCCTGAAACCGGGAATGGTACGCGCAGGGATGACAGCACGCGTCGCGGGGGCAACCAGGAGCCCGAGAGAACAGACGATGCCGGCAATCTGGAGACGTTGAGCCATTTTCTTCATGGTCTCTCCCTTCTCTGCTGTTTGGCCCCCCACCCCTGTCGAGCCGTGATCGCAAAACCAAAAACCTGAAGACGTGCGATCAGCCCGGAGAGAATTAGCCACTGCACGAGGTGACACGCTACGCAAGGAACACATTGCATCACCGACTGCGTAGAACCCCGCAACGATCGAGTGCTCATCGCACAGGACCTATACATACCTGCTTCACCATCAATAGTATACCCGAGTTGTTGCGTTTACTATATACCTGCCTGCTTCACCATCAATAGTATACCCGAGTCGTTACGCTCACCATCTCCATATCTGCCTCCCCATCCATAGTATACTTGAGTCGTTCTGTTTCCTTTATGGATAATGCTCACTGAAGAAGGCCCGGGGTATCCCCGATTGTGAACGTCGCCGCAGTCGCGTGAGCCAGCGCGGACACGGAATGGCAGGATTCATCCACCTTCGTCGTCAGCGACCGGGGAGCCTTGCGGGGATCGACACAACGTCCTGATCAACAGCGAGAATGGTCTGGTACTGATTCCCCCGGCTCATTGACTAGACACGCCTTGCCCGCCCCCTCCCCCGACAGCTCCATACCGAGCAGACCAAGCAATGCGTAGACAGGAAGACGGCAACGGCCGGTGATGCAAAGACTGAGACGTCCCTACACGGATGACATTGGCCCGGATGACGCAGCAACACAGGGCAGGCGCGAGAAGTCAGTCCTGGAAGAACACAACTCCGGAAGCCCTTTGTTGCTCACTACGAACAAGTACCGTCACCAGAGCCTGGCCGTTCGTAGTAAGGCACTTAGCGCAGCGGTGTGCCGTGTGCCAATGCCGGAGGAACGCAACTCCGGAAGCCCTTTGTTGCTCACTACGAACAAGTACCGTCACCAGAGCCTGGCCGTTCGTAGTAAGGCACTTAGCGCAGCGGTGTGCCGTTCTTCCTGCTCAACCAAACGCCGTTCCGGGCTATTGGCTCAAGGTCAGTTTCCCCGCTGCCCTGGCCCCCGTCAACACGTGCCTCACCTCGACCTCCCATGTGCCAACCGGATCACTGACAGCCAAAGGCAGATGGATCGCTGCTTTCCCGCCCTGCCCCGAGAGCACGCCGCAGTACTCCCGACGGAGCCTCCCGGTGGAGTCTGTCACCTCGTAACGCACAGTCTGTTGAAATGCCGAGCGCGTAAGGGAGATCGGGATCACCACTTCCTTCCCAACCAAGGCCCGTAGGTTGGCTGGTAGAGGATCCAGATCAAGCGGTTCATTCAGGACGGCATAGAGTTTGGGCTCCCCTGGTCTGAGCACGATGGAAACCTGCGGAGTGCGTGAGACCAAACGGCCTTGGCGGAGATCGTAGACGACACCGGATTCGTGACCGTCGAAGCCAACGGTCACGTGCTGTTCGGTCGCGCCAGGAATCAGACTGTTCAGCAAGCCGTAAAGGACAGGCTTCCCTGTGTCATCCATGTAACGCACGATCTCTACGTGTGGGAGCTTCTGCTCCTCGCATGTGAGGTCAACGGACGGAGCAACGCCGGCCTCCAGCAATAGACGCCCCAGAACACGCCGCCAAACGCCTTCGGGCGCTCTTCCCTGTCGCCGAGCAGCGCTGTAAAACGACGCTCGGACGTTCAGTAGTGTAGCCGTGCCTTTGCCCCGGCTCTGGCGCACCAGGATTGGGATGCCATCGTCACCAGCCGCGCCGCCAGCCGCGCCGCCGGCCAGGACGAGACGATCAGCGGGCGAAAGGGTCGGGAGTTCCCGCTCACCGGCGACTCGGAGCCCCAACGCACCATTCTCGGCGTCACCGGTACGCTTCACCCCAAAAAGCCCCTCGATGGCTGGGCGCTCCAACACCCGACAATGGTCGTTGGTCACCCCCGGGTAGATGTCCGCGATCACGTGATTCCCGGCCTCAACGAATGCCGTGATCGCTGCGATCTCCGCATCAGACAACGCGATTGACGCAGGCAGGATCAGTACGCGGTACCCGGATTCGAGAAGTGTGCCCTTCTCCACCTGCTCGTAAGATACAAAATCATACGGAACGGCGACATCCTCCAAGGCTCGCAGCCAGCCGTCCCAGGCGTCATGAACCAACGTGGGCGTACCGCGCAGAAATGTCGCGTGAATCGACGCCTGGCTGTAATGCACAGCCACTCGGGGTTGCTCAATATTGAGGGCGCGCACCTGCTGCCAGATGCCGCTCGTGAGTTCGCCCCAATGGTCCCGGATCTGACGCCCACTCGTGGTGTATGTGAAGTCAGGAAAGAACAGAATGGGCGTGTACCACGCAGAGACCCCGGAACTGTTGTGGAAGAGGCACCACCACATATTCCACTCCTGCTTGGGGTCCTCCTGCCAGTAACCGGCAAACCACGGTTCGTCGCACTGCCACGGCGAGAACGAACGGCGCGCCTGGCACATATTCGACGTGTTGTAGGAGTGGAACAACGGTACAGCACGCGACATGCGCCACCAGTCCATCCCATTCCCTGCGACCGGTGACTGGGTACCCGACAGACTGATCCGACTGCCGGGGTCGAGCTGCTCCGCTGTTGCCTGGACCAACGCCAGGAAGTCGGCTGTCCCCTTCTCCATGAATGTGCGAAAATCGCCCCACGGAGCAGGATTGCCGCCCTTCTTTGCCTCGTCGTAGGTCATTGGCATCGCCTGTCCCCATTCGCTGTGCCGTGTTCCCCGCTCCGCATTGAGCACCGCGAGTGTTCCATACTGCTCTTGCAGCCACCCCCGGAACGCCGTCAGCGTGGACGTGTGGAAGCAGTAATCTGCGTAGTCCGCGTAGTGCGAGAGCGACATTTCATCCCCGAGGCAGTAGTCCAACGCTCCGCCATTCGCTACCTGTGCAGCACAGTGCTCTCTGAACCGCTCAAGCATCTTGGCCCGATCCGTTTCGTCATGCAGACATGGCCGACGGACCAAGTGCTCTTTGCTGCCGTCTTTCGCAAACGCCGATTTCTGCTCGTGATAGCCGCCGGCCCGAATCGATAGACAGTTCAGCGGGTGATAGGCGACCCCACCTTCCACGATCGTCTGGTAGGGTGCGTTGTCCACATAGTGGTAACCGTCGAGTACGGCCTGCATGCCCACATCAGTCGCCCGTCTGGCTTCGAGCGTGTTGATATAGGGTTGCTTTGAACCCAGCGTCATACCCCAACAAACCAAACGCGGCCCGCGTGGTGACTGGGGACGGGTCAGCCCAAACGTGACCGTACGCCTGGCAAACACACGGGAGTCGGTGCAGACGCTCAAATCGATCCGTAGCTGCCCTCCAAGAGCTGGCTCACTGCCGAACCTGAACGGGATGCGGACCAAATCATCAGCGGTCGGCACGGCGATGCTCTGACGCGCGAGTTCCCGCCCGTAACCATCCGAGATCAGCGCATCGACCCGCAAACCGGGCACCGGTGCATCAAGATCCAGGATAGCCACAGCATCTGCCGTCTCACCATGGCGGATAACGCGACGCGGCTGCTCCACGGCCACGAGGCGCACGCCTCCCCGTCTGACAAACGGAACGATGCCCCAGTCCAAGGCATTCCCATCTGCGTCACGCAGGATGAGATGGGCATAAGCTGGCCCGGCCGGCACGGTCTCAGGCACGGGAATGGCCCACTTCAAGCCGCCACCCTTTTCTTCCGGAACCGTGGCCTCGACCACCGAGGTGGCTGCTTCAACGCCCATCTCATCCTGCCATGAAACGTGAAGTTCCCCGCCAACAGCGGCAGCCGAAGAAATCGCCCGAAGCTGAGCAGGCTCGGTCTCGACGGCCTCTGCAGCTAACAGCCGCACGGGAGACTCCCGGCGCGCCGCCCACACGATGGTGCGCGCGAGCAACGCATACAGGTCTTCCCAATATCTGAAGGTCGGCATTTCGGGCCGCAAACTCTTGTGCGCAGGGAACACCGGCAACAGACGGCTGGGGGTGTTCTTCCTGCCGCTGTTGTACCAGTTATCCCAGAGGATGGCGACAGTGCGAGCTTTGGCATAGCTCCCGCTCACCAGGAGAGGCACGCGCAGGCCGCGTTCAGGCGTGAGTGCACGCGAAGTGAGGTGCGTCGTACCGGCGTATTCCTCATGCGAATGAACGAGTAGATTCCGCTGCAGCTTGATTGGGATGAGCCGAGCCAGGCTGTCCCTCGCTGCCACCGCATTCAGTGTGTCCTTCCCGGGGTGTGAGAGTGAGGCCCAATGCCGGCCATGGTAAGCGCCGACCGGGAGGAGGGCCTGCCCCTCTGCATCCTTGACCAAGTCCGCGTTCGGGCCAATCCACACCAACCCGGCCCCGGCACTAACCTGCTCGACGATCTTCCCACGCATCATGGGGGTGAAGTGCTTGGTCCAGTCCATGGCGGCGATCACGAACACGTCGTATGTGTTCGTCATGAGCAGGTCGAGCAATCGTTCCTGCGCATCGGCCAAACTGCTGATCGAGCGGTCACCTCGGTACTTGTAGTCAGCACCAACCAACTGCGTGCGAATTTTCGCCGTGTCTATCTCGATGTCCAAACGCTGCGCCAACTCCACAAGCTCGCGCTGTTCCTGGACATCGACCAGGCAGAAGGCCCGGATAGGTCCACCAGGCAATGGCTTCGCCCATTTCTCGTGCGAAGTCTCAATCTCGAATGAGAGATCATGGCGACGCAGCGTCCCGGCGCGTTTCCCTGGGGGCCCAGGTACGCCGACACGCTTACCTTCCGGCCGTTGACGGTAGACGACGTCCGCCTTGCCCACCACAAGTTGCTCTTCACACGCCACACTTGTGCCGCCGCCTTCCGCGTCGAGTAGAAGCCTGTACGTCCCCGGTTCGAGCGTCCTCGTCCAGGTGAATGCTCTCGTCTGCCCGGCCTCGAAGGCCATCTCCTCCCGCCCCAACAGCAGCAGTTCGCCGCCGGATACACGCTGCACGGATGCCGCCGCAACCACGGTTCGCTTGCGGTCAGAAAACAGTTTCGCCTTGATCGAAACCGGCTTGCCGGGCTGCACACCCCTCGAAGCACCAATGGCGCCGACGAAGCCCCCGCCTGCCCCTGCCACTGCGTCTAAGCCCTCCACGAAGAGGACACGTGCGCTGGTGGACACCGAATCCCCTGGTGCCATCGAGATCTTGTTGAGACGCCATTCCATCGTGCACGAGTCCGGCATGAAGCACGCGTACAGGCAATTCAACGTCTCGAAGTCCATGTCAATGATCGCGCCGACGCCCGACTCCCCGAGGATCCCCATCCAGCCACGGCTGACATTGTAGACCCACGTGTCGAACTGCTTTGCCTTCGGTTGCCACGCGAAGGTTTGCACCCCGCGCTCCGAAGGTAGGCAAATCGTGTTTGGCTCCCCGGCCACGGCCAGGCAGTTGTGGATCCACCAGGCAGAATCATGCTCGGTCATGGACGATGGCTCATTGGTGTACTCGTAGACCACGTCAAGACTGGATCGCTCCCGATAGAAGGTGAGGGTCTTGCGGATGCGCATGAACCGGTAAATGCCCTCCCGCCCCTTACCGGTGAGGATCACCACGGCCCGGTCGGCTGCCGCACGCAAGTCAACCGTGTATGCGAACTGCGCAAACGAGTAGTAGGGATCCCAGTTGTGGTCTTCGCACAGTCCCCCGGGATACGTGCTGCTGCCCGGGAGCCGATAGCTAAGCTGCTTCCGAGACGGCTTGTGAAAGACCGATTCAACAACTCCTCCGGCCTGAGGGTCAATCAGCAGCTGCACAAACCTGTTCTCGAGGAGGACCTTGCGCTGGTCAGCATGGATCACATCGTCACGGGCGACCAACGCCGTCCCCATGGAAAGGGGAAGCGGAGGAGCCTGCCCTGATGTGAGCGCGGCAGTGGCCACAGGCGTCCCGAAGATCTCGACCTCCGTAAGCCCGCAGTGGTTCGGGGTCAACACCTGCAGCCGGATCGCATCCGTCTGCACACCGAGATCCGTGAAGTCGTACACGTGAGCGCTGGTACGCGTGTTGGCTGTCCAGCCCCCCATGTTCTTCGCGGCCAGCACAAACTGTCCTCCTTGCCGGGCGAAGACCTGAATCCCGTTGAGCTTGTACCACTTGTTCCCCCGCATCGCGTGGACGCGGACGTGCGTCACAGCGTGCCGCCCGGACAAGGTGAAATCCACGTCCATCACCGGCCCTTTGAAGATCACCGCGTTCTTCGCGGACCCCGTGGCGCCGTCCGTCAGCATGCGCCCGGTCTTGTCCCCCCACTTCGGTGCAAGCCACTGGCGGTGGCTGAGCTGGTAACTCTCAGGCGCAATAGCGGGGCCGTCCGCAGCCAAGACGATCGAGGTACCCACCAACCACAGCCCCATGGCAACAAGGAACATCAGATAAGTCGGACACTTCATTCCCCGTCCTCTCGCTGTTTCGCTTCGTTCTCAATAGCTTCGAGGGCTCCGATATCCTGTGCGTCAGCGGCAACGGCTTCGGCCGCACGTCGGTGCGTGTCAAAGGTGTCGTAACGTTCGGCGGCGATTGCTTTCATTTCTTCGGCACTGATGCTGCCGGCATTCGTCAGCACAGAGCGATCATTGAACTCCAGCAGGCGATCCACGTTCTGTCGCCAGAAGTCGAGCGTGAGTATCTGGCGCTCTTTGGCGCGGAGTTCAGCCTGCTCCAGGAACACGTCGCAATTCTTGCCATCAGCCGCAGTTGTTAAGGATTCCTTAATAACTGACTCGCCCTGCAGTTCGTGCTCGTTCAGTATGTTGCGGATGTGGATGTTGACATTGGGCACGCTGGTGGCAAAGAGCTCGGCCATCGCCAGTTGCGAAAGCCAGACGCTTCCCTCCGTGGCTCGAAGCTGGACCTGCGCCTGGCCATCGTCTGTTTGGTAGAGGATCAACTCGCTGTCGTTCATCCCGTGGCCTCCTTCAGCATGGCCATGATGTCCTTCTCCAGTCCGGCGATGTCCAGCCCTATTCCTCCAAGGGGACGCGGGAGTTCATGCTGGTTGGGATGGCGATTCCGTCTGAACGTCGCCTGGCCCAATGCCGTTGCTCGGTTGCCTGTCCTGGTGCGCACACCAGAGGATACAGCACAAGGCTATTATTCACAAGCGTTCATGCAATCGCCCTTCGTGCGACCCGCGGCAGACGGTGAGCCAAGAGGTGAGGGATACTCCCTGGTGCGGACTCCTGCTTGATCAGCCCAATGGCCTCACAGGCCTGCAGGAAGGGCTTCTTGAGGAAATTGCGTTCGGCCCATGGAAACTCGGCGGCGTTCTCAGTGATCTTCTCCACGATGTCAGCCGATGTGGGGACAGACAGAGAGCACGTTGTGCGGTGTCATTGGGGCGTTCCCCGCCCAATCGCGCCAGACGGCTACTCACCAAGGTCCGGCAGGCGAACGATGCTGGCGTCATCGAAGCGCACCACGTCATCTGGCTGCTGGTCTCGGACACGCGGCATGATGAGAAGCTGACCTGCACCTTCCGGCACCTCGACAACACTGGACAAGGGCTGCCAATCCCCTGCCCCACCAGAGCCGGAGACGTCGACGTTTTCCTCCGGGCAAACCCAACCGCCCTCGGCTTTCTGCCACTTGACCGCCAACTTCGGGATCTGGGCTTCCGAACCGGTACTCCTCACCCAGACGGAAACGTGGTAGCACTCCCCGGGGGTGACCGGGAACGTCGCGATGAAGGTGCTCAGCTGTGCCCCCCTGATCATAGCACAGTGACTATCACCACGGCCACCGGAACGCTCCCAGGAAAGACGTCCGGGATCGGCAGCGATGGACCATGTGGACCATTTGGGCGGGGTGCCGGCAGTGATCCAGTCGACGCCCTCGGGTGCCTCGCCCGCAGTCTCCTCGAAGCCCGGGTTCGGGCACAGGTTGGGAGCCGTCGGGTTCTCGCGGACCCAGACCACGGCTCGGAGCTGCTTGGCGATTCTGTCCCCACCCGCCGCGGCAAGCTCATCCAGACGCTCAGCCGACATCTGGTGACCCAACGCCAGCAGTGCTCCCACTCCCGCTCCGAGGGCCGATTCGAGATCCCCCTGCCACGATCCAAGGCGTCCGGCACGTTCATTGACCAGTCGCTCATAGATACCCGAAAGCAGCTCATCCTGCATCACCTTGGCCATGATCTCCTCACGGCGAACCGTGAGCTGGAAAAACGTCTCAATCTCGTCAACCAGCACGTCCGCTTTTCCTCGTTGCTTGACCACCGCTTCCCGCACTCGCTCTCCCTGCCAATACTCCCGCAGGATAGCATCGGTCAGAGCGAAACCGCGGGCCACGAAGTCGACCCGGGCTTGGTATGGGGCCTGAGTCGCCAGTCTCCCGGCGGCCGCGAGATCAGCCACGCAGGCATCGAGGTCCGCCGGAGTCCATAGCGCGATCTGGTCCGGCACTGAGCTGATGCCATAGAACCATTTGCCCTTGCGCTCCTTCATCGTGCACGCCTCGAAGCGGTCATACAGACGCTTCATGGGGCCGCGTGCCGGCCCGAAGAATCCACCGTAGAAATCATCCAGGACGGCATCAGGATCCTGTCTCGGGTCCCACATCAGCTTCGCGCGCAGGTACATCATCGGTCCCGCGTACCACCAAGTCGGCCAGGCCTCGTTGGTGATCGCCACAGCTCCCAGCCTATCGTAGAAGCGCAGGGATTCCGCCATCATGTGCGGATAAACACGCGGGAGCAACCACATCTCGCTGGTATAGTTGTAGACTCCGAATGCCCCCGCAGCCTCGGTCCAGGCTTGTGCAAGCCTCTGGTCCTCAGTTCTGTACTCGGGATCATGCCACGCCCCGACGTCCTGAGTGATCACGGCGAACACGTTGTCCGGCAGTGTCATGTTCCGCGGGACGGGCTCCACGGAGGAATAGGCGATGCACGAAATGTACTTCTCAGGGTGTGACTCCCGGACAGCTTCGGCGACCTGCTTCACGAACGCGAAATAACGCTCCGACTTCACGGGACGCCTGCGAAAGGTGTAGCCAGGGATGTCCAGCGCTGTGCATTCGGCACACTCGCACCATCCGCGCCCGTCGTTCATCCCCACGGAGAAGTAGTTCGCGTCCGGATGCTTCTTCCACCACCGGTGAGCCGCCGCAATGGCGAGTTCCACCACATCCGGGTTCGTCGTACAAGGCTGCCAGCTGTAGCTGCGTTCCGGAATGTGTCGTTTGCCCCGGATCAGCGGAAAGTACTCAGGATGCGTTTCCGCGTGCTCAGCCACGCGCACAATATTCGCCAGGTTGTGTGAGTAACGGTTGAAGGGGACAGTCACGGCGTGGTCCGTGATGCGAATGCGTCGGCGCCAGATCGCCCCAGCTCCACGAATCGACCGGTTGATGCCGTGATTGCGGCGGCACGGAAAGCACGGCTCAACCCGCCTCGTCGTGGAAGGAACCGACACCGTCGACATCTTGGGAACGCCTTCGCCCAGCTCTGTCGGGATGAACCAGCGCACCCCCAACTCTTCCAGCAACCAATAGACAGCGTTCAGCGTCCCCGCAGGTACGTTCCCGGCCAAAACCAAACGAGCATCCGTCGCCTCGACCACAAAGCCGTCGAATATCAGGGCATCCAGCTCTGCTCCGTCAGCCCAGCCGTCGTCAGGCGCACCGAGATGGACAACCGCAAGCCCTGAAGTGGGTCCCGAAACGACCGGCAGCGTGGCCCCTGACATCTTCCGCACGTACAGAACCAGTTCCTCAGCCGCCAACGCGACCTCTGCGGCAGCCCCGGCGGGGACGACGATCTGAGCACCGCCTTTCCCGTTGCGAACCAGATCGACAGCTGCTGCACACTGGCAGGCGACAAGAAGCGTGGAGGTCCAGGAAATCACGTGTTTCAGCATAGCCAAATCCTCCCGAGGCGGTCTTAGACCTCACTCTCACAGGCTTACGGAGACGCTCAAATGCTCACTCCTGGGACGGCGGAATCAACTTCAGGATGTGCCCCACAATCTCCCGCCGGATGGTGTCCAGGTCACCGGTCTCAATGTCTACGCTGGTCTTGAGCTGGGCCAGGTACTCCCGGGCCGCCTTGACCGCTTGAATAGGCTGGTTGCCACCGGATGTTCCCATCCGTTCGACAGCCTTCTCCAAGGTTGTGACATACCGGACGTCATCGACCCCCTCCCGGTAGCCTTCCCAGGCGATGGTATCCACCACACCATTCGCCGTTGGGTAAGCGATCGTGTGAGCCCGGTACGTGACGTGGTCGAAATCGTTCCAGGTAGCCCCGAACGTGTGTTGGTAGGCATTGGTAGCCGCGCCATCGTAGTCATACTTCCAGAGCAGTAAGCCGAAGTTCCGGCGGTAAATGACAGGGTTCTCGACCCCCGTCTGCGGGTTGGCGTAGCTGAAGATCCTGTGTCCCAGGGCATGCCACTTTGCGACTTCCTCACGCGAAGGTGGTCCCGCCCGGACATGCATGTCCTGAATGTCACCCATCACGTCCACATTCTCGGCGTAGCCCGCCACGAAGATTTTTCCTCCGGCTTCACGTACCGCGGTCCAGGCTGGTCGCTGTGATGCGAGTTCCTCACCACGACGCTCGTCCAGACCGTAAAAGTAGACCACTTCGGTACCATACGGTCTGGTAAAGGCAATAATGTCGCGAACATCATGCCTGATCTTCTCGAGGGCCTCGGGCGAAGTCGGGTTGCCGATTGGGATAGTGCCCTTCAGGTACAGCGTCCGGTTGTCCATGCCGACCGCTTCACGAATGCGCAGCACCTCCCCCAGAATCTCCTTCCTGATGCCGTAGTGCTGGCAGTTGTGCAGGCCATGAGCCACCATGTTCTTCAGTTCATTTGTGAACTGTTCACGGTTCTTCCCCCATGACCCGATCGTCCCTTTGGAGCCCGTAACGAGGCGCCCATGGTAGTCCATACTGGACGTGTAATACGGCGGAAGCAGCTCGAAAGGGAGCACGGTTACCGCCAGTGAGAGCACCGCCACAGACGTACCTGCAGTGGTCAGACGAATCGCGCCGTTGTATAACCCCGGTCGAGTCGCAGGCGGGACCTTTACCGTAAGCCAAAACTGCTTGTTCGTCCCCGCCTCAACATGCACAGGTTGCAGGACGGAGGCGTCCCTGATCGGGAATGCTTCGGCCGAAAGCGACTTCCCCTTGCGGACATCAGCCGGATCACTGATCCAGGCATACTTGGAGCCGTTTGGGAAACTAAGCTTGATGTGATTGTCCTTGGTCTTGTGCTCAACTCTGATCAGCGAATCATCGTTGAGCAGCAGCTCCGGTGTGAGGATGCGTTTTCTCTTGTCCTGTCGGATGCTTGCCCAGGCCGTGCCGCCCTGAAACCAGCACTTCACCGCTTTGATATCCACCGCAGACGCAGGAATCGTGCTCCCGCGTGGTCCACTCAACACACCGGCTTCGACGCGCAGTGACCGCAGATCCACGCTCGCGGCAACAACAAAACTGGCCGGTTCATACTCTCCTCGTGCCGCCGTAAGCACGAGCTTTCCGGAAATCTCCCCACACAGCAAGCGGTCCGACGGCAGGACCCTGACCGGAGAGATGGCAGGCACGGTATATACCAGGGCGCGCACGCCATCCGCCATCCCCTGTGATATGGCCTCCAAATTCGGTACGGCGCGCCCAAGCTTCGCCAGAGCACCGACCACCTGCGAACGTTCGGAACTGGCCAGATACCCTCGTCCCTTGATCTCCCCAAGAATCTCTCGCACCTGCCCTGAAATCGACGCCACATCCCCCTTCAGGTCCTGAGCACGCCCGGAGAGGCCCCCAAGGGCAGTGATTTCCCCATCAATCTCATCAAGTCGCCCGGTCCAGGCCTGCAAGTCCCGGGTTACGGCACGTTCGACGGGGGCCCAGCGTCGGGCCATGTCAGCCCTGTGCGTTGCTTCCAAGGGAGTGGTCCCTCGTATCTCAAGATCATCGACGTAGATGACAACACGTTGCCCGGCCTCCCCGCGAAAGTCGAGCATGATACGTTCAAGCCAAACGCCCACATTCTCGCGCCCGACTCCCGACGTGTAATTCCCCATGACTGACCCGGCAATCTGCCTGCCGCGGTCAACAAAATCTTCACCAAGCCGGACCCATTTGCCGTCCGTAGTGGTGTAAAAATCATAGGGAGCCGTGCACGACTTGTGCTGCGTTGGGGGGAAACAGAAGCTCACCCCAAGGGTTGCCTTCGCCGTCGTTTCCTTCCCCAGGAGCATCCTTCCGGAGAAGGCCAGCTTGCCCCCGACAGGAACCTGCTTTGGCATAGGGATCTCCCAGAGAAAGCGAGAGGGCTCATTGAATGTCACATCCAGCTTGAAGGACCGCTTGCCCGAGTGGGCTTTCTCCTCAGTGACCCCTCTGAAATTCACGGTGTACGCCTTGCCGTAACTCAACCAGAAACGCACGGGATCAGCGCCGCTCTCAAACCCCTCGGAGAAAAGGAAAGGTCCGCTCGCCGGAGGGGTTTGTTCCTGAGCCTGCCCACGATATGTGGCGCAGATGACCACGGCAACAAGGACCAATCTGACGAACATCACGTTTGACATCGTGCCTCTCCTCACCAGACTGACACTCGCCTGGATCATTCGTAAGACGCTTCGTTTCTCTCCATATCCACTTCGTCCGCACCGTATTGCGGCCTTACCCCCCCTTCCGCTGCCCTCCATCTGCTTGAGGCCAGTCGCAACTCCTCTACAATGTAGGACGACAACGCGGCGGGGGTAGTCATCCACATCGTTTTGCCGTGCATCGCAGGGCTCTCCCGAAAAGAAGCCGACAAGACGCTTGGAACGGGGTGCCCAATCACATATATTCCTCTATGCGCATATCCTAATACCTTGAGTCCTTGCGTCCTTCAGCATTGACGAGTAAGCTTCTGAGGACCAACGAGAGGAAGCGAACAGTGACGAAGACCATTCTCGAACGACTGGATGCCGGCGAGATTCTCCTGTGCGATGGCGCCATGGGGACCTTCCTGCAAGCCAAAGGCCTCGAACCTGGGACCTGCCCGGAGCTGTGGTCCGTGGACCGCGCGGCGGACGTGCAGGACATACACCGGGCATACCGCGAGGCCGGCAGCGACATTGTGGAATGCAACTCCTTCGGCGGAACGCGATACAAACTGGGGCACTATGACTTGTCTGTCCGGGCAGCCGAGCTGAATCGAGCGGCCGCCGCCATCGCCCGGGAAGTCGCGGGGACCGACCAGTACGTCCTTGGGAGCGCGGGCCCGACCGGTGAGTTCATGGCCCCGCTGGGGTTGGAGCCTGAAGAAGCGTTCTACCGGGCTTTTGCGGAACAGGTCTCGGCCTTTGAAGAAGGCGGGGCTGACGCGGTTATCGTGGAATCCATGTCTGCTCTTGAGGAAGCCACAGTCGCCGTTCGAGCCGCCCGGGAGAACACAGAACTGACCGTCTTCGCGACGATGACATTCGACCCGCAGATGCACGGTGGGTACGCCACAATCATGGGCGTGACGCCCGCTCAGGCGGCCACAGAACTGGTCGACGCCGGCGCCCACATCATCGGGACGAACTGCGGCACCGGGGCCGACCAGATGATCAATGTCGTCCGGGAGATGCGAACCGCCGCGCCGGAACACCCGATTATCGCCATGCCGAATGCCGGGATGCCGGAGCTGGAGAACGGCGAGACAGTGTTCAAAGAGACCCCGGAGCAGATGGCCGGGAAGGCGATCGAGCTGGTGCGGGCAGGCGCCACTGTCATCGGGGGCTGCTGTGGAACGGGCCCTGAACACATTGCGGCGATGAAAGCAGCCATTACGACCATGTAACCCGAGACCGCCTTGCTGTTCCCACAGGGCGTGTTTCACAAGGAACAGTTCACATGTCGTCAGCCGTCCTTTCGCACCGGGAGCGCGTTGCGTTGGCCCTCTCGGGACAAGACACCGACCGTGTCCCGATCGCGATGGTGTGTTCGGGAATCAATGCCCCCGCTCGGCAGGATCTGACCACGTATCTGGCGGCCCACCACAACACGAGCGTGGATGCCTTCCTTGAGCCTCTCGTTGATGTCCGTGCTGTTCAACCCCAATTCACCGGTCCGCCTCTTGCACCCAGGACGTGCATCTGGGGAGTCGTCCGAGAGCCGGTCTCGTATGGAACAGGCCATTACAATGAGATCGCCCGTTACCCCCTGGCCGAGGCCGAAGACATCGGGGATCTGGACCAACACAGCTGGCCTTCACCCGACTGGTACGACTACGATGGACTCCCGGCCCAGATCGCACAACTCCGGGCGGCCGGCGATCACTGTCTCATGGCGGCTAACGGCAACATCTTCGAGACGACATGGTACATGCGAGGCTTCGAACAGACCTTCATGGATCTCGTCCTGGACCCCGAATTTACCCACGCGATCATGGAACGCGTCTGTGCCTTTTATGAGGCATTTTTCGACCGGGTTCTGGGCGCAGCTCAGGGGGAAATCGACCTTGTCTTTACCGCCGACGACATTGGCGGCCAGGGAGGACTCCTCATGTCACTGGACATGTGGGAAGAGCACATCAAGCCCTATCACGTCCGACTCAACCGCTGCATCCACAGCCACGGGGCTCGGGTGATTTACCACTCTGACGGGGCAGTGATGGACGCCGTTCCCGGCTTGGTTGACATGGGGATCGATCTTCTCCAGGCCCTTCAGTTCGACGCTGCGGGGATGGACCCCGTCAGCCTCAAAGCCGGCTTCGGCGACATGATCGGCTTTGAGGGAGGGATCAGTGTTCAGCACACGTTGCCCTTCGGCTCCGTAGAAGACGTCCGGCAGGAAGTAGTCGAACGGATCCAGGTCCTGGGCGCCGGCGGAGGCTACATCCTGGGGCCGTCACACGCCATCCAGGCGGGAACGCCTCCCGAGAACATCGTGGCCATGTTCGACCAGGCGGCATCTTGCCGACGTTGAAATCGGCCGGCAATCAGATTGGTGAGTAGCGGGTCGGTCAAGGGGGCCGAGTGTGACCGTCGACGGAGCGTTCCCGCCCCGCCCCGTCACCCCTCTCTGCCCCCGTCCGGAATCTGGCAGAGCAACGTGCCAACGAGTATAGTGCATCTGTCCCGCGCAGTATTGCCGGTGGTCGGCTCGCGTACCGACTCACTGCCCTTTGCATTGGTGCTGTCATGAACTTTCCATCTGTCTTCCAGGAACTCACCGAGTACTTGCGGATAGGCTGCGAGATCGGCATCCTGACGTTCCTGATTTATTCACTCCTCCTGTTTGTTCGAGGCACTCGCGCGGTCACGATTCTGGTCGGCATCACGATTGTCATGATGGCCGTTGGGCTCCTCTCCCGAGGGTTGGGGCTGGAGGTGCTTGACTGGATCCTGGTCAAGATGTGGGCACTCATGGCTCTTGGAGCTTTGATCGTGTTCCAGCCCGAGATCCGACGCGCCCTGGCCGAGCTCGGAAGCCAACAGACACGACTTCGGCTTTACGGAGCACCAAAACGCGAAAAGGAAGTGATCAACATCCTTCTGGAGGCAACCTTCTTTCTGGCCGATCACCGGATTGGGGCCCTGGTGGCCATTGAGCAGAACATTGGGACCCGGGCCTACGCGGAAACGGGAACACCAATCAATGCCCCTGTGTCAGCAAAACTGTTGAGCACGCTCTTTTTCCCCAGCACGCCGCTCCACGACGGTGGAGTCATCATCCGTAACGGTCGAATCATCGCAGCGGGGTGCATCTTCCCTCTGGCTCAGAACCCGGATCTGAATAGTAGTCTCGGCACACGCCATCGTGCCGCTGTGGGGCTCACCGAAGAAACAGACGCTCTCGCGATCATTGTTTCCGAGGAATCAGGCGCCGTCAGCCTGGCCCACCGCGGACGCCTGATACGAGGGATCAACCGCGCCCGCCTGGCGCGACACCTGACCAACTACCTGGTGAAACGGCGACTTAACAAGAGCCGCGGTCTCATCAGGCGACCAATCACCGAACTAAACTCCGACCTGCAGGAACAGAGCACGGTCGGCGAAGGCCCGATTGCACTTTAAGATATGAAACGTTGGTTCCATCGACTATTCCGAGTTGACCTGGCGCGAAAGCTCGTGGCCGCCTTCTTTGCCGTGCTTATATGGTTTGCGGTACGCACACAGCTCAGGAACTTCACCACCCTGTACAACATCCCGGTCAAACTCCACTATGACCCCAGTGCCCTTGTGCTCGAGGATACCGTACTGACCGTCGATGTCACCCTGCGAGGCGTTGAGAAGCGGCTCCAGCGAGTGAAGACGACGGATGTCGAAGTGAATGTCACCGTCCCCTCCAACCTGGCCGCGGGCATGTTTTTCTGTCAGTTGCGGATTACCCCGGACGATGTCTACGCCCCGTTCGGCACTCATGTCGTGGATGTCGCCCCTGCCCGGCAGCAGATCCAGTACGACCGCATCATCGCCAAACGCAATGTGCCCATCCGGGTTCGGTTTGACGGACGCCTGCGGGAAGGGTACCGGAACACGCACTCGGTGCTACCCTCCAGAGTCGATGTTCTCGGGCCCAGCAGAATCCTCAAGGATGTCCATGAACTCGTTACCGAGCCGGTCAAACTGGACAACACCATCACTCAAGATTTCGAGATGGATGTGAAGCTCCTGCCATTGCCCAAAGTACTGACCAACACCGAAGTCCACGTGGCAGTGGAAATAGAGAAACACAGCAGCGAGCAGGCTTTTCGCGATCTGCCAATGAGTGTATTGACCGCCCCCAACTGCGATCTCTGTGTAAAGGACCTTCCTCCACACGTTTCAGTGACACTGCACGGCCCCAAGCTTGCCCTGGAAGCCATAGACCAGCAGTCAGTTCACCCGTTTATCGACGTGACCGCAATCACCAGTCCAGGCACCTACCGACGTCCGGTCCAGGTCTGGGTCAGCGGGGCAGCCGGAGTGGTGGCGGAAGACATGCAGCCCTCGGTGGCAGAGGTCGTCCTTGTCACCCGAAAAGAGGCTGTCTCTGCCCCACGAAAGAAGCCTGTTCCCGCCCCGAGCCCCTCGTCTCCCGGGACGTCTCCCCAGAAAAAGGCTGCCACTCCATAGGAAGCGGCTCCCGCGCAACCGATCCAGTCTGAGAGGCGTCTTCGCGATCTGTCCCATGCCCACTCCAGAGCCATCCCGTTCCATACGTTGCGTGTTTGTGGTCGGTCCCACAGCCTCCGGCAAGACACGTCTCGGTGTCAGCTTAGCGCGGCACGTCAAGGGCGAAATTGTCAGCGCCGACTCCCGTCAGGTCTACCGCCGCCTCGACATTGGCACAGGGAAGGACTTGGCCGAGTACGGTTTGGGAAACAACCGGGTGCCCTACCATCTCATCGACGTGGCCTCGCCGACAGACGAGTTTCACCTTTTCCGCTACCTGAGCATGGCGCGAACGGCGATCACTCAGATCGCCGCAGCGGGGCATGTCCCCATCGTCGTCGGAGGGACACCGCTCTACGTGAGTGCCCTTATGGATGACTACGAACTGGAAGGAGGCGAGCCGGACAGCGCTCTCCGAGCCGAGCTTGAGAAGTTGTCGGATGAGCAGTTGCTTGCGCACCTTGCAGACGAAGCACCGGATATCCATCAACGCACGGACAAGACACAGCGTCGCCGAATCATCCGTGCCCTTGAGATCGCTCGAACACGCGGTGACCGCGGAGACGCGTCCCTGCCCGCTTCTCTCACCCCATTGCTCCTGGCACCCTATTACCCAAGGGAACGAATCCACGCGCGAATTGCGGAACGTCTCGATGCACGACTGGCTGAAGGGTTGGTCGCCGAGGTTACCGCCCTCCATGCCCAAGGCGTCTCCTGGGAGCGGATGGAGTGGCTTGGCCTCGAGTACCGTTACGTTTCCCGCCATCTGACCGGCGCCCTGTCCCATGACGACATGAGAAACACCCTCCTCGCGAAGATCCGACGCTTCTGCAAGTCACAGGACGTCTGGTACCGCAAGATGGAACGCAATGGGAAGGAGATTCACTGGATCCCGGAGGGCAATGAGGACGACGCCCGTGTGCTGGTTGAGGCATTCCTGAGCGGCGAGCCGCTCCCCAGCCCGAAAATACGCCTCAAGGACATACTCTACGGCCCCAGAAGCAACGGTTGAGCGCGCCGGAAGAACGGCGTCAACGGGCAAGCGGAAACAGGAGTGGATGCTGCCGCTGCACCTCCTCCACGTTCTCGGCCCGAACAACCAGATAGGATGCTTCGAAAACCTCTTTGGGCTGCCTTCCGACCAAATCGATACGCCCCTGCATATTCGGGTGGTTCACCACAATCGCCGAAATGAGCCCGAGCTTCAGCGGCTTGAGCAAGGGAACCAGGGGCGTATTGATCAGGACGACCTTGGGGCGTTCGGCGCTCTTCTTCTTCCAGAATCTAAGTTTGCCCAGCTCTTTCGGGAGACCGGTGGTCGAGACGATCAACCCACACTGCGGATGCGTAGCAACGGTCTCATCGAAAAAGGCAGGCGTAAGGTAGTCGAACGCCTTCTCCACCCTGACCCCCCGGTCAGTGACCTCGGGCGGAGTGGGCCGAGGGACGGTCGCTTCACCGGAGACGGGAGCGTTCGCTGCCAAGCCCTCGGCGAGCCCCTTCTGAAACGCGCTGTCTCCCTCTCCGTCAGTGAGGCTCGGACTCTTCGTGACAAGCAGCGTCTTGGTCCCCGAGAATTCTGTCCCCAGCAGATGACCAAGGTGCTGTCCACTCGCCGTCTTGCACGCTGTCTCATAGGCCTCCGAATCCTGGATAATCTGAAGATGCTCTGCGCGCGCATCGCCGCCTGAGGCGATGTAGACGATCTTGGCTCCAGTCGTGCAGATGAGCGAAATGCCGCAGAGCCAGTACAGAAGGCTGGCAGCCGGATTCTGGTTGACGCCCACGATCACGCGCGGCGCAAAGCCGGCGAGTTTTTGAAGCAGGGCCAACGGGGCGGAGAGGCGCAAACCAAACGAGAGGGAAGCACGGCCAAGAGAGGTATCCGAGATGCGCAGGCGAATGAAGTGCCCCAGGCGGGATTCTTCAGGTAACTCACTGACGTGATCCCTGATCTTGTCGTAGAGATCCATCACTCGGACCGCTTTGAGCAGCTCCTTACGAGCTTCCAGGGCCCCATCTGAAACGACCCGCCGCTGGTGGTCAGCCTGCTCCATTCCGAACCGCATGATCGAGAACAGGATCAGGATGGTGGTATAGAACGGATCGACGTACAGAAAGCCAACAACCCCGAGGGCCACAGTCAGAGCACCAAACCACCAAGCCAGAATCAATCCCCAGAAGGCGTCCTTCTTGATGCCTTCCTGGACGGAATAGCTCGTCCCGAACAGCACCAGGAAAAGGGCGACGTAGACAACCAGTCCAAGCAGCACGTCAATTGTCCTCCAACTCGCCCGAAGTCGGGCTTGCCTCAGGTGCGGGCATCCGCTGAGTGGCGACGTAAAAAAAACACTACCGCGTACGCCCAAGTTCGTAGCTCTTCTTCACCTCGTCCGGAGACAGCTCATCCCTGAGCAGAGCAACACCGTCGATGATTCCACGCCAGTTCCTACCCCATCCGGAACCAATCTCCAATGCTGCCGTGGTAGGAACGTAAGTGACCGAACCCGAAAACGCCGTAGAGGCGACCTCACCACCATTGACATAGAGCCGTAGATGGGTCTCATCATAGACGCCAACAACGTAGTACCATGTGTTCTCCTCGAGCTTGGGGCCATGGCAGGTTGCCCCCCCAAGCTCAAACCCCAAACCGGCACTGTCGTCGTGGAACAAGGCCAAACTCCCGGGGTCATTCCCACGAACAAGGATCGGCCTGGTTCCAGTGAGGCTCGATCCGTAGACCCAGGCCTCGACAGCTGCCTGCGTTTTCAGTTCGTTGAGGGCGCCATGGTAAGGCACCTGCACCGAGGTATCCGTACCGTTGAAGTGCAACGCGCCTTTATCATGAAAACGGCCGCGCGTCCACTGGCTTGAACATGGCACGCCACCTTCCATAACAACACCGTCGAGGTCGGTCGGGGTGAAAAGCGAACTGACCTCCGCAGCTTTGGCGAGGTTCTCAACCCGCGCCGCCTTGCCTTCCTCAAACGTGAAGTAAAGGATGCAGCGAGCATCAATCTGGTGCGACTTTCTCACCGCAAGCCACGACGCATACCCCGCCCGCCGCCGGGCCTTGAGCAGCCGCGGGAGCAAGACAGTGACCAGGATCGCGATCACGGACAGCGTCACGATGAGCTCAAGCATCGTGAACATGCGGAACGCTCTCCGGCGAGGCCTCCCGGAGGCCGCCGGCCCTGTCGTGACTGAAGAAGCGCGCGAGCAAAGACAAAGCACCATGGTGGCTGTCCTTTGCGAAAACGTGTTTTTGTTGGGATGGCCTTCAGCGGGCAAATCGGGCAAATCGTGTGAAACAAGCCGTAGACGTCCTCCGCCTGCGGCTATCATGCCGGAGACCGTCCTGAACGGTCCAGCGCCGAGACACGCGTGACGTCCCATCAAACTACCCGGTTAGCTTGCCGAATGCAACCAGATGTGCCCTCCAGAACAGGCCAGCCATGCCCCCCCTGGGGCTCTCTGTGTCCACGAGGATGAAAATCCCTGGCCCGGAAGTATCTTCCCATGCCTCTTACCCATCCTCAAGTCACAGGGGAAAACCTATGGAACCGCGGTTCTGGTGTGTCGTCGGCATGGTCGCCATGCAGACGGCCGGTGTCGCCGCCCCCGTCACCTTGTCCAACAGTGCGCTGGCTCTCGCGTGGGACTCTGGTGACAACTACGCACTGGTCTCCGTCTCCCAAGGACAGGGAAGATCAAGCTTCCTTGAGAGCGTGGGAGACGTGGAAGGAAGAGACGATTCCCTCTGGATCCTGCATTTCCGGCAGACAGATGGAACGATCTGCCGCCTTACCCCCAACAATGCATCCCGAAGCACGCATACACAGACCGGGAATCAGCTTGTCCTCAACTGGCATGGCATACGTTCAGAGAGCCAGCCCGGCCCAATCAGTGTGTCAGTAGACATTACCCTTCCGGCCGCTTCCAGAAAGTCGTTCTGGAGCATCCGCGTCTCCGGGACAGGGCAAGCTCCTCTATGGCAGGTCGACTTCCCGCGGGTGGCGGGGATCCGAGCTCTGGGGGATGACCAGATGTGCCTTCCCTACTTCTGGGGGCGACTGCTGCGTACGCCTATGCGCGCTTCACGTCGGCGCGTCCTCGCCTACCCGCAGCCTGCAGCGATGCAATTCCTCGCCTACTGGGGAACGCCACACACTCTGTCGCCGCCCATCGAGAGCCTTGAGGGATCCACCTCCGAGACGGGCTGGAGTCCAGATCGCTCCAACGCCACTGGGCTCTATCTCGCGGCTGAAGACGGCGAGGCGCATTACAAGCGCTTGGCCAGGGACGCCGACGGCACCACGATGCGCTGGTGGATCGAGAACATCGCCCCAGTCCCGGAATGGCCGATCGGGAGAGACCAACCATGCACCGTCAATTACACCCTTCCGTATCCCATCGCCCTCGGGGCATTCACGGGAGACTACCACGAAGCCGCCGCCATGTATCATGACTGGGCCCAACAACAGATCTGGTGCCGACGGGGAACCGTGAGTCAGTGGCCCGAACAACAGCCCAAGACCCCCGAGCAACTCGTGACTTGGACCCCTCCGTGGTTCCGGAATATCGGGTTCTGGGCCAAATTCTACCATGAACCGGCCAAGATCATCCCTGAATGGGCAGCCTACCGCAAATGGTTGCGTGTCCCCATGGCATCCCATTACTACCGCTACCATGTCACGCGATTCAACGACAACGATCCCGAGCATCTTCCCCCAGACCCATACCTCCTTGATGGAATGCGAGACGCACGAGAATTGGGGGTTGCCCCCTTGCCCTACGTACTCGCCACCATCTGGGACACAGACACTCAATCCTGGATCCGTGAACATGGACTCCCAAACTCCATGAAGGCCGAATCCGGGACGTTCTACCCGTGGAAGATCGGCAATGAGGTATTCGCCTGGATGTGTCCGGCCACTGAGCAATGGCGGGCCAAGATGCGTGAGACGTGCAGGAAGCTCATCTGGGAACACAACATGGCCGGTGTCTACCTGGATGTCCTGTCCGCGGGAAGCGCCAAGGGCTGCTACGACCCCGCTCACGGTCATACTGTGCACGGGGGAAACTACCAGGGCCAAGGCAACCGACGCCTCATGGTTGACCTGCGGCAGGATATCCGGACCCTCACTCCGGACGCGGCCTTCTTTACCGAGGAAATCGACGAAATTTTCCTCGATGTCATGGATGGGTTCCTGACCTTGGATTTGACCCGTTCAGCGTTGACTCCGGGTGAGCAGGTGTTCCCGCTCTTTACCGCCGTCTATCACCCGTACACGATCAACTTCGGCAGCGATGCCACCATCGCACAGGATCCCGACGCCTTCGGGCTGATTTTCGGGCAGCAGTTCATCTGGGGCTCACAGCCGCTCCACTCCGACATGGCCCCGCCGCCGCCCCGGGAAGGCCACGTTACATCAGAATTCTTCAGAGAAATCACCCAGGCCTATTACGTAGCAGGCCGCCATTTCCTCGTCGGGGGAAAGTGGCAGCGAATCGCTGTGCGCCCAAGAAACGCCGCCGCAGGACAGTGCGGTCTGGAACTCAGCGCCGACCGACACGTCGTCACCTATCAGGTCCGGCGCGACAGGAAACGCGTATGGACCGGCCCTGCCGTGCTCGCTTCCGCCTGGGAACGGGACGGGGAAACAGCAATCACGATGGTGAACATCTCCGGGAAACCACAGTCAGTCTCACTGACCATCAGAGGCGAGAAACTGAGACTGAACGAACGCCATCGCCTTTCCCGCCTGTGGCCGGCAGAGCCGCTGATCAACTCGCCTGCAAGCGGGGAGCACGTTCTGCTCCTGCCCCCAAGAACAGTCGCCATCCACGTTTTGACCACCGATCCGGTACGTGCAAGAGCACGGCAGGGGACGCTCGACGAAACGCCCTGGGAACTGGTCACGGCAGACGACGGTCCGCTGCCGGCCGTGACCGGAGGCGCGGGGACCCTCTGGGCCTGCAGCGATGGTCCGGTCCTTAACCGCCTGACCACAGAAAAGACCACAGCGTCTCTGTGGAGGCTCAGTCCGGAGGGAAAGCGCGTTCCCGCAACCGGCTTTGAGGCCCCGATCCGTGGAGGAAAAGCAGAAGGGCGTGGACTTCCTCGTGACCTGGACAAGAAGCCGTTCGCTCTGCTCCGAAGGCTCCCGTTCCGCGTGGACCCGTCCGGGCCGAGCGATCTGTGGTGCTACTCGGCCGGCGCCGGCCATCTGTCTGCTCTGGTCCCCCGCGGTACAAGGATCCACTTCGCGAAGCCGGGCCTGGTCGTGCTGACAAACGCCCAGACCGGAGAGCTCGTCGTGGGACTCGACCATCCTCTCGTCGCCCACATCGAAACACCGGCTGACACAGACTGCCTCCTCGGATACGCCACGTTCGACCCAGCCGAACGCCGGACACTGCCTTCACCAAGTGGCGGTCCGGCGGCTGTAGAAGTGCAGCGCTTCCTGGACGCGGCTTGGGCACTTCCCGGGAAGCCGGCTGACCTCCGAACCGACCGTCTGGCTAAACTGTCCGCCCAGTTTGCTCAACTGGCCCGGAGCGCCACTTCCGTCCCCGGCCTGCTCAGCCCGGGCGCCACTACAGACCGCGTTCATGACCGAATACGCGCGCTCCTGACCGCCTTCCTCGGCTGCACGGACTCGGTGACCGCGGGACACCGGTGGTTGGCATGCGGTACGCCGAAACCCGTGACGTACCACCTGACCCCCGGCCCAGCCACCGTGACTGACATCTCCCGACTGGAAGTGACTGCTATCGGCGAATGGGAGAAGGGGGACGTCAGCCTGCGGCGCGGCTCGCCTGCCCCAGCTCCTCCCTCCGGCCGCTTGAGCTGCGACATCACGCTCCTCCTGCGCGACGGCTTGTACGTGGAGCGGACCGTGCCCCTCCTCGTGCAGCTCCCCGTCCAGAAGAATGGCCGCACATTCCAAATGTGTCGTGTGTTCCATCTCGAGGCGAACCGCCCCTACGAACTCACGCCTGTCAACGACACTGTAACGGCCGTCGCAGGTCGACCTGTCGACGCCGGGCTTCGCATCCGGAACTGGTCCCCCGATCCCGTTGATATCACTCTCTCCGGCACACCCCCTGCCCGAGATTGGTCCCTGGCGTTTGCGGCCACATCAGTGTCTGCTCCAGCCCTGCAGAACACGGACACGGCCCTAACGATAACTCCCCCGGTCGACGCACGAGCAGGGGAGTACACGGCCCGCTTCACCGGCACACATTCCCCCGTTCCAAACGCCGAAACGTTCGCCCGGATAACGGTCGCCCTCGTCGATTCCATGGGGCCTCTCCAGCAGCCGATGCCAGGCTGGACGCCTCCCCGCGATGAAGCCCGCTCCCGCATCCGGCACGAAGGCACGCTTGCGTTCCACGTGACAGAGGGACAGCCAATTGATTTGGGACTGACCAATCTCAGAGTGAGCGTGTACGTCACCACGCTCGAGTATCGCCTTCTCGATCCTGACCTGCGCCCTGTCAAATCAGGACGCGTCCCCGTTGACAAGAGTGTCAGCATCAATCTGCCGGCCCAGAAGACCGGAGCCCACTTCCTCGAGGTACGCCCCAAGACAGGCTCTGTACGCGTCGCTGTTCGCCACCAGGCCATGGCCGAACTGGCCACGTCGCGGAAGCCGGTGAACCTCTTCAATGATCCGGTCACGCGCTGGTTCTTCGTCCCCCCGGAAGCTCGGAGCTTCCGTTTCGGAGCACGGGACGGCGGCCCTTCCGAGCCGGCCCACTTCATATTTACCTCACCCGCAAACCGCGTCGCCTACGATGTCAGCACGAACTTCGCCGGCGCTGAAGTTGAGATCCAGGTTCTGCCGGAGGAAGCAGGTGGGCTGTGGCGAGTGGATGTGGACCCGATCCAGGACATCTCCTTCTGGCTCGCAGGCGATGCCTGCCCCTATCTTTCAACCGCCCCCGAACGAGTCTTGGTGCCCGCCCGTTTCCGCGCCGTGAAGACTACAGTAAAGGGGAAGTAGAGTTTGCCCCGCATCCCAGAGACTGGCCACAAGCGTGACAGTACAGGAGCTACGAACATGCGCGTACGAAGAGCTGCCCTTCCAGTTGGCCTCGCAGTCCTGTTTCTCTGCGGACGCACACATGCGGAGCCGACTGAGCCGATGGCGTACAGTCGCTACCTGATCCGGGCCACATCCGCGGTCACGGTCACACTCCCGTCAAAGGCCACGCCCAGCTGCCACTATCGCTCCGATGCCGGCGTCTGGACTCCGGTGCCCGATGTTCATGTCAGAGACGGGCGTCTCACCCTTCAGCTCTCGACAAGCCAGCTCGGCCCGGACGCAGAGGCAGCCATTGTGATCAACCGACCACCATGGATGGTCCTCACGGACACGGCCCCCCCGCGCCTGCGTGAGGCAACCGTCAACGGCATGCCCTGTAACACGATCGACGGTGTCCTCCGCCCTCAACCACTCGCGGCAAAGGACGTCGTGATCCGACTCCGGGTTCAAGACGCAGACAACCCGCTCTCCCCCAGCAGCGTCCACTGGACGGGCGAGGGACTAACCTGCTCATCGTGCATCCTCAGTCCCAGCGAGCAATCGCCGCAGCCTATGAAGGAAGGGCTCCTCACCGCTACGTTCCGGGACGTCCGGCCCGGACTCTACCGCGGATCCATCAGCATCACCGACCAGGCTGCCTGGCCGAACAAACTCAGCCTGCCCGTCACCTTTTCCGTTATCGGCATCGACGTCAGCGCCGACAAGCAACGCGTGACCCTCTCCAACTCCGGCGGCGAATACGTGTTCCAACCCGATCTGGCAAAACAGCTGCTCCTCCCGGGAGGCACATGGGCGAAGCTGACGTCCCGAATGGGCAGTACCTGGCTCTATCCACGCCGTATCACCGACGTCCAGATCAGGAAGGAACCGAACGGAACACAGGGAGCTCTGATCACCACGGACGTGCAGGACATCAAAGGCAAAGAAGCCCCAGGCTTGGCTCTGATCGAGTACGACTTGAGCATCCGCCCGGACACGCCGGCGTTGCTGGTCACAACACGTTCAACGGTCATCTCGGAAGGACCTCAGCGCACCTCGGCCAACTGGGGGTGGCTGCCCGCCGCCTACTACGTGACCCCGGAAGGGAAGCAGGAATGGCGGGGATTGGCACGAAACGAGTACATCACCATCGGCAAGATAGGATGGCTCTGGCTGGCGCCCAAAGCCCCCGGGAAACAGCCCGGATTGGTTTGGGCCTCCGAATCGAGCTTCGGCGAAAGCCGGTTTAACACAATGCTGCTGTATGGAACCGACAAGACCTGCAAAACAGCCGACTATGTGGAGGTCAAATTCGCGATCGCGCCGGCTGATTCCGCAGAAGAAGGCCAGGCGATCGTAGATAGACTCAACGCCCGACGCTGACCGACCAACAACCCCCTCCAACGCCCCGACGAACCACGTCGACACGACTCCCTCCTACCACTCGCTCCGGGTGGACGCAACGCCACCCCCAGGCCCCCGCGGCAATGCAGGATTGCCCAACAGATGCCGACACCGGGATCAGCTCATCTTCTCGCCGACAAGGAGAAACAACTGCCGTGGCCCCGGAGGCCACCAGCCGGGGACGTCACGGATGAGGCGGATATTGCCGAATCCCGCTTCCACCAGCAGGGCAGTGTACTCCGGATCAGTGTAAGCCTGGAACGTCTGGGCATAGCGGTCCACAGCGCCGCTGGCAGCATCAATGATGTGGTAGCGGATCGTCGTCGTGGCCGTCTTCGAGTCCCAATGGCTCTCAGTCAGAACAAGGTGAGGATCATCCCCGAACAAATCAGAGGGCGACGAGAACCAGGATGCCCCCTCACTCCCCAGACCTTTGATCGTGTCGTACTCATGCACCTCGAGCAACACCCTCCCTCCCGGCACCAAAGCGCCACAGGCCCTGCCGAGAATCGAGGCGGCATCGGAACGTCTGAATACGTTCATTTCCCCGAAAATTTGCATGACCAGCGTTCGATCACGGGGGTACTCGACCTCCCGCAGATCACCTTCCCTGTAGTCGATGTCCCACCCGGAGTCGCCCGCCTTCTTCCTGGCATACGCAATCGATGCAGGTGAGTAATCCACCCCCGTGCAGGTGTGCCCTCTTGCCGCAAGGCGCTCCAGGTACAGTCCGGGTCCGCACCCCAAATCGAGGATCGAGCTCGGCCGCTCATCCAGCAGGACGTCATGAATCCAGGCGATATGGTGATCGACAAGAGCCAAACGACGACTCGCCGCATCATGTCCCTGAGTCAGATGCTCGTCGAGCATCCTTCGGCTGAAATCAGGATCATTCCACGGGATGTTATCGCCCTCCGCCCATGGCAATGGCTCAGGGCAACGGTTCACGATATCTGCAATGCGCATCTTCACGGGCCATCCTTGATCCTGCAACGCGTCGTTTCCTGCACGTGTCCCGGTGAGAGCCGTACTGTCAGGCAACCGGCGATGGAACGAATTCGCTGCGGTTGAGTACCTCGGGAGAAGCTCTCGGCCTCTCGTGGAGAAGTCCAGCCCCCGGGCAATAAGACCTCGTCCTGCCTATCTTGGCGCCATTTGGCATTAGATTGCTGGTGGAAGCCTGGTCTGGCAGTCCCCAGGCTCGTCCATACACAACATAGGGGCCGGAGGCAACGACACCAGAGGAAAGTGCCTTATCCTCTCCCCTTCTCATCAACACCAATAGTGACGTCAAGGGGAATCCCCGTGTTCCCACGAACGCATGACTGTTTCCCTACTCGGAGCGAAGCGCTCCACGTTTGACTGTAGGCGTATGGATAAACGCCCCGCCATTCCCACGCTCGGAAACCCATGCACCTATCGGCACGTTTCACAAGCAACGCCGCTGATGGTACCCGTTGGTGCCCCTCGCCCCCCCCTTCGCCATAGCCTCCCTGTGAGGCGCTCAATCCGTATATGTCGCCCTCACGCAGAGAGCCCATGATGCAGGATGCCGGTCCGAGGCACTTCCCCGTTGGGGCCCTATATTGCTGCTCCGACTGTATCCTCTGGCGAAAATATCGAATAGGAGTCGACCTCATGCGTCCGATGCGCTTCTTCCTCGCTGCTGCGGGATTCACCCTCGCCAATTCGCTGCTCATACACGGGGCACCGGTTGTCCTGCACGACTTCGAGGATCTCACGGGGTGGCGAGTGTCTCGGAAGCCTGCCGAGATCGCCGAGGCCGATGGGGCTGCCGTCGGCAAGGGAGCCATCCGCGTGACGCTTCCAGGGATGGCCAGTCTGCAACTGACCCGCACTTACCTGCCCGGAAGCCACGCATGGGACCGTTACCAGGGGGTCTCTTTCTGGGTGAAAGGAGATGGCTCCGAGCAATTCGGCTGTCTTGCCCTGCAAGGCCGCTATGCCTTCGTGACCTACTTCCCGTTGAGCAACACCGAGTGGCACAAGCTCACCGTTCCCTGGAGTGAGCTCGTCCCGGAATCTCAGGTGGACCCCATCGGCACTCCCGGCAGCATGCCGCCAAGTGGAATCAACACCATCCGATTCGGCTCAAGATGGACGATATACCACAACAACGCCAAGATCCCTGAACACACGTTCTGCATCGATCAAATCCAGCTTGAGGAAGAGGTCGCCCCAGCACCGCCAGTTCCCGCTCCGCGTCCTTTTGCAGACGTCCTAGAACTCCTCAAACAGCGCAAACCTATCCGGATCCAGTGCATGGGAGACTCCATCACGGCAGGAACGGGCCTCGGGAATCGGGACATGGAGCGGTACGCGACTTTGGTTCAGCGGGACTTGCGGCAATGGCTGGGAACCGACGACATCCACTGTCTCAGCAAAGCAGTTGGAGGAGCCCGGTCAACGGATGCCCGGGCCTGGGTCCCACGGGACTATGTAGGGGAAGCACCTGACCTGGTTACCATGTGGTATGGATACAACGACAAAAGCGGCGCGTTCACGCGCGACTACTACAAACGGTCCCTCAAGAACTGCGTCGATCGCGTCCTGCGGGCAACTGCCGGCAAGAGCGCGGTACTGCTTTTCGCGACAGGCCCGGGTTGCGGACCGCGGTTCGTGATGCTTGATGACTATGCAGAAGCCGCCCGGGAACTTGCCGAGGAACGTGGCCTCCCCTGCTTCGATGTGAATCGTCTGCTCAAAGGGGTCGGGCGGGACAAGATCCAGGACTTCTTCTGCGACATGGCCCACCCCAATGCGGAAGGGCACAAGCTCATCGCCGATGGGTTGTGTGAGTTCCTGATCAAAGAAGCCGGGATAAAGACACCCAAACCTGCCCCGCCGCCGCGCCCGGACGTCCCAGAGGGAGAGGCCCGCAGTTGGCCTTTCGCAACCCCGGAAACCGGTTGGCGTTTCGACTCGAAGGAGATCACGCATCACGTGGACACTGAGGGGAACGGGGCTATTCATGTCGATATGCCTGCCCCTGCCAGGGACCATCGCCGAGCCTACTCGCCTGCCTTGCCGGTCATTCCGGGACAGCGCTACCGGATCGAGGCGGATGTCCGCATTGAGTCCATGCAAGACGGTCACATGGGGCTATACGTGTGCACCTACACCGATGAAGCCGGCACGTTTGGCTCGGTGGTTCATCAGGTTCGGAGTCGACCTGGTCCTCCCAGACGCTGGGAACGCTTCAGTAAGAGCTTCGACATCCCTGAAGGTACGGGCAGTATCCGCGTGCTGGTGTGGTCCAATCGAGAGTCGTCCGGCACGTTTCAGTTCCGCGCGGTGAGCGTCAAGCCAGAGTAGCCCAAGCACCCCCTACCCCTTGTCACGCGCAAACCGGCGATCCCGCAGTGCCCATCCCCTCCACTGCTCTCTCTCCCCAAAACGGAAACGGCATGAGACGACACCACGATCTGACTGAAGGCGGCGTCGGCCGACGCATGCTTGGGATGGCAGCCCCGATGATCGCGGGGACGTTTGCCATGACCTCCTTCAGCCTGGCAGACACCTGGTTCGTCTCACGCCTCGGAACCGTCCCTCTCGCGGCAATGGGTTTCACCTTTCCCGTGGTCATGATCATGGGCTGTGTCGGCATGGCACTGGGGACAGGGGCGACGGCGATTGTCTCACAAGCACTGGGAGACAACGACCACGCTCGAGCCCGGCGCGTGAGTACCGATTGTCTCGTCCTCGCCCTGTGCATCATTATGTCTCTTGGCACGATCGGCTTCCTGACCATGGAGCCTCTGTTCCGAGCCATGAAAGCGCCGGACGACGTCATGCCGTTGATCCGCTCCTACATGACCGTGTGGTTCTTGTTCGCCGGCCCCTCGTTCCTGGCTATGCCGGCCAACAACATCATGCGGGCCGCGGGTGACACACGATTCCCGAGTCTTGTCATGATCTGCGGAGCCCTCCTCAACTGCATCCTCGACCCCATCCTCATTTTCGGTTGGGGGCCCATCCCCGCCATGGGCATCCTCGGGGCAGCCATCGCCACAGCGATCAGTCGGTTTGCAGCGCTTGTGCTGGTGCTGGTGGTTCTGCACAGGCGCTATCGGCTCGTAGCCCGGCCAACAGCCCGCCTCAGTGTCATGCTGCACTCCTGGTCCCAGGCTTTGCACATTGCCGGGCCGGCCCTGGTGTCCTACCTGCTTCACCCACTCAGCATGTTCTGCATCACGCGCATTGTGGCCGGGTACGGAAAGACGGCAGTCGCCGCACTCGGGGCTGGAGGACGCATCGAGATGTTTGCCTACCTAATTCCCATGGCTCTGGGAATCTCGCTTGTCCCACTGGTTGGTCAAAACTACGGTGGAGGACGATACGATCGGGTGGCTGAGTGTCGACTATACAGTGAACGCTTCGCCATGGTCTGGGGCGCAATCGTTGCCCTCGTGTTCTTCACCGCTGCACCATCGATGGCCGCCCTGTTTACCAAAGACACGGCTACCGAGAGGACCCTCGTGCTCTACCTTCGCATTATGCCCTTCGGCTATGGGATGCGGGAAGTCCTGAGGTATGTGACACTCATTCTGAACGGTATATCCCGCCCCATCGCGTCGCTCAAACTGAATGCCTTCTTCCTGATTGTCCTGACCGTTCCCTGTGCACTTCTGGGAGCCAGGCTGTGGGGCATCGCAGGCGTGTTTGCCGGCATGATGGTCGCAAGCAACGTGGCCGGTCTCGTGGCCCTGAGCTACGGTAACCGCCAGATGACGCCGGAACGCCTGGCTGCACTCGTAGTGGCTGGGAGGACGACCACATCCGACTCCCTTCCCGGCAAGACAGAGGAATCCACAACGTGACCCGTCGACAACGTATACAAACCGTGACAGGCGCGATGGCCATCTCACTGATAGCCCTGGCCTGTGTGTCGTGCTGCACAGGACGCGGACCCGCCAGGGACTACGCTGGACGGACGCCGCTTCCAGACCACATTGCCAGCCAGTTCGCCCGCCCCAAACAGACAGAGTTCGACGTCAAGGAGACGATCAAAGACCGTCAGGACGCGTTCACAGTAAAGCACGTGACCCTGAGCAACCTGGACTGCGATCTCGCCCCACCGGACGGCAAGCAGAAGGGCCACTCGATCACGCTCGAGTGGTACATCCCCACGAAACCGGTCCGGGCACCGATGCCGACCATTCTCGTGCTCCCGATATTCGGCGGCGGCTACGAAGTCTCACGCCTGTTCGCCCCTTACTTTGCCAAGAAGGGATTTGCCGCGTTCATCGTACACCGACAGAACCGCTACCGACGCTTTGATGACTTGGAGAAGATCGATCCAGTCCTACGCCAGATGGTGCTCGACCACCGCAAAGTCCTGGACTGGCTGGAGACGCGTCTGGAGCTCGACGCCAACCGCATCGGCTCGTTCGGTGTGAGTATGGGCGGAATCAAGAACGCCCTGCTGACTTCTCTGGACCCTCGCATCAAGGCAAGTGTTCTGGGGCTGGCCGGGGGGGATCTGCCTCACATCCTGGCCTACTCCAAGGAACCAGGCGTCGTCGAGCGACGAGGGAAACTCTTGACCAAGTACAACATCACACAGGCGCAACTCTTCGAACGCCTCAAGACCGTCATCGAGTGCGATCCGCTCAATTACGCTGAATACTCAGATGCCCGCCGCGTGCTCATCATCCGTGCTTTGTTCGACAAGTGCATTCCGCCCCACTCAACGCACAGTCTGCGCAAGGAAATGGGAAATCCCAGGATGGTCACTGTCGCAGCAGGACACTACTCCGCTATCGTCTATGTCCCCTACATCCGGCGCCGTTCTCTGAGCTTCTTCCGTAAGAAGCTGCTTTCCCGGTAGGGATCGTATGCCGGAGCCTTTCAGTCTCCCTGTTTCCTGGAGATCTCAGTTTGTTCTCTTCACTTGCCGCCAAACTGGCATTCCCCTTCATCGCTGTTGTCTTGCCCCTGGCAGGGGGAGCGTTCCTGGGACCCCGTGTCAAGATGCGCGACCAGCTTGGCAAACGACTCGTCTTTTTTGCCCTGGTGTTCTGCTACCCTGTCGTCACATTCCTGGCTGGGTGGCGGGTAACCATCACCTGGGAGCTTGTCTGGCTCCCGGTCGCCGGAATGGCCATTTCCCTGGCCGGCCTGGCCATAGGGTGGGCGATGAGCAAGCTGCACGCATGGCCCCAGGGCGCCCCGGCCCGTGGTGCCTACATCCTCGCAACAGGACTCAACAACATGGGGAGCACCGGGGGAGCGTTGTTGTGCTTCGCCCTGCTTGGCGAAGAGGGGTTCGCCCAGGCCACGGTGCTGGTGTTCCACTGGCAGTTTCTGATCTATCTGGTCTGCTTCCCCCTCGCCCGACACTGGTCTGCGGCTCACCAGCGGCTCTCCATCAAAGGTGAAATAGCCGAAGCGTTCCGCGATCCACGGCTTCTGCCGCTCGTGGGGCTTGCCCTGGGGTTGGCTCTGAATATGGCCGGGGTCGAACGCCCGCGCATGCTCGGCGGGATGAGTGCCATTGGGGTGGCCATCGCGGCGTCGACAGCCGCATTTGGGGTGGGGCTCAGCATTCGGGCGGAGAAGTTTGGTGACTACAAGCACCTTTACAGCTCGCAGTTCGTCGCGAAGTTTGCTCTCCTTCCCGCGCTCTGCGTGGGCATCTCACATGTGATAGCCATGTCACCGATGGCGCGGAACATCATCCTGATCCAGGCGTCGTGTCCCCAAGCCTTCTACGCGGTCTTCCTAGCCCATTTCTTCGACCTCGACCACCATCAGGCCAACAGCATGTTCATCGTCAACTCGATCCTGTACGTCGTACTCATTCTGCCGGTCCTGGTGGCATTCATCTGAATGCTGTTTCACCCGGGACTACCGGTCGAGCGGGAATTCCTTGAGCAACGCGCTGAAATCAAATTCCACATAGCCGCACTCAGCCGCGGGCTTCTTGCCCTGGGCGTTGGCCACGTAGAGTTTCCCCTCCCCAGGGACAAGCAAGGCGTTGTGCAGGTTGCTCTTCATGGCGACCGGCCGGCTCATCAACTCGATGGCCTTGGCCACATCAATCTTGCCGTAATGCTCCTGAGCCCGTTCGCGCAGCTTCCGTAACCGGCCGCCGCTGGACAGGAGCACCGCGTCCTCGATGCCCTCCCCAAGCCGCTTGTGCGTTTGCCCTGGGAGAATGAACTCGATCTCCTCAGGGACAGCACTCACCCCTACGGCGGAAGGGATCTTCGCGTCGGAAAAGACGTAATAATACTCACAGGTGCGTGGGGATTCCGTCCACAGCGCCTTGACCTGGTCGAGCGTTTCGCACTCCTCCAAAGCCCGGCGCATAAGTGTTGCCATCGGCACGCCATCCCATTTGCCGGCCCCGCCGCCGCCCATTTCTCCCAGCCCTATCTGGCGCGCGTTCATCCCGGTCACACTGCCGATGAAGCCGGCGTAACCGACGTTGGCGAACGGGATTTTTCCGTCCGGTTTGACGATGAACGTCGCCGCTGCATCCTGAAGACCGATGTGCGTCATGTAGTCCAACACGCGTCCGTGGTAAAGCGTCCCATCCGCGGTTGCTTTACCGAATACCGCGAAGCCGGAACAGTGGAACAGCTCTGGGAAGATGTTGCCCAACTGTGCCTCTTCGCGCGTAAGTCCAGCCGCGTCGGCAAGCGCATCGGTTTCGGCCAGATGGTCAGCAGGCATGTGCGGGCTCAGGCGTCGAAACGCCTCGCGCAATTGATCAGGAAACCACTTCCCACTCCGTATGGTATCCACGAAACCGATCGCGTAAAGAACCGAATCCATGCACTTGCGCATCTCGGCTCCCAGGAGTTTGCCGTGTGCGGTGCCGATCTGTTCGGGGGTGCCATCGAGCAGAACGAGTCGTTGCCCGTCGTGCCACTCCAGACGGCCGTGCGGGACGCGTTTGGAGGTCATTTGGGGCTTCCTGCCAGCCGGAGCCAGTACTTCCAGAGCCCGGCGCCAACCGCGGATCAGGAGACGCTCCATCTCCACCCGGTCGACCGGCACTTCACGCATTCCGAGGCTCGCAACTGCCGAGAACGTCTCTTCACCGGGGTCCTCTCGCACCAGAGAGAGGCTTCCCTTCTCAAGGCTCACTGTTGTGGTCGGGGGATCATCGGCAAACGCGATCTTGACGTCATCGATCAGTGGCGAACTCCAGTCGCCGCCATCCCCCTGACGAAGCCTGGCAAAGAGACGAAGCTTGACGGCAGTGAGGAATGCGCCGCGTTTGGTCAGATGCTTGACATAGGTCTGGACGGTCGTGTCCCGTGACAAGACACGCTTCTGGAATCCCCTTGGGCGGAGCGACTCCTCTACCGGCACACTCCCTTCGCCGACAAAAGCCACCTTGTGCTTGGGGAGCTCAAACACGGTTCGGTTCACGTCCCGGGCAAGGCGGAAGGCGTAGTCTTTGTGTTCTGCAACCAGAAGAAACGCCTCGTCCCCATGCCGTTCCAGTCGGACGTCGACCTCCTCGGACCGCTTGTCGATGGGAACACGGGCCTCGAGGGCCAAAGCGAACGTCTTGTCCTGGCCGCGAAACGCTCTTGAGAGCGGGCTCAGTCCACCTGACAGCCGCCGCGTTGAACGACACCCCCAGATGAGCGACACCGCCGCTACGACCACAACCAACACTGCCAGGCGGCGAATGATCGAAGATATACGTCTACGCATACGTACCTCCCAAGAAGTCCATGGGCCAAAACTGTACCTGCGATTACGGCAGGGAACGTACCTGCCGTCCGGGAATCACGCAATGTCCTTCTCCTCAGGAACTCGGACCGAACCTGAGCCGTCCCGGGACATTTCCGCACGTGAGGGGTCAGTCTACTGAGGCGGCTCGACGGAGTCTCTCCCTCCATCGGGCACAGATAGCCCAAGGAATCCCTGGAGGGAGAGACTCCGTCGAGCCATCTTGAAGTCATCCTCCACGTAGCTGAAGGGGAACACGTATGTCCCGTTGGTCGTGGCAGCGAAAGGAGACCTGCGGTATGCTTACCCGGAACCGCGTCACAGACACCTCTTCCCAGCCAGGCTCGCCCGTAACACGCCGCATAGAACAGGGAATCCCGGATGATCCAGGAACGGAAACTGAGACTTCTCGCTGTTGTGGCCTGCGCCTGGACCTCCCAACTCGTGGCTGAGCCGCCCGTAGCACAACCATTCGAGGTCGCCCCATGGGTCGACCACTTTGACTTCGCCACATGGTTCGACAGCGAAACGGAAGCCGGCATGGCCAAGATTCTGGACCATGTCGCTGAGACAGGGGCCAACGTTCAGTTCTTCCGCAGTTCCGGGAACAGCATCAGACATCCCAGCGCATTCCGTCCATCCTACCGCAGCGATATTGACAAGCGCAAGGCCTCCATCGGGGATCGGTTCATCTTCGGCTGGGCCGACTTCAACCGTCCCGAACCGGACCTGCTGGAAATCGCCCTTCGGCTCGGCCGAGACCGTGGAATGCGTCCCTACATACACTGGCCGTTCGAGGAATGTCACGCCCCTGGGTTCTACAAGGCATTCATGGCCTGGAATATGAAGTACCCACAGTTCTGGGGAAGAACCCACAGTGGGCAGCCCTGGCTCGGCCGTGTCAGCCTGTGCTACCCTGAAGTCATTGACTACAAGCTGGCCATTCTGGATGAGTTGCTCGCCCGTGGAGCTGAGGGCATTTTCATCGACACCTTCCGCGCGGGAATGTGGGGGCCCTGGGCGGAGTATGTCCCCGCAGTAACGAGCGCGTTCCGGGAGAAGTACGGCGAAGCGCCCCCAGAAAACGAACGTGACCCGCGGTGGTGCGAACACGTTGCCGACTACGTCACCGAGCTCTTCCGTCGCATGCGAGAACACCTTGATGCCTACGAAAAACGCACCGGGCGTCACGTGGAATTGCTGGTCGGTGTTGCAGGCATTGCCCCGGTTCGTGACGCACCGGGTGACAGCCCGATGCTGTACCGAGCCGCTGATTGGCGCGCCTGGGTCGACATGGGCATCATCGACACGTTGGTCATGCACTCGATCGACTGGGATCCCAAACGGCCGTTTGAGACGTACCGAGAGTACGGGAGACAAATCATGGACTACGTGGACGGGCGCTGCAAGGTCCACTGGCCCATCTCGGCTTACTCGTTCCGCAGGAAGGGGCTCCGGCACCTCACCCAACTGACGAAACTACCCCAAGTCAAAGTGGCCAGACGCCTGATGACCATTGCCTGGGAAGAGGGGGGCGCAGGTGTCAGTATGGAATGTGTGGACTACAACAACTACCGGCTGGACACGCGCAACGCCATCGCCGAACTCGCACGGACCACATGCAGGACCATCAAACCCTGGACACCGCGCGGCACAGCGCCGCCCCCCGACAAGCAACGTATCCGACCGCGTCCGCGGATGGCCCCGCGGCGCCCCTCCATCTCAGGAATGATCCCCGCCCTCAAGCGGCTCGCAACAGGCCCCGGGAACAGCTCCGAGGGCGCCTGGAGTCCGGACGGCAGGACAATCGCCTTCCAGTCAAATCGCTCCGGCGAGGCCAGAATCCACCTGTTGGACGTCGCCTCAGGAGCAGTCACCGCTCTGGACACCGGCCCGGGGTTCAGCATGTTCCCAGCCTGGACTCCGGACAGCAAGGCCCTTGTCTACGCTCATGGCGACCTCCCGAAAACCGCCTTCCGGACCATTGCCGATGCTCAGCCCGGCTGGACCGGGAGCCACCTGCACAAGATTGACTCCCAATTGCGAAACACGCTCCCCGGCGTGAACATCCGACACACCGACGTCGCGACCCACATCCACACACAGCTCACAACCGGCTTGGTTGCCGAGTACCTCCCTGTAGTCACTCCCGACGGCCGGAGCGTAGTCTTCAACAGCAAATGGGGAGTCAGCGGGGGCCTGGTGGAGAAAGAGAACTCAATGTTCATCCAGCGCGTGGGTATCTCCGGGGGCAGCCGGGAAGACCTTTTCCGCCAAGGAGGAGCCTACGCCGTCCAGCCCACCCTCAGCCCGGACGGCAAGTACATCGTCTTCGGGCGCCTCACCAGTCACGCCGGGATTTGGCACCTGATGCTGACCCGGGTGGACAATCCCTCCTTTGCCATCAGACTGACCGAAGCCACCTGCGCGGCCTACGCACCCCGCTGGTCACCGGATGGGCGCCTGATCGCCTTCACTGGCTATCGTGATGGAGATCCAGGCTGGGGCGTCTACCTGCTCGTTCCGCGTCCCAATGCCCTCCCGATTCGGGTGGAAACCGGGCTAGAAAGTGCCTGTAACGTATCGTGGTCACCAGATGGCGCGTGGCTTCTGTTCGACTCGACTGCCAGCGGAAAGTCCGAGTTGTATCGACTCCCCGTGTCATCCATCGAGCAGCTCCCGAGCGAGGCCGCGGCACCCGAAGCTCTGATTCAGTCCCGGCCCACTCTCTCCTCCGACATGCGGGACGCAAAGATGGCCAACGCGTTTGATGGAGACACGAACTCCTACTGGCACGTGACCGGGTTGGGACACTGGCTGGAGATCTCCTTCGGACGCCCACTGGAGCTGACGGGGTTCAACCTGCATCACGGCATGCTCTCCTACGCCGGGAATCCGAGTGGCTCGAGTTCGGCCAAAGGCTACCGCTTCCAGGCTCTGCAAGACACAACCTGGCAAGACCTTATCGAGCCGATCACCGATTCCCCACGCTACACCGGCCAGGGCGCCTCGAGCTTCGTAGCCAGCCACCGCTTCCCCCCGACCAAAGCCACTCGCTTCCGGCTCCTCCTCACCGACACAAACGACACCGGCAAACGCGTCCGCTCGCCGGACAAGGTCTGCGTCCCGCACAAAAAGCGATCAATCTACCTGCGTGAAGTCGAGCTCTTTCTCGAAGACGGAAAACGTCTAACCTATTGAGGGATCAGACAGGGGAAACCACCATGGTCACGATCAACCGTCTTCTCATTGCCGGCATCGCCTTCGGGACTGCGATGGCCTCCTCGCAGGAACACGGAACGGCCCAGGGACAGCCGAAGCCGGGCAGACGGCGCGGCGAACTCGTTTTCCGCTCGAACTTCGAGGATGCGCGAGAACGCACCCGTTGGTCCACGGCACCGTGCGCTCAGTGGATCAGCCTGCCCGAACGGGGAATGTGCCTCCGAACGACGGTCGCCGAAGCCGGCGCCGGTGAGGGAAACATGATCAAGCTGCCCCTCGATGTGAGCCGCTTCGGGGACTGCTGGCTCAATTTCGAGTGTTGGGCGAAGGCTGATGCTGTCAGCAAGCCTGCGCACACCTACAACGGGGTCAAGTTCATGTTCCACCACATCGCCTCGGACGGCCCCCACTGGCAGAACGAGAACGGGGTCCATGGGACATTCGATTGGCGGCGCCTGATGTTCTCGGCCCCAATCCCCGAGAATGTGAGTGAGGCCTGGCTCCTGCTGGGACTTCAGGAAAGCAGCGGCACGGTACACTTCGACGACATCAGAGTGACGGTCAAGCACGTACGCCCGGTTCGCCCGCAGCCAAAGCCCAACGCGCCTCCCCCCTTCCGGGGCCACAGCCTGCCGCGTCTCAGGGGAGCAATGTCCCCGAATACGTTTAGGGATGAGGACCTGCGTATCTTCGGTAAGGCGTGGAATGCCAACCTGATCCGATGGCAGATGACCACTAAGTGGGGAGCGGACTACAAGCATGGGCTCGACTACGACTCGGCCAAGTATGATGCCTGGCTCAAAGATGAGCTTGCGGATCTGGACAAGGTGCTCGATGCCTGTCTCAGATATGGGATCCTGGCCGTAGTGGACCTACATTCCCCGCCCGGTGGACGGCGACCGAATCGAGATCTGGTGATCCTCCATGAAAGGAAGTACCTGGAGAGCTTCGTCGCCGTCTGGAGGAAGATCGCCCGGCGGTACAAAGGAAACCAAGCCGTTTGGGGCTATGATCTGGTCAATGAACCGGTGCAGAACAAGCCTTCTCCAGACGGCATGCCTGATTACCTCGGGGCTCAGGTACTTGCGGCAAAAGCGATCAGAGCCATTGATCCGGAACGCCCGATCATCATTGAAGTCGATCACTGGGATTCGGCCGAGGGATTCAAATTCCTCGAACCAGTCGAGATCCCCAACGTCGTCTACCAAGTACATATGTACTACCCGCACCAATTCACCCATCAGGGCGTCCACGGGAGCCCAACAGGAGTGCTCTACCCGGGGAAGATCGGCGCCCACGAGTATGACAAGGAAGCCCTGCGCAAGCACCTCGCCCCCGTGCGGGAATTCCAGCTCGCCTACAACGTCCATATCTATGTCGGCGAGTTCAGCGCAATCCGTTGGGCACCCGACAACAGCGCATTCCGGTATCTTGGGGATTGCATCGAGATCTTCGAAGAGTACGGCTGGGACTGGTCGTACCATGCGTTCCGAGAGTGGGACGGATGGAGCGTGGAACACAACAGCAATCCGGATGACCACAGCCGAACGGACGAGCCGACCAAGCGCAAAGCCTTGCTCCTCAAGTGGTTCGCCAGGAACGAGAAGCCCTGATTCCCACAATGCAACCGGCCGGCCTTCCTGGAGGAGCCGGTTCTCCGCAGCCGGCCTTTACCCCTCACGTCCGCCCTTGCGCCGATCCCACCCCTGATTTACCGTACCCGATCTGAACACCACACAACGGCAACATCTCCGTGCCCTACCCAGAAGGAAGCCACCCCGATGGAATACACCCCGGTCGGCCCCGTCACGTCGAGTCCCGTCATCACACGCTGCCCAGCCAACCCCGTGCTCGCGGCGAACGACGTGCCCTATGAGGCCCTCCTCGTGTTCAACGCCGGCATCACGAAGTTCCAGGGCAAGTACGTCATGGTCTTCCGGAACGACTACGGGCGACGGGAAGATTCCCCGCACCCAAGGGCAACCAATATCGGCCTGGCATTCAGCGACGATGGTATCGCCTGGACAGTGCAGCCGGAGCCCTGCTTTGCGCTGCAGGACGACGACGTCCGCAGGGCCTACGATCCCCGCCTCACGGTCATCGACGGTCGCTGCTACATGTGCTTCGCGGTTGACACCGCCCATGGCGTACGCGGAGGAATTGCTGTGACGGATGACTTCGACACGTTCGACGTTCTCTGCATGTCCGTTCCCGACAACCGGAACATGGTGCTGTTCCCTGAGAAGGTGAACGACAAGTACGTTCGCCTGGAGCGTCCCTTCCCGGTCTACGGTCGTGGTGGTGGAAGCCGCTTCGACTGTTGGTACGGTGACTCTCCCGATCTGCGCTACTGGGGGAATTTTTCCCTCCTCCTCGGAGTCGAGCATGTGCCCTACGCCAATGACAAGATCGGCCCGGCAGCCCCTCCGGTGAAAACTCCCAAAGGGTGGCTCACCACGTTCCACGCTGTCGACATTGACACGTCACGGGGCAAGAACGGTTGGGAAGCGACCTGGCAGAAGCGCTACACGGCCGGAATCATGCTGCTGGACCTCGACGATCCATCCAAGGTTGTGGCGATGAGTAAGACGCCTCTGATTGCCCCCGAAGCCCCCTACGAGACAGACGACGGTTTCAGGAACGATGTCATCTTCCCCGGCGGCATGATCCTGGAGAACACGGGCGAAGTCAAGATCTACTACGGAGCAGCCGATACGGTTGAATGCCTCGTCACCGCCGATGTCGGCGATCTCCTCGCGTTGTGTGATTCCCCTCGGGGGTGAGCAGACGCTGTCCCCATTCTCTCCGCACCAAGAGCCCGACAACGGAACACCAACATGCAAATGCGCCGACCCGGTCTGATTGTGGAATCCGCCCTGTCTCTTGCCGCAGCCCACGCCGCTCCGACGGAAACACTCCTCCAAGCCGACCAAGGCCAGGAGGACACCGAACGCGCCTGCGTTTGGTATGACATCCGCCTTCTCAACGTCGAAGGGAAGGGCTGGACAGACACCGAAGCGTTTTATGACCGCTTGCCTGCCAAAGCCAAGGGAGTCGTCCGTGACCCCGTCTGGGATCTGAGCAGACATTCGGCCGGTCTGTGTGTGCGCTTCGTGACCGATGCGACCGCACTCCACGCCCGTTGGACCCTGCGCTCGAACTCCCTTGCCATGAACCACATGCCGGCAACCGGTGTCAGCGGCCTGGACCTCTACGTTCGCCAACCGGATGGAACCTGGCACTGGCTGGCAGTCGGCCGCCCCGAGAAGGCGCCGACGAACACTGTCCAACTCACCGCTGGGATTCCTGAAGGTGAACGTGAGTTCATGCTCTATCTGCCGCTCTACAATGGGGTCACGTCTGTCGAGCTGGGCATCCCGCAGGATAGACGAATCGGCACAGCTCCCGCCTACGCCGTTGGAAAGGCCAAGCCGATCGTCTTCTATGGTACGTCCATCACTCAGGGTGGGTGCGCCTCACGTCCGGGCATGGTCCACACGGCGATAGTGGGCCGCCACCTGCAGTGGCCCGTCATCAATCTGGGTTTCTCCGGCAATGGCCAAATGGAGCCGGAAGTTGCAGACCTGTTGGCCGAACTGGATCCTGCCGTATTCGTCCTCGATTGCCTGCCCAACACGGGAGCGGACCAGATCAGAGAACGGCTGGTTCCGCTGGTCAGGAAGATCCGTACCGCTCATCCCGACACGCCAATCCTGCTGACCGAAGACAGAACCTACTGCAACGCTTTCCTGATAACCGGAAACAGGCGACGCAATGAGACGAGCCGGGACGCACATCGCGAGGGGTACGAGCAACTGCTTGCCGAAGGCTACACCGGGTTGCACTACCTCCCGGGCGAAGCGCTCCTCGGAGAAGATGGTGAGGACACGGTCGACGGGTCACACCCCACTGACCTCGGCTTCATGCGCCAGGCAGAGGCCTTCCTGAAGGCGCTGCGACCGATTTTGGGGCTGTAACCGGCAAGTGTCCGTCAGAGCCCTGACCCGCCGTCGCCCTGGAGGGCTATGGCGGGCAAGCCAACGGGAGGGGGCTTCTTCGCGATGATGGAGCAGGCCGGTTGGAGAGAACCGGCGCCTCCAGGCATAGGAAACCGCTCCTGTTAGTCGCGGCTCGGACGGACGGGATACCCGGCATTGGTGTATGCGGTATCCGCATTGGGCCCGTGTCCCAACTGCGCCAGACGTCGACGGAAGCGTGCAACCTGCTCTGAGTACCCCGGGTCCGAGATGACGTCCTCCCGTTCCCGGGGATCACGGGCAAGATCAAAGAGGACCTCCGGCATATCCGGACCGTAGTACTGGTACTTGAGGTCGCCTTGCTTGATCATGACGTTGTGTGGCCCGAACTGGGAAACCGTTTCGTTGTCCCAGCCTGCGACATCACCTTCCATGAGGGGAACAAGGCTTCTACTGTCCAGCCCACTCGGACAGGGGATATCACAAAGCTCACAGAGCGTCGCGAAAAGGTCGCAAAGGTTGACGTTCTCCTGAACGACTTTCCCACCGGCAAAGCGTTTGGGCCAGCGAACGATCAACGGCACCCGGGCGCTTGCCTCGTAGAACTTCTGCTTCTCCCAGATTCCGTGCTCGCCCAACATCTCGCCATGATCTGTGGTGTAGACGATGATCCAGTCGTCGAGATCCTGCCCAACGTAACGCAGGGCATCAATCACGCGGCCGTAGTGCGAGTCAATCGTCTCAATCATCCCGTAGTAAGCGGCGGTGGCCCGGCGCAACTCGCGTTCGAGGGCATCCGTTCCGGGCACGACCTGCCGACGACGCAGGAAGGGGTGTTCGGATACCGGCTCATCCAGGAACGGCGTCACACGGTTCAGGTAGTAGCCGAATTTCTCCGCGTCGGCCTGGTAAGGGTAATGCGGCTGCACCAGACTCACCTTGAGCATGATCGGTTGCGTCTGTTCACGGTCGTAAGGGGCATTATTGAAGTACTCCTCCACAAACCGCAAGGCTGTGTCAGTCCACTCCTGGTCCCAGTTGGTCAGGTGCGACACCCCCACGCCTGCCCGTTTGACTTCCTTGGCATCCGACCACTTGAAGTCACCGAACGGACGCTGGTGCTTCTTGAATTCCGCATCCACCTTGCCCTCGATGTGCGGGGCGCTAACCTGAATATCCCCTGCCGGCCGATCGGTCCAGCCCTGCATCTGGTCAAAGCCCTGATGGTGCAGTTTGCCGCAGCAAACAGTGCGATAGGCATAGCGTGAGAAGAGCCTGGAAAAGGTCAGATAACCGGGCTTCAGGTCCGTCCAGCCCTCACAGCCACAGGTCTTGGGCAATTGCCCCGCCATCATGCACTGTCGAGACGGAACGCAGATGGGAGAAGGGGTGTAGGCATTGCGGAACACGGTTCCCGTTCGGGCAAGCTCGTCCAACACGGGGGTACGCACCACGGCGTCACCCTCGTAGCCGACGACATCGGGGCGGTGCTCATCACTCATCAGAAACAGGATATTCGGTCGTTTCTTCATGCAGAGTCCCTTTATCGTGCCAACACCACGTTCCCCCAACCATTCTCATCCTTCCAGCAATGCGGGGTGATACCGAGCCAGTAGAGGGCATGGTCACGGTTACCACCGTCATCGTCGTCCTGGATGCCTATGGTGAACCCAATCGTGTCGCCAGGTCGGACGTCCCCTCCCATCACGCGCCACGTCAACCGATATTCGTAACGCAGTAGATGCCCGCCTCCAGGCAATGCCTCCCGGCTGGTGGCCCCCTCCCAGTGATCTGCTTTGCCGAACGAATCAGGCCAGGCAGTGCAGTTGCTGGTCGCCGCGTTGTTGCTGACCAGGGAAAACTCCCCACCAAACGGGTACTCACTTCGGTCTTTAACCCGAGCATGGGGCGCGCGATTGTGGTTCCCGTCGAGGAAGACCTCCACCGCATCATCCTGCCAAGCCTTGGCATGCGTCTCGCCTGCCGCGGTCGAGTCGAGCATGAGGACATCGTCCGTGACCTCCACGGCAACGTAGAGCGCTTCTCCGTCGTGGCACACCGCAAAACGATAGCTGATGTCACTGGCCGAATCGGTTTCCGTCGACTCCAGGTCAAAAACGCCGTTTTGGGGCGTCACGGTGGTGAACGGCACGCCATGCCAATCCGCAAGCTTGCCATCCAGTTGGAGGCCGCCGCGTCGCGGGGCAACCAGCGTCGGTCTGGGACGACCATCCGGCAAGAGATCAGGCGTTACCCGCCTCCACGGGCCAATTCCCGTGCATCCTGACACTCCCAGACAGACAACCCCGACCCCGGCCAGCCCGATCAATCGCGTCATGGTCATCTGCTTTCCTCCTCTGTCTGCCAAGTCGGGCGCCGTGCCCGCACGCTGGCAAGGATACATCACAAGAACATTGGGTTTCTCAGCCATGCTGGATCCTCAGTTCCCTGAGCGTGTGCTCACACGCAGTGGAACGGAAACCGGCGAGGAACAGAGCGAGGGGACTATATTGTCCCACCTATCGGCAAAAGCAACCGCCCTTCAGAGGGCGTCCATCAGAAGGAAGCGTAACCGATGCCCTCCTCCCGCCCCAACATCCTCTTCGTCACGTCAGACCAGCAACACTACAGCACCCTCGGCAGCACGAATCCACGCATCCACACGCCGGCCCTCGATCGACTGTGCGCAGAAGGTACACGGTTCGACCGAGCCTATTGTGTGAACCCGACCTGCACCCCCACTCGCGCAACCATGATAACCGGAATGTACCCGTCGCAGCATGGAGCCTGGACACTGGGGACGAAGCTCTTCGAGGATGTCCCGACTCTCGGCGACCTCCTGTCACACCGGGCAGGCTACTACACCGCGTTGGTCGGCAAGGCGCATCTCCAGCCCACCAAAACGCGGTACGGTCTGGAGTCCATCGAGTCCCAGCCCGTGATGCGGGATCTTGACTTCTGGCGCGATTTCACCGGCCCGTGGTACGGGTTTGAACACGTGGAGACCGCCCGGATGCACGGCTGTGAATCCCACGCAGGCCAACACTATGGGATCTGGCTCGAAGAACACGGTCTCGACAACTGGCTGGATTTCTTCGACGACTGGCCTCCGAACCGCGAAAAGGCCCAACGCCTCCGGGCCAATCGCTCATGGGCCCTTCCGGAAGAGCTCCACTACACGCGCTGGACGGGCGAACGGACGATCGCCCAGATCGAGCAGGCCGCTCAGGAAGATCGCCCGTTCTACATTTGGTCAAGCTTCCACGACCCTCACCCGCCCTACTTGGTCCCGGAGCCCTGGGCAACCATGTATGACCCCGACGACATGCAGCCAGGATGTCTCACCGAAGGCGAACACGACGCGAACCCTGAGCATTTTGGCAAAACGCAGGAACCGGACCACGACTACTGGCAACGAGTTCGGCAAGGTGAGGCCATCCACGGTGGGCAGCCCCACCTGCGAGACCGTGAGGAACTCAAGAAGGACATGGCCTGCTATTACGGTATGGTGAGCTTCATGGACCAGGAAATCGGGCGAATTCTAGACTCGCTCGATCGCCTCGGCATCACCGACAACACCTTGGTCGTCTTCACCACGGACCACGGGCATTTCCTGGGGCAGCACGGCCTGACTGCCAAGGCGATCCATCACTACGAGGACCTGCTGCGCGTACCATTCATCGTGCGCTGGCCCGGGCGCGTGCCAGCCGGAGACGTCAGCGCGGCACTGCAGAACTCCGTCGACATCGCCCCGACCTTTCTCGCCGCGGCAGGACTCGATACCCCGGGGGCAATGACCGGAGTTGATCAACTGCCGAACTGGACCACCGGAGAACCTGTTCGCACGTGGTCCGTCACGGAGAACCACCACGGGACCCGTCACTTCCACATGCGCACCTACATTGACGAGCGCTACAAGATCACGGTCTACCGCGATGGCGACGACGGGGAGTTGTTTGACCTGCAGGAAGATCCGGGGGAAGTCAGCAACCTGTGGGATGTCCCGGCCGCCTCACCCTTGAAAGCACGGATGCTGCACGACTTCATGCAGGCAACCCTTCAGTCGGAGCCGATGCGGATGCCACGCATCGCCGGAGCATGAGCTCCCCCGGAACTACTCCAGACACCGCGACGTGAAGCCCTCGCGCTTCAGCAACCGTTCCCCGTCGGTAAAGCCCTCAGGCCGTCCGGAGAGTTCCTCGATCAATCGCTGACGCCACCGGGCAACCTCGTCCGCGCGCTCTGATGTGCCACTGAGGTCGCGCGTCTCCCGTGGATCCTGCTCAAGATCGAAGAACTGCTCCACATCCCAACCGGGAAACCAGATGTACTTGCGCTTCCCATCCGTCAGGTACTGGATCCCGGTCGGCCCCAGCCGCGGGTCCGAACATGCGCCGGCGACCTCCCCGTGAACGTATTCACGCCAATTTGTTCCTCCCCGCAGCAAAGGCAGAACGCTACGCCCCTCGACGGTTTCCGGAATAGGAACATCAACGGCATCCAGCAACGTCGGCATGATGTCCATCAGCTCAACCGGTTGGGAGATGGTCTGCCCGACCTCCAGACCGAAGGAAGCAGGAAACCGCATCAGGAATGGGATACGAGCAGAGCCTTCATACGGTTGTCCTTTCCGCATCCAACAATGATCCCCCATCATCTCACCATGGTCTGAGCAGAACACAATGATCGTGTTCGCCGGGATGATGGAGAGAATTCGTCCAATCTGGTGGTCAATGTGGGTGATACAGCCAAAGTACCCCGCCATGTACTGACGCATCGTCTGGCGTTCCAGGCGAACCCGCTGATCCGTGACCAGTGTTCCGCGGGCCCGGGCCTCACAGCCCTCGGCCCACTCTCCGATCACCGGTTCCGGCAGATCCATCCCCATATAGAGGTCCCAGTAACAGGGCGGTGGGGTACACGGCGTGTGCGGATGGAAGAAGCTCACCTTCAGGAAGAAAGGGCGAGTGGGATCACGGCGCTCCACAAAGTCCACTGCGGAGTCTGCACACCAGGTAGAGAAGTGGAGATTCTCGTCCAGATGCCACGGCCGGGTTGGGTACCCGTTTCCGTTCATCCCGTGGCCGTAGGGAGCCGCAGGCATCGCAACTCCTCGGCGGCGCAGGAAGCGGACGTAGTCGTTCTCGCGCGACAAGCGCTCGGCCGCCGGATCCAGATCACGGGTTGACATCTGCAGCCCCAACCCCGGCCCATCCGCCCACTCGGCACTGTCGAAACCATACAACTTGCGCTCGGGGTGAAGATGCAACTTGCCCACGAGGTGGCTCTGATAGCCGGTGTCGGACAACATGGTTGGAAGGGTAGGCTCGTCGAGCAGCGTCGGGTGATTCATGAGCACGCGATGCGTCACCGGACGCTGGCCGCTCATCAAAGTCCGTCGAGCCGGGATACAGACGGGACAAGCCGAGTAGGCATGCGGAAAGTAGGCCCCCGTGCCCCCAATGGAATCAAGATAAGGCGTCTGCACGACGGGATGCCCCGCAATCCCCAAGCAGTCACCACGGTGCTGATCTGTCATCAGCAGGAGAATATTCGGGCGGGCGTCCAACATGCGCGTTGCTCCTGCTTGGAGTCACCGGAACACACCACCAGTGGCGAATGCCGTTGATAGCTGGTCCCGCGTCAGAAGAGCTCCGACCAGCTCGGAAGCGAATGATCACCGGGCGAGGTGACCGGCTGAAGCCGTTTGTGCCAACTGTCGACCATATAGAGCCCGCGCTTCCCCTGCAGCCGCCGGGAACAGATAATGTGGCGGCCATCAGGAGCCCAGGAAGGCGATTCCCAGTCCCCGGCCGCGTTCGTCAGCGAGACCTTTTCCCCACCTTTGGCATCGACTATGGCCAAGCTGTACTCACCCCCGGCTCGGAAGGAGAAACAGATCTTGTTGGCCACACTGGACCAATCCGGCGAGACGCTCTCAACGGACTCACTCAACACGCGCCGAGGATTCCCGCCGCCGGTGGAGATAATGTAGAGCTGCGGCTTCCCCTGGCGGTCGGAAACATAGCAGATCTCTCGCCCGTTAGGCGACCAACACGGGGATGACTCGACCGCTTCATCACTGGTCAGACGACGGAGGCGCCCCGTCCCCAATTCGAGGATGTACAGCTCAACGCGCCCATCACGGCTCAGACTCACGGCGGCGAAACGCCCATCCGGCGATAAATCCCCGCCGGCATTCAGCCCGGGAAATCTGGAAAGGCGCCGTTGGCGCTTGCCAAGCATGTCAACCAACGCAACGATCGTCGCGTTGTTGTCGTACAGCGTGTAGACCAGCGTTGCGGCTCTTGGTCCCCAGGACGGCTCCGTAGAAATCGTCTGGTTATGGGTGACCCGTTCCGCGCCAGTCCCGTCAAAATTGCAGGTAAAGATCTCCTTGCCACGCTGCGTTCCCACGGCGAACGCGATCTTCGATGCACACAGCCCCTTGTTCCCAGTGACCGAGTAAATGAGTCGATCCACCGCCAGATAGACCAGGCGCGACGTGTCGTTCGAACCGGACGTCTGCCGAAAGTGAGCTGCTGTTCCGGACCGCGCGTCCGCCCTGACTTGAAGGGCAGCCGGAGGGCCGGCCATGAACTGACACTGAAGGACGTATTCCGCCTTGGCCCGGTCGTTCACGACTTCAAACCACCCACACCGCCGAATCGTGCTCCTGATCAGTTTCTCAATGGCCGCAGGAGCAGACACCGATGCGATGTGCAAGGTCGGATCCTGCGACCGTGCTCCCTTCCGTATGGTGATATCACTGCCCTGACTCCAGCTGGAAGCTGACGGTATGCTGCAGAGGGCAACGGCGAGAAGGACGGGAGAGAAGCACTGGCAACAGAGCCGGGAGAAACGCAACATCGGTATGACCTCGGAAGTGGTAACCCTGAGTGAGCAGAATCTGACGCAGGCGACGGCTCGAAACCGGAACGCCAACCAAGCGCAATCAACATGCCACCAGCTTCCCTCCTTTCCAAACGTCCGCCGGCGAGATTCTGCCCGATCCGGATCCCACCCGCTCACAGAGCGGAACAGATCTGTGCCGATCCGGACCCAATTCACGACTTCACTCGTCAATGAGCTCAATAGTGACCCCGCCCTCGAGTGAGTACACCCAGTACCCCGACCCGGAGATCAACCCCGGGATCGGATTCACTTGCTTGTTCTCCACCATCCCCTCCGGGCAAGAAAGAGCCCCCTTGTGAGGGTTTCTCACAAGAGGGCTGAAGCACAGGGACTTCGGCGTTGCCGATCAACCAGTGATGCTGTTGGCGTAGATCTTGTCCACCAAGTCCATCGACTTGACCGCGTCCTGCAGGTTGTTGTGCAACTGCTTGCCGCTCTTCACCGCATCGATGAACGCACGGTTTTCCTCCCGGAAGCCCTGATTCATGAAGCCCTCGTCCGAGTCCACAAACTCGGAGAACGTCGTGTTCACAACGGGCTCCTTCTCCGACGAAACGGTCACTTCACCAACGCCATCAGCGTCGATATAAGCGCTCGCTCCGGCAGCGTGGAACTCAAAATTGAAGGCCCGCTTGCCGGTCCGCCAGTTGACGTGAAGAATGCCCACACAACCGTTCTCAAAGGAGACGATCGCGTTGAAGGTGAGCGGGTACCAGCTGTCCAGATTACGCACATCCGAGGCAACCGCCTTCACATCAGACAGCCCGCAATAATAGCGCAACGCATCGACGGCGTGGATGGCGTCACAGTGCATGATGTCAATAGCGCCGCGGTAGTACGGGTAGTTCGGCCCGACGTTTGAGGGCTTCAGGAAGTGCGTCACAACCTGATGCGGCTCGCCAACCTTCTTGACCTCTTCGAAACAGTGATGAACCAACGGATGGTACCTACGCTGCCAGCCAACACTCGTGATCAGTCCCTTGTCCTCAGCCTTCTTGCCCAGGCACAACGTCTGGTGTGTGGTGACGGCGGGTGGCTTCTCGATGAACAGGTTGCAGTCCGCGTCCATGATGTCCATCGCAACATCAAAGAGGACGTGGGGGGGCATCAGGGCATATACGGCATCCGGCTTCGTTTCCTCGATCATGGCCTTGTAACAGCTGAACGTCTTGGCAATCTCAAACTTCTCAGCCGTTGCCTCCAGCTTGTCGGGTACCACGTCGCAAAGCCCCACCAGTTCAACGTCGTCGAAGGTGGCCAACGACGGGTAGTGAACCCTGTTTGCCATTCCGCCTGCACCGATCAACGCCACGCGAACCTTTTCCATGATACATCCTCTTTGCCAGAAATTGGCTAACCGCCCACAGCCTGTGGGCGTGACATGGGCCAAGCCGATCGTCTATCGGCTCAGCACGGGACGCAGCCCGGGTCGGAAGCCCGCGGCACTAACACGCCCACGCGATGGTATACCAATGATAGAGGAGGCCACACTGTCAAGGACATAGCGGAGTTTTTTGCTGACGTCCCCGGTTGTCAGCGAGCCATCTCGCCCTGAAAGTAAACACCGTCATCACCGACCGAGTGACCAAAGGAGCATCGTCAGCCGCCGTTCCCCACGGAGAAAGCATCATGTTTATCGACATCCACGTCCACACTTCGAGCATGTCAGACCTGCCATGGGGGCCCGGAAGAGAAGCACCATGCACGCCGGAGCAGCTGATTGAGATGTACGACGATGTCGGCATCAGCAGCGCCGTGCTCCTGCCCTTTGTGACCCCGGAGTGCAACATTCTCACCCAATCAAACGAGGAGATTCTGGCCATTGCCGACAGGTTCCCCGGCCGCTTTATCCCCTTCTGCAACATCGACCCGCGCCTTTCCGTCAACTCCGCCGACCTGGATCTGTCTTTCGTCATCAATCACTACAAGGAGAAGGGCTGCAAGGGAATCGGCGAGATCACGGCGAATCTGTCTTTTGACGATCCCCGGGTAACCAACCTCTTCGACCACGCCGAAGCCTGCGGCATGCCGGTCACCTTCCACGTCGCGATCCGTGACAGAAATATCTACGGACTGATCGATGACCTGGGGCTGCCAAGGCTCGAGAAACAGCTCGCGGCACACCCGGGCCTTGTCTTCTTTGGTCACTCGCAATCGTTCTGGGCCAACATGAGTGCAGATATCACCGAGGAAGAATGGGGCGGGTATCCTAAGGGACCAGTCGTCGCAGGCGGTCGGATTCCCGAATTGATGCGTCGCTACCCCAACCTGTATGGTGATCTGTCGGCGGGGAGTGGGTTCAACGCCGTGAGCCGTGATCCCGAATTCGGCTACGCGTTCCTGAATGAGTTTCAGGACCAGCTCTGTTTCGCCACAGATGTCTGTGCGCCTTCAGGCCGCCAGAGCGTCCTCATCTATTTGAAGCAGTTCCTCGAAGACGGACTGGGAACCGGGAAACTGCCTCAGGAAGCGTTCGACAAGATCACGCACAGGAATGCCCAGCGTGTGCTCAAGCTGGCAAATTGAGAAGCCATCCACCGTGGCAGAGCGTACATAGCGTTTCCTTCACAAGACACAGGAGACATGACCCATGATCAAAGTTGCAGTCATTGGCGCGGGAAGCATCGGGTTCACCCGCAAACTGATGTCGGACATCCTGACCGTGCCCGAACTCCAGGACACGCTCTTCCATTTCACGGACATCAGCGGGAAGAACCTCAATGGGATGCTGCAACTCGCCAAGCGCGACATCAGCGAAAATGAAGTGGAAACTCAGGCTCGCATCGAGGCGACCCTTGATCGACGTGAAGCGGTCACCGACGCGGATTACGTGATCAACACGTCACGCGTGGGAGGCATGCCGGCTTTTGAACTCGATATCGACATCCCTCTGAAGTACGGCATCGACCAGTGCGTGGGCGATACACTGGCCCCAGGCGGAATCATGTACGGTCAACGTGGAATCGCCGCCATGGACGGCTTCTGCAAAGACATCCGGGAAGCGTCCAAGCCGAACGTGTTGATGCTCAACTACGGAAACCCAAATGCCATGCTGACCTGGGCTGCCAACCTCTACTTTGGGGTGAACTGCATCGGCCTCTGCCACGGTGTGGAAGGCGGCCATAACAAAATCGCCAAAGTGCTTGGCCTCCCCGTGTCAGAAGTCGACATCATCTGCGCGGGCATCAACCACCAGACCTGGTACACGCAGATCCGCCACAAGGGGCGGGATATCGCCCGTGAGGAACTCCTGGCCGCTTTCGAGAACGATCCCCAGGAGATGGAAATAGAGAAGTGCCGGATCGACATGCTGAAGCGCACAGGCTACTTCTCGACCGAGAGTAACGGGCACTTGTCCGAATACTTGGCCTGGTACCGCAAACGTGAAGACGATATTCAGAACTGGATCCATGTCGGCCAGTCCTGGATCCATGGCGAGACAGGCGGCTATTTCCGAATCTGTAACGAACGCCGCGACTGGTTCGACACCGATTTTCCTGCCTGGATGAAACAGCCGGTGAAAGCCTTCAGTCCGGAGACGCGCAGCCACGAACACGGCAGCTACATCATTGAAGGCCTGGAGACGGGACGCCGCTATCGCGGGCACTTCAATGTGGTCAACAACGGATCCATCAGCAACCTGCCCAACGATGCCATCGTGGAAGTCCCGGGATACGTTGACGGGAATGGGGTCAGCATCCCTCAAGTAGGCGACCTGCCACATGTCTGTGCCGCTATCTGCAACCAGAGCATCTGGGTCCAGCGCATGGCTGTCCAGGCCGCCGTCGACGCGGATGTCATGCTCCTGAAACAAGCTATGATGATGGACCCGCTGGCAGCGGCCGTCTGTAATCCGCCGGAGATCTGGCAGATGACCGACGAGATGCTCGTGGCTCAGGCCGAGTGGCTGCCCCAATACGCGGACGAGATCCCCAGGGCGCAGGAACGCCTCGCTTCAGAACCGGCTCTCGGAACCAGGAGCACCGAGGGATGGGCCAGATTCCGCCCTGAGGGCAGCCCCGAACTCCGGCAGCAGAAGGAAAACCTGGCCAAACTCGTCGAAGCCGAAGACGCCGAGGTAACGCTCAGAGACTGACAGAAGATCGGCGGGTGGCACCGCCTCCCACGTTGACTGCTTCCGTGGCCCCAGTGTGGGAGGAGCCGCTGTGCTCGGATGGCTCCTTTCTCCCCAGTGTGGGAGCCGCCGCCGTGCTCCGACTCGCCCTCCTCTGATTGAGCAGCTCAAAGAATCGGCGGGTGGCACCGCCTCCCACGTTGACTGCTCCCGTGGCCCCAGTGTGGGAGGAGCCGCCGTGCTCCGATGGCCCCATTCTTCCGTTGAAGAAGTCCACTCCATTCCCTCCCAAACCCACTTTTCGTTTCCCGTCCCCGTCCTTCGCGATCGCGCGCCCCTAAGTTATCCCGCGTGACTGCATGCCAAAACCACCTCATGCATTAGCAATCAGCCTGCGGGTCAATAAATTGTGTACGCTCTTCGTTTATGGAGGTAAGCGGTCTGAGTGCCGCGCAACTGAACCGTGTCCTGTCCAGACCCGCCCCCGCCTTTGATGGGCCGGGCTGAGGAGAGATGCCATGACCCCAAGACATGACCATCGTGTCAGCCCAGCCCAAGGGCGCGTCGCTCTTCCGAGAGCCGACCGACGCTTCACACTGATCGAGCTGCTCGTCGTGATCGCCATCATCGCGCTTCTCGCCGGGATGCTGTTGCCTGTGTTTAACAAGGCAAAAGAGAAGGGCAGACAGACCTTCTGTATAAACAACCTGAAGCAGATCGGCACCTGCCTGATCATGTACCGGGATGAGAACGAGGAGGACATGTCCCCGTGGATCTCAACTCTCTATCCCGACAGCAGCAAGACGGTCGACATCTATCGTTGCCCATCCGATACGTGGGTGAACGCACCCAACGATCCGGCTACCGGCTGGAAATCCCGCCCAGACGCGAAATACGCCACCGCTTATGACCGGAGCAACAACACCGGTGTGCACGGTATCAACCCCAACCCGGATGTCCTCAAGATCAGTTATTTCTACGAATGCACCCATGCCGGCAACCCCGGGTGGAGCTTACCCGATGGCCGCACTGCCGACTGCTGGATGCACCTCAAAGCCCTTCAGATTGAGGAGCACGATCCTACTCTCTTCCCTATTGTGCGCTGTAGCTGGCATGTGCGGAACAGGCAGAAAGCAATAAACCAGAGCCCGAGCGCGGCCCCGATACTCAATATCTCCTACGCAGGGAACTTCTTCCTGAGCATGAATGAGTGGGAAACGGGCGTTTGGACGCCCTAGTCACCTCCAGCACCTTCCTTTCGAAGCGAAACCTGGAACGTGAGTATTGGCGCAAAACAGACTTCTGGGGCCCGAAGCCTCCGAGGTAGGCCCCCAACGAGAACAGCTCACGAAACGAGTCACCGGTCTCATTGAGGAGACACGAATGAGAGTCCGTCCATCCTGCTGCATATTGGCCCTCCTGCTCCTGACGGTGTCGTGCCGTCAGTTTGTTCCTGAAGGTGCCGATGTGGCTCCCGAAGCCCCACCACCTCCCACACCCGCCGAACGACTGGCTGCTGCCGAACGACTGGCCCGAACTGGGGATCTGGAAGCGGCTCAGGAGGCCGTATCAGCACTCCCAAAGGACGAAATCGACGCCGAAGACGTTGCCCGCCTTCAAAAGGCAGTGGAAACGCGAGCGGCTCTGAAGCACCAGGTCGCAGCAATAGAAGGCGACATGCCGGGCGCCGAAGCGCCGCGCGAAAACCAGGCTCTGAAATGGGCTGCCAAGCAACGACTCGCGCAGGCTCGGAAGCTGCTAAAAGGGGGGCAGTTTGCCCAAGCCCAGGAGCATGTCACCCCGCTCATCGGTGCCAACCTTCTGGAGGACGACGTACAGAACTTCCTCCTCGAAGTGAATCATGAACGAACACTCGCCGCCCTCCGCCTGGCCCAACATGAGACCAACAACACCGCGATCGCCCAAGTGGAAGATCGCATGCGCCTCCCCGCAACCTACGGCAAGACAGTCGTGATCGATGGCAATCTCAAGCCGTTGGAACTCCCTCCCGGGCGCATGGAAGCACTCGTTTCACAGAAGGTCACACTCAATTTCCCTGATGCGATCGGCGTCAAGGATCTTCTCCTGGCCCTCAACCGCCTGGATCAACTCAACTTCATCGCGGACGAAACCCTCACCGAGGAACAGCAGATCACGCTCAACGTCGCGGATGTGCCTCTGATCGAACTCCTTAGTTATGTCGCCCGTAACATGGGCGTCGCCTTCCATGTCGGAGAAAACACGATTTGGGTTACCGAGAGCGACGAGCCGCCAGGCACAGGCCCAACTCTGGAAACGCACATCTACCGGCTCCGCTCCGGGTTCATCCCCTCCCTTGGCGGTGGCGGAGGAGGAGGCGATGACGGAGGCTTTGGCGGGGGAGGAGGAGGCATGGCCAATGAGGACAGCGAGCTCGAAGACGTCCTCGATGCGTTCCTTGCAGACGGCCCTGAAGGCGCTACCTATCGCATTTACCGCAACCGGAATTTACTGGTGATCAAGAACTCGAGAGAAAACCTGCGCCTCGTGGAAGAACTCCTGCGGGATTTCGATAAGGAACCGTACCAAGTCCTTATCGAAGCCCGTTTCCTGACCATCGGGCAGGAAGACCTCTCAGAGCTTGGCTTTGACCTCACCGGAGGTCTGCCGGGCGACGAGGTCAGTGAGCATGCCTTCGAGGCCAAATCCGAATCGTCCACCTTCGAGGCGTTCAGGAATGCCGCCACGGGCGGCAACGTCACCCTTGGGGGCATCCTGGGCAGCCACACGTACACGGCCATGCTTCATGCATTGGAGCAGAACGGACGTTCCCGAACCCTGAGCGCACCGCGGATCACCGTACTCAACAATCAGACCGCCACGATCCGTAAGGGCGACATCATGTACTACTTCGAGGAGTACGACACCGCGACGACCAGCGGCGGCAACGATGCGGATACCAACACACTCGTCCCGACAGGAACGCCCACCGAACTTGAGTTGGGAATCACCCTCGACGTGAAGGTGAACGTCGGGAACGATGGAAAGACCGTCCTTCTTGCCCTGCAACCCGAGATCACTGAGTTCATCGAGTGGCTCAATTTCCAGGTAGCGGAGGGTGACGGTGCCGATGACCAGAACAGTGATGACAACCAACAGCCCACTGGACTCGTGAGTCTGCCACGCGTCAATGAGAGCACGCTGAGCACGGCCGTCGCAGTCAACAGCGGCGAGACAGTCGTGCTGGGTGGGACGCTTGAGACCCTGAAGACCAAGACTGTCAGCAAAATCCCGATCCTCGGGGATTTGCCTTTCCTGGGTGTGCTCTTCAGGCACACTGATGAAGCCGATGAGCCGCAACACCTACTGATCTTTGTCACCGCAACGGTCATCGGCAAGTCGGGCGAGTTTCTCGACATCCGTCAGCCGAACGCCGTTGCCCCGCAGCCCTAAATCGCCCTGCCCTCCACAGCTCGAAGGAGCAACGGAGGGTGAACCACTGAACCAAGGTCTCCCATGGCCCTCTTCGGCAAAACAACGGTAATCGGGCTTGACATCGGCGACGCCGTTGTCAAGGCGGTCGCCATGTCCAAGAACGGTCGTTCTCACTCGATCTGTGGCGTCCGTACATTCGACGCCCAGGCAGAGGGTATTCTGGGCGAGAAGGAGTTGTACGGCAGTGTCGCCGAGTGGCTGACCGAGGCCGGATGGCTCCATGAGAACACCACCGCCGGCCTTCCGCAATATCTCACCACTACCCAAGTCAGTGACTTCCCTGCCGGTGTTACCGGTGGTCTGACCGAGATGGTCGAATTTGAGACCCGCCAGCTGTCCGGTCTTTCAGAAGAGAGCTTCCAGCATGATTTCAGAGTCATGCCCCCCGCATTCGGGCGCAAGAATCCGGTTCTCATTGGGATCTGCCGCGAATCGGTGACCAACGAGAAGGCGGAGGCGTTGACCAACACCGGTCTTCGCTTGGTGGACTTGGGAATGAACGGGACAGCGGTTGCCAATGCATTCTTCGCCCTGCATCCCGAACAAGCCATGTCGGACGAGCCCCAGATGCTTCTCGATATCGGCGCCGAAAGCTCCACCATGTTGGTTCTCGCAGCCGGACAAGTGCTCTTCGTGGGCAGCCTCCTCTTTGGGGCTCACAAAATCACCCAGGCCCTGGCTAAACACCTCTCAATCAGCGAGGAACAAGCCGAAAAAGTCAAGCTTACAGCGCGCCTGACCCCCGGAGACACGCAGTCCCCTTTGATCACGATGGTAGACCAACTGGAAGGGGAACTCCGAACCGCGGAAGAGAACTGGCGAGCTCAAGAGAGACCGGAACTCGCCGACAAGCAACTGACTCAGATCTGGCTATCGGGAGGCGGAGCCGCGCTTAAGGGGCTCGACGAGACCCTCTCACAGACATTCGATTGCGCCGTCAACATGTTGGGCCCCATGCAGGGCGGCGAAGTCGTCCCCAACCTCACAACCGCCTATGGACTGGCTCTGCAGGGCCTGGGCCAGGGACGAGTGGGGATCTCCCTCATACCACCGAGTCTGCGCTGGCTGCGGAAACGAGAAGATCGGTTCGCCTACATCGTCGCTGCCGTCCTGGTCGTCAGCGTGCTCCTCGGAGTATTGCTTTTCCGCGAGCACAAACGCATAGAGACCGCCCAGGGAAGTGCCAAAGCCCGACTCGCGGAGCTTGACCAATGCGGACAACTGGTGCCGCGAATCGAAGAGACACAGGACAACATCCGCCACCACGAGAAAATGCTCATTCCGTTTGCTGACCGTGGAAACCGCGCCAGGCGGGTTCTGGAGACGATTCACCACCTGACCGCAGCACGAGCCAAAAACGATTGGTTCGTCTACCTGGCAGATGAAGCCAGCTACCACGCCGGGAAACCGAAAGACGACAACCCCAGGGACGACGATGAGAAGCGTCCGCCGCGCACACTAGGTGTTGGGGGGCTGTTTGGCGGCGTTTCTCCCGTGGAAGACGTCGCATCAGATCGGCAGGACGAGCAGTTCAAAATGGTCATCCCAATCGTCGACACCCCCCGCATGGGGACCCTGATTGCGACCGGATTTACCCCTTGGGTTACAGACAATCCCTATGGCGCCGTCCGCAGCATCGTGGAGAAGCTTAAAGCCACTGAATTACTCGGAGAAGTCGACGTCGTCCCCGAATCCGAGCGGGTGGGACGCGAGGATATTGTTGAGAGTTGGTACAGAGCATTCAAGCGGATGGGCAATGGCGAAAACCAGCGCCGTTACCGCACGTTCACCCTGCGCTTGCCCTTCGAAGACCTCGATGTGGGCGTTGTACCCAAGGAAAACGAGGAGAAGAAGTGAGGCAGTGGCCCCAAAAACACCGGAATCTTGCCGCGTTCGCACTGTTCGTCGTGCTGGCGGTTGCTGGCGTCTATCTGTTCCTGTTGCGCCCCAAAGCGGAAGAACTGGCGGGGATGCACCAGGACGTCGAGGACAAGCAGAAAAAGCTGGGCGAGGCGGGCTGGCGGCTTGATCCCGATGGCCTGACCAAAATCCTCGAAGAGATGAACAAACGGCTTGATGGGGCAACCTTTCAGAAGCAAGGGCAGACACTGTCTATCCCCGGCCTCAAACAGAAAGCCGACCGCATCCTCCGTGAAGGTGCCGGGATGTACGCCAGAAAGGTCAAAGAATTGTGCGACTCGCCGGGAATCTTCATGACCCAGGTTTCCCGGCTCGACTACCAGGTTGAGTTCGATGAACTCGTCCAGCGCCTGAAGGAACATGACATTGTCCTGGCCGAAGAAGTGCTGGGAATCAGCGAAGACACATCGAGTCCCTACACCTACCAGTTGATGCTGCAACTCTGGACCCTTGAGCTCTTCGTTGACCTGGCCCTCGAACACAATTTGGTGCCGGTCAAGAGCCATCGCGTGGGAGTGCGGCTGGACGATGGTCGCAACGCTCAGGCGTCCATGCTCACCCTTCTGCCCGTTCGCGCCTACACACTGAATACGGAAGACAAGGCCCCGTACCTGATGGAGTTTCCTGTGCACATGGTGTTGCGCGGAGACCTCCAGAACGTCTGCAACTTCCTCCGAGCCCTCCATACCGATGGCCGGTTCATGCCGCTCAACCATCTGGAAATTGCCGGCGCTTCGCCTGCTCGAAGCGACAGCGGCGGCTTCGTTGTAGACAAAGTCATCATCAGCCTCGAGGGTTGCTGCTTCTTTCGCCCGGACGAGAAAGCGCCCGCGCAGACGTTCAAACGCATGAAGCGGCTGCCAAGAGGAGCCTAAGGCGTCCCCCTGCTCGCCCCAGGCTCGTTTCCAGAAACAGGTCGCTCAGCCTCCAAGGAGGATCCGCCATGAACAGACTGTTTGGCAAACTAACCGACGAGTGGGAGAAGACTGCGTGCTGGATAGCGGCCGCGGTGATGGTGGCCTTTGTACTCACCTGGATTAACCCGGGGAATGACGGCAAGACAACCGGCTCCGGCAGAAAACCCCCGAAGCAAACGCTATTGCTCAGTCGCGAAGCGTTCAACTTCATGGAGAGGATGCCTGACGCCGGCATCAAAGGTGCCAACCCCCTCTGCTTCCGCTACGTGCCACCAGCAACGGCCCGTCCCTGGAAACGACCGTCAAAAAGCCCTTCCCGTTGGACCACCAGTCGCCCCAAGACAACACGGCCTAAGACGACGACGAAGACTCCCCCTAAACGCCTGAGACCAACGAGACTTCGCCCACGCACAACCACCCCAAAGGTAACACCGGCTGTCCCGCCACGGACCACGACAAAGACACCCACAGCTCCACCCAAAGCCCCCACTGCGAAGCCAACCGTCCCCAAGACAGTCCCTGCCGTCCCGCCCAAGCCTCCACAGAAGCGTGAAATCGTCTTCTGCGGGCTGATGAAGACCCTTTCAGGCAAGACCGTCGCCCAAGTTCAGGTCCACGATCCGGCCACCAAGAAGAAGGTCCTCGACTTCTGGACTCCCGGCGCTCAAGTGCAGGGGCTCAAGATTCAGAGCATAACGGACTCCGCAATCGAGGTATCCGATCCCACTGGCAAAGCACACACCATTTCACTTGGCAATGAGAACAAGAAGAGCATTACGTTCGAATGAGTAACCAGGAACGCAGTCTGACCGGTTCGGGTGACGCAGATCTACTGGCCTTGCTGGTCACACAGGGGGACCTCACCGAAGACCAGGCTGAGCAGGCCCGCCGACGCATGCGGCGCGCCTCCGTGCCCTGCCACCAAGCGATAATCGACCTCGGCTTCACCTCACAGGAAGCCGTCTACCGGGCACTGAGTGAGTGCAGTGGACTGCCGTTCACCGTCCTCGCCACGCAGGAAATCTCAGAGGACGCCACAAAACGCGTCCCGGCCAAGATTGCCCTGCACTACAAATTCGTTCCCATCTCCCTTGAGCGCGGCACCCTGACGGCGGCTTTCTCCGACCCGCCGTCGATGCGGGACCGTCAGAACCTCCGACTCCTTCTCGGGCTCCGGCTCGAGCCCATTATCGCGACCCCATCAGAGGTCGGAAACACCCTCAAGAACGTTTACGGCCTCGGCGCCGAAACGGTCATCCAGCTGCGCCAGGACAAAGGGTACAAGAAGACCGAATCTGCCTACCATGACAGCGTCTCGGGCGAGAGTCTCGAGGAGGACGACGACGACGAAACGGCGTCCATTACAGGGCTGGTAAACCAGATCCTCCTCGAAGCCGTTGAGATGGAAACAACCGATATCCACATCGAGCCCTTCGAGGACACGATCCGCCTCCGCTACCGCATTGACGGAATGCTTCGCGAGATCCCCACTCCTCCCGGCATGCACGATCTCCATGAGGCGATCATCTCCCGCATGAAGATCATGGCCAACCTGAACATCGCTGAACGACGTCTGCCACACGACGGACGCATTCGTGTAAATGTCGGCGAAGACGGGTTTGATCTCCGTGTGTCCATTATGCCCACCCGCTTCGGCGAAACAATCTGCCTGCGTATCCTGAACCGCAGCGCCATTTTTCTGGAGATGTCAGAACTTGGCTTGGGCAGACTGAACCTGGCGATTCTCGATCAGCTGGTCGGGCTCCCCCATGGGATCATCCTGGTGACCGGCCCCACCGGAAGCGGAAAAACGACCACGCTGTACGCGGCGCTTGCTCAGGTGAAGGAGAAAAACCCGGAACGCAAGATCATCACTGTGGAAGACCCCATCGAGTATGTGCTCCAGGGAACGACTCAGGTGCAGATGCGGGCGAATATCGGCCTGACGTTTGCGAGCGGGTTGCGCTCGATCCTTCGACACGACCCTGACATCGTCCTCGTCGGCGAGATCCGCGATGGTGAGACAGCCGAAATTGCCATCCGTTCAGCGCTTACCGGACACTTGGTCCTGAGCACGCTCCATACAAACGATTCGGTGGGCGCGGTAAACCGCCTGGTGGATATGGGCATCGAGCCCTACCTGGTCGCGTCATCACTTGTCGCCTCCATGGCCCAGCGGCTCGTGCGCCGAATCTGTCGACACTGTAAAGAGGAAGAGGAAGTGCTCAGTCGCCGGATCCGTTCCGAGATCGCACGGTCTCTCGATGTGGAACCCGATGAAGTCCAGGCCTGGCGCGGAGCGGGATGCAGTGAGTGCAATTACAGCGGCTACCGTGGCCGTGTAGCTATCTACGAGTTCTTCCTCCTCGATGAAGAGCTTCAGGACATGGTGTCCGCCCATTCCCGCACCTCTGAGCTGCGCAAAGCAGCCTTGGAACGCGGAATGCGGACGCTCCGTGAAGATGGTTGGGCCAAAGTAGCCCAGGGCTTGACAACCATCGAGGAAGTCCAGCGCATAACCAGTACATTCCAGATCAGCTACGACGCCCTCGAAGACGACGAGTAGCCTGCCGGAACTTGGGGTTTTCCCTGGGCAGGACGGCTGCCCAAGTGGCCGACGCAGCTTCTGTGTCGGTCTCCGCACGTCCCCCACAAGCACAACGCAGGGCCTGCTGCGTCGGCAGCCCCGAAAACGGCCAACCCGGTTACGAGGGAAGTCCCCTTCCCGGTCTTGAGACCGCGTTTCCCCGCAGCCTCTGCAGAGGGATCCCGGGCAAGCAGAGAGGCGAGCTCGCGCCGCATTCCAGCCCCACTGCCATTCGAGCTCAGTTCCCCTCCACGAATCTCGAAGGTCCTGTCCGAGAACCGACAACCAAATCAACGGAAGTGGCAGGTTCAGAATGAAAAAATGAAGCCCTGAAAAGGGCTGATTGATGTTCGTTGTTGCTACGGACGTGCGGATACCGCGTCGGTCGCTGCAATCAAGGAGGAAAGCCGGCATAACTCCGCCCGCGAAGGCGGGCTTCGGCCCGCAAGGGGCACTTATTCCGTTTTCCTCCCTGACTTCCGCTGTGCCGACTCGAT
>Ga0209045_1000064_pt1 | contig 130304 bp, 74 predicted proteins | sample SaaInlLV_10m_DNA_4_FD_184664 | JGI IMG/M metagenome (GOLD analysis project Ga0209045, IMG submission 184664) | Marine microbial communities from expanding oxygen minimum zones in the Saanich Inlet - Saanich Inlet SI072_LV_200m_DNA (SPAdes) (version 2) | ecosystem: Environmental > Aquatic >...
GCGGTCGACACGAGCCGTGAACGAGGCCCCATCCAACACACTCGCCGGGATCCGGAATGCGTAGGACATCGTGCGCATCTCGGGTTCATTCTTGTGCGGAAACAGGCGCATTTTTACCGTCAGTTCCAGGCGACCGTCTGCGTGAAGGGCGACTTCTTTGCGGACGTGGGCGGCGTCCCCGGAGTTTTCCGTCACGTTCAGGACCGAGGTGTCGCCGATGTGGTCGACCCGGGTTGTTGCTCGGTCGAGGCGCGGGAGGTAGTTGATCTCGTCTCCGGAAATCAGCGCGCGTTCTCGGTGCATCACCTGGAGCGTTTTGGTGTCCCGCACGGTGAAGTGGGCATTGCTGACATCTGCCGCGCGGGTCGTCGCGAGCGCCAGACTCAGGCCGAGCAGGAGCGACGGCAGGGGGGCGTGTGTCGTCATGTGTGGTTTCCTGAAGCAAAGAGTTCCAGTTTGGCGATCATCAGGTTGAGCATTCGGTCGTGGGCTGGGGCGTAGAACGTGCCCGGGACCGAGATCGTGTTCGTCTTGCGGCTGTCGTCGAGGCCTGCAAGCCACTCTTGTTGCAGTTCCGTGCAGATGTTGATCTTGGCGATGCCTTCGCGGATGCACGCACGGATGTCGCTGTCCGGGGTCATGGACCCGCCGTGCAGGACGAGTGGCTGGGAGACCTGGCCTGCGATTGCGCGCAGGCGATCAATGTTGATGACGGGCTTGCCTCTGTAGGCCCCATGGATCGTCCCAATGGCAACGGCCAGGCAGTCTGTGCCTGTCTCGGCGACGAATTCAGCCGCTTGGTCGGGGTCAGTCTGCAGTGTTTCGTCCGCATCAAGCTCCGGCAGGTCTCCTTCGAAGCCCCCGACGTGTCCCAGCTCTGCCTCCACGCTGACATCGAAGTCACACGCCATCTCGACTGCCGCGCGGGTGAGCCGCACATTTTCTTCGTAGGGGTGGCGTGACGCATCCAGCATGACCGACGTGAATCCCGCTTCCAGGCATTCTCGGACATGCGCCAGGGTCGACCCGTGGTCGAGGTGTAGAGCGGCCGTGATTTCGTGTCGATCGACGTACCACCTGACCATGGCTGTGAGGGCGTCCGGGCCGCCGCAATAGGTGTATTCAGTGGGCGATGCCTGGAAGACGACAGGGAGCCCTGTCTGGACTGCCGCCTGGACGATGGCCTGGATGGAGCCGCTGTCCCAACACTCAAAGCCCGGAAGCGCTTGTTTCCTGCCACGCGCTTCCCGCAGCAATCCGTCCATTCTCGTGAGGGCCATCGGTAGTCGTTCCTTGGTTCCGCAGTGTGTGCCTGAGTTCAGGCATTCTGTCGCTTCTGGCGGCGGGTTTCAAGCCGGACTGCAGCTTTCGCTTCCTGATCGGCCATGAAGGCAACGACGCCATGGTTTGGACCGTCGCTCTTGAGCGTTTCCAGAGCTGGATCGTTGACGCACTTCATCCAGTCGCGCAGCTTCCCGCGCATGCGGTCGGCCACCTCAGCATAGTCCGGGTTGTCGATGAGATTGTACTGTGCATCCGGATCGTCCTGGACATCGTAGAGTTCTTCCGGGACGCGGTGCAGGAACAGCTCGACCCGTTGGGCGATCTTGACGTCTGACTCAGCGGCTTTCCGCATCGCTTCAAAGGTTCGTCCGCTCTGGGATTCGTTCCGGAAGAGACGTTCTCCGTCTGACCAGGGGTTAAAGATGTAGCCGAACTGGCTGTTCTGCACGCAGCGCATGGGGTAGCGTTTGACCCCGGCCGTTTCGTGAAACTGGGTAAAGACGCAGTCCCTTCCGCTCTGTTTCGCTTCCAGCAACAAGGGCAGAAAGGACGTCCCGTCGGTATCAGGGACGGGGGGCAGTCCACATGCTTCCATCACGGTCGGCAGGAAATCGATTCCTGAGATGAAGTGCCGCTTGTCCACCTGTCCTGGGGCTATCTTGTCCGGCCAACGCACGATCCACGGTGTTTTCGTGCTGTGGAGGTAGCAGTTTGTCTTGGCGAACGGGAACGCCATTCCGTTGTCCGACAGGAACATGACAAGTGTGTTGTCGCTGCAGTTGGCTTCCTCAAGAGCAGCCATGATTGCTCCGACCGTATCATCGCATCGACCGACGGAGCTGAAATACTCCGCGAGTTCCAGCCGCACGTCCGGGATATCGGGGAGAAATCCCGGGACCTCCACTTCTTCCGGGGCGTAGACTCGCGATGGTGGACGCAGCACAGCGTCCGGCCAGGCGTTCTGTTCCTGATTGCTTCCATGAAACGGGCGGTGTGGATCGTGGGAGTTGGCCATCAGGTAGAAGGGCTTGCCGGACTGAGCGGCTTTCTTGATGAACTCCCGGGCATACTTGGCGTATAGTTCGGGAGACCTTCCCTTCCCGAGTTCATCCATGTCGTACTGCATATCCCAGCGGTAACTTGCGTGGGGAGTGGAGTGCCCGAGCTTGCCCAGAATGCCGGTTGTGTAACCGCCATCTCGGAGACACTGCATCACAGTGGGGATCTGCACGTCTGAGTGATGGAAGCCCTCCATCCCGTTCCGGTGAGGATACCGCCCGGTGGCCAGTACGCCTCGGCTCGGCTGACAGACGGCGATTGTGACATGTCCGTTACAGAACCGGATCCCCTGGCTCGCCAGCCGATCGATATTCGGAGTCACATCCGGTGTCTTGCAGCCAAAGGCACCGACCGAATTCCAGTTCAAATCGTCTGCCGTGATCAGGACCACATTCGGACGCGTTGAGGCCATTCCAACATCTCCACAGGTATCCCATCGTGCTTCCGACATCCGACCGTACCGCAAGACCGTGTCCGATGCCAGCAGGTATTGCTCAGTTGCTTTGGTCTGTGCTCTGGGCCGTGTAACCCCTCGGTTACAGGCGGGGACCCAATCCTGACCTCGCTCTTGATCCGGCTCTTGATCCGTTTCTGCGCTCCCTTGGGGATGGATCAGGAGCCCGATCAAGAGCCGGAGCGAGAGCTACGGTGGATTCGTCGCACGAGACTGAGCCGTTACCTGGGCCGTTCCGCCTGTTCCTTTCGCTTACGGTTGGCGGACATTACATTACGCGTTCCCGTGTACCGGATGCTCGGGATCCTCCAGAGCTACTGGTTGATGCCAAACAGGGAAAAGAGCGGATTCATGACAGGCAGAGAGCCCGCGCAGCGGGCCATGCGGCGTGAAGCGGTTGCCCCAGTGCCCTGGGTTCGCTCCGTGGAGTCTGCAGGTGGCGCCCTCGGCGAACGCACCGCGCTTTCGAGCGGGACAGCCACGGCTCTGGCGGTCATCGCGTAGGGGCTCTGACAGCTGGAGCTCCAGTGCTCGTCCAGCAACAAGCTAAACACGAGGTCTGAGATGCCTGGTAATCCCGCCTTCCATCGTACTGAGCTGATTCTCGGTGAAGCAGGCATGGGCAGGTTGGCCGACGCACGGGTCATCCTCTTCGGTGTTGGAGGGGTCGGGAGTTGGTGCGCGGAGGCCCTTGTTCGGACAGGAATCGAGCACCTGACGATCGTGGACTCCGATGTCATCTGCATCACTAACCTGAACCGCCAGCTTCAGACGACTCGTGCGAATGTGGGCAAAGTCAAGGTCACTGAACTTGCTGCCCGTCTGGGCTCGATCTGTCCTGATGCCCAGATCGTGCCGGTCCAGGAAGTCTACAATGAACACACCAGGGACAGCTTCGATATTGCTGCCTACGACTACGTGATCGACGCCATCGACAGCCTGTCCTACAAGGTTGACCTCCTGGCCACCGCGTCGCAGGCTGATTGCACGGTGTTCTCCGCTATGGGGGCCGCGTGCAAGCTGGACCCGACTCGTATCCGGGTCGACTCGATCTGGAATTCACAGGGCTGCCCACTGGCTCGCGAAGTCCGCAAACGCTTGCGCCGACGTGGTGTGGACGGTGATTTCCAGTGCGTCTACAGCGAGGAGCTTCTTCCCGGGAGTGGCACACATTCTGCCTGCGGGACGGGGGAGTGTTTCTGCCCGAAACTGCGGACCGCTGACGGAGGCGAGACCGCTGCCGATGAATGGTGCACCAAGAAGGCACAGGTCAACGGATCCGTCGCCCACATGACCGGAGCTTTCGGCTTCTTCCTCGCGGGGCTTGTTGTGCAGGATGTGGTGAACCGGGCTGGGGATGGGGCAGGACTTCCTGACTGACTCAATGACCCACATCCTCATGAACGGAGTGATTCCATGCCCTCCGCGGAACGCCTACTACCAGTCACCCTCTGCTGCGTCGCGTGTGCATTCGGTGAGCCCATCGATTTCGCGCACGTGGACAATGGGACTACGGTTCGTGCGGTCTCACAGGGCGTCAATCCCCCGCCCTACGATGCCCGTGCCGCTATCGGCGACGGCAGCCACCTGTCTTACCCCGGCGCATTGCCAAACTGGTTCGAGCTTGACCTGGGGCAAGTGCGTCGGGTGAAGTCAATTGAGATCGATCGCCGGTATGCTGACAAGGGCCCCGACAACTTCGACATCAGCTTCGCGAAACAGCCGGACGAGTGGGTTCGCACGATCGAGGTCCGCGGTGTCGGCAGCACCAGCGGGAAGTACTGGTTCCGTGTGATGACAGAGCCGGTGGAAGCCCGTTACGTTAGGCTGAACGTTCTCGCCCTGCACAACTACCAATGGACCACACTCAACCGATTCAGTCTATACGGGACGAGCCGGATCCCGCGGCTGATGGCAGAGAATGTGGACAGGTACTCGTGGCTGGCAGAGCGACTGAGGAAGCTGACTGAGGAATCCGAGAAGGTCGCGGCACCGCCGTCGGGGTCACTGCCGGTGGCGACGGCAGAGGTCACCGGCGTGGCAGCCCTGCTGACGCGGGAGGACGACATCACCGGCGACCAGTGGCAGTGCATGGATGAGCGCTTCACCGGTTTGCAGACTGAAGCCTACGAAGCCGAGGCACGGCTGAGTTTCGTGCGTCTGCGCAATGGCACGGATGGCGCCGTGACCGTGGGTGCGGTCGACGGCATGACCAAGGTCTTCCGCCATGTCTGGCCGGCGAACGCAACGAGGAAACTCGCGCTCTCGTGTGCGCGCAATGAACGCGAAGGTGGACAGATCCTGCTGGCCGCAACCCGTCAGGACCTGGCGGATGTGGAGGTGTCAGTCGATCCTCTGGTTGGGCCAACGACGCTGAAGGGCGCGGTGGAGGCCGGCCTGGTCTGCTACGTGCGAACGCGCGACACCCCACGCCTGGCCCATCACGTGGGATTGTGGCCGGACGGGATCAGCCCTCTGGCCACGTTTTCTCTGCCGAGGGGGCAGGTGCAGCCAATCTGGCTGACCGTGGCGATACCGGAGAACGCGCCACCCGGCCTGTACGAAAGCGCGGCACATATCCAGGTCGACGGCCTGGCCCAGATGACGGTGCCGGTCGAGGTGCGCGTGTGGAGCTTCGCCTTGCCCACCAAGACGTCGTTGCAGAACGTCTTCTCAGTCTCCAGCCTGCTCGTGGATGCGTGGTACCGCAGCAAGAAACTCGGCTGGGAGGATCTGAAGGAGGAGTACTACGATTTCTGGCTGAAGCATCGCCTGAACCCAACGTCGCTGTACGGGCAGATGCAGCCCCCGCCTGCGGACCTCGACGGCACGCTCGCGGGCGGCATGAATGCCTTCGTGGTCAAGTACGTCTACTCCGGCGGGGCCCGCGCCAAGGAGGCCTACTTCCAGCAGGTTCTCAAGGACCTGGCGGTCTGGGACGACACATTGGCTGCCCGGGACCTGTACGACGAGGCGATTGTGTACCTGGCCGATGAGCCTGCCAAGAAGAAGTCGGTAACCGACGAGATCAACCGGCGAGCCAGCATCATCGGTGACCGCTTCCCGAAGATGCGCCGCATGCTGGTCCTCACCCGCCCCATCGATGACGCATTCGCCGGAAATGTCGACATCTGGTGCCCGATCGTCTCCGCGATGCGGCCCGACGATGTCCGCGCAGCACACCGGCGAGGCGAGCAGTGTTGGTGGTATTCGGTGGGCCATTTCTTCAACCTGGACGCGCCTGCCGTGGCCGCACGGAGCATGCCGTGGCTAAGCTTCAAGCACGGGATCGATGGGATTCTCTACTGGATGATCCAGTCGAGCTGGCGCAAGCCGAACCGGCCCTCGCGCTTTCATCCGCGACCGGGTGAGACAGTCTGGGAGACATTCGAACTGGCGGGACATGGGGGCCACAACGGCATCGGGAATATGTGCTACCCGGGCTCGGATGGCCGCCCGTGGAGTTCACAGCGGCTGGAGATCCTGCGCGACGGCATGGAGGACTACGAGTACCTCGTTCTCCTGCGGCAGACGTTGGCGCAGAGGCCCAACTCGCCCTTTGCGTCTCTTCTCAGGACTCCCGACAAGCTCGCAACCGAATACGCGGTCGATACGAACGCGGGTTTCATCATGCAGCACCGCGAGGCCCTCGCCAAAGCACTGCACGCGCTGCATCAGGGAACGCCGAGGTGACGTTGACGCAGGTCATCGGTTTCCTACTCAAGTGAATGCTAACAGACTTGGCAAGCGTCGTGCGTCACGCGTTTCAGGAAGGCCATCTTCGGCCTCTCAGGAACCGTGCGGACGCAGCTGTTCCGCGCCAACAACCGCACTGGGCGGACACAATGCTCTGGCTTTCTTCACGCTTGCTCCAGACAGGAACGGACGAACAGGAGATTCCGAAGGGTATTGCTCTGCAGTCCGGACAGGGCTGCATCCGCAATACGGACCTGGTCTGGACTAACGTGAAGATGAGTCTCAATCACGAGGAAGCCGTCGTATTCGTCTTCGGCGAGCGCGCCAAGCTGTTCTGCCCAGTTCACCGCGCCTTCGTCCATCAGGCACCATGAACCCGTCGCGGGATCGAAACTCTTCATATGGACGTGGGAGACCAGATCCCTGATGTCTTGGTACTCGTCCGGATAGGGACACACCGAACCCGCCTTGCAGGCATTCCCGGGATCCCAACAGAGACTGATATGTTCACTGCCGAGCTGACGAATCAGGCTGGCCGCCTCGACACCCGTAGCTCCCCAGCATCCGGCTTCGTTCTCAAGCGCAAGTCTGCAGCCATGTCGACGAGCGATGGCGGCCATCTCGCCGCAGAGATCGACCACGGCGGCGGGCGGATCGCCCGACCCGACTCTGTGAAAGGCAAAGCACGTCACCATGTCCGTACCCAATCGCCTTGCCCATTCGCAAGCCCTCGGGAGCCCATCTGAGAGTGCTCGCCCGATCGACGGATCATCGGGTGAACACTTGAAGAAGCCGGGCGAGACGCCGGAAACCGCCAGTCCAGCTTCCCTTACTTGTACAGAGAGCCGCTCCAGTTCACCGTCTGCGACAGCAGGAAAACGGCCGCCGGGAAGCGACCGCACCTCTACATGTGTGAGGCCCCAGGCCGCGGCCAGATGAATGGCCTGTTCAGGAGAGGCCGGACAAATCTCGTCTGTGAATACCGATATGCGCATGTCCCTAATCTCCCGTACTGCAGAACGCTGGTATCACAGATCCGGTTGAGTGCGGCGATGGCGGATCTGTGCATACCATGGCTGTCCTTCCGGATCTCACCACGCAAATGTGGTGTCGAAGAGGCAGCGTGAGTAGTGTCCATTGGCATCAAGAACGCGGGTGACGCCGAGTCGTTTAATTTTGCCCGTATCGTCCTGGTGGAAGGTCAGGTGGCTGCCCATTCTATGCCCGTGCCGAATGGTCACGACATCCTCGAAGCAGTCGGGGTTGCATGGGATGAAGGCCCGTCCATCTCTCGCTGCATAGAGCACGGTCCGGATGCCCTTCCCGGGGCTGTGGTACTGTTCCATGACGGCAAGCAGCGTCACGCCGTCAATGACTTTGGCGTCGGTTGACTCGGTTGCCCGGAGGTCGCCGTGCGCCTCAACGACCGGCCCGTGCTGCTCCCATGGTCCTCTCGGTCGACGTGTTGTGGCGAGGTCGATCGAGTACGTCCCGGTTGCTCGTCGGAAGTAGAGCCGGACTTCATCTTTGCCTGGACTCACCACCGGGCACGGGTCGTCCTTGGCTCCGGGGCCGTCGATGGCAGGTCCCCCCAGTTTCTTGAACGGTCCTTCGGGGTCGGTTGCCAGGGCCAGGCCGATGTGCCGGTGGCCGCGCCCGTTGCGTCGTTCACGTCCCGAGTAGAAGAGCCAGACCTGGCCGGCGAACGAGACAGCTCCCGGAGTCGCTGTTCCGCCTTCATCCCACGTTCCCGGCGTTCCTTCCAGCACGCGGCCGCGATGCTTCCAGTCTGCTCCGGTGCGGGATGTGAACAGGTGGATGCCGGTGTCGTAGGTGTTCGGATGATGGGGGCTGCTCCAAGGCACGACATCGGCGTACATGTACCACGTGCCGTCGACGTGGATCACGGATGATTCGCGCACGGAACCCGAGGGCATGGGGAGCACGGTCGGCGTCTCCTGCTTGAGCCCTGCGTGCCACCTTGGTCCCTGCATCTTGTCAACTCCTTGTGTCACATCATCGGGGCGGGCTGTTCCCTGTGTCGCCAAGGCGACCAGCAGAGCCGCCGTCACTGCATTCTGCGTTGTGCGCATCATCGCCTTTCCGAGGAGACGTGAGCTGTCGCTGCACACGGTGCCCCTATCATGTCGAGGTCGGGCTCCCAAAGCATGTTCTCCCGGAGAGAACATCCGGCGTCCGGGTGGAATCTGCGTGGCGTGGACGAATTGTATGACCTGCAAGCGAATCTACAAGAGCTGGCCCGTGGTGCAACGCTGCGACGGTAAGCAACAGGAAGGTAAGGACAGCATGGCACAACCGAATATTCTCCTGATTCTGTCGGACGACCACGGGTTTGGTGATGTATCGCACAATGGGGGACCTCATGTACAGACCCCGAATATCGATCGGATAGCCACTTCAGGCGTCCAGTTCACCAACTTCTACGCGAACTCGTCGGTGTGTTCTCCGAGCAGAGCGGCGCTGATGACTGGGCGTTATCCGGACCGTGTCGGTGTGCCCGGCGTAATCCGGACTCACGAGAACAACAGCTGGGGGTACTTTCGTCAGGACGCCGTTACCATGGCTGATATGCTCAAACGGGCCGGCTACTACACGGCAATCGTGGGCAAATGGCACCTGGGCCTTGAGCCCGAGAATCATCCATGTCAGCGTGGATTCGCCCATTTCCAGGGCTTCCTGGGCGACATGATGGATGATTACCTGACGCATCGTCGACACGACACCAACTACATGCAGTTGGAGGAGCAGGAGATCGACCCGGAGGGCCACGCCACGGATCTCTTCACGGACTGGGCGGGCGGGCTGATCCGGCAGCAAGCCGGTAGTGCGCAGCCGTTCTTCCTCTATTTGGCCTACAACGCCCCGCACACACCGATCCAACCGCCTGAGGAGTGGGTGGAACGCGTGCGTGAACGCGAACCGGAAGCGTCCCCGCAGCGGGTGAAGTACTGCGCTCTGGTCGAGCATATGGATGCAGGGATCGGGCGTGTGCTGGAAGCCCTGGAGGAAACAGACCAGCTCAACAACACGCTGGTGATCTATGTCTCGGACAATGGGGGATACATGGACGCCGGGGCTGACTGCGGTCCCTATCGCGGGCAGAAGGGGGATATGTACGAAGGCGGCATCCGTGTTCCGGCTTGTGCCATGTGGCCGGGCCACATCCCTGTGTGCACGACCAGTGACACCATTGCCTTGCTGATGGACTTGTTCCCGACTGTCTGTGAGGTTGCGGGCCTCAAGGTTGACCATGAGATTGAGGGAACATCGATCCTGCCGACACTGATGGGGGATGAGCAACCCGAACTGGGAGAGCGGGAGCTCTACTGGATCCGGCGTGAAGGCGGCATGCAGTTCCTCGGGCTCTGCCAGCATGCGGTGCGCAAAGGACCTCTGAAACTGCTGCACAACGGTCCGTTCCAGCCATTGCAGATGTTCGACCTCGAGAGCGACCCCAAGGAGGAGGCCGACCGATCCGGAGAGGACGACGCCTCGTTCCGCCAGATGGCGCAACTGCTCAACACCACGATGCAGGACAACGGGGCGGTCCCGTGGCGCTCCGGGGAAGGTTGACCGATGGCTCAGGAACGCCTGAATCAACTTCCTGCTGTCTCCTTCGGCTCCGCTCAGGTGACCCGACTGATCAGTGGGGGGAACCCACTGTGCGGAGGATCGCACTGGTCTGCAAAGCGTAGCCGTGAGATGGTGGAGTACCACACGCCTGAACGCGTGGTGGCGTATCTTCATCGGCTGGCTGAATGCGGAATCAACACAATCCAGGCCCGGGGCGATTACCACCGGATCCTGCACTGGCTGGAGCTGTTTCGGCGTGAGGGTGGGCAGCTCCACTGGATCGCGCAGACGGCCTCCGAGATGCACGATGTGTTCCAAAACATCCGGATCCTCGCCTCAGCAGGGGCAATGGCCATTTACCATCATGGATCCAATACGGACAGGTTTTGGGTCGAGGGCCGGATTGACGAAGCCGAGGACTATCTGAAGTGCATGCGGGACCAGGGCGTTCGGGTTGGGCTGGCAACCCATCATCCGGAAGTCATCGAGTACGTCGAGGAGAAGGGATGGGATCTGGACTTCTACATGGCGTGCTTCTACAACGTCAACCGGGAGGTGCGTGAGAGCGAGATCGTAGCCAACCGGCAACGGGCCATCGATGGTGGTGCCGATGATCCGTTCCCAAGTGTCAACGAGGATTTCCGCGACGACGACCCGCCTCGCATGATCCGCGTCATCCAGGCCGTTGACAAGCAGTGTCTTGCCTTCAAGATTCTGGGAGCCGGTCGACGCTGTGGAACGCCTGGCGATGTAGCCGATGCGTTCCGCTACGCTTACGCCAACATCAAGCCGCGCGACATCGTGGTGGTCGGCATGTGGCAGAAGTATCGGGATGAGATCGCGCTGAACGTGGGCCATGTGCTGGATGCGCTGGACTCGTAGGCATAGCAAGCCTGCTCTGCGGCCGCTATCTTTCAAACTGGCGACGGTGCGCCTCTGCGCGAAAGGCAGACACTGAAGTGTGCCAGCCTCAGGCTGGTCCGCCGAGGAGGAAACTCCGTACAGCGTGTCCGGCTTCCGTATGGTGTTGTAGCTTCGGTGCCCACTACTCGACAATCGGTGACGCCACACACGAGCCCTGTCAACGTTTCGGTGGTTTTACCTGAACAGGACGGATGAGCCATGGCTAAAGAAGCTGAACTGATCCTTGATTCGCGCAACGACCTGGGCGAAGGGCCTGTGTGGTATGGAGGAGACTTCTGGTGGGTCGACATCAATGCCGGCACGCTCAATCGCCTGTCTTCTAACACCGGCGCTGTCACGGAGTGGCAGGTTGGTGAGAAGGTTGGGGCCGCTGTCCCCGCGGCGGATGGACGTTTTGTGCTGGCGCTGACGAATGGCCTGGCGTTCCTCGATCTCGAGACCGGCGTCCTCAAGCGGATCTGTGACCCGGAGTCCGATCGCCCGGGAGCACGGTTCAACGATGGTAAGTGTGATGCGGCAGGGCGGTTCTGGGCTGGGACCCTTACCGGCAGCGCCGGCGGGACATCCAGTCTCTATAGGATTGATCCTGACCTGACCTGCACCCATATGGTCGGTGGGATCGCGTGCTCCAATGGGCTGGCTTGGAACGAGGCCGGTGATACCATGTATTACATCGATTCGCCGACTCGAACGATCGACGCATTTGACTTTGAACTGGAAAGCGGGGCCATCCACAACCGGCGAGTGGCCGTCGATTGCGGAGACATGGCCGGCGTGCCGGATGGGATGACCATTGACTGCGAAGGTATGCTTTGGGTAGCATTCTACGGCGGCGCTTGTGTCGTGCGTTGTGATCCGGTCAGCGGGGTCGCCCTGGAGACTGTCACGGTGCCCTCACCCAAGACCACGTCCTGCTGCTTTGGTGGCCCAGACTTCAACGAGCTCTACATCACGAGTGCGGGTCAAGGGACATCGCCTGAGGAACGTGAACAGTATCCCCATGCCGGTGGCGTTTTCCGGGTGAGTTGTGACGTGCCCGGTTGTCCGGTTGTCCCTTTTGCCGGTGCGTGACTGCTTAGGAACATGTGAGAGCGAGACAAGGAACGAAACAATGGCGATCGAGGAACGGGCGAGAGAGCTGCTCAATGGCTGGAAAGGCAATGCCTATAGCTTTGGTGCCGGAACGCTTGAGCAGGTTGGGCCGGCGACAGCGACGCTCGGTGAACGGGCCCTGGTGTTTGCGAACTCCGGGACGTGGTTGGGTCCGTCTGTTTCGCGTGTTCTCGGGTCGCTTCGTAAGGCTGGAGTGGACATCGTTGGTGAGCGCGCCTGGCCGGCATCGCGGCCCAACGCTCCTCGGGAAGACGTGTATCGGCTTGAGGCCGCCATCTTGCGCTTCGATCCCGACTGCATTGTGGTTGTGGGTGGGGGCAGCGCGATCGATGCGGTGAAAGCTGCGGCCGTTCTTGCCGCTCTGGGTGATGTGGAGGATGATGTCGAGGGGTTCTTTGGGGTTGGGCAGGTGAGCGACCTGCTCAAGAAGACCGGTCGAGCGATCAAGCCGATTGTGGCTGTCCAGACAGCAGCGGGGTCGGCTGCTCACCTCACCAAGTACTCCAATGTCACGGATCCCTCCGTCGGCCAGAAGAAGCTGATCGTGGATGACGCGATCATCCCCCCGTGCGCGATCTTTGATTACGCTCTGACCTGCAGTGCCCCGGCGGAACTGACGGTTGACGGTGCTCTGGACAGTGTTGCTCACAGCCTGGAGGTGTTCTACGGAATTCCGGCTGAGAAGGAGGAGCTCGTCCAGGAGATTGCGTTGCTGACCGTCGAACTCGTTCTCCAGTCAGCTCCGGCCGCCATGCGAGAGCCTGCGGCCATCGCGCCGCGGGAGGCCCTGGGGCTGGCTGCTGATCTCGGTGGGTATGCCATCATGGTTGGCGGCACGAACGGCGGGCATCTGACGAGCTTCTCGCTTGTGGACGCAACCAGTCACGGCCGCGCGTGCGGCATTATGAACCCGTACTACACAGTTTTCTTCGCCCCGGCCATCGAGGGCCGCGTCCGAGCGGTTGGCGAGTTGTATGCCCGCGCGGGGTACATGGATGCCGACCTGACCGCACTGGATGGGCGCGAGCTGGGTGAAGCGGTCGCCCGGGGGATGATTGCGTTTGCCAAAGCGATTGGCATGCCGACCACGCTGGCCGAGCTGCCTGGTTTTACAGATGCCCACATTGATCGGGCTCTTCAGGCGGCCAAGAATCCGCAGCTGGAGATGAAGCTCAAGACGATGCCGGTGCCTCTGGATGCGGGGCTCGTTGACGAGTATATGGGGCCCATTCTCCAGGCAGCCAAGACTGGGGACTTCAGCCTGATTAGATGTATGTAGACGGATAGGCTGCAGGGCAATGGGCGCTACTTACCCGGCGATAGATCAGGGCATAGGCGACAGTACGCCGCACGGCCTCCGGGCGGCTGCTCAAGATGGCGGCTGGGGGCCATCCGCCGTACAAGCGACAGAGCCGCCCAATTTGGTCAGTTGCCGGAGAACCAACAGCCTTCAGTCTACAGCCCAAGGATTTCCCCTATGGATCACAGCAGACGCGACTTCCTGAGCATTGCCGGAACGGCTTCCCTGGCCGCTGCGCTTCCCAGTTTCGCCGCCCGCGGAGGAGGTGAGCCCAAGCCGAATTTCATCGTGGTCATGTCCGACGACTGCTCGGCTCGTGAATTTGGTTGCTATGGGCACCCGGAACACAAGACTCCCCACACTGACCGGATGGCCCGCGGGGGTGTCATGTTCGACACCTGCTGGTGTACACCCATTTGCTCCCCAACCCGGGCCCAGATGATGACCGGGAGGTATGGTTTCCGAACGCGTTGGTTCCACAATGATCTCAAAGACGGTTCAACGCCGCTCAGTAAGAACAACATTGTCTTCTCCCAGATGCTCAAGCAACAGGGGTATGCCACCGCAGTCTGTGGCAAGTGGCAGCTTCCCGGAACGTACGCGGAGCATGGTTTTGATGAACACTGCATGTGGGAAGCGAACGGCCGCAAGCCCTGGGTCGGGTTCGACGGTCCCATCGAGAAGTGGGACAACGCCCAGGGGCGTCCGCCCTCCGGGTTCCTGCACAACCGGGCAGCTCGCTTCTGGCACCCTCAGATCTCCCTCAACGGGAAGCTCCACAAGACCACCAAGGATGACTACGGTCCGGATATTTTCGTGGATTTTCTACTCGACTTTGCCAAACGCAAGAAGGACCAACCGTTCTTCATCTACTTCCCGATGGCCTTGACCCACAAGAGCTGGGACTTCGACCGCGATGTCGCCGGTTGGCTGCCGACTCCCAGACTCGACGCAAACGGGAACCGTGTCCCCGGACAGTCCAAGCCCGGAATCAAAGCCAATGTCGAGTACAAAGACTACCTGATGGGGCGGATCGTTCGTGAACTCACCACGCTTGGGGTCATGGACAACACCATTCTCCTCATCACAGGAGACAATGGCACGAGTGGCTACGGCAAAGGACAGGTGGACTCCGAGAAGGGCCCGCGCGTTCCCCTTGTCGTCTATGGCCCTGGGCATGTCGAAGCCCTCGGACGGTCCGACGCACTCATTAACCACTGTGACATCTTTGCCACGCTCGAGGAGCTTTCCGGGGCTCGCCTCCCTGAAGACTATGTCATCGATGGACACAGCTTTGCGCCTTTGCTTCAGGGAAAGCCGTTCAAGGAACGTGCGTGGATCTTCAGCTACTACAAGTTCCAGCGCATGCTGCGTGACAAGCGCTGGCTCTTGGACGGGAACGGACGCTTCTTTGACTGTGGAACGGAACGCGCCGAGGTCGGCTACCGCGACGTGACGGATTCCGGGGAGCCGGACGTTCTTGCGGCTCGCAAACGCTTTTCGGCCATTCTGGAGGGGTTGCCGGGGCCCGACCCGGACGACCCCATCGTGAAGGCATACAACCAGAAGAAGGGCAAAGGCAGACACGGGATGAAGTACATCATCCCCGAGGAGACGACCCTCGTGCTTGGAAGTGAGCCCGTGACTATGACGTGTCGCACGTTTGGTGCGCTCGAGAACGTGGCTACGGCAACGCTCAGGCGTACGCGTTCGAGCCTGGACGTGGCCGTTGCTGTTGCGGTTGAGCGCTTGCCCGGTCTCCGGGCCGAGAAGAATGCCTGGGGCAAGACCGATGGGGTAGAGATTTCGTTTTACGCCCCGCACGTCGGTAGTCTTGTCGCCCACATTTACCCAGATGGTTCGGCGGAACTCGGCAGCAATATCAAGGGAACGCTGACCCCGTGCACACTCGAGCCGGGGCAGATCACCACTACGGCGGAACGAACAGAAGCCGGCTGGACGGCTCAGGTCCAGCTTCACGCTGCCCTCTTCGGGGGGAAACTCCCCAAGTCCTTGAAGCTCAACGTCGGTGGCTACAGGACCGGCCAACAACCCGGCTGGTTCGCGTGGATGAACAAGGGGCGTGAGAACTTCCGCCCAAAGAACCAGGGCTTGCTGAAACTCGAATACTGACAGGATATCAACACCTTTGGGCATTCTTCCTCAGACGGTCCCAAACGCGCCTCGGTCTCGCCGTCGGTGGCGACTTCGCTTGGTGAGCATTGGTCTGGGACTACTGCCTCTCATTGCTGCGGAGCTTCTTCTGCGCGTCGCCGGAAAGGGCAAAGCCAGCGAGGCGTTGGACCCCTTCGTGTCTGTGGACGCAAGCAGCCCGTTTTTCGTGCTGAACGAGACCGGCGACCGCTACGCCATCGCTCCTTCCCGCCTGCGCTTTTTTCAGCCCGCCTCTTTTGCCAGGATCAAGGGGGCCAACACGTTCAGGATCTTCTGTCTGGGGGGATCGACCGTGCAGGGGCGCCCTTTCGCGCCGGAAACGGCGTTCAGTACGTGGCTCGAGCTTGCGCTGGGCGCGGCCGATCCCACGGTTGACTGGGACGTTATCAACTGCGGCGGCGCATCCTATGCCACGTACCGTCTGGCCGTTATCCTGCACGAGGTTCTTGATGCGGACCCGGACCTCATCGTGCTTTGCACGGGACACAACGAGTTTCTGGAACAACGGACCTATGGGCATCTGGCATTGGGTTCAGGAGTGGCTGGGACCCTCCACCGAGCTGCCTCGCACGTGCGCCTCTATGTCGCTGTGCGTGAAGCCACCGGGCGCTGGGGGCAGGACAGACGCATCGCAGCCGATGACCGGGCTGACCTGCCGGGCGAGGTCAACACGCTACTGGATCTGGGGCGGGGGCTGGACGTTTACGTACGGGACGACGCATGGCGAGACGACGTTGTGGCGCACGTACACTATTCGGTTCGGCAAATGCTCAAGCTGGCTCGGAGCCGAGGCGTGCCTGTTCTGGCGCTCCTTCCTCCCCGCAATGTGTCCCGTTGCCCGCCGTTCAAGTCTGAACATACGCCTGGCCTGAGTTCGGTGGACCTTGCTCGGTTCGAGGAGCTTGTTCGGTCTGCGTCTGACACCCCATGGACTGACGCCCCTCGTCGTTGCGCGTTTCTAGAGGAGGCCGCTCGCCTGAACCCGCGCCATGCCGGCGTCCATTACCACCTCGGTGTGGCGTACCAGAAGGCTGGGCTGGTCGCGGAAGGCCGGGATCAGTTCGAACGTGCGCTGAACGAGGATATCTGTCCTCTCAGAGCTCCTGCTGCAATCTACGCAGCGTTGCGGCGCGCGGCCGAAGAGACAGGGACGCCACTCATCGACACCCGCCGTTTGCTGGCATCCGCGGACCCAGACGACCTGTGGGGCGATTCCCTGCTTCTGGATCATGTCCATCCCAATATGCGAGGCCACCAGATCATTGCTGACAGCATCGTGGACTGGATGGCCTCGGAGCAGTACGTCACACGTGCCTCTGAGTGGGAGCAGGCGAAGAGCCAGTCCTGGAACACTCACCTCGCGTCGCTTGATGCCGTCTATTTCAGACGCGGTGAGGAACGTGCTGAGCGCTTGCGCTTCTGGACCCAGGGACGGGCGCTCGGGACAGCGAGTCCGGGAGTGGCGGGAGGCATCCCTGCCTCCCACTGAATCACCGGGCAGGAATGCCCGGTGCCACCTTTAGGCTGCCTTCTGGACTAGCGGGAGGCATCCGAACGCCCGAAACTTAAGCACCTCGCTCCTGCGAGGCGGCTGCGTCAACGTGGGAGGCGGTGCCACCCGCTGATTGCTTAGTTTCTGGTCTGGAGACAAAGATCGGGGCGTGGCAGCCCCTCCCACTTTGAAAGGCTACTGAGTTCCGCCCCATTGCGGGAGGCATCCCTGCCTCCCACTGAATCGCCGGGCAGGGATGCCCGGTGCCGCCTTGAAGCAACCGTCTCGCAGTTCCGGGCCATTGGAACACTCCCCGCCTGGCTTGCTCCACGTGCCGGGGATACGTTCCCGCAGATGAATATTCTCGGAATCTCAGCGTTCTATCACGATTCGGCCTCCGCTCTCGTGTCTGACGGCCGCATTGTTGCGGCTGCCCAGGAAGAGCGTTTCACGCGGATCAAGCACGACGCGTCATTCCCGCGCTGTGCCGCTGAGTACTGCCTGGATCAAGCAGGTATCGACGTTGACAGCCTGGACTATGTCGTCTTCTACGAGAAGCCGCTGCGCACGTTTGATCGGCTCCTGGAGACCTACCTGGCCTTTGCGCCGCGCGGTTTCTCCTCCTTCAGCCGCGCCATGCCGTTGTGGCTGACGGACAAGCTCCACTTGAAGAGGAAGATCCGGAAGGGGTTGGGAGGCTATGCGGGGCCACTCGTGTTCACTGAGCACCACGAGGCCCACGCTGCCAGCGCTTTCTTCCCTTCCCCGTTTGCGGAGTCCGCGGTCATCACGGCCGATGGGGTCGGGGAGTGGGCGACGGCCAGTATTGGCCGAGGCAGTGGGAATCGGTTGGAGATCCTCAGCGAGCAGCACTTCCCGCATTCACTCGGACTCCTGTATTCCGCCTTTACTTACTACTGCGGTTTCCGGGTCAACTCGGGGGAATACAAACTGATGGGGTTGGCTCCCTACGGCGAGCCCGTTTACCGCGACCTGATCCTCGAGCACGTGATGAGGCTCAATGAAGACGGCTCGGTGTGGATGGACATGGCCTACTTCAACTACTGCCAGGGGTTGACGATGACGAGTTCACGCTTCCATCGGTTGTTTGGGGGCAAGCCGCGGCATCCGAGTGACCCCCTGGAACAGCGGCACCTCGATCTGGCATCTTCCGTGCAGGTTGTGATCGAGGAGGCCATGCTGCGGATGTGCCGTTTTGCCCGGGCTCAGACTGGAATGAACACGCTTTGCCTGGCCGGTGGAGTCGCCCTCAATTGTGTGGCCAACGGACAGCTTCTTCGATCCGGTGTGTTCGATGATGTCTTTGTTCAGCCGGCTGCCGGCGACGCGGGAGGAGCTCTTGGGGCCGCGCTGTTCGTCTGGCACCACCTGCTGGCCAAAACACGCGCCAATCCTGCCGGTGATACCCAGCGGGGGAGCCTGCTTGGCCCTGCCTTCGGTAGGGCAGAAATCCGTGCGTTGCTTGATGGCGAGGGGATGAGTTACCACCATTATTCGGAAGAAACGGACCTTCTTGATGTCGTCTCGCAACTGCTGTCGGAAGGCAACGTAGTGGGGTGGTTCCAGGGCCGTATGGAATACGGACCACGGGCGTTGGGATGTCGGAGCATCCTGGCCGATGCCCGGAGCGCAGAGATGCAGTCGCGTCTGAATCGGAAGATCAAGTACCGCGAGTCGTTCCGGCCCTTTGCGCCATCTGTCCTCAGGGAACACGTGAACGACTATTTTGATCTCGACCGAGAGTCGCCGTACATGACGTTTGTCGCTGATGTCTGCCCCCAGGAGCGCAGAGCGTTGAGCGAAGCGGAGTTGCAGGATTCCACCGGGAGCGATTTGGCCAAGCGTGTTGCCGTGGCGCGATCCAGTGTGCCTGCCATCACTCATGTGGATTGCTCGGCTCGTGTTCAGACGGTTGATGAGGAGCGCCATGGGCGCTACTATCGGCTGGTGAAACGGTTCCATGAGCAGACGGGGGTACCGTTGATTGTGAACACGAGCCTGAACATTCGTGGCGAACCAATCGTGGGCACGCCGGACGACGCCTGTAGATGCTTCCTCAACACGGACATGGACGCTCTCGTCCTGGAGGATGCTGTACTCCTCAAGAAGGAGCAGGCCGATCTCCCCGAAGCCGTGAGTCAAGCGTACCGGGACGCGTTCCAACCTGACTGATTATGTTTAATCCGTTCCAGAGCATTGACTGGCATCCAGACCCGAGCGCTTTGCGTCGGTTCGGGCGATCACTCTTGTTCAGCGGCCTCGGCTCCCTTGTGCTTTTCAGTGCTATTCGGGTGTCGCTGTCGCCATGGAGGCATCTGGCCAGTCTGCAAGTGACCGCTTGCATCATTGCGGCTTTGGGCGGAGTTTGTGTCGTGGCTCCCTACCCGATTGGGCGGGCCATCCATGGCGGATGGTTCGCCTTTGCCTGCACGATCAGCATGGCTGTCACCAACGTCCTGCTGGCGGCGGTCTACTTCACCGTCTTCCTGATCACAGCTGTTTTTCTGCGCCTGAGCGGACGTGATCCCCTGCGTTTGCGGAGGAAGAACGCGGACCGGAGCATGTGGATCCCGCACCAGACAGAGGACAAGCCTTGGCGCTACTACCGCCAGTACTGACTTCACGTATGGAGATGCATGGTGGATGACTGAACAGCCTGACAACGAAAGTCGGACAGCCTTCGAGGACGCCGCCTCCGATCCCTCGTTCCTCACAGAGCTTTGGGAGTTCTTACTGGAGAATCGGAAGTTCTGGCTGGTGCCGATCTTGATTGTGCTCCTGATGCTTGGGGTCCTGATCGTCATGAGCAATCCCGCTGTGGCTCCGTTTATCTACAGGCTGTTTTGACTCAATGGAGTGTGTTCCATGAGACGTTTGTCGAGCACTGCACTGTTGGCCGGGTTGTGTTGCTTTGGGGAGAACACCGTGGATAAGTCACCTGTCTACGTGGGATCGGGATCGTTGATCGTCAACCAGGCGGCCGACGCGATCGTTGGGTATCTGAAACTCCCGAAGCCTTTGGGGGCCGGGGCAACACGCGAGATGGCGGAATCCGCGTTGCGCGGCTTGGTGGATCAGTACGAGGGCACACGTGTATCGCACGTGTTCTGGAACGTCTGTTACCAACGCGCAGCCTACCGCAGCGATGCATGGGCGAGCTACTGGGATGTGCCGAATCCTGATATTGACGTGGTCAGCTGGCCGCGTCGGTACTATGAATTGCACAAGCTGGGACTGGATGACGTCTTTGCGCTGCTTGTCGACCGCTCGAGAGAGAAGGGGATCTCTCCATGGATTTCGCTGCGCATGAATGACATGCACTACCACGAAGACCCCAACCGGATGAACCCGCTGTGGAATGAGAACCCTCAGTTCAGGAACGACCCGAAACCCGGCTTTCACAATGGCTTTGATTTTACCCGGGCTGAAGTCAGAGCTCTTTACATGGACCTGATTGAGGAAGTCCTGTCGCGCTGGGACACTGATGGCGTTGAGCTGGACTGGATGCGTTTCCCTCACCATTTCCGGAACGGAGAGCTTGAGGCCGGTCGGACCGCACTGACGGGGTTCATGCGTGAGGTCCGCGAGAAGGCCGACGCGGCGGCCAAACGCCTTGGTCATCCGGTTGGCGTCGCCGTGCGCGTGCCCGCCACTCCCGAGTTCGCCGATGGGCTCGGGATGGATGCTGTGGCCTGGGCTCGAGAAGGGGTGATTGATGTCCTGATTCCCGGTTCGCTGTGGCGCCCGAGTTTTCCTGATGTGCCGATTGGGCAGTGGCGGGATGCCCTCGACGGCAGTCGCTGCGCGATTGTGCCTGGGACGGACCTGTGGATTGGCGGGATGCGTGGAGGGGTTGTGGCCGCGACCGGGATGGCCCCGATTCGGGCATTCACGGCGTCAATGCTCGACCGGGGAGCGGATGCGATCTACCTGTTCAACCACTTCGGGCCGACCGACATGAAGCTCGCGAGTTTGACGGTCGAGGATGGCGTTGACCGCGGCCGCACCATGGGGGACCTTCTTCGAGTCGCCGGTAGTGGTGAGAAGGCACTGCTTGGGCCACGTCGCCATGTCCTGACGTTCCACGATCCTGTTCCTCCCGGGGCCGATTACCGCCCCCCGCTGCCTGCGGAGATCGCACCCGGGAGGGATGCCCCGTTCGCGCTTCACATTGGGCCGCCCCCGAGCGCGGGGAGCTGTCGCCTGCGGGTGGGACTGGCAGATTCCGACGGCTACGAGAAAGTCACGTTGAACGTGACTGTCAACGGAACCGCTTGTGACGTGCAGGGGGACGTTCCCGTTCCCGCGCAGCGCAAGCCAGCTAGACACGGAGCCATTACAGATCCCGATGCGGTTGCTCCGCGATTGCTCCGCTTCGGTGTGCCGATTGAGGCCCTGCAGCGTGGGTACAACGAGATTGCTGTGGGGATGAAGGAAGGGGCACGGCAGCGCATCATCTGGCTGGAACTCCGGATCGACCCCGAGACAGAGTAGCCGGAGCATCTCGGGCCGGTTTGGAGTCCCGGTCATCCCTGACCGGCTGTCCCCGGTTTGGGAAAACCGGCCTCCAGGGGAAGAAGCGATCCCCTCCGTCCGTCCGAGCCGCGCACAACGTAAGCGGTCCCCTCCCGTTGGTCAGGGCTCTGACAGGCAGTCGTGCCCTCCGTCCGAGCCGCGCACAACGTAAGCGGTCCCCTCCCGTTGGTCAGGGCTCTGACAGGCAGTCGTGCCCTCCGTCCGAGCCGCGCACAACGTAAGCGGTCCCTCCCGTTGGTCAGGGCTCTGCCGGAACCGGGCCTCGTACAACGTAAGCGGTCCCCGAACGACTCAGAAGTCGAAGGGAGCAGGGATGACGGTGAACCGCTGCTCACAGGACGCGATGTTGCCGTATGTTGCTCGGAGTGTGTAGTTGCCGGGGGGGAGCCCCTGAGGGTTAAGGCCGAGCTGCAGAATGTTCCCTTGGGGGCGCGTGAATCGTGACGTGCGCGAGAGACTTCCCCCCGCCAACTCCAAAACGATCGGCGTACCCATTCCGCCGAGGGCCAGCTCTCCGAGTTCGAGACGAAGCGTCCCGAGGATCGTGGAATCCGTGGTGTAGATCTGGTCCAATGGGATTGCCAGCGAGATCGTTGGCCCTACGTCCACGTTTCGGACCGAGTAGGCAAACGTCTTTCCCTCCGTGGACAGTTCGATGGCAATCCGGCACCGGCCGCGGAGACTGAAGGGCGCGCGGAAGTCCACTCCGTGAGTTGAGTTCCCGGTGGGAGCGGCGAACACTCCCGTGGCTCGACTGATCGTCTCCCCATCCGTGTCTGTCAGGGCCGCCGTCCACGTAACCGTCGCGGCACGGTGCGGGTTGTTGACCTCGGCAACGGCTCGATTCCCCCCTCCGCCCAGGTGGGCTAGGCTGATGACGCCCTTTGGCCCGGACACCTGCTTGCCGAAACGCAGTGCCCTGAAGAGAAGCGGCTGGTGGAACCCCCGTCCCCCGGGTGTTGCCTGCCACTGACTCAATTCGGCGTTTTCTCGGTTTGTGTGGCAGACGTTCAGGCCCCACACTTGTCCGACGGGCGGGGCTTCCAGGCCAAAAGCAGTGTACGGGAGCTGGAACACAGCGGCCCAACGGTCCTGCTCTTTCATCACCGGGACGGTTGCCCCCGAGTTGTAGGTGGCGTCCTGCACGGTCTTGGTGATCGTGTCGGACGGATCCGCCGCCTTGGGGTCGGGCACACGCTTGATCAGGCAGCGCTGGTCGAAGACATCACCGCGTGGGTTGACGATAAAGTGGATGTAGTCGGTCCGACTCAGGAAGGGGTCGACGAAGATCTCGAAATTGTCGTCGCCCCAGATGTGTGCATCTTCCTTCGGGAAGGCGTGTTCCAGCAATTCGTAACCTGGCGTCTGCCTGCCTTCGAGCACGGCGACCACGTGCGTTTGTGTGAAGCAGAGGGCCCCGGTGCTCGGGAGCTTCGGAGGGCCACCGTTTGGGTACGTCACGAACTCAAAGCTGACACCCTCTGAGCGGATCTGCTGCACCATGGCATCCACGTCCGTGGGAAGGTCCGTCAGGAACGGGATGGCTGTGATCGTCTTGGGGGCAGGGGGAGTCGGCAGTGGCAGTGATTGCCAGTCCGCCGTCTTGAGTAGGGGTTGTCCCGCTGAAATAGGCAGAGCCGCGGCGCAGATGGCGATGAGTGAGTAGTGCAGTGCAGTCATGGTGTAGGTCTCCTTACTCACCTGATGGCCGATGTTAGAGACTGGATGGCCAGCGCCAACCGCCAGCGTAGGCGCTGGCACGTTCTGGAGCTCCACACGCCACTGGTGAAGTCCTCGCCCGAATGCTGGTTCCGGATTTGCACCCCATTGAGGATGTAGTCGCGGAGTTCCTTCGCTTCCGCGATCGCCTTGGCTCTATCCGCATTGCCTGAGGCATCCGCTTCCGAGATCAGGCGCTCCAGCGTCCGGAAGTAGCGGTAATCCATGATTCCCTGACGCATGTCCTCCACGTTCTCCCGGCGTCCCGGCCGTCGCTGTGAGTCCCAGTGCAGCGTGTAGCTGACACTGCTGATCGACGGGAGCCCGGCCGTCTGGTTCAGGTACCTGCTACATCCCCCGAAGGACCATTGCAGGCGCCCCTTTGGGCGTGTTCGGTTCAGGTAGTACCCATGGCTGTAGCGGGTGGAGCCAATGTTGTAGAACCATAGGTCACAGCCCTTCTCTCTGATGAGGTCGAGGTTCTCTTCAGTCACCGGAAGTCCCCCGTTCGGGATAGCTATGTGCAGATAGGGAAGGGCGGGGATTTCGACTGGTCCGTTCATGGATGCACAGGTCCGGAAACCGACCTTTTCGGCCACGCCGCGGAACAGCTTTGCTCGAGTCTTGGCCATCTGTCCCCCATGCGCACCATGGTTGGCCATTTCATCCTGCACGTAGAAGATGATTTCAGGCCAGTCGCGCTTCTTCCCTTCGGCGTAGAAGCGCTGACAGAGGGCTTCCATGTTCGCTATTGCCTGGTCGGTGTACCCTTGCTTGTGCCATTTGTCGACTTCGCGACCGTAGAATCCCCGGGCCGACCATGTGCTGACGAGGCCCGTCCAGCCGATCCCGTAGGCGGGAAGTGGCTGTCGACCAAAGACCTTGACGTAGTTCTCCACCCGATCGCACCAGAGCTGCCAGTCCTTGTCCTGGATCTCGACCTGTCCATCATCGCCGATTCGCATGATTCGGGCGGGTCCGCAAGCCACGGTGTTGAAACCGGCTTCGCGCATTTCGAGGAACGCACGATGGTCGATTTCGCTGCAGAGTTCTCGCATGAGCTCCTGGGGGATCTTCATCTGTTGCCAGGCATGGCGGAGCCGCGTGCTGAACGGATTGCCCCAGTACATGCCGAAAGCGATGTCCGGAGGATCGATGAGGAAGGGCAGGATCTTGACGGCAAGTTTGAGAGTCAGCGGTTCGGCCAGGTCCGGACTGGTTACGGTTGCTCTGGACGTGTAGTCGCCGGGCTGTGCATCGGCAGGGACCTTTACGTAGACGGATACCTGACGTGTGACCCCGTCGGGAAGGTCCTGGGCCGCATAGGGGAAGGCGTAGGCCGGGCGGACCGCGTAATAGTCGCCCGTTCGCACGGTTCGAACAGGCACCAACCGAGAGAGCCAGGTGGAGCCTATCCGGCTCGGAAGAACTTGTCCGGCGGGGCCGCGGAAGTCGGCAAGCGTGATCTCCACCTTGCGCAGGGCCTTCATCGGCAGGAGCCCAAACCGCAGAATTCCCGTCTCTCCCGGGGACACGAAGTCACCCACCGGACGCCCTGACTCCCCGTCACCTGGCCTTGAATGAGGGCCGAGTGGGCGCATTGGGCGGGAGAAAAGGAGTGCACCCGCCCGCTGTCCGGCTGTTCGCGCCGTTTCGTCGATCACGTCTTCCTTCCTCGACTCGGTGAACTGCCTGTCCACGAAGCTATTCTCCGTTCCCAGCAGAGCGGTGACTGCGTCGTCCAGTGCCATCTTCTCGGCCGCAGGAGCGATGAGCAGGGCGTTGACAGGGCAGAAGGCATTCATTGTGAGCTCAAGGACCGGTCCCTCGAACTGGAACGTGTGGACGGCCAAGTGCGGTCGAACGCCACGCTCGAAGAGACTCCTGCCAGGTAGGAAGTCGGTTTCTGAGACAGCTCCTCGGGCGTTGAGTTGCTGTTTGATGTCTCCGCGGGTGATCTTGGCGATGGGATCGCCATTGATGGCCACGGTGTAGTCACGCCACCAGAAGGGAGGGCGGTTGATGGTGCAGGCCGTCTTCTCGGTCATGACGAGCATGATGACCGTTCCCACGTACTTGCCGGGTTCCAGGTTCATCCGGAACGCGTAGGGTCCAGACGCGTAGGAGAAGTAGTTGCGCCCTGCGATTACGTGATCGCGTAGAACGGGCCCGAGCTTGAGGAAATCCGTCTGACTCGAGAAATTCTCGTCCCTGGCGTAGAGCTTTGGTTTTGGTCGGACTCCCGGCGACTGCACGACCCAGCCGATGCCGGATTGCTCTGTGTAGATGTCATCCGCCGTGAGACGTGTCCAGTCTTCCGCCACCGCAGAGTCGGGCGTGCCCATGTCGTAGCGCAGGATGTCAGCATGCGCTGCGTACAGCAGCGCGGCCCAACTGGCGAGGGCTGCACACAGGATCTGTTTGCGTTCGGGCATTGTCACTCCTCCTCGTGGTTTCGCAACGGACTGACGGTCACCGTGACCGGGGGAGCCGCTTCGATTTTTCTGAGTCTGAACTCGTCGACATAGCACGTTCCGGCGAAACTGGCACTGAGGCTGATTTGGCCATAGCGGACATCGGGCAGTGTCCGTTTTTGCTGTGCTGCGGTCACCCAGGTGTTCATATACGTTTCCGGCAGGTTGCGTGCTGTACCGTAGGCGCATTGCAGGCGGTTGATTGCGTACTTCTTGGGGAAGATGCGCTTGCGTTCGCTATCCAGGAAGTTGACGCTCGCGCTGATGTACCCGTTGCGGGTGACATCGGCGAAACGTATGCGGTATGAGAACCGGTAGAGTGTTCCGGGCTTCAGCTCGACCGTTGGTCCGTTGACGAAGGGGAAGATGGAGACTCCTCCAGACGCTTCTGCCTTTCCGTCTCCCGGGCGCCATTCCGCCACGAGCCTGAGAGCGGTTGTGCCTTCAGAAACGAACTCGCTCTGTGGTCGAGCCTGGGACTTGAGATCCGGCAGGGAACGATGGCGCCACGCCTGGTCATTCAATGCCCAGCCTTCCACGCCCGCCGTTCCCTTCCAGGTTGCACTCACTTGCTGGGCTGCTGGCCGTTCGAAGCCGCCGTTAGGGATCAGGTTGTCTCGTCTCTGCACCAGCTCGCCGACGGCAGCGCTTCCGGTCGGGGTAGTAGACCACTTCCCTGTTGGTACGGTGAAGGTGAATGCGAGCTGAGTGAGCGAGTCGGTCTCGCCCGGGAGTACCCAGTGCAACCGGCCTCTGCCCGGCGAGGTGGGAGTGAACCAGAAGGGGACGCTCTGGTCTCCTTGACGGCGCAGCGTTGCCCGGGTGACGTCCAGATTTGGATGCAGCTCCATGGTTACGCCGGCCAGCGCATCGTGACGTTCGAAGAAGCCCGTGTCGACGGTGAGCGTGTACTCACGGTCAGCTGCCTGAGCCTGTCCCCACAGGAGACCTGCCTGGAGCACAATCAGGACTCGCAGTAGGTACTTCATGCTCTTGACTCCCACCGTTGCAGTTGTCCGCTCAGAGGGAGTAGCATACAGGGAGCCGCGGCAACTGCCAAGCTGCCGGGAGGGGGCTGGGGTTCAGACCAGAGCGTTCGCCGATTGAGGAATCCTGATCGGGATGCGCAGGACGATGCGCGTGCCCTTCTCAGGGCTGGGACCGATGGTGAGATGCCCCCCGAGCATGTGGGCCTTCTCCTCCATCCCAATGATGCCCATCGCCGACCCGGAGGCGTCCCTGTCGAGATCGATCCCGATGCCGTTGTCCCGAATCTCTACGGTGAGCTCGCCCTCTGTCTCCTGCAGGCTCACATCCACACGTGTTGCCTCAGCGTGTCGGGCAACGTTGGTCAGCACTTCCTGGAAGACCCGGAACACGGCTGTCGACCGACGGATGTCCAGAGCCAGGTCATGCGCTCTTGCCGTGACATTGCAGGTGATGCCTGAACGCTCCTGGAAGTTCTCAGCTTGCCACTCAATCGCTGCCTGCAATCCCAGGTCAAGCACGGGAGGGCGCAGGTCGGAGGCGAGCTGGCGCACCGACTGAATCAACAGATCGGTGTTCGACTTCATGCGTGTGAGTGCCAGGTCCCACTCCGTACGGCGCCGGGCTCGGGTGTGCTTCTTGAGGGACCGTGCCAAGGCGGAGAGTTCGAGTTTGAGGGCGGTCAGTTCGTGGCCCAGGTCATCGTGGATCTGGTGGGCGATGCGGCGGCGCTCTTCCTCGCGCACCGTTTCCAGGCGATCGGCCAACGAGCGCAGCCGATCGTGCGAGTCCCGCAACGCGTCTTCCATGGTTTTGCGGCCGGTCACATCTCGAGCGATGACCAGAACGGCGGGATCGTCTCCATAGGGGACAAAGGCGCTGACATATTCCGCGAAGACGCGCTGACCATCCAGGCGCATGAGGGCGACTTCCCGCGGTGGGAAACTCCCGCCAGCCGCCAGCAGCCGTCGCAGCCGCTCCTGGGATTCTGCTTTGAATTCAGCGGAGACGAACTCCCAGGGCGAATGCCCGATGAGATCTTCTTCGGATGCTGCCCCGAACAGCTCCAGCGCGGCTGCGTTCACCAACTGGATCTGACTCTTGTGGATGAGCCCGATGGCATCCGGTGAGAGTTCAACGAGCTTCCGGTAGCGCTCTTCGCTCTGTCGGACCTCGAGGGTTCTGGCCTCTACCAGTTCCTCAAGATGGTCCCGGTAGTTGGCCAGTGCCAGTTCGTTCTTTTTGCGGTCAGTCACGTCCTTGACCACAACACAGTACTTGCGTTTTCCTCCGATGGTCATGTCTTTGTGGCTGACCATGAGACTGCGGCGTTCCCCCGCTTTGGTCACGATGTCGACTTCATAGGGTGCCCCCTTGCCGGCCTGTACTTCCTTCCAACGTTCCAGGATGAACGCGTGTTGGTCGGTCGGGACGACTTTGATGAAGTGATGACCGATGAGGTCTTCAGGCGGCCAGGAGAACGTGTTGAAGAACGCGTTATTGCCGAACTCGAATCTGCCGTCGGCGTCGACGACAAGGATACCGTCATGAGAGGTGTTGACCAGGGTCTCCAAGTACTCCCTGCCATCGGCTATTTCGCTGGTCCGCTCTTCGCGCTCAGAGACATCTCTCACGAGGACCAGCACGCAGTCCATACCACCGATCACAGCTCGTTTGAGGCTTATTTCGGTCGGGAACTCACGTCCTGTCCGCGTCTTGCTTTCCCACTGGAACAGCTGAGGGCCTTCCTCAAGCGCTGCCCGGATGAGCTTCCGGGCCTTGGTCTGGGCATTGTCAATCCGGTTGCCGGTCAGGTCCCGCGGGGTGAGTTTGGCCATCTCTTCGCGGGAATATCTGAAGAGGTCGCAGGCAGCCGAGTTGGCTGTGACAATAGCGCCTGTGTCGGAGGCGTGCACGAGGACCGGTTCGCACAGGGCATCCAGCACGCGCAGGGCGTCGTCAGAAAGGAACGCCGCGACTGGCTCAGGGACGCTTTCCATCGTGTTTCTCCGCAGCGTGACCCCTCACGTCGGTTGGCACCCGAGAGTCTTGGGCGCGGCACGACTTCACGCTTCGTTGGGGCTCGAGAGGATAGGCACAGATTCCCTGGACTGGCCCCGCCCCTTCCTCGGTCCCTCTCCGGGGGAACGCGTCCATGGTTCCACTTCTTCATTGGGAAGATAACCAGCGGCGCGCTGGCGGTCAAGCCTTCTTCGAGGAGGGGCGCTCTTTGCCCTTCCCGTGTTGAGACGCCTTGTTGACCGGATCGTCAGGGGATGTAGGTTGATGCCTTCCGTGCGACAGAGAGCGACAACGGGCGGGCGTTTCGCCCCACAAGCAAGAGGAACCGGATGATGAGTCGACTCCACAAGTGTCTGTTGACCTGCGCGTGGTCTGTTTTGCTCACCATCCCGGCTGTGGAGGCTCTGGCCTTGGTGGAGAGCGGAGTCAGTGCGCACGTGATCTATGTGGCGAAAGGCGCTCCGGCGAGCGTCCACTCGGCGGCGCAGGATCTCAAACACTACCTTCTACGCGTGGCAGGAGCCGACGTGGCCGTTGTTCATGAGCCTGCTCAGCACATGATCGCGCTGGGCGATACATCGGTCGCGCGACAGGCCGGCATTCGGGCCGAGGCGTTGCCGTGGGAAGCGTACCGCATTGTTACCCGTGGATCTCAACTCTTCATCGTGGGGCGGGACACGGGCAAAGACGAGCGTACGCCCGGTGGAGGCGTCAGCAACGGGACACGCAACGGTGTCGCGACCTTCGTGGAACAGTTTCTTGGCGTGCGCTGGCTGATGCCGGGTAAGCATGGCGATTACGTCCCCAAGAGCCCTACTGTGACGCTGCCCGATATCGACATGAGCGATGCACCGTTTTTCCGGAACCGCAGGCTTCCTTATACCCAGGAGCGCCGTCGTGAAGTCAAGCGGTGGTGGGCTCGGCAGAAGCTCGGCGTAGAGTTGGCGTTGAGCCACGGACACAACTGGAAGCGGATCCCGACGTCCGCCTTCGATGAGCACCCGGACTGGTTCGCGGAGAAAGGCGGGCGCCGCGTTCCGCCGAGGGGAGAGTACAAGCTGTGTATGACAAACGAGGGCATGATTGCTGCCTTCGCCGAAGCGGCAGTGCGCCATTTCGATGCTCATCCTGTGAGCAGCACGTTCTCTCTTTCACCATCTGACGGCGGCGGCTGGTGTGACTGCGGGCCGTGCAGGAACATGTACGAAGATGACCCTCACGGGAAGCTCTCGGTCACCCCCGCAGTGATCCACTTCTACAATGAGGTGGCTAGACGTGTCGCCCCGCAGCACCCCGATCGCATGCTGGCCGGGTATGTCTACGCGACCTATGTCTACCCGCCCAGGAACCCGATCAAGCTGCACCCTAACGTGTTCCTCGTCTGGGCTCCGAGTTTCGACTACGGCTTTACCCTGTTTCGTCCCGCTCTTCAGAAGCAGTGGGACGAGTTGGCGCCGCAATGGACCAAGGTCACCGAGAATATTGCCTACTACGACCTCCCGAACTGTGTGAGCAACAGTGCGGGAGCCCCGAATCCGCCTGCCCTCAAAATTCTCAAATTCCTTTACCCCCGTCTCAAGAAGCACGGAATGAAGGGGGTCTACATCTACGGGAATGCGGCCTGGGGACACAGCGCGCCAATGAACTACATCATGGCCAAGTTGGCCTGGGACCCCGAGGCTGACGTCGATGCGCTGTTCGAGGAGTTTTTCGACAAGGCTTATGGTCTGGGCGCGGGGGAAATGAAGCGCTTCTACCACCTTCTGGATGCTGAGACAGAGCGTCATTTTATCGAGTTCGAGAGAGAAACGTACACGCTGTCGAATGACCGTCTGAAGGGCGTCTATGCGGCCAACTTCCCTGAACTGGAACGCCTTTACCGATTGGCTGACAGCAAGATCTCTGATCCTGATGCCAAGGCGCGTCTGGCCATGCTCGGAATGAACTTGACGTCCCTTCACTGGAATCTGCGCCAGTTCAACTATCTGGAAAGCCCGGAGGCATCGAGCTTCTACATGGAAGATGGGGCGTTCATGGCCTACGCTCAGGAGCATTCGGGCTCACTTGCTCTGGCGTCGACAAGGCGTCGCCACAAGGCGGCGTTGCCTGACGGTGAGCTTGTTCTCGGCAGTCCCGGGAGTGTCCCAAATGGTGAGGAGAGCCGACCATTTCTTCTGCGCGGCAAGCAGATGCTCGTCGTGCGGCCGACCGCGGGCCAGACTGCGGTCCTCCGTTTCCGGACACGGCGCAGCTATGGTTCCCTGCTGTGGTATCATGTCTATGGTCCGGACGGCAAGGAACTGTCACGCGGAACGTTGAACTCGCGGAAGCCAGCACCCATTCCTGCCGGTGACGCGCCGTACGTGTTTGTCGAGATCAGGGCCGGGTCGGCGTTCTACGAAGTCGAGGTGACTGGCGCGGCCTGGTCAGCCGATGCCCGGGTGACTGACAAGGGCTTGCACCTGATCCAGCAGGTCACGCCTCTCTACTTTGACGTCCCCGCGGATGTCCCATCGTTCCGACTCTGGCTCGCTGCCGGTGCTCCGGGAGAGACTGCGGCTGCGACACTGTTCAGCCCGAAGGGGCGGGCGGCCGCCGAATTCGATTGCACGCAGATGGAGGTGGATCAGCAGCGGATCAGTGTTTCGCCTGGCGAGGCCGGGATCTGGAAGTTGGTGCCGCGGGAAGCAGCGACCGGTGTTTTGGACGACGTGTGGGTCAAACCGGGCAAGGAACTCTCCGGCTTTCTCTCGTTCTCGCCTGAACAGGTACTCACGGTCAGACCGGCAGAGAAATGATGGGGATGTGACCGAGCCGCGGACCCCGTAAGCGGTCCCCTCCCGCTGGTCAGGGCTCGGGCGGACAGGGCTGCCTGAACCGAGCCGCGGACACCGTGAGCGGTTTCCTCCCGCTGGTCAGGGCTCGGATGGACAGGAGGGGTGCCTGAACCGAGCCGCGCACATCGTGAGCGGTTTCCTCCCGCTGGTCAGGGCTCGGTATAGGCCGGGCCTGCCGTCAGAACTGACCGAGGTAGTCGTAGCTGGCTTTGAGGCAGTCGAAGGGATCGCGGCGGCAGGTGTCCTGCTCGATGGCAATCCACTCCACGCCGGCTTCATCGCAGGCCGGGAGAATGTACGGCCAGTCCATGTTACCTTCGCCGATGGGGGACATCACCGGACCTTCGGCGATCACTTCTTTGTCCTTGATGTGAATTACGGGGGCGCGGCCGTTGCAGCGCTCCAAAACGCGGACGCAGTTGACTCCGGCGTGCTCGACCCAGTAGAGGTCCAGTTCCATCATCAGGTCGGGGGCACCCTCGTCGATGAGGACGTCTTCCAGCCACACACCATCGAATGCCTGGAACTCACGGGCATGGTTGTGGTGCCCAAAGCGGATGCCTGCTGCCTTCAGCTTGGCGATGACCGGTCCTGCGTCTCCCAGGAAACGGCGGTAGCCTTCGAGTGTGTGTCCGTATTCCTTTGGGATCCCGCCAATAGCCGCGAAGTCGCACGCCAATGTCTGGTGAAAGGCGATTTCTTTCTCGGTGTCGTTCATGAGTGCGTCCCAGGGACGATGCGTGGCAATGCACCGGATGCCGGTGTCGTCGAGCATCTGCTTGCCTTGCTCAACCGAGACTTCCGGATCATCACCATTCATGCAGCCAACCGCCGACAACTGGACGGCTTTGTAGCCCATGTTGCTACATTTTTCGAGTGAATTTGCGAAATCCGCAGCAGTCTTGGTGAAATCTCTGACGGTGTACATCTGGACGGCAACTTGAGCGTTCACGGGTCTTCCTTTCGGAGTTCCAGCGGGATCACGCCTCCGAGCATGTCCCACGCAGTTTCTGAGCGTTGTCACAGCCCCAAAAGATAGCCCCGGGACGAGCAAAGGGTAGTGACATTCGGCTGATTCTCGTCGAGTTGGCATGATAGCGGCCCGGCCCCGATATTGGGCTCATGTGCAAACGAGACTGACCAAGTGGCATCGGGCGCGAATAGCGAGCCCACCCCCGGGCCAGTCTTCGATGAGGCTTCGTCCGGGAGGGCAAAAGGCGATGCCGAGCATCGTCGTTGGCGGCCCGGGCGGAGAATCGCGAAGAATGGTCCGCCCGTAAGGGTTGCCAGGAAACAGAAAGCCTCATTCGCTGGATGATGAACGCCGAGCCAAGAAACAGCGCCCGGCCTGCGGCTTGCCGATCCCTGGCGCGGGAGCATTCGGGCCACCTCGGTACGTACGTCTGTACGCACCAAGGTCCCCGAAACGCTTCCACATCCAGGCATCAGCAAGGGGTGGGCCCGCTATTCGCGCCCGCCGCCACTAGGAAAGGCAACACAGATGTCCCAACAGCTCTGGGCGACTATTCGGGAACTGCGGCGCCTGGCGGACGAATCGCTGAGCGTCCGTGAGCGAGAGTGTCCTGCGCTGCGGTGTGCCCGGCAGTTCGCCCACGTGGTAGAGGCCCTGCCGATTGTGCTTGACCCACATGCCCGTTTTGCCGGGAGCATCGATCTGGCCGCCTTGCCGGAACTCCCTCTTCAGTCCTCCGCGGATTCCTCCTCCGGTCCGGCTACTCCTGAGCAGATCATGCGGACATTGTTCCATTGTTTTGGAGGCTATTCGCCTGCTCACACCTGTGTTGATTACGCGCGTGTTCTCGGCGAAGGATTGGCGGGGATTATCTGCTCGGTCCAGGAACGTCAGAACCACGTCTCCGGTTCCGAGCGGGACACGTTGACAGCGATGGGGATCGCGTTGGAGGCAGGCTGTCGCTGGGGGGAGCGGTTTGCGGAATTGGCCCGTGAGCTGTCTCAGGAGGCAGGTGATGAGGACGCTTGCCGTGGACTCCGTGAGGTCGCAGAGGCCTGTTCCCTCGTTCCCCGGGCTCCCGCCACAACGTTCCGTGAAGCTCTCCAGTCGATCTGGCTCATCCATGTCCTGGTCGGACTCTCCGAAGACAGCTCTTCGTCGCTGAGTCTCGGGCGACTGGATCAGTACCTTTTCCCGTTCTACACAAGAGATCTCTCGGACGGTGTTTCGGCCGCGGATTTGAGGTCGCAGATGTGCGCGTTTTTCCGGCAACTGAACACGTTTGGCGATGCGGCCTGTGCGGTGAATATCGGGGGACTGGATGCCAAAGGGCGTGACCAACACAACGCGCTTTCGGAACTGATCGTCTCCGTTGTCACCGAGCTTGGCCTGGCGTCGCCGATTCTGGCTATCCGAGTTCATGACGACGTGTCTGAGGAACGCTTTTCCGCATTTCTGGATCCTCGCCTGCTCTCGATAGGCCAACCGACGTTCTACGGAGAGCAGGCATGCCGGGCGGCCATGCGTGAACGTGCGATAGCTGATGGTGAGTGCCATGACTGGGCAGTGAACAGCTGCATGGGGTTGGTGGTTCCGGGGCGGGAGATCAGCAACATGTGGGGCGGCGTTGTGCCGGTATTGTTGTCGCTGGAATTGGCCATGAACGGCGGGGTTCCACTCATCCACGCCCTGCCGATCGAACTGGAGGTCGACGTGCCGGCCTCTTACTGCAGTTTCGACCACTTTTACGGTGCGTTCCGGGCCTGCCTGGTGGAGGTCGTCTCATTTGCGGCACTGCACTGCAAGGCGGCGACGGCATGGGCGGGATCCCAGCGACCCAACCCTTTCCTGTCAGGGCTGATCGGGGATTGCATTGGCCGAGCTCGTGACCGAGCCGATGGCGGAGCTCAGTACCACATTGCGATCATCGAGGCGTTTGGTCTAGTCAATGCGGCGGATGCTCTGTACGCGATTCGGGAACTGGTGTTCAAGCAGCAGCGCTGGACGCTGGCGGAGGTCGTGGATGCCCTGAAGGCCGACTTCGACGGGGCCGAGGACTTGCTTCAGGCAATCCGGGCGCTGCCGAAGTACGGCAACGGAAACACTGAAGTGGACACCGTTGCCTGTGACCTCTCTGCTCTGTTCGCTGAGATGGTCGCCTCCTACAGTGACACCGGCCTCACGTTCGCCCCCTCGTTCCACACGCTCAATGCACACGTCCACGCCGGATCGATTGCCGCGGCTTCCGCAGATGGACGCCGACAGGGCGACCCGTTGGCAAAGAACATCGGGGCGCGGCCTGAGAATCTATGCAACAGCCACACCGGATTGACGTTGTCCGCGTCGTCGATTGATCAGTCCCGTTTCTTTGGGGGACAGGCCCTCGACCTTTCGCTTGATCCCGCGATCGTGGGGACACCTGAGGGCAGGCGAAAGTTCCGTTCGCTCGTCGATACCTACTTCTCCCGCGGTGGCCTCCAGATTCAGGTGAACGGGCTTTCTCCCGCCCTGTTGAGGGCCGCGCGTGAGCATCCGGAGAAGCATGGTGGCCTGACTGTCCGAATCGGTGGGTACAGTGCCCGTTTTGTGTCCTTGTCCTCAGCCGTCCAGGACGAGATGATTGCCCGTTTTGAGAACGGTGTGTAGGCACCCGGTTTCTGGACGCGGCGCCGCAGGAAAGGTGAGTTGTATGGGGCGATCCAGGGTTTCCTTCGTGCTCACTGTTGCGGCATCCTGTTCCGTTCTGATGGGATACGCTCAGACACCTACGCCTTCCCCCCGTGCGGGGACTCCCGGTGGCCGGCGCATTCTCACCGGCTGGGGTGGCGGGAAGGCGGATGATGTTGTGCCGAAGGCGGCGGCGGTTGGCTTCAGGGAGTTGGTGGTGCACCACGAGAATGCGGGCAATTTTGCCCGCTTCATCGAACTCGGGAAGCAGCACGAAATCGACATCTATGCCTGGCTGTACCTTGGCGATCTCCCCGCCTGGAAGAAGGCGTTCCCCGAGCACCCCCCACCGGTCCAGGTCATGAACTCGGAGGAGAATGCGGCGCTTGAGCGCATCAAGGCAGACCAGAGCGTCGGGAAGTCGCAGTACCAGTTCGGCGGCGAACCGGTGGGGATAACGGAGGTGTTGCTGACTCCGCTCTTGTGTTTCCACGATCCGCGCGTGCTGGAAGCGTTCAAGAAACAGATCGGCGAGATGCTGAGTGTGCCGGGCGTGAAGGGAGTCGCTTTTGACTATATCGGCTACCAGAACTATCGGTGCTGCCGGTGCACGCAATCGCAGAACCGGTTGGCCACGTATCGGAGGCAACATGTTGAGCTAACCGAGGAACAGAGCTTGGCGCGGTTCTCGCTGGAGACGTTGGTGGCATTCAACAATCTCCTTTCGGCCCATGCGCGGACGGTCAAGCCGGATGCCAAGGTGATCACTCACGTCTACCCGGTGTATCTCCCTGAACCGCTGTACGGCAACCGTCTGGACCTCGATGTCTGCGGGCAGACCGCGGCGTGGTTCTTCGCTCCCTTCTGGTCGTTGGACAAAATCAGGGAATACGCCCGGACTATTTCGGGCGAGGGGAAGCGGTACCACCGCCGGCCCGACGGTGCTGCTCTGATCGGCTACTACAACTCGCCGGAGAAATACCCCGTCAAGTCTCGCGAGCGCCTGACTGCTGAGCTTCAGGCCATTCTTGACGGGGGCTGCCCACGTGTGCACGTGTGTTCGTTCAACCATGTCCTCAAATCGTCGGTCGCCGAGGAGGTCTTCCGGGCGTTCTTCGGCAGATCAGCGGAGCGCTGATAGCGGCGCTCGGGGACCATTTTCGGCAGACGGAGCCCGGCACGTCACTCGGCACTCGCCCGAGGAGCGTCGCGCCATGGGGCGGCTTCAGGGGAACGCCTTCTGCCGCGCCTCCGTGCTCTGCTCAGCCTGCCGCGGTTGCCCCATGGTTCATCCGACGATGGTAGTGTGGTGAATCTCCCCATTCGCCGAAGCCGATCGACTCCCCGATCAGTGTGATACGTCGATTGAGGCAGCCTTTGCACATGGACGAGTTCTCGTCTGTGCATGGTTTGTTGTCGTAGAGCTGATAGGCTGCACGGTACTTGGTGTCCGTGACGTTCGGCATGATGATGTTGGCCCCCGCCTGGAGTCCGGCCTCACGGCCCTGGTGGTCGAGAGCCTGAAGAGCCGTGGTGGCCGCGATGTTGACGTCCCGCAGAACGAGTCGCGTGACGGCGATCATCTTGAGCCCCATGAGCAACTGGTGTCGCTCGTCGAACGTCTCCACTTCGCTGGCCAAAGGCGTGTCCTGGTGGACGATGTAGGGCCCCATGCCGATCATATCGATGTCGTTGGCCAGGAAGAACAGGATGTCCTCGATCAGGTCGTCAACGGTCTGGGAAGGCAACCCGATCATGACACCCGTGCCGACCTGGTACCCGACCTTTCGCAGGTCCTCCAAGCAGGTCAGCCGCGCATCCAGACGATGGTCTTCAGGGTGGAGTTTGGCGTAGAGGATTGGGCTGGTCGTCTCGATGCGCAGCAGATACCGGTGGGCCCCGGCGGCGAACCAGCGCCTGTATGTCTCCCGTTCCTGTTCTCCCAGGGACAGAGTGATTCCGAGATCCCCGTTGGTGCGTTCCCTGATGCGCAGGAGCACGCTCTCGATCCGGTCAACAAAGGCTGCATCACACCGTTCGCCTGATTGCAGAACAATCGAGCCGTAGTCATTGCCGTGTGCCCACACCGCGGCATCGATGATCTCTTCCGGTTCCATGTCAAAGCGCCGGACGTCGCCATTGCTCTTGCGGATTCCGCAGTAATAGCAGTCTTTTCGACAGATGTTACTGAACTCGATGATTCCCCGGAAGAACGCCTTCGTTCCAACGTATTGGCGTTTCACTGCGTAGGCTGCGGCGAACAAGGCCTTCAGGTCGGCGTCGTCCGTGAGTTCCAGCAGGTAGCGCATATCTGAGACCGCGAGAACGCCGTCGGTTTCAGCTTTGGACAGGATGCTGTTCAGCATGTGTTGATGTCTCCTCTGCCGGGTCCTCTAAAAGAACAGATCGCGTTCCCCGTCACGGACGCGATCGAGGCGTTCGAGCAGGTGCCCTTTGAGGCTTTCGGAGTCCGGCATGGCCTTGATCTCGGCTGTCATTCGCCGGTGACCGGCGACAACCGTCTCGGGGCTGGCATAGTCCTGCAAGTACTCCAGGAAGGTCAGCATCGCATTGGGGGTGCAGTAGCGCTTGACGAAGCCCGGAACGGCGAACTCCATGAAGTGTTCGCCAGTGCGTCCGACGCGGTAGCACCCGGTGCAGAATGAGGGCAGAAAACCTGCGTCGCAGAGCTCGCGGATGGCCTGGTCCAGAGAACGTTGATCGCCAAGCACGAATTGGCTCTTCTTGTGCGCTTCCGCGTCCTGGGAGTAGGACCCGATGCCGATGCTTGAGCCGGCGTCGATCTGGGAAACGCCAAAGGCGAGGGCTTCGTTGCGGAGTGCGACCGGTTCTCTGCATGTCAGGATCATGCCGGTGTAGGGAACGGCCAGCCGGATGATGGCGATCAGCTTCTTGAAGTCGGCATCAGAGACTTGGTTGGGCGGCCTGTCGGCGAATGCCGTGCCGAGGGCAGGCTCGATGCGTGGGAAAGAAATCGTGTGCGGCCCGACGTTGAAGCGGTCCTCCAGGTGAATGGTGTGGTAGAGCAGAGACATGACCTCGAAGCGCCAGTCGGCCAGGCCGAGGAGTGCCCCGATCCCAACATCGTCGATCCCCGCCTCCATGGCCCGGGTGAGCCCGAAAAGCCGCCAGAGGTAGTTGCTCTTCAGACCACGGGGGTGCACCTGTTCGTAGGTCTCGCGATGGTAGCTCTCCTGGAAAATCTGGTAGGTGCCGATCCCCGACTCCTTGACCGTCCGGTATCCGGCGTGGTCGAGCGGAGCCGCATTGATGTTCACCCGACGGATTTCGCCGTTGCCATCCTTGACGCCGTAAACGAGACGTACGGTGTCGGCGATGAACTCGGGAGTGTAGCTGGGGTGTTCGCCGTAGACCATGATCAGGCGCTTGTGGCCCTTGCGGACCAGGGCGATGATCTCGTCATGAAGCTCACCGTCCGCTAGCGTTTTCCGGACAACTTTGGGATTAGATGAGCGGAATGCGCAGTACTGGCAATCGTTGACACACGAGTTGCCCACATAGAGGGGAGCGAACAGCACGATCCGGTTGCCGTAGATGCGTTCCTTGAGTGCCCGCGCCCCGGCAAAGATCTCCTCCAGAAGTTCGGGTTCCTGGGTGTTGATCAACACGGCCATTTCTTCGGGATCCAGCCGGCTTTTTGCCAGTGACTTGGCGATGATGTCCTGGACCTGGCTGCGGTCAGGACTGCCGGTTTCCTCAAGATGACGCCAGATTTCGCCGTCGGGAATGAACGAGGTTAGCCCCTCGGTGTCGATGGTTGGCAGGTAACGCGTGCGTTCCGTGCTTGCCGGGGGAGGCGGAGCCAGGGCTTCCATGGTCATGCTCGGGATTTCCTTTGCTTCTGTTGTTCTCGGTTGAAGGCGTCTAAGGCGGCAGGGAATGGGGCGAGTGCCCGTTTCAACACTCCCTGCACCAGGGAAATGCATATGCCGTAGTTGGTGATAGGAACGCCGGCTCGTCTGGCCAGCTGAATGCGCGAGAGCATCTCGCGGCGATTGGTCATACAGGCGCCGCAGTGAATGATGAGCCGGTAGTCGCCCACGTTCTCCGGGAAATCGCGTCCGGCGTAGGTGTCTACCTGCAGCTCCATGCCCACGTACTGGCGCAGCCAGCGCGGGATCTTGACTCGCCCGATGTCGTCTTCGGCGGCATGGTGAGAGCAGGACTCGGCGATGAGAATGCGGTCCCCCGCCCGGAGGCCATCGATGGCGGCCGCTCCTCGGGCCATCTCCTGTAAGTCTCCCTTGAGTCGCGAGAAGAGGATTGAGAAGGTGGTGCACTTCACGTCGGGCGGGGTGTCTGCGACCATCTTCATCACAACCTGGGAATCGCAGACGGCCAGATCCGGTGGCGTCCGCAGATTGGCCAGCATGTGGGCGTATTCGCGCTCCTTGACGACCAGGGCCGCCGCATCGTTGTCCAGGGCATCACGGATGCTCATGACTTGCGGCAGGATGAGGCGCCCTTTGGGAGCCTGCAGGTCGATGGGGACAACCATCGCGACCAGCCCTCCCGGGCGGAGCAGATCGCCGATCAAGGGAGGAGGTCTGATGAAGTCTTCCGGGCAACAGGCGATCAGCGCACGCTTGAACTCGGAGAGTGTGTCCTCGCGGCGTTCCAGGTCAGTGCTGCTGCAGGTCAGGATCTGGTCAACGCCGGTGGCGCGAACGGCCTCGATGAACTCTTCACTCGGAGGCGCCTGATCTGCCTTGTTGATGATGGCAATGACGGGACTCTTGCGTTCCTGAGCTTGACGGATGATGTCATGCTCAACCCCATCCCAGCGCTGTGTTTCGCACACAATCGCCACCACGTCGGCCCGGTCGAACACAGCACGCGAGGCCCGAATGCGCTCGGACCCGAGGGCACCCGTGTCATCAAGCCCGGCGGTGTCCAGCAGGACGATTGGCCCAAGCGGGAGCAACTCCATCACCTTCTCCACCACGTCGGTCGTTGTGCCCGGTACAGGTGACGTGATGGCGGCGGCCTGGTTGGCGACCAGATTCAGAAAGCTCGACTTGCCGACGTTCGTACGACCGAACAGGCCGATCTGGAGTCTAAGAGATTTGGGCGTCTTCTGCATGGATCAGTCTCGGTATCCCAGGGACGTGAGAGCTTGCGGATTCAGGTGCCGGTCAACGGTCTCGGCTCCCAGCTCTTCGACGAGGAATTCACGAAGATCGGGCTGATCGGTGACGGCGAATGCCTTCAGAAGCTCAGAGACGCGATCATACCCGAGTTCAGGGAGCAGGGCTGTGGCCAAGGTTGGGCAGGCAACGAGGCGAGCCATACACCGCGCGGGGTCGGCTTCGATGCCGTCAACGTGCTCGGCCAGCATTGTGCCCACCTTGCCCAGCATGCTGAGTGACTCGAGCAACGCATGCGCAAGCAATGGGAGAAATTCGTTGATCTGGAGGCTGCCGCGGCTCGCGCACTCTGAAACGATTCCGTTGTTGGCCTTTGCCTTGATTGCCGTCTGCATCGCGCACTCGAGGATGACAGGGTTCACCTTGCCGGGCATGATCGAGGAGCCGGCCTGGACGGCGGGGAGCCGGATTTCGCCCGCAGCGTGCAACAGGCGCAGGTCACCGCAGATCTTCAGCAGATTCGTGGCGAAAGCGTTGACCGTGCCCGATACCTCAACGAAGGCATCGGCGTTGGCCGTCTGGTCAACCGTGTTTTCTCCGCGGCTGAGACCCAGCCCAGTGACGTCACGCAGCTTTTCGATCACGAGGAAGATGTAACTGCGCGGTGCTGTCAGTCCTGTCCCGACCGCTGTTCCTCCCAGGTTGACAAGCCGGAGGCGCTCTTCGCATTTGAAGGCCCGCCAGCGGTCCCTGGAGAACGCTTCCGCGAACGCCCCGAACTCCACACCCAGGGTGATGGGTACAGCGGGTTGCAGCTCGGTGCGTCCCATCTTGACGATCTCCGCAAACGCCTTCTCCCGGCGCTGGCAGCTGTCCTGGAGTCCGGCAATCCGGGTGCTGAGTTCACGGACCAGGGAGATGGCGGCAATTTTCACTGCAGTGGGGAAAACGTCGTTGGTGGACTGGTGTAGGTTGACGTGTTCGAGCGGGTGGATGGCGTCGTAGGAGCCGGGAGGGAGGCCCCGGATAGCGAGGGCCCGGTTTGCGACGACCTCGTTCACGTTCATGTTCGTGGACGTTCCGGCCCCGCCCTGGAGCGCGTCGAGGATGAACGCGTCGCTGAGCTTCCCGTCGATGACATCATCGCATGCCTGAGTGATTGGTCCGGCAGTTTCGTCAGGCAGGTATCCCAGCTCGTGGTTGGCCTGGCACGCTGCCTTCTTGACCATGGCCATGGCGCACACCAAATCGTGCGATGTCCGCAGATCTGTGACCTGGAAATTCATCTGGGCTCGGGCTGTGTGCACGCCCCACAAGCAATCTGTCGAGAGGCGGTGTTCGCCAAGGAGATCGGTTTCCGTTCGCCAGTCCATGCAGCCGTTCCAGTGGGGCAGGGAGAGGGAGCATGGGGGGAGGAGAGGAGGGCGTAGAGCACCCGTATCCCGCACGGCATCGGGAAGGCAACAAAAAAAACCGCCTCTACCGATTGCGGCGGGGGCGGTTACCTCAGCACGTGCGACTGAACAGCGCAACATGCATCGTATCCTCGTCTAACCCCTAGGCTCAGGATCCTGTGTCCCTTACCGCAGATGTTATCGATGAACTCGATTGTCAGTACGTGCTCCCCCCTCTTTCCGGTCGGTGCCAGCCGATGACGGGTCAAGTCAGGAGCAATTCCTGTTTAACATAGCCTCGGGCTGAGTAGGCGCAACCTGACCGCGGACAGGTTCTCAGGTCAGGGCGGAGATGGCCAGGTCGGCGGCGGAGAGGACTCCGATGATCCACATGACCGGGTTGATCCTGCGGGCCTTGCCGCTGGCTACAGCAATAACGATGTAGGAGAGAAACCCAAACTGAAGGCCCGTGCTGATGCTATAGGCGAGAGGCATCATGACGATGGTCAGGAAGGCGGGGACGGCGACCTCGAAGTCGGTGAAGTCGATCTCGGTGATACTCTTGAACATGTAGACCCCGACGATGATCAGGGCCGGCGCTGTCGCAAAGGCGGGCACGACGCCGATGATGGGGGTGAACACGAGCGCGCCCAGGAAGAGCAGCGCTGTCACGACTGAGGCCAGCCCGGTGCGGGCCCCCGCGGCAATGCCGGAACCCGACTCGATGTAGGTGGTCGTTGTGCTCGTCCCCAGGACGGCACCGACGGCCGTGGCGATGGCATCGGCTCCGAGCATTTGTTTCACGCCGCGAATCGTGCCGTCTTCACGCACGATCCGGGCCTCGTACGAGCAGGCGACGATGGTGCCGATGGAGTCGAAAAGATCGATGAACATGAAGGAGAAAATCGTGCCGCACAGGCTCCACTTGAGGGCTCCCATGATATCCAGTTTCATGGCCAATGGAGCGATCGATGGCGGGGCACTGAGTATGGCATCCGGCATCTTCACTTCCCCGAAGAGTGCCCCAAGTAGTGTCGTTGCCAAGATTCCGATGAGGATCGAGCCGGGGATGCGGCGGACCTCGAGCGCCGCAATGAGCAGCAATCCAGTCAGGCCCAGAAACACCGGTTTGGAGAACGTCCCGAGGCCGATCAGGGTGGCCGGGTTGTCGACCACCAGGCCGAGGTTCTGGAGTCCGATGAAAGTGATGAACACGCCGATTCCCGCAGCAACGGCCAGGCGCAGCGAGAGAGGGATGGCGTTGACGATGCGTTCGCGGATGCCGCACAGCGTCAGGACCAGGAAGAACACTCCGGAGAGGAAGACGACGCCCAAGGCGGTTTCCCAGGACACCTTGTTGCCCAGGACGAGCGTGTAGGCAAAGAAGGCATTCAATCCCATTCCGGGAGCCATCGCAAACGGGACATTGACCCACAGACCGACGAGAAGCGTCCCGAAACAGGATGCCAGAGCGGTTACCGTGATGAGTGCGCCCTTGTCCATTCCCGTGGCACTGAGGATGCTCGGATTGACGAAGAGAATGTAGGCCATCGTGAGAAAGGTCGTGATTCCCCCCACGACTTCGCGTTGGATCGTCGTCTTGTTCGCATCAAGCTTGAAGAAACGTGCGAGTGCTGACGGCATATGCATACCTCCTCTGTGTGGTCAGTAATCCAGCCTGGCCTTCGCCAGTTGTTCTATCGCTCATATCCGAGGTCGTGACTTCGGGGGCCAGGCACGTCGCCGTCCGGAGGCCGCCTCCCACACTGAAGCGGGTGCCCTCCAAGGTGGGAGGCGGCCTCCGGACGGCGACTGATTCGCGCTCAAACGGGGCGAAGTTGCACACGAGACGACACGCTGCAGCGTGAACAGCGTACAAGAACAGGATTCGTTGCGCGGCTCTGCCGGACATCCGCTCCCGTAAGTCGCGGCTCTGTCGGAGAAACTGCTCTCGTTAGCCGCGTTTTTCCGGATACATCGCCAGCACGGTGTCTTCGTTGACCGGGCGGATGACACCGCGCTCGGTGATCAGTGCTGTCACCAGGCGCGGCGGCGTTACGTCGAAGGCAAAGTTCGCGGCCGGGCTACCCGGTGGCGTCAGCAGCACGTCGGCGATGTTCCCAGTTGCGTCCTTGCCCCGGGCATACTTGACCTCTTCGTTGCCGCGCTGCTCAATCGGGATCTCGTTGACGCCGTCGCGCATGGTCCAGTCGAAGGTTGAGGACGGCAGAGCAACGCAAAATGGCACACCATTGTCGGCTGCGGCGAGGGCCTTCAGGTAGGTCCCGATCTTGTTGGCTGCATAGCCCGTGTAGGTCACCCGGTCAGCGCCCGTGATCACCAAATCGACCTGTCCATGCTGCATCAGATGGCCACCTACATTGTCCGCGATGATGGTGTGCGGGACGCCGTGTTGCCCCAGCTCCCAGGCAGTCAGCCGGGCGCCTTGGTTCCGGGGGCGTGTCTCATCGACCCAGACATGGACATCGATGCCGGCATCGAAGGCGGCGTAGATGGGGGCTGTGGCGGATCCGTAATCCACGAAGGCGAGCCAACCGGCGTTGCAGTGCGTCAGAATGTTAACGGTTTCGCCGCCCTTGCGTTCGCTGATCTCGCGGATGAACTCGAGCCCGTGCTGGCCCAGCCGCTTGCAGAACTCGGCGTCTTCGTCCGCGATCGTCGTTGCCGTATGGAAGGCGATGTCGCGCACTTCAGGGAGCGTCCCGGCTTCGAGGATGGCGTCGAGTTGGCGGTCCACGGCCCAGGCCAGGTTGACTGCAGTGGGGCGCGTGGCTTTGAGCTTGTCGCCCGCTTCCCGCAGGAAGGGCTCCGGTTCCTCGACGTCACACTGGCGTGTGGCGATGTACATGCCCCAACCTGCCGTGGCGCCGATCAGGCCGGCTCCCCGCACATGCATGTCCTTGATGGCCACAGCCACCTCATCCACAGTTCGGAGCTGCTCTACCACGAATTCATGGGGCAGGTGCCGCTGATCGATGATCTCGATCGCATCCGAATCTGTATCACTCGGCCAGATTGTCCGGTAGTGTTTGCCGTCTACGTTCACGCGTCTACTCCCCCTCGAACTCGATCAGGTTGAAGGCGGCGTACCCGGCATCGGTGAGCTTCTTCTTGCCTGCTAAGTCGGGCAGATCGACGACAAAGGCACACTCGTGCACTGTTCCGCCGAGCTTCTCGACCAGTTGGCAGGCGGCCAGCGCCGTTCCGCCGGTGGCGATAAGATCATCGATTACCAGCACGTTCAGTCCTGGGGTGATGGCGTCGCTGTGGACCTCGATGGCGTCCGTCGAGTATTCGGTCGTGTACTCCACCTTCTCGGTCTTGCCGGGAAGCTTGCCGGGTTTGCGGAGCATGATGAAGCCGATTCCCAATTCGTGCGCCAGCGTGCTGCCGACCACGAAGCCGCGGCTCTCCATGCCGGCCACAGCATCGAGACCGGAGTCCTTGTAGCGTTCGACCAGCGCCTTGGTCACCAGGCGCAGCCCATTGGGATTTTTGATGAGCGTGGTGATGTCCCGGAACATGACGCCTTCAATGGGGAAGTGCGGGATGGTCCGAATCATGCCTTTGATCTCGTCTTGCAGAGCGGCGTCACCGGCGCCCGGTTCAGCGGCGGCAGCGATTTTCGGGATGGTGGTCAGCAGCAGGTTCTTGACATTCTCCGCGTTCCGGCCGAAGATCTCGAGGATCTGCTCCCAAGTCACCGGTTCCTCATCCTCTTTCCAGCAGTCGTAGTCTGTGCTCATTGCGACGGCTGCGTAGGGGATACCGGCCTCGTTGGCGAGGATGGCTTCCGGAGCAATGGACATGTTGATGATGTCGGCGCCCCAGCTGCGGAACATGTGCGACTCCGCCCGGGTGGAGAAACGTGGTCCCTCAATCGTGACCACCGTGCCTTTGTTGTGGGCTTTGACTCCCAACTCCGCGGCAGAGCTGAGAAGCATGCCCCGCAACGACTCGTCGAATGGGTCTGCCATGGGAGTGTGGACGGGACCCGAAGCGAACTCCTCGTGGAACGTGATCGTCCGATGGCGGGTGAAGTCAATGAACTGATCAATGATCACCAGATCACCGCGCTCGATTTCCTCGCGCAATGAGCCAACCGCCGTCGTCGCCAGAATGTGTGTACAGCCGGCAGCCCGCAGTGCATCGATATTGGCTCGGTAGGGGACTTCGGTCGGGGGCAGGGCATGCGTCTTGCCGTGGCGCGCCAGGATGGCGACATCCACGCCCGCAATTTTGCCCACGGTCAGTGGAGAACTGGGACTGCCATACGGTGTCTCGATATCCAGTTCGGTGGGGTTCTCGATGATCTGGGGATCGTCCAGACCGGATCCGCCGATGATGCCGATTTTGATCATGACAAACTGTCCTTACGCTTGGACGAGATTATTCCTGGCCAACGCACGTGCGCGCGGACACAGGGCCTTTGAGCGACCCATCGCGCGACAGCCCCTCAGTGGCCTTCTTGTGACAAGAATGAACGTAGCGACTCGGAGCTCGAGGTCAAGGTTGTAGGCGGACTCAATGCGGCGGAAACAACGGGGTGTTGATCAGGGGGCCGGCTCGACAGTAAGCTCGACATTGTCCCAAAAGGTCTCAGAGCCTGTCGCTTCCTGCTGGTAGTCGTAGTTCTCAATGACGAGGTGTATCCAAGCGTTCTCCGGCCAGCCCGGAGTCGGGATGTCATGGGCAATGCGCGTGCGAACGGGGGCCTGTCCCGACAGGTGACGGGTGATGAAGGCATCGTAGACTCCCTCGATGCGTCCGTTCTCGTTCCCTGCGTTCCATCGCACCGCAATCTCCAAGGTCCACCAGACGCCGTAACCCGCCTTCATTCCTGTGTCGACCCAACGACCGCGCCATTCATTGCCGCCGGTGCAGGACCAGACCTGGAACGTCCCGTTCGCCTGGGCCCAGATGCAGGGCTTGAAGCCAGGCCAGCCCATGGGGCTCAGCATCAGACGTCCTGCCTGATTGGGATCAGCGCGGTACAAATCCGCTCGCAGGATCATTGAGCAACCTGGTGTCAGCCTCGCCGTGCGCGGGTCGGTCTCGCCGCGCAGCACTTGCTTCTCGCCTTGGACTCGGGTCAGCTTCAGGGCGTTGCCGGAGCGTGTCACTTTCGACTGGACGAGCTGTCTTTCGAACGCGCCCTCTTCGACCGTCCAGGAATCGCCGATCTCCGGGATGGCCCCACCAAGCGATGAACCGTCGGCGTGCCGGTCAAAGCTGTCCCGGAAGGCCGTGCCGGCAAGGAGGCACGCGGGGGCCAGGCACAGCGAGAGCGTGAGTCCTGCGACGATGTGTGGCTTGCCGGGGCGTCGTCGGTGCTTCATGGGAGCTCCAGGAAAGGCCCTTCTGTCTGTTCCTCAAACGGGCGGTCGCCCTCAAGTTCTACACTGATGACGTGCACGTTCTGAACCTGATCAGGCGGAATGGCGATCTCCACGATCGTGCCCGGCCCCCGGATGATCTGGTACCCGTCAGTGGGCGACGGTGTGAGTAATCTGCCGTCCAGGCGCACGTCCCGGACCTCGGGATGTCGGTATGGGAACAGGCAACGGAGGTTGAGGCCGTTCTCCACAGGAGTGGCCGCTGTCGTGCGCGGCGAACCGTGCGGTCGAAATGTGTACCGCGAACCGCGCCAGTGACGCGCGAGCACGCCCCGCACAGGGTCGAGCGTGCCGGGCTCGAAACGGCCCGAGGTCTCCAGGTTCTCCAGTATATCAAACACGGCGACAGCGCTCGTGCCTGGATGGCTGCGTGGTCCGGCGGCGAACCACGTGTTCGCTTCGCCCGGTTCTGTCATCACGACTGCGACCAGTGCGTCCGGGTGCGGATCGATCGCATAGTTGACGACGATCTGCGCCTTCTTCTGCCAGAGCTCACACCGGCTGGCACGCTGCTCAGCGGCGTTCTTTCCCCAGGCTGCCACCATCACCGGTCCCGCCCCCCCCACGACGCGGGTGGGATAGCCTGTCGATCGCTCTCCTGCCCACGTAGCGTTGCCAATCCGGAAGAGCTCCTGCATCATGAGCAGGAGACTTTCACGGAAGGAGGCGATGACGGGGAGTCCGAGCGTGTGGTGTTGGCGGTAGGCGTAGTCGGTCGGCAACACTTTCCTGGAACCGAGGTAATAGTGGGCGTTTGCCCCGGGAAGCGGGATGGGGGATGGAACAAGCCCGTGCCCGAAGTGCGGATGCATGCTGTGGACTTGATAGCCTCCTCGGGCCGCAGCGCTACGGAGGCGGGAAGGGATCTCTGGCACATAACAACTGCTCAACGCGCTGCGCGCGCGCAACCCGATCGCTTCCATGACCATGGCTTCGCGATGCACGACGCGACTCGACAGGTCCACAAACACCTCAGGCTTCCACGTGTCGAGGAGCTTCTGAATGGAAGCCGACTCGATGTTGGTCGCTGGATCCCGCACGCCATCCCAGTTCCAGTGATCGTAGAGTGTCTCGGAGACCATTCCGCCGATGATCTGGTAGTAGGGCCTGGCTGAAGGCACAAAGATCACATGCTGGCGTCGCCGTGTTTCGATGGCCAATGGATCGCTCCCCAACAGCCAGCGTGCCGAGTGCAATACGAGGCTGGGCGCAACCGAGAACACAACCCGCATCCCGACGATGACGACCACTTGCTTTTCTGACTCGGGGACCGTCGAGTCGGTCACGTGCAAGGCGAGAATGTCGCAGGTCGGCGTGTCGGGCTTGAATGGGGGACGGCTCTTCCAGGATTGCCCGATCACCTCAATCCGGGCCTGATCCGGCTTCCGCTCAACCCACCCCTCCAGTAGCGCGCGCATTTTCGCCGGCGTCGCAAACAGCTTGGGCTCGTGGGTTGAGTCGTGGTACGAACCCGCCGACGCGATCGAGGAGAAAGCCGCGACCAGGAAGACGACGCCCATGCGACGGCACAACGTCTGGAAACGAGGAGAGCACAACACTGTCAGAAGGGCTTCCACAGACAACTCCTTTCCCACTTGTCGAAGGAAGATACCCCCACGGCAGCTCTGCCTCAACACAGAAGGTCGTGGTAAAGGAGATTGCCTATCACAGAAGCGTCCAGCCACGTTCAGGGGAGCGCCTGACATCGCCGTAGTCCGGCGTCAGCGTGCATGCTCTGCTATGGTGTCCTGCCGCCTCCCTGCTGCCGTCGTCCTTCCTCCTCGCCGCAGGCTCTCACAGCGTCGAAGAAGCTGTCCGCGTAATGGGTGGCCTTCTGCCTGACGTAGGCTGGCAGAAGAACGAAGGCAAATGGGTACGCGAGGAGGGCCACGAGCGTGGACGTCATGCACCACGAGACATGGGCCTCGGCCCACAGGTGAGTTCCCCAGCTACACGATCCACTGCGCTGTCTCAGCGATGATGGCTTCCTCCCGCTTCTTGGGGACGACGCCAAGTGTCTGGATCTCCTCGGCAGTGGCCCACAAGAGTTCACCACCACCTCGATTCCTCAACTTCCTCAGCTCACGACGCTGTGCTCCTGTCGGGATCAGTTCGAAGATCTCGGCGATGCGACACTCGAAACGTGCGCCGTTGTTGGCGTGTCGGGCCGGCTGAATACCGGTGTTGTGCTGGCGGACGTGCTGAACCTGGATATGGGGGAAGGCCGCGGCACTCAGGTGGCCAGGGGCGACCAACTCCTCATGGAACTCGCGCCACGGGGACGCCTCTCGTCCCTTCCCGGTCGCGTACCAGTTGAGAAACGGGATGACGCTCGTCGCGGGAACCTGGACGCGAAGATCGTCCCTGTTCAGCTCGTCGGGAGCGAACATGTTGTCTTCGCGAAGCCCCATGTCACGCAGTCTGCCAGCGGAATCACGTAGACGCTTCAGCACGCCCCCAACAGGCTGGAACTTGCTGAACTTCCGGTTTCTGACGAGCAGAAACGCGTCATCGATCTGTATCCGAACCATCGCCGAAATCGAGTACCGCACCAGGTCGCGGCGGTGCCAGAAGCTCCACAGGCCCTCACGCATGCGGCGCCACACACCGGGGAAAGACCTGCCGTCGACCGTTACCGGGAACAGATTCACCTTGATGTCGAACATCGCCTATGCCTTTCAGTGTTTCACTTCCGCGCCAGACCACACCCCCGTTGCCAGCCACGTCTCGTAGTAGAACAGCCAGAGCTGAGTCCAGGGGAGCAGCGTCTTTGACAGCCACATCCAGGGCTTCCACTCACCGTGTCCAAGACGGCTGTCGAATGTGCAAAGAGAACCGTCCTCATATCTGTGTGGTGGCGGCCGGCCTGCGCGGGACCGCAGCGCCGGTGCCAACACGTAGACGCATGGCCATCGCCCAAGCACATACCGCAGTTCGGCGTAATAGGTTGGGGAAAGCGGACAAGGCCGCACGTTCCCTTGCCAGACGAGGGACTCGGTGGTCTGCCTGCAGATGGCGGACCCGGGATAGTCACGGAGAAGACGATCCGCCTGCTTCGGGATTGGTATTGGCTTGCCTTCTGTCTGGGGTGACATCATCTCGTCCCGTATGATGTCGAGGGACGAACCGGTTCGCGTGGTTTGCCGACGATCATCGGTCCTGTTACAGCAGTGACTTCGAGTCGGTGCTGCTGGTGTGCGTCGCTGATCGCCTGACCTTCCGCGCGCAGGACAGCATTGGCCTCTCGCTGACCGAGCCTGTCGGCCAGGAACTCACCGATCTGGTCCAGGCCCCGCAACTCGAGCAATTCATCCAAGTCCTGACTGGCCTTCACGAGCCACGCTCTGAACGCCCCCAATCGCTCCGGGTGCTCCTGCCATTTTTCGGCGAAGTTCTCATTGGGGTTGGTGGGGTTCAGGACAACCGGAACGCCATCCGCAGAGAGGTCGACTTGGTGCGGCATCCCAGTCACGATGGCCCTGAGCGCGTCCAGGAGGTCGTCCTGTTGGCCGTAGGCCTTTGCCGCCAGTGTCGTTAGGACTATCGACGACGGGCGTAGTTTTGGTTGCCCCTGGAAGTGTTTGTCCCGATGCCGTTTTAGGATCTGAACGGACACCTGGAGCGGGGTCTTGATCTGCTGATCCGGGAGTTCCTCGACCGAGGCATTGAAGACCGATCTGTACTTCTGGCGAAACGGCACTTGCTGCTGATCGAACCACCGGGCGAACGGTCGGGGCGCCGACGGCACCCAGGACGCCAAATCCCTATCCGAGACGAGGATCCCGTCGTCGGCTCGGCTGATGTCGGGGACCGCCGGCATAATGTCCATATGGAAGTCCCCGGCATAGTTCAGTCGCCAGCATCGGTTCTTTTCTCGAATCATCCGGTTCGATCGGTACGTGCCGTTCTCCCGGAGTCTGTCGCCAACCATCTTCTTGATGTCGGATTGGTTCCCTGGCTGTGCTGCGATGTTGAGGCGACAGACGAAGTCCAGATCGAACTCATCGTGCCCCAAAGGACGGACCACCGTGCGCAGTTGGAAAGAGCCGTGCGGGTAGATTTCGGGCTCGTAGCGAGCCAGTGCCGACTCCGGTTTGCCCAGCCAATCCGCAACAGCTTTGTACTTGTTCTCCACGTCCTCACGCTTGCTCGGGGGCAAATCCAGCTCTCCCGCGATCCCCGCCAGCAACCGACCGAATCCTGCTCTGATCTCGTCCGTCATCATTTGCTCCCGTCGCTTGGCGACCGGTCTATCGCTTCCTCTGGCTCAGGGCGCTGCCGGCGGCGGATTTGCTGGCTTTGGAGGTGCGCCCGTCACGCAGGACACTCGACGCAGCTTTGGCCGCTTTCGGGCCGGTTGTCTTGCGCGGGGCTTTTGTCTGGCTGAGCGCGCTGCCCGACGCGGTCTTGCTCTTTGATCCTGTGTTGGTGCTGCGCAGCACACCGGACGACTTGTTCGCAACCCGCCTACTGGTGACTCGTGACTTGGCCATGACCTGTACTCCGTTCTCGCTGATTCTCGGACTCCATCTGACGACGAAGAACAAGAGCAATGGTCATGCCAAGGCGGAGAGTTGTCAGGAAAAAGGACACGCTTTCAGCTCGCCTATAGGAGGGGTCGAGCACTATATGCAGTGGTCCGCGAGTCACTATGGCCCGTATATAGTGCCATCGAGAGACAGAATGGCACTGTGTGATGGCGCAGCGAGACAATGGAATATGTTAAAACACAAAGGGGGATGTGCCATGAATGGTCGGCGGGGGAAGAGGGAGGCGGTGGTGGCGGAGAGCGGAGCGGCGGCATTGCGGGGAAGCGCCCTCGCTGACCACCTATGCCGTGACGCGAGAGTAGCAGGAAGATGGCACGCTCAGAAGAGTCAGTTCGAGACGACGAAGCTGTCCAATTGCCTGTGTGGGCCTGCGGGACGGGCAACGGGCTCCCCCTGACCGCGGTCTGTTCCATGGCTGCCGAAGGGCCTACGGAATCTGCCAATGGCGATCGGGCCCGAGGGCGGCATCCCTCAGAGCGTTCTCCGTATTCCTAACCAACCGATCCCGAAGATGGTACTTGAATGGGCAGTTGCGTGGCACGCCACCTTCGTCCAGCACTTGGAGGCCAGTATCAAGCTGACAGACTGCATCGCCGAACCGCGCATAGCGCCAATGCGCATCTCTGGCGAAATGGGAATCGTCGGGCCAGTAGGCATGACAGAGCGAGATGCCACCCTCAGTCAGGTCGCCGAATAGGTCGTTCAGCGCTGTTCGGATCTGGGCGCTGGTGAGGTCATCGACTTGAGCTGAGTAGATGGTAAGATTGACGCCTACGCCATCACGGTCCAGGGACTTAACGAACGTTCGCAAGCCTGAACGCGGATACCTACAGAGCTCCTTAATGGCATACCGGTCCACGACCACAATGGACTTCTCAGCGATCGAGAGTCGCTGGAAGTGTGCAGCCCAGACGGCGTCACAGGGCTCGTTCTTCGGGATCATGCGCTCGGCCTTCGCAACAATCGTGCTGGTGCAGTGAGACTGATCAACACTGTGGTATGGGCACGCCTCCATCGTTTCGTTTACCCAAAATGGGGTAGTCTCCCCAAACTCAAGCAGGTCGAGCATCTCATCATCGAGGACGGCCAGTTCCACGTTTCCGAGCTGCGCAAGATCTTCCTTCGCATCGACTGCACGGAACCCCCGCCAATCGCTCAATGCGTCAACCTGACGGTAGCGGCGTTCTTCGAATGCGGATTTCCACAGCTTCCGTGACGACTGGGGAAGCTCCTTGATCGCCTGAAGAAGGTCGTCCCTGTCACGTGCGTGCAGCATGAGGATGCCGTAGCGTAGCCACACGTGCAGGAAGCGCCGGTGGTTGCTGTCCTTTTGACGCGGGCGCACACCAGGTTGAGACAACGAATCAGGATCGACTGCGAATCGTGCAAGCACTCCTACTCCTCCCCCCCGAAGAGTTCGTCAAAACGTTCCTCGAAGAACCCCTCCGGCCATTCTGTGTCGAAGTCTCCCCCCGCGTTCACTTCGAGCCGTGTCAGTTCCACGCCGTGGTCTGTGGGGCGGACATAGACCACCGAGAGTTGGTCGGGGCTGAGTGTCCGCTCCTGGGCATCCTGCGACTCTCGCACACGACGGAGAAGGCGCAAAAGCAGGTGCTCGGAGTGCGTCTCGATGAGCATCATACGGTCAGAGTTGCTGACCGCCTCGATGAAGGCCTCGCCTAGAGCGACTTGAACCGCGGGATGAACGTGGAGTTCCGGCTGTTCGATGGCGAAGATGCGGCACGGGGATTCTGCCGTGCCTCGGTCCAGGGCGCCAACGGCAACCGGCAACACTTGAGAGACCCCGACGCCGATATCGGAGGGATCGACGTCAATGCCGTTTCTCTCGTCGTGGAGTTGGATGGCCGGCGTCCTCTTCCTGGACTCGAGAGGAGCAAGGACCAGCTGGCGGTACTCCGACTCGGTCATCTCCTCATACCGGGCTCCGAACATCCTCAGAGCAGCCATGACATCGCCATCGGCGTCGATGTGGATGCGATCCTCTCGCCGCAGGCTGTATCCGAGCCCCAGGACATCCTGCAGGTAATGGCTCGTTTTCTCAGCCAGGGCGGGGTCGCGGATCAAGGCATCCCAGGCTCCCAGGCCGTTCGCCCAGCGCGATTCGTCGGGGGTCTTTGGGGATCGGTGATTGCGCGGAGGAACGCTGCGGATCGGACCGGTGTAACGGATGCCCCGCAAGTCGCCCAACAGAACGGTCAACGGACCGGTCAGTGTCTGCCCTACGATGCTCCAAAAGAGGAACCGGGTTGCAGTGTCTTCGTCGTCGGGGCTGGAGCTCGATTCCTCGTACTCCCAGTCGAACGTTTCATCGACCAGGTATGGCTTCCCGTGCTCCGGGACCAACGACTGCTGTGCCGACAGGAACACAGGTTGACTGAATTGTCCGGGAACGTCCGACTCAACGTCATCCTCGAATAGCGACCAAAGCTTGTAGCGCTGGCTGCAAACGGGGGTGTCGGGCTCTTCCTCATCCAGCGCCAGCAGCAAAGGATGATCGAAGTCCATTGACACGATCTGGGGTACCATGCCGGGCGGTTGAGCGAGCCGAATGATCTCATGGCCATTGATCCCGACCCCGTACTCCGCAATGTAGGCTGCGTTTTCCTCTGCGTCCCAAGCGGTCACGACCTCGATCCAGGCGCTATCAAGTTCCCCGAGGCCGTTCAGGTCAACAGCTCTCCCAGAGGCAAGTCCCAAATCAAGGAGATGCTGGAGATCTTCCCTGGAGGCTTGCCTAAGCCATCCACGGCGAGACACCGAATCGTCACGCCTGCCGCCGGCGGTCTCGACCCCCTCGAACGGAATGCCGTCTGCATCGAGTGCGAAGGTCGCGCGGATGCGGATTCGGCGCTCCGTCTCGTTCCGATGGACCAACGCGTGGAATCCCCCCAGGTCGACGGTGTCGCCGCCGACCCGGGTCCGGTCCGGATCCGGTCGACGGTGTTCCAGTATCTCGCGCAGATAGTGCAGTGCCTGCAGGATGGTGGACTTACCCGCGCTGTTCTTGCCGAACAGCAGCGTGATCGGGCGCAGGGACACCGTCACGGGAGAGCCGATGCCTTTGAAGTTCTCGATGGTGATGGATGTGATCACAGTCGTGGAATCCTGCCGTAGTCTGGTTGGCGTCAGAGTTTCAGTTCCCGCTTCCCTTTGCGTTTCCGCTTGGCGGCGACGCAACTGGGTTGCTTGGGGAGTAGGTCGTGGATCCCTAATGGCACCCCCCTCTTCTCGTTACCGATCTTAGTGACACCCATACGTCGCCCGCTGTCCAAGTCGTTCTTGGTGAGCAAGTGAACCGAGATCTTGCTGTCGCTGGCGGACCTCGCCAGGGAACGGATCGCTGCGGGGTAGCGTTGGACCAAAGAAGCGAGGACTACGACTTCCGCGCCGCAGTCTCGTGCGGTCTCAATGAGGGCGGAGAACTGGTCTTGGATCTCGGCCCAACAACCGGGGCTCGGCTGCCCGGCGCCGGATAGACTCTTGCATTCCGCCATGACGAAATGGCCGTCGCACAGAGCCATGATGTCGATGTCCTGCTCTCTTCCATCTCTGACGACATGGCAGCCAGGAACCCACTGGAAGCCTCTCGATGTAAGATTGTGCAGGAAATCACCTGTCAGTGCCACCGGGACGAATCCGTCGTCCAGCGCTGCAGACACCATCGGATCGAGTCGGTACCCGACGTCGACAGAGTTGAGGACCGGGACGGAGCGACCACAGTCGCGGCAGAACACGGGCCTGGAGATGTCGATGGCCTCCATCCAACTCCGTCGACGGCAAGCGGGACACTTCGGTGTCAGGAAGACCTGGGACGCGATCCCCTTCTCGCACCAGTAGTCAAGCGCGTTTAGTGGTCTATCAGCGTTCGGATGCGAGATCCGGGCATATTCGCGGAAGCGCTCCTCCCAGACTCTCCCTCGGACCGGCTGGTCCTTGAACCAGCGGGTGGTTTCTGAGGCGTCGACAGGTGAACGCTTCGACTTCCCGAGTTTCGCCTTCGCCTTGATCTGTGCCTCAAGAAGGTCTCCATCCTTCAGGGCCACCAGCATGGCTCGGAAGGGCTCACGACAGGACAGTGCGGCCTGGTAGAGAGACCCGAAGCGATCGATCACCGACTCATAGAGTGGCCGCTTGTCGTCTTCCTTGGTCTTGAGGCCGCATGCTCGTATGTGTTCGCCAATCAGCTCTGCCCCAGTCGGGATGCAGAATCGGAGCTTCCTCTGTTTCTTCCCTGCCCGGACAGACACAAAATCCGTGCTGTATCGAGCACCATCGATGACGGCTTTGCCTGCCATGGGCGGACTCGGTGCATTGAGCACTTCATGCGCTGTCAGACGAAACGACGGCGGCATCCCCTCACCGGGGGCACGGCCAGTCTCCTCGTCCTTCACAAGGTCGACCATCCAGCTGTCTCGTGTCCTAAGGAAACTGACGAAGGCAGGTCTGGGGGCCGCCAGCTCATAGGTACGTCCCATTCGAGTGGCTGGGACACTCAGCGACTCCTCGCTGCACAGCACAACGGGCGGAGCCGTGCGTTGGCAATGGACATCAACGTGCTTGATGCCAGCTTTGGTCACCCGTGGGCGTAGCTTCCGAGCGAGCAAATCAGCCGTGTCCGCCAGGTCCGGTGTGGCAACCACTTCACAGTAGTTCGCTCTATCCGCGAACGTCTCAAGCCACGTGGCGATCTCGTCAATGTCTCCGCTCTCTGTGGCAGACGTCACCGGAAGTGGGAGGATCCGGCTCTCGGAGTTTGGCGGCTGCACCATTCGGCGGGCCCAGAACGTGGCAAGATCAGCTCCGCAGTTCGCGAGCAAACACACCGTGGGCGGCAACACGCTACGGAGAGGCCCGTACACATGCCCACTCAGGCCAGTGGAGGCAGAATCGAGAAGCGTCAGGCGATCTGGGGCCAGCAGATGCAGAGGCGGGGGACACGTTCCGCCGGTGTGCGTTGCGTACATCCCCTTGAGCTTTTCCACTACTCCCTTCCCACCACGGTCAGGGGCAAACCCGTAGGTTGCAGCTACGGCCACGCGTTGCAGATCGTCGCCCATGGGCTCGGCATGAAAAAAGCGCGACGTGGTCATCCCTGGGTTTTGTGAGAGGATGTGTCGGTTCACGGCATCGGCCGTGATGGGATCGGGTGACACGCCGCGGAACAGGGAATGGAGGGTGTCATGCCCGACCTGGTGGTAACGGAGCGGACGACAACGCTTCAGAGCGACGCGGCTCCAGAGACCATGCTCCACATCGATACCACAGACAAAATCGGGTGACAGGTCAGCCAGCCACTGCTTGCCGCATTCGATCTGCTCGGGCGTTTCTCCACACGGGATGATGGGACAGTACCTGCCTCCCCAGACCACTGTTAGTATGTGGATGCCTTTCAGCGCCTGTTCGACCGTCGCTTCCCACGGAATCAGAACGGCGAAGCGTTGGGGACGGATACGGACCTCCAGGCTTGTCTGTCGAGGTCCGTTCTGGTCGCACATCGCCTCAAGTGCCATGTCACAGCTCCCCGCGGAACGCGCGTTGGACGAGGCCCCCGAAGAGGTCATTTGCTGCTGAACTGATTGCTTGCAGGTCGCCCGATAGACCAACGGTCTGGGCGCGCAGATCTGCGTATCTCTTCTGCAGGGAAATTCCGGGAAGCGGGATCCCATAGTCCAACAGCATCGACTGATTGATGAATGGCAAATCCAAGTGTTGCACCGTGTTCCGGAGAGGCGACATCTGGAGCGCTGTCGCCAGGTACACCGCGTTAAGCCTCTTCTTGTCCATGATCTTAACCACGATCGCGTTGTCCGTAACCCAGCAGGGATGCTCAACCAAGGTGGTGATCCCACACTGCTGTCCCACTCGCCCAACGGCGACGACTGGCTCGTCGTGCAGAGCTTCTGATGCCCAGCCGTTTTGGCCGTTCCCTCCATAGATCGGAATGCCTGTGTCGCTATCTGTCCTTACGGCCTTGCTGGATTTCCCACTCGAGGCGGTGACAAACTGCCGTATCGTCCCGAACGGATGCTTGGACTTCTTGGCTGCAATGTCCCCGAACATCTCCAGGAATGTGGATTTGAGGAATTCGTCGGCGAGTTCGAGGGTTCGGGCGCGCTTGCGGCGGACGGCGTCCGCCTTGTCCAGAATCGACGCAATCCGCTCCTGCTCCGGGAGGGGAGGGAGGGGGATCTTGAGCTGCTTTAGCTTGCTGGCATTGACCCCTGCCTGCGCAGACCCAGTCGATGCTGAGATGATTTGCCGCCAATACCCAGGAGAATCGAAAAAGTGGCTTAGGTAGACCGGGTCAACACTACTCCTGTTCGGGCGAACCCGGATGAGATAGGAAGCGAAGACGGTGTCTGTGGGACACGAGCGGATCAGGAAGCTTTTGCCGGTGGTCGCCCCGGTCCGAGCAAACACGAGATCCCCAGGCAGCAAGCGGTAGCGTTCCCTTCTGTCTTCGGGGCACTGGCAGAACGGGACCCGCGACCAGTCCACAGCATTGTCCTGGATATCCGCGATACGAAGGAACGTGGGCCCGACATGTTCGTGTGTGGATGATGCAGTATGCCCGTAGTCGATACGTTCTGCGATATCTGTGAGTGTGACAGGTGGACTCATCCCAACATCCCCTCTAGCTCGGTCAGGTCCTCACTGATATCTCGTTCAAGTTCGCGGAGGCGTTGGAGGATGACTTTGGGCGGGGCGTACTCGATCTCCTCGTACGTGATCTCTGCGTAGCGGCTGAAGGAGAGGTCGTACTTGTTGTCCGTGATCTCCTGCTTGGGCACGGTGAAGCACTTGGCGGCGCGGTCCTGGAAAGCGGAGGTGTCAGGTGTCGGGTGTCGGGTGTCAGGGGCGGAGCTGGGGAGCGAGTCTGTGGTCAGTTGTCCGTGGTCAGCTTGGGGGGCGGAGTCGCCGTCCGGAGGCCGCCTCCCACATTGGGTAGCCCATTGCTTCCAGTTGGCAAGCAGATCGGGCAAGTCATCATCCCTGACGGGGGTGCGTTTGTCGTCGAGGCTGTAGCCGTCGTGGTTGACTTTGTAGAACCAGACGTTGTCGGTGCGGCCGCCTTTGGTGAACACGAGCACGGCGGTGCTGACCCCCGCGTAGGGCTTGAACACGCCGGAGGGCAGGCTGACGACGGCTTCGAGCTGGTTGTCCTCGATGAGCATACTGCGTACGGCGCGGTGCGCTTTGCTGCTGCCGAAGAGCACGCCGTCGGGCACGATCACTGCGCAGCGACCGCCGGTCTTGAGGATCCGCGCCATCAGCACGAGGAAGAGAAGCTCGGTCTTCTTGGTCTTGGCGACCGAGGTCAGGCCCTTGAACACGCTTTCGTGGTCGATGCTGCCTTTGAACGGGGGATTGGCCAGAACGACATCGAAGCTGCCTTCGTAGTCCTGGGCGACCGCCGAGCGTTCGGAGAGCGAGTCTCTGTACTCGATGGCCGGGTTCTCGATACCGTGCAGGAGCATGTTCATGGCGGCAATGCGGAGCATGGTGCTGTCGAAGTCGAAGCCGTGGAACATGTCGGTCTGGATATGGGTGCGGTACTCCTCCAGCTGGTCACCCGGGTAGACCATGACCGGCCGGCCGCGGTCATCCGTCACAACGTTTCCATCGTCATCCTGTTCCTCGTGGATCAGCTCCGCCGAGGAATGGGCGCGCTTGAGGCATTCCATGGTCTCGATGAGGAACCCGCCGGTGCCGCAGGCCGGATCGCACACGGTTTCGGTCGGTTTGACGTCCAGCATTTGGACCATCGTGCGGATGACATGGCGCGGCGTTCGAAACTGGCCGGCCACGCCGGCGGTGGTCAACTTGCTGAGCAAGTATTCGTAGAGATCGCCTTTGGTGTCGCCCTGGGTGAGCGGCAACGCGTTGATCATGTTGATGGCGGTCTTGAGCAGGCCGGCCTTCTGGATGACGCACTGCGAATCCTGCAGGTACGTCCCGAGCGTACTGTTCTTGACCACATCTTCACGGAAGAACTGAAACAGGCCCTTCCACTCCGGCGGATCGGAGGACTGCCGGTTGCCCTGCACGATGCGCAACTGCTCTTCCGCACCGAGGTTGACCAGGTGTGACCAACGCAGGTGTTGCTGGTTCTCGGGGAAAACCCGGTCGCCACTCGTTTGGGCCGTACGCTGAGCGCGCTTCTCCGCTGCCTGTTCCCGCATGTCCAACATGCGGGCAAACATCAGGAAACTGATCTGCTCGATGACCGTGAGTGGATTGGTGATGCCGCCCGAGTGGAACTCGAGCCAGAGCTTGTCGACTTTGCTTTTCAGGTGACCGGTGATCATGCCTCTTCTTTCGTATTCGCGATGGCGGTCAGCACGGCCCTGCCTTTGGCCGTGAGACGGTATTTCTGCTTGCTGCTGCGCGGCTTGTCGGGGATGGTCATCTCGATGAGGCCCTGCTCTAGCATTGGCACAACGTGCCGCTTGTAGTTCAGGTAAGCGCTGGACAGCCCCATCGCTGAAAGCAGTTGCTGCTTGTTCGCTGTTCCTTCTGCGAGCGCCCGCAACCCGACCCGAACTTGCTCACTGACTTGCTCACCGACTTGCTCACTGACTTGCTCACTGACTTGCTCACTGACTTGGTCGGTGACTTGTGCGGTGACTTCCCCGGTAGACTGCCCATCGACTTGTGCGGTGACTTGCGGGGTAATCCCCGGGGCGGGGCGGAATGTGATCACGAGCGTACCGCAACGTTCTTCCCAATCGGGTAGCGGGTTGCCGCTGTCCGTGCAGATGTCGGCGATGCGGGTCGTGCCGGTGCCCCACTGCTCGATCACGCCGGCACGATAGAGGACGTTGGCGATGAGTGGGTTCCAGGGCTGAGACGCATGCGGTCTCCGCAAGTCCTCGATGGTGATGCCGAAATGCAGTGCGCCGGGACTGCTGATCTCCAGTCGGTCGTTGAACATGGCCACGCCCACGGTCTCGCCGGCTGTCGCGTAGTTGCGGTGGCAGAGCGCGTTTGCCAACGCTTCGCGAGTGGCCGGCGGCGGATAGGCAGGGGTGTCTGTGCGTATCATGGCGCCTGTGCCGACTTCGGAGGCAATCGGGACATGATCCAGGAGGAATTCCTCCGCGTGACGCAGGAGCTGGAAGATGTTGCCTTCGTATTGGCGGTTATCGCTGAAGTTGGCCGTGAACGTGAGGCCGCGGAATCGTGCCAGACGGATGCCGAGCTGCATGTAACGGGCGGTCAGTCGATCGCGTTTCGCGAACAGCGCAGCCGCGCCGTTCATCAACACGCCACTGTCGTCCGCGAGCCGGAATCGTTTCAGCACGTTCAGTGGGTCAGGATCAACGTCTTCCGGTAGGCGTCCGAGGCGCTGACCGGTGCGGACACACCGGTCGATCTCGACTGTATCAAGCGCGTCGAGGCCCAGTCCTTCCGCCGGCTGATTCTCCCAGCGTATCGTTCCATGGAGCTTCTCGGCCACGCGCAGGTCGTACTGGTGTACTGACATGATGCTGGTCGTCGGGCCGCGGCGAGTGTATGGACGGCCGTCGAACATGAACAAGCCGGTCTGCCCAGGCACGTGCACGACGATGATAGCCCGTTCCCCGCTATTGAGGGGCACGGTGTCCAGCTCGATGAGGGGGGACGGATCGATGCGTGCGAGCTCCGCGGACAGGGCCCGAAGCGTGTCGTCGGACACTTGTTGCCCAGCCGGTTCGCCATCCGGGGTCACGCCGAACAGGACATGGCCGCCGCGACCATTGAGCATGGCGCACGCCGTCTTCGCCCCAGCCGTCCGCTGCCCTGTGGTCTTCTTCCACTCAACGGTGGCCGACTCACCAGCCGCAATCAGATTGTGCAGTTCCGCCAGAGTCATTGTTACCCCACCGCCAGGTCGTTGACATCTGTAATGAGCTCCAGGAGATCGTCAATCTGCCTGTCGATCGTGAAGACACCGTCTACACCTTCGACGTGCATCTGTGTGAAGGGCGGCTCGTAGAGCTTGCCGATCTCAAGCCGACCGTAGTTGACGATGTGCTTCTGGATCAGGGCGAGGAAACGCATCTGATGGGATGTGAGGCCCGGGTACTTCTGCACGAAGCTCGTGAAGTGCCTATCGACTGCTTCGGCATCGAGGCCGATAATCTGGCGGATGGCGAGGTCCAGGCGATTGGCGGGATTGGGGAAGTGTAGGAGCAGGTCATCCACGCACAGGCTCGGATCCGTGGCATTGATCTCGTTAATGAGCGGTTGGATGTCACGGTCGTCAACGGTCTGTCCGGCCTTGATGCGTTGGAGCACCGGCGATGTGTCGAACACCTTGCGCAAGGCATGCTCAACACGATGCCGGTAGGCCGCCAAGTCCAAGCCTTCCAGCTTGACGTCTTCCTGGCGGGAGTGCTCCTCGGTGTCCGTGACGTCGATCTCCAGGGGAGTGGGCTTGGCGACCTTCGGACGATTACGGCAGTGCATGATGCCGCGGAGTTCGCGCCGGATGTGGTCGAGCTTCGCCAAGGGCGTTTCCCCTTTGATCGGGCTCGCATCGTAGACACCCGGATCCTCCGCGACCATGCCGAGCTCAACGGTCGGCATCACCAGCTGCCAGAAGTCGGGTCTCTTGACCTCTTCGATGATTCGGATCTTGGATGCCACCTGGGCGACGTTCACGGGTAACTGGCTGACCTGGGACTGCAGATCATCCCGAAGGTCATGGAAATCTCCGGAGATTCTCAGGGCGCTGGTCTGCATGCGTGCAATGAGGAGGTCCATCCGGTACGCATCCTCACGTCCGTCCAGACTCCGCCATTGCATGAGAGGCGCGATTTCCATGCGCAGCGTGGCGGCTGTGGCTGCATCGAAGCCCTGGATTACCCCGGTCTGCAGCACCGTCTTCACCTGGCGCCATTTCTCGCGAACGCCGATGGTGTCTTCCGGCAACGCCCGGACATCTTGTTCGATGAGAGCGACCGCACCATTGAAAGCCGATATGTCTTGCTGTGCGAGGGCTTCGTCGGCAAGGCCCAACCTGGCTTCGAACAGTGTCTGCATGAGCGACTTTTGAACGGAGGGGCTGACCTCGGGCGGGTTCTCGCCGAAGTACTCGAAATTCCCCCAGTGGTCGAATATCCGGAAGGTATCCTTGTGCTTGCCAGGTCCGAACAGCCCCTGGCACAGGCGCGTGCCGCGGCCGATCATCTGCCAGAACTTGACGTAGGACTTCACGGGCTTGGCGAACACCAGATTGACGAGGGCCGGGACATCGATGCCGGTATCCAGCATGTCCACTGAGATGGCCACCATCAGGTTGTCGTTGTTGCCTTCGCCCTTGAAGTCGTCGATCAGTTGCTCGGCGCGGTCCACGTAGTTGTCGATGACGGCGCAGAACTCGCGCTTCGGTTTCATGTATTGCGGGTACATCTCCTCGAACAGCTTCTGTAGCTGCAGAGCGTGTCTGTGATCCCGGGCGAAGACGATGGTCTTGCCGATGTGCTGGCCGGTGGCTTCGCGAACGCCGTTCTCCATCAGGTTGCGGAGAATGCGGCGATCGGTGTCCTTGTTGAAGACCGCTCTATCGATTTCCTCTTTGCTGTAATCGACCAGCTCGGCCGCGTCAACTTGCTCCTCGAGTTCCTGCTTCTGGGCGTCCGTCATCGTGTTGTAGTGGATACCTTCGCGCAGGAACTTCGTGGTATGGCTGGTGACCTGGAAGTGGGCCAGGTAGGGGGGCACATGCTCAATCGCGTCGTTGTACGAGAAGTGTGCAGTGGGGTCGTTCCCCTCGCAGTCAAAGATCTTGTATGTGTCGTGGGTGATGACGTTCCGTGGGGTGGCGGTGAGGCCGACCTGCAAGGCATCGAAGTAAAGGAACAAGTCCCGATAGCGGTTGTAGATGCTGCGGTGTGACTCGTCGGCAATGACCAAGTCGAAGAACCCAACGTCGAAGTTCTCGAAGCACTTCATCATGGCGGGGTATGTGGCGAGATAGATGGACTTCTTGCGCTCTTGAGCCGTAGCGGCGGTCACGTACACGCGCGGTTCGGCGTCGATGAACTTCGCGTAGGCATTGTTGGCCTGCTTGCGGAGTTCGCGGCGGTCGCACAGGAAGAGAACGCGCTTGACCCAATGCGCGCGGATGAGGAGATCGGAGAGGGCGATTGCCACGCGTGTCTTGCCGGTGCCGGTGGCTTGAACGACCAGTGCTTTTCGCCGGTTCTTCTCGAAGCGCTCACAGACACGCTTGACGGCCTCGATCTGGTAAGGCCTGTCCACGATTCTCGTCTTCGGCCCAAACTCGGACAGGGCCTGCCTCTCTCCTGTCTGCCAGAGGCAATACTGGAGGCTGTCCTTGCTGTAGAAACCGTACAGGCGACGGGGAATCTCGCCTTTCGCGTCGTCCCAGATGGTGATGTCATACCCGTTGGTGTAGAAGATAACGGGCCGTTGCCCGAACTGTTCCTCCAGGCAATCTGCGTAGAATTTGGCTTGGGTCCGGCCCTTCTCCGCATCGTGCGCTGTCTTCTTTGCCTCGACAACGGCCAACGGCTTGCCGGTCGCTTCGTCCCACAGGACATAGTCGGCCCGGCCTTTCTCTTGCCCCTGGGATCGCGCGACCTGGACCTCCTTGCCGACTTGGTCGGTGCTTTCTTCGCCCGGTGCCACGTCCCATCCTGCCTGCACGAGGAGTCGGTCGATGAGGAGTCTGCGGGTGGTCTTCTCATCGAACTGGAGCACATCAGCGGCCTGATTGGCCTGCGAGAGGATGGCCTTCTGCTCTTCGGCGGTTCGCTCGACGGCCGCCGCCTTCCGGCGGGCGACTTCGAGTTCCTGGAGCAGCTTCTGCATTTGAGCTTCCTGGGAGGCAAGTTGCTGCAAGACGGCGCGTCTCTCTCGCTTCAGAGCTCCCTTCGTATCCTCCTGCTTCGGCGTCTGGAAACTCAGAGCTCTCACGGCGGCGTTTGCATGGACGGTCAGCGCGAACCATTTGGCCAGGTTGAACGCCTCCTCAAGGATCCAGAGAGCGATCTGTGGGCGGCACTCGGAAGAGCTGCTGTGGGCAGCCTTGTTGCCTTGCGTGCGGAGGGCATGCAGCTTGTTCTGGACCACAGAGGGAACCAAGCCCTGCTGCTCCATGCTCTGCAGAAGTTCCAGGAAGCTCGCCTTGGGGTAACGCGGGATCTCGTAGTGCGTGAAGAAGTCGGCAACCAAGTTCTCGCCGAAGAGTCTCAGCTTGACCAAGGCGCCGGCCGGATCTGAGAAGGCGTAGTGCTCCGCGAACCCTCCGAGGTCGGCAAGTTCGCGGTTGTGCCCTCTGAGAAACTCGAAGTTCCCCGACTTCATGACTGTGTTCCTGTCCATGTTGGCGGCACAAAGCACACCGTGTGCCACATCGTGCGATCCGATGTTGTTAATCGGATTCCCAATCCACCTGCAGCCGCTTCAGCTGGGCATCAAGGGTCTGATAGTTTTTCAGCCCCAAGAGCCTTGCGGCTTCGACTTTCACCCCCCGGGCTTCGCGCATGGCCCGTTTCAGGAAGTGACGTTGCACATCGGCCAAGTGTGCCTCGATGCTGAAATCATCGCCCAGCGGGCGTTCCAGGACGTTCCGAGTTGCCTGCTCAAGAGATGGCATCTCTGCCACGGCTGACTTCAGATCGACCCCGGTCAGCTCATGACCACCGGACATGACGGCAGCCTGCAGAAGGCAATTATAGAGTTGCCGTACGTTCCCAGGCCATCCCTGTGAAAGCATAAACGCGTTTGCGTTGACAGAAATTGTTTTGTCTTGGTATCCCGGTTCGCTCTGTGCGAAGTCTGCGTTGATGCTTGCCAGCAGGGATTCGGCAATTGCGGCTATGTCGGATTTGCGCTCCCGCAGGGCAGGCAGTCGGATGGTGATAACGGCAAGTCGGTAGAAGAGGTCCTCACGGAACGAGCCCTCCGGGATCTTGGTGATGAGATCGCGGTTCGTGGCCGCAATGACCCGCACATCCACACACAGATCCTCTTCTGATCCGACGCGGCGCAGGTCCCTTACACACGGTGGGCCGCCGTCGGGGGGCTGGAGTACGCGCAGGAGCTTCGCCTGCAGGTCAAGAGTGCACTCCCCGATCTCGTCGAGGAAGAGCGTGCCGCCGTCTGCGCGCTCGAAAGCTCCACGGTACTGCCGGTTTGCTCCTGTGAAGGCGTTCTTCTCGTGACCGAAGAGCTCGGACTCAAGGAGCGCCTGTGGCAAGGCAGCGCAGTTCACGACGACAAACGGCTTTTCGCGACGGTGGCTGGAGCCGTGAATTGCCTGTGCGAACATCTCCTTCCCGGTACCGCTTTCTCCAAGAAGCAGGACGGGCACATCCCGCATGGCTGCCTTGCGGGCGCGACCCACGGCGAGGCGGATGGCCTGACTGTCTCCCGCGATCCGTTCGAAGCCCGGGACTTCAGCGGGTGGCACTGCAGCCAGGTGCTGTAGATTGCTGTCGGCCCCCCGGAGCAGTTCAGGCACCACATCGACTGTCAGATCAAAAGGGATCTCGGTCAGCCAAACATCGTCCTTGTACGACTGGTAGAACGATGCCGGATATCGGGTCTTCCCCAGCAGCACCCAGACTGCCGCCATCGCCGGCGTCCCGGGGCTTAGATGAATGGCGAGCTCGTACTCCGTCCCGCGCAGTTCCTCGGCGAGTCTACCCAACTCAGCATCTGCGGCGCGAAAGATGGCGCCGTAGTCGGTTGGAGCGTCAAGCGGGAGGATCCGACACTCGGCCTCTATCGGCAACCACGTGAGGAAACGCCGTGTGATGGGTTCTGCGTAGTTGCTAAGGACAATGACTCGGTCGAAGGACTCCGCATTGAGCAAGCTGTGAACGGGCCCCACCCCCTCGGGGAGTGGCTGGAGCCTGCCAACGGCATCAACGACCTGCTCACGTGTCTTCTCGTCGTCGGAGCAGGCGGCAAGCGCGCGCAGATCGGTGTGCCCCACCCATGTCACAAGGATTCTCATCAAGGCCCCAGATTTGCCGTTGTGTCGGTACAACCAGAATTGTAGCGTGGCAATCGGCAACTTCAACGCCCTGTCGCTGACCGCAATTCCCTCCCATCATCGGGGAATGGAATGTCGGTGCTCAGGGTTTCGACGTGTCGCCCTTCCGCGTCATAGGCAAGGTGGGGGCAAGCTGTGGTCGCCGGGTGCTTGTCACTGGCGGGAAATTGGCTTCCGGCGTATGGTGTGGACTGCTTGTGATCTGCGGACCCCGCAATGGAGGTGTGCCCGATGGACAGACTCTTCTTCTGTGTTCCTCTCATGGCCCTGGCTGCGAGCGTGTCGGGGGAGATGCTGATCAAGAGCGATTTTTCGGGACCGTTCGTGCCGTTGCCGACGACGAAGCACGAGGTGACCGGGGGCTTGCCAAAGGGATGGTCCGACGACTCGGCTTGGGCGCCGATGACGATCCACTACAGTCAGGAGGAAGAGCAGGGCCTGAAGTACCTACGCATGGAGTTCACGGAAACTGACGAGGGGCGGGCACAGCTTATCTTCTCCCCGTTGCCGGATGCGGTCAATGGTCCCACACGCTACCGCCTGCATTTGACCATGCGCAGCCCCACCGGGAATCGGGTTGAGTTTGGGCTTCGGCAGCGCGGCAAGCCTTACACGTTCTACTGGCGGACCACCACCAAACTCAGAGCAAGTTGGGACTCGTTCACCCACGAGTTCACGACACCGAAGAACGATCAGCCCTATGGGCTCTGGATCAATCTTCCCGAGTTGGGTACGCTGGAGATCTCTTCAGTTGAGCTTCAGCGGCTGTCTCGAGAGGAACGGCTGGCTGAGATTCGCGCTGCTCACCCCGATGGCGGACCACGCAATCTATTGCGTAACACACGCTTCCCGATGGGATTGCCCAATGGGTGGGCCATTGACCGAGACGCGTCCGATGGCGACGAGGTCCAGGTTGGCCCTGCCACGGATGCTCCGGGGCCCTCCGGGGCTCCTGCTCTGCGGTTGCAGACCGACAGCACGGTCAGTCTTCTGGCTGAACCGTTTGCGCTCGCGTACCCACTGGTCCCACATGCCGTCGTTGCTTCCATGAAGGGGACCGGCGAGTGGACCTTCGTCGTTCGACAGGAGAGGCGGCAGATTGCATCCCACACCGTTTCGCTGACGGATCAGTGGCAACGCCCGTCGCTGACATTCAAGGCCGACCTCGATGCGATGTTTTACCAGTTCACGCTGTCCGGGAGTGGGACGTTGTTGCTGGATGGCGTCCACATTGGTCCCGAGGAGGCGACCACGGCGTACCGGACCAGCCACGAGTGCGAAGTGGCGGTCGCAGTTGCGCCATCTCCTCTGGCGTCCAGCCGCATTCTGTTTGAGGACATGGAGCCAGTCGTCCACTGGACCGCAACGGGCCTTGAGGCCCCCGCCTTGCTTCAGGGGAAGCTCACCAATGCCTATGGTGACGAGGCGAAACTCCCGAGTTCCCGGCTGACGCCAGCCGCGGCGGGGCTCACTCACGAGATGCGTGTAGATCGTTTCCCTGAGCGTCCTCTGGGGGCGTTCCGGCTGGAGCTTTGGGTCGAGCGCGTCGGGCAGCGGATTTCACCGACGGCCGAGCTTGTCTTCCATCGCCTGCGCAAGCCGCGTTACTGGGGACGTGATGCGCCGGAGTCACCGTTCGGTGTTCACACCAACTCGACCACGCGTCACATCCTGATGGCGAAGGCCGTAGGCATAAACTGGACGCGGTTCCACGATGCAGGGCTCCCCTACATCGGCTGGTGGAACCTGGAACCCAAGCCCGGGGAATGGCAGTTCTTCGACGAAGACATCCACCGTTTCCGTCAGCATCATGTCAAGATTTTCGCTGAGCTGGGGACTGCCCCGCCGTGGGCCAGTTACTACGCAGATACCGGACTAAAGAGTTTTGGCTACTTTGACAAGTTCTTCCAACCCAAGGATCTGAAGCAATACGCCAATTACGTTCGTGTGGTCACTAAGCGTTACAAGGGCGTGATTGATGCGTTCGATGTGTGGAACGAGCCATGGATTCATGCCTGGTGGGGGGTCGCGTTCGACCACGAGAAGGGCGGCAGGGCCGGCTACATCACCAGCAAGGAGCCGCAGAAAGACTTCGCGCGTCTGATGCAGGTTGCGCGTAACACGGTGCGGGAGACGCTTCCGGATGCGATTGTGGCGGGGATCAACACGACCACCGGGAAAGGCACTGGGCCGACCCGATTCGGCGGAGATGAGTGGACCGAGGGCGTGGTGGCTGCCGGTGGACTGGCACACTGCGACACCATCGCTTACCATGCTTACACCGGGGGCTCTGTCGGGCACCCTGATGACACGATTGAGAAAGGGCTTGAAGTGGCGTTGGGGCCGATTCGGGAGAAGGTAGGGCGCGTCCCGAAGCCGGTCTGGATGACGGAAGGTTCTCCACTCACGCACCGGATGGGGAACGGGCTTTACAAGCACACGCTTCCCTTCCCGAACCATGATCCCGTCCTGGAGAGCTCGGACCGTCTGGCCCGTTACCTCGTGAGCATGCGAGCCAACGGGGTAAGTCGTATTTTCCTCTACAGCATGCACTCGCACGGAACGTACCGAACTGAAGCGAAACAATGGAATGCTCTCACGACGGACGACGGCGCGCTGCACCCTTGTGGCGCTGCCCACTCAGCCGCTGCCTGGCACCTCGAAGACAAGCGCTTCGTGAAGCGGCTCGATGCCGCGCCCGGCATCCATGTTTACCTGTTTGAGGGGCAGGGCGGAGGCGTGGCTGCGATCAGCAGCTCCAAACCTGATGCGGAGTTCGCATGTCCGCGGGGCGGTGGTCTTCGACTCGAGGATTTGTTCGGGAACGTCTTGCCACCCGGTGCGCCCTTTACCGGCACGGTCGTATACGCCAGCACAACGCGGGATGCGGCTTGGTTAGAAGCACAGTTCAGGGGCGCTGGACCTCGGTGAGAGTCCTCGCTACAGGCGAGTGGCCTCCGCCACGTTTGCTGTCGGCTCTATCTGGGCAAAGCAACTCCGGCGTCCACTACTCGATAATCGGCGGAGTCCCAAGTGAGTATGGTGAGACGGCATGGAGCCGTCAGCCCGGGAGAGACCAACAGGAAGTGCACGTATCGTGACAGCCACCACATATGGATCCACACGAGTGAACGCGTTCGCCCTGGTGCTGTGCTGCATGGGCGTCGCTACGGCGCAGGCTGAATGGAGCAGACGCTCCCAATGGGAAGCGACTGTAGATGAGCAGGGCCTATTCCGTGCCTACTGCATCCTCCTCGTGCGGCCTGAGCAGCGTATCGTCACGGTGTCGAGTACCACTGAGCGTCAGGACTGGGCCGAGTGGCTCTTACATGGCAGTCAAGGCGCTGACACGCGCGTCACCTGGGTCCACGCCCCCGACGATGGTCGCACGTTGACGCGCTATGACCACGTTTCCGGCGAGTGTCTGCCCTCTCTCGACGGCGAGGCATTGACGTTTGCCAAGTGCGGTCGCACCGTTGCGAGCGGGGAGGGGGTCTACCCACCGGGGCAGAGGCTTATCGACGAACTGCAGACGCAACCCAAGATATGGACTGGTTTGTACGCGAGACGCAAGACCGAGTTGGACACAGAGGCGTGTCCGGCGACAATGGGGCTGGCTCCCTATGTACTGGGCGTTGCGAGTCTGATCGATCAAGCGGAGATGAGGGTTGGCGATGTGCTCGTGAAGGTGTGGCCATGGGATTACGACGGTGCCGTGTTCAATGGCTACCTGAGCATCGGCAAGGCCGTGAAAGACCGATTCCTGGTGGGGGATCCGGCGCGTATTGAGTACTTGCGGGCTTTGCCGGAAGGCGGGTGGGAACTTGTCAAGAAGACCCTCGTCTGGCCGGTCGTCCCGGGCATGGATAAGCGTCCCAGCCAGACATTGCTGCAATCAGAGAAGCGTGCTCTGGAGGCCCAGGCAGCGCCTTCGCAGGCGCTGCTTGGGCTCATGGCCGCTCAGGCCGGGAAGACGGCTGACAATGCCGATCTGCTGACGCGGCTGGCCCGGACAGAAGCCGTGGTGGATGTCTACCGTCTGGCTTGCTTCCGCACTGTCCACAAGCATCCATTCTCTATGCACGAGCAGGCCGGGGAGCTGACCGACACGATTCCGCAGCCGTCGCCCGGGCGTGTGGCAAAACAGATCGCCTGGCTGGACAGAGCCTTTCTGACCAATGCGCCCGGAACGATGGCGCAGCCACCGGCGCCAACGTATGCAGGCAGGGATCTCGACGCTCACCTCGACTTCATCGAAGGTGTTCTCGAAGACGCTGCGCAGCATGCCGAGGCCGCTTTTCGCCGCTTTTCGCTGGATGATCGCAGGTTCATCGAGAAGCAGGCGGATGGTCTGATGGCCGGGTTCCTGAGCGCGCACATGATGTGCTTTGATGACGATCTGGTGCGCCAGCGCGCGAATGTCAAGCTCTTGAGCATGGCCAAGCGGCTCGACACCGAGGCGCTGATGCGTCAGGCTCTGACCACGGCCCGGATCGTGGATGGCACGTTCCTCGCCTCGCTCAAAGAGCAGATGGAGCAGACGCCGGACGCTCGACGGATTGCCGACCGAAAGACGCCATGGGGCAGGATTGTCCTCGCCGGACGCGGGGATGATCGCTACATCAACAAGAAAGACAACGTTGCTGTGCTTGTCGATCTGGGCGGCGACGACTTCTATGCCAATAACACCGGTAGCGCCATTCCGGGTGCCCTGGCCACGGCTGTGTTGATCGACTTCGCGGGGGACGACCGCTACGAGAACTGGCACTCCATGCGTCAAGGCTGCGGCTTTTTCGGCGTGGGGATACTGGTTGACTGCGGGGGCAACGATTCATATGTGGGTGTGCGTTGCGCTCAGGGGACGGGGTTCATGGGGGTGGGTGTACTGGCGGACCTGGGTGGCGACGATATCTACCGCGGAATCGATCATTGCCAAGGGGTCGGTCAGTTCGGGGCGGGCTTGCTGCTGGATGACGCAGGAGACAATCGCTACGAAGGTCGTCAGTCGTGCCAGGGCGTGGGGTTCACGTGGGGGGTCGGCTTGCTCCACAGTGCGGGAACGGACGGCGACGATGAGTACTTCAATAAGGGCAAGGTCGGCAGCGGCTATGGCGATCTCGGCTCATTTGAGGGGTGGGGACAAGGTTTGGGGTGCGGCCACCGTCCTTATGCCAGCGGGGGCCTCGGCGTACTGCTGGATGGTGGCGGCAGCGACCGCTATGAGGGGGGGACATTCAGCCTGGGTGGGGGGTACTACTACGGGCTGGGAATCCTGCGTGACCGCGACGGCCACGACCGCTACCGTGGGAGCCGTTACAACATGGGGTTTACTGCGCACCAGGCTGTGGGTGTGTTCATCGACGACCGAGGAAACGACCACTACGCGACCAGCCATTTTGTGGCGATGGGGATGGCCTGGGATGAGAGCAGCACGCTGTTCCTGGACGGTGAGGGTGACGATACCTATGTAGCGCCCGGGTTCGCGTTTGCTGCCGGGGCGATGAACGGGTTTGCGCTATTTGAGGACAGCGCAGGGGCTGACCACTACGTGGGGGTGCGACCAGCGAGCAAGTATGGTAACCGGTACCATGACGGCACCAGTGTGGGGCTGTTCATGGATCTTGGGGACGGCGAGGATGTTTTCAGCGGGGGGCGCCAAGCCGGCGAGATAGATGCAGGCCCCGAGCACACGTTCTTCGTCGACGCCCCAACCGTTGAGGCCGCGACCGAACGACTGAAGGTGACGCCCCTCAAGAAGGCGGCACAGTAGACCTGATTGTTGAGGAGGCGACTGCCATGATTACGTACATCGTCACCGAGAAGCGAAGCAACTATGAGCGCAATGGGGCGCATGCCAACAAGCTCAAATTGGAGGCCATCAGTGGCGTGCCCTGTCTGGTGCAGTTCTACGAAGATGTCCGTCTCGAGCAGTTGATCGCTCTGGGGATCCAGGCGGTGGTGTTCAGTGGCTACGGCACGGGGCTGGACGACCATGCGTTGGAGAGCTTCAAGGGGATCTACGAGCTGGCGCGCGAGGGTGATATGCCCATGATTGGTTTCTGCGGCGGTCACCAGTTGCTTGCTGAGCTGTGGGCGGCGCACAATGACGTGGAGCTGACGCGCATGAGCAGTTACCCCATCCGCAAGCTTCGCGATGGGGAACCCGATCACAACGCCGCGTATAATCCCGGGCAGTTCAAAGAGTGGGGGTTTTACCCCATTCATGTTGTTCGTCAGGACCCGCTCTTCGAGGGTGTCCCCAACCCCTTTATGGCGTGTGAGCAGCACATGCGCGAGGTCAAGGAGCTGCCCGCGGATTTCCAGTTGCTTGCCTCCACCGATGAGGTCAAGGTGCAGGCCTACCGACACCGGACCAAGCTCATCTACGGGACACAGTTCCACTGCGAAAACTGGGTGAAGCACTATCCGCATGGCCGGAAGTTGATCGAGAATTTCTTCCGCATCACGGGAGTCCTCTGAGACTGAGATGCCGGTCACGCCGGCGTACCAACGGGAGGGACTCAGTGCGAAGGTGGGTCCGTCGTCTCTCCGCGCCCGCAACTGCCTCCTTCTCCATTAGCGCTTGTCTCTACTTCTCGCCACGATCGCCGATCTTCCACACGCCCTTTTCGAGGAATGCCTCAATCGTTTGCCGTTTGGCCTTATTGAGCAAGTTTGAGTGGGAGAGCCTGTACTTTCTGGCATAGTCAGCCAGCAAGATGATGGGTACGCCTTCCAGGTAGGCCAGGCGCTTGTGGTAGCTGTTGGTCAAAGCCCTCCCGACGATTTCCTCCATCGTTCTCGTCCGTCCCCCGCTGTCAAACTCCCGGAAGGCCTCGTAGTACTGAGCCCGGTCCACAAACTTGATGTTGATCGGGACGTATCCCTCGCGATTGAGGACGTAGTTGTTGAGGGCACGCCCGATGCGACCGTTGCCATCGACAAATGGGTGGATGTGCTCAAAGGTCAAATGGAGTTTGGCGACCCGTTTGATGGCGTTCTCGTGGCTGGCGGAGTGGTAGTCTGCCAGCATTCTGTCCAGCAATCCGGCGACCTGCTCCGGTCCGGGAGCAATGTGGCTCCCAACCCGTACCCATTCACCCTCTTGGCGGAAGCGTCCCGCGACGTCGTCCCGGATGTTGGCCAGCAGCATCTTGTGAAGAAGAAGCAACACGTCCAACGAAAGCGGCTGCTCAACAGCGCGGGTGTCTATGTAGGACACGACTCCGGCTAGATTTTTGGCCTCAAAAAGTTCTCGTTCCGAAATGAAGCGATCCAGATCGATTTGCAGGAGGATCTTCTCAGTTTCGTCGAGAGACAACGTGCTGTTCTCGATGGCGTTGGAGTTGAAGACCTGCTCTGAGACCTCGGCTTCGGCAATCATCCGGATCAGCGATTCCTTGCCGGAAGCCACAGCGTAGTACCGACTCCGCAGGTGCTCTATTGCTTTGAAGACATGGAGTGACTTCGCCATTGATGTCCCCGATAAGATCACACAGAAGACACGGAAAGAGATGAACCCATTCCGCTATCATAAACGTGAATATGCGCTGATTCAATCGCTAGATTCACGATTAGTGCTATGATAATCGTGAATATAGAGGGATATGTCGACCATTTTCACGGTTATCGAGTGACGCGCTTTCGCCTGTCTCCCCCACGTTGCCTACCGCCAGTGCCCGGGGACGCGCTTCCAGCCCTCTGGTGCCTTGACCTTGATCCTGCTGGCTCCCGTTGGCTCACCTCGCGTGCTAACCCGCATTTCTCATGGGCAGGACACTTTGGCGTTTGTTTCTCGCTCTGGCAGAGACCATTGAGAATCAGTGGTCGATCCTCGGGCGGAACACTGTGTTTCCGAGACCAGAAGGCAATGCCCACCCGTTGGGTAAACTCGGGGCACGCCGATCCTCGCTCTCACCGCACGGGGCAGTGGTTTGACATTCGCTAAGGCCTCATTGCCCCACGGAAGCCGTGGAGCCCGTCTCGCTCTGCTCGGCTCCACGGCACCCGCTTGCGAAAGCAAGGCTCGACGCACCCCGAGTCTATGAGAAATGCGTGCTAACAGAACGGACCGACGCAAGATGGGCGTGTCCTGTTCACGACATCTCTCGCATCATGCTGTAGCGCGCGGTTTCCAGGTCCCTATTCGGTCGGAGGGGAAGACCGCTTACGTTGTGCGCGGCTCGGATGGAGAGAGGACCGCTTACGTTGTGCGCGGCTGGGAGGGAGAGAGGACCGCTCCTGTGAGCCTGTCCGCCATAGCGCCCTTGGGGCGGCGGTGGATCGCGGTTCTGACGGAGAGAGGACCGCTTACGTTGTGCGCGGCTCTGAAGGAGCGCCGTGCTCCGCTCCGCGCATCACCGTGGCGAGAGGTCGCACCATTTGAGGAAGTGTGCAGTGTCGATGCTGGCGATGCCGACCTGTGACCGGCCGGGCTTTGCGTAGGCCTTGGTGCGGTCGAACTTCAGCCCTTTCCAGCCCCATCCCTCGTAGAGCATGTAGAGACGTCCCTCGTGTTCGAAGACCTCCCCGAACCAGATGGCGCCCTGGTCCCACTGTCCGGGAGGCCCCCGTTGGAACAGAGGCTGCGCATTCTTCACCTTGGTCCAGTGCACCAAGTCGGTGGAATAGGCGGCGTGGAAGCGATCGGGGTAGTCGAAGTGGGTTGCACTCGCCTGGTAGACCATGAACCAACGTCCCTCCAGCCGGAAGATCCGCCCCCCATGTACGGACCGGGAGTCGAACGTCCCGGGCGGCCCTACATCGATCACCAGTTGGCGCGGTGCGCGGCTGATGTCGGAGGGATCAGGCGTGATGGCGAGGTAGGTCTTCAGCCGGTCGGTCACGCGTCGACGGACGGGGTCGTATTTTGCATCACCATAGAACAGGTAGTAGTGCCCCTGGTGGTACACGGCATCGCAGGGCCCCACGCGCTTCTGCAGCGGGTTACTTCGGAACTTGCGGAACGTCATTCCCCCGTCGTTGGACTGTGCTCCCGCCAGGCAGCCGCCGCTGTTGTATGGAACGCCTTTGTAGAACATGATGAGAACGTCGTTCAGTCCTTCCCGGTCCTTGCCCCAGACGGGGCAGCAATCGAGGAGGTGTTTGCCGTCATAGCTGTCGCCTGGGCCGTGGAAGAGCACAGGATTACCGGGGTGCTCCTGCCATGGACCGTATGGGGAGAACCCGTCCGCTTCCTGGGTGAAGAGCCCAATGCTGTCATGGTAGTTCCGCTGCCGGTCCGTGCTTTCGCTGGGGAACCGCCCGGAGCCGCGCACGTACAGCCGCCATCGGCCATCGGGAGATTCTGCCGGGGTCAGCACAGCCGCGTTCGCGACATGGATTGAGCGCCAGCGTTTGTTTGGCGCGACGGCGAGAAGTGGGTTCTTCGTCCAGCGAACGAACAGCGCGTCCGTTGGCTGTGTCAAGGGTTCGCAGGTCCCGGTCATGCAGACCAGGAGGCAGGGGAGTACGCGTTGGAAGCTCCAGTCGCTCATGTCCTAACAGTGGCACTCCGGGGGCGAGTTGTCATGCGGGCGGGTGAGTGTCTGTTTGAGCACGGTCTTGTGCGGGTGTAGACTTTGAGTGTCCTTCCCGTGCGCGGCCAGCGCCCGAATCGTGAAGAGACCCGTGGAGAAGCCCATGACAGGATCTGTGCGAAGCGTGCTGTTGCTGCTGTTGTTTGCCTTCTCGGCGAATTCCCAGGCAGCGGGACGGCACCCGAACATTCTCGTGATCCTGGCCGATGACCTGGGCTACGGCAGCGCGGGTTGCTACGGCGCGGACGGCAAACTTCTTCGGACGCCTGGGATGGATCGGCTTGCCCGGGAAGGGCGACGCTTTGCCGACGCCAACGCGACCTCATCGGTCTGCTCTCCGACACGTTACTCTGTACTCACCGGCCGCTACTGCTGGCGGACGTCGCTCAAGAAAGGCGTCCTCGGAGTCTTCTCCCCTTTGCACGTTGAACGCGAACGCCTGACTCTGGCAACCCTCGCTAAGCGGAACGGTTACAGGACGGCTGCCGTCGGGAAGTGGCATCTTGGCTACGGCGACGGGAAGGGATCTTTGCTTTTCCAGACCGATTATGCGGCAGAACTCTCGCCCGGCCCGCTCGACCTGGGGTTCGACTACCATTTCTCCGTGCCGGCCAACCATGGGGATATTACCGGCGTTTTTATCGAGAACCGGTTCGTCTACGGGTTACGCAAAGGCAGAATCCCCAAAGGAATGACCATACCCGGTCCAGACCCGGACGATGAGAATTACCAGGCCACCTACACCGCGACTGACCTCGAGAACAAGCGTGCCGCGTCGAGGATCCTCGACCTCGATGCGCCGCGCCGCAAGAACCCGCGCGTGATGGCTACGTTGACCGACAAGGCTATTCGCTGGATCGAGACCCAACCCGAAGAGAAACCGTTCTTCCTCTTCCTCACCCCGGTGGCCGTACACAACCCTATCACTCCGGACAGAGACTTGGCCGAAGGGAGCGCAGCCGGGTTGTACGGAGACTGGATACACGAACTTGACCGCAGTGTTGAGCGAATGCTGGACGCCTTGGATCGGCTGGACAGGAGCAGGAACACTCTTGTCATCTTCACCAGCGACAATGGCGGCGTTTTCAAGCCGTACAGGGAATCCCTGCAGACCGAAGCCTACAAGGCCGGTTTGAAGATCAACGGCCCGTTCCGAGGTGGTAAGCACTCGGTCTGGGAAGGTGGATTCCGCGTGCCTTTCCTCGTGCGCTGGCCTGGGCATGTTCCGGCCGGTACGGTCTGCAGCGACATGGTCAGCCTGTCCGACATCCTGGCCACCCTGGCGGCCGTCCTCGGTCATCCACTGCCACGGGCGGCCGAAGTTGCCGAGGACAGCTACAACCAGCTGCCGGCGTTCCTCGGGAAGGGGATTGCCCCTGCACGGGAAGACATGATTGTGCACAGCTCGGATGGTGTTTTTGCCATCCGCAGAGGCCCCTGGAAGTGGATCGAGGGTGTCCCCGCAGCAGGGGTCAAACGGGGGGCGCTCAAGATTCGTGCGGCCGAGCACAAGCCGCAGCTCTACAATCTTGTGGAAGATCCGGCTGAAACGCGCGATGTCAGCGCCGACCACCCTAAGGTGGCAGCTGGTCTCAAGGCGTTGCTCGGGCGCTATCGCCGGGGTGGCTACAGTCGTGAGTTGCCTCCGCCAATGCCTCCCGAAGTCGCTGCACCGATTCCACCACTTCCGCCACTCACAGGGCAGGTCGTTCTCAGAGAGTCTCTGACGGCTGCATCCAAGGCGCCCTGGGCGGCCATCTCGGGGACGTGGGCGGCGCAGGACAGCGGCCAGTGGGGCACGGCTGTGAACGCGAAGCGACCGGCGACCCTGCGCGGGCCTTTGCCGATCACTGACGGTACGCTGCAGTACGAGTTGAGCTTTGGTCGCGCAGACCGACACTCTCTGCGGATTCATGCGGCCGGTGAGGGGAATCGTTCGTTCCGCGTTACCGTGTGGCCCACCCGACTCGACATCGCCAAGAACCCCGAGAAGGGCGAGACAGCTCCGACTTTCCTCGCGCGTTATGCGCTGGAGCTCAAGAACAAGACATGGTACACGCTGAGAATCACGTTCGTGGGAGACACGATCACGACACAGTGCGGCGGCGTGACAGCAACGGCAAAGCACGCGATTTTCGCCGAACCGAAGGAGCGTATGTTCCTCCAGTGGTATGACGGCGATGGCGGTCTCCGCAGCGTCGTAGTAACGCGGTGAATCTGAGGTGTTCTCCCGGCAGGAGGAAGGAAGTGCTCGCATGACGTCGCGCGAACGCATTTTCGCCGCGCTGGACTACCGGCCGGTTGACAAGGTACCGTTGCGCATCTCTGCCGCGGCTGGTGGGCTGCACGAGCACGGGCAGAAACTGCTCGATCTGTTCCATGGTTGCGGGCATGATTTCGGCTCGCTGGCCGAGGCGACACTGCCTGACCCGTTGCCGGCGACAGATTTCGAACCGGACGGCACATACCACGCCTTCCGCACCGACGCCTGGGGTACGCGATGGGAGTACAGGATCCCGGGCATTTGGGGGCATCCGGTCGCCTGGCCGGTCACTGATCTTGACGCGGTGGAGGAGTACGCCATGCCGTCCTCTCCAGCGCCGTTGGACGGCGACGCCCTGGCCTCGGCCAGGCGCACAGTGAAGGCGCACCAGCGGAGATCGTTCCGGCTGGACGGGCTCGGGAGCCTGTTCGAGAAGCTGCACTCGATCCGGCGCTTTGAGGATGTGCTGGTTGATCTCGCTTTGGACGATCCGCGTCTGAACCGACTCGCCGACCGAGTGCTGGAGCACATGCTGGCCAACGCAGAGCGCGCCATCGCTGTCGGCAGCGACGCCGCGATTGCCGGCGACGACTTCGGCACGGCGACCGCGCTGATGATGTCACCTGAGACCTGGCGACGCTTCTTCAAGCCCCGCTACGAGAGGGTATTCGCGCCGCTGCGCCAGGCCGGGGTGCGCGTCTTTTTCCACATCTGTGGACACCTGGAACCCATTTTGCCCGATTTCCGTGACTTGGGGGTGAACGCTATCTGGCCGCAATTGACGTTGTGGGTGCCGGCGGATCTGCACGCCCGCTGTCGGGACTTGGGGTTGGCCATTGAGATCCATCCAGATCGTGGGGATCTCATGCAGCGCGGTACACCCGACCAGGTCCGCGAGTACGTCCTGCGGGCAGTCGAGGATCTGCACACTCTCGATGGTGGCTCCTGGCTGTACATCGAGATCGATCCCGGGTTCCCCTGGCCGAACGTCGAAGCATTGTTCAACGTGGCCACGGAACTGAGGGCTTAGAATCGTCTGGGCATCAATCCATCGGCGGGCGATGGACGACCAGGGCCTTGATCCCGGCTGGAGCGTCGCCGTTCCAGGTGAGGGTTAGGGTATGGGGGCCGTTGCGGAGTCCGCTGAACAGGGTCAGCCGTCGATCAATGCTGCGGTCCAGCGCAGGCTTCAGGGACACCGGCTGCACAAAGCGGGGGTAAACGTCCCACGTTACCTGAAGACGTGGTGGGCAGTCCATCTTCCGGTAGGTAAGGGGGCGAATCAGGAAGCAGTCCCGCTGGTTGATACTGATCTGTCCTGACTTTGATAGGAAGTCCGACTGGTTGGAACCACTGCCGTCGGAGCCTGTTACGGAACCGTGGAGTTCGTACTGGAATGTCTTGGCTGCTATGTCGCATGCCGTCACTGTGGCGACCCAGGTTTGTGGCAGAGGCGGCCTTTCAGTCGGGAGGGTCACGCGTTTGAACACAGGCCACGGATGCCCCTGGGTGACTCCATTGGTCTTGGTGCACGCGAACAGCTCGGGGAACTCAGCAGGGGGACGTCCATCGATTGCCATGGTGAATGTGCCTGCAGCGCGATCCGGGTGTGGCACCAGGTCGATTCGGGTACCGTGGAATGGCAGCGAGAGGGAACACGCGCCTTCTTTGGCGGTGATGCCGTAGGAATCGCTCGCCCAGAGACCGGTCAGCTGAATCGCGCTGTGTGCCTCCTCAACGGCGGCTCGGGCCTCGACCCAGCGCACGCGGTTTGCCCAGCCTCCCGGGAGATGGGCGTTGTACTGGAAGTGCCGTAGACAAAGCTCCGCGAGGAGCGTGTGGCCCTCGCTGTTGGGGTGGACGTTGGAGCGGACCTTGTCGCCCATGTACTCGTTGATGCCGATGTCGTGCAGGTCCAGGAACTGACTCCACTCCTCTCGCGCCTCGACGAGTTCGCAGTTGTACTTCTGGACGAGGTATCGATTGAACGCTGCGCTGATGCTGTCGCCTCGCGTTCGGCCCTCCAGACCCTCTGGATTGTCCACCCAGGCGACCGTATGGGTGTAGACCATCACCTCGGCCGTGCTGACGCTTCGGAGGGTGGCGATCATGCGTTCAAGCTCGCCGGTGTTCTCGCCTCCGTAGTCGTGGAAGAGCACCAGGTCTGCGTCGGTGGTGTACAGATCTGCTTCCGCGGTGCGACAGAGGCTGGGGGCGGTGAACCCGCCAATCGCGCGGTTCTCGGTGTCGATGATGGCGTAGGGAAAGCGTTGTCGCAGCACGTTCGTCATCTGCACCCAGTGCATTCCCGCCGTGATGGACTGTCCGTAGAATAGGATTTTGACCCGTCGCCGCATGGATCGCGTGCTGGTGGCCAACAAGGTCATGGTCCGCTGGATTCGGGAGCCAAGTGTGTGCGGGGCTGGGTGGGGTGGGAGTTCGGGGATTTCGGCCACGCGAACGTCGCGCGCCAATTCTCGCAGGAAGCCCATGTCGACGAGTTCGGCGTAGACGCTGCGCACAGCCGGAGTTTCACTTCCCGAGCCGATCAGGAACACCGGTTTGCGGAGTCCGCCGGACGCTGAGTACGCCAGGACTCGGATGGCGAGGTCCAGCGGGGCATCGCGTGTCGTGCAGCTGCTGGTGACGTCGATGAGGATAGGGTCGTTCCAGAGCTGTCCGGGGGGCAGACCGGTGCTGGACGTGGTGTGTTTGGCGACTTTCTTGCCCCCCAGGTAGATCTCGCACTGTTCGTCTACGGCCGGAAGAAGCAGCCAGACGCGTTCTTCCTGCCGGACATCTGCGGGAAGGTTCACCTGCTGGCGCAGCCAGGCCCATCCCTTGTAGTTCCGGAATCCGTCCATGCCCCAACCACGCCGGAGATCGATGCGGTCCGGGACCCATTCATTGCCGAGCTCGTCAGTCACCCAGTCCGCCTGGATCCCGCGCTCATCCGGATCGGCTCGGAATTGCCAGGTCGAGTTCAGTTGGTGAACGACAAGGTGACTCGCGTCTTCCTCGACTTCCACGTCCCCGAAGAGCAGTCTCCCGGCCGTGTCCGCCATCCAGACTGGGCCTCGGGTCCGAGCCCAGACCATCCAGGTGGCGTCACACATGCGGCGGATGTTCAGATTAAAGCTCAGCACCTGGAGATCCGACGGGGCGATGCCAACGTGGGCCAGGGGAATCGCCAGCTCAGCAGTCCAGCTTCCGTTGCCGACCGTCGCGGCGTAGGACATTGCCTTGCCCATCAGTTCCACGGGGGTGGCCCGGGGCCCACCGACTGATTGCCCAGTGAACGTGCCGTCCGGATAGCAGAGGGCACTGATGATCGGGGGCTTCTCGATTCGTGAGTCGCACAGGGCGATCTCCAGCCCATCGCGTCCGCCCCAGTTGCCGTTCATCACCAACGGCTTGTCCGCGGGCACGTTGACGTTGATCAAGAGATAGAGCGATGTCTCGTCAAAGGCGGCCCACGCGTTTGTTTCGTAGGCTGAAGCATCTGCGCTTACGGGAATTGCGCAGGGCATTGGCTGCACGTTGCCGGTCGGCCACTCTCTGGGGGTCGACTCACCATCAACTGTGATCTGTCCGGGTGGAACCTGCAGGACTCGGTGTTTGGGCCCGGCCAGGAGATGGTGCGATGCGGCAAGGACCATCAGCGTACCCAGTGCCGAACGGCGGAGACGTGGGCGGATGCTTCGGGTGACTGCGGTATGAGAGAGGCGAAAGTGCATCGTTATTGCTCCTTTGCGTGCATTATTGGACAGATAACCCAAGAATGCAGGAATGGGTTGGCGTGCGGATAAACCAATCGGCACACTACCGGCGACAGCCGGCTACGGCAGAGCGGCCCGGGCTCGGAAGCGGACCGTCACCTTGCGTCCTCTCTGGACGCTGATCGTCTGGCAGAAGCGGTGGTCGTGGGAGACTCTCACCATGTGGCTGCCGGACGCGGCAAGCGTCGCGTTCTCGACCAGTTCGGGCTCGCCGAGGCGTCGTTTCCAGCCGGTTGGAACGCCTTTGTTCTGTCCTCCCTCGAAGTCACCATTCGTGGACTCCGCGCCCTTGATTTCGAAGGCGTCGTGGTAGGTCCACGTCGTGGGTTTTCCTTGCGTTCCCATGAGCTCCAGCGTGATGTCGCCGTCTGCTTGGGGGGTGAAGTCGAATTCACACGGCTGCCAGCGAGCCGCCGAGACATGTCCGAGGCCAGTGGTCAATCGGTAGCCAAGCGGCTTCGACCATGTGGCCAGGATGGTCTTTTTCCCAGGGGTCAGCCGAACTGTCTTGTCTGCGCTGCGGACGTCAATCCGGGCTTCAGCGGGAAGCATGCCGGGAACGAAGGGCAGTTCGCCGGCGGGAATCAGCCACAAGGCGAACGTTCCGTGAATTTTCCAGGTGGATGCCGTGCGCTTGCGCCATTGCACCCACATGTTCCCGCCTGTTTTGCGTACGCTGAGGTGTGCCAGGATCGGGCACGGTTTGGTCGCGGGATCGATGCCGATGGCAGCGAACGGGATTCGCCATTCGGCAGACCACTCCCCGGGGCCGTTCACTCTCGCTACGTAGGTCACCCCCTTGGCCATGACACGATCAACTTCCGCCTGCAGCCATCCCGGCTCCGTCGAGCATTCGGCGTGGCCATTGGCGTACCCACGGAAGACCAACGGGACCTCTCCTCCCTGGTGGGCGACGTCCGGTACCGGGGCCAGGGCAATCTCGACTGCATCGTTACGGCCCCAGCGTTGTCCGTCGGTGACACCGTGTTTGGGATCGACCGGATTGATGAACGCGACGTATAGGTTGGCGCTGTCCATCTCGATATACGCTTTGCTGGGGTAGGGGACTTCGTTTTGATCGAGCCCCCAGCGGATCGTGATCTCTCTGTGTCGGTCCGGATCCACCGGGTCATAGTCAGGAGGGCTCCACTCCTCGGGAGTGACATTGCCGTCGATGTGGATCGCTCGTCCTTCCCTAAGGCTGTTCACGGGAAAGACGGTGACCGGGAAGCGACTCTCCGTCTGCCGACGTAGCACCCAGTTGGGACTCCACTCTGCCGGCGTGGGGGCCGGCTTCACCGGCCAGGAAGCCCGTTCCGGCGACGCACGGAGTCCAATCTTCTCGAATGGCAGCGGTTGGAAGCCTTTCTGGTAGACCGGAGCGTCCGGTTTCAGGCGGAAGTCCATCTTGGTGTGGTCCGGTTCAACGAAGCCCGGATCCTCCACACGCCAGTTCTGCGCGACCGTTGACCAGCCCTTCTTCATGGCGCTGCTGACGTCGATTCCCCGTTCGCCGCCCACGATGACGTTGCGAGTCATGGCATTGAACCAAGGTGCGGCGATAGGATCCCTGGTGAACAGTTCTGCCAGCTTGGGGTATCTGGTCGACCAGGGAGGCGTCTGCCAGGGCATTCGCCGCAGCCGTTTCAGGAGGCCGTAGCCCATGGTGCTGCGGTCTGCCACGACTTCGCCGTTGGCATCGCGGCTCATGTCGTCCTGGCCACGTGGGCCGATGGAACCGGCGGATTCGCACTCGATGAAGAGGTTGTCGTGGATGAGGTTCTCGTTTCCTCCGCAGACGGCGGGTCCGGCAGACATCATGTAGGACACGTTGCCGTGAAGTTCCGTACCGGATGCCGAATCGTCGAGGTGGGCGAAGCGTGGACTGCCGCCGACGCCGTCGATGTGGTGCAGGAAATTGTAGCGGATGACATTACCGCGAGCTGTCCAGTCGTAGCCTGTGTAGAACACGCCGCACTCCGAGGTCTCGTAAGCGACCTGATAGATCTCGTTATACTCCATGATGTGGTCATTGCCGTAGAAGCGGACAGCGATGTGCGGGATGTGGTGGATGAGGTTGTGTGAGGCCCGGTTTCCCGCGCCCTTCAGCAGGAGGGGCTCGGTGTAGTTCCGGACCACGTGGCTGAGGTGATGGATGTGGTTGTTTTCAGCGACGTGTCCGGACGGTGTGAGTGTCTCCCGGTCTCCGCCTGAGAGGATGATCCCGCCGAAGCCCAGGTTGTGGATGTCGCAGCCGGCGACTCGCACGTTGTGCCCCTCTTCTACCACAACGGCAGACCAACCGCAGGCTCGGATTTCGCAGGCTGTGATCCGGTTCGACTCTCCGTCCCTCACCGCAATGGCATCCTGGCGTCCGCCTTGAATGCCCAGCCCGTGGAGGGACACAAAAGCGGCCCCGTCGATCGAGATCATGGGCCCATTGAGACCGGTCAGCATGACCTGATCATCAGCTTTGTTGTCCGGGGGCCAGAGGCAGAGCAACCCGTTTTTGCGGTGCAGGATCCACTCGCCGGGCAGATCCAGTTCTTCGGGTAGATGGTGGGCATAGAAGCGTCGTGAATGGTGGGCTTCGTCGACCAGCCCTTTCGCCAAGGTGATGGCCGAACGTTCCAGGTCTATCGCGGCTACCCGTGCGCTGAACGAGTAGTAGTCTCGACGGAAGTATCCGTGCAGGATGAGTTCCTCGGCGTTGGCCCAGCGTTTGAGCCGTGCAGGGTCCGGCGTGAAGGTGAAGGCTCCACCACGGCCCCCTTCAACACGCGGATGTTCACCCAGCTCGAGAACGTCGCCGAAGTGGGTGAACCCGTGGTTAGGCCAGCGTGCCTCGTACAGTGGCTTGTCAGCGTAGAAGAGCTGCAGTTGAGCCAACGCATTCAACCGTTTGCTGTAGCAGTTGAAGTAGTCCGGCAGTTCTTTGATGTAGCCGATACCGAGTTCGTTCAGATCGATGCAGCGCACGTGTGGCCGAGCGACCTCCGGGAGACGGGCGAGGATTTCCGCATTGGTCAAGGGAACGAGGTCAGTCAAGGACACCGCATGGCCACCGTCGAGCCACGCCCGCTTCTCCGGGGCGGATCGGTAGACGATCGGACAGTTCGCCGTGCCCGAATCTCGCCGGTCGAGGGCGAACGTCTCGTCGAGGCGGTACGTCCCCGGCGCGATCTGCACGGTCACGCCGGCTGACGGGAGGGGACCCCGTTGCTTCAGACCCCGGATCTTGTCTCGGGCACGGGTGAGGGTGGCAAACGGCTTGTCCGCCGTGCCCGGTGCGTCGTCACTGCCCCGGTGCGAGACGTACAGCGTGAGCTCCCCATGGGCCGGCACCGTCGCCAGGATTGCCAGAACACCGCAGATGGACTTGATGAGCATTCGTCCTGTCCTTGCTTCAGAGTGGGGGACATGGTCCTTCTTGCTCACTATACTGCCCTGTTCAAGACGCATGATGCCTGGACGTCCTCCGAACCCATGCTTGCCGTTCTGGAGCGTGTCGGTCGCGATGGCGTTGCCTGCTGCTGGGACGTCAAGCACACCTACTGGGTTGGCAAAGAGACCCCGGAGACGACCTGGGGGCGGCTTCAGGGCTGGGTGCGCAACACCCATTGGAAGGACGTCCGCGGTTTCCGCGGCCCAATGGCGACACTCGGACGCGATCTGAGCAGAGACGGTCTGCTCTGCCCGCTGGGGGAGGGGATCGTGCCGTTGGAGACTGCTACGGCTTGTTGGCCGCTTCAGACTACAACGGCTGGCTCACCTTGGAGTGGGAGAAGCACTGGCACTCTCACATCGAGGATGCCGACGTGGCTTTCCCAGGATTCGTTCGCTACATGCGTGGATTGGCGGAGCGTTTTGACCACAGGAACTGACCGCGGGAGACACGTCTTGACGTCGTGGAACGACGGCATTCCGCGCCCGGGTTATTTGGCCAGTGACCCGGCAGGCGGCAGGATGAGCTCACCGGTCCGCGGCGCATCGACTGAAGACCCCAGGAAGCGCTTGATGAACTCGTAGGGGCGCAGCACGGCTCTCGCCTGGCAGTAGGCCTCGATCCGGCCGCCACCCACCACTTTTCCGTTAACAACGATAATGTCGGGGGGCGCGTTGGGGAGTGTCCACAGGACTTCCAGTTCCCCGTCCGGATCCGTCACGACGACGCGACTGCCGCCGGCCGGATTGAAGTTCGCGGCTCTTATCTCGATGGGATTCAGGGGGGCGCCGATGACGCTGTTCTCTCCGGTGACAGTCAGCGCGAGGAACTCCGTCCAGATGTCGATATCCACGTCCCCGGGCTCGGTCTCCAGGATGCTCCCATTGAGCGCGGTCAGGTTGATGGAACTGCCGGCCACGCCGAGGGTCGTCAACTCGTCGATGACGACGCCGCCGTCGAGATCGATCAGCTCGATCCGGCCGCCTTGGGTGAAAGCACTCAGGTTGTCTACCTGTAATTCCAGGGGCTGTCCCGCTGCCCCGATGTCACTTGTGGCGCCGGTCACTGTCAGCAGCAGCGATGCCGCGATGAGGTCCGCGGCTTCGTCAGGGGCGGATTCCAGAATGTCTCCTCCGGTGGCGGTGAATTCAATGAGGCTGCCTGCGGTGCCGGTGGTGGAGACGAGCCCGACGCTGACGCCGTTCGCGGTGTCCTCAATCCAGATGCTGCCGCCTTCGGTCAGAATGTCGAGCACGTCGGCGTCCAGCTCGAGCGTGTCGGCTGCCGTTCCCACCGTGCTGGTTGCACCGGTGATGTCGAGGTCGATGTGTTCGGCGATGATGTCGGCACCCGCGTCGGTTGCGGCGGCTTCGGTGATGGCTCCTCCGGTTGCGAGCAGCTCGACGACGCTGTTGGCCGCGCCGGTGGTGGAGACGAGGTCGACAGCAACGCCGCCAGCTGTGTCCTCGATCCAGACGCTGCCGCCTCCGGTCAGGATGTCCAGCAGATCGGCGTCCAGCTCGAGCGTGTCGGCCTCCGTTCCTACCGTGCTCGCGGCGCCGGTGACGTCGAGGTCGATGTGCTCGGCGACGATGTCGGCCTCGGGATCGGTTGCGGCAGCTTCGGTAATTGCCCCTCCGATGGCGCGAAGTGCGACCACGCTGTTTGCGGCGCCGGTGGTGGTTACGAGCCCGACGATGACACCACCCGCGGTATCCTCAAGCCAGACGCCGCCGCCTTCGGTGGAAGCGTTCAGCAGCGTGGCATCGATCTCAAGCCTCTCGGGGCCGGCGCCGATCGTGCTGGCCGCACCAGTAACGTGAAGCTCGACGGTGGAGCCGACAACATCGGCTGCTGCTCCCGGGGCGATCTCGACCATGCTGCCGCCCGTGGCGGTCAGGGTCACGTCGAGTCCGGCTCCCTGGACGAATGCATCAGAAATGCCGAGGTTCCCGGTCGTTGTCAGGGCGATGGCCCCGCCGGTGGCGGACAACGTGGTGACCCCACTGACCGTCTGCAGGTTGAGATCGCCTGTGTTGTCGATGGTGACGCCGCCCGTGCCGCCATCGGCCGCTAGGTTGCTGACCTCGGTTTCCAGGGGATCGGCTGCCGTACCGACACCGGCAGTTCCTGTCAACGCCAGGTCGGAGGCCAGGATATTGCGGTCACCGGCGTTGGCGTCGGTGATGGCTGCTGTAACCGTCCCAGTTGCGGAAATTGTCACTGTTTGTCCCGCAGCCTGGATGTCGGCCAGCTGGATGCCGTCGACGGCAGACGTCCCTGTGGAAATCGTCGTGATCCTGACCGGGCCCGTGCTCACAATGCTGCCGCTGTGGACCAAGTTGCCGCCCGTGATATCGACGCTGCTGCCCGTGATCGTTCCGGCTGCCGTGACCCCGCCGGTAACTCCGTCCGCAGCGCCGTCGCCGGCGTTGTCGGCGATGATTGTGATGGCGGTGCCGGACACGGCGGAATTCGCCGCGAGCGACACATGGTCGCCTGCGGTCAGGCTGACTGCCGCTGTGCCCTGAACTTGGACTCCGTCCTGCACGGTCAGGTCGTCGCCGGCGCTGTTGCTGTTCCCCGCGACCAGATCGATGGCGTTGCCGGAGGTTACGTTCTGACTGACGGTCAGAGGGCTGCTCGTCGCGATGCTCACGCTGCCATCGCCGGTTACGCCGGAGGTTCCGTCGACCGTACCGATGACCAGCGCCTTGTCGTTGGCCAGCCCTACGCCGCCCGTTCCGGCTGCTGCTGCGAACGTGTCAACACTGGTGCTCAGGCCGCCGCCTGTGCCGACGCCAGCCGTGGCCAATGCGAGGAGCTCCGGACTGGTCACGCTGCCACCGCCGTTGATGATGGCCCCCCCAGTGGTCTCGATGCGGATCAGACTTTGGGCAGAAATCGCGCCGTCCACGGAGATGTCACCGTCGCCCAGTACCTCAATCTTGGCGTTGCTGGCGGTATTGCTGGCGTTCAGTGTCCCCAGTTTTCCTGCGCCCGTGAGGCCGATGTAGATGTCGCTTCTGTCGGCGACCGCATCGATTGTTCCCGTGATCTGAGTCCCGAAGTTCTGGCTGCCCGTGCCGATGGCATTGCCGATGTCTTCGGCGGCTACGGCTTGGCGGGACACTTGCCACGCCAGGCCCTGGGCAACGACGGCGGCTTCATACGCGGCCGAGCTGATGGAGACCGCCTCGTCCGCGGCGCGCGACGCCTCGACTGAGTAGTCGGTCAGCTGCTGGTGCGTATAGAGCTGTGCCGCCAGTTCAGCTTGCGTGCCCTCCAGGTCCTCGAGGTCTTCCGCCAGTACCTCGTAGGCGATGTCGGCATAGAACAGGGACGTCTCGACGACGCCGATGCCGGTCTCGAATGCCGCGGCTGTGCCCAGGAGGCCGCCGTCACCGGTGAGGGGAACCGCCTGGGCGATCGAGCCGACCAGGTTCAGAACATCGGCTACGACGGTCATCCCTTGTACGGTCCTCTCCATGACCTCGATGGTCGTCGCCAGCGGTGCAACCCGGGCGGCCAACTCGTCGACCTCGACTGTGATGTCGTCCAGCTCCACCTGCTTGGCGTCTCTCATCTCGATTTGCGTTTGCTCTGCCTGTTCCAGAACGACTGCCGTCGCATCGGTCGTCTCGTGTAGCGTCTTCTTGGTTGCCGCTTCTGTATCGTGTGCGTGTGCGTCAGCAATGGAGTGCGTGGTGTGAAGCTCGGCTTCGCGTGCGGTCGGCAGCCTGCCACGGAGACTGAGATTCCGGGCGATGATGTTGCCCAGGGCACCATTCCCGTCGAGAATGACGCCGGTGTTGGAGAGCACACTGACGTCGCCGGCACCGGCGTCCAGGAGGCCGATGGTGATGTGGCTGTCCGCCTTGATTGTGATTTCGGTGTCGGCTGTCTCGATGTCGCCGATGATGGCGACGCCGCCGCTGTCGGCGGTTGCGGAGCCGGCATCGATGCTGACTGTTCCCGTTCCTGAGGCCACGATCTTGTCGTTCCTGTCGAGGAAGACGATATGCCCCGCGGGGGTGCTCAGGTCGAGAGAGACGTCGTTCACCAGGTCGGCTTGGTTGTCGGCAATGTCCAGAATTGTGATTGTCTGGGCGATGAACGCGCTGCTGCCGCCTTCCAGGGCCGCCTCGGTGAGGGCGAGGGGGCCGTCGTTGGCAATGACGGCGTCGCCGCTGGAGGAAAGCTGGTTAACTTGAGTCTCAAGAGGGTCGGCCAGGCCAATTCCGCCAGGCCCTGTGATGTCCAAGGTGTCGGCGACAACATTGACATCCGGGCCGTTGGCGTCGGTGATTGCGTTCCCGCTCACGATCACGACATCGTCACCCTTGGCTGAGACCAGTCCCAGATTGATGTCCCCGGCGGCCGTGAGTTCGACGTCCGAGCCCGAGCCGACGGCTTCGACGGACACCACATTGAGCGCCGTCGCTCCGAGATGGTTGATGTAGACTGCCCCATAGGTTGGGGGAACGTTCAAAGAAGCAACATCGACGTCTATGGCGTTGCCAGCGCCCGGTGCGCCCACGTGAAGGCCGCTGCTGAGGAAGAGAGTGTCAGCGAGGATGTTCAGAGCGGCGCCATTGCCGTCAGTGATCGTTCCATTGCTGTGAACGGTCGCCGTCTGTCCGGCGGCGGTGACGGTATTGAGAGTCATTGTTCCGCTGTTTCTCAGCTCGAGGTCGTCGCCGGCGGCCGTGGCAGCAGTCAGGGTCAGATCACCGTAGTTTTGCAGGGAGAGGCGGCCTGCGTTGGCCGTCGCCGACAGGGTTGACACCGCTGTATCGAGCGGATCGGCGACCGTGCCGATCGCGGCTCCCGCCGTGAGGTCGGCAGAGGCGCTACTGAGCCGCATGGTCTGGGCGTCCGCCAGGATGGAGCCGCCGGCGTTCAGCTTGATCTCATCGTCAGCAGTGATCTTGACCACACTGATGTCGCCTGCGTTGCTTGTGGCCAGGTCCACATTGCCGTTTTCGCCTTCGGCGACAGCGGTGGCTGCAAGGCCGTCGTTTTCTCTGATGAAAATGCTGCCTTCCCGCGTCGTGGCGTCGAGGGTGTCGACGTCCGTGTTGATTTCGCTGCCGGCAGCGCCGATCCCGGTTCCTGCGGTGAGGTTCGCTTCTCCCGACGTGATGCTGGAGGTCGAGTCGACGATCGCTTTGTCGGCAATAATGGTGACACGCGTTGCGGCGTTAACGGTCGCCACCTCCACATCCCCGCCCGTGTTCTCGAGCGACACGATCGGGGCACCGAGGGAGGAGAATTCGCCTGTGTCATTGGCGGCGTTGGCGTCGAACTCAAAGGTGCCCCCCGCAAACGTGAGATCCGCGTTGCCGTTCTTGACCTTGGCCGTGACCTCGTCGAGTGTATCCGCCTCCACGATGTGGAAAGACTTCCCCTCCTCGAGGACCTCGATGCTCAACGTGGTGAGCATGGTGTCGATGGGGTCGGCACCCGTCCCCACACCATTGCTGCAGGTGATGGACGCATGTTCACCGGTGATGTTGACGGCCGCGCCATTGCCGTCAGTGATGGTGCCACCGCCACCGTGCAGCATAATGTCGCCGCCGCCGTTTGCGGTGACTGTTCCGAGTCGGAGAATGTCTTGACCATTCGTGAGGGAGATCTCGTTTCCGCCACCCGACGTCAGCGTCACGACGTCGGTTGTGCCCGGGGCAGTGTTTCTGAGGAACACGCCCCCTCCGGTCGAGGTCGCCCTCAGCTCGTTGGTGGCGATATCCAGAGCCAGACCTTCGTCTGTCGGTTCCTGGCCTAACCCGTCCGGTCCGGTGAGGACCAGATCCGGCGTTGTGATGTTCCCCGACTCCTCGTTCAAGTCGTAGATGGCCTTGCCGCTGTTCAGGGTCATTCCTCGCGTGGAGGTGATCACGTCGACACCGATGCTGCCGCCGGCCGATATGCTGACATCGGTGTGGGCCGAAACGCGGTTCCCGTCAGGGTCCCTGGTCTCGACTCCCGATGGGCCGAGTCCGGCGACGCCGCCTTCGCTCATGGCGTGGACAGTGCTGATCGTGATGTCGTCGGCTTCGCTGATGTGGATGCTGTTGTTGTCCGACGACGCGGAGAGGATGTCGAGGTCAGTCCGGATTGGGCTTCCGGACGTGCCGATCCAGCCTGCGTCCCTCAGGTTGCTGGCGTCAGCAGTCAGGTTGGCGGCGGTCGCGGTGATATTTGGCGTCGCGTCCGCATTGGCGTCCAGGATGTTCCCGTTCGTGACCGTCAGAATCAGAGTTGCGTCCCCGATATTCACCGTGCCAAGGCCAAAATCCACCATGGTGCCCAACGGGAACGGGGTGAAAGACTCCAAACCGGTACGAGGGCGGTGAACGGCGACGGCGGCGTCCACGGTGGCCATGTCCAGTCGGGTACCGACGTCGACCTCAATCGGGTCCGTGGCGTTCGTTCCGGGCGCCCCAATTGAGGCGCCGGCGGGATCGGTGGTTGTGAGTATGAGCACGTTCGCGCGTAGGTCCACATCGTCGTCCGTGTCGACTTCCCCGATCGCTCCAAAGGAGACGACGGTCATGTTCCCGTCGGTGGTGACGCTGTCGACCGTTACTCCGCCGGCGTCCCCGTGCCCGTTGGCAGCGACCGTCAGCTGGATGGTCCCGTTACCCGCGTCCAGTTCCGTGCCGGCTGCCATTTTGATTTCAGCGGTTCCTGCGTCGCGCTGGGCGGCCACCGCGTTCGGATCGTTCGCGGTGATCGTGACCGCGCCGTCGTCCGTGGTGATGTCGTTGTTGATCAAGACGGACCGTCCGGCCTGCAGCGTGACGCCGATTCCCACGTTGTCCATGTCGATTGGGTCGGTGACGGTCAGATCGTTGTTGGCCTGGAGGAGGACATCCGCGAGCTGGTTGTTGATGGTCAGAACGTTGATGATGGTGGTGTCTGCCGGATTGTCGTTGAACTCGTTGTTTCCCGAGTCGGGAGCGGGGTTGGGGTCGTAAACGACGCCGGTAAAGCCGGCCACCTCCAGGTTCCTTGGGTCGATCAAGAGGGCACCGCTGTCGCCCTCCGGGGCAGACGCATCGACCTGTCCGTGCAGCTCGACTTCGCCGGGGCTGGACACGTCGACGAAGCCGCCGTTGCCGCTCTGTGCGCCGCCGCGCGCCGCGATCTGCCCGTTGAGCGTGCTGCGGTTGTCGGAGAGCACGGCCACCGTGCCGCCGCTGCCGCTTTGACCACCACTCACGTCGATATTTGCCTCGGTTGTTACAAGGCTGTGACGTTCCGACAGGAGCTCCACACGGCCGCCGTCTGCCGCTCCGTTGCCGGCTGCGTCGATAGTGCCGGCAGTGCCGGCGAAGCGTCCGCTGATCGCAACTAGCCCACCGGCCGCGCCCTCCTCGGCACCGGAGACGTCGATCTGTCCGGAATTCCAGACGGCACCGTCGCCGCCGCTGAGGAGGATTCTGCCGTCGCGTTCGACCAGCGACTGGGCTTCGATGATCCCGTCGTTATTGACCACTTCGGCGAACACCTCAGAGCCGGTGTCGGCTTCGAGGATGACCTGGCCTCCGGGATTGCGGATCGTCCCGCTGTTTTTCACGAGCTGATCGACCAACTTGCCCGAGACGGCATAGGTCACCAGGCCATCCCCTCGGAAGTCAATCGTCAGCGTGTCGCCGGATGCCAGGGCAACTGTTCCGAGTTTCGCCACGATCAGACCTTTGTTGTCCACGGTCGGTGCCACAAGGAAGGCAAAGCCGTTGTCCGCCACCTTGATCTGCCCAGAGTTCACGACCAGCGACGTCTCGCCGTCCGCAGTCTGTTTGAAGGTGAACTTGCCGTTCATGAAGTCGCTGTCATCGATGCCCAGGGTCGTAGCCAGAAGCCCGCCCACATCGATTCTCGCGCTTGCGCCGAACAGGACGCCGCGTGGGTTCACGATGAAGATCCGTCCATTTGCCTTGAGTTGTCCGAGAATCTGGCTTGCATCGCGGCCCAGGACGCGGTTCAGGGCAACCGCATTGGCTCCTGGCTGCATGAACTGCACCAGTTCATTCGCCGCGATGTCGAAGCCCTGCCAGTTGATAACGGCCTTGGAGGAGAGCTGGTTAATGGCCATTGTCCGGCCCTGTTGCGTGATGACGGCTTGTCCGGCCGCCACCTGGCCGCCTTGGGGGGTGGCCCAGAGGCCGGGCGGAAACGCCAGAAAACCCGCCAGAATACCTGTGGTGATGGTGCGCATGAGAGTGCCTTTCATTGTCTGCATCAGAACCGCAGTTCCGTGGATAGATAGAGCACCGGTTCGTCGTCGACCGTGTTGTCCTCCGACCCGACTGGCCAGCCCACATCGAGGCGCAACGTTCCGGTGACGGATTCATGTCTGTGTGAGAGGCGGATGCCCAGTCCCGCCCCGGTCAGGTCTTTGTCGCGGGATTCGGACACGAATGTCTCCCGCCGACGGGCGTACCCGTGGTCGATGAACGCCACGACGGAGTAGGGCTTGGACGGCTGGGGCCTAATCTGCAGTTCGAGGCTGGCACTGAAGCCTTCGTCTCCGGCCACTTCCCCGGGATTGTACCCGCGCACGGAGTCGATTCCGCCGACCTGCCACTCCTGACTGGCCGTCAGGGCGTCGGTTGCCAGTTGTCCGTCCAGCCGCAGGAGCAGACCCGCATAGCGGGAGAGCTGCTGCTGCCGTGCCAATGAGAGGGTTAGCCGGGTGAACTGGCTGTCGCCTCCGGGGCGGCTTGCCACAGTTGGATCTTCCGAGACACCCGAGGCGAAGGCGCCGAGGCCCTGGGTGACGTTCGCGATTGCCGTCGTGCTTCCTCCCCAGTGTTCGTGCGAACCCCGCAGAGAGGCATAAAGCGCGCGTACGCGATCAATACTGCTAGCTTCGTCGAGGATGAGGAACTTGGCGTCCTCGGACTGGAGTCCGACCTCACCGGTCAGACGAAGCTCACGCTGTTTGATGAACGGGTGGCTGACGTATAGTCCGGCACTGACGTTCTTGCCCTTCATCCCGAGATCAGCAAACTCCTCGCTGACATCGAAGCCTCCCCCGCTGAGGCGGAGGCCCAACTGTGTGCCGTGGTAGTTCAGCGGGGCTCTGTATTCCAAGGCGCCTGAGACGAGGTCATGGGGTTCTTCGCCGACCGTACCTCTGACCTTGAGCATGTCGCCTTCGAACGCCACGCCGCTGATATCGCCAGCGGCGGAGAAGCGATGTCGACCCACGAAGTCGGAGCCGAGGTTGTTGTAGCCGACGCTTCCGTGCCAGCGCTTGTTTTCACGGACTCGTGCCTTCAGGTTGACCTCTCCCCGTTTCTGTCCGGGCGTCAACACGGTTTGCACGTCCAGCCCAGGGTAGTCTTCATTCATGATCAGGAGTCCGCGTTCGAGTTCCCGGTTGCTCACCGGGCCCGTGGACATGGCGGCCTCAATGTGTCCGCGCACGAATTCCTCGGAGAACCTTTGGTTGCCCTCGACGGTCAGCGTGCCGGGTTTGCCTTCGAGGATGGTCAATTCGACGCGCCCGTCGGTGATGTCCTGTGCGGGCAGATAGGCCTTTGCCAAGGTCATGCCGCGCCTCCGGTAGGCAGCCGTTACCGCGTCCGCGGCGGCTTTCAGTTCGCTCAGTGTCACAGGGAGGCCGACATAGCCGGCAAGAATCGGTTCCAGTTCGTGAGTCGGGATCGAGTCGTTGCCCGCAAGAACGATCTGCTTCACAGTGACTTTGGGTTCCGCCTGTTTCGGCGGTGCCGGTGCGACCTGGACGAATACGGGGGCCGTGTTCCCCACTCTGTAGAAGTTGCTGGCAACAACCGTGCTCAGGCCGTCTTCGCCACGTTCGGTTGCGGTGACCACAGCGCGGACGTACATACCGTCGTGTTCTTCGCGGATCCGGAAGCTCGTTCCCGTCGCTCCGGGAACGTCGATCGCATCTGCGTTGTTGAGCGACCCCGATATTTGCCACTGATAGTGGAAGGTGAAGCGGCCCTCGACACAGCGATAGCGGAAGGCCAGGTGGTTTTCTCGCCCATCACGACTGTCGTCCCACTCGCCGACGTCGACCGTGAGATTCTCGCCCACGTCCGGGCGCCCCAAGAGCCTCGGGGCTGTCTTGTTGTGTGGCGGGTCATTCCGTGGTTCCACGGTCACTTCTACAGCAATTGTGTTGCTTCCGCCGAGACCATCGGAAATCCGGATGAAGAAGCGATCAACTCCGTTCCAATCTGCGTCGGGTACGTAATGGATACGCCGTTTGGCCCCGTTTCCGCTGATCGATGCCTTGCCATGAGCGCCCTGCTCTGCAATGCTCCACTCGATGGCATCGCCATCGTTGTCACGGGCCTTGAGGGTCAGCGCGAATGGTCGCGGCGAGCCGTCCTCGTCCATGTTCTGCCGGATCATGCCCGTGATCGGCTCACCACTCGAGGACACCAGTCCCCCGGCGACCAGAACAAACAGTGCGTACAAGGGCCACTTCGTGCGGGTGTGGCTCAGAGTGGGTGGGTGCGGCTTCCGTGCCTTAAGAGCACACCGCAGGTAGCGGAAGGGTAGGAGGTGCATGCGCGTTTCTCCGGTAGTCGGTATGTGGCAGGTCCGAGTCAGGATCCCTTGCCGTTGGAACGGGTCGCACGATTCAATGACTCAGAAGGTGCTCGTCTACAGCGGACAACTCCGCTTTGACTCAGGCACACGCATCTGAATCAACGACACAGGAGCGAGTGCAGGACGACGCAGAAGCGTACGTCCGGTCTCCCCCCTGGCCCCATAGGGTCCTCTTCGCCCGGCCTGCTCTCGTCCAATCGGGGAACTCCCACAAGATTTCCCGATGTACATAGTACAGTCCTCCGGATGAACATCGTTGTCAACCCCTGGACGGACGTTTTCCACCCAAAGGCGCAGGCGCGCTCGCGTACGTGCACGTGAGACCGGACTGTATGCGTGGCGTTTCGGGCTGCGTGTCTGCATCGGTCGGGGACTGACTCACCGCCCTCCCCGGGCCGCGCACATCCTCACAGCGCTTCGAGGATTTCCTTGCCTTGACCGTGTGTGGCTCATTGCGCTCCCGCGATTGCCGTGGCCAAGCTGATCAGAGAGCCGCCCATTCTCTTGCGACTTCCTTCGCCTGATCTCAGAAACGGGTACGGTTCGGCCCTATAGTACTCTCAACGTGGCTCAACCCAACGGCGGCGATCATCTGATTGCTGGCCGAGGGCTACCAAGAGAGGCGGCGTCCAGCCGTGGGGACGAGTGGCCAGTACTCAGGGCGCTGTGAACTGATCGGCACAGAGGAGAGTTGAACGCGTGTTTATGGATGCATCCCATCGACCGGCACGTCTCCTGGTCGCGAGCTTTCTCGGATCGGTTGGGGGCTGTCTCCTGGCTGCGACGGTCCACATCGATCCGGGCACCCCGGCTGGTGCCAGCTCCGATGGATCGCGTGAGCACCCGTTCAAGACGTGGGGGAAGGTGCAGATCGCTGATGGCAACACGCGTGTCTTCTTTATCGCGAATGGCGAGCGCCAGACGCGTGGCATCCTCGAGCACAACGATATGCGCGGGCCACTGACTGATGGGGATGGGGGTGCGATCGTGTACTCTGGTACCGGCAGTGGACTCGTCGTGCGCCACAACACGTTCTCGGGACCCGTTCCCGGTGGCATCTACCACCACAGCAGGGATCTCCAGGTGTATGGCAACGTGTTTGTGGACCTGCCGATGGGGGTGGCCAACCACACGGATTCGCGTTGTCGGGTTTTCAACAACACCTTCCACAACGTGGACCTGTGCGTGGTCGGGCGCGCGGTCGCGGCCGTGAACAACATCTTCAGCCTTCCACGTGAAGGACAGCGGGCCTTCACGTGGAAGGGCGGGCTGGTTGAGAAGCGGAATCTGGTCACGCGTGGTCCGGCCGGTCCGGATCGCCTGATCGGTGATCCACTATTCAATGACGTGGCGGCAGGCGACTTCCGCCTCACCCCCGGTTCTCCGGCGATCGATGCCGGGATCGTCGTGGGCTCTGAGATAGATCGCGAGGGTACGCGCATCCCGACCGGCAAGGCTCCAGACATCGGCGCCTTCGAGTGGCATGGGGTTGATGTGCGCTGAATTGGTCGGGAACTCGGGCTGCCGCGCGATGCGTTCAGTTCTTCCCAGGCGGAGGATACAGATTCATGAGAGCCGTGATTGAGCGTGCGCTATCGCGTTGCAGTCCACTGGTGCTTGCAGTGGTGTTGCTCCACGTTCTGTGCTGGCTTTCAGGATCGCCGATGAGCCCGTGCCGCCATCAGCTCGGCCGGATCCACGGGCGTTTGACCATCATGACAGTTGGTCTCTGGGTGCTCCTGCTCGCCTCGCTCGGCCTGGCCGTTCTCTATGAGCGCCGCCTGCAGAGGGAAGAGACGGAGCTTGAGACGAAACGCAAGAAGAAGATGGCGACGACAGAGCGGGACGAACTGGAGGAGAGACAGCAGTTCCTCAAGAGCTGTCAGAGACTGATTGACGAGCATTTGCAGACGCTGAGTCGCAAACGGGGTGAGCTCATGCGTGCCGATGACTACGGCATCACCGATAGCTCACAGTGGGAGGACGAGAAGGGCTATTTTCTGGAGAAGATCCTCTTTGCGGACCCGGATTGGGCTCCGGAGTTGGTTCGGCTCAGGAAGGGATTGCGGAGTGCTCGACTGAGCTCTGAAGACGTGGCCGGAATCGATGCCCTGATAGAGGACGCAATCGATCACAGTCCCCAGGACGCCGAACCTGTGGCGTGACCGCCTTCCTTGCCTTTCCTGCGGGGGCTTCCCGCAATGCTCAGATTTGGGAATAGGCCGTGGGTCTCAGGAAGGTGTTACTGATGTTGGACACCGTTCCCTTGAAGCGTGGATCACTGCGCAGCTTCTTCCAGGTGGGGTGCGGCCCGAACTTGCCCCACGCCGCGGCCTGGGTTGCCATGTTGTCGAAGCCGAGCATGTAGATGAGGTTGGGGAGCTTTACTCCTGCCAGTGCTTGGCCGAAGAACACCGGATTCATCCCGCACTCCCTGAACACGGCGATCTCACCCGCATCGTTGAACATCTCGCGTTTCCTGGCCGCTGCTCTCTCGTTGTGACTTTCGTAGACGCGAAGCTGGAATACGCGGTCGCTGCTCTTGGTTGGGATCTCGATCGTGGGGACGGCATCGAACGCCAGCATCAGCCAGCTTTCCACGCGCCTGTAGACTGGGTCTTTGGTGGGAGCGGCGTGGATGGCTTGCCCATCACGCATGTACGCGTCATCTGCCGCGAGTGTCGAGGCCAACTGGGCGACCGACTCGGCAGATGCGTGCGGCAAAAGGAGCATCACATCATGCTCCTTCAGTGGTAGAGGTCTTCCTTTCCGCGGCACGTCTGTTGCGGAACGGAACGCGCCCACCGCTGAGATGCCCGCGCGATTGTAGGCGGGGATGGCTGTGTCCCGAAGGAAGGTGTCGAGTACCTTCGCCTTTTCAGGGGACGCCACCCGGTAGGTCCGAAGCTCAAGCCATTGTCTCTGAGCGGATTCGGGCTTGGCAGGCTGCTGCGCGGTGGTCCCCGCGATCGGCAGTGCGGCCGCACCAGCCGCTGTAAGGAAGGCGCGTCGCTGCATCATATACCTCCATCGTCCTGCAGTATCCTGAACAAATCACCCCGCCCTGAAACACGTTCTGACCATACCGGTCTCCGGATCCACGCGCCAGTTTCGGCGCCGAGGTCACTCAGGCGTGGGGACGAGAACATCTCGAACCGCCTCCAGGTAGCCGAACCGGTCCTGCATGTTGGGCTGGAGCGCCGGGCCTCCCTCCGCCCATTCCGCGATGTTGTAGCAGGTGATCACTCGCGGCAGATCATGAGCTTCAATGTGGCCCAGGGCATTTCTCAGTACTTGCCGAAAGAGCTCTGGCGAGTGTCCCGGGCACACCCACTTGCTTGGGTGTGGGGTGTGCGTGTGGCGAGCCGTCGCCACACTGACGATGGTGCCGGGTGACGTGGGCGGCGAGTAGGTCCGCACGCGGTCCGTGTAGGTAGGGCCTTCGCCATGGCTCTTGGCGTAGAAGGTGGTGTAATGCAGGACGCCATCTTCACGCATCTTCTCCCAGTCTACCATGCTGTCGCTGATCGCGTGTCGGGCGAACACCGCCAACCCACCGAATCCGTGCTCCTGGAGCAGTCGGGCCATCCGGATGTAGAAGGCCGTCGTTCCAGCCGCCCCCCGATAGTTGTCAAAGACCCCACGGACGGCCGCTTCTTCATGCACATAGACCACCGGGTAGACTTGGCCGTCGACGGTCATCGCGTAGAAATTGGGGTGCCGGAGATAGATGTCGCGGAAGAGATCCTGCCACTGCTTCTCGACCCATCCGCGGTCTTCGGCTGTGCAGTCCTTGGTCCATGGTGTGCAGGCGGTCATGACGTACCGCAGCTTGCGGAAGTTCGGCACATTGGTGAACAGCTGATAAATCCAGTGGTTGAGGCCGGCCGGATCATCCCAGGAGTCGGTCAGGCCGCGTCGCGTTTTGCCCAGTTTGGACGACGAATAGAGGATCACTCCGGTGGCGCCGTATTCCCGGAGCCAGTAGCACTGCCAATCGAGGACGACGGGGTCGTCACCACGGTAGAAGCCAAGCAGGGGGTGTCGAGAGGGATCGTAGCCATCACCAGCGGCGTCATGGTGATTCCACGTCCAGTAATACCAGCCGACCCAGCCCCACTGGTTGACCCGTTTGCACTCGAGGCCAAAGTCGTTGTACCAGAACCCGAGCAGGTCAGCCTTTGGGGAGGCGACAGCCGTGGAGAGTGGAGGGCGGACCAGATTGCCGCTACCGGCCACCTCACGACCACCCAGATCCGTGTCGTCTTCTTCGAGGTGGTTGTGTTGCAGTCCGATGAGGTTGCCCGCATCGTCAACCTGCAGGATGCTCGCCGGTGAGATGTCGTTGCGTACGCTTACGCCGTCCAGAGACTCGAAGCGCACGCCGCCGGACAGGTCCACGTGCCGACCGTTGAAACGGTAGATGCCGTTCGGGTAGTGGACTGCCTTGCCGGTGGCGTGCAGTTGTGTCAACAGCGCTGTGCAGTCTTCGGTCCCGGTGGGGTCGGCGCCGAACTCAACCACGTTGAGGTGTTCCGGAGTTGATCGACGGTTCACGCACGCTGTGCACACTGCCAGGAGGACTGCCCCGACGATCAACCGATCCGGCGACTTCACGGTGAGGGGCATAGTCGGATCTCCACTGACGGGCAAGGCAGGTGCGCATAGATCGGGGAATCAGTTGTTCGTGAGTGACCACTTTGTGGAAAGGTACTCGCGAATGGCGAGCAACTCGTCAAAACGGAGAGCCCGACCGAAGACGAGTATTTCGGCCAGGTCGCCGATGAAGACTTGGTTGTGCTCCTGCCCGGAACAGGCAAAGGTGACGTTGTCCAGCACCACTCCATCGGCATGCTGCGCCTGCAGGATTCGGGGTCCGAAAGGCGTCGGTTTGGCGCCGTTGGGGCGCATGATGATGAAGCTGGGTTTGACCCAGTTCGGTCCTTCACCGGACCACGACACGAAGAGCCGTTGCCAGGGCTTCGTGTCCGTGCTGTCCGAGCCTGCCACGATCAGAACGGTGGCCGCTCCCTTCGCTTTACGCAGTGTGCCGACATCGAGTCCCCGTTCACCAGCGCAGCGGACGACCGTTCGCCCCATGCCTGTCCTCGCGACGAGTCCTGCGCCCGCCTCTGCTGTCCGCCCGTTTCGCCGTCGGTCGTGCCAGCGGGTCAGGACACCGTCTGCCTGTTCCAGAGTCTCCGTAGCCGAGGCGTCGAGCCAGAGCAGCAAGCCGTCCTGGACCATGTTCTTCTCCGTGATCCTGCCTTGCGGCGCAAAGGCGATGTCGGGGCGTTGGGTCGGGTTCGGATCCCAGTCCGCCCCCGGGCGCCAGAGGACGCCGCCTCGTTCGTAGGCCCCGAGGTCGGGCGCTGCACCCGTGAAGCCATCGGTGATGCCGGGGATGACAACACCTGCGTCGACCGCCGCGGAGTCCGCGGTGGGAACTCCGTCTGCGTCGATGGCCCCGACTCCGTTGGCTTCAAGTGTTGCCCCCTTCTCACCGGAGATGACGTGGCGGGGGTTGTTGGGGTCGAGTGGGGCGAGGCACAGGTTGTTGACAATTCGTGTGCCGGTCTGGTTTGGTTCATACGCGTGGTAGGCGAACGTGCCGAAGGCCTTTGGGCACCGCGCAATCGTGTTGTTGGCGACCAGGTGATTGAGCGCATCGCAGTTGAGCGTGATCCCCGACGACCCACAGCCCCAGACGACGTTGTGATGGACCAGGAAGTTGCTGTCAAAATTGTCCAGGTAGATGCCGACCGTATGATCCTGGACACTGTCGTGGACCCAGTTGTGGGCGATGACACTGCCTTTGCCGTCAGTGCCCCAGGCATAGGTGGCTCCCGCATCGTCGTTGAGCATGACAGCGTGATGCAGGTCACAGTAGGTGATGCGTATGTCCTCGGCTCCGTGGTGGAGAATCAGGTCACGTCCGGAGCGGTAAATGCTGCAGTGGTCGATGACAGTTCGTTTCGTCCGCTTCACCTGCACGGCGCCCTCGTAGGTGCCCATATAGCCGATGTCGTGGATCACGCAGTTGGTGATCGTGTTGTCTTCGCCTTGGACGTCGAGTCCGGTCCCGGCCGTGTAGGCAATGCGGCAGCGCCGCAGCGTGTTGTGGTTGCCCTTGATCTGGCTGGTCGGGTGTGGAGGGACTTTCCTTGCCGTCCGGGTGAAGTGATTGGAGTAGAGACTGGTGACGTCATCCAGAAGGCAGTGGTTGGCTCCGCTCAGGTCGAACGCGCCTCCGAAGAGTTGGACGCCGGTAACTGTGATGTTGCTGCGGTCGCGCAGGCTCAGGACTTGGTCTCGGACTTTGACCTCCAGCTGAAGGTCCTCGGGGCGCTTCCCCGGCGGAGGGATGAAGTAGGTCAGGCCAGTCGTCTGGTCGACGCAATACTCGCCGGGCGCATCGAGGGCGGCCAGGGAGCCGACCAAGAGGAAGCGGTTGCCCTGTTTTGGTTTGAACGCATCGCCTTTGTGGTACTTATCGCTGTGCGGTTTGAAGGGCGGATCAAATGCCAGCGACTCCCCGGGTCGGTAGTCCTTGATCCGGGCTGTCACATTGGTCCAGGCGCCGCCGCGCCAGATCAGCGCGTACCCTCCGTTGAAGTCTCCCGGAGGCAGGGCCGTGCAGACGATCTTCTCGTAGCCGGTCCCGGCTTGGGCTATCGCGCACGGCCGGTCCATGAGGTCCCCATAGTTGCCGTTTGGCCAATGGGCTTCCCGTGCCATCTGGCCGTCATAGAAAAGCTGCGCGGGTGGAGGATCTACTTCGGCCACATAGACGCCGTTTGGCTGCTTTCTCCAGACCACCTTGAGCGGCTCCGTCGCCGACAGCGTCACCTGGGTGCCGGGCAATGCCCTAATCCGGATTGGCTTGTCTGGTTCCCCCGACCGGGGGAGCGCCATGGGTTCGCGATAGACGCCGCCATGGATGATAAGGTCGTCACCGGGTTGGAGCCGCGAGGTCCCTTTGGCGAGCGTGCGGAAGGGGGTCTGAGACGTTCCCGGGCCGTCGTCCGAACCGGTGGTCTTGCTGACGTGGTATTCCGCGGCCGTCACGGCGGCAGTAAGCACCGAGAACAGGGCGAATGGCAGGCGAACACGAGTCCGGAACATGTCTACTCTCCTTCACGGTAGTGGCGTCTGGTCAGGCGATAGCTGGCGGCAGCTTCGCGTCTTTTCTCTGCAGGATTCCGTCGACCCAAACGTGCGTTGGTACGAGTTCGGTGTTCAGAACAACTACGTCGGCCTGCGCCCCCACTTCGAGGCAGCCCAAGTCACTGAAGCCCAGAGAGCGGGCTTGGTTCCAGGCTGTTGTCTTGGCCAGTTCCTGCATAGGGAGACCGGTGATCCTGTGGACTCGACGCACGGCTTGGTGAAACTGTGATGTGCTGCCTGCAACTGCGCCGTTCTCAAGCTGGGCTTTTCCGCCGACAACCTTCACCGGCAACCCGCCAAGGTCGTAGTCGCCGTCCGGCATCGCGGCCGCCCGCATCGCGTCGGTGACCAGCATGACGCGGTCCGCGGTCTTGAGCGTGAAGATCAACTCGATCATCTCGGGGCAGAGGTGGATACCATCGGCAATGATCTCCACGGAGACGTTCGGTGAGAGGAAGGCTCCGCCGACCATGCCGAAGCGCAGATGGTGCAGGGGCGTCATGACATTGCAGAAATGGGTTAGGTGCTTCATCCCCGCTTCACGCGCTTCAAGGAACTGGGCGTAGTCGGCGTCGCTGTGGGCACCCGAGGGCATGATGCCGCGCTCGACGAGTGCTTGGGTGAACGCCACTCCGCCCGGCAGTTCCGGCGAGAAAGAGACCTTCCTGACTGGGCAGATGTCGTTGAGACGGTCCACCAGGGAGATGTCCGGAAGGCGCAGGAATGCAGGGTTCTGGGCTCCAGCACAGGAAGGGTTGATGAACGGTCCCTCCAAGTGAACGCCCAAGAGCTTCGCGCCTGAGGGGCGGGCCATGTAGTCAGCGGCGGCCGCGAGCGTGGTTTCGAGTTGCTCGATGCCGACGGTTAGGGTGGTGGCCAGAAAACTGGTGACTCCTTCGGCCAGCTTCCCTCTGCCGATGATGTCGAACGCCTCCGGGGTGGCATCGCAGAAATCCGCGCCGCCGCGGCCGTGGCAATGGATGTCGATGAACCCCGGCATCACCAGGCAACCGTCGGCGTCATGGACTTCGTCCGCCTCGGGAAGCGAGTCACCGGCTGGGATAACCGCGCTGATCCGGTCGCCGTCGAGAAACAGAGCGCCCGTTTCCAGTTCGAGGCCGGGCGCCGCAAAGCAGCAGTTTTTCAGCAGGCAGGTCATGTTGTGTTCAGCTCGATGGTGTCGGCTGTGTAGACAACCGTGGCGTTGCCGTGGCCCAGGAGGCAGGAGGCCGGGAGCTCGGGAGTGGGCGTACCGTGCAGCATCTTGTTCAGCGGCTCGGCCTGCTCAGGGAAGCAGGCAAGGAGCAGGATCTCGCGGGCGGCAACAATTTGCTTCATGCCCATGGTCACGGCATGGCGAGGTACCAGAGCAGAATCGTCCCCGGCAGTAAGTCTGGCATTCGTTTGGATTGTGAGTTCTCTCAGGGCGATAGTACGCGAGGGAAGGGATGCGAACTCAGCGGCCGAGATTTCGGTTGCGTTCATGGGCTCGTTGAACGCGATGTGGCCATTGAAGCCAATCCCGAGCAGCTGGAAATCGAGCCCCCCCGCCGTTGCCAGATCCCGGTCGAACCGGTCTGTCTCATCCGGGGCTGGGAAATGGGCCTGTTCCGCCGTGAATCCCAAGGCGGGATCGAGAGCGTCGAACAGCTGTTCCTGCATGTACTTCCGGTAGCTGAGCGGATGGCTTTCCGGAATGGCTTTCCTATCCGAACCGACGTACTCATCGAGGTTATAGGTGTGTAGGCCACGCAAATCGACTTGGTCTTGGTTGAGCCTCTCAGCCAGGAGCCTGTAGAGCCCGATCATGGTGTTCCCGGTCGCGAGCCCCAAGTTGAGCCGCTGGCCTTCCGCGCATCCGGTGACCAGTGCAGCATGGATCTGATCCGCCGCATGACGACTCATCTGGTCGTAGTTCTCGACACTGAGCCAGTTCATCGCTGGACTAGCCCCTGAGCTCAAGCCCGGCTTCGTATTCGGCTCTGCTCTTGCGGAGTCGGGCCAGGACTTCTGAGAAACAGGCACTGGTACGGCCGAGCTCTCCGAGAAACTCCCCCGTGATTTCGTAGGACGACAACCAGCAATACGACTCGTCCTGCTCGATGGCCTCGGGTACATCGATATTCGGGCCGCCGTAGACGACCTGACGCCAAGCGCCCGTGTCTTTGAGGGGATAGAACATGTGCGGCCAGCTGCCATCCGACCTCTGCGACATCATGAATGTGGAACGCGCCACGTTTGCCGCGATCTTCCGGTGCACAGGGTCAGTTGTCAGGCGGTAGACCTGAGCAGCACCCCAGCCAACTTTGCACTTGGATGGCCAGAACAGAGCCCGGTGGGTGCATTGGGTCTCAAAAGGAACAAGGCTAAGCGCAGCGTCCAGGTAGCGGTTGGTCCCGGTCGCTGTGTACAGATCGGCCAGGTAGGCCATGCATGTTCCCGTGACCCATGACGGCTGTTTCACGGTCTTCGTGTCAACCACCACGTTCATGCGTCCGTCTGGCGGGATATCGGTGACCAGTTCGCCGGAGTCGCGCTTCCGAGTGTAATAGATGGCCGGCGATTCCTGCGCGAGGTACGGGGCGTTCAGCTCGATCATTTCGGCGATCCAGTCACCGGCTTTGATGGCTTCGTCAGTCAAACCTGCGGCAAGAGCCCAGTGGCCAAAGAACGTGGTGTTCAGGGGATCCAGGGCCTCAGGGAAGCCATCGTCGATGCAGTTTGCCACTCCGCCGGAACTGTGTTGGTACCGCTTGATGCGGGCGCGCACTTCGTCGTTGGCGAAGGCCGGATGGTGAAGGTATTCAGCGATCCTCCCGAACGTGATGGTTCGGTACACGCGCTGCATGTCCTTTTCGTACCACTGCTCTTCGGGAAAGTAATACTCGCCCGGGGCTTGTTTGGCGTTGGCGTCAAGCCATTCAAGAATGCGTACGACTTCCCGTGTACGCCCGGCTTCGTAGAGCCCCCAGGCCATCTTGTGGCACGGGCTCACGCTTTTGGTCGTGAGGACTGGTCCGTTTGGGGCGAGACTCGAAACCAGGAAATGAGCTCCCTCCTCAATGGCATCATCGATCTGAGGAATCAGTGCCTCCAGCGCATCGATTTCCTCGATGATGACCGCGTAGCTGAGTTGCTCTGACATTATCGGCCTGCCTCCGTCTGTGGCTCTGCGGTTCGTCACGCTTTGTCCATGGTTCGGCAACAGGCCGAGCCCTGCTTGTTTGTCCGCGCAAGATACCCGGGATTGTGGCGGGGGACAAGAGGGCGGGGGAGTGGCTTTGTGAGAGCGTGAGAGCGTGAAAGCGTCGTTTGTGGGGAACCCGGGAGGCAGGCCCAGCGTGTTCGATGCTATCAGACCATCACGCAATCACACCATCACACAGCAGGCGAATCTGTTGAGAGCGAAACAGCCATGAGCTTGGTGCCGCACCGCAGCCTTGATGCGGAGATGCAGGCACGATATCGTTCCGGATGCCCATCGAGGTGATGTTTGTGCCACGCGGAGGAGTACCAATGGCTATCTCGAAACTGCGACGGTTCATCTCATGCGGCCGCTGCCTTCCACTGTTGCCCGTGCTTGGTTTCTGCATCGTTGTTATCCACGCTCACGCTGACGTCACGGGGCTTACGGCCGGTGGCGTGGATTTGGCAACTCCACCGGACTCCACAGAAGAGGTCCGCCTCAGGTACGGTCTCGGCTTCCCGTTTCAGGTATCACCCGAGCGCGCCGCCGTCTTCTGCAACGTGCGCATCGAGGGCATCGCCGTGACTGATTACGAGAACGGGACAGACGTCATCATCTTTGAGGACCTGGCCACCATCAGTGCCGCCAACGCCGTTGCCATCTCTCGCAACGAGAGAAGAGCTGACGCTGACGGCAAGGCGCGTTTGGTCGTGAAGTTCCCGGTGATCGGGGGATTTGTACCACTGGGAGCGCTTCGGGCGGACGGCAGTGCCCACCCTCACGCGGGAACGGGCTTCGGCATCTGCCAGGCCATCTCCTTCCCCGTGGACGAAGCCGGGCACTTCAACTGGAAGACGGAACGGATACACCGTTGTGAAGTGCATCAGTTCGCCTACGATGGCAGACGCTTCTCAGCGACCCGGAGCGCGTCGGGTCACGAGCAGCCCCACCCATCGGTGAAGGACTCTGGGTGGGATATCATCTCCCCCGGCATCACGACCGCTATTCCCGATGGTGATGATCTGCTCCAGGCGGCTGCGGCCCGCAACGGCTCCGGGCAGATCTCCGGTGTCCTGCGCTGGACGCGAGTCGGACCGATGTGGGAGCCCGTGAGGTTCACACCGGTCACGCCGGCCGGGGAGTCATGGTCTGAAGCAAGTGTGATCCGCGACGTTGACGGGGCACTGCTTTTCTCGGCCCGCGGATCCGGAGGACCGCGATTCACGGAAGTGCGCGTTTGGCGTATGCGGGATGCCGGCCCGCAGTGGCGGCTGGTGTTCAGCACGCCCGATGTTCGAGTCCTTCACAGGGAGGCCGGCGGTCCGGAATGGAAGCAGGTGATCAGTGCAGCGAAGGCCCGGAACAGCGGCCCCATGTCGATCGGTCGGGCTGCTGACGGCACGCCATTCATCGGGGCGAATCTGAGCGGCAGCGGCCGGGACACGCTGTGCCTCTGGCCACTGAACCCTGCGCGTTCCGGGCTGGAGGAGCCACACATCGCCCGGGCCGCGCACAAAGAGTTCGGTTCGGGCCCGGCCGGATCCAGGTGGATGGTGGACCATCCGTCAGGAGCCGTGTTGCGGCTGCGTGACGGAAACTGGCACGGAGTGCTCGTTTACAGGATCCTCGGGCAAGCCGAGCATAAGGGAGTCGGGCCCGCCGTCCAGTCCGGGTGCTATGTTGAAGAGACGCTCTGCACCGGCTCTCCCTCCCCCCCCTGGCGCTTCGAGTGATGCCGCGCTGCGGGACCGACGCGCGTCTCACCCGAACGCTGCCCGTTCCCGCATCTTTGCGCTCTGCATGCGTGTGGTGCCTGAGTACATCATCTTTGACATTCCGCCGAAGTCCCTGTACCGTCTCATATCATGTCCCGGCGTGTAGGCGTGTTGCAGCGATGCTGTACCCCGGCATCCCTGCGCACCAACTGCCCCCGAAGGAACACCTCCGGATAAACGGAGTGGCAGATGGTCTATGAGCAATGTCCTTTGCCCATTGGCCAATGCCGGGGACCGTCAGACAAAGGAGTACTCAGACATGGAACGGAAGACGTTTACCCTCATCGAGCTCCTCGTGGTGATCGCCATCATAGCGATCCTGGCCTCCATGCTCCTGCCTGCCCTTTCAAACGCACAGAACAAAGCGATGTCCATAGCCTGCATGGGGAACGTGAAGCAATTGGCGTTGGCTGTTCTCATGTATTCGCAGGAGAACAACCACCGCACCCCTGGTGCGTATGGTCACAGCCCGAGGAACACGGGCCAAACCATCGGCCGTGGCGCGGTCACGGGATGGAGTCACTGGTGGAGCTGGGCGGACCTGGTGTACCCCTACATAGAGAACAAGGAGGTGTATGCCTGCCCCACTATCGGCACCGGCGTCCGCTACAATGCCAACCAAGACGCACTGAACGGTGCTCACGCCGCCTCGAACGGAACCAGCAGCGAAGGTCGGCCACTAGTCTGGTTCGTCCGCCCGACCGAGCATTTGATGCTGTATGACTCCCCGAGTATTCGGTCCTGCGGCCGGCCTCACGGCTATCGTGGGGACTCCAACGGTCCCTGGGGATTCTGCTACGGCATCCCGGCGGTGAACGAAGCGCGGTATGCAAACGCGTCCTCCTCCGCGAAAAACTATGATCGCCACAAGCAGGGCTGCAATTTCTCGTTCATGGATGGACACGGCAAGTGGTTGCCGAACCGCGCCACCTTCGCGGACAGCACGACGCATCCAGCCTGGCGCAGGTACTGGGGGCCGCGGTAGGCGTGGTTGGCGCTGAGGTGCGGCCCCAGCGACATTGGCTTCGCCCGTCTCGCGGTCTCGGCTGCATTGTTGATGGGTGAAACGGCGTCGGAGACCGCGGGCAAGTTGCTTCGGACAAAACCATGGTCTCTGGCCTCGACGGCGTGCGACTGTTGAGGCAGGAACTCGCCTCCGAGCGCTGCTTAAGCCTGCCATTCGCCCCCAGGGAGGGGACGGGGCCCGGCCTCGCTTGGATATTCCAGCCTCCGAATCCGTTCAGGACCTGCCTTCCACTCCCGTGTTTCCATAATCCGGTCTACATTGGTCGGTGTCCGAGTTGACCTCGGACACATCAAGGAGTGGGCACCATGCGTATTGATCGACGTGAGTTCATGAAGCGGATGGGGATGACGGCGGCGATGGCCGCGGGATTACGAAGCGAGAGCGCTCCGAATGAGGCCAACCCCCGCCTGAACATCCTCTACATCATGACGGATCAGCAACCGGTGAGCTGCGTCGGCTCCTATACAGATTCCCCGTTGCAGACTCCCCACCTCGATGATCTGGCTGGAGCGGGCTGCGTATTGGATCGGCTCTACATCGGCGCGTTCCCCTGCAGCCCGTCCCGGGCCTGCCAATTGACCGGACGCTATGCTCACAACCATGGTGTGGTGACCAATGACGTCTTGCTGGACCCCGCCTTGCCGACGCTCGGCACGGTCTGCCGATCGGCCGGGTATGCGACCGGGTACTTCGGGAAATGGCACCTTGGGGGGAATATGTATGTCACAGACACGCCCTCAAAGAGAGCCGGAGGGCTGAGCGGGAACTGGCACTACGAACGGCTTTCCACGCCCAGAGGATGGACATTCAGACCGGCGGCAGGCGGACAGGGAGAGGACGCCCCGCAGGCTGGGTTCGATACCTGGCGCGGCGGCTGGCGAGATTACCATGAGTGGTTGCGCCGAATCGGTCAAGGGGCGTACTTGGGCAAGCACAAGAGGCTGGGGAATCACAACGACGCACCGTCGGGCCCGGAGGGAACGCACATTTACTCGCAGGTGGATCAGAAGCACCACATGGCTGCTTTCTTCACTGAGGAAACAGTCCAGTTTGTGCGTGAGAAAGGTAGCGCAGAGCAACCGTGGTGTGCGGTGCTTTCGTATTACGGCCCCCACCTGCCTGTGGCCCCGCCGAAGCCCTGGGACACGATGTATTCACTTGAGCAGGTCCGGTTGCCCGCGAACCACAGTGACCCTCTGGACGGCAAGCCGCTACGGCAGCGGAACGGCCGGCGGAACTACAAGTTGGGGACGTGGTCGGACGAACAGTATCTGGATTACATCCGGAGATACTGGGGATACTGCAGCTATCTGGATGAGCAGATTGGCCGCGTCTTCGCCGCACTGCGGGAGACCGGGCAGTGGGACACCACCATCATCGTTTTCACCGCGGACCACGGGGATATGGTTGGCGCACACGGGATGATCTTCAAGTTGGGTTTCTGTGGGTACGAAGAGCTGTTCCGCGTTCCCGGTATTCTGAGGATACCCGGAGTCACGCGAGCAGGGAGCCGGGCACCATGGCTGGTGAACTCCGTTGATCTTCTCCCTACGCTCCTGGCATCCGCCGATGTGCCCGTACCCCCTGGTGTTGATGGACAGAGCCTTCTGCCAGCCTTGCGTGGCGACCGCTCAGAGCATCGGGACGTCGTTTTCAGTGACTCTCTGGGCAAGAGCATTGTCTGCAGGAATTCCCGATTCAAGTTTGTCCTGAACTGGGCAGTGCAGGATCTGCACGAACTGTATGATCTGCAGACCGATCCCGGCGAACTCCGCAACCTGGCCACTGTGAAGGAACACCAGGGCACGGTCAGGGCGCTGAAGGAGGCCATCTACGGCTGGTTGCGCTCGACTGGGCACACGTATGCCGAGGAGATTGTCGACCGTGTCGAGCATCCTGACGCCCACCGGATCGCCATTGTGCCGACAGTCGATCACTTCACTTATTTGGGAGAGAACGTGTTTGAGTGGTCGGTAACGTGGCGGGTGGACCGAGAGTTCAAGGCAGAGGGTGCGTTCTGGAACTACACCCATTTCGTCAACAAACAGTACGCGAAGGACGGTGACATCGCGTTCCGCTGCACGCCGTTCCCTGCGGTTCCGTTTACCCACTGGCAAGCTGGGAAGCAGTACCGTGTCGGCCCTGTGCGAGTTGCCATCCCAGCCGGCGCAGGTGCAGGTGACTACGCGGTTCGGACGGGATTGTATGACCCGAAGAAGCGGAAAGGGCCCGGGGACATCTTGAATGGCCAAGGCAGTGCGGTCATGCTTGGGACTCTCACCGTCAGGGCCGCCGATGGCCGGGTAACCGGTGTGGCGTACAGGCCGCCGGATAAGAAAGCGGGCAGATGAGTCTACGTAATGTTACCCTGGAGATGAGCCTGAAGCCGTTCGGTGACCCCAGTCCGGAGAGCCGGGAACGCGTGCTGGGCCACCTGTTCAGACAGTGGGACCCCTTGACGCGGCGCGCAGAGATGATCTCTGTTCTGCTCTGGACGGCGGATGGCTCTGAGATTCTCGACTACGCGGGGCGTCTTGAGGATACCTTTGAGTGGTGCCAGTGGCTCGGGACGCCGCGCTCCAAGCACACGTGGTCAAAGGAAGCGGACCCAAAGCGCGTCTCGATCCATTCTCGGACGTACGTTTACATGGCCGATCCACCCGCCATGACCTATGGGTGGCTACGCGAGCTCTGCGCCGACATCAAGCGGATCGGCACGGCGCTAACCGGGCTGCCGGTGCGCGTTGGGGCTACCTTTGATCCGGGCCCTGAGTTTGCCATTTCAGCCTTCAAGTATGAGCGCCATCCGGAAATCTGCACGGGGGCTACCATGGGTGCGGGCAGTATGGTCTGCTGCTACGGCAAGCTGCATGCTGACCAGCGCCCGTATGCTGGATTCCTGAACGGTATTCCCGAAGGCACGACCATGGGAGCATTCCTCGGTCGCCAATCCCAGTGTTTCATGGATGATCTGGGGTTTGACTACCTCTGGCTGTCCAACGGCTTTGGCTTCGGGCTGGAGACCTGGGGAGTGAAGGGAGCCGTCTTTGACGGGACGGCCTTCCTCGCGGATCGCTGCAATGAGGTCCGTGATCTGAATCTGGGGTTCTGGCAGGACTTCCGGGCAGAGTGCCCCGGCTACCCTCTGGAGACGCGCGGCACGAACCTCTCTACCGGCATGGACTTGGCCAGCGATGCCGTACCGTTGCGCGATATCTACCGCGCCGGTTTCAATCTGGAGCCGCCACCTAATTCCCCCTGGGCTGCGATCAACTACGATTTTGGGCAGGAAATGGTGGGCTGGATGAGCCACATCGCCGAGATTCCCGGCGACACGTTTCCGTTCCGGTTCTACACCCATGATCCCTGGTGGATCAACAGCCCGTGGCTTGACCGCTACGGCAGGGAAGCGTACGACATCTACCTTCCGTTGAGTGTGTCTCGTGTGAACGCTCAGGGCCGGACGTGTACGCCCGACAGCATCCTCTTCCTGACGGTGGATGATTCCTTCGGTCAGATGCCTGACTGTGTGCCGAATGAGGTCGTCCCGCATCTCCTCAAGGCGTTGGAGCACAGGCCGGATGCTCCGGGACCGCTCGTCTGGCTTTACCCTTTTGACGAGTACCACGACATGACGTACGAGGGGGAGCGGATCTCCGAGGTTTTCTTCGGTGACTGGTTCATGCGTGGAGCCGTGAACAACGGCTTGCCGCTCAATACGGTGGTCAGTACGGCCGTCTTCGCCGCAGCTGGGGAGACCAACGCTGAGCGCTACCGGGAATCTGTCCTGATTACCCCCGTGCCGGCTGTCGGCGAAACGGCCGAGGGGCTGAAACGGCACCTTCGGATGGGCGGGAAGGTACTGTTTTATGGCCCCATAGAGCATGCGGATCCGGAACTCCTTCAGATGCTCAACCTCAGCTCTCTGGGGCCTCTGTCCGGGATGCTGGAGATGGCCTTGACGTTGGCCGATGATGGTTTCCGCCAGTCTGCGCCTACCAACACGCTGATCCACAGTGCTCTGCTATCGGGCGGAGGCGTCAGCGTGGTATTTGCCGACTCCAACGATCCCGCGACCGAGCTTCTGGCGACACTCATGCAGGGCGTTGACTCGCGTGTGGGTGTGTCACGACGCAGCGCTCCCGACTGGGCCGGGGGCATTGCAGTGTACGTGCGGGGCACGGTGGCTTGCGACGACCAGCATCTGGGTGGCCACCTCCTTATTCCACTGAAGCCCGACGTCTCCTATCCGGGCGAAGCACTCATGCGTCTGGCCTTGCAGGCGTTTGGTCTGCGGATATCCTCCGAACGTTTCAATTCGTCACTGAAGCCGCCGATGATGACCGTAAACCGCCATCGGAATGGCTTTATCTTCAGCGGGTTCTGTGCGGACACGACCGCTCAGATCAAACTGCGGTTTCCGCAAGGGGCACCCGTTCTCTGCGAACGTGAGGCCATTCTCGAGGACGGCTGCAGCGTGCAGACCATGCCCAAAACCTGGCACCACGAGTGCCGCATCTTTGCGGAGCAAGACACCGTCTCCCACGTTTCCTGCAAAGAGCGGACCTCTGAAATGCCTGACTGTACGCGCCGTCTGTTGTTGACCGGCTGCCGGGAGGCAACGGTGCGCTTCTATGCCGTCCCCGGAAGTGAGGAAAGCGTTGCTGTTCTGCTCAACCCAAAAGGCCATTTCCTCGCAGGCGACGAGGTGGAATCAGTTTGGCGTGATGACGCGAACGGACGCTACCTGGAGATAGCGGGAGTTGATGGCCCCCTGTCCATCTCGTGGGCCGAACAGACCGGTGTTGGGCCGCAGGGCGTCAATTTGGCTATACAATCGTGAGGGCTCTTGTGAGGACGACAACGCTCTGCTACGGGGGGAAGTTCGCGTTCACTGCCTTTTGGTGGCTGGCCGTACTGTCTGCCTCACAGTGCGCGACCGGGGCCGACAACGGGCTCTTCGTCGGAGCACAGTTCGTGGATGCCGTTGCGGTGGAGGCCCAGGCCTCGGGAAGCGAGAGGGAAGCTACTGAAGCGTTTGTTGACTACATCAAGAAGATGAGTGGGATCACGTTGCGGCTTCTTCCGGACGGTGCGCCTCTCCGCAATCGTCAGGGGGTGGTATTCCTTGGGCGAGCCGCCGTTCGGACAGGCGGGTTCACAGCCGACGAACTGGCGGAAGCCGGTCATGAAGGATACCGGATCCGCGTGAGGAAAGGGAACGTGTATCTGGCAGGAGGGGAGTATTACGGCACGTACTTTGGCGTGTACGCCCTGCTTCAGGAACTCGGCGCACGTTTCTACTCACATGACCACGAGGTGCTGCCGCCGGTTGGCCGCGTCGCTGTCCCACCGCTCGACCTGTTGCGGAAACCTGTGTTCGAGCTCAGGACGATCAAGTACATGGTCATGCGCTTGGGGCAGCATCGTGGCGACCGGCACATGATGCGGCCGAACACTGTCGATCCGGATCTGTCTGTCAGAGTCAGTTGGGTCCACTCCTCGCAGTACTTGGTGCCCTTCTACAGGTACGGCAAGACGCACCCCGAGTACTATGCACGGCGTCGCGACGGGGCCCTTGATGCCCTGCGCATCAAGGGTTCGTGCAGCAAGCTGCACATCTGCATGTCCAATCCGGAGGTCAGGGAGATTGCCAAGGCGCGGCTCATTGGGGCGATGGAGAAGCAGCCCGATCGACGACTGTTCTCTGTCAGCCAATCCGATGGCTACGGCTGGTGCGAATGTGACGGCTGTCGGGCTCTGGATACGCGGCCGGGCGTACGTTCAGACCGCTTGATGGACTTCGTGAACGAACTCGCCGAGGCTGTTCTGCCGACCTACCCCGACAAGGTCATCATGACCCTGGCCTACTGCGAAGACACCGCACCCGTGCCTGTGCGCACGAAGCCGGCGCCGAACGTGAGGGTGGTGCTTTGCCCGTACACGCCGGAAGTGCAGGACAAAGCACACTGGTTCGATCACCCGCTGAACCGGCAATTTCTGCCCTGGTACGACGCCTGGACAAGACTGCTGCCAGCCGGACAGTTGTTCATTTTTGACTATCCGTATGCCGACTTCCGGAGCCTGACCTCTTTCCACGGGCACCATTTTGAGCGGATCAAGCGTTACGCTCGGGACGGCATCAGGGGCATCTACTACGACGGGCGGGACCGGTTCATGTTCTCCCTGTTCGAGTACGTCACCAGCAGGCTGGCCTGGGACCCCGAACTCGAGACGCGTCCACTCATCGAGGATTTTGTCAGCAGTTACTATGGGCCAGCAGGTCCGGCCATGCTTCGAGTCTATGACGCCATGGCCAAGGTAGCGGCCCTCGAGGACAGGAGTCAGGGCCCCACCATAGACATGCGCAAGTTCGTGACCTCGCGGGAATGCGAGTCGCTCTTCAAGCTCTTTGCCGAGGCGGAGACGCTTGCCGTGGGCAATCGGCAGTGCCTGGCACGAGTGAAGGAGGACAAGGTCTATCTGCTGCATACCGATCTCTCGAAACACAACCCCGTCTTGGGCACGATCTCGGACTTGTCCGTGTTCAAGGAACGGCTTGGCGAGTACGTGACGCTGTTACTCACGACTCCGAGCCGCAGCCTGTTCCGCCGTGACATCAGGCGCAACAGCAACGGCGCTCGGAGCTGGTTCTGGCGCGTTGCCCGGTTGAAGATTGCAGCGGAGACGATCGCAGAGGATCCCATCCTCCGGAACCTCATGGACGCCCCCCAATCCGTCCACGTCCCGGAGGCCGCTTTGAGGCCTCGCATCCAGCTATTGTCCGACGCTCGGGGGTGGCGCCTTCCCCTTGAACTGTCGGAAGGAGCACGGCGACTTGATGCGTACGCCTACGAATGCCCCCCGCGCAAAGACGTCTGCCTACTTCGCACGCGCAGAACCGATTACTCGGTGATGCGACTGACGTTCGATTTGCACGTGACGCCAGCGCCCGCCGCGCTGGCCATCGATGCCCAGGACGACGACAAACCAGGCGCAACGCGCATACGCGTCGCGGTCAACGGGACGGATCTGTTCCGAGGTCCAAATGCGTTTCCCGAAAACGACTGGTCAACGTGCCGTTGGCCGATTCCCGAAGGCGTGTTGGCAATGGGGGAGAACGAGCTGTTGATCGAGGACTTGGAGGAAGGCGATAATCTCTTCGCTCAGTGGCTCATCGTCGACGATGTTCGCATCGAGACGAAGGCTCCCGTCACGCCTCCTCCTCCGCGCACCCTCTTGCTGGCGCACTTCGACGTATCAGTCAACGCAGACGTTTCCGCCAATCCCGAGGGCAGGATTGGTGGGGAGCTCACTCTTTCATCGGAGGGCAAGTGGGGGAGAGCCCTTGATATGGGGTACGACGAGCCGGCGACAGGCACGCTGTATTTCGAGGGTGCGGGCAACATTTCTCCGCAGGCAGGCACCATCGAGATGTGGGTCAAACCTGCCTGGGATCCGGCCCTGGACACGACCTACCGGACCTTTCTCTACACCCGCCACGTGCATCATCTGCACCAGGACGGCCTGCTCTTGCACCGCTACTCGGGCCATCCCCTGCAGCTCAAGTACATGCCCTATTTTCAGCACGGGCGGACGCTCAAAGCGAGCATCGCTAGCTGGGAACCCTGGACATGGCACCACGTCGCGGTCACCTGGGACGCGGAGAAGACGACCCGCCAGCTTTTCCTCGACGGCGTGCTCGTGGCCCGGGATGAGCACGCCCAAATCGGGGCAGAGGTCCCGGATATCATCTATGTCGGTTGCATCGACGCCAAGCCCGAGAAGGCCAGAGCGATGGGCGGGTTGATTGACGAATTACGTATCGTCGACGGGGTGCTCTGGCATGGGGCGGAGGTCGGCGCAAAGGTATTTGATCCGCCTTCCGAACCGTACAGCCTACCCGTGGTGGAGCGTCGTCGAGTCGTGCCGGAATAGGCGTCGATGAGCCAAGCTCAGGGCCAGCGTATCGGCGGGGGCTTCGACGACCTTTTCCATTGTGTCTGCATGCGCTCGAGTTCCTTGAAGTAGAAGTCCACGTAGTCTTCCTGGTCGTGCTTGCGCAATGGCCATCCGGGATACGCCCAACGGCAGCGGCCATTCAGGCGCAGCATCACGTCGAGCTGTTCGCGTATTGGAGAGCCGACCTGCTTCCAGGCTTCGCGCTTCTCCTGGGCGGACAGTGGTTTTCCCGTGGTTGGTTTCGGAGTTTCGGCGCCCTCGCGCAGCATCTGGTCGCCTTTGAGGGTGGCGATCGCGTTGCTGATCTTGTAGGTATTGATGACGTAACGTAGGTAGGGATCCCTGGGGCCGCGGATGGTCTGACCTTCTCCTCGCAGGAGGAAATCCGAGTAGGAGTCGATGAAGGGGCAATACAGTTCGCACTGCCGTAACGGCGGGTTGAGGGTGCAGTGTGTGTAGATAATCCCGTTGGCCCCTACGTCATCGCGCATGGCTCGGATGAACCGGTAGGTCTCCAGCCATTGGCCGTTGTAGTACAACCCGTCGAAGTACCAGCCGTCGAAGCCGTATTCTTTACGGAACTGCTTCATGTCCGCTATCGCGTCTTCCATGGGGATCTCAGCCCACACATAACTTGTCGGGTGACGGTAGCAGATGACCTCCATGCCGTGGTCGTGTGCGAGCTTGATGGCGGCCCGCAGTGCGGACGGATCTTTGACCTCGTACGGGGCGTGTGTGTGACCGGGATCGTGTTGCCGGTAGAGTGGCCCAGCGAAGTAAAACAGGACGTTCGCGTGTTCGGCGTAAGCCTTGAGTGCATCTTCGGGCGGGAACTTGTTCACGCACACGATGCGCTTGGTGAAGGACCGCTCCCAGTCGTAAGGACGTGCCGGACAGACAGCGAGAGCAAGCATCTCTCTCGCTGCAACGCGATGGGCGACAGCCCAGCCGGGCCGCTGCGTTTGCTCGGGATTCCGGGTGATCGCGGACCCCGCGGATTCCAGGCGGGGGCGGGCATGCGTTACGAGCGAGAAGCCGCCGTCGTCGTCCAGGGCGAGCACATGGGGATCGACGCTGCGGTAATACGTGCAGCCGATGTTCGAAGCGAGCGTCGTCTCAAGGTCACGGTTTGTGGCGACGGTCACGAGCGAGTCGCCCTGGAACTCGAGAGCGATGCTGTCTCCGACGAAGATGGCGACATCCGCAGTCTGCGTCACCAGCTTCAGCTTCGGCAGGGGGGTGGGGAATGTCAGCGTTGCGACGAGGCGTTCCACGCCAATGCGTTGGCGGCACGCCATCGAGCCTGTGGTGTGGTTGAGCACGTACTCCGCGCCGGTTGTGCGCACGGTGAACGTTCCATCCTGTTCCTTCACCGATTCGACTCTCATGCCGAATGTGCTGGGGCGTCCGGGGAAGGCGACGGCGGTGCCCAGGTCCCAGTCCGGCGCGTCCGGGTAGCGCAGTTCACGGACCTGCACGTCGTCCACATAGACCGTATCCGCCCCGTTGGCGATCCAGATGACGAGGCGGCCTCCGGCCAGATCGGGCCGGTTGCAGCGGAACGTGCCGCTGAATGTCTGCCAGCGGCCGGTGCCCTCGCCAGTGCGGATTGTGACCGGAGTCGCCCGGCCTGCGCTCCAGTTCTCGCTGCTCATGAGCCGTCTCCCCGGGGATCCCATCCAGTCGAGCCGCGCATACACGTAGCCCTGCCCATTTGTGCGTCTGGCCACCATGGAAAACTCGTAATAGGTCCGCGGCTTGAGCGGCACGAACTGCTGCACGACCGCGACCCAGTCTTTTCCCGCGCTGTTGTCCAGCATGATGGCTTGTTTACCCTCTTTGACACTATCCGTGACGACTCTCGTCGTGCTGCTCCAGCCCTTTCGCCCCTCCTCGAAGTTCCCGTTGGCGACCAGATTGGGCCCAGTGGCCGTGGGGCCTGCTGCCCATGTGGTTGATGTGACAGCCAGAGCTGAGGCGAGCGTGTGGCAGACGCGGCGGGGAAGACTATGCATGGGGGGCTCTCCACGATTATGTCACTTGGGGGGAGCCCGCGGGTGTGTCTTGCGCACGATTGTCTCGTGCTCCCCACAATCAGGATGATAGCCTTTGCGTCACCCGTGTCAATGGCACACGCAGCACCGAAGCGCCTCTATAGGGGTGGGCGCACTACCATGTGGGCCCTCGGCGAGCAAGTTGTGTTTTGTCATCCCCTTTGGGATCTGTCGGTGGGCTGAGGCATTGGGGCGATGGGGATGAGTCGCGGGGTTAGACTCCCGCGAGTCCTTTTTCGTCGGGTCCCAGCTCGTGCATACTCAAGGCACGCGGCAATGGGGATCTTGCCATGCGCTGCCGGAATCGAGTGAGACCATCCGTTCTGCTGGTTCTACTGTTGTTGGCGGACGGCGCTGTTCGTGCTGACACGATGGGTTCCATTGGAGTGTCACCTATGAGACCTATGCCGGCGTTGCCATCGGCGAGGATCTCTGGATTGCGACGTCGGCCAGGCTCGCCCGGGTGACGTCCAGGTGATCATTGCTCCGCGGCACTGGCGCTTTCTGAAGACTGGATCATTGTTCAGCTACAGGCTGACATAGGCTGTAGCGCTGTCAGGGGCGAGAGACAGCTGGAGACTTCGGTTTTATCATGCAGAGTACGTTTCTCAAACCACACGCTACCCGGGCGACTCTCCTTTGTGTCCTGGTAGTGGGGTCCTGTCTTGGCCAAGAGAGCCTTGGGCCGGAGTCTGGGAGAAAGGGTGTCCCTATGCAGTATCGGGTTGAGGAAACTCAGTGTGGGCCGGACATCGTCTACAATGACTGGCGGATCCAGACTGGCCGCAAGGAACGGGCCGGTGGAGCCGTGCATTTCTTTGCCGAACCCAAGGCCCTGGTCAAGTGGGACACCTATCCGTACGGTGGCGGAGGAGACGTGGAGACGGTCTTGGCGTTTGGCTTCGATCGCTTCGGTCCGGATGGTCGCCTCTCGATCCGCTTCAACGACCGGAGGCGGACGCGGGATGTGATTGAGGGGTTCCGTGTCATAATCGATAGCCGGCATGTGACCGTCTACTGCAGGGACATCCAGATCGGCCAGCGTCCCACAGGCGAGATTGACCGGCACCGGGTCGTGCGCGTGCGGCTCGCCACGCTGGCCGAGTCGTATGCCCTTTGGCTCGACGACGATGTCCTGGCCCAAGGGCGGATGTCGGCACCGTTCACCGACAACGAGGGTGATTTCCTTCTTGAGCTTGAGAACGCTGACATGCGTCTGTTGACCTTTACAGAGCGCTTCATTGCCGCTGACCTGGATGTGCCGACTTGGCAGCGGGGGGAGTTGCTTTACCGGGAGGCGTTCGGTGCGCGTTCGCTTGCCGAGAACTGGATCGTCAACAAGGGGGAGCCCGGTTCGGGGGTTGACGTCGTAGACGGGGCGTTCGTTTTCCGGCACATGAGCAACAGCTTTATCGCGCAGCGATTCGAAGGCTCAGTTGTCATGGACTGCACTGCGACGCCGGTGCCGACATCGGAGAAGTCTGCCGGGATTACAGACGCGATTTTCATCTGGATGCTTGACTGCCCCGATGGGGAGTTGGCCGAGTTCCTGGCTGAGCAGGAAGGCGCCAGCCTGGGGAACCTAACCGATTTGCCGTTCTACTGGGTCGACTTTGGGGGGACGAACAACGTCACGACTCGCTTGCGTAAGAACCCTCGTCGGCACATGATTCGTCAGTTCACGGATCGTGCACGTCTGCTCGAACGTGATCGGAGCTACCGTGTCTCGGTGGTCCAGAATGGACACTTCGTTGAGTTCTGGGTCGATGGGAAACGTTGGATGGCGGCGTACGATCCCGATCCGCACAGCGCAGGCCACGTGGGGTTCCGGGCGTACTGCGCTGACCTCAGGGTCGAGAGCATTGAGGTCTGGCGTGTCGTGCCGCCAAGGCGCTAAAGGCCGCGCTGCCGTCCGGACTTCAGACGGTGTCCCGGTCACCGCCGAACCGTCCCTGCGTGTCCGCCTCCTGATCGCGAAGGAGGCGGCCGTTGTTTCTCTCTGAATGCCACACATATGGAGACAGCCCTATGCGCTGCGTCGCTCCCATTGTCCTGATTGCTCTCTTGCCATTGGTTTCCAGTCGGGCCCAGATTCCTCTCGTCAAGAACAGAGGCAGCGCCTACGAGATCGTCGTCGCGCCTGACGCGGTGCGCCCGGTCACTTTCGCTGCTTCCGAACTTCAGAGCTTTGTGGAGCGTTCCACCGGTGTGAGGCTACCCATCGTGGCTGAACCGAGCGCGGAAGCCGGGCATGTTTTCGTCGGCCCCAATCCTGCTTCATCTGCCGCCGGGGTGGTGGCAGCCGATCTGCCACCGGAGGGGTTCCACCTCCGCACGATAGGTCGTGACATCCACGTCATCGGTCGCGACACGGACGGGAATCCGAAGGTCGTCAAGCCGTGGATGGCCACACAGTGCGGCACCCTTTACGGCGTCTACGAACTGCTTGAGCGCCACGTCGGGGTCATGTTTTGCTGGCACGATGACTTGGGGACGGTGGTCCCGCAGCAGAAGGACATCGTTATTCCTTCGTTCGAGACCACTCAGGCGCCGACCTGGGAGTATCGGGCCCTGTCGTACAGCCCTGCAGGAGCGACCCGCACGCTTTTCGGACGGCGTCTGCGCCTGGGGAGCCCTTTCACGATCGTCCACAGCCACAATTGGTTCCGGATCTGCCCGGTCGATACCTACGGCAAGACGAATCCCGAGTATTTCGCTGAGGTCGACGGGAAACGTCAGGCCCGATACTACCTGGGGCACCATGGGGGGCAGGTCTGCACCAGCAATCCCGCCGTCATTGATCTCTTTGTGAAAGCTGCCTGCGACTACTTCAAGGAGCGCCCGACCCAGGGCATGTTCTCCATGTCACCCAACGATGGCGGCGGATTCTGTGAGTGCGCTGACTGCCGCGCACTGGACGCCGGAGATGTGGATCCGCAGAATCCCGAGAAAACCATCCTCACGGATAGGATGCTTCGCTTCTACAACACGATCGCCACGGAGGTAGCCAAGGTCCATCCGGATAAGCTCCTGGGCGCCTATATTTACGGTAACTACACACGGCCGCCTCTGCGCGAGAAGATCCACCCCAGCCTGTTCCTGGTCAACGCGACGAATTCAGCTCATACGCATGGCGTCGACTGGGCTCAGGAGCAACAGTTCGAGGAGAAATGGGCCGGGCTGAGCAAACACTTCGTCAAGTACGATATCTACTATCGCAGTCCATCCTCTATCCATCTCATGGCCCCGGTTACCGGGCACATGATCGAGAAGATCAAAGCGGAGCAAGCCAGCGGCCTGCAGGGCGGTTATCTGTACATCGGTCAGACCTACGAGCAATTGGGGGCCGGCCACTACCTGCTCGCAAAGATGATGTGGGACAAACATGCGGACGCGCGTGCTCTGGAACGGCGGTACTACAACGCACTCTACGGGGTGGCCGGACCCGATGTTCTCGCCTACTATGGTCTCCTTGAGAGGCGCTCCCGACAGACTCGCCTCAACGGTGTGGATGTGGACGAACCGGCGATCAAACAGTTGCTGCAGCAGAACTTCGGCGGCGGGTCACCAGCCTTCATTATTGCCGCGTATTGGCCGATCCTGAAGGATGCGGAGGCCTTGCTCAGTCAAGCCCGGAAACGTGATCTTCTCGACTTGCAGCGCCAACGCCTGCAACGCCTCCACGATCACCATCAGATGTTGGCTTCCACGGTCCGTGGTATGATCGCTTCCGGTCGCCTGGAAGCACAGGCTCGTTTCGATCCAGCCGATGTCGCCATGCTGAAGAAGGCAGTTGAGGAACGTGAAGCGGCCAAGCAACGAATGCGGCCCTACGCCCCGACGCTGATGGCCTATCTTGAGAGAGGCGACAAGAAGGAGACGGCCCGGGTATCGCCGGACGGCGCCTTCTACCAGCTGACGCGCAAAGGGAAGCGGGATTCGCTCCCGGCCGTGCGGTGTCCGGACGCCCCGGTGCTCGACGGCCTTGGGACGGATGACGCCTGGACGCGAGCTCCTGTCCACTACCTCGTGCTTGCCAAGAGCGCGGCCTCTTCGAGTCTCGGGGCCAGGGCGAAAGTGACCTATGACAATGCTCACCTCTATGTTTTCGTTGAAGGGCGTGAGGCGGATTCGGGCAAGCTGTTGTCCTCCTGTGCCGGGGCTGACGATGCCTCGGTGTTCAGCGACGACAATGTGGAAGTGTTCCTACAGCCGCCGGGCGATGCCTACTATCACATCGCGGTTGGCGCCGGGGGGGGAACGTTCGACGCGTCCCACCCAACGGGTGTCGCTGCGGTTTCAGATCCGGCCTGGGAATCCGGGGTGCGGTCAGCCGTGGTAGTATCTGAGCATTCCTGGTCCGTGGAGATGGCCCTGCCATTCTCGGCTGTCGGCGGTGTCCCCGGCCCGGGGTGGACATTGAATGTCTACCGGACGCGTCGCGGCAATGTCGAACCGGATGAGTACACCGCTGTTTCACCGACTTTCGGGGGGTACCACTTGCCCAAACGTTTCGCCGAGCTGGAGTTTGTGGATGCAGTGGATGTACCGGTTCTGCGGTATGGAACTCTGGATGACGTGTCGGCCGACAACGCCCCCAAACGACTGCGAGCTGGTGGCCGAGGGGCGTACACGGTCGAGCTGGTTTCGGATCAGGTGTTTTGCGGTGTGGCCGCTGCGCACCTCACCGTTGGCAAGGAGGGGCTCGGCCAGATCACGTTGACCGCGGGTGTTGAAGAAAATACGGCCTACCGGCTCGTCACCACACACATGAACGCCGTGGCATCGCTGCGTTCGGGCGTGCGGGCACAGGCCCCCATCACTCGAGTTATTTTCCGCGGAACCGACGGGAAAGCGGTGACTGAGACCAGGAAATACTCCTGGTACGGATCGAACGCCCTGGACAGTCCGGGGACGTGGCGCACGATGCCGCACGTTTTCACCACGCCTCCTCGCACGACCCAGATCAGCTTCACGCTCTTTTTCCACCATCCGGGCGAGTATTGGCTTGATGAGATGCGGCTCGAGAAGATGTAGGTGTGAAGAGAATGGCGTCTCTCGGCCAGACATGGAGTCACCCATTCGCCTGCCGACCCGACAGCGAAAGGTGGGCCACGGATGATACCCGGTAAGGGAAGCATAACCGCGGGGCTCGTCTTCCTCGCTTGGGCCCCGATGGCACACGACTGTGCATGCACTTGGGCTTACGACCGTGCGAACGCAGACGCCTCCGTCGGTCGAGGGCAGACTTGAGGAGTCCTGTTGGCAAGACGCTCCAGTGGCGACCGACTTCTCCGTTCTTGTCACCCCCGTCGCTGCTGCCGGTGAGACCGCGTCTACTTCCCGTCTTCTTGGGGCTTTACCAGAATCAGCCGATCGATGTAAACGCCGTTCGGGGCATTGGCACTCCCGTGCGGGTAAGCCGGCCCGTCCAGCTTGATCGAGACGTACAGATCCCATTCCTGGGACATGTTCGTTGGGTCGTGGAACTGCCCCAATTCCTGGCTGATCTGCCAGGACCTGGTGAACCAGAACCGGCCGCGAACAGGGATCTTGGTGCGCGGCAGCTTGTAGGTGTAGTAGCCTTTCCCCGGGACGGCGTCCCGAAACACTTGAAAGCCGACGGAGGTCCCCGCGTCTGGGTCATAAACGCCCATGGTGACGGGCATCTCTTCAGCCGTCATCCGTGCCGAAGCGATGCCGAACACCGAGTCAGGGTCGTCAACCAACTCAGGCACTTGAATGCGGTCCAACTGGTACCCGGGGATGTCGAAGACCCGATCAGGCGGCAACTGCCGGAACTGGGCGGGTAACGGTGCGTAGTCGTTGCCAAGAGCCAGCCGATTCACGTACGTCTCGGTCAATTCGGCCAGAGTGTAGTGAAACCGTGGTTTGTGTTTCGCAGATGTGGCCCGAGCCTGCCAGAACGGATTGCGGGTCACCTGCAATTGTGCGGTGGCACGATCTCGCACTGCGCTGCTCTTGAACGGGAATTTCTCGATCCGGTTTCCTCGCCGGACGAATTCTTCAGAGAGAGACGTTCTTGCGGACAGCGTAATGATGTCTGCCCAGATGCGGGCGTCCTTCACTCGCTCCAAGTACTCGGGTTGAGCGCGCACGGCCGCTTCGGCCTGGTCATAGAGTGCGTGCATCGTCTCCGCGAACGCGTAGTCCACCATTCGGCTCGGCCAGAGGTGCAGACGTTCACGCTGCAACCGGACGTACTCGAACAGGTGCTTACCAGCGTCTCCGTAATAGCCTTCCATGAAATCGCGGATGAGTGTGAGGATGTCCTGATCGGGGTCCTGCATCAGCTTGGCATACAGCCAGAGCCGCATCGCGTAGAACTCTTGGACCATGTCCAGGCTGAAATCGATCTCATCCTCCTCGAAGACCCCGGTGACCGCGCCAAGCCGTTTGCAGTAGCGAAGTTGCTCCTGGATACGGAAGTATATGGGGGCCAGGAAAGGGCGGGCCCGAACTTCGGCGTAATCCCAGACCTCGAGCTTTCTGCAGGCCTTCGCCCACTCGGCCAATCGTGGGTTGCTGTAAGCGATCCCGTTCTCGACCTTCTCCAGCCTGATGCGCTGTGAATTGAGCAGGCAGGCAACGATGATGATGTTGTCAGCGGCGCGGGTTTGCACTGGCGGCTTGGCCGCGAACGAATAGGCGATTGTCCGCAAGCGGTTGTCCGGGAACTCGCTGAGGATGCCGACTGCGAGTTCGTTCAGGAAATCGAGATACAGGTCCGTCCAACTGGTCTGCTTTGCGAACTCCGCACACGTGGCGCAGTCGCAGACCGTCCGATTCCCGCCGTCATTCATCGCGACCATGAAGACGTGGATATCCGGTGCGGCGCGCATGCGCTCTTTCAGCTTTGCCAGGTACGCGCGACGCAGTTCCTTGTTGGTCAGGCACAGGTGGTTGCCGTCCCGACCGTTGGAGGGCACACGTACGCCGCGGCGTTCCGAGTACCACGCGGGGTGCTGCTCGAAATACTTGGCAGCAGGGAGATCGGCGGCAAATGTGTGCGGCGCCCCCCGGTAGAGATACGCGCCGCCACCGTAGATGTCGCCGCCCGGAACAAACTCTCGTTGGCCGCGATTGTGGCGCCACCAGGTGTTGCGCGTTGGGCTGAGGCCGTTCCAGCGGTTGCGCACGCAGTATAGGGTCCACTGTTTCTTCTGCGTGTCCTCCCATTTGCGGCAAGGGAGACGGGCGTAGAGGTCGCGCATGGCGAACGCGGGTGCCTGGCGCACGTCCAGAACGGGCACCCGGCAGTCTTCCGCAGAGGGGACCACTTCACACCATGGTGCGTACCAACGGCAGCCCAACACATCCTCCAGCAACCCATAGACGGCATAGAGCGTGCCCCGGGGGCGCCCGCCTGTGATGACCAGATTGCCGTCTACCGTGCGCAGGACCGATTCCTCTTCGCCCAGTGCTGCCACGTCAATCTTGTGGTCTGCCGCAAAGCCCGTCTGTCCCAGGTAGATGTTTGGACTGTCGGTTGCCGCCCGTGATTCGTCGATAACCGCGAACTCCGCACCTGTGACCTTTGCCAGGTAGGTTTGGAGCTCGTCAGCCGCTGTGCGTTCGGCCGGAATGGCGTCCGCGTGAATGACAATGGACATCAGCGCCTTGCCGTCCCTTGCGAGAGCCGCACCGACCTCCGCGCTTGTCCGTGCCGTTGCGCCTGCCAAGAGCAGGATTCCGGCAACGACCTCGATCAACCCGTTTCGTGCCATGCTGACTTCTCCCTTCATTGCCGTTGGTCCCTTAACTTCACGCCCTCGTATAGTGATCTGTGATCTTGGGCAATCTCCCTCGGAGGGCCTTCGACTGATGCCACGATCTTTGCGGAGTGAATGCCCTGGCGCTTACTGGACCCGCCGCGGAAAGGTCGCGGAGGGCCCAGCTTGTGCTATTCCAGTTTGACTATCGCGTCTCGGATTCGCCCGATAAACGTGTTCGGGGGGGCGTACTCGCCTACTGCAGTCTGACGGTCCGCGCCAGCCTCCAACGGGTCCCCCGGCGTACGCGGGATAGGGCCGGGCGCTCTGCCCGTGGCGACTTGTTCGCCGGCAACTTCCAGGGTGAGGGCGCCGTTCCTTCCGAGCCGGCCTCGGACTTGGACCCAGCCTTTAGGCAATGGCGACTGCGCGATGACGCGACTCATCTGCCCGCTGTGGCGGGTCGCCATGGCCAGCCGTCCGTCTGTCAGGTACAGAGCGTACCCGTTTGCGTGGCCCCCTTGCGCCACGATCACGCCGTTGGGGGACTTGGGGTGAATGGTGGCGGAGACGGCAACGGACTTGCCCTCGATCGACGGGCGAGAACCGCGAGAAAGCGCCTGTCCCTGTTGGACTCTGAACGTGCTCTTGGGCGGCGGCTCCCAGTTCCGTCTGGGGGGCGTGAATCCCTCTGGGTCTTCGTAGCGAATCGACAACTCCAGACCAAATGTCTGCGGCCGATCCCCGCTGTGGCCCGTGCCGTCAAGGTAGAGAATCTCGTCGTAGCCCCACACGCCGATCGTCCGCGTCGGGACCTTCGTGTCGGGGCGGATGCGGAGATAGATTGGCTGGCCGATCTCGACTGCCTGCTCCAGCATCACGTGCACGCTACCGTTGTTGTGTATCGATTGCCGGGCAACGTTCCGGGTAGCCAGGAGCCGCCCCTGTGGGCCGTTGACCAGGAGTTCAGCGATCAGACCGCACGGCGCGGGCGACTTACCCCAGGTGGGCGTGCGGAACCGGAGAGAGTGGATTTTGTGGCCTTCGGCGAGGAACGTCTGTCCCAGCGATCCCGGGGTGCCAAGATCGTGCGGCGCGTCCCCGCGCTCGGAGGACAGGTAAACATCCCGGAAATGGCCGTATTCTTGCGGCTCAGGGGCGTTGTCCGGAAGTGCTTTTCTGTACCATTCCAGTCGTGCTCGAAGTCGTTCAAGGACTGCTTGATGTTCTCGGTCCTCCGCCATGTTCGCAAGTTCGTCCGGATCGTTCTTCAGGTCGAACAGCTGCTCGTAGTTGGGATTGGTGCCCAGGTACCGCACGTACTTCCAGCGCTCGGTTCGGACTCCCTGTGTCTTGGCGATGGTCCTCGGCGGCGCCAGCGTGAAGGTGTGTTCGTAGAACCATTCCTTGCGCCATTCGACACGCTCGCCACGGATCAGCGGTCCCAGGTCACGTCCCTGCATGGCCTTTGGGATGGTCACGCCGCCGATGGCGAGCATCGTCGGCGCCATATCGATTGTCAGCGCCATTTCCCGTCGACGTCGGCCCCGCAGTTTTGCCGGCAGTCGTGGATCATACACAAGCAGAGGCACGCGGATGGACGGTTCGTACATCAGCCATTTGCCGACGAGTCCTTGTTCGCAGAGGAAGTGCCCGTTGTCGGAGGTGAGGATAATTACCGTGTTCCGGTCCAGATTTCGGCTTCTCAGTTCGGCCACGATCTTGCTGACTGCGATGTCGATGCCTGTGATGAGGCGGTAGTACTGCGCGGCCAGTTCAGTGACCTTCTCCGGATTGCGCAAGAGCCCCCACCGTTCGTCCGTAGCAGGCCCGGACAGCCCGTTCAGGGAGGTCCGTAGGAACTCCGGCAGCGTGTCGAACGCCTTTTTCGTGAACGTTGGGGATAGGGGAGGCCGGTCCCCGCCTGTATAGAGGTCGGACAGTTTCGGATCGAAGTCGCTCCACGGTCCGTGGGGTGCCTTGAAGCTGATGGATAGGCAGAAGGGCTGCTCCGCTGAACAGCCGTCCAGGAACTCGCGCGTCTGCCTGGGAACCACGTCCGTGGTCAGGTGCAGACGCTTGCCGTCGACCTCGTGGAAGAACTGGCCCTGGCCGACGAATCCTCGCCAGTAGTCGAAACGGCTCGCGGGAAGCTCCAACGCTTTGAGGCCGCTGGCGCCCACGCCCCACTTGCCCATGAAGCCGGTGCGGTAACCCGCCCGGCGCAGCAGCACAGGATAGGTCTGATCGAGCGCTTCCGCCGTGAACGGCTTGGCGAAATCTCTGATCCCGGTCGTGCGCTGATGTTGACCCGCCAGAACGCACGCACGGTTGGGGGCGCAGATGGATGTGGTGACGAACGCGTTCTCGAACAGCACGCCATCGTTCGCCAGGCGGTCCAGGTTAGGCGTGCGGATCACGCGGTTCCCCATGCAGCCCATCGCGTCCCAGCGCATATCGTCGGCAAACAGGAAGATGATGTTCGGTTTCTGCCGTTCGTCGTGCTGGGCCAGAATCGTCGCAGGCGCCCCCACAACGAGGGCCATCCCGGCTGCACCAGACCGGGTGATGAACTCCCGCCGCCCCAGCCTCTGACTCCTGTCGCTCTCTCTCATCTCTGCTCCTCCAGTCTCGATACTCGCGCGTCAGGACACTCTCAAGCGGGACATCCGGTTGATTGACCATCACCACCACTCACCATCCGGTCACCATCGGGTTGGACCAGCACAACTGCTTGCAGTTGAACGCGATGTCGACAGTTTCATCCGTGTAGGATGCCTACAGCTCAGATTCTGCGTAACCGTTAAGCTGGGGGTCATTCTGACTCTTGGGGGACGAGTGAGCGAATGTACTCCTTGGTTCGCTTTCGGCCCATCTTGACAGTCCAGCACATGGTGTCCTCGAGTCCCTGAACGGTCTTGAG
>Ga0209045_1000066_pt1 | contig 129223 bp, 93 predicted proteins | sample SaaInlLV_10m_DNA_4_FD_184664 | JGI IMG/M metagenome (GOLD analysis project Ga0209045, IMG submission 184664) | Marine microbial communities from expanding oxygen minimum zones in the Saanich Inlet - Saanich Inlet SI072_LV_200m_DNA (SPAdes) (version 2) | ecosystem: Environmental > Aquatic >...
CCCTTTTCCTCCTCAGGACAATCTCAACGTCAACGTCTCACGAACGACACGGCCGGAAACATAGCCCATCACCGTGAACGCTGACACGCCGACCTGAGATTCTCCCGGAGGAGTGGAGGAAGGGACAGCCGGTTCGGCGGCGGCGCGTATGCGCCACATCTCCGTGTTCTTCTTCTCTCGACTCCGTGCCTCAGTGTACTTCGTGGTTCAGGTCCGGAGTCCCGTTCCGGTTTCTTTGGACAACGCGCCTTTGGCATCTCCTACTTGGCCGGACTTCTCGTCTATGCCAGGTGAACTCCACCAATAGTTGCACGCCGCACCCCACCAGCGCGGCATAACCCGCCAGTCATTGTGCAGAGCGTCCCCGAGGAGGATCTTGCCACTCGGGTTCCTCACGCTGATGATCTGGCGGCCGTTGGCTGAGTTCCCGTTACACGCGTAGCCGTAGCCCCACTTCCGACGGCCCTGGCCACTCCCGAAGGCCTGCGTCGGACGCAGAGGGCAAAGCATAGCATTGTCGTCCGGGACGTAGGTCTGGATATGGTCAAGGTACTTCGGTCGCGGATCATCTGCCCAGGGGCTGACATCCCGGCTCCGCGGCAGGCGCTGCTCCTGATCGCTGACGTACATCTGCGCTCCGGTTCCCAACTGCTTCAGATGACTCAAACAGGTTGTCTGCAGGCCTTTCGCACGGGCGTTCTGGAGCGCTGGCAACAGCATGGAAGCCAGAAACGCGATGATCGCGGTAACGACAATCATGTATGAAGCAGGGCCAACTATCACCACTTGGTCGCTTGTGCACAGCGGGAATGCGGGAGATGTCGGTCTCGGAGATCCCGACCCACTGAATGTGGAGCTTCGGAACTGGCCCCGTCCGGCTTGTCCCTCCCCCACGCGCTCTGTACTTGCATAGACCTGCGTGTCGTTCCATTGTTGACCGTGCTGTTTGTTGCTGGATGTGTTGCGCCGTTTTGGGGTTCATGCCGTCGATGCTGAAGTTTGTCGTCATTCGGGTTCTGCAGGCTGTGCCGGTGTTGCTGGCGATTGCCGTGTTGACATTCTGCATGGTGCGGCTTGCTCCCGGCGATCCCTTCAGCGATGAGAAGAACATGCCGGAGGAGATCCGGGCCAACCTGCTCGCCCGCTATGGCTTGAATGATCCACTTCCGAAGCAGTTTGTCCGGTTCATGGGGGATCTGTTTCGTGGTGATCTGCCGTCCTACAAGTACGTGGGGCGTACGGTGAACGAGCTCATCGCCCAGGCGTTTCCGGTCTCGTTGGAGTTGGGGCTCTATGCGTTGGTGGTGGCCCTTGCCGTGGGGTTGCCTGCAGGGGTGATCGCTGCGCTCAAACGGAACTCAGCCTGGGACTATTTGCCGATGTCTGCTGCGATGACGGGAATCTGTCTGCCGACATTTGTCATGGGGCCGCTGTTGGCGCTGGTTCTGGCTGTGTGGTTGGGTTGGTTGAACCCGCTGGGCTGGGAGAGCTGGTCGGACCGGATCCTGCCTTCGCTGACACTCGGGCTCTATTACGCCGCGTATGTTGCGCGGCTGGCCCGGGGCGGAATGCTCGAAATTCTGTCGCAGGATTTCATTCGGACGGCCCGGGCAAAGGGGCTGCCTGAACGTACCGTAGTCTTGAAGCATGCGCTTAAGGGGGGGCTCCTGCCGGTGGTTTCCTTCCTCGGACCTGCTTTTGCCGGGATGATCAGCGGCTCGTTCGTGGTCGAGACGATCTTCTTTGTGCCGGGGTTGGGCAGATTCTTCGTGAATGCTGCCTTCAATCGCGACTACACGATGGTCATGGGAACCGTTCTCTTTTACGCCACTCTGATCATTCTTCTGAATCTGGTGGTCGACGTCGCTTACGTACTTATCAATCCCAAGGCGAGGCTAACCGATGCCTGACAAGGCACATGCAGAACCCGCCTCGTCTTCGGGAGTGGCCCCGTCTCGCCCAGTGGGCAGCTCGCTGTGGCGGGATGCCTGGTACCGCCTGGGGCGGAACCGGATGGCATTGTTAGGCCTGGTTTTCTTCGTTGTGGTAACGCTCCTCTGCTCCCTTGCGCCGTGGCTGAGCTCCTATCGCTACAACGCTACGGACCTGGCTTACGGTGCTCGAGGTCCGTGTGCCGAGCACTTGCTTGGGACCGACACGCTTGGGAGAGACCTCCTTGCACGGTGCCTGTACGGGGGGCGGGTCTCGATTTCGGTAGGGTTTCTGGCCACCGGCGTTTCACTCCTGATCGGCGTTCTGTACGGTGCTGTCTCAGGCTTTGTCGGGGGCAAGACCGATTCGGTGATGATGCGCCTGGTTGACATCCTTTACGCTCTGCCTTTCACGGTGTTTGTTATTCTCCTGATGGTGGCGTTTGGACAGGACATCCGCCTGCTCTTCGTCGCGATTGGGGCCGTAACGTGGTTGACGATGGCCCGGATCGTTCGTGGCCAGGTCCTGAGCATTCGTGAACAGGAATACATCGATGCGGCTATCGCCCTTGGGTTGAGCCGTCCACGGATCATCCTTCGTCACGTCATCCCCAACGTGCTTGGTCCGATCATCGTATATGCGACGTTGACGGTTCCGTCGGTCATGCTCCTGGAGGCGATGCTCAGCTTTCTTGGTCTGGGTATCCAACCGCCGATGAGTTCGTGGGGAGTATTGATCAAGGAGGGCGCGGCGAAGATGGATGTCTACCCGTGGTTACTCATCGGTCCTGCTCTGTTCTTCTCGTTGACGCTGTTTTCGCTGAATTTCCTCGGAGATGGCTTGCGGGATGCGCTGGATCCTGAATCCGCCCGGGATTGATGTGGTTAGTGGGGAGACTATTGGACAGACATGCCTCTGCTTGATGTGAACAACCTGGCAACGCATTTTCACACGCGGCATGGGGTCGTTCGTGCGGTGGATGGCGTCTCTTTCTCGCTGGAGGCGGGTGAGACCCTCGGAATCGTGGGCGAATCCGGCTCCGGGAAGTCGGTGACGTGTTACTCGCTGCTTGGTCTGCTGCCGATGCCGCCGGCGCGGATCGAGAGTGGCACGGCTCATTTCGGGGGGATCGATCTGCTGGCCTGTACGCAGAAGGAACTGCGGGGGGTGCGGGGTTCCCGGATCAGTATGATCTTCCAGGACCCGATGACCTGCCTGAACCCCTATCTGCGCATTTCTACACAACTCATAGAGCCATTACTTCACCACGCTCGGATCTCGAAGCCTGACGCCCTGGATCGGGCTGTGAAGGCGCTGGACGACGTCGGCATCCCCGATGCCGCGAGGCGGATCCGTGATTACCCGCACGAGTTTTCAGGCGGGATGCGACAGCGTGTCATGATCGCCATGGGCCTGCTCACGCGGCCGGAAGTCCTGATTGCCGACGAGCCGACGACCGCGCTGGATGTGACCGTACAGGCGCAGATCCTCGACTTGATCCGCGACCGTCAACGAGAACTGCAGACCGCGGTCATTCTGGTTACCCATGATCTGGGAGTTGTGTCTGCCGCGTGCGACCGGGTCATGGTCATGTATGCGGGGCGGATTATGGAGTCAGGGAGTATCCAGAACATCTTCCATCAGACGCAACACCCCTACACTCATGCGCTGCAGTGCTCTCTGCCTTCCCTACATCGGCAGGGCGAGCGTCTCCAGACGATTCCCGGGATGCCACCCGAACTCACCGCGGTCTTCCCCGGCTGTCCGTTTGCCCCTCGGTGTGAGTTCGCTACCGACATATGCGCTCGGCCCACTGAACTGCTTCAGACGGAGAAGGGGCATTTTACGGCCTGTACTCGTGCCCAGATGGGCGAGATTTCCCTCATGTGACTCTGTGAATCAGGAACAGACCATCCTTACCCAGAGAGGCCGCTGAAAATCATGACTGAGCTGACGACCCGCGAGCGATTTCAACGGATGTACGAGCACCGGGAAGCGGACCGAGTCCCGATGGTCGGGGGACCATGGGGTACGACGCTGGCGCGCTGGCGCCGTGAGGGCATGCCGGAGGGGGCCGACTTTACGGATTACTTCGGCCTCGACCGCGTGGCTGGAATAGCCGGGGACACGAGCCCTCGTTTCCCCACCCGCGTCGTGGAGGAAACCGATGAGTACGTGATCCGCTTCGACAAGTGGGGCACCACATCAATGAACTGGAAACACACCAGTTCCACCCCCGAGTGGATCGACCGAACCATCGTTGACCGGGCATCCTGGGAGATGGCCAAAGAGCGCATGGCCATGGGCCGAGATCGCGTCAACTGGGATCACTTGAAGGCGAATTACGCGACGTGGCGCGAGAAGGACTGGTGGATCCAGGGGGGACTGTGGTTCGGATTCGACGTGACCCACTCCCGGATTGTGGGAACCGAGCATCTTCTCATGATGATGGCCGATGACCCCGAACTGGTCATAGATATCTTCAATACCGAACTGGATTGCAGCCTGCAGATCCTCGATATGGTCTGGGCCGACGGCTACACCTTTGACGCGATCAGATGGCCCGATGATATGGGCTACCGCAACGGCCCATTCTTCTCGGTGGATATGTATCGCGAGATTCTGAAGCCCGTGCAGAAGCGTGCCATCGAGTGGGCTCACGAGAAGGGGATTGTGGCGAATCTACACTCATGCGGCGACATCAATCCCCTCGTGCCGGAACTCCTGGATATCGGTCTCGATGCCCTCAACCCTCTGGAGGTCAAAGCCGGAATGGACCCCGCGTACCTGAAGCAGACGTACGGGGATCAGCTTGTCCTGCATGGTGGCATCAATGCCATGCTCTGGGACGACATCGATGCGATCGAGGCCGAGATTCGCCGCCTTCTCCCCATCCTCAAAGAGAACGGTGGGTACATCTTCCAGGAAGACCATTCCATTCCGGACAGCGTCAGCCTGGAGAACTATCGGCGTATCGTGGTGATCACCCGGGAGCTGGGGAGCTACTCATAGACCAGCCAGGCGGAGGCGGTGCAGTCACGGTCTGAGCGCACGCGCAGCCAGTGGGCATCATAGCCTTCCGGGAACTCGTGGACCACGGTTTCCCCACCCGGAACCGAGAACGTCCGGTAACGATGCCAGGCGGTGTGATCCACGTTCACTTCGACCGTGACCCGAACGGGCTTGTCCGCGTTGTGGGACAGCGTCAGTGTCTTCTTGTCATACCCGGTCATCAGATAGGGATCCGAGGGCTTGCCTGCGGAGACGTCGGCGTCCTTCCACGGTCCGCCCCGGCCAACCGGCTTCCCGAGTTTCCATAGGTCATCAATCGCCCCGAACCACAGCCCATGGCCAGCCGTGTCCGCGAAGAACTGGCCATCGGGTCGCGCATCGGTTCGCGTTCCGCTCACGACCAGCAGGCCGCGCCACGTGCAGAAATCCACGATCTGCTTCCCATGGGATGCCACTGGTTTGATCTTGAGTATGCCCGCCTCCCGGGGCTTCTCGTAGAACGTGCCGTGGAGGTTCATCAGGTAGCGTTCGGACTCACATTCGCGGATGCCTCGCGGCCAGCCTGTTGTGAAGGGGCGGTCGTACCGGGGATCGCCCTTTGGGAGACGGTACCGTTTCCCCTTTGCGCGAAGGATGACCGACGCCGTGTCAACTGAGAACTCCTGTTTGGTTGCGGCAATATCCCGCATTTCCTGTGACCGGTCCTCAGCAGGATCGGCAAACACGAGGGTCTCGTTCACCTCGCGGTACGTCTCCGAAACGCTGCCGCCAGTCGTGGCGCTTCGGCGCAGGACCTGGAGGTTGAGATTGTGTTTTCCGGGTCGGATCCATGCGGCTGAAGCGCCGTCATCCCTCACCTCGGCCAACGCAGCGAAGAGCGTTCCATAGTCCTCGGGCGCGTGCCCGGTTTCTCCGTAGCTGAAGTGTGCTGTTGCCACGCAATCGCGTTCGGCCGTGAGGCGGATCCACGCCGCTTCAAGCTCTGCGGGAAAGAGCTGGTGTGTGTAGCCGGAGGCGGGAACGGTGATGCTCCCGTAAAGGGACCAGTCGCGCGTTCCTCTCCGGTCGACCTCCACGGCAAAGGTAACCGGCTGGCCCTCTTCGGCCGTCTCGATGGGTTCCGGTGCGGTGGCCGGCTTCAGGAACCGCCCACCAAGGGACTCGGGCAGGTCCGTGACGGCCACGTCCGAGGGTGGTCCGGCGACAGGCTCTACAAAGCAGAGGTGGGGCAGTCCGTAGTCGTTCCCTTTGTGCGGGATGGCGTGCCCTGGGATGTTGATCGGGCCCGCGGGAAACCGGCGTTGGTAGACGTGGTCGGAGTGGCCTTCCCACTCGGTCGCCATATCGGTCCGCTTCCAGCCCGGCAGCTCGATCTTCGGTCGACTGTCCACGGCCAGGTAGACGGTGACGGCGCGGTCGACTCGAAATGTGTATCCTGGGGCGGGTTCGTGGTAATCGCCTCGAGCGATCGTGACCCGGGGGAGCGGGGCGAGCTTTCCCGGGAGTTCGTCGAGCACAAAACGTCTACTGCAACGCAAGATGTCGGGCCCTGCTCCCGCGGCCCTGATCCCCCCGCCGACGGCTAGGTGGAGGCAGCGCCGCTTGAAGCCGGCGATGGCGTAGGGCACTGACGGTTCGCCAGCTTTCACCGGGTCGTTCACCCAGGGGCCACCCCAGCCAACCCGTGGTCCCCAGGTCCTGATCTCGTCCACGTGCCCAAACCAGTAGTTTGATTCCGACTGCCCGGCCAGAGGATTCGCCATGATCGACGTGTCGTCCGATGCCAGCACGACTTGCCCATTCCAGTGACAGAAATCCGGAACGTACCGGTGATGGGTCGCCATTGGGCTCAGTCCGGCGCTGTTGGTGGCCGAGAACGTCTTTGGGAAATCCCAGAAGATGCCGTGCATGTCCATCATGAGTTGTCCCGGGGCGATCTCCCGGATGCGGGGCCACTCGGTGTACCAGCCGCCGTGCCCGTCATAGGTCCATGTTCCCTTCGGAAGGCGGTAGGTGTACCAGGTCCCCCCGTCCAGGAGCTTCAGGACGACGGATCGGCGATCCCAACCGACCGCCCACACCGGGCTGGTCTCGTCGGGCGAGCCATAGATACCGTTCGGGCCACTGACTTCCGTGAACTGCCGGCGCTCAATGATGCGCCATTCGTTACCATCCCATTCGGCGAGGACGCCGTTGTCTTCGCTGTTTTCAGGTGGGCCTCCCACGAGCAGGTCTTTGAGGGGGTGCCCCTTGACACTCCTCTCGCCGTTGTTGGTGATCACGTAGCGTCCCTGTCCGGTGTAGCCGCCCTTACCATGCCACCCAGGGACCGGCTTCCTGAACAGCAGTGTTACAGCCAGTGAATGGACGTCCACTTCATAGATGCGCCCTTCCATGTCGAAGTAGTACACTTTGTTGGCAGGATCAGTGAGGTGTCGTGAGACGGCAGTATGGCGGCCGTTCATTCGGCTGTAGGGAATTGTGCGGACCGTGCCGGCTTTGTCGATCACGTAGGGCCCGATGAAGAGCTGTTGGGACTCGCGGTGGATCATACGACCCGCGGGCGTCCCTCCGATGCTTTCTGGCCGCACGTCCAACTTCATGTCCGCATCGATGGTGTACAGCTTGTCGTTGCTGCCTGCAGGGCAGTGCGGTGAGTAGGTGATCGACCACAGCTTCCCTGCCCATGGGACCACCGCCCCGATGCCGCACTCTCCTCCTGTTCCCGAGGTCCTTCCCTGCGCATCGAGGGTGCTGTTAAACGCTGCAAGATGAGGGTAGACGCCGCTCACCCGGACTGGCTGTGCTGCCGACAGTCCCACCGTCGATACCGTCAGTAATGATGTCATTGCCATGCCTCGAATGCTCATTCTGCGCCTCGTCGCCGTACGTATAGTCTGCGAGTGCCTTCGGTCAATTCTCTCTTGGTGTTGCTATAATAGCACCCGTGGAGAGATGGTGCAAGACGCGTGAGACGCCAGCTCGGTGAACGATGGTGTGGCGGTCGCTTGTGCGAGTTGGGGCCTGTCTGAGCCGTGACTATCGGGAGCGGTTGCCCCAAGGCGTCGCGGGATGGCACCCCCTCCCACATTGGTCTGGCCGGTCTTGACGTGTTCGAAGGGCTGCCACGCCCCGATCGATTCTATGCAGGATCGACGGGGTAGCCGGCTTCACGGAGAGCGCGAAGCTTGTAGGTCAGGGTTCGCCGACTGATCCCAAGCGCGCGTGCGGTCTCCGTGCGGTTGTAGTCGTGTTCCCGCAGGGTCTGGAGGATGAGCGCGCGTTCCATGCGCTCCATTCGCCCTTCCTCGGCACTCTCGGCGACCGGCGTCGGTCCGTTTTCCGCGATCGCCTGGTTGATGCGTCGCGGCAGGTGGTCGGGTAGGATGGCTCCCCCTCGAGCCATCAGTGTTGCTCGTTCCATGGCGTTCTGGAGCTCACGTACGTTTCCGGGCCAGGCGTAGACGGGCAGCAACGCGAGCACGGCGGAAGAGAACTGGGGGCGATCTCCCCCGTAGCGCGACGCAAAGAGTTCGGCCAAAGGCAAGACGTCTTCGGGGCGCTCTCTGAGCGGCGGAAGGTGGATCTCGATAACGCTGAGGCGGTAGTAGAGATCTTCGCGGAAGCGTCCCTCGGCGACCTCAGTTTCTAGGTCACGGTTGGTCGCCGCGACGACTCGCACATCCACATACACAGGCTCGATCGCGCCAACGCGTTCGACGATCCCGTCCTGGATGACCCTCAGCAATTTGGCCTGCAGGGATGGGGACATCTCGCCGATTTCGTCGAGGAAAAGGGTCCCGTTATTGGCCTGCTCGAACTTGCCGATTCGCTGACGGTGGGCCCCGGTGAATGCCCCTTTCTCGTGCCCGAACAACTCGCTTTCGAGGAGATTCTCCGGGATGGCCGCACAGTTGATCTTGACCATGGGGCCTTCGGAACGACGACTCCACGCGTGTATGAGGTTGGCCAGGACCTCTTTCCCCGTGCCGCTTTCGCCGGTCACCAGGACGCGGGACTCGGCCGGGGCCACCAAAGCCGCTTCCTGGAGCACGTGCCGCATGGCCGCACTGGCCACCACGATCCCGTTAGGGAGAGGAGGCAGTTCCACATCGCTCACTGCCGAGGTGCTGTCGAGGCCGAGGGTGCCTCGCACACAATCAAGAAGAACCTGGAAATCGATGGGCTTCTCAAGATAGTCAAGAGCCCCATCACGCATGGCCCCGACGGCGTCCTTGACGTCGGCGAAGGCGGTCACAAGCAGCACGGGCAGATCCGCGTGTTCCTGTCTGAGTTCGCGCAAGAGGTCCAGACCGGACATTCCCTGCATGCGAACATCCGACACGACCATGTGAGGGCACTGTTTTGCCACCGCCTGAAGGGCTTCCGGGGCCGAGGCGACTTGCAGAGTCCCGAAGCCCTGCCGGCCCAGAAATGTTGCGAGAAGATCGCGCTGGCTGCTGTCGTCGTCAACGATCAATATGTTGTGTTGTGCTGTTTCAGGCATGACGGAGAGGTCGGTATCCTGATTGGGGCTGTCTAGACAGCCGGCTCGATTCCCGTGATTCTCATCTCTGCCCCGCCCCCGTCGGCTTCCCGGTACTCGATGTCCCAGTGGTGGGCCAGGACGATCTGCCGGACGACTGCGAGGCCGAGGCCCGTGCCCTGTTCGCTCAGGGTGAAGTAGGGGCGGAAAATGTCCTCCCGAGCTTCCTCCGGAACGCCCGGGCCATTATCAGATACAGATAGTGACAGGCTTGTGTCTCGGCCAGTCGTCGCGATGGAAACGTGACCACCGACAGGTATTGCCTGATAGGCGTTGAGGAGCAGATTGAAGAGGATCTGCCGCAACTGCCCCGCATCGGCCATCACACGTTTGGTCGGCAGGTCTGTTGTGACTTCGATTTGTTTGTCCTCACGGTCCATGTCCAGTGCTCGGAGCACATCGTCGACGAGTTCCGGCACATCTACCGGGGCCAGGTTGGGATGGCGGGGCCGTGAGTAGGCGATGAATTCCCCGAGTCGACTGTTCACACGGTCCACTTCCGCAATGACTGACTTGGCTCGTTCCCGGCCGGCGCAGCCGACCTCCTCGTCTCCCGCGATCAGCTGAGCGATGCCGCGTACTGCGTTGAGGGGATTGCGGGTCTCGTGCGCCAGCCCGGCAGCGGCCGTATTCATCTCTCGCAGGTGCGTGTTCATCTCCTGGGTCCGCACCAGGCGCAGGCGGAGCTCCGTTGCTCGGCTCAGGCTGCCCCAATTGAGGGAGAGAGCCCCGGCAATCAGCATGACCAGAAGACCAAGCGCCGCGCGCAGCCACAAGTCCTGCCGGATCTTCCGGTTCGTGTCCAGAGCTGAGAGCACCAGGACAAAACGCTGCAGACCGTGCTTCTCAAAGAGTTTGGTGAACTGTTCCTCGCTCAGCCATGGCGGGTAGCTGGGCCGTTCACCCCGTCGTCCGTGGTCCCGGAGCCACTTGCGGAAGCGATCCCGGGCCGCGGGGTCGATGTTGTCGAAAAATCCTGACCGTCGTGTCTTCCCTTCCTGCACGGTGTCGACGGAAGGTGAGTCCGTCGGGGCGCGGGGGGCTGCCTTGGCTCTTCTCCCATCCTCGTCTTCAGGATCCGGATCGTTCCAGGTCCGTTCCTGAGCCGGCCGTCGGTAGTCTCCAAGGTCGACGTCTCGTCGTCCTCCCCGTCGTGGTCCTCCCGGACCAGGCATGCCCTCGACCAGCAAGAGCTTCCGTTCCTCGGTTTCCTCGGGACCGTCCTCCTTCTCTTTCTTCTGCGTGTCGCCGGGGGTAGGCGCAAAGCGGACCAGCTCAACGACGGTGAGCTCATCGGGCGTCCACTGCTGTGTCCCGGCCGGAAGCTCGCCGACTGCTGCTCGGAGTGAGGCGCCGGCGGACGCTACCGTCTCGCCACTTGGGCTGACCAGAGCCAGCGAGATCAGGTCACTTGACTTTGACAGCGCCTTCAACGCCGCTTCCAGGCGATTGCGGTGCACCGTGCCGAAACGGCTTTGTGAGCGAAGGACTACCTCCAGCGATGTCGCGATATCCTGGGCATGACTGGCCAAGCTCTTCCGTTCTGCCGTCCGCACACGCCGATGCTCGACCGCCTGCCAGACGACGCTGAGTATGACCACTATGGCCAGGCCCAGTGAGACAATCCGGTTGCGTGGATTGGTCTGTGATGCGTGCTTTTTTGGCATGACGATTTCCCGCAGGGGGGCTACTTCGACGTTTCACCGACAGGAAGATACTTGCGCATGTCACGGTCTACGAAAGCCCCGGGCACCAGTTCGGTTGCGTCACGTTCGGCTTGAGTGAGTTTTTCGACATCGGCAGCCCCAGTCACCACGTGTGGCGTCAGGAAGATCAGCAGTTCGGTCTTCTCTTTCTTCTTGATCGTCCGGCGGAAGAGCGCTCCGATCGCCGGGATATCGCCGAGCAGCGGAATCTTGCGGGTCAGTTCGGTCTCCTCATCGGACATCAGGCCCCCGATAACCACGGTTCGGCCATTGGGCACCACGACTCGTGTTTGAGCGGAACGCTTCGCGAAGGTCGGGGCCTCAACCGATTCGGAGATGGCCACGCTTTCGCCGGTCAATGTCGAGATCTCCGGAGCGACGTCGAGTTCAACCGTGCCGTCGTCAGTGATGTGTGGCGTAACCGTGAGGATGATCCCGACGTCCTCGTATTCCACCGTATTCAGGACGCGGCCGTCGTCAGTAACCTGGCTGTTGCGGATAAATGGGACTTCCGCGCCGATGGTAATGGTTGCTTCCTCGTTACTCCGGGCCATGATCGATGGGCGCGACAGGACTTCCATCTCCGAGACCTCGGCCAGGGCGCTCAGGGTAACCTGCAGGTCATTCTGGAGGATGCTCACCGTGCCTCCCTCAGTGAAGCCCGCTGCCCCGAACATGGTCTCAATGATGCTTTGGTCGCCATCGTGGTTGGTCCGGTCGTGCGTGATGTCTGTCCCGACATCCAGGTCATCTCCATGCTTGACCTCGAGGAAGAGGACCTTGATGAGCGCCTGCGGCACCGGTCGGTCGAGTTCTTCGATAACACGCTTGATGATGTCATTCGTTTCCGGATCCGTGGTCACAATCAGTGACTTCGTGTCCAGATCAATCTCAAAGTGAGCCTGACCGAGGCGCTTCCCATCGGAGGCGCTCACCGGTGTGTTCTGTCCGGGGCATGTTGCCGGCAGGAACGCAGCCACGAGGACGAGTAGGCAGGCAGTGATTGAGAGTTTCATTATGGTCTCCTCACCGTTGCGGCTGTGTTGGTCAACGTGCGTCCGGCTCCGCCCGTGGCAGTAGCACTGCTTGTCCCGGATGTACTGTCAAGGTCGTCGAACATGCCTTCGAGCATCTCCTGGAGTCTCTCCAGGTCGGCATGCTTGATGCGGTAGATGTAGACCTGCGGAACGTTCTGGGGGGTTGCATCGAGTCGCTCGATCATGTCAGCAATCATGGTGAGGCTCTCATTCGAGGCTGTGACGATGACAGAGTTTGTCCGGCTGTCGGCCACAGCTGTCACCTCGGCCTCCTGGAGTTTTCTGTCCGAAGATGAGCCGCCTGTTCTTCCCCGGCTCGTTCCGCCGCCACCGCGCGTGCTGCCGAACCCTCCGCGCATTCCGAACGGTCCTCCCATGGTCCGTCCACGGTTGTTGTTGCTGGTGCTGCTTTCCTGTTCGAAGAGTTCATTTACGGCTTCAGCGATGTCTTCTGCTTCCGCGAATTTCAAGGGAAAGACACGCAGTGAGCGCGTTTCTTCGGTCGGGACATCCACCTGTTCGACAAGCAACTCGATATCATCGAAGAGGTCACCCGGAGCGCTGACAACCAGGGAGTTGCTGCGTTCATCCCCCACGGCTGTCACCTTCACCGATGCCGCCCGATTGCCATCCTGCTGTTGGTTGTTGTCGTCTCCGCCGCCCCCGCCACGCATGCGCATGAAGAAGCTCCTCATGCGGTCGCCGGCGGAGGACCGTCGGTTACTTTGGGTAGAGGGTGTGGTGAACACCTTGTTCACGACCTCCGCCAGCTCTTCCGCCACCGCGTGCTGAAGTGGGAACACTTTGACTTCACTCACGCTCGATATGGACGTGTCCAATGCCTCGATGATGGATGCGATTCTGCGCACATTGGTTTGTGTGTCGGTGATGATGAGGGCGTTGCTGCTCTCATTGGCCGAGAGATTCGCGTAGGAGGGGACGAGCGGTTGCAGGTTCTCAAGCAGCTTGGGGGCGTTGGCGTAGCGTATCGGGATGATCTGAGTGATCATCGACTCCGCTTTGTGGATTTCCTCAGGGTCCGCTCCTGATTGGACCGGCAGGTCGTACTTCTTGGCCTCTTCGCGGGGAACGATCCGGAGCGTTCTATCCGTCTTGATCGCGACCAGGCCTTTTTCGCCCAAGACGCTGTTAAGGAGCTCGACCACCTCAGTGTGATTGAGCGGCTGATGGCTCTCGACATCGACCGTTCCAGTGAGTTCCGCCGGCCTGATGACAACGAAGCCTGCGGTCTTGCTCAAGTACTCGAGTACGGTGCCGAGCGGGGCGCCCTTGAAGTTGAGTCTGATGAGTTCCTGAGGACCGACTGAGACGCCATTGGTCGTGCCGGGCTTGGGTGCTACGGCACCGGCCGGCTGGGTCGACGGCGCGGAGGAATCCGTGGTCGCAGCAGTATTGGCTGCGGGCGTTGCTGTGGCTGACGTTGCGGCCTGCTTTGGGGGCGCATCGGCGGCGGGCGCAAATGAGGCGAACAGTAACGCACCTGCACACAGCGCCAGCGGCAGCAGTGAACGAGGAGTGGGAGGGCCTTGTTGGGTCATCATTTGGACTCCTTTCGGCGGCGTTCCATCAGTCGTTTGAGGACATCGTTTGCCGCGGGGGCTTCTGACGATGCGTTCGAGGGGGGATCTGTGAGAGACGGGGTTGCTTTGGGGGCAGTCAACGTGGCCCGGCCTTCGGTCGAGCGCCAGCCATCGTCGGCCTCTTCAAGTTGGGTGCCCACGGGCCAGTCCATGATGGCGTCTCCGATGATCAGGGTGACGCCGCCTGTGTCGGCGATGCCTATCCTGCCGGGCCCGATCTCCTGGCCCTGAGCCAGTGTGAATGCACCTGTCCATTCCGCCCGTGACGACGAGACAAAGCCAATGATTGCGTCCTCTCCGAGCAGAATCCCGGTCAGATGCAGATGGTCTCGCTGTTTCACCGGTTCGGGAGCAGGGGGGGGCAGGGGGGCCTTCACAGGCGGCCCGGGACGAGAGCGGCCGGGATCGAAAACGTTGCGGTCTACAATGATCCCGAACGCTTCCATAGATGGGGGTGTACCGGCCCCCTGAACGGCGCAGAGTGCGAGGAAGCTGGCGGTCATCGTGAGGAGAACTGTGCGGGTCGAAGCCGGGAGAACCGGCCGGTTGCGGAGAACCGGCTCCTCCAAGGCGAAGCCAGCCGGTTGCGTCACGTGATCGCGTTGGTGGTGGAACGTGATCCCATGGGGGGGGACCAGCTCTGCCTGATGGTGGAACGTGCGGTTCATGAGGCGTCCCCCTTTGCAGGTGTATCAGGGCTCCACAGCACGGCACACACATCGACCGTGAGCGTGAGATGCCTCGGGTTGGAGCTGGTGGACGCGATCGTGAGATTGGCGACGCGAAGGGGCATGGGTGATGTCTCCACTTCATACAGGAAACGGGCCACCGCTTCGAGGGTTCCGGCAGCTGTGATGCGGAGTTCGAAGATGCGGGGCTGATCGCCATCGGCGTCTGTCCAGCGTGGGCGTGTCGCGCTCAGTTGGAGGCGTGTCTTGTCAGCCCAGCGGCGTGCGGCGGTGATCAGGACACTCTCGGCCGCAGACGTCCCCCCCGGAAGAGCGTTGGCTCCGAACTCCTGAAGCCGCGTCTGCCAGGCCTCGGCCTGCCCGGACAGGTGTTCGGCTTGCGCAAGCTCGGCCTCAAGCACGCGGATTCGGGCAGACCGTTCCCGGCAGGAGCGGAGTAGAGGCTGCAGGATGGTGCGATCGGCCACGAGCAGGGCCAGACACGCCACAGCCGCAACACTGAGGAGACGTTGTCGTGAGTTGCCTGTCATGGTCGTACTCCCTCCAGCCACGTGAAACTCACCGCGAAGGCCATCGCCCGGCTCTTGGCGGTCCCGGCCCGTGTCTGGACGACCCGGAAGTCGCCGATGTTCGGCGATTTCCGCATGGTCTCCTGCATGGCCAACCAGGCCTTTGAGTCGGTTGCATGCCCATCGAGTCTGACTGCTGTCCCATCTGCAACCGTCAACCGGTTGACCCACACCGTGCCTTGTTCCGGGAAGCTCTCGGCCACCAGGCGGAGCAGCGCGAGACTGTTGGGCATGCGGTCGAACCAGGGCGCGAGGGAGGTTACTTGCTCGTGAGCATCAGTCACCTTCGCGACCGTTGGGGCGAGAACGGCGAGTTTGCGCTTCAGGGTTGCTTCACGCCGGAGCTGTACGCTAACGAAAACAGCGCATCCCAGGCTGATCATCACGAGGAGCACAGCTGCCCGTACGAGGCGAACCCGAACGGACGAGACACGGACAGGCTCCCGGCGAGGCGCGAAGAAGCCGAGAGCGCCATCCCGGAGCGACATTGCCGCGGCGGCGCCAGGCGTCAGGCGCGGATCATCGTTGGCGTCGTTGGCTTGGGTCATCCTTGGGACGTCTCCCGCGGCGTCTGCGAGGGCACCGTTCCATTCCGTGACGAGCCGTGTGTGGTCGCGGGGCCCGTCCACCAAGTCCATCTCGGTCACGTCGCCGCGGAGATCGTCCGGGAGCCCTGCCAGGGCCAGGCGGACAGGCAGTCTGAGCTCACTGCTGCTTTCTCCAGAGCCCGGATCGATTGTGTTGAGGCTGCGAAGTATGACCAGGCTGCCGTCGAAGGTGACCTGGAGCAGTGCTTCGTCTGACTGCAGGGAAAGAACCACACCTACGCCCGAGGCGTTGCGCTCGGCCCTCAGGACTCCCGGGGCGGCTCCGATGAGATCAAGCCCAGCGGCCCCAAAGACGCGCGTGATGTGCGCCAGACGGGCTTTGCCCATGGCAAACAACGTTGCCCCCTGCCTGTCCTGTGGGAGCGCGTATCGCGAAACTGCCAGGACGGCCTCATCGGGGGTGATCGGCATCCCTTGTTCAAGCTGAAGCCACAGGAAGGACTCTTCGTCCTCAGGTGGAAGGGCCGGGATCACGATCTGCCGTGACAAGAGCCACGCCGGCGGAACAGCAAGAAGCCACTTGCGCTCACGGATGCCCTGCTCGCGCAACTGATCCCTGAGACCTCGAGCCACCACATCAGGAGCGTCTGCTGCGATGTCGGCTTTGAGCGGCAGGTGACTGGTCCCGGTCACGCTCACCGACATTCCGCGCCTGCGAAGCCGGATCACCCGCAGAGCATCTCCCTGGGGTACGGCCACGGCCAACGTCCGCCATTTGTCTCGTGTCACGTTCAAACGTCACCTTTGCGTCTGGGGAAGATTGTCTACGTGGCCTGCCATCATCAGAACAGCTCCTCTGATGTGACGCCCAACGCCCAGCCGAGGGCTGCCCGGTCCCGCCGGTAGACGATTGTCGGGAGGTCGGTCGTGGTGTCGAACACAAAAAACGATCTTCTCATTCCCTTGTCCGCATCTCCTACCGCGACGACATCGGCACTGATCCGGCTGATCTGGGTGGTCATGTGTTGCCCGGCCTCAGCTGTCCTCTCCGCCTCCAACACGTCCGCGACCCAGGCGATCGACCCGAGTGACTCACTGTTCTGCTCCCTGAAGGTCACCAGGGCGCGCGCATCGTTTTCGTCAAGCCCGGGTAAGCACGCGAGTACAGGCACCGGCGCGGTGTTCACGTTGATCCTGCCTTCGATCCACTCGTCGTCGGTCGTGGTCAGGCCATCGGTTATCTTCGCGAATTCCTGGGCCGTGAGTGTGCTGGCCCGGTAGAACGCCAACAGATCGGCGTGATTGCTGTTTCCCGTGCTGACGTTGCCGATGACCTGCTGGGCTTTCTCCGCCCCCAACTGTTGCTCGATGAGCTGCTGTAGTTCCTGGGTTGCCTGACGGTCATTCACGTTGACTCTCTCGGAGCCGTCGGCCTGCCTGTTGTGCTCCCGGCTCCAGACCGTGACGTACTCGAGCAAGCCGTTCTCCTGCTCCGGGAAGGTCTGCTGTCGCAGGACGTCGAGGCTCCCGTCTTTCTCCCACGGGTCCTGCAGTCCGTTCAGGTTGCGGTCTCGGCCGAACAGGAGGTCAATGTCCGCACCGTAGACGAGCCGCAATTCCTCAGGGGAGCTGAACGGGGCGTTCTTGCACCGATAGGGGCGGGACAGGCGGAGATAGGTCTCCGACTCAGCCCCTCCGCTCTGGGGATCCTCGTCGGTATCGCGCCAGTCTATGATTGCGGCTGCCAGCTCGGCGGTCATTCCGGGCAGGGCCTTAAGCATATCAGCGGTTGCGGTGTTCAGGTTGAGCTTGCTTGCCTCATCGATCAGTCCGGCTGCTGCTTCGCTATCCCCATTCTCTTCGGTCGGTCGCCCGACGACCCAGAATCGTGCATTCCCGACCGGGACATCGTCGAGTCGTCCGGTTTCATCATCCGGGAGCGAGCTGGTCCAGTCCTCGCTCTGCAGCAGTGAGACCAGGTATCGCGTGGCTGCCTCCATGGCTGCCTCTGCCTGGAGCGTCGATACGGTGTTGGCGCAGCGGCGTTGCTCAAGCCGGATCGTGTGGGCCAGGCTCAGAGCCATGGTTGCCATCGCGGCGGCGAGCCAAAGCACGATCACCAGCGCGAAACCACCATCGTTGTTGCGCTTCCGTCTCATGGCGTTTCCCCCCGCTGGTCGGTTGACTCCTCGTCGGCAGTGGGGCGAGCCAGAACAGCGACGAGGAGCTCGGGGGCAAGGACCGCTTCGCCCTCGCTCTCTCCCACAAGCTCGATGCGGACCTTGACCGCAGTTGGGGAATTGCCGTCTTGAAGAGAGGAATCCCACGTATCGAGCCACTCCTGGCCGTCGTAGTAGCTGAGGGTCAGCGAACTGATCGGGCTGAGCAGGACGGTCTCTTCGGGATCCTCTTCTTCGAGCGCAAGCAGGTTGTCTGAAACCGACCGGACCAGGGCCCACGTCGCGTCATCATCCTCTGTCTGGGACAGTCCATAGGTGACGCTGACCACGTCGCTCCCAAAAGCGTTCACGTTGGGCGAGTTCGTTGTTGTGACGAATTCCAGTGTATCCCGTCGGACGCCCTCGGTCTCATCCATCTCCCCGATGATCACCGACCCGATATCCTCGTCAGTTGGCGTCATGTGGCGAATATCAGCACTGATCTGGTTCATACAGTGTTGGATTCTGGCATCGTCAGTCATCGCCGTGTCGCATCGTTCTCTGATTGTGTGAACGCCGCGCCATACGCCCAGGATCGAGGTCAGCAACACCGCTGTCAGCAAGGTTGTGGACAGGATTTCGAGCAGTGTGAAATTCCTGCTGCATGTGCTGGTGGTATTGCGGGGCAGGATCATGACTCCTCCGCCGCAACAAGAGTGGAGATCCGTATGGCCAGCTGCTTCTCCTGGACTGGAAAGAACACAGTGATGGTGAGCTCCGTCATCGAGGTCGTCAATTCATCGTCCTCTGCCCAGTCCTCGATGTCCAGCTGCCAGGTGTATCCCGGCCACTCTTCGAATTCCCCGCTTGGCTCTGCATCCTGCCAGTCGCCGGTCACCGTCAACTCAGTCAGCTTCGCCTGGGCCAGACGGGCAGCAGCTTCGCTTCGCTGGGCTACCTCCGATGCCCGATGGGCCACAAGAACAGCGCTGAAGAGGACGGGCAGCAGAATCGAGGTCACCAGCAGGGCGGCCAAGGCCTCTGCGAACGTGAATGGTGAGGTGGTGATGCCCCGCTTCATTCCCTGTTCTCCACAGCGATGGTGAGACAGCTTCTCTGCGGGTCCGGAAGCAGGACAGGACAGTCGGCCGGGTCGCGCGTGTTGAGGACGTGTATCGCGATCAGATCAGCGCAGTCGAGGGAGCCATCAGGCCCCCAAGTCAGGCTGCATGACTCATCCGCGGTCGATTCCTCCCGCTCCACGACCAAGGAAAGCCCCTCGGGCATGATTTCGGTTGCGGCAGCCATTGGTTCTCCGGCGCCGCGCAGGAGGCTTCGAAGGCCGTAAGACCCGGTCTCTGGATCGAGCCAGAGCTCCACGACATCGGCTCTTGAGACGGCTTCGGATCGGGCATAGCGTGAGAGGGCGAGGAGCCGTCGCGCCTCTTCTACTGTCTCGCGACCCCGGGCGAATCCTCGTAGCGCGGGTGCCGCCACACCGAGGAGGATACCCACTACGAGCAGAACGATGGTTAGCTCAATGAGGGTAAACGTGCGGATTGCCGAGGAGGGCCGGGCGTTCATTTCTCAACCCAGTTGATGATGTCGTCGTCCCCGCCCACCCGTCCATCCGGTCCCACCGACATCAGATCGAAACCGTGTTCATTGTGGGTTCCGGGGCACTCGTAGATGTAGGGGCGCTTCCATGGGTCATTCGTGATGGGTTTCTTGAGATAAGGGCCGCGCCAGTTGGTCGCATCACTGGGTTCGTAGTAGAGATCAGCCAGCCCGTCTTTGCCCTTGGGGTAGTAGCCGTTGTCCACCTCAAACGCATCCAGGGCCAGCTCAACCCCGGAGATCTCAGTCTGCGCTGCTGTGACCCGGGCCTGTTCCGAGCGCCCCGCAAATTTCGGCACCACAATTGCCGCCAGCGTCCCGAGGATGACCAACACGAGCAGTAACTCGATCATCGTGAAGGGATGTCGCTTGACAGGACGCGTTTCGGCTTGTCCCTGTGGGGCGTATCGGGTTCGAATCATCACGTCATCCTCCAGAGCGATATTTCCATCTCTTGCTGACTTGGCGCGGCTGGTCCTCTTCTTCTGAGCACGGGTGATGCCAATCGCGCTGTGAATGGCGTGTTCGCGCTCGGAATAGGGCGTGGCGGGGAAGCGGAGCGATGTCATCGGGCACGGGTTGCGCCGTCGTTCAGGCAGGGGTGAGCAATAATTGCGCAGCGTCTGTTGAGCACAGGAGCGCTATCGGTGTCAGGGAAACCGGATCAACCAGCCCCGCGAAGCATGGAGAGAAGGTAGATGAGGGCTGCCTGGAAGAGATACACCAGACGGAAGGCCCACGAGAACAGGCTGAAGCCCATCATCCTGGGCAGTATGAGGACGCAGACCAGGGCGATGGGGCCGATTCTCTGGAACTGTTCCCATTGCGGGCGCAGCCGACGAGGCATGAGCGCATCGGCGACGCGGCTCCCGTCGAGAGGGTGGATGGGCAGCATGTTGAACACGGCCAGAGCCGTATTGATTCCCACCAGCTGTTGAAGAAGCTGCTGGACGGCTTGGCGGTACTCGAACGGCCCTGGTTGGAAGACCATGAGAACGGCCAGCAAGAGCATACACGCGGATCCGAGAATGACGTTGGAGATGGGGCCGGCAGCCGCAGTAATCATCATGCCTTGCCGCATCGTGACCGACCGCTTGAAGCAGGCCGGGTTGACGGGGACGGGCTTTGCCCACCCAAACGGTACCCCCATCAGTGGCAACAGAACCGTTCCAATGGGATCGATGTGCGAGAGCGGGTTCAACGTCATTCGTCCTTCATGCAGTGCCGTGTCATCCCCGAGCTTGTGGGCGCTCCAGGCATGGGCCCATTCGTGAACGGAGAGCGACAGCAGGACCGGCACGAAGATCATCATCCGTGAGACAAGGTAATCCGCTTGAAACATCGCCTATTCCTTAGGGCCATTGCCCGTGTTTCGAGGTGTAACGTTCAGGCTAACTCCGGCGTGTGCTTTGCCCAGGTATCCGGCTGGACATCCTGGCGCTCTGCCGTCTCCGTTCCCTCGATGGCTTTGATTGTGGCAATTTGCGTCTTGGGCACGATCACCCCTTGAGGGTCCTCAATGGTTCTGAGCTTAATCAGTGAGGCGTTCGCCCAGACGACCTCTCCCTCTACCACCGTGCCTTCCTGCAGCGTCAGCCGGACAACCGCGCGTCCGGTCGGCTCGGAGACTTGAGAGAGCGACTCGATCAGGAGGGAATCTACCCTGTCAAACGGGGAGATCTTGGTGGTTCCAGCGGCGAAGGCCTCGCGAAAGTCTTCGGTGACCACCATCGTCGGGGCCTTGGAGGCGGACTTTCGCGAACGCCGGACGGCCAGCAGCACGGCCTCGTTGGTCAGGTTCTCGAGCTTTGCCCCGGTGAATCCGTCGGTGAGCCGAGCGATTTCCGCCAGATCCACACTGCTGTCCATGGTCTTGCCTCGGCTGTGTATCTCAAGGATAGCACGGCGGTCTTCCGTCGAGAGCGTCCCGATCTTGATCCGGCGGTCGAAGCGCCCTGGACGCAGCAGGGCTCGGTCAAGTATGTCCGGTCGGTTGGTTGCGCCTATCACGACAACCCGGTCATCTTTGCGGAAGCCGTCAAGGCAAACGAGGAGCTGATTGAGCGTCTGCTCGCGTTCGTCGTGGGCCGAGCCGATACCCGAACCACGGCGACGTCCGACTGCATCCAACTCATCGACAAAGATCACTGCCGGTGGTTCTTTGGCCGCTTTCTCGAACAGGTCACGAACACGGGCGGCCCCAACGCCGACAAACATCTCGACGAATTCTGATGCGGACACCTCGTAGAACTGGGCATTCGTTTCGCCGGCCACAGCTCGGGCGAGCAGCGTCTTGCCGCATCCCGGCGGCCCCTCCAGAAGGACTCCCCGAGGCAGACGCGCTCCTGCGGTGACCCAGCGTTCCGGATCGCGGAGGAAGTCAACCACATCCTCGAGCACATCCTTGGCTTCAGAGCAGCCGCCCACATCGGCGAACGAGGCCGTTGCATTGTCGCCTATCAGCCGGGCCTTGCTTTGGCGGAAGTTGGTTATCTCCCCCATTCCCCCTTTCATTCTCCGTGAGAACAACCAGAAGACGACGACCACGATGATGAGGATCGGCAGCAGCGATGTGATCAGCGTGCTGAGCAGGTCTCGCTCCTCGCCTGTTTTCACCCGCACCCCCTCTTGCGAGAGGAGTTGCCGTGTTTCGTCGTCGAGGACCCCGAGCGTCCAGTATCGCTCGCTGGTGTCGTGCAGTGTCACCGTGATCTGGTTGTCTTCAACGTGGACCGACGAAACGTTCCCCGCCTGCACGTCGCCAAGAAACGCCGGGAATTCCTCGAAGTAGGCCGGTTCCCTGTTCTGCTGGGCGACGACAAAGAGGATAACTACAACGACAAGCGCGATCCAGATCAAAGACGTGGTGAGTTTTCGTTTCATGGAATGCCTTCGCGGACGTCTTCCGTCTCTCTTGGTGAATCGGCTAATGAACTGCCTCCAAGCAGCCTTTTCAACCGGCTGGTGCAGCGGGCGCTGTGTGCTGGAGCGATGTCGGTGAGGCCGGTCCTGGCGGACAACGATCCACGTGTTAGTTTGAGGACGTGGGACGACGCACATGTGCTATGAGGAATTGGAGAGCCTTAATGGATATCCCCCGAGAGCAGCCGAACATCCTTTTCATCATGCCTGATCAGATGCGCGGTGACTGTATGTCACTTGCAGGGCATCCGGCCCTGATCACGCCGAACATCGACAACATCGGGCACAGCGGCACGCATTTCACGAGCTGCTACAGCACCTGCACATCCTGTATCGCTGCCCGACGGTCGCTCCTGACCGGTCAGCACCCCGCCACACACGGTGTGGTGGGCTACCGGGAAGGCATCCGCATCACTGGACCGACACTCCCGCAGCAGTTGACTCAGGCGGGATATCACACAGCTGTGGTGGGGCGCTACATGCATCAGTCCCCCTATGAAGAGAGCTATGGCTTCAAGACTCGGATCCTCGGCTCAATTCACAAGGACGGTGACGACTACGCGCGCTTCCTGGAACGCCACAAACCTGAATCGGGAGGGCTGAGAAGTGCCGGACTGAGTTGGAACGGTTGTGACGCCAACCCGTGGCCGTTTGAGGAGTGGCTGCACCCGACGAACTGGACGGTGCGGGAGTCGCGGGAGCTGATTGGGCAGCAGGACGCCGACCAGCCCCTGTTCCTTATGACCTCGTTTTATAATCCCCATCCTCCGCTGTTTCCTCCCGCCTTTTTCATGGAACGCTATTTGCGCATGGATCTGCCGGATCCGGCGATCGGGGATTGGGCCGTGCCGCCGCCGAATAACGGCATTGGTCTGCCTGTGCACAGTCCGAAAGTGAATCTGACCGGCGAGCGACTTCGTTCAGCCCAGGCGGGTTACTTTGGCCTCATCGACCACATCGGTACCCAGCTCTACTGGCTGATCTCCGATTTCACCCGGAAGAGCCAGGCCGACCGGAGGCCTTGGATGATCGTGTTCACTTCGGACCACGGCGAGATGTTGGGGGACCACTACTACTTCCGCAAAACGCTGCCGTACGAAGGTTCGGCTCGGATTCCGTTGCTGATCCAGGGATCTTCTCAGCTCGGTTTCCGAAGTGGACAGAGCTGCGAGCGCCCCGTCTGCCTCGAGGACCTGAATCCCACCCTGCTCGAAGTGGCCGGGGCAGAGATTCCGGCCGGAGTGGAAGGCGTCAGTCTGCTGCCCACGCTTCGTGGCGACCAGCAGGTGGTCCGGGAGTGGGTTCACAGTGAACACGGTGGAGCTCCCCGGAGCGACTCGTTCCACATGCTCACCGACGGCAAGATGAAGTACGTTTGGAATCGGCTTACCGGCGCGGAGCAGCTGTTTGACCTCTGCGCAGATCGCAAGGAGTGCTCCAATCTGGCCAGTGACCCGGAGCGCCAGGAAGAACTGCTCACGTGGCGTAGCCGAATGGTCGAGCACCTCAAGGGCCGTCCCGAAGGTTTCTCAGATGGTGAACGGCTGATTCCCGGCTGTCCCCACCCTGCGGCTCTGCCGTTCGTGGTCATGGTTTAGCCTGAGCATGCCACGTCAGCTGCGTGGTGGACCAGGGGGGAAGCGTCAATGGGATGGGCTGACTGAGCAATCGACTTCCCTCTCCCTGCCAGAGAACCGTACCGGTGTGGTCTCGGAGAGCGCCGACACGGGCGCAACCGGGGATGGCCAGCACAATCGGGCCGTTGAAGGCCGTCGGAGAGCGGAGGAAGATTGTGGCCTGACCGCTTGCCCGCCCGATCAGGACCGGGGATGGGGCAGCGCTTTGCCCAAGCAATCGCCTTGCCGTGGCAATCGTCTCTTGCAGCTCAGGGAGTCCCTCATTGAGCCAGAGGATCGTCTTCTCGACCTCGTCAAGTGCGGTCACCGCATCTGCCGGCAAGTCCTTCCGCAGGGCGATGACGACCGTGAAGCGCTTCAGGGCGTCCTTGCGGGCTATGATCTGTTCGGGGAAAATGGTGCAGAACGGGGTCAAGCCCGCTTGGATGAGTCCGTCCGAAATCCGCCAGAGATTCCTCCGGGCACCATATTGAGAACGCTGTCGCTTGCTGCAAACGACCGCCAGCCGAGCCTGAGCCAGTACGCGCCGTGAGGCCTTGAATGGGGCCGCCCACCTTGGGAGCACCTCTGCCCCGTCGGTCAGCTTCCCGGTCTTGCTTCCGGGGATCCCCCCTTGCCAGGCCCAGCAGAAGAGTCCCTGGATTCCCATTTCGTGCCACTGGGCCACGCACGCACCGAACGTCCGTGCCTTCTCTTCCGCTGATCGATCTCCCTGCCAGTACTTGGCCCGTTTCATCTCCACTATCCCGTACTCTCCGACCATGACGACTTTCCCTGCGCCACCGAACCATGAGGCCCAGTTGGCCATGGTTGCCTGCCAGGTCCCGTCCGGTCCGGAGCTCCCGCTGTGCATGCCGGGGTAGAAGTGTGGGAAGAGGCCATCCACCGCTTCGGGGATTCGCCAGAGCGACTCGTCCGGCAGGCGATTTACCATGGCCCCCCAGTCCACGCAGTCCATGAAGACGAGTCGCCCCGGGTCGGCGGCTTTCACGGCGTTCGCGCAGGCTTCCACCAGTTCCAGGAAAGGCTTAGGCTCAGTCAGGGGCCCTCGGGGCTCGTTCCAGGGCACTTCGATGCCGGCCACGATGGGGTTGTCGCGCCAGTGGCTAGAAAGCCATCCCAGGGCTTTGGGCACTTCTCTCCGGGCGAGCTTTGTGTTGGGCACATGCTTCTTGCGTTTCTCATCCCACTGGGCCATCCATCCGATCGCGGTCCCGGTCTTCCCGGTCTTGCGGTCCTGCTCCCACCCGCCTACAAAATAGCGGTAGGGGTCTGAGGGCAGCTCATGGAACTCGGGGATAACATAGATTCCCAATTCACCGGCCCGTTGGATCAGCCCGTCGTAGAACGCCATGGCTCCCGTTGGCAGGCGATGCGATTTGAGGATGTTCACGTATTCCGGGCTGTCCGGGAAGACGCCCGGCTTCGGTTCGAACCAGCCCATGTGTAGCGGCATCCGGACGGCATTGAAGCCGTTCTCGGCAATGGCTTGAAGCTCCGGCTCGTAGAGCTCGGGATCCTGTTTTCGGGACCAGTGCAGGTGGCTCTGGAACAGGTTGACGCCATAGAGACGAACGGGGGTCCCGTCCGTATTGAGGAGTTCGCCGTCGCGCACCATCAACGGTTTCAGGGGGAGGCCGGCGAACACGGGGGCGGCGACGAACGCCAGGAGCATTTTAAGCATCTTGATCATCGAAGCCAATCCCGCCATCAGTAGAGCGGCGTCTGCTGTTCTCACTGCCCAAGTCGTCCATTGCCTGGTCTATTCATGAACTGGAAAAACAGCGTTTGGGCTGGAATCGCAACTGGTTTGTAGTACCGCCTTTAGGCGGCTTCCTGCGTGCATCTCGGACCGGCTGAAGCCGGAACTACGAACGCAAGAGTCCTTGCTCAGAAACGTGTTGCGTGAATAATCCAGGCTACGGCAGCGGCGTGTTGGGGTTGACGGCGTCGGCTGGTCGGGGGTTGTCCGGGCCAAACACGAGGAGGTCTCTATACTCTTCCTCGACGACCGGGCTTTCGTCGACCGTGCCGTCGGGACCGCGGACGGAATCGATATCCAGGTCTAAGTGCTTGGCCAGGAAGGGGTATGCCGCCATGCGTTTGGAGGTCCCGTAGTCATGGCCTTCGGTGAGGAAATGGGCATTCTCCACGTTGTCGGCAGCGCCGTAGAGGGTGTAGACGTTTTGGACGTATGGGAACTCCGCCTTGGGAGTACACTTGGTCCAGTCTTTGCCGTTCGAGATGAGCATCTGGGGTCGTGGGGCCGCGAGAGCCGCTACTTCGGCGTTGTTCGTCTTGTGATTCGGGCCCCAATGGATGGGCATGCCGCTCTCGCAGACGCAGCCACCGAAGAAGTGAGCTGAGACTTGGCAGACGGGGATTGCCACCGCGATTCGGTCATCCACTGCTGTCAGGACGAACGTCTGTGTGCCTCCGCCAGAGCAACCGGTCATGCCGATGCGCTTGGGATCTACCCCCGGCAGCGACTGAACGAAGTCAACCGACCGCATGCTGTTCCATGTCACCAAGCGCAGTACGTCAGGTGTACCACCATGTGACCAGCCGGCTTCTTTCCAGTCGCCGTAGCCGACCATGTCATACTGCCAGACGGCCGCTCCCATCAGGGCAAGCATGGCGCAACGGGTCTGACGGGCGGCGTTGAACCGGCCTCCGTGTCCGTGCGGGCACAGAATGCCTGCCAGGGGGCCTTTGACGTCCTTAGGGCGGTAGAGCGTGCCGGTGACATAGAACCCCGGCCAGCTCTCGAAGGCGACATTCTCCACCACGTAGCCGTTGTACTCGCGTCGCTTGTAGAACCGTGGCTTGAGCGGCGTCCGTTCGGGCAGCGTGGTCAGGCCCGCACCTTCGAGGATACCAGCGCGGATGACAGCCTTCCGCTTCTCCCACCCGGCGAGGTCACTGTAGGTCGCGCTGAATTCGGCCAGCTCGGTTTCGGCCTGTTCCGGTGTCTGAGCGTGACCCCGACGCAGCTTGGGCTCATCTGCCTGCAACAGGGGCAGAGCCAGGACACAACCACCGACGGTCAAACTTGTGAAACTTCTCATGATCGCTCGTTCCTTTGTCACTTTGACATGTCGATAATGCCCATTGCCGCAAGCACACCTACCACCACGAAGGCAAGTCCAAGGAGGCCGTAGAATATCCGTGCCCCGTTTCGAGACAGAATGCTCACGAAGAACCGGGCTTTCCTGGAGTTCATATACCAGTCCCAATCGCAGATAGCTCCAGCCATCGTGAATGCTCCGGCTGCGATGAAGATGAGCCCGATTGGGTTCATGGTATTACGTCCCCTTCCTGTTCCTGGTGGACGGATGTACGGAGTGCGTGCGGCCTACTTCCCTGGGGGATCAGGATAGTCGATTTTCAGCACGAAATCCTTGACAACGGCGTGGCGGCTGTCGCTGCGGAAGCGGATGAATTCCCACTGTGATTCGCTCATGCCTTTGGCGCTGGCTGAGCCGAAGTACAGATGTCGTTTGTTCCAGTGCCGCAGTCCATAGAGGAAGTCCAGCCAGTGTTTGGTCTTGGTTGCGGACTCGCGATACCGACCTTCACCATCAAGAACGAGCTTGCCATCCGCGAATACCTGGATGTCTCGTCCCTTGATGCGGACGCGGTATGTGTGGAACGCATCGGTGGTCACAAACGGGGTGCTGAGCTTGGCGAAGCGAAGGCCCACCCGGTTTGGTTCAAGTGTGACGTACTCCACAGATTGGCCGTTGCTTATGCGGAGGCAGACGCCGAGGGGATCGCTGGTCTTGATGACCTTAGCGCGGGCCTCCACTACGGTTTCGTCTTCCGCCTGGACGTGCCACGGGTACATCAGGTGAGGCCAGTGGTGCGGTCCAGTGTCGTGGTCGGCTATCAGGAGGGCTCCCTCGACCACGCGTTCTTCGTATTCTCCTCCGGCGAAGGCCCGGCGCCAGGGCGGCTGCCTGTTGCCCGCGAGTTTGTGGTCACATACATATTCCATGTCCCAACCATCGGTCGTGCTTTCGGGCTTCGCACCCGGAGCCAGCGTGATGTCGAACAGGTTGTCGCCTTTCTTGAGCAACCCGGGGGGAATGGGGAGGTCGATCCATTCTTTCTCCGCCTTGCCCGGACCGAGGGCTGCTCCGTTCAGTTGCACGCCGACGGTGGCCGGATCGCGTGGCTTATCCAGCTGCAGGTGGCAGGTCACGGTCGGGGCCAGGCCCTGAGCTGCCGCTGCCGCAACGTCGTCCCCGACATTCAGCACCAGTCCCTGCGAGGCCCCACTGGTCACCTCCCACGGCTGGGTGGGAGTCAGTTTGGGGAGCGCGTCAAATCTCTCGCCGTTTGCCAGGTACCGCCCCGGTTTTCCATCACGGACGGTGGCGAAGTAGAGCTTGTCCAGGGTTGCGAGCCCGGCAGGATCACCGACCTCCTTGAGGAAGGGGTTGCGTGCGTTGTAGACATTGAAGATATAGATCCCGTCGAGTCCGGCATTCCAGGCACGCAGAGTCCGGGCCCGGTAACTCTCCGCACTGTGCCGGCTGAATCGTTTGCTGGTGCCCCGGACACGGGACTCGCTCAAGCCTGCATACATGGGAATGCCATAGGGCTTGCCCAGGGCGACCCACTCTGCCCATGGATTCAGCTTGAAATAGCCACTGCCGATCATGATGTCCACAAGGCCTTCCTGCATCCACGTCTCGATGTCGAGGCCTGTGAGCCGGGCGTAGCCAGCTGAGTCGGGAACGCGCGCGGCAATGAGGATCGGACGTCCACGCTTCATCCCGACTTCCTCAGTCATCGCGCGGATTCGTCGCATCAGTTTGGTCATCAGACGGCGTTCGCGTCCTGATGCTTCGCCTCCCCGCGCGACTGATTTGAGGTAGGACATGTGTCGGAAAAAATCCAGCTCGATGCCATCGACATCGTAGTTCCTGCACACTTCCTCGACGAACTGAAAGGCGAGGTCCCGGATCACCGGAAGCGCGTAGTTGACACTCGTCCAGGATCCGTATCGAGGCCGGTCGTCGAGGGCACCATTGAGGTACTTCGGATGGTCGACTTTGAGTCTCGGGAGAAGCGGGTGCGGTTTGTCCGGCCGGTGGGCACCGTCGTGTGTGTCGTTCATTCGCATGGACCAGAAACACTCAAGGTTGTTCTTGTGGCAGTAGTCCGTCACAACTTGGAGCGTGTCGGTGCCCTGAGCGATCAGATCCGGGGTTAGGTTCCGTCGGCCCTTCAGGAGTCCCAGGTCATGGTCAAGGACCTCGCCTACTTTCGTGTTGTGTGTAAACAGGCTGAAACCTGAACTGATTGTGCAGTAAGAGAGCGTATCGACCTGAGTGCCTGGCAGGGGTGTGGTGCGCGTGTCGAGGAAGCCTGTTGGGGTCGGTTCTCTCTTCGCGGGGTAGTAGGCCGCGTCACAGCCATCGTTGTTGAACACAAGCCGGTGCGGCCGCCGGGCAAGACGGGCGCGTTCCGCCCGATGCTCGGTTATCTGCTGGCCGGTGTAGCCCAAGCTCAGGAGTCCATCGTCGTTCCGCAGAGCTCCGCATCCGGAGAGCAGGAGCGCCATTGCGATTGAGAGCGTGCCTGCGGCGAGTTTCCGGGGTGTCGTCGTTATCATGTTCGGTCCACGAGTTTGGGGCTGGGTTGCACTACAGACTGTAAGCTATGGCTTGGGCGAACGGAGGCAAGGGCGACCGAGTCGGTTCCGCCGTGGTCATATGGTCGCTTTTGGCGGAACTGGCACCAGGCGGCAAAGAGGAAGCGTTGAGGGGGAAAACACCATGGGACTCCGAATTTCCGGGGTCAACAGCGCCTTGGCGACCCCGAGATGACCGTTTCATCCTGACGAATCTGGCCCGTTCGTGGTAGCGTGACAGCGTGATACCGTGATAGCTTCTCCGGATCCCCGTACTCACGCTCTCACGCTCTCACCTTTCCACCGAAGTGAGAATGAAACAGCCCCGCTCCCCCGAGGCGACAGGTTGCTGTGTCCCGGATTCGCCCGTACCGTATCTGGTTCGCAGGGCTGCAGACTGTGTGTTCAGACACTGGGAGAAACACGATGACAGCTGGGATTTCAAGCACGATGTGTTTCGCACTTGTGGCCTGTTCGGCTGCAGCGGCTGCGGGGATAGACGGCTGGGCAAACGGGGATTGGCAGTACCGGACGAAGGTCACCCGCCCGACGCCCTTCCGGGATACTGCTGCTCGACCGGCCGAAATCGCTGTTGACTTCCCGCTTCTCTTGCGCAAGAGCGGTATCACGAAAGAGTTCGATCCTGCGTCCGTCCGCCTGTTCGACCGCGACGGCCGCGAGGTCCCCTGCGCTCTTCGCAGTGAGACAGACGTCAGGACAGGACGTGGGACGCCGTACGTCACCTGGCTGGCCCGCCCGACAGGCAATGGCGAGGATTCCGTCAGCATCTACTTCAACACACGGGACCGGACAACCCCTCTCGCTGCATACACGCCCGGCGACCTGCCGCCCGAGAACCTGTTGCGGAATCCCGATTTCGAGGAGGAACTGGTCGGTTGGGAGATCCCTCAAGGTGGGGTTGCGGGGGTCGCAAAGCGAGCTGACGGGAACGCCGGCACATCGCTCAGAATCGTGGTAGACGAGAAAACTCCCGCGGATGTGCCCCGCCTCATTGACGTTTCGCAGCGGGTGGACGTCAGCCGGTGGGCCGGCCGGGAAATGGTCTTTGCCTGTGATCTGTTGGCGGAACGTGCGCGGTTCGGGGCCCCCGTCACGATCGAGATACGGCAGTACCGCAAGGACGGATCGCGGATTCCGGAGTGCGCGATCCAGCCTCGCTGGCTAACGGTGGAAATGGCAGAAGGACAACCAGTCCAGTTCCACGAACGCGGACGGTTCAGCCACGACGTGGCAGAGGCAGATGTCGTCCTGCGGTTCAGGTGTGAAGTCCAGGATGTCGATACGGGGCACATGGTCACTGGCCCGGAAGCCGCTTTTGCCCTCTGGATGGATCGGGCATTGCTACGGGCTGCGGAGCGTTGGCCATGGCCCGGGGTGACGAATGCCGGTTTCGTTGAAGGAGCTCTGCCTGGAGCTCCGTTGAACCGTGGTTTCGACTTCACCGGCCAGCGGCGTTTGGCCTTCAATGGGGCGTCGGAGAGCGCGCTCACGGTTGGGAGGGCCGGGAGCGCAGGACCCGACTCAGTGCATTGGGGGTTGCAGGCAGGAACACTTGAGTTTTGGTGTCGTCCTTCGTGGGATCCCGGCGACGGCGTTGAACGGGTATTCTTCAAAGGGTATGCCTACCTGTATCGCCTGCAATCGCTATTACGCAAGTGCAGCAGCCAGGGAGGCAATCAACTGGAGTTCCAGATTGCCGATGGCACCCGCACGTTGCACAAGGTGCGTGGGCCGGCGTCGTTGACGCAAGGGGAGTGGACTCACGTTGCCGCAACCTGGGATTTGGGCAAAGCTCATCTTCAGCTCTTTGTCAACGGCGAGCTTACAGGGGTTGTGGGGCCGGGAGACGAGCCTTGGCCGTTCAGCATGAGTGCGGTCGACAAGGCCGCGGAGCACGTGGGCATCGGGATCTCGGATAGCGATAAGCGCAGCCTGCCGATGCAGGCCTTTATCGGTGGGCAGATGCATGCGAAGAGATGGCCCAAAGGTGAGGCCTGTGAGGCCGTTCTGGATGAGTTCCGTATCTCAGATGTTGTGCGGTACGCAGCACGTTTCTCTCCGTCGCGCGAAGAGTTCCCGACCGATGTCCACACACGGGCGCTCTGGCACTTCGACCACGAGCGCCATGGTGTCCACGGCGGCGACGATGGATTCGTGCGCAGCTATCTGGGGTGTGAACTTCAGCCTCTGCGCGACACTGCGGTTCTCGAGATTCTGGAAGGGAAAGAGATCGCAAGCCACAGGATCGAGGTTTGCCCACGCGCTTCAGATGAGCTGTTCGAGGCCAATCGCGGGGAGAAGCGTCTGCACGAGAGCAACCCCTTCCGAGCTATGCCCGATCCCCGCTTCGTCGAGTCCCGGCTGCGGACAGTCGAGCGCGTCCTCACCGGAGAGGACGATGACTTCGTTCTCGATGTGGGCGGAGACTTTGCGCCCCTGATGTGCGGCGTCTCGTTTGCCCGGGAAGGCGGCTCTGTCGAGACCACACTGCTTCCACGCTGGCGAGCGAATGACAACGTCGTCCCATTCTCCATCGACAGCATCGCCCGGACGCTGGCCACGACGGCTGAGACAGATGCGGACAAGGCCATCGAGATCATGCGCTACGTAAACTCCTCCACGAGCTACTACGATGCGCACTACTGCGAGACACTGCCCGAGGGCAAACACAGGTCGCGTATTTCCTATACGATGCTAAAACACCTCAATATCTACCCCTATGACCAGTGTGGACCGCTCAACTACACACTCCGCAAGATCTACCTGGCGGCAGGCATATCGAGCAATAATTCGCCCGGCACGCACCACCAGTTCCAGCAGGCATTTTTCGATGGTAGCTTGCGCCTCTTTGATCTCTCCTCGCGCATGTACTGGCTCGATCGCGACAACGCGACGGTGCTCAGTCTTCGAGGCGTGGGTGAGGACCCGCACTGCAAGCTGCGACAGCCCGGCAATTTGAACTCATTCTATCCTGGTCGGACTTCCCAGGCTTCATTCGGCTGCGCCGCGCGACCACACTCAATGGACTTTCCGCTTCGCCCGGGTGAACGGGCCGGCGTCGGCTGGGTGAATGAAGGACGGTGGTTTGAGTTGACAGGTCCGCGGGAGCCGATTCCCATCGCCAAGATCCCGCCGTACTACGGCAATGGTGCCATCGTCTACGAACCCGTTGCGGAGGGTGATGCGGCGGCGATGGAGAACGTGGTGATCGCGGGCAAGACACTGCGCGCGGAAGATCCGGGCCAACCGGCCGTCCTGATCTACCGGGCCGCGTGTCCTTACATCCTTACTGATGCCCAGGTGGCGGGAACCTACTCCGCGGGAGCTCCCGGTGGAATCGTTGTCTCCGTGTCGTCAGACCAAGGGAAGACGTGGACTGAGATTTGGCGGAATCCAGGCTCGAGCGGGCGGCTTGATCTGGGGCTTCGCGACAAGGTCAGCGCCTACTACGCGTACTGGCTGAGAATCGCGTTCCAGCCCGGGGCAGGTACTCGGTTGGCCGGGTTAGCCGTTCGCACGGTCTTCCTCAACTCTGCCCTGTCGTTGCCGGGGAAGCTGCGCCGGGGGGCCAACCGCATCAGCTTCGTTGCAGCCAAGCCAACTGTGCCCGTTCGAAGCACCTGTTCGTGGATCGAGCGCCGAACAACCGATCTGGGTGTCTCGCTGAATGCCGTTGGCTTCTACAATCTCGACTATGACCGACACCGGAACCTGCTGGTCATGGCCCCGGGGTCCGATCAGGCGTTGCGTGTTGACCTCACGGGACGACAGACCACCGGGAACGTATCGCTGGAGATCCCCGGGCAGGCGTTGAGCGTTTCGCCGAAGCAACGTAAAATTGTGGTCAGTAATGCTCAGGAGTGCGTGTCCGGCGAGTTTCTGTTGGGCATGCCGGAGACTCGGGAGGGGAGGATCCTGGCGCTGGACGTCGTCGTCCGCGACGGCAAGCAGGAGCGCCGCGTGCCGCTGGAAATCCTCACAGCCCGAGCAGCCCTCGTTCGGGAAGCCGAGGCCGCCGATGACATCTCCGGAGCTGCGTCGGTCGTGGAAATCCCCGATGTCAGTGGTGGCAAGGCCGTGTCGTTCGGGGAAACCGGATACCTGTCCTTTGACGTGGCTGCCGCCTTCTCCGGACCTCACGCCCTGTGGGTCAGGGCACGATGGGATTTCGGGACGCCATCCGTGCTTAGAATCAAGCTCGACGACGGCAAGACACGCAAAGTGAGAACGCACCGCATGATCGGGTTCAACGACTGGACCGATCCCCGGCGTACTTACACCAAGGGCTACGTCCATTACCCTGAGAAAGCCGAGCATTGGGCCTGGTACCGCGTTGACAGCGTGGAGGTCACCGAAGGGAAGCACCGCCTGGCACTCACAGCACATACGGGAGCGCACGTTGACGCACTTCTCTTGCTCCCGCAGACTCCGGCCGTCGACCGTGCTGCCATGGACCTGTTTCATAACTGGAACTACGCGCCACAGCAACGCCCGCTGTAGCCCGAATACTGTTGAGCTGCCTTTCTCACGGAGAAGACGGCCGCTGAGCCGTCTCGACAGAGCTCGAGGTCCTGAGCTTCGCCGAAGGAGACATCGGCCCTCCAGCACTTCTCGCCCTCGGGAATGCTCTTGGAGGATCGGCGTCCCCGACGACCGCGTCTTACGTCAACAGCATTGGCTGTAGCCCGATGTCTCCTGGACGGGCAGCCGGAGTGTGAGTGACTTCCCCCGGAACTGGTTCGAGGCAGAGCGAGCTTCTGATCATCGGCAGATGGGACGGACAATCGTGAAAACCCAGACATCGACAACGGACGGTCACCACCTGATGTGGCTGGAGACGGAGCACTTTAGCGAATTCGGTGGGTGGGTGAACGATGCCCAGTTTCTTGACCTAATGGGGTCGCCTTACCTTCTTGCTACAGGCATGGGGATTCCTGTCGCAGATGCCGTTTCGGCCGTGCCCGTACCCGAGGCCGCGACCTACCGCCTTTGGGCGCGCAGCAAAGACTGGTATCCGCAGCACCACCCCGGTCAGTTTCGGATTCTGCTGGATGGTGATCCCGGTCAGCACGTTTTCGGGTGCAGCGGACGGTCAGGCTGGCAGTGGGAGGATGGGGGGACGCATGAGCTTGCCGGGACTGTGGATGTGGCACTCCATGACCTCACTGGCTACTACAGCCGCTGTGACGTGGTCGTGCTCACGAGTGATCTGGAGTGGCAGCCACCGGACGCGGTTGAGGACATCGCTCGCCTGCGTGAGTTGCACGGTGGGATCAGTGCGGAGATCGCGGACGCGGGGCACTACGATGTGGTCGTCCTCGGTGGAGGTCTGGCCGGGTGCACGGCCGCCGTTGCGGCTGCACGGAATGGGGCATGCGTTGCACTGATCCAGAACCGGCCGGTCCTGGGGGGCAACGCGAGCACCGAGATTCTTGTTCCTCCGGTTGGGCTTTGGCCACGTACCGACTGCAGCCCTCTGAACCCGCGTGAGACGGGGTTCCTGGAGGAGTATCGCACCAGAGGAGACCAACGTGTCTCAGAGGGGAAGCTCTACTCCGAACGTCTACTGCGTTCTGTCGACCAGGAGGAGGGGATAGACCTGTACCTGAACAGGCATGCGATTGATGCCGATCTGGATTCAAGCCCGGAGAAGCGAATCGCCGCCGTGATTGCCTTGGACGTGAACACCGGGCACCGGGTACGGATCGCCGGCACCATGTTTGTCGATTGTACGGGTGACTCGGCGATCAGTGTTGCCGCGGGGGCCGAGTATCGGCACGGTAAAGAGACAAGGGCCATGCACAATGAGCCCTGGGCGGGGGAGGAACCATCCTCCAATACGATGGGGAATGGCCTCAAGTACCACTGCCGGGACACGGGGGCCCCACAGCCGTTCAAAGCTCCGCCCTGGATCTACCGCTTCGACCAGTGCGCTGACTTCACCCCGGGCAGGCATCCACATCTCCCAACCAGTGTGGCCATCGGCTATCAGTGGCAGACTGAGCTTGGCGGCCTGCGCGACACCTACGCTGATGCAGAGGAGATTCGGGACGACTTGTTCCGTCTGATATTCGGCCTGTGGGATCACTCCAAGAACAGTTGTCCCCGGCACCGAAACGGCGCGGAGAATCTGGCCCTGGAATGGGTGGGACACATCACTGCCAAGCGTGAGAACCGACGCCTGATCGGTGACCATATTCTGACCCAGAATGACATCGGCGACCGTACGCTCTTCCCCGATCGCGTCGCCTATGGCGCCTGGATAGTGGATGACCACTACTCGGCCGGTTTCTTCCACGACGGGCAGTTCGGCTGGCACATGGATGACCCTGAAAATGCCCACGCCGGAGTCGAGTTCTCAATCCCTTTCCGTTCCCTTTACTCCCGGAACGTGACCAATCTGCTCATGGCCGGCCGGAACATATCGGCGACTCATCTCGGCATGTCGAACACCCGTGTCATGATGACGTGCGCGATCATGGGGCATGCGGTCGGGACCGGGGCTGCACTGTGTGTTCAGTCCGGTGTTTCTCCCCGGACTCTCGCTCGCGATCGGATCAGTCAGCTTCAGCAGCAACTCCTCAAAGAGGGGGCGTACATCATCGACCTTCAGGCTGCCGATCCCGCGGACCTGGCCCGAAACGCCAGCATTGGGGCCTCCAGCGAGGCGACCCCGGCCATTGCGGTGACCAACGGCTTTTCGCGGGCTACTCCAGACAGCCCAAACGCGTGGACACCCGATCCGGACAGCGAAGGGCCGCACTGGCTCTGTCTGACCTGGGATGAGCCCGAAACGCTCAACACCATCCACGTGACATTCCAGACCACGCCGCTTGCACCGACTCAGTTTTCCGTTGAGATCTGGCGGGAGGACTGCTGGGAGCGAGTTGCGGAGATCGCAGACAACCGGCATCGCAGGCATGTGCTTGGTCTCGATGAGTTGACGACCGATCGTCTGAGAGTTGTGCTGCCGCATGCCTCCGGCATCTGCGAAGTCCGCGTCTACCGAGAGTCTCCGGAGGCCGTCGCTACTGTTCGGCGGGCCCATGACACGATGTGCCTGCCCGACCACGGGCCATGGTTGCCCTGGCCGGAAGCCGAGCGGGTGGGCAGGCTGCCCGGTATCGTTGTCGAGTCGGAAGAGACTCATCGGGTGGGGCACTGGGTATGCTCAACCTGGTCCGGCCAGTTCCTCGGCCAGGACGGCTACCTCCACGATGGTAACTCCGGGAAGGGGCACAAATCCCTGCGCTTTGATCTGCCGGTTGCCGGGACCGGGCAATACGAGCTTCGTCTTGCGTACGCTGCGTGTGACAACCGAGCCACGAACACACCGGTTCACATTCGCACAGTCGATGGCCTGGAAACCGTGCGTGTGAACCAGCAGGCCGAACCGCCGATCGACGGCCTGTTCGTTTCGCTTGGTGTCTATGAGCTCTCTTCGGACGCTGCTGTCACTGTTGCCAATGAAGGCACAGACGGTTACGTCGCCGCCGATGTTGTCCAGGCCTTACCGATTGAGGCTGAGTGTGGATCAGATCCTCGGTCCTCGTGCCAGTCTCCTCCCGTGTGACAGAAAGGGCAATGGTCTGCTGCCGCAGTTGCCTGGCTGATGAGCAAACGTTACAGTCCACTATCTCGGCGCCTTTGGGCGCGACTGGCATTAGGACAAAGGCAATCGGGGCGTGGCAGCCCCTCCCACGTTGGCTACGGCGACCTCAATGTGGGAGGCGGTGCCATCCGGCGACCTCTTCCTGGGTGCACTTTTCGCCGCTTGACTTCGTGCCGTTCGTCTTTGGGCGCAGTCATACGCCCCACAAGTCCCTCTAGTTGACAGGACACTCAATGGTATCCACGTACCCCAAACATGTCTGTCGCCAAGTACTGTCTCTTGACGGCATCTGGGACTTCTGTTTCCTGGGTGAGGATGTGGATCTGGACACCGTAGACGTTGCCGCTGCGAGAAGTTGGGACCGCATTGCTGTGCCCGGCGCCTTTGATGCGTGTCCAGCATACGCCGGACGCCGCGGGACAGCGGTGTACCGGACGACCGTTCGGACCACACCCGGGCAACGCGGCCGACTCCATTTTCACGGTCTTGGGATGTGGGCGCGGATTGTTGTGGACGGTGAGGAGCTGGCGACCGTTTCCCTGCCGTACAGCGACCTCTGGTTCGATGTCCCCAGTTCCCCGTCTGAAGAGCGTGTCATCACCGTGGTTGTGGACAACCGATTTGACCGGCAGCGGGTACCGCTCCAGGAGCAGTTTTTCGACTTCTACGCCTATGGCGGCCTCTACCGGAGTGTGGAGTGGCACCAGGTCCCGGACCTGAGTCTGGACCGCGTTTTCGTGGATACCCTTGACCCACACGCCGGCTCTATTCGGGCGTCTGTGCATCTGCATGGGGCTGTGCCTCAGTCGGTCGATCTTGATGTGTGTCTGGATGGAGGGCCTCCTCAGCACTTTGCCACGACTCCGGTCACAGCTGATGGTGTGGCCGTGTTGGAACTGCGGGTGGCCGATCCCACGCCCTGGTCTCCGGCGTGTCCGACGCTGCACACCCTCCAGGTGAGTCTGAAGGACGACGATATCACTGAACGTTTTGGGCTCAGGACCGTCTCCGTGGCGGATGATACCATCCTCATCAACGGCGAGGCACTCAAGCTCCTCGGATACTGCCGGCACGAAGCGCATGCCCAGTTCGGGCCTGCCCTTCCGCTGCAGCAGCTCGTGCACGATCTCCAACTGCTTCGTGAGTTGGGCTGCAACTACGTACGGGGGAGCCATTACCCTCAGGACCAGCGTTTCCTCGATCTGTGTGACGAGATGGGGTTCCTGGTCTTTGAAGAAGCGCTGGGATGGGGACAGACCGTCGATCACTTCAGGGATCCATCCTTTTGCGCGGCTCAAGTTGAGCAGGCTCGCCTGATGGTCCACAAGAGCCGCAACCATCCGTCCGTCATCATGTGGGGATTCCTCAACGAGGGGGCCAGCCATACGGCTGAGTCGCGACCGCTGTACGAGTCGCTTGTTTCTGCCATCCGGGAATCTGACTCGACGCGTCCGGTCACCTATGCATCGAACCACCCCATGGATGACCTGAACTTTGACCTGGTTGACATTGTGAGCGTCAACTGCTACCCCGGCTGGTATGCAGCCGATCGGGAGGCCGTGTCACCCGTCGAGGAGATTCGGCCCAGATTGGAGGCCATCATGGATTCACTTGCTGACCGTGGCCTCAGCGACAGGCCGTTCATCGTGACTGAGATCGGCGCGGGGGCTATCTACGGTTGGCGGGATCCGTTGGAGGCGCACTGGTCAGAGGAGTACCAGGCGGCTTACCTGGGCGAGGTCTGCGAGATTGTCTGCACCGATGCCCGGATTGCCGGCGTGGCACTGTGGCAGTTCTGTGACTGCAGAACATACGCCAGCGGCCGCGCCTTGATGCGGCCGCGAGCGTTCAACAACAAGGGAACGCTGGACGAGTACCGCAGGCCCAAGCTCGGCTTCGGACGAGTGAAATCTGTTTTCACGGGCTGACGTTGCCTGCCTCGGTGCTACTCCGGCCCGGGCGGCTCTTCCCACGGGAGTTTTCTTATGGATATTGTGGCGAGTTATCGGCGAGTGATCGACACGCCGGATATGGTCCAAGGCTCCCCCGAGGACATTTCACCGACACGCTTCGGGAAGATTGTGGACCTCCTGAAGGCGAGTGGACGCACCGACTGTTGTGTGCGAGGGAACGAACCTACCGCACATGCTGAGTTCGAGCGCCTTCTCGCGATTGCCGAAAAGGGACGGATTCGGGTTCACGTCGAGACGTGTGGTCTGTTGACGGCCGAGGCTCGAAGACTGCTCGAAGACCGGCCGTTACCCGTCATCCTGAAGCTGTACCGCCCCAGTGTCTATGAGCCGGGCCAACTGGAGGAAGTGGCTGCGGCGATTGGCGCGATCAACGCCGCTTACCCGGACAGGCTCCGCGTGTGCGCCGTCATTGACGACCTGATGCAGCCACTTGATTACATCGAGTCCTTTGTGGGCGAGGTGGGGGCGAGGTCGGTGGCTTTCCGGATTGTCTGTCCCAAGGAACTCGACCAACTGCGGGCATTCACAGGCGACTTCGTTCCTGTGGTGACCGGCTTGGGCACAACAGGTGTTCGCGTCAGCCTTGAATGCGGGCTTCCTCCCTGTGTCTTTTCGGACGCGGATTACGGCGCCTTGGCCAAGCTCGATTGCCTGCCGATGCGGTGCCTGCCTCAGCCCGGGGTCCTCCCTGATTTACGCGTCTTCCATTGCTGGAGTCTGATCAGTCGAGCAACCGGGAATCTGGGGGCCTTCAGACAGACAGGACAAGCTTTGGACTTCCTCTTCAGCACGTTCGCTGATGCCCAGTGTGATTTGCGCCCATTTGCTGATTGCACGGCGTGTCCCAGTGCGTCAAGTGAGGCGTGCGTCGGGCCGTGCCTGGCGCTGAAGCTTGAGCGGATCGAGGAGGATGTCGCTCGCCTGCGCACGCGGGTCGAAGACGATGCAACCCAAGAGGACCTCGTGCAGCTCGGCGTGCGCTACTGGCAGTTGCGCAAGTTCAGCGAGGCTCGGGACTGCCTGGTCGAGGCGAGGCGAGGAGATCCGGGGAACGGTGGCGTTCACCTCATGTTGGGGCGCGTCTACCATCGTCTGGGGGATCTTGCCGGGATGGAAGAGGAGTACGAGAAGGCGGCTCGTTTGTCACGTGAGCCGGCTCCGGTCCTGGCTGAGCTGGGACGCGCTTTTGGGGCCGTGGGGAAAGCAGGGAAGGCCCGAAAGGTCCTGGCTCGGCTAAGTGCCCTTGAAGCAGAGGCCCAGTCACACCAGAGAGTGTAACTGCCCCCAAATGTTTGGAGCGCCGGTTCTCCTAACCGGCTTGGCCGCATTCGGAGATGCGGCGCCTCCAACGCGGTGTTGCGGCCAGCACTTCCCTGCTCAGAAACGGGGTGGTTACGGCCGAGGACGGTGGCGATCAGATTGGGATGTAGGGCTCGAAGATGAGCCTGCTCATCGGCAGTTCGCCGTTGATGTACGGCTGTGCTGCAGGACCATGGAAAAGAAAGACCGAGTTGCCGCGGTGGGTCACGCCGTCGCTTCGGTGTCGTATCGGCGCGGTGCAGTTGAACGACTGGCAAGGTCTTGCACACGGCTCGTCGAGCACAACGTGCCGTCGAACCGGATCCTGGAGGCTGGCAGTGAAGCAGTTCCGGCCTCCCGTGACGTACCCCCAGGGGAAATAGAACCCGAACGAGAAGTCGCCCTCTTCTTCCGGTAGGCTGACGCCTTGGGGGGTGATGTCAAGGTCCACTCGCTCGATACCAAGCCGGGCCAGTTCATCCTGATAGGCCCCATTTGACAGGCTCAGCCCGCGGAAGCCGCGCAGCTGGTTCGCCCGAATGTCATCTTCGTCGGTGTCAATTGCGGCCATGTTCACTGCCCGAAGCCCATGGTCTGCCGAGACCCCGAGCCGGGTCTGTTTCACCAGCAGTCGACCCAGCACAGGTGTGAAGGCGGCGTAGTCGCGGGACAGGACCGAGAGCATTCCCCAGTCATTGACGACAACTTCCCCGGCGCCTTCCTCAGCCAGGGCGTCGAGGTTGGCGCACGTTCGTTCGAGCCCCGCATCGGTCAGGCAACCTGTCACGTAGGTGAATTCCCAGCCGAGCTGGCGGGCGAAGTAGTACGCCTGTCGCACCTCATCGGGTGAAGGAATCAGGTGTTCACAGAACTCCTGGCCAAAGTAGAGGCGACTGGCTTCCTCGCCCACATCGCAATGGCTGTGGAGCAACTCCAGGGCTGCCAGGTTCCCGTAGTATTCGCGGTTGTTGATGGCTTCCGGGAAAATGGCATTTGAGACGGTGCTGGGGATGTCGTTCAGGTTGAGGCGCTGCAGTGCTTCCTCGATAGCGAGAAGGCGGTCGATACTGGCGAAGTAGAGTGCGACTTCCATGTTACGTGCCCCTCTCATCCACATGGTAGTAACAGGTCCCGCAACGAGCACAGAAGCCTGGACTGTTCAGGAGTTCACGACAGACATCGGGGGTGGGGTCGGGGTGGTCCAGTACTGTTCGCAGCAGGCGCAGGTGTTCGTATTTCTGCCAGGTTTCGCCTCGTAGAGGCAGCTTGAGCATCGTCACCCCGATTTCACGGAGGCGAGGGACGGCGCAGAGGCCGCAGTTGATGAGGAGGATCTGCGCCACGGCTGAGCTTAGCCCCGGCGTATTCGCATCATCCGCACCGTACGCCGGCAGGTTTGCGCGCCTGGGATCGACCGCGACCTCTTTGCGCCAGCGATCCAGTGCACTGCCTTCCGTGAACTGGGACGGGAGATCGGCCAGAACATCCTCTATCCGCTGTTTCCAGCCGTTTGAGAGGCGCCGGCCCACCAGGGCATCCGGCGCCCCGAAGTCGACGCAGAGATTGTCGTCCAGTCCACAGTGGGAACTGAAGCAAAGCGCGTCGTTGAAGATGCACCGGTAGCCGAGCACCATGACTTCAAAATCGAGGGCCAAGTCCTGAACAGAGGCGATGAGGCGCCCCATCTCTCCCAATGACATCTTGCGAGGTAGGACCACCCGGCGGATCTTGCCGATGCCGGTGTAGTAGCGGACCGTTTCCGAGTTCCAGCAGGCCGCTCCCGTGCTCAGGTGGAGAGGGCGTTCGACACCCCACTCCCTGAGCATCATCATCAAGGCGGGATCTGCAACCGTGTAACTGTCGGGCCCCAGTTCCTCCACCCGCATGATCGCGTCACGGATCATCGGCGTGATTCCGGCGGGGTGCTCGTGCGCGTTGAACGTCATGCTGATGCGCTTGCCCAGGTTGTGCACGAGCGAGATTGCTTCGCTCAGGTCATCGATGTCGGTGAACTGACATTGGGCCCCATAGGCACGCCGGTTCAAGCTGTATTCCCAACCGAACGTGTTCGACCATTCCGGGGGGATGAAGCCGGCGAAGAACTCGTCAGCTCCCGCCTCGGCATACGCGTGCAGTCCGCGCGCGCCGTCTCCACCATCCAGCCCCATCGCTATTTTCATGCGCAGGTTCTCTCACTTCTTGGGTTCGCCCGTTGCGGGGCAGGTATGGCGTTTCACCCTCTTCGGGGACTCTTGGCACGGCCAGGGGTGGGTCACTTCGGGCTCCCGTGGCAGTCCTTAAACGGTTTCCCACTGCCGCAGAAGCATGCCCCATCCAGCTGCTTGCCGATGCGTTTCTTGGCCTTGCCTGCCTTGGCGCTTCTGGAACGCGCGGCACTCACGAAGGTGAAAACAGGGAATTCTTCCGTCAAGTAGGCGCGTCGCAGCCGGCGGAGCTTGGCGAGAATCATGCTTGCCAGGACACGTCGAACCTGTTTGTGTCGGTCGTAGCGTTCAGTGAAGTCGATGAGCGTGAAAGAGAGCTCGAATCGCGTTTGCTCAGCGTAAAAGCGAAAGAGGTCGTCTTCCAGGGAGAAGTAGAGCCGGGGCTTGCCAACGAGTGCCAGCGCCTTGTCCACGTAGGCCAACACTTTCTGGTGGTGGTGCGTGAACAGGTAGTGGTCAGCGAGGAACACAGTGACTTTGGGTGCCTGCGAGGGGGGCGGCGAGAGCATGCTAGGGCATCCCCGGAAGAAGGCGATCCGGCGCTGACTCGACTCCGGCGCAAGGAAAGCCTGGAGTCCCTGGTGGTCGGAGACGGCGGCCGTCCGGAACCCGCGCCGCTTTGCATCCTGCTCCAGTCCCCGGCACGTCGCCTCCTGCAGGAAGAAGACGACCCCATCCGTTCCTGCCTTGTCGATGGCTCGAAGCAGATCGGTGTGCTTCTGTTTGGCGGTCTTGAAGACCAGCTTTGCGAGTCTGCCGCTTTTCCCCGATCGAACGGGACCGGCGAGGGCACGTGCGTAGTTTGACGACAGCTCGTGGGCCACAGTGGGCGACATGCGGCTTGTCAGCCCGGCGACGGTTTCGAAAAGCTCAGGCAGGACACGGGCGAGGTCCATCACCTTGCGGTCTTCCTGCCACGGTGGAGCGGCCTTGGTTGTTCGATACACTGCGGCGACGGCCTGGAGTTCGCCCCGATCGAACATGGCAAGTCGCCCGTCGTAAAGACAGCAGTCTGCCTCACAGAAGAGGGCTACTGACGAGGGTTCGCTGAACAGACCCGGAGTGAGTCGGGCGTCTCGCACGAACTGAACGAGATCGCAGAGGATGATGTCTGCCTTGAGAGCGTTCTTCAGTTTGAGTGTCGCCCGCCCAAAGGTCCGTCCGGCACTGCGCACATCGACGGGGAGTGTTCCGTTGAAGAAATCGGTCAGCTTCCGAGCCTGGAGGTGATCCCCCGGCATCCCTGAGAAGATGAAGACCCGCTTGCCTCGGGCGACATAGGCCAGCGCGGCCAACATGACAATGTCCAGTTGGGGGAGTCCATCCACCGCCAGGAGTTCGCCCCTGGCAACACCGTCAACGGCCTCTCGGCACCGGGCGACTGAGGCACTGTCACGCGGTATCGTCCCCAGCCCGTCGGATTCCATGGCCAACAGGGAGTCGATGAGGGTCTTGAAGTGGTCGCTCCACTCGCTCCCGGTCGTCCCCCGGAGTTGCTCCCACGTTTCAGTTACTCCCATCGTTGCCACCTGTCTCTTGCGTGCTACCATCCAGGTCCGCCCAATGGCACTCACGCACCACGGGTCCGCTACGATATCGCTCGCCCGTAGTCAAGGCAAGGTGCACCAGGCGGAGGGGAGAAAGTCAGGAGGGAGTGGGCAGGCTACTGGAGGCGATGGGCGATGTCGTCGCCTCTGAGGTTGACATCTGTAAGCGGTTGACTGTAGGCCGTATCAATTGTGCCGTCCTGCCCCGCACTGATGACGAACACCGCGAGTTTGACGGCGCCGTCCGCGCCAAGAGCTCCGGTCGTCGAGTCGAAGTACTCAATGTTAATCATGTACCGGTTGCCCCACGGGTCTGATTCGGGTGAGGTGGCGAGGTAGGGACCATTCCATCCGGTGCCGCCAATGGCCTTGAGCCGGTAGCCCGGAACGTTGTTCATCAGGTGGTTCTCAAGGTAGTCAGCATCTGTTGTCTGCCAGTCGGTCGTATCATGCGAGTCGGGGGAGCACGCGGGTGTATTGCCCGGGCTGACCAGAAGGTGGATTGCGGACGATCCCGGCCCCCCGTTGCGCGAATCCCTTGTCTGGGGGACGAACCCCATGTCCTGGTATTGTCTCACAATCGCTTCCGACAGCGTTCTCACATCTTGACGCGCCCGTAGGATGCGCGCTTGCGTGATGTGAGACATGACCGTGGGAACAAGGACGGCGGTGAGAATGGCGATGACGCTCAGGATGATGGTCATCTCGACAAGCGTAAGAGGGCGGCAATGACTCCTGGTCGTTGTTCTCAGGTTGGTTGCCGCTCGGAGCATGTCGGTTAGCTCTCTTTCTTGTCCACTCAAGAATACGTTTCCGCCGCTTGGTTGAAGCGGGACTATCAGTCTGTCGGCGCGTCTCGTTTCTCAGCGCCCACGCTTCGCCTCAGCAACGTCTGTGCCAAAAACGGATTTACAGAACAGCAAGAGGCTTTGTATAAGGGTGTTATGTAATTGTGGTTTTACTGAAGCGGCGTCCTGTTCGCAACTATGCGAGGCAACCTACCTCCATCGATTGCAGGAGGACCTACAAACGGTGGAGGTCCGCTCCCTCCAGAAGCGATGTCATCGGTGGGCCAGCTCGGCTGAGAGGTCCAGGTACCGCTGAATGCCCTCACCAGGTACATTGAAAGGGATGTGGTTGCCGACGCACATCATGTAACCGTCGGACATGCGACCGGTTTCGGCCATCGACTCGACCATCGACCTTACCTCCGCAGGGTCGTTGCGCATCAGTACGCGATTGTCGCCCTCTCCGGCGATGAAGCAGTTCTCATATCGCCGGGCGATGGCTTTGTAGTCTGTGAAGGGCTCACTGATGATGCCCCGGGCGCCACAGGCCATGACATCGTCAACGAACGCATCAACACACCCATCCACCATGAAGATCACTTCCTTACCTGCATCGCGCACGATGCCCCAGAATTCTTCGTAGCGCGGGAAGATGAACTTACGCATCCACTCCGGGCTGCAGACGGGCCCGTTTGCCAGGACGATATCGTCGTGGGAGACGATGAAATTGATCGGCAAGCGGGCGAATGCACGGAACACCCGGCGGTTTATCTCGGCAAATTCCTCCATGACGCGCTCGAATTCGGGCTCGAGGCAGAGCCCGAGGAAGTGTTCATAGCCGAAAACAAGCATGGGCCACATGAACATGGTGTTGTAGAAGCCTACGCTAGCCGAGCTGCCCTCGGGGGCTTTGTCACCCCATTCTTCCGGGTACCTTTTGCGGTAACGCTCGTAGATGATCTCTTCACTGCTGAAATCGCCATCCACAACGACATTCCAGCCGCTGAAGTCGCCTTGTTCCAGGGGGCTGAACGCGAGCATTTCGTCCGGACCGGCGAAGCGGGCTGAGGCGACATCCTGTTGCCAGTCGTTCCGGTAGGAATGGCCCCATCTCCCTTTCCCCCGGTCGGTCTGCTCATCCAGCCTTGGGATCGGGGTGTCGTCCTGCGGAACGGGCGCCCCGAGGAAAGGGTAGAGCTCCCTCAGGCGCAACATGCACGTGCGGGGCTGCGCGTAGAAATCGATACCGGTGATGTAGGTGGCGGCGTCAGGGTTCGACCAGTGTTCCCAGTGGGGGATTCGTTTGGGGCCGCACCCCATGTAGCTGTCGTAGCGTGCATCGCCCATGGTGTCCGTCCTCTAGTTCCTTCAGCAGCTGCAATTCGTCCGGCGCAGTCCCCGTTCAACTCAGTTGAGTATAGAAGAAGAAGGGGAGCGCCGCAACTCATCCCTTTGACCACAGCGGTGGTCAGTCGGGCAGTGGTGGTGGTATGTTGAATGACACGCTGTCGGACTGGCTTTCCCGTCGCACTGTGACGGACCTCCAAGCATGCAAGGATCGATTCCATGCGGTACTTCCTTCTGAGCAAGGCTCTGGCTGCAATTCTGTTGACCGGTCTCGCCTTCCACAGCCCCCATGCTTCTGCCCAGGAGGAACCGTCCAGAGCATTTTTCACCGACTCCTTTTCCGCCGGATTGGATGCGTGGGAGATGCTGAACCCCAAGAGTTGGCAGATTCGCGAGGAGGACGGCGCAGCTGTTCTCGTCCTGCGACGGCCCGGCAAGCAACGCCCTCCTGTCCGTCGGCCGGGCGAGTATGCTCTTCTCCGGGACCGGATCTGGCAGGATGTCACGTTGACTGCCAGGATCCACACGCTGCGCTCGACGAAAGTCAAAGGGCGTGACGTCTGCATTCTGTTCGGCGTTCAGGATGAGACGCATTTCTACTACACGCACGTGTGCAGTGATGCGAACGGGAAGACGCACAACGTGATCATGAAAGTAAAGGGCACTAGACGTTTCCCCATCACACGACCGAAACGACCGGAGGCGCGACTGACAGACGAGTGGCACACCGTTAGGGTTTTCCACGGGCGGAATGGGACAATCAGTGTCTGGCTGGACGACATGGAGACGCCTCTAATGACCGCCACGGACACTGACTACACGAGCGGAGCCGTCGGCCTGGGGTCCTTCGATGATCCAGCTGAGTTCGATGATGTGGAAGTCATCGGTTTTCGGCCTGTCGGACGTTGAGTCCCGGTATCTGGGTGAGCTACTTCGGAGATCGATGCAGGGGGGCAAAAGGGATGTCGTCGGCGAACGGGAGAAGGACTACGGGGGGCGAGAGCGTGGTCTACTGCTCCAGTGCGGGTGCTCCGGACTCGACCGCGGCATTCAGCGCTGCATGGAGCAGGCGCCGGAAACGGGGTTCCCCACGCAGGCTCATGAGAAGTGGATCGCCCGCGAAAGGAAGAAGGGGGAACGCCAATGGGCCACAGGCTGTTTCAAGATGAACCAGAGCTCGACCCGTTTGTGCCTGGTTGGCGTACGCGCAGGCCAGAAAAAAGTGGAGAGTAGGGTCACGCCTGCGTTCCTCGAAGCAGAGGCGCAAGGTGTCCAAAGCGGGGCCATGCCGGCCGAGGCGGAGCAGGGAAACGCCCAGCCTCATGCGGGAATCGACGGATGGTTCCGGGTGGTCTGTCAGCAGCCTGCGCAATGCCTTCTCGGCTTCTTCATAGCGGCCTTGCTGGAACGCCGCCTCACCCACGAGTGACAGTGCTTCCTTGCTGCCTGGCGCCAGCCGAAGGGCCGCCTTGGCCAGAATCCCGGCTGATTCCAGGTTCCCCGAATGGACCGCCTCTTGCCCTCGCTCAAGCAGGGCGACTACTCTGCGGCTTGGTTCAGGAGGGGATGTTCCGTTCTGGACCAGAGCTCCCGTCGGGGCAGATGTCCCGCCCATCAAGGGGGCCATCATCCGGCCGGACAGGTCAGGGCGTTTCCCGATCGAGGCCGGAGTGCTTGTGCCTCGCTTGGTTTCCAGGACGAGAGACGTTGTGAAAACCGTAAGAGCAAGCGTGAGGCCGAGAAGCGGGATCCCTACTCGCCCACTGACAGCAGGATCCCGTCGTCCCGCGGATGTCGAATGGGCTCGTTTTGCCACGCAGTGTGTCATTTCTGAGAACGTATGCCCTTCTGGAAACACAATGTGCGTCTTGTGTCCGGATACATGTGCTTAAGCGCGTTGTCGCCATCGTATGACTAGCAGGTTCTCTGCCAGTCTCCCCGTCGCAGGGGGGGGGGACACTTAACCTCTCTGCACAGCCATGGACACCGCCGGCCGTGCCGTGTTGAGTGCCGACCGATCAGGCGGTTTCCGGCCGGGTCGGGAAACGGCCTGCCATCGCGTCTCGCACGATCGCCTTGACTTCAGGGGAGAAATCTTTGTTGAGGATCCACTTCAGGTAATTCGGCTCATCCTGGGCCAACCGCTTCAGGCTCATGCCCGATTTCTGGCCGAAAGCGATGACCGCGTCTTTCCCCCGCCACTTTATCTTGCCCTCAGCATCCAGGGCACCGGGGTCACGTGGATTGCAGAAGGCGTCGAGCTCGTCGACGCCTCTGGGGAGATCCTCATACCGCTCCAACTGTCCCAGAAGCACCCGCCACGTCGCGGCGACATCAGCATCCGCCGAGTGTGCATTTGCATGGTCGTCATCGCAATAGAAGCGGAGGGCTGCAGCCAGATTCCTGGGTTCGTTCAGGTGGAAAATGCGTTGGGCATCGACGAGGCGCGTGTTTGGGGGCGGGAAGTCAATGCCTGCCCGGGAGAACTCGCGTCGCAGAAGGGGGACATCGAAGCGGATAATGGCGAAGCCGGCGAGGTCGCAATCGTGGAGGAATGTCAGCAGTTCGACCGATACCTGACGGAATTGTGGTGCTTTGGCCACGTCATCATCTGTGATTCCGTGAATGGCGGTTGTTTCCGGGGGAATTGGTTGTTCCGGATTGATCAGCAGGCAGCGCGACTCGGTCTGTCCGTCCGGAAAGACCTTGAGGAGAGCGATCTCGACTATTCGGTCGACGTGAGGATTGGTCCCGGTCGTTTCCAGGTCGAAAACAACCAGCGGACGGCTTAACTCAAGCAGCATTCGGCTGTACTCCAGATAGCAGTGGCGGGAGTCCATCAATTGGGGAAACAGGACAACCTAGCCTCCGAGAAACGCAATGCGAGTGTTCCCGACCATTGGCAAAGCAGCTACAGCGTGCTACACTGGATCTTACGTTCGTTTTTCATGGGCTTTGGACTACATTCGTTCTGCCCTCGTTTCTGGCGGGCCTCGGTAAGTCTCGCGCTTTGTCGTGCTGGAACGACAGAACAGAAGCGAAGCACACCAGCTGGAGGGAATCGGCATGGCTGAAGAAATCCTCGAACAACTAGCAGAGTGCATCATCAAGGGCAAAGCCCCCGATGCGAAGGAACTGACACAGAAGGCGCTCGATGACGGAGTCGACGTTTCAGACGTCCTCAATCAGGGCCTCGTTGCTGGCATGAGCGTGATCGGTGATCGCTTCAAACGCAATGAAGTGTACGTCCCCGAGGTCCTCATTGCCGCCCGCGCCATGAAGGCCGGTATGGAGCTTCTCCGGCCTCTCCTGAAAGAAGGCGGGATCGAAGCGAAAGCAATAGTCTGTGTTGGCACGGTCAAAGGCGATCTGCACGACATCGGCAAGAACCTTGTTTGCATGATGCTTGAGGGAGCCGGCTTTGAAGTCGTCGACCTCGGCGTCAACGTCGAGCCTGAGAAGTTCGTGGCAGGCGTGCAGGAGAACAACGCGAACGCCATCGGCATGAGCGCTCTCTTGACCACGACCATGACTTCGATGAAGACGACGATCGATGCCTTTGCCGAGGCTGGCTGCCGCGACCAAGTGAAGATCATGGTTGGTGGTGCTCCGCTTACGCAGAATTTCGCAGATGAGATCGGGGCTGACGGCTATGCTCCTGACGCTGCATCTGCGGTCGATCTGGTCAACGAGCTGCTTGGTCTCTAGTCTGACCAAACGGCCGCGATGCAGGCGCTGCATCGACGGCTGACCGGATAGTGCTTTATCCCCCCATCTCGGGCTTCCGTGATGGGGGGATTCGTTTGTCTGCCTTTGGTGTGGAGCCCTCCCGGCTCCGAGAGATACTGAGCGTTAAGCGTGTGGCGTGTAAGTGAGAGCCACATGAGGGACGCCGGCTGACGTGTATGGAAACAGTCATAGTCCTGGTCGTGTTCGTGCTTGCCGGTTCGGTCCAGGGAGCGGCGGGCTTTGGCTTTGGGCTGGTCGCCATCTCGCTCCTCTCGGCGTTCATCGATATCAAGGACGCGTCGATCGTCCTTTCCCTTGCCAGTCTCTGCATGAATGCCTTCATCTTCTGGCGTCTGCGGCAGCATTTCCGCTTCGACCGCATCGCGCCTCTGATGCTTGCTGCGATGGTTGGCGCTCCCCTGGGTGTGCTGCTACTGGTTCGCGCAGACACCTTTGTGCTCCGCCGACTGCTGGGGATCATTCTCTTGCTTACGGTCGTGCAGGGCGCCATTCCGTGGCTTGCATCACGACGTTGGCATCCCTTCTTTCTCGGTGTCCCATGTGGGCTGCTTTCCGGGGCCCTTTCCGGGGCGTACGCGACGGGTGGGCCGCCGCTGGTTGCTTACGTCCGGAGCCAGGGCTTTGATAAATTCCGGTATTCTGCAACGCTGCAACTGGTCTTTGCTGTCAACACCAGCATTCGTCTGTTCGTCCTGGGAACCGCGGGGATGTTTACCAAACGCTTGCTGGCACTAAGCATCTGGGGGATTGCCTGTGCTCTCATCGGGGCCTGGATCGGCCTGCATGTCCTGAGGCGCATGCCCGAGTGGGCGCTTCGCCACGTCGTCGTCGGGTTGCTTCTGGTGATGGGACTGAAGTACCTCGTCTTCTGACCGCCCTGATGCGCGTCCCCGGCCGGCCCCGTCCCTGCGCTCGCGCCGGGATCCACCCGGCGAAGGGCTGCATTCCTCCCGATCCGCTTGTCTGCACAACCCGTGTTGCCGGTATACTGCCTGCCGCTTGGTCCTGCGCATTCTGCGCCGGGGCGCAGATGGGAGTTCGTTCCGCAACAGGCAGGGGAGTTGCCGCGATGAAGAGATGGAATCTGTTCACCTTGATTGAGTTGCTGGTGGTCATCGCGATCATCGCTATCCTGGCCGGCATGCTGCTGCCGGCTTTGAGCCAGGCGCGGGAGAAGGCACGTCGGATCAACTGCTCCGGGAATCTCAAGCAGATTGGCTTGTCGTGCAGGATGTACGCCGATGACTACGACGAGACCTTCCCCAATGAGGACATGGAGCACGCCCTCAACAAGCTCATCGTCCAGGAGTACCTCACTGCCACAAAGGTCTACGTGTGCCCCAGCACGACACACGATGCGGCAACGGGTAATCTGACAACCAGTCCGGATGACGGCGGGGCTCCCGATCTCAGCTACATCTACGTGAATGATGCTCGGCAGCTCACCGGATACCCGGCTTTGACCGAACAGACTTGCGGAACCGCCACGCTGCTTGCCGCAGATTGGCTCACCAACCACACCAAGTACGGGAACGTTCTGTACGGCGACGGCCATGTCAAGGGATTCGCCGGCAGTGGTTGGATACTGGCCGAGAAGAGCCACGGCATTCCCAACCTGGCGGCGCTTCTCAGCATGTTGTAGGGCTCGGCCCGTCCGTCTACCGTTTCGGCCTTAACGGTGTGTTTCACTCCCTGGATCCAGCAACTGCAGGATGCGGGGAGTGACGTCCGTCAGGCTTCCCATACTCCGCCTTGCTTCCTCGGCCCCGCAACCGTAGGCCACCCACGGAACGGGATTGTCCGAGTGCCCTCTCTTTGTCGTGTCCTCGATGTTTCCGTGGTCGCTTACGAGAAGCAACAACTCCCTGTGGGGGTTCATGTGCCCGACCACATGGTCGAGGAAGGCGTCAAGTCGGTGGAGAATGCGCTTCTTGGCTGGAATGTCGCCTCGGTGCCCCATATGGTCGGTCAGGAAGAACTCGAACAGGCAGAAGTCCACGCTTCGCAGGATGTCGACCAGGTGTTGGGCTGCCGTCTGCTCTGAGATGGGAGGGATACCGGTGACGCCGCGTTCCGGAAGCGTCTCCCGGGTGATGTCGTGGTACACGGCCTGTCCAGCCAGGAGGTCTTGCCTGGTTCGTGTCGTGCCGAGGGCGGACAGCGTGGCGACTGTTGTCACAGAACGCAGACTCAGGGGTAGATTTCCGCCGGGGCCAAGCACATATGCATTCGCGAACGTCGGGTGTTTTCCTGCTGTTCTGATGGCGCCAAGGAGGTTGGTGTCCTCGATGATGGTGCGCAGTTCTGCATTGGGGAAGCCTTCGATGTGTCCGCCTGCCTCCGCTGCTGCATTGCGCCCGGTGAGCAGGGCAGTCTGCCCGGTTGCGCTTTGGGGCTTGCCGGGGACGCCCAGTTGAGCGTCCAAAGGCACACAGTGCTTTTGCAGCAGGTTGCACAGCCGCGGACAGTCACCATAGATGCTCTCTGAGAGATCACCGCGGGGAATCCCCACGCCATCAACGAAGACGAGAAGGACGTGACGGGGCAACAGTGGCGCTCCGCTCCCCGGCGGGCACGTCGATGGTTCCTCATGCGCTTTCAATGGTGTAACCAAGTCTGAACTCCAGCGATGCTGGTCCTGTTGTGCCCGGGCTATTCCGGATCCGAACGGCTGTCTCGCGTCACTTTCTCTTCCTGGAGTGGGTCACGCGACCGGACCAGGGGCGGCAGTCGACCAGACAGACCAACTCGTTCGCCCTTCACCAGAAGGAGACCGTTGACGCCCGGGATCCCGGTGATGCGGGCAAGGGTGGCGTCGACGTCGTGAAGGGTCCGCGTCAGGTTGCATGCAAGTGTGGCGGCTGCGTCGGCCAGTGATGCGTCTCTGGCGACCACGGTGGCCAGGTCACAGTCGCCGAGACTCAAGGAGTGGCCCATACGGGCTGACGACGAACAGATGGCCAGCGGCATCTCTCCGGGAGGGACAGCGAATGCCAGCTCATCTCCCACCGCGTTTCCGTTACCTGCATGCAGTCCGACAAGGGCCGTGTCGTGACAGGCCAGGAACACATCTCCCCCGTTCTCCACGATTACCTCGGTGTCTCCCTCACGCAAGGCGGCCTCCGCGGCCATCTGAGCGATTGTCCCCGCCACCGCGGCCATGGGGCCGACGCCTGTCAGCGCAGCAGCCTGAGACATGCGCCGCGCAATTGTCGGTGGATCCGGGAGCAGAGCGGTGGGATTGAGCGATGTTCGGAACGCGGGATGTCGCGCGATGTAGGCTTCCAGGCATCCGCGCTGATGGATGATCTCCCGGGTGACGGCGTCGAGTGAGCGTGCGTGTATCCGGAAGTTACTGTCTTTCCAGGAGAACGAACGGAAGCGGCGCATGGGCGATCGTTCCCGGAGCTGATCAGAACGCGGAGGTGCAGATGCCGAACGGGCAGTTCTTGAGGCAGGCGAGACACTCGATGCAGAGCTCTTCGGTGAACGTGACGCGCATGGTCTGCCGGTTTTCCACGTGGAGCGCATGGGTTGGGCAGTGGGTCGTGCAGTTGCTGCAGTGCGTGCAGCGGGTCGAATCCCAGTTGACGCCTTTGTTCACCGGATCCACCGTGACATCGAACGTCTTGACGAACTCAATGCCGCGCTCGATGTCAGCCTCCTCACCTGTGACATCCAAGACCAGATAGCCCTCCTCTTCGGGAGTGACCTTCGCGCGGAAGATGTTGATGATGAGATGATGATCTTTGACCAGGTGGTAGACGATCGGCTTCTCGGTCTCACACTTGGCGAATCGCAGGAAGAGTTTCTTGGTGACCATCAGGACTCCCCCCTGATCTGCAGCGATTTGAAGCCCTGCCGTGGGGGCAGCTTCTGGAACGGCGGGGTGATGAGGAAGTCGCCGCGCCGGATCTCGTCGGCAAGAAGATGGCAGATTTCAAGAGCTTTCGGGTACGACGACAGCGCGCTTGTGGCGACTTCTTTGCCGTCGATGCGGACCGTCCCCGATTTCAGCTCCGCGTAGGATCGGTGAGTCAGAACGTTGCCGGTCTTCTGAGGGTAATCCACACTGTAGTCAATCACCGGGGCGAAGATATCCGCATCCCGAACCGTGGCACGACGCAGCACATCAGCGTTCAACACCGGGATCGGGACACCCACTCCCAATGCAAGCGAGACACCATAGCCAATCAGACTCACACCCCGGACGAAATCTGGGTGCATAGCCTTCATGTCACCGGTCAGCGCCAGGGTGCCGGAGCCCTCTTTCGGGACGCCGTTCTCGCCTCGATCACAGTCGGAATAGTGCTGGGTGCCCTCTGCATAGACATGTCCTCGCGCACCGGCGAGCCAGACGCTCGTGCCCACGCCGATCACGTCGTAGCACGGATCGTTGAGCAGGGGGGAAAGCTGCCCGGCTGAGCAGTACGTGAGGTTCCGCATGCGCGGTTCAAGGCGTCCCAGATAGGTGTGGATTGGCCTATCCGAGCAGTTGATCGCCGCGTTGTAGTTCTGGTAGCAGTTGCGGGGATTGACCATCGTGGCCTGGTTCAGGTCAGCCATACTGAACCATGTCCTGATCTCCCGTCGTGGGTAGTCGTCCGTCCCGTAGGAGAGGCCGAACAACTGCATCGTCTTGCCGGCAACCAGGTTCTCCATGACGTGTCCTCCACCAAAGGAGAATTCGCCAGGATACCTCATGTTTGCCGGGTCGTTGTCGCGCAGTTGGGTCGCGCCCACATACACATCGACGGCAGCCACGCCACAGAAGACAGCCACATCGTCGATCCAGGCTTCGCTGATCCTCATCTTGGGCGTGCTGTGCCCGAAATTCAGGAAGCACCCGGACGAGCACATGGGGCCAAACGTCGCGGTTGTTACCACGTCCACATCAGCGGCTGCGCGCTCAAGGCCCTTCTCATCGACATAATCGATGATCTCCTCAGCGGTGAGGACCACGGCCTTGCCCGCTTCGATTTTGGCGTTGATCTCGTCGTAAGTCTTCATTGCTGAGCCCGCAGCCCTCCGCCCTTGATTCCGTGCTTCTTGGCAAATGTGGTGGCCAGCGCGGTCACCTCGGCATCCAGGCGACAGGAGACGGCCTCCTCCAAGAGGGCCTGGCAGTCGCTCATGGACACAGCGCGGATGACGGATCGCACGAGAGGGATTCGCCAGGGATTCATGCTGAAAAAGCGCAGTCCGCATCCCATGAGCAGCGGCACGGCCAGAGGCGAGCCGGCGACCTCACCACAAAGAGAAACTCGCTTACCCGGGGTCGCTCTGACCAAGTCGCACGTTTCCTTGATCATCCGGAGCAGGACCGGGTGCATTTGGCAGAACCACTTTGTCACCCGACTGTTGCCGCGGTCGACGGCAAACGTGTACTGGGTCAGATCGTTCGTCCCGATGCTGACAAAGTCAATTTCCGGCAGCATGTCGGGCAGAGCCCACAGAGCCGAGGGCACTTCGAGCATCAGCCCAAGTCGGTAGGCTGGGTCGAATGGGATACCGTCCCGCTTCAGCGAATCCTCGGCCTGACGGAGGTGTTCCTTCATGACCAGCAGTTCGTCCAGGTTCGCGACCATCGGCAACAGGATGTCGACCTTGCCGTGGGCGGTCATGCGGAGGATCGCCCGAAGATGCGGCTCGAGATACTGGAGTCGCGTCATGAGAAAGCGGATGCCGCGCCAACCCAGAAAAGGGTTATCCTCGGCGCCAAAGTCTTCGTAGGGCAGCGGTTTGTCGCCTCCGACATCGAGGACCCGCACGGTGATTGACGAATCTCCGCATGCCTCGGCCACGCGCCGGAAGACATGGTATTGTTCTTCCTCACTCGGGTACGTGCCCCGGATCATAAACATGAACTCGGTCCGATAGAGCCCAATTCCCATCGCCCCGTAGCGCTCGAGCAGGGGCAATTCGCTCACCAGTGCGATGTTTCCCGCCAGGCGCAGCACTGCGTCATCGGTCGTTGTCGCCAGCTCACATGTGCTGACCTCGTGGGTTTCATCAACCGACGCTTTGTGGTGGGCCAGAGCCGGTCTGAACTTGCGGACAACAGCAGCCGTGGGGCGTATGTAGCAGGACTCGGTGGAGCAGTCCAGAATGAGGTCATCATTCGGCATGACCAATCGGGTGAGGCCGGGCACGCCAACCATGGTCGGGATGCGCAACGCCCTTGCCAGGATTGCGACATGCGTCGTCGTTCCCCCCTGTTCACAGATGATGCCGGCAATGTTGGCGAGAGGCGTCCTGAGCAACTGGGACGGAAGCAGCTCACGGGCGATGAGAATCGACTTGGTCTTCGGGCCCGGTTTCTTGCCGCTCGACTTCCGTCCCTGGAGGCTGTCCGCTGCTTCATAGATGCGGAAGATGACGTCCTTAATATCCGCAACGCGTTCCCGCATGAAGTCGTTGTCCAACGCCTGCAGTTCTTTCTCGAACTGCGCGGCAACGACTTTGAGGGCGAACTGAAGTTTGAAGCCACGGGCGAGCGTCTGTTGAATGCGCTGAATCAGGGTGGGATCTTCAAGCAGGAGGATGTGGGCATAGAAGATGGCGCTGTCAGCCTCGGCCAGGATCGCGGTGGCCTCTTCATGGGTTTGGCTCGTCTCTTCCCTGGCGATATCGAGGGCCTGTTTGAACAGCTCCTTCTCGGCTTCCACATCGTTCGCATAGGCGAGGGGGACCGCCTCAAGGAGGTCCGTCCCGACCGTCAAATGCGCACGCCCTCGGACCACACCATCGGTGATCGCTTTCCCTTTCAGCGTCTCGGTCGCCAGGGAAAGGGGGGTGGTCTTCTCCTTGGCATGGCCAAGTTGTCGTACAAGCTTCGCGTTGGAGATGAACACGGCCAGCGGCGAGGCGATGGCGTGCGCCATCTCAACCAGTGGCGGGCGGAACTTCCGCTTCTCCTTTGCCTCGAAATCGAGGACACCAATCGTGTGGCCTCCCACGATAAGCGGAACAGTCAGCAGCGCCGCGTACTGCAGCGATCTGTCACTGGCAAAGCGGTGGTATTCGGGATGCTTGAGCTTGTTGCCGGTGTTGACGGATTCACCCGTCCGGAAGGTATAGCCGGTAATGCCTTCATTCATAGACAGGCGGATCTGGTGTACGGCCTCCTGTTCCAACCCGTAGGTGGCATTCAGGATCAGGCGATTTTCCTCTTCATCGTACACAAAGATGCTGCAGGCATCGACATGAAGCCGCTGAGCGATGCATTCGACCGTCAGACGCAGACCTTCTTCATAGTCCGTCGTCTTGGCGATGATATCGCTGATCCGTCGAATGACTTGGAGTTCTTCTGATGGCATCGTCACTCCGTCCACCATCGTGCCGAACGTACCCGTAACGCAATCGCTGCGGCATCTGTGTGTGGCCTCCGATGCACCATGCTCCACAGACACCCGGGAGTGTGTCAGAAAAAAGCCACCGGCAGGTATAAGCCGGATTCTGTTCCCAACGCCTACATTGCGATCTCACCGTCTCGCGGTTGCCGGTGCGGAGTCCGCACGCGTCAGCGAGCGCTGGAACCGCAAAGTAGGCGCCGGGCGACGACCATTCATCTAAGCGACCGGAACCCGAAACTTTCCCCGCACCCAGCCGGACCCATCACATGACATCGTCGTCGTGCTGGCCCCGAGTGGGTGCGGGAGCGATGCGGGCCGCATCTTTGCTTCCTATTTGGTCTTGCTCCGGAAGGGGTTTGCCTTGCCTCGCGGATCTCTCGTTGAGCGGTGGGCTCTTACTCCACCATTTCACCCTTACCCTTCTTCGCCAAGGCTTCGAAGGGCGAGCCCCTGAAGCCACGAAGGAAGGCGGTATCTTTTCTGCGGCACTTTCCTTCCCGCGGCATATCGTCCGCGGTATCCTACTTTTCAATAGGACTTCCTGCCCTGCGGAGTCCGGACTTTCCTCCCTTCGGCTTTGAGGCCGAAGAGCGGCCGTCCCCTGTCGATGGCTGGTACTTACCATACCGCGGCTGGGTTCAATGTCCACTACGTGGAACGGGTGGGATCCGCCCCGTGCGCAGGCCACAAACGGGGTGAAAAAGCAAGGAACTGTGGCAGGCGCTTCCTGACTTCGGCGGACTGTCCCCGTTGCCGGAGCGGCGTTTCGGGTCCAGCCTGTTGGGCGCCCAGCATCTGTCTGGCAAAAACGCCTGTCCCAGCTACGTTGATCCGGATGTCTTTCGGCCTCGCAGACGGCGAGCAGGGGGGGCGCCGTCGACTCAAGTATTTGGTCTATTCATGTGGGAGCGCCGGTTTGTCTGCACCTCCTCTTCGCAGTTGGGTTGAGATTGACACATCCGCCTGGCGGGCGAACTACCGCCAGTTGGCCGCTGCTGTCCATCCGTCCGAACTCGTTCCCGTAATCAAAGCCAATGCGTATGGCCTGGGCGCTGCTGAAGGCGCGCGCGCTTTCCGGGCGGCCGGGGCCCGGCGCTTCGCAGTCTCATGTCTCGAAGAGGGGCTTCAGCTCACGGTCTTCGGCCTCCCTACTCTCCTTCTGGGGGCGGTCCTTCCCGACGAGGTCCCCGCCGTTCTCCAAGCGGGATTGATTGCGCCGATTACAGACATGGCCACAGCAGGGCTGATCAGCCGCACCGCCGAGAGGCTGCGCCGCAATGCCGTCGTTCACCTGAAGATCGACAGTGGTATGGGACGGCTCGGGATCCCCTTGGATCAAGCCCGGGATTTGGTCCCCGAGATCGCTGCTCTTCCACGAGTGAAGCTTGAGGGGATCTTCTCGCACTTCCCCGCGGCTGAACTGGCGGATGCTGAGACCGATACACAGGTCAGCGCCATGGGCGAACTCATTCGTGATCTTGAGGCAGCGGGAATCGTTTTCAAGTTCCGGCACCTGGCCAACAGTCCGGGCGTCGCCCACGTGCCTGCGGCCTTCCGTCCTCCCTTCAACATGGTCAGAACCGGGATCGACTTACATGGCCATCTCTCGGCCGACTGTGCGCCCTACGATCTACAGCCGGCGGCAACCCTCAAGGCCCGTCTTGTTGCGGTTAGGGATGTCCCAAAGGGAGCAACCGTAAGCTATGGCCGTCACTACACCGTGACGGATCTGTCGGGTGAGAAGATCGGTGTCGTTGCGGCCGGCTATGCCGACGGCTATCCCCGCCACCTTTCCGGTCGCGGAACGGTACTTGTGCGCGGGACTCGATGCCCCATCCGCGGCAATGTGTGCATGGACTTCACCATGGTCTCTCTCCAGAACGTCCCCGAAGCCGAAGTAGGCGATGAGGTCGTGCTCTTTGGGCGACAGGGCGACGAGACGTTGGGGATCAACGAAGTAGCCGAAGCGGCCGGGACCATTTCCTACGAGCTGACCTGCCGACTCGGGCCGCGCGTCAAACGTATCTACCTCAATCGGGCGTGAGCACCTTCTCCGGTCGCCGGGCGAACAAGGGGATGCGGCACATCCGGCCGGGAAGTCCCCGGGCAGAATGCGCTCCGCTTCTCTTTTGTGTGTTCATGCGTTGTACATGGCCAAGCGCTCAATGTGCTCTGGTTGGTGAGTTCTCCCTTCTCCCTTCATTCCCTCTGTCAGTCTCTATTACCCACCATACAAGCAGTTTACGTGCGCTCTAGTTTCCTCTGGCAGCTAACGTGTTATGCACGTTTGACCACCGACACGGTGGCCTGAGTCACGCTAAGGCAGAGGAGATGAACAATGATTGGTGTGTTCCGAAGATGGACGGTGGGGATGGCATCCGGGGTCGATCGGATGGTGGGAAAAATCGAGAACCAGGAAGCGCTGGTAGGCTCTGCGATTCGCAGCCTTCAACGTTCGGCGGCCCGGGCGAAGGTGCAGCTCGCAAGGGTTCGGCAGGATGGCATCAGATTGCGGCATGAACTGGCTGATGCTGAGGATGCGGAGGCGCAATGGCGGGATCGTGCTGGACGCACAGCATCTGAGGATGAGGCGCGCGCGCTTGAGTGTCTTCGTCGAGCCAAACAGGCCCACCGCAAAGGGAGTGAGTTCCGGCGTCGCCTGGATGTCCATGCGGGTACTGAGGAGCAGTTGCGCAAGGATATGCGCGCGGTCGAGAACAGACTGGCGGAGCTCAAGGAAAAGCGCAACCTGATGCGGACGCGTCAGTCACGCGCAGAGGCACTGTGCACCGTGCACGATGTGAGTGCGCCGATGGGGGCGGAGATCGAAGAGATCTTTGACCGGTGGGAGTGCCACGTCACGGAAGCGGAGATTGAGTCCGGCTGTCAGGTTGACGAGGCGGATTCGTTTGGGGATGAGTTCCTGACGCAGGAAGAGGAAGAAGGGTTGCGTCTTGAGTTGCAGGAGATTCGGGCGCTTGCCGAGTGATTTCCCGGGAGAGACGCAAGAGGTCGGGAGCGGATGCTCCGGATGAGATTGAGGAGTGAGTTCACATGACAACGGAACACGCAGCGGCTCTGCCTCCCCCCGTCCTGGGGGCGTTCAGCGACACACTGGAGCACGAGGCTCCACGATCAACGGAAGAGGAGGTCAAGGACCACGTGCGTGATCCCGTTGACGTCCGGAATCTGGCCAAGGTCCTTCGCGTCATCGGGGCCGTTGCCATCATAGCGGCCGCGGTCGTCTGTCTGTTCAAGCAATGGCCTAACGGGGATGATATTCGGCGTTACGCCACACTACTCGGGTTCACGGCTCTGCTTCCCATTGCGGCGTTCTTCTGCGGACTCCGCATACAGGAGAAGAAGGGCGCTCGCACGCTCCTTGGGCTGGCCATCACGGTCTTGCCCGTCCACTTCGCCGTACTGGGCGGGCTGCTCTACTCACGCTTTGCCATGGATGCAACGACAGGGAGTGTCCCTGCATTCGCATTGTGGGTGGCTCCCAGCGACACGACGGCTCTTGCGACAACCGGCGTCGCACTCGTCCTGCTTGCCCCGTTGGCCTTCGTTTCCTATTTGACCTTCGCACGGGGCCAGGCTCTGCGCCTGACATTGGCTTGTGTTGGGCTCAATCTCCTGCTTCTCATCCCGATGCGGGACTCCCATGTTGTTGCAGGCCTGGTCGTTGGCATGGTCGGGGCGTTGTCTGTGATGGAGACCCGTCTGTGGCGCTCCCAGAGCCGACTAACCACGGTTGAGGGGCGCTGGGCGAGAGCCACCCTCTGGCTCCCTCTTCTCTTTGTTGTCGGTCGGGGCCTGCACCTCTATGCCGTGTCCCGTTTGCTCAGCTCTGTGCTTTGGGGAGCTGGTGCCTTCCTGCTGTTCTCCGGTGCCCCCGCACTGGCCCGGAAGCGCTGGGTTCAGGCAGGTCTTCAGATCCTCAGCACCGGACCGGCTGCTGTTTCGTGGGGGCTCATGGTCACCTTCCTGGATCGGCAGTACGGCTTGCCGCGCGAGGTTCTGCTCCCCCTGGCCACGCTCCCATTCGCGGTGCTTCTCACGGCCATGTCACTGTTCTGCCGGAGCAGCGGGTGCGGGTACCGTCGGGCCGCGGCCGTCATCGCTCTCGCGGGAGCAGGCATGAATCTTCTGATGTATCCGGGAGCCCTTGCCTCCGCATGTTGCCTTTTCGTGGCGGTAACGGGGCTGACGTACGGCTTCATCGCTGAACAGAAGCTCATCTTCGTGGCCGGCCTGGCAGCCGCAGTGCTGGCGTTCGTGCACTACATCCACGCTGCGATTCGCCTGACCGCTTTGACCCACTGGGGGACGATGGCACTGCTTGGGATCGCGATCATCCTGGCGGCTTCGGCTCTCGAGCGTCACTTCGGGCAGATCCTGCACCACGCGGTTGTGCTGCGGGACCGCTTCAAGAGCTGGAGTTACTGACCTGGGTGCGAGGCCCGCACAATGGCTAAGGGGGTGTCGCAGTTCCTCAGTTGTTGTGCGGGGCAGGTGTGAGTCAGTCTCTTCCCGGGACAACGTGGAACATCACCGCACACCAGTGACAGATGCTCCCCGCCAGCACGAACAGGTGCCAGATACCGTGAGCGAAAGGGATGCGCTCCATCACGTAGAACAAGACGCCAACCGTGTAGGCGAGTCCTCCACTCACCAGCAGCGCCCGGCCTCCCAAAGGCAGGACCGCAAACAGCGGCCGAATCGCCAAGACGATCAGCCACCCCATGCCGAGGTAGATCGGCAGTGACACCAGCTCGAAGCGCCGCGCGATTGTTGTCTCGCAGATGATCCCTACAACACACAGCCCCCAGATGGTCCCGAACAGTGACCACCCCCACCCTCCCCTCAGAGTCACAAGCGTGAATGGTGTGTACGTTCCGGCGATCAGCAGGAAGATGGAGGAGTGGTCGAGGATCCGGAATACGCGTTTGGCCTTACCTTTCCGCGCCAAGTGGTAGAGCATCGAGAAGTTGAAGAGCAGCACGATCGTTGTTCCATAGATACTGCAGCTCACCACATGCCATGCCGTACCCCGCAATGCGGCGAACACCACGAGCAGAACCAATCCGGCGATGCCGACAACCAGTCCCAGTCCGTGAGTGAACGCATTCACGAGTTCCTCACGTCGCGACTGCTCGGGAGATTCTTCCGGCGTGCTGTTCGGGGGCATTCTGGTACGTTTCGCTATCGGCTATACGGGGTTCGTGGAGTGGTCTTTCGCAGGACGGCTGCCCGAACCGCGCACCGGCTTCGACTGAGGAAGGCTACGGGCGGGAATCGTAGGCATACAGCCCCAAGACCTTCACGCTCTTCCCGACCGCCTGCAACGTCACGTGCTGCAGGCCCGGCTTAAGGTCTCGGATGCCACGGCGGTTCTCCATGAAGTGACGTTCCCCTTCGTTGTCAGTAAATGGGGCATTGCAGGGCTGCAGAAGCCGTTCTTCCCCACTCACAGTCACACGGAGTGTTCCGCCTTCCGGCTGGTCAACGTAGGCCACCGCCAGGTCCGTTGCTTCGACGACAATGCTCAGGGATTGCCCAGGGCCGAGAGTGATCACCCGATCACCGTAGGGAGCCCCCCATTCTGAGCTCCAGGCAACGGGCGCCGCCACATCTCCTGACGTGGTCCACTCCTTGCCCCCGACCGGGAAGTGCATGCGTTTGTCGCAGACCTTGCAGTCGAGAGCTGCAACCGTGACGACTTCTTCGCCCTGTCCAACGAGCTCGAGAATGTGTCGGTCTCCCAACGACAGACGGCCATGTACGAACGACGAATTCCTCGCGTCACGTGACTTCATCTGACGCCCGTTCCCGGCCGGTCCCTTCTTGACCGGGGTTCCATCGATCGTGACGGTCATCCACTTGTCGTGGCCATCAGAACACCAGAGATTGAACGCCGTGTCGTCGATGACCATGCGTGGTCCGCGGATCCGCGGGTTCGGAGCTGTGTAGGTCACCACATCGCCTTCCCATCCGTAGCTATAGGGATTCATACGTGGCGGGAGTCGACGCTGTGGTTCAAAGGGCAGGAGCGGCGCAGCTATCTCGAACATCTGCTCCAACTGTCTGAACCAGATGGTGTGGGCTCCGGCCTGGGGGTGCCCACCGTCGGGGCACAGTGCATAGTGGTTGCACCAGTCGGCCAGCAGCGCAGAAACCGTTGGGATGGTGTTAATGAAGGGAATCCCGTAGTAGTCGCACAGCTCGCGGCGTTTGGGGATCGGAGGGATGTTGCCGTCGCCGGCGCTTCTGTGCCATTGGCAGAACAGGAATTCGACATCCGGGAAGCGTTTCTGGAACCAGCGGATCGCTCCTTCATAGACCGCGATGCCATCCGGCGAATCGATGCGTTCGTTGTGCCCGTGCCCGAAGACAACCAGGTCTGGAGCTGGCCTCTTGCTGTCAGTGAACAGCTCTGGATAGAGTTGCTCCCACGTCTTTCCCCTCGGGTGACCATTCGCCGGTCCGGGGGGCCATTCAAGGGCCGTGTAGACGTCGAAGCCGCTATGCGATTCCCCGATGGAAGATCCACCGCACGACATGGCGTTGATGAACACGTCGTCAACGCTCAAATTAAACTTGCGCATGAGTTCGCGGTGCAGACGTCCCGTGTACTTGACGTACTGTTTCGCTGCTCCGATGTAATCCGCGAACTCCGGGCGGCCCACTTCTTCCGCACTGAAATTCCCCTTCCACAGGGGGCGTTTGTAAGTCGGACTCGTGGGGACTTCGTCATAGATGTACAGGCGAGGATTCGCGTCTCCTGTATCAATGCTGGAGCCGAGGGCGAGGATGTGGATCGGCTCCCCGCGCATCAACTTCCCAACCGTGCGGGGGAGCTTGCGGTAGTGCTGGGGAACGGGGCGCCCTGGAGCGAACTCCGCAATCGTGGCAGTTCCTTCTGCCAGCACCGGAGCGCAAACCGACACCGTCCCTGTTGCGGCACTGTTCGTGAACTCCACCAGGACGGCGACGGAGTTGCTGTACGTCCCCGAGCTCTTCCGTTGCTTCTCGAATGCTGTGGTCAGTTCAAGCCCCTCGAGCGTCAGGGATACGTCTCCTTCGTGGCCCGGGGCCGTTTTCTCCTGGTGTGGGCCACGGACCAGCTCACCCCTGCCATGTTGGCTGAACGTGCGGTTATCGTTGCAGCCGAAGTTTTTTGGGTTCCACTCCCCATCTGCGCTCTCGATCCGCAGGAGGGTCAGTCGCGCCGTCAGGCGTCCGCCGCCCGACTGGTGAGCCCTCGCCGCAACCGTGAGGACATCGCCTGGTCGACATCCCAACTCCGGCAGTGTGTTGAACTGGTACAGGCGTTTCCCCGGGGCGATCGCCACAATGCCCACAACCCCATCAACCTCGGCGCGATCGTCTGCCTGCACTACAGGCCGCACCGTGATGTCGCCCCACGCATCGGTGTTCCAGCAGGCCACATTGTGCGATGTTTCTCCACCCGGACGACCGGACGCATCGCGCGGCTGGAAACGGAACTCCGCGTTCCGAAGCAGATTTGCGGACTCCGCAAGCGCACTTCCCGCAGTCACCATGGCGAGCAAGCTCCAGGTAAGTTGTTTTCTGTTCACGTGTGGACCTCGTTTTATCACTTGTGCATGGGGCCGAACTCCAGATCATCAATCCAGGCTACCTGGTTCTCGGCCGTTGGCGTTTCGAAGACACAGTGCAAGCGCACAAGGCCCGGCCGGAGTTCGACCTCGTGGCGGTACTCGACCCACTCATTACCCGGTTTGATGCCCACATGGAATCCACCTGCGGAGTCCCATGCGTTCACACCCGCACCCGGGCCGGTAGCCTTGGCTTTGAAACGGAGAACATAAAGGCCGGCTTCATCCAGCTCGATCCGGCGGCTGTAAAGTCGGATTCGGCTGTTTTCGCTGAAAAGCTTGAGGCAATGCGTTCCTGAGGCCGCGTCTTCGTCACTCCAGTGCGGGAAGCTGAGGTCTGTGTTGCCGAAGTGGCGCACCCACCAGCCGCGTGGTTGGAAACCTGGCGTGCCCACCTCAAAGCCACCGTTTTGCACGAGGTTAATGATCCTGCCTCGGTGGGATTTGACCAGCTCGGCTCTCAGCTCTCTAATCGGCCGATCCCCCTGCGAGCGCACAATCAGGCGACTGCCTTTGCGGAGAACGCAGTTCGGGCTGTTGGAGGTCAGCTCAGGATCCCATCGATCTCGAACGAGGATCACGCTTGCCTCCGGGACCGAACTGAAGCGGTAGAGCCCGGGCTCACGGGGTGTCACCCGCCCGAAGTCAAAGGTCTCACCCACCGCATTCGACGTTCTTTCCAGGGGGATTGCCATGGTCCCGGCAGAATCCTGAATCTTGAGCTCGACGGGGGCCTGCCCTTCCGCAGGCACAATCGGGTTCGCGACAAACTCCCCGGTCTGAGGTGTGGCTGAGTGGACGAGTTGAACACCATCTGACTTGAGATTCCGCGCCCTGACGAAGAACGCCTGCGTCGGGGGTGCATCCGCTTTTCCTCGAACCAGGCAGACGCACTCGCCCTCGGTGGCGCGGGTATCGCCGGTCGAGAAGCTGACCTCATAGCGTTGCTCCCCAATCGAGAACGCGAGCGCCACACTCTCAGCCGTCTCATGGAGGAGTTTCAGGCCCTGGATCGCTGGGCCCCGGGATGCGTGGAATGGCTCCATGACCGTGAGGAAGGTGAGGCCCTTCCGAGGCTTGAGCGTCTCGCTCCAACAGGTCCACATTTCGGGAAAGGCCTCTGTGTATCGGGACTTCAGCGGATGTGCTCGTTCGTTGTTCTGGCGGTAGGACAGGTTGCCCGGGAGCAGGTGGGTAGCCCGCAGGATGACATCGCGCTCGCGGATCTCCACCTGCTGCTTCGCGGGGGCGATGGCCATTTTCCCAAACGCGTTGATCTGCCAACTGTAGGTGGCCGGCTCCGGTGCAAGCAGCTGGTCGAGGACGATGAACACGCGCGGACGAATGAACAGGATTCGCCGCGTGAAGCGCTCGAGCTGCTCGCCGTAGGCTCCGCCTGCTTCCCCCACCAGATAGCTGAAACCATGCGTATTCGCAAAGCGCTCGATTCGGCCCTGATACTGGATCCCGCGCAGCTGCCCCTTGCCGTTCACGAGGATCGTGTTGTGGGACTTGGAGGCGCGGCATATTTCTCTGTGATATGCATCTCCGTAATAGCCGTAATAGCCTTTGTCGATGGCAAGGATTTCGCCGAAAGCATGGATGACGAAGCTGTTCTGGTCCTCGTGGCAGTGGCTGTGTGACCCCCAGGGACTGCTTTTGAAGAAGAGCCGTGCACTCGAATCGTCCCAAAATCGGTCATAGAGGGCAGCCCACCCGACATCTCGGAAGACCGCGGCCTGGGGAATGTCCACGGGCGGCTTTTCGGGGAGGGTCTCATTGCTCATGTACCAGAGGGGCTGCTTGAGTCCACCATCGACGCGATTGGCCCACCACTTCACGTAGCGGTCACCGTAGACCGAGGCCAGGAAATTCGCTCCATCCCGGTCGTTGCTGTTTCCGGTCATGGGCGTGTGCAGAGCAAAGCTGTCCCCGAAATGGTCCCACCAGTAGTCCATGTTCATGCAGTAAAGCCAGAAGCGCCCGGCATTGCGGAAGCGCGGTTTCTGCAGCAGATCGATCCGGGTAGCGGTCCGGAGCGCTGCTGCGCACTGAACCATGCCATGCCACTTGTAGTTGTAGTAGTGTCCCTCGGAATAGCCTCCATCGTTCTTTCCCCAGGCCAATCGGTTCACATACTGTGGGATGAGGTAGGCGAGCCATGTCCGGGCCTCGGGGAGATCTCCGGCCACGGCCAGGGCCGTGGTGAGCAGCTCGTGCATGTCCTGTTGGGCATGGGACGCCTGGTACTTCCGATGGATCCGGACGACGTAACGCAGTTTGCGGTAGGCCGCATCTCCATGGAACGCGATGGCCGCACACACCCGCGATCGCTCCTCAGCCGACAGCACAGGATAGAGATAGTCGTAGCAGACAGCCAAGCGTTTGAGGCCGTACTCATAGCAGTGCACGGTGTCGTGGTGGGCCCGTTCCTTCTGGTGGGCGTCGACCCTGAAGTTGGCCTGCCAAAGGAGCCGGTGTCTTGCGGACTCCGCAGACGCCGGGGAGCCCGTGATCAGATAGTGCATGGCGAGCTTCTGGGTGGTGACAGAGGCGTTCTCCAGTGTGCCGGGGCTGACTTCGGGAGTGTGAAGTGCCCCCTCCGTCGTGAGCCAGAACGCCTGTCCACGACGCTTCGGCTGCGGGGGAAGCGCTCCGCCCGTCTTCGGCGAATCAGGCACTTTCCCTGCCTGCCCCATAGCCGTTCTTTCAAGATCGGTGAACGCTGACTTAGCTCTCGACGCTTGCCGGCCACGGAATGCGTTCAGCGTCTCAGGGGTGACATAGATGCGAGGGTGCTTCGGGAGCTCCGCCATGATCGTGTCGAGGGGCGGAAGAGCAAAGGGGATCGATTTGGGCGTCACCGCAAACCGGCGCGTGGGGCTCCAGTTGGAGAGGTCTCCCTCGGCGTGCACAGTCCGGTACCGCCAGAACCATGTTCCGGGAGCAAGTTCGGCACTGTGGTTGTACATCGGCAGTTCGAGGCCCTCGACGGTGATGGGCCGAGTCAACTGCGCGTCCTGAGCCAGCTGAACGGTGTATGTCTCTGCCTTCGAGTCGTACCAGAAGACCATGGGCGGGGGATTGGTTACGGCAATCGCGTTGTCGGCGGGCGCGATGGGATGGATCAGCCGGTCCTGCGGGGAGGTCTCGACGTCGAATGCAGAGCCGATGGCTCCCCCGAGCACGACCATGAGCAGTCTGCGGAGCGACCGTGCTTCGATGCCTGAAAGCAATCGGGTCGCTGTGCTCATTGCCACCTCCCGAAGATCCGGCCGACTGTGATTCATGGACACCACTCTTCGCGCTTCGCCACCGAGGACAGACTGGGTATATTACAGCCGCGCCTGGCAATTGGAACTGCAACCGCTTCGGAAGCCGCGCCTTCCGCAAGCGCCCATCGGTGACCCGTCGGTGCCGGACATTGTCGAATACACTACGGAGAGTCGAGAATGAGCGTTCGAGTACGTTTTGCCCCTTCGCCCACCGGACAGGTCCACATCGGCAACATCCGCACAGGCATCTTCGACTGGCTCTTCGCCCGCCACGAAGGCGGAGCGTTTCTTGTCCGCGTCGAGGATACCGATCTGGAGCGGTCCACACCTGAGGCCATCAAAGCCCTGTTCGAGGTCATGGACTGGCTGGGCATTGACTACGACGACGAGCCGCTTTACCAGACCAGCCAGCTCGAGACTCACCTGGCGGCGGCCACGAAACTCCTCGCGGCCGGAGATGCGTACCGTTCAGCCAAAGGCGGAGCAGGCGAGGCAACTGTGTTCCGGATTCCGTGGGACGCGGAGGCCGTTCCCGGGGTGTCGGTCGTGGGACCTGTTGAGCTGGTCGTGCATCCCGATGTGCCGGTCGTATTGAATCACGAGGGGATTAGCTATGCTCAGGTCTCGAGGAAGGGCAAACCCATGCCGCAGGTCGCCTGTCTGGCGGGGTTCAAAGACTTGGAGATCAGCGATGCCGATGGGACTGTGCTGTTCACGCTGAACGACAGCATCCAGGGCATCCTTGCCGGTGATGAGGCGTTCGAGATCCCCGGGGCTACGACGTTCCGCTTCACTCGTCGCCAGGTTGCTTACGACGACATCGTGAAAGGCCGCCTCGCCAAGCCCCTGGACAGCATGAAGGATCAGGTCATCGTGCGGAGTAATGGTTCGCCCATCTTCCATCTTGCCAATGTCTGTGATGACGTCACTCAGGGGATCACGCACATTGTTCGCGGTGATGATCACGTTGAGAACACCTACCGCCACATCTTCCTGTTCGCTGCCCTGGGCGCAACGCCTCCCAAGTACGGCCACCTCCCGATGATTGTCAATCAACAGGGAAAGCCCTATAGCAAGCGCGATGGCGATGCGTTTGTTGGCGATTTCCGCGCCAAAGGCTACCTGCCACAGGCCCTTTTCAACTACTTGACCTTGCTTGGCTGGTCCCCGGGGGATGATCGTGAGAAGATGTCTCGAGACGAGATCGTCGACGCGTTCACACTTGATCGGGTGCAGCATGCCTCTGCTCAGATGGATCTGAGGAAGTTGCTCAATCTGAATGGCCAGTACATGGCGGAAATCCCTCTGGACGAGTTCATCTCCGGGTGTCGTGAGGCTCTGGCAGAGGCAGACTGGGCCATGCAGGCGGACGCCGCCTATTTTGCGCAGGTCGCTGAGCTCATGCAGACACGCACGAAGCTGTTCACTGATGCCGCATCGTGGCAGTGCTTGTTCGTTGATATTCCCGAGTACGAGGCCAAAGGCTGCCGGAAGTTCCTGCAGAAGCCGGGAGTCAAAGGTGCTCTTGAGGCGTTGGTGGGAGCCTTGGCAGACACGACGTTCACGGTTGACACGCTTGAGGCCGCCATCCAGGCCGTCACTGAGAGTGCGGGGTTCGCACCCGGCAAACTCAACCAGGCGATCCGCGTCGCCATCACCGGCTGCACCGTCGGAGCCGGCATCTACGAGACCATGGAACTCCTCGGCAAGGACCGCTCGCTGGCCAGGCTTCAGTACGCGATCGGGAATTGCAGCGACGCCCCCGCCCAGTAGAGGAGAATGGCGCTAAGAAAAGGGCAATCGGGGCATGGCAGCCCCTCCCACGTTGGCTGTACCTGACCTCAATGTGGGAGGCGGTGCCAAGCGGCGTGCTTTTCTGTAGCTCCGCTCTCCGGGCGGAGTTCTTCTTTCATGAAGCCGCCGCTCAGAGTGCGGCGCTACGTCGAACACCCGTTGCTGTCACCGCGGCATTTTCCAGGGCTTCTTCTTGCGGAACTTGCTCTCGAACTTGTTCTCGAGCTTGCCTTGTTCCTCCAGATGAATCATGCAGGCCCGGACGCAACCGGACGCGCCTTCCAGGGCTCTGGAGTACATGTAGACAGGCTCCAGCTTGTGGCGTTGCGCCCGCCCCACATCTTCTGCGAACTCCGCCTTGTCATGGTCGGTGACGGCAAAGGGATTGTGTTGACTGTTGCCGCCGCAGAAGCCTGTTCCGCAGCGCTTCATGTCAATATCCGCCCACTCGATATCCTCACCGGCAACATGCACTTTGACCGTCTTGTGCTTGGGGATCGCGCCGAATGTGCAGGCCTTCACACAGTCCATGCACTTGTCGCAGAGCGTGCCCGGTTTGATGACCGGATCCGGTTCGAGTTCAGCGGTTGTCAGAATGAAGGCGAGGCGTTGACGCGGTCCGAACTGGGGGGTCAGGAACATCTTGCTGTAGCCGATTTCGCCCAGGCCAGCAACGTATGCGGCAATTCGCATGTGCGGGAAGACGTCCGGGGCAGGTTTGTCCGGGGAGACGGGATTGCTTCGGGCCGGATTGTACTTCGCCGTCTTCTCGGGGTCTCGGCCGGAGCCGTCGGAGTTGCCCCAGGGGAAGTTGTTGGGCACGGGCAAGGCGTCGTGCCCGTGGTCTTCGAGGAGTTTCCCCACGTGCCAAAGCACGAGGGGCTGATAGATGTAATTGATGCCGGCATACCCCATGGCTGAGTAAGCGGTGAAAAACGTACCCTCCTCGATACCGCGGAACAGGCCGCGGTAGTGTCGGAAGGCCATGGCAACAATGGACTTTGCGCCCGGCATCATCTGCCGGATATCCATCTGCCTGGGGGCTCCCTCGTAGCGATCGAGAGACCCGATCCCCACGGCATCCGCCCCTTGTGCTTTGGCTTCTTTCTTGATCAGTTCAGACGTCAGCATAGTGGATTCCCTCCGAGATTGGACGTCACGCATTGGGTCCGGTGGTGTCGGACGTGCTCTCGTACCAGTCTCTCTTTGGGAATGGCTCCTTGAACTTATTGCTCAGTTTCCCCTGTTCTTCCAGGTGGCGGATGCAAGCCATCTGACAGCCGCGCATTCCTCCCAACGTGCGTCCGTTCCAGAGGATGGGCCCCATCTTGTACTTCTTGGACTCCGTGTAGGGTTGCTTGGCGAATCCTTCCGCGTCCTTTTCGTTGACCGAGAAGGGGTTGTGCTCCGGGACGCCGCCATGGTAGGCGACGCTGCATTCCGCAAAGTCCAGCTTGCCCCATTCCAGCTTGTGACCGGCAATCTCGACCTTCACGGTCTCATGTTCTGAGATCGCCTTGCCAGGGCACTCGCTGACGCAGGCCATGCACTTGTCGCAGAGCCCGCCCTCATAGATGGGGTCCGGTTCGAGTTCAGCATCGGTGAGAACGGCGGCGAACATCTGACGGGGGCCATACTCAGGAGTCAGGAACATGCCGCTGTAGCCGATTTCTCCGAGGCCGGCACAGTAGGCGGCCAGGCGCAGCTGGAAGAACACGTCCGGAGCCGGGCGCTCCGGATCAACCGGGCGACTCCAGTTGCCATCGGTTTTGCCGTAGACGCTGGGGTTCACATCGATGAATCCCTGGCCCAGTTCATCGGGGTCGAGGTCATCGATGTTGCACCAGGGAAAGTTGTCCGGAATGGGCATGGACTCATGCCCGGCATCCTCAAGGAGCTTGGTGAAACGCCACAGCGTCACAGGCTGGAAAACCCAGCGCGTGCCGGCTACTCCCATCAGGTTGTAGCTCGTGAAGAACGTGCCCTCTTCCATGCCCCGCAACGCACCGCGGAAGATGCGGAATCCCATGACGACCATCGACTTGGCGTCCGGGCAGATACTTCGGGGATCCATGCCCTTGGGAAGCCCCTCGAAACGATCCATTGAGGCAATCCCACAGATATCCGCCCCACATTCCTTCGCAAAGGCCTTCACGTCTGCCGACGTAACCATGTTATGTCCTTTCCATCTCGTCCGTTCGATTGCCGCATGGCTTTGTGCCCAGCCTCGGCGGCATCACGATCCCTGATCGGTATCCCGATACAATCTTACGTCCATTCAACAGCCATGCGAACAGCAACAGGCTGTAAACATCAATAGGTGACGAACACCGGTTTCCAGATGCCGCCGGCTCCCCCGGAGTCGTGGACACGCACCGCAAACTGCTGCGTCGTCCCCGGCTGGAGGTGAGCGGTGATCTCGACGACGCGCGGTTTCTTCCACAGGTTGGTATCGCCAGCCGTCGCGTAGAGAGACTCGTGGACCAGTTTCCCGTCGATGTAAAGCCAGAAGGACTCGTCCACCGCGCCGAGATGCAGGTAGACGTGGTCGCGGCTGCCCCAGGCCTTGGGAACGACGAGGCTCTGACGGTACCAGCCGTAACCGTCGTACTTGCCCAATCCCTGGTCCTCCCAGAAGCTGAGCGAGGAAATACGGCCCCAGGCGGTGTCGTCGAAATCGGCGGTCTGCCAGCCTTTGGCTTTTCCTTCTTCCTTGGGATCGCTCTTGAACTGCCAGTAGAGAAGTCGGGCGAGTTCACGTGGATGACTGAGCTCGTCGAGCAGGGCGGTGCCGTACATGCGTCTGTGCCGGGAGCTGCGCCCTTCGCGCCAGTAGACATGGTCGGCGCCGATGGTGAAGTCATCGAAGTGTGCCGCGAGCAGGTCGCGCTTGCGTCTGAGGATCCGGCTGGCCTCTTCCAGGTTGTCACCTTTGTTCACGTAGCGTTTCACGGCTGGAAGTACGGCGGCCTGAATTTCCGCATAGTCCACCGCGACACCTGCCGCGTCGATGCGTGCCGTCGAGCCCGTGTCATCCTTTGCTTGTTTGCGGGCCTCGGCCAAAAGGGCCCGCAGTTCGGCCAGGAGCTCCGGGTTATAGAATTTGGGAACGTTCTTGTGGAACTTGGGGTTGCGGTCGTGGTCGCCTTCTTCGTCCTTGAAGGTAGCTATCTCGTGGGTGAGTTGTTCCAGGCGAGCCCAGTACCGGGTCATCATCGGTTCGGCCTTGCCGTAGGCCGCCCGCAGAAACTCGGAGTAGAGCGTGTCAACATTCTGAGAGGGATCCCAGAGCAGTGCAGTGAGCACGTAGAAGATCGGGGCCTGAGCGGCGTACTGGTGGGTCATGCTGTCGAAATCCGTCCCGAGCATGCCGGTATCGAAGCAGTGCTTGACATCATGCCCCAGTTCGCGTGCGTAGTTCAGGGGGAAGCCGTGGCCGGCGAGAAGCAGGTTTGGGCGCAGGTAGAGCTTGCAGCCCGTCTGTCGCCAACCCTCCCAGTCTTTCCGGCTGGTTTCGTTGTACTTAGCATCGAGATAGTTGAAGCCCACGTAGCCGATGATGACACGTTTCGAGAGTTTCTCGCGCAGGGGCGGGTTGTTGTAATTGCTGTAGGCATAGGCACCGATATATCGGTCGGGACAGCGGTCGCCCATCCGTTTGGCGAGCTCGTTCCAGAACCAGACATAGCGATCACTCAGGGCCGGGTAGTCGAAGTTCTGGCCCGGGTAGTTCATCAGGCGAAGCGGGGCGTCTGGATGGTCCAGAGCTTTGCACTTGGGGCAGAAACAGAAGCCGCGGCTGTCGTTCGGGCAGGCACTGAACGACAAGACGCTGGGGTTTTTCTCAAGATAGGCGACACCTTTCTCGGCGATGAAGTCGATAAGTTCAGGGTTGGTGATGCAGAGCTTGGCGCGTTCACCATTGGGGTAGGGCTTCTCGGGTGTCACGCGGGTCCCGTCCGGCATCATGGCGAACCAGTCGGGGTGTTCTTTGCCATACTTGTCAAGCCAGTGGTTATAGGCATGCCCGAAACGGAAGGCTGCGCGTCGGCCCAGGCCCCGGCGCAGCGTCCACAGCGGTATGTACGCACGACGTGCGTGCGCATTTCCGGAGTACGACCAAGCTTAGCGACGTCACCGGTACTGTCCTTCAACCCGCCTCGGATATTTCGCTGGATCAGTGGCGGTTGGAAGCGCCGGTCGAGATCAGGAATGACGAGGGACTTCACCTTGGGCACGAGTGTGCCGGTCTTCCCCGGCCACAGCCACCGCACGCCAACCTGGCGCTGCAGGAAGTCATGAACGGCGTAAAGTGTGCCTGACTGCCCTGTCTGTCTACCGGTGGCAGTGACGGCTCCCTCATCGCCCCCGATCAGGATCAGGGCGTTGTCAACCGTGCGGACAACCAGCGTCTCCGATGGTAACGTCGTTGTCCCCAGTCCGGCTGCCTTCGTTGCTGCCGTGTCCCCGACCAGGAGCCTGGGGCGAGCGTCTCCGTTCGGGAGTTTACTCTCGGTCATCACCTGCAGCGTGGCACCGGTCGCCAATTGGATATGCTCGACCAACTCGCGGACGGCGAAGGCTGCCGTCGGGCTTGGTTTGTCCGCCGTCACGATCGTCGCTTGCGGAACGCCTTCCTTCACGATGGTGAGATCCCCTGCCAGGACCCCGCTGCCTGCCAAGACCACCAGACATGCCGCAAACCATCTTTGTCGCGCTTCCATCGTGCCTCCTGCCGTCGTTACTGAAGATGCGTGTTGCCGGTCGCCCAAACAGTACCGGGAAGGAACGCGACCTGCAAGACACTTGCGTGATGTCCCCGGAGTGGGCACAGTAGGGTCGACAGGGCGGGATCCCCTCGACGAGGTCTGCTGGCGTCCGGGAATCACCGTCGTGCTTGGGATCCTGCCTTTGGTCTGAAGGCCGTTTTACACTCTTTTACGATCCTTTTGCACTGGTTGACGAACAGACTCTGCAAATGTGCTCTGCCAACTCGTATGTATAGGCAGAGACCGGTCACGCAGAGTCCGCATGTCACGCAGCAGCAGAAGGAGACAGTCCGATGAGCACACACCACACACTCACACCCGCCCGAACCGGCAACGCAGGCAGGCGCCCTTGGTGGTTGCCCGCTGTGTTCGCGATTGCGGCCCTCGCGTGCCTGGGAAGCTTGCCTTCATCCGGGCGACAGGTTGTTCTGCAGGCTGGACTGGCCAACCCGGTCCTCCTTGCGGGGGAACGACAGACGACACATCTGAAGGTTGGGCTTACCGGATTCGAGCTGGAACGCGTTGGCGAGCGCCCCCCCGTGAACGTGGCGTTGGTCATTGACCGGTCCGGCTCCATGTCCGGCGACAAACTCGCAAAGGCGAGAGAGGCCGCCATTCTTGCCGTGCGGCGTCTCGGGCGGGATGACATCGTGTCGGTCGTTTCGTACAGCAGCAATGTCACCGTACTTGTCCCGGCCACACGTCTTGAGGACAAGGACTATGTGATCGCCAAGATTCGCCAGGTCAGCAGCGGGGGCGGGACAGCCTTGTTCGCCGGGGTCAGTAAAGGGGCGGCGGAGACCCGGAAGTTCCTGGATCGTGATCGGGTCAACCGTGTGATCCTGTTGTCCGACGGGCTGGCAAATGAGGGGCCTTCGACGCCGGGTGAATTGGGTGATCTGGGACGCGCTCTCGGTCGCGAACGGATCAGTGTCACTACTATCGGTCTCGGGGGAGGGTACAACGAAGACCTCATGGTGCGTCTGGCCCAGAACAGCGATGGAAACCACGCCTTTGCCGCGTCGGCCAATGATCTGATAGCGATCTTTGATCGTGAGTTCCGGGATGTCCTCTCCGTCTGTGCCCAGGAGATCCGCATTCGGTTTCTTTGCTCGCCCGGGATCCGACCGGTTCGCGTGCTGGGGCGGGAAGCGCATATCAGCGGTCAGAACGTGGATGTACACCTGAACCAGCTCTACGGAGGCCAGGAGAAGTATGCCGTGCTGGAGCTTGATGTACCGTCACAGGATGCCGGCACGGTCATTCGCGTTGGCGACGTTGAGGTAACCTATGCAAATTCCGTCACTCGCACGCAGGATCGCCTGACCAGTCGGGTTCAGGCCCGCGTGTCTGCCTCAAAGCGTGAGGTGGCTCAGAACATTGACAAGGGCGCCGCCGCCGCTGCTGTCGTCCAGGAGGCGAATGGCGCGAACATCCGGGCCATGAAGCTGCGCGATGCCGGCCGGGCCGATGAAGCAGCGGCTGTCCTGTATGACAATGCGAAGCTCCTGAGGGCGAAGGCGTCCGAGCTCAACGCTCCGGAGCTTGACAGCATGAGTGAAGTCCAGAAAGAGGATGCCCAAGCGGTCAAGAGCTCATCGTGGAACGTCTTTGGTCGGAAGCGCATGAGAGAGAATCAGTACCGGTATTCCAATCAGCAGAAGAAGTAAGGCCACGGCACAGATTGGTCAGCTCGACGGGTGATGTAAGGCATCGCCCGTCGACGCTTTATCAAGGAAACGCATGTCACGCTTCCGTCTCATCCTCGTGCTGGCTCTCTTGGTGGCCGTGCCAACCGGGCTGTTGGGGTGGTTGGGGAACCGCCTTCGGCAGTCCGAGCTGCACACGACCAGGGAGCGCGTTCAGGAACTCCTGCGAGGGGGCCTCCGAGAACACGATCGCTTGATCCAGGAACTCCTGGCTGAACGTGAGCGAGAGATGCTCACGCACAGTCCTGCCGATGTCCTGGAGCCTGAGACCAGAGCGATTCTTGGCATGCACCCCCTGTTTGACTTCACCTTCGTGCTTGATCCCGACGGTGAGTTCCTGTATCCGAAAGAAGGTTCCGCGGGGCTCTCCGAAGGTGAACAGGCGTTCCTGGCACGGCTCCGGCCCGTGCAGGAAGCGGGAGGACTGCTTTTTACGAGTGCCGAAGTCCTTGGGGCATCGTCGAGCGAGCAACGGTCGGCTGGCCTTACCAATCGCTCGATCACGCGATCCAGGAAGGACATGGGCGCTTCCTCTTACGCGGCACCTTCGGCCCGCAGGGGGTGGTATCCATGGTTCTGGCATGATGGTCTGCATTTGATCTACCGGGTCCTGAGTGCTGACGGTGTGATTCTCGGGTTCGAACTCAACCGTGCGCGACTCCTGGCTGACATCGTCGCCATTCTGCCGGACACACCGGTTGTTTCCACAGGGGGGGCGTCGGCGTCTCGCTCACGCATCGTGTTGCGGAGCCCGAACGGGGACTCGCTGTACCAATGGGGAGACCACGAACCCGAAGATGGCGCCGATCCGCATGCCACCCTCGCTCTGAGTCACCCTCTGAACGCGTGGCAGCTTGCTTACTTCGCGGATGTGGGCACACTTCCCGGCGGCGGGACGACCTACACCCGTGGCGGGCTGATGCTGGCCGTTCTTGTCCTTGGGTTGGTGCTGACCGTACTGGCCATCCTGATCTACCGGGAGAGCAGCCGGCGCCTCGCTGAGGCAACCACGCGGGTGAGTTTTGTGAACCGTGTTTCACATGAACTCAAGACGCCGCTGACCAACATTCGCCTTTACGGTGAACTCCTGGAGGACGAGATCGATCCGGAGGAGGGGGCCGCTCGGAAGTACGTGACGATCATCCGGGACGAGAGCCGCCGCTTGAGCCGCCTCATTCACAACGTCCTTTCCTTTTCTCGCAGCCAGCGCAGTCGTCTGCAGATCCATCGACGTAAGCTGGCTCTGGATGACTTGGTCGCCGAAACCCTGGACCAGTTCAGTATCGACTTTGCGGAGAAAGGGATCGCGCTTGAGATGGACTTGGCCCTTCGCGGAGAGGTGGAGGCGGACCCGGATGCCGTCGAACAGATTTTGGTCAATCTGCTGTCAAATGCATCCAAGTACGCGGCGGATGGGGGATGGCTTGGGGTGACAACCGGCAGGGCCGATGGCCACGTGTTCGTCCGAGTCGTCGACCGAGGCCCGGGCATCCCCGGCGCATCCAGAGAGCGTGTTTTTGAGCCCTTTCAGCGCCTGAGCAACAGTCTGAATGAAGGAGTGAGCGGCACCGGGATCGGTCTCACGATCTCGCGTGAGTTGGCTCGCATGCATGACGGGGACCTCGTGACTTTGGTCTCCGAACAGGGGGCTGCGTTCGAGCTTCGACTGCCGTTAGGAGAGGGAAACGCATGAGAGTGCTGGTCGCAGAGGATGATGCCCGGACGCGTGAAGGCCTTCAGACGATTCTGGAAGGTGAAGGATACGATGTCGTCTGCGCCCGGGACGGTGGACAGGCACTGGAGATGTTCGGGAACGCGACGTTTGATTTCGTGCTCCTGGACATCATGATGCCTCGCTTGAATGGATACGATGTCTGCCGGGCCATCCGTAAGGCGAATGCGGCTGTCCCAGTCGTTTTCATCAGCGCCAAGTCAGAGGAAATTGACAAGGTTCTCGGCCTGGAGTTGGGGGCGGATGACTTTATCAGCAAGCCGTTCGGGGTGCGGGAAGTGGTCGCTCGGATGCGCGCAATCACACGGCGTTCCATGCGGGGGCGCGTCGATGAGGACGGGCTGCGTGACTTTGGTTTTGGCCCATATACGGTGTCCCCTACCGAGCTTCAGGCTGTCGATGGCACCGCTGTCCTGGAGCTCAGTTTGCGTGAGGTGAGACTCCTCAAAGCACTTGCTTCGAGTGTTGGGGTTGTGCTCGGGCGTGGGAGACTCTACCGGGAGTGTTGGGGGGAAGAGCCGCCACTTGAGAGCCGCACGCTTGACCAACACATCGCCAAGCTTCGCAAGAAGATCGAGGTCGACGCCAAGTCTCCCAAGCTCATCCAGACGGTGCATGGCCTGGGGTACCGCTACTGCGGGTAAGTGACTCACATATAGAGGCGGAGGATCAGCTCAAGCATGCCTGAGCAACCCAATTTCCTGATCATTATGGCCGATCAGCACGCCCCGGACGCCATCGCAGCCCTGGGGCACCCTGCGGTCAAAACCCCTTGGCTTGACCGGCTCGTGTCATCGGGGGTCACGTTCCGCAACGCCTACTGTGCATACCCGATGTGCACACCGTCCCGCGCAAGTTTCATGACCGGTCACATGACCCGTGAACACGGCGTGTGGGAACTCGGAACGCCACTTCGATCAGACATGCCGACTTGGGCGCATGTGCTGAGGAAGGCGGGATACGCCACATCCATAAGCGGCAGAATGCACTTCGTGGGACACGACAAGCTGCACGGATTTGAGAAGAGCGTTCATCCGGATCGTGGTGCTATGCTGATGCCCTACACTTACGGCTGCTGGGACCACCCGCAGACCGACGACCACGTCATGGTCAAAGCGATCACGGACGCCGGCCCCACAGAGAATGCCACGAGTGTTGAGCAGTACGACACGGCTGTGGTCGACGCGGCGGTGACGGAACTCTCGGAGCTGGTAGCACATCAGGACCAACGGCCCTGGGCCTTGATGGTTGGTCTCTTACTGCCGCATTTCCCATACGCCATCAGCCAGCCTTACTACGACATGTACGAGGATACTGACATCCCAATGCCACGTGTGCCGCCGGGTGATCAATCCTACGAGGAGTGTGTCCCGCCACAATTTGTGGACAGCCGCAAGTGGTTGGGGCTGACGACAGACGGGGCAACTCCGGAACAGGTGTGCGCTGCCCGACGCTGCTATTACGGGATGATTACGTCCATGGATGAACTGATCGGGAAGTTACTTACGCATCTCGAGCAGAGCGGGGCGGCTGAGAACACCTGGGTCGTGTTCCTTTCCGACCACGGCGACAACATGGGCGAACACGGTTTCTGGTCGAAGCTCAATTTCTACGAAGACAGCGTACGTGTCCCATTGGTTGTTGCGCGCCCGGGTGATCCCAACGCGGGCCGCGCGTGCCACGCACCGGTGTCCCTGGTCGACTGGATGAGCACGGTCCTGGATTTGACTGGTGAGGAGGCAGCATTCGAGCCGCTGCCTGGACGTTCTCTCCTGCCGTTGCTGGACGACCCGACTCAGACTTGGCCCGAACGTCCAATCGTTGCTGACTACGCCTGCGATGGCACCCGAGTGCCCATGCGGATGGTCCGTCGCGGTCGCTGGAAAGCGTCCTTTGCACCAGGTCATCCTCCGGTCCTGTTCGACCTGGAGGACGATCCCCATGAATGGAACGACCTGAGTGGGGAGGCCCCCTCCCAGGCCGTCCTTGCTGAGCTTCGGGCCATCGCCTGCGTCGATGGTTGGGGTGAGGAACCGTTGCTCGAGGAGATCCGTGCCCATAAGCGCAGGCTCACCTACATCAGCACAGCGGAGAAAAGGACGCAAGGTTGAGGCACTCCCCCGGGGGTTGTGCGGCGCCAAGCGGCGACGCGTGCTAGATTACCGGTTGTCACATGGACAACTCGCACGTATGCCGGCGCTTGGACTTCGCCGCCGCCGGCAACCCCTTTATCTGAGGGGCGCGTGAGTGTGTGCATCGGAGAATGGAGAGAACGAACCTTGATCCTGATACTGGCAGAGACGTTGACCGAGAGCCAGAGCACGCAGATCCAGACGGAGTTGCGCTGCGAGGGTTTCTCGTACAAGGAAATCGAGGTCGCTGACCGGCGGCTTCTTGAGGTCACCGGAAATCCTGGTCAGGACCTCACTCGATTTTCGAGCCTGCCGGGTGTGGAACAGGTCATCGCTTCGCCTCCTGCGTTCAAGCTGGCGAGTCGCGAGGCCCACCGGGCTGACACGGTCGTCCAGGTCGGCGACGTGGCGGTCGGCGGCGAACGCATCGTGGTCATGGCAGGACCTTGCTCAATCGAGAGCAGGGCGCAGGCCATGGCCGTAGCTGATGCCTGTCGGCGATACGGCGCTGTTCTGTTCCGAGGCGGCGCGTTCAAACCCCGGTCTTCACCGTACTCCTTCCAGGGCTTGGGAGAAGAGGGACTGAAGATCCTGGCGGAAGTCCGGGAACAGACCGGCATGCGGACCGTGTCCGAGGTCACTTCGACGGACACGCTCGAGCTCATGCTCGAATATGTCGATGTTCTCCAGATCGGCGCCCGCAACATGCAGAACTTCGAGCTGCTCAAGCGGGTTGGGAAGACAGACAAGCCCGTTCTGCTGAAGCGTGGGCTTTCCGCCACTATCGAAGAGTGGCTCATGTCTGCCGAATACATCCTCTCTGAAGGGAACCCGAACGTCATTCTCTGCGAGCGCGGCATCCGGACTTTCGAGCCCTATACCCGCAACACCCTTGACCTTTCCGCGATTCCCGTGGTGAAGCGTCTGACTCATCTGCCGATCCTGATCGATCCCTCCCATGCGACAGGCATCCGCGAAAAGGTCATCCCGATGGCCCGGGCTGCGATTGCGGCCGGTGCGGACGGGCTGATGATCGAGGTCCACAACGAACCTGCGAAGGCCAAATCCGACGGTGCACAGAGCCTCTACCCCGAGCAGTTCGGACAGCTCATGCGGGATATCCATGTCATTGCTCCAGTGGTCGAGAAACAGCTTGACTTCGGGTACCTCGACAAAGCCAGGGCTGTCAGCCAGCCGGTGGATGTCGATGATGGTAACGGCTTGAAGGTCGCGATTCTGGGCGATGTCGGGACGTTCAGTCACCGCGCCTGCCTGCAGTATTTTGGTGAGAATGTGACGGCTATCCCGACCGCCTCCTACCGGGCCGCGTTCGAAGCCGTCCAGGCCGGGTATGCTCGCTTTGCCGTCGTCCCGCTGGAGAACTCGCTGACCGGCAGTGTCCACGAGAACTATGATCTTCTCCTTGATTCGCACCTGAAGATCGTTGGCGAGATCATGCTGCGGATTGTCTACAGCCTCATCGGGCATGACGGGACAGAGATCGGCCAGATTCGCCGCGTTTTCTCTCATCCGGATGTGTTCCGGCAATGCCGGGAATTCGTCTCAGGGCAAGGCTGGGAACTGGTCTCGACGCAGGATGAAGCGACCGCAGTTCACATGCTGACTGACCGGGATGACGTGGCGGACGCCGCAATCGCCGGCCGGGATGCGGCTGAGACGCACGGCATGACAGTCCTCCAGGAAGGCATCGAGACCAATCCCCGCAACTACACGCGCTTCGGGATCATCGGTGCGACTCCACTTACGGATGCGCCGCGGCGCAAGTCGTCATTGATCTATCAGACGCCCAATGAGCCCGGGGCACTCTACGAGACGCTGGGGCTTTTCAGTGAGCACGGGGTCAATTTGGTCAAGCTTGAATCGCGACCGATTCACGGCAAGCCCTGGGAGTACCTGTTCTACGTCGACATCGAGGCGGATGCGGAGTCGCCGGAGTTCGAGCCCACGCTCAAGGCCTTGAAGGAGAAGACGGACTACCTCGCGATTCTGGGCAGCTACTGACTCCCTGGAGATCCAGCGAACAGGGCTAACCCGGATGTTGCACGAGTCGGGGGCGCCCGAGATGCGAGGCAGAGCACGTTGAGCTGTAGTGACTACTGCCAACGTGCTGTAACGAAGCAGGTTGGGTGTCCCCGGCTCGCCCGTAGGGTGAACACGCCTTGCTCTGGGGTGATGGAACACGGTGTACCCTCGGGAATCCATGGCATGCCAGCCGCAATGCTTTGATTGCGAATAGACTACAACTCTAATGTCTGTGTGTTCATGCAACGTTCGGGTTAAGGAGCGATTCCCTTGAACAGCCTTGAACGGTACCGGTCCACGGTGGCGGGGGAGCCCACCGATATCCTGCCGCGTGTCCCGATCCTGATGCAGTTTGCCGCCGAGCACATTGGCTCCAACTACGGGGCGTTTGCGGCGGACCACCGAGTCTTGGTCGAAGCGAACATCCGGTGCCTGGACGAGTTCGGTTTCGATCAGGTCAGCTGCATCTCGGATCCCTATCGGGAGACCCAGGGATTTGGTGCCGAAATCGAGTTTCTGAGGGACACCGTACCGCGCTGTGTCATGCCTCCTCTGGCCGACGCGAAGGATCTCTCACTGTTGCTGTCGCCCGACCCCCTCGTCGCAGAGCGGATGTTCGACCGGGTTCAGGCAGCTCGCGCGTTCAGTCGGCGCGTTGGAGGGCGATGCTCGGTACTGGGGTGGGTTGAAGGCCCCGGGGCCGAGGCCGCGGATCTCCGCGATGTCATGAACTTCCTGATCGACTCGATGGAGGACATCTCCTTCTGCTGTGAGCTGATGGATCGCTGTGTCGACGTCGCGATCGCCTTCGCCGGCGCCCAAGTTGAGGCCGGCGTGGATACCGTGGGCATCGGTGATGCGATCGCGAGTCAAGTCACGCCGGACTTCTATGACGCTCACGTGCAACCTCGTGAGAAGAGGCTCGTCGACGCCATCCGCGACATGGGGGCTTGGAGCAAACTCCACATCTGTGGGGACATCAGTCACATTCTCCCGGGCGTTGCCGATCTTGGCGTGGATGTTCTCGATGTCGACCACATGGTTGACCTGGCCAGCGTGCGTGACGCTGTCGGGGGGGATGTGGTGATCGCGGGGAACGTGGACCCGGTCTCATGTGTCCGGCAGGGCACGCCGTCGCAGATTCGGGACAGCGTCGCCCGTTGCTACGAGGCCGCAGGAAACCCCTTCATGGTGAATGCGGGGTGCGAGATTCCAGCCGGTACACCGCTCGACAATCTACGTGCCTTCTGTGAGCCCGTTCCCTATCAACGTTGAGGCGCACCTCCAGCGCGCACAACATGTACTGCCCATACCCAGGCCGCTGGCCTGGGCTACGTTGTGGGCGCCCCTTCAGGGCTCAAAGCTGCGGTCTGAGCCCCTTCCCACGCAAGGGCCCCGCCTTCGTTCGCCGTGGCCACGGCGGGTATGCTACGGGGACTACCTGTGTTCCATCTCACTTCTCTTCAGCCCAGAACGACGCGTTTTCCCAGTGGTGCGAACGACACCATTGCCAACTTGAAATGCGCCAGGCCGAACGGGATCCCGATGATGGACAGGCAGCAACTGATGCCGGTCAGCAGATGGGCGATGGCCAGCCAGAGACCGGCCAGCACGATCCACAGGATATTGGCGAGTGCGGTGCCCGTGATTCGGTCGTCGCCCACCATCTGTGCATCCACGAGACGTTTGCCGAAGGGGAATGCGGCAAATCGGGCGATGCGGAAGGCTGCCACCGAGAACGGTATCCCAACCACGGTGATGGCCAGTACGCAGCCAAGGATCATCCAGGCCAGCCAGGCGAACAGGCCGCCACCCAGAATGAACCACAGGATGTTTCCGAGAAGTACAAGCATTGTCAGTCTCCACCCGGACGACTGGAGTGGGCCCGAGGTCCTCGCTATGCCAGGGCGAACACCCAGCCGTCCCTGTACGTCCGGGATGCTGTGAGTTTCCCGACGGTTCGTTCGTTGACCGCCATTTTCGACAGCAGTCCCTCCACTTCACGCACCTGGTCCTCAGCCCTGAGTTCGGCAGCCATCGCAGCGGCCGAGCCCTCCCAGCTCTTGTCGCCACGGTCAGCGATCCAGGTCTGCAGCGTGGCCTGCAGGTCGTTGACGGCTCCGCTTGCGAGCTTGTATGCCTGGACGCCCGGTTGGTGGAAGGCGTTGATGTGGATCAGTTCGGCGTAGAAGGCAACGGCCCGTTCGTACAGGGCAATGATCATCCCGATGGCGAAGGCGTCCAGTGATTCGAGGATGATCTGGATCACCTTGCGTCCCTTGCCGCTCAAGGCGTTGACAAGACCGTCCTTGAAGGCGTGGAGGTAGTCACCCATACTCATGCCATCGCCCATCGGGAGTTCCTCAGAGTCCTTGAGTACCTCGATGAAGGTGACGAAGAAATCGTCTCGGCCATCGTTGAGTTGCTGGATGTAGGCATGGGCGTCAGTCCCGCCCTTGTTGCCATAGACGGTCAGCCCCTGGTGAACAACATTGTCGTCCAGGTCGAGCTCTTTGCCCAGGCTTTCCATGACGAGCTGCTGCAGATACTTGCCGAGGAGTACGAGGCGGTCAGAGTACGGCACGATGACCATGTTCCGGTTGCCTCGCCCTTCGCCTGCCACATACCACGCACTCGCAAGCTGGTAAGCAGGGTTGTTCGCCAACTCCGGAGCCCGGGTCAGCTCGTCCATGTACTGTCCACCGGCCACCAGTTGCCCGAAGTCGATCCCCGTGAGCGCCGCCGGTACGTGCCCGACGATGTTTGTTTCGCTCGTGCGTCCGCCAATTGACTCGGCCATCGGGAACACCTTGAGCCAGGTGTTCTCTTTGGCGTACGCATCGAGCTTGCTGCCTGCCATTGTCACGGCCACGGCATGCGCGGCGAAGTTGACTTCATGTTCGGAGAACCACGCTTCGAGAGCGGTCATGTTGTTGAGCGTTTCCCGCGTGCCGCCGGATTTGGAGACCGTCACAACGATCGTCGTGGCCGGGTCGACTGCTGCTTTCAGATCCGTCTGCCCAACCGGGTCGGTGTTGTCCAGGAAGTAGATCTTGGGGAACCCGTTTCGAGCGGCTCTGGGGAGCTCATTCCAGTAGGGACCGTTGATGGCGAATTGCACCAGCTGCGGCCCCAGGGCTGAGCCGCCGATGCCGTTAATGACAACGGCTTCAACGGGTTTTCCGTCGGCCAGTGCCGTCCCGCCGCGGACCTCTTCCGCGAATGCTTCGACCGCTTTGAACACGGCCGAGCCGGCATAATCGAGGCGGTCGCTAAAGTGGGTGACCTGGCGCTTTTCGTCGGGGTTCTTGATCTCTCCCGCCTCAATCTTCCCCATTTCCTTGTGGGCGGCTGCCAGCGGGGGCACGGCTTCCGCGGTATCCGTGTTGCTGAGGGCGGCCGTTGCCGCGGGATCCAGTCCCATGTGGCTCATGTCCAACGTGAATGCTGTCTTCGGGTCAATGAAGCTCGGGAGGACAACTTGCTCGGCACCGGTTTGAAAGGTGTTTTTCATCGCGTTCGGGTTCCGTGAGTAGCTTGAATCCTGTGGGACAAAGGATTACATTTATACACTGGTTCAGACCTGTGAATTCAGGTCTTGACGGCTGAAGACAACCTTCGAGAACTATAGCTTCTCGCCTCCGTCCTGCACGGTGTGTCGTGAGCTGAAATGGATGACTTCAGATCTCGATGCGCTCTGGGAACCCGCCGGAGGCCACGTAAGCTGCCTGATCTACTCGACAAGATCACGTTGACGCGTATGAAGACGAGTATAGCCATATTGGGTTTGTGCCTTGCGCTGACCGTTTTTCTGACGTCTTTGGTGTTGGAGACGAAGTCAAGCCCCGCCCGCCAGTCACGCATTGATGCGACGCATCTGGATGCCGTTCTGACTGACGGTGAGGCGTTGATCGACCAGCTTTCGGCCCCCGCTTCCTCCCCCGGCAGCGCTACTGCTGTCCGTGCCGTGCCGCAATCCCGAAGTGACGAACTCCTCGCCAAAGGGCACCATTTCCGCCGCTGCGGCAATCTCAGTGGGGCTATCGAGTTGTATGAGTCTGTGCTCGAACTGGAGCCGGCTCACGCCGAGGCGCTGAGTGCGTTGGGGGTGGCCTGCTTCAGCAGTCAACGCTATGCTGAAGCCGAGACCCACATTCGACGTTTGATTGAGGTGAGCACCACGGCCGACTGCATGGTGCGCATGCGATTGGCCGTGTCGCAGATGCGCCAGGCCAAGTATGGTCCGGCGCTGGATAATCTGCGGATTGTCCTGCTGGATGACCCCGAAGATGCCGGTGTCCACTTCGCGTTGGCCTGCGTGTATTCCGAGCTGACGGAGACCAACAGGGGGCTGTACCATCTCGAGCTGGCGTATGCCCGCATGGGCGCCACCATTCTCGCCCATATTTCCGACCCTCACCTGAACAATCTGCGCCGTACCAAGCGGTTCCACAGGATTGTTCGCTCAGCCAGGAGTCGTTATAGTAGGGGCGCGATGGTTTCTTCACGTCAGCCCGTACAGGCCACTCAATGAGCCAGATCCGGATTCTCTCCGACTCTCTTGCCAATCGTATTGCCGCCGGCGAAGTTATCGAACGCCCTGCATCGGTCGTTAAAGAGTTGGTAGAGAACGCGTTGGACGCTGGAGCTACGCGCATATCAGTCAAAGTCACTCAGGGGGGACGACGGCTCATTCAGGTCTCTGACGACGGCTGCGGCATGAACCGCGAAGACGCCATGCTCTGCATCGAGCCGCATGCCACGAGCAAGATCCGCGACGAAGCCGACATCGACCGCATTTCCACGCTCGGGTTTCGTGGGGAAGCCCTCCCAAGCATTGCCTCTGTCTCCCGTTTCCAGCTGCAGACCCGTATTCCTGCCGAGATGTCCGGAACCGAGGTGTTGATCGAGAATGGAGCGCTGCGGGATGTGCGGGATTGTGGTTGTCCGGTGGGCACGACGGTCCGCATTGAACACCTGTTCGCCGCCGTGCCCGGACGCCGGAAGTTCCTGCAGAGCCCTCCCACCGAGGAAGGGCATATCCACGAGTGTGTGCTGATGCAGGCATTGGGGAACCCCGAAGTCGCGTTCGAGCTGATCATGAACGACCGGGAGGCCGTCCGGGCGAATCGCGCACCGGAGCTCGGCGCGCGCATTGCCATGCTCCTGGGCCGTGACGTTTTTTCCGCTATGATCGAGGTCGATTACGAAGAGGCGGGGATCCAGGTCAGCGGGTACATCGCGCGTCCAGGGCTGACGCGGTCGTCACGCCGTGAGCAGCGAGTCTTCGTGAATGGACGTCCAGCCGCGGCGAATACCATCTACTACGGCATCCGCGATGCGTACCACACGATGGTGATGAAAGGGCGTTATCCTCCGGCTGTGCTGCGGATTGAGGTTGATCCACATCGTGTTGACGTGAATGTGCACCCGGCCAAGCGGGAAGTCCGCTTCCGCGAGGCGCGCCTGGCGGGCAAGGTGGTGACTGCGGCGGTAGGGCGAGCTCTTCGTGAGTTGGCCGGCGAGCTCGGCACTCGAGCGAGCGTACCCGGGGGCGTGTTCCCCGGCGGTGCGTTCCCCCCGCTGGAGTTTGGCTCAACGATCGAGCAACAGCGTCTGCCGCTACAGACATTTTCTCCCGCTCCGTCCGCTGCTCCTCACGTTCCCGACGGGGCAGATCTTCCGTCTGCGGCAAACCCCGTTGAGGCAGGGGGCGAGGAACCGTGCCCTCTTCCTCCCGAGGGCGGGCAGGGGACGTCTCCATCCGTGGCGACTCGCGGGGAAATCACCGCGCTCGATATCCTCGGCCGTCTCGGCGACCATTACCTGGTGGCTCAAGGCAGCAACGGGCTCGTTCTCGTCGATCAGCACGCAGCACACGAAAGAGTGCTTTTTGAGCAGCTCCTTGCGACGGCTCGCGGCAAACCGGGGCTCCAGCAGCAGCTCCTGCTCCCGGTCACCATCGACTTGCCTCCGGATGATGCCGGCCTGCTGCGAACGCACCTCGAGCGATTCCAGACGCTCGGCTTCTGTCTGGAGCCTTTCGGAGGGAACACCTTTCTCATTACCGCTGTACCCAGTCGTTTCCCAGAGGAGAATGTGACGGGACTGGTGCGTGATATTTTGGACGATATCCGCGAAGGCGGCGCCCCTTCGTCCAAGGCCAGCGACATACGCATCGCGCAGGCGGCATGCAGGCATGCGGTCAAAGTGAACGATTCGCTCAAGAATGAAGAGATCGGGCAGCTTTTGGGGGATTTGGCTCGTGCTGAGATGCCGTATACCTGTCCACACGGAAGGCCGGTCATGATAAACATCACGTTTGCGGAGCTTCAGAAGCGTTTCGGCCGCCACTCTTAGCCGCCATTCCAGGCTTGAGGAAACACGCCATGACCAGACGAGCCAATCCCGACGCCCGCGCTTCTGCCATCACTGAATCAGCGTGTTCCGTCGAGGGTGATATCACCGGCCCCGCTCAGGCGCTGACCCTTTGGTACCGGCAGCCTGCTGCCGAGTGGGTTGAGGCGCTGCCGATTGGCAATGGCGCCTTGGGGGCCATGGTCTACGGTGGAGTCAATCGCGAATGGCTGCAACTCAATGAAGAGAGTCTGTGGACCGGCCGCCCAATTGTCCGCGATCGTGAGGGAGCCTTTGACGCCCTTGGCGAAGCCCGGCGTCTCCTTTTTGCCGGCAAGTATGCCGAAGCCGAAGCGTTGATCGAGGAGCGCTTCATGGGGCGTCGCATCGAACGCGGAAGCCACACGTACCAGACGCTCGGTGATCTTGAGCTCTGTTTCCCGGAACGGACTGCGGTGAGCGAGTACCGGCGAGAACTGGATCTGGACCGTGCCGTTGCCGCGGTGCGCTACAGCGACGGTGAGGCGGTTCACACTCGGGAAGCTTTTGCCAGTGCCCCGGATCACGTTCTCGTTCTCAGACTGTCGTGTGATCACCCGGGAGGCGTCACCTTTGACGCGTCGCTGACCCGGTGCCCGAGTGCCGCCGTCACCCCGGTTGGCGATAACGGCGTGCTGATAACGGGCCAGGCTCACGCTATCGAAGAACTGCAGGACGAGGGCGATGGCAGCGCGCGAGAGGGGGTGTGCTATGCCTCCGGAATCCGTGTGGTCGCGCATGGCGGATCGGTGCGTTGTGAAGGGAATTGTGTCCGCGTGGTTGGTGCGGATTCGGCGGAGATCCTCCTGGCTGCTGCTACCGATTTCCAGGGGCAGGATCCCGCATCAACCTGCGCTGATCGGCTCAGAACGGCCAGCGCCCGTCCTTTCGCCGATCTCCTTGCCCGCCACGTTGAAGACTACCAACGCCTCTTCCGGCGCGTATCCTTCGAGTTGGGGACGCCCGCTCCCGCAGCACTCCCGACCGATGAGCTCCTGGCCCGGGCCGAGGAGGGAGAGTGTACTTCTGCCCTCCTGTCCCTGTATTTCCAGTTCGGCCGATACCTGTTGATTTCGTCCTCACGGCCAGGTGGCCTGCCGGCCAACCTCCAGGGCATCTGGGCGGACGGCTTTGATCCCCCCTGGAACGCTGACTACCACACCAACATCAACCTCCAGATGAACTACTGGCCGGCCGAAGTGTGCGCTCTCACCGAGTGCCATGAGCCCCTCTTCACGTTTGTGGATGCGCTTCGTCCCCGTGGTCGCGAGACCGCACGTGACGTTTTTGACTGCCGCGGTTTCGTCGTCGGGCACACGACGGACGTCTGGCTCCATGGCAGCATCATCGGGAAGCCGGCCTACGGGATGTGGCCCTACGGGGCAGCCTGGTGCGCGTGTCATTTCTGGGAACACTTTTCTTTTGGCGGGGATCGTGATTTCCTGGAGACATTGGGTTACCCGGTCATGCGCGAGGCCGCCGAGTTCCTGCTGGATTTCCTTGTCGAGCACCCGGCAACGGGGCAGCTTGTGTCCGGCCCTTCCACATCACCTGAGAATCGCTTCCGGACTGCTGATGGTCAGGTCGCCCATCTGACCATGGGGCCTACCATGGACCACCAGATCATTCGTGACCTGTTCGGGCATTGCATCAAGGCGTCGCAGCTGCTGGGGACGGATTCATCCTTCAGGGCTGAGCTCGAAGAGGCTCTGGAACGGTTGGCCCCGCCACGGATTGGCTCTGATGGTCGGCTGATGGAGTGGCCTGAAGAGTTCGAAGAGCCTGAGCCGGGGCATCGCCACATCTCGCATCTCTACGGCCTTCACCCGGGAGCCCAGATCACCCCTGAACGCACACCACATCTCGTTGAGGCCGCTCAGCGGACCCTCGACTATCGGCTCGCGAACGGTGGCGGACATACGGGGTGGAGTCGTGCCTGGATCGTGAACATCTTTGCCCGGCTCCACGATGGCGAACGGGCTTTGGAGAATCTGCAGGCGCTGCTCGCTCAGTCCACGTTGCCGAACCTGTTCGACAACCATCCGCCTTTCCAGATCGACGGCAATTTCGGGGGCTCAGCCGGAATGGTGGAGATGCTCCTGCAGAGCCATGAGCTGTTGTCTGGGCAGTCTCCGGAGCCGAGGTATCTGGTCCGACTTCTCCCCGCGTTGCCGGGAGCCTGGTCAGAGGGGCGCGTCACGGGGCTCCGGGCGCGCGGGGGCCTCGAAGTCAGCATGGACTGGAACGAAGGCCGGCTGGAGAAGGCGACTTTCAGCTCAGCCAAGTACATGGACGTATCTGTCCAGTACCGCGGAGTGCGCCGGGAGTTGACGGTTGAGCCGGGCATCCCGATGGTCGCCAGTGGGGACGACTTCAGGTAGATAGGAAGTCGGTGTTCCCATCGCCCCCCGTTCCTCAGTCGGGAGTCAAGCTACCGAACTCGTGGGCTGCCTCGAACATGGTCAGGAGATTGTCCACGGGAACGGTCTGCTGGATGTTGTGGACTTGCGTGAAGACGTATCCGCCCTTCTGCCCGAAGGCCGCGATGTTGCGCTTGATGTGTTTCCGGATCTCTTCCCGACTTCCCTTGGGGAGCACGGACTGCGTGTCGCAGCCGCCGCCCCAGAACACGACTTTCCCACCGTAGGCTTCCATGAGCTCGTCAGGATCCATGTTGGCTGCAGAGATCTGGACCGGGTTGAGGATGTCGATCCCCGCGTCGATCCAGTGCTCGATGTAGCGGAATATCGATCCGCAGGAATGCAGGTAGGTCTTCCACGGCGTATTGGTGTGGACCCAGTCACAAAGCCTTGTGTAGTGGGGTTTTATCATTTCTTCGAAGAGTTCGGGCGATACGAGTTCACTGCGCTGTGTCCCGGCGTCGTCCGACGCGATTCCCCATGCTACGCACCGGTTCCCGACCGCCTCGTGGTAGAGTTTGAGGCAGGCGATGACGGCATCGACATACCGGGCCATCATGTCGTTAGCGGCCGCCTTCTCGGTCATCAGCATGCAGAGCCAGTTGTCGAGGGATCCCTGAGTGATGTTGTCTGAGAGGAGTGCGCTCATGCCGAGGAGGCTCAGGCTGAACCCCCAACCGAGGATTGCTTTGTCGGTCTCCCGGAAGAGGTAGTCAGCCCGGGCGCGCAGGGCCTCCAGCTCTTCGTCAGGTACGGTCGTTGGTGGCCGGAACGCATCGGGGTTGATCTGGTCGCCGCTCATCGTGGAGCGCACGTAATCGAAGTAGTAGCCATCCTTTGGCATGTGTGCGAAAGCTGTCCCCGCACTGTCACAGTGCATCCAACTCCCATCCGGTTCGGTTCGAATGGCCGTCCCGGGAGGGAACGTGACACGCTGTCCGCAGAAGAGGGTCACGGGGACGCCGTCGTCAGCACGTTGCCCGGCCCATCGGGAGAGCCCCGGCTCCAGAGGGACGACATCTCCATGGAGTCGGTCAAGTACGTCGAGTTCCACCTGGGCCAGAATCTGGAGCTTGTCCCAAATCTTGGTTGGGGTGTGGATCCCCAGTCGCTGTTTGAGCTCGTGGTAAACAACCGCATTTATGCCGCTCGCTCTCATGCCGCCGAGATCGATCGGGACGCGGTCCGGCGTCCCGAAGTTCACGGCTTCCGCAACTCGCTCACGTGATGTCATCGTCTCGGCCTCCTCGGTCGACTTGTCTCCCACACGTGTCAGGTGACAGGATATTGGCTCACACCGCTTGCTGCAAGCCGCCTCCTTTTGGACTCGAATCACCGGGATCTCGCGCTATAGTTTCGGGCTCGCAATGACATAACGGGGCCAGGCACACCGTGGAGGATACGTGAAGGAAATCGGGCAGCGACCGTGGCACAAGCATCCCGTCCGTCTGGTCGGGTTTGCGCTGATGTGCTATTTCCTCTTGCGCCTGTTGATGGTGTCTCATCTTGCCCTCATTGGTCGCCCCGTCCCCGGCTTTTCCGGATCTTTGAAAGGCAATGAGATTCCTGAAGCGGGAGCTCCGGTGCTGTATGTGTACCACGTTGCCGGCACATCCTCGCAGGATCCCCCCGGTTTCGGATGGCGCCGTGGCATCCAGTGGGGCGGGCAGGAGATCTCGGTCTTCTACTCCCCGCTGCACCCGCGTATGCACTTCGCTTCGCTGACTCCCAGACTGACCGACCCCTCCGGGCTCTGGTGTGATGTTGACTTCCTGTTGCGGATTGCCCTCTTTGGGGGACCTGCCGTTCTTTGCCTCATTCTTGCGCTTTTCGGGCACCGACTTCCCACCGCCCTGCCGCACGGGTGGAACTTTCTGCATGGGCTCGAGAGGCACCGGCAGCATTAGTTCTGTTTGCGGGTGGAGACACCATGGGTTTGGAAGGAAAGACCGCAATCGTTACCGGCGGAGCCCAGGGGATTGGCAAGTGCACGGCACTGTCTTTACTCCGGGAGGGAATGAACGTCATCATCGCCGACGTTGACACGGAAGCCGGCCTGGAATGTGTCGCGGATCACATGCCTGCGGGCCAGATTCAGTTCGTTCCCACCGATGTCGGCAACGAGACCGCTGTGGCAAACTGTGTCCGCAGAGCGGTCGAGTTGTTCGGCGGCGTGGATGCGTTGGTCAACAATGCGGGGGTCGGGATCGAGCGCAAGATCGAGGACCTCTCCCTGGACGAGTGGAACAGGGCGATCAGCACGAACCTGACCGGGTGCTTCCTGATGGTGAAGTATGCCATTCCTTACCTCAGAGAGAGCCAGGGAGCCATCGTCAACGTTGCGTCCGTCAAAGGGCTGCAGGCGGTGGTGGCTGAGGCAAACAGCGAGTGCTACTGCGCCGCAAAGGGCGGACTGATCGCCCTGACGCACGCCCTCGCTATCAGCCAGGGGCCGAACGTCCGAGTCAACTGCATCAGCCCGGGATGGATCAACACCGCTGCCGCGGGGGGCGAACGGCTGGCGGCGTGTGCGGAGTACGCGGCTGCCGTGGACGCCGAGCACCCGGTTGGTCGAGTTGGCCAACCCGAGGACGTCGCAGGCATGGTCAAGTACCTGCTCTCCGACGAGGCCGGGTTCATTACCGGTCAGAACTTCATCGTCGACGGCGGCATCTCCAAGAAGATCGTTTTCCCGGTGTAGCAGGGGATGTGGGCGTAGAGGCACCGCCGACTTCCCGTGCCTGGAGGGACCGAGGACACTGGGAGTGCGGACGAATGGCACCGAGTTAAGGGCTGAGGAGTTCGGTGTTCCCGGCGGATTAGCGCGATTCCGGCAGGATCTACGTCCCCGGCTAGCAAGAGGTACACCTCATCCCGAGACCTCGGGCACGCTCGCCGCAGTCTTCCCTGGTTCCGACTACTGAGTACGCGGGATGAAGACACCGGGCCAGACCCCAGTGTGCGTGCCGTGGTCCAGGACGACCTTGCCATTCACGAGCACGTAGTTGATGCCGACCGGGTAACGATGGGGGTCCTCGAAGGTCGCGAGGTCCGCGATCGTGTCCGCTCCGAACACCGCAACATCAGCCCATGCCCCGGCCTTGAGCACACCACGATCACTGATCCCAAGCCTTTCGGCGGGCATCGAGGTCATTCTTCTGACCGCCTCCTCGATGGGGAATAGCGCCTTCTCTCTGCAGTAGCGAGCGAGAACACGCGGGAACGTGCCGTAAAGTCTTGGGTGCGGGTGACCAGCGCCCACGTCCACTCCCCATCCGTCAGACGCAATGATGGTGTGCTCGTAGCGCATGATACGCTCGACATCGCTCTCACTCATGCTGTGGGACGTACACATCGTGTCGCAGGACGCGGGCCTGTCCTTGGCCAGCTCCAGCACGAATTCAGCCATATCTGCGTACACGTCTTCGGCTCCACGTTGATCTGCGATCTCCGCAAACGTCATCCCCACCAACCCCGGTTCGATCACCGAACTGGCGATCAGGATGCGCTCCAGTTCTCCGCCGTAGAAGCTCTTGTAGAGCTTGACAACGGCCTCTTTGATCTGTGCCCGAGTCCCGGGATCCCGCAGCCTCGCATGGGCCTCCTCGTCTCCGCTTGAGCAGACCCAACGTGGCATGATCGTGCCGACGCGGGCGCACGATGCCGTGTAGGGATACTGATCAGGAACAACATCAATACCCTCGGCTCGGGCCGCGTCGATGACCCCCAGCGTGGCCTCGCTCTTCCCCCAGTTCGGAACACCTGCAACCTTGTGGTGCGAGATCTGCACCGGCAAGCCGCTTGCCCGGCCAACCGCAATGGCCTCTGCCATCGCCTCCTCCACGCTGTCGGCCTCGTCGCGCATATGGGTGCTGTAGAAGCCTCCGTATCCCGCCGCGGTCTGCGCAAGCTCAGCCAACTCCTGCGGTTGCGCATAGCACCCGGGCACGTAGTAAAGACCGCTGGACAGAGCAATTGCGCCGCGCTCCATGGCTGCGCTGACCAACCGTTTCATTTCGCTGAGCTCAGCGACGGATGGCGGCCGATCGGCCTGACCCATCACGGCCCCACGCACGGAGTTATGGCCGATCATCATTGCCAGATTGGTGTTCTGGTCGATGCACTCGAGGTCACCCATCATGGCCTCGAAATCGACTGGGCCAAAGCCGCAGTTCCCGCCGACAACCGTGGTCACCCCCTGCTGGATGTAGTTCATGCTCCCGCCGCGCCGTGAATGCTTGGGATCAAGCCCGCAGTGCGTATGGAGATCGACGAAACCGGGCGACACCACCTGGCCTCGGGCATCCAGGCGCTGCCGGGCTTCGGCCCGCCCCAAATCCTCCAGAGCCGCGATCCGCCCTTGCGATATGCCCAGGTCAGCACGCCTTCCAGGGCGCCCCGTGCCGTCGACGATCGTCCCCCCCTCAATCACCAGATCAAACATACCCGTATCCCTTTCCACCTTTCACGTGCCCCGTGCATGCGGAGTCGGCGATGGTAGTCTACAGTGTCTGTGCGAACGAATCACGGCCCCACACAGGCTCGACTGTCACTTTCACGCCGGAAGGAACGCTCAATGAACGTGACAATTCTCTACTACACCAAGACAGGGCACACACTGGAAGCGGCAACCGCAGTGGCGGAAGGGATCCGCTCAGCCGGAAGCGAAGCAGAGCTCGTGCCCATAGAAGATGCTGTACTCGAATCGCTTGCGGACTCCGCAGGGCTGATCGTGGCCAGTCCGTGTTGGGCAGGCTCCATCACGCCCTCCGGTGTCGCCCGCCCCGTGGCCGAAGTGCTTGACAGTCTTCCTCCCGATTGCCTCTCCGGCAAGCGCTGTGGCGGGGTGGCCGTCCATTCCACAACCGGCGGCAAGCGAACGGTGAAGACGCTGGGCAGACGTCTCGCGGACAAAGGCTGTACCGACTACCGGGCCGGGCCCGCCGCCAAAGCCGGGTCCGCGCTCAGCCTGTGGAAAGGCCCGTCAGTCCAACCCGACGACGAAGAGCGCTTCAGAGCTTACGGCGCCGACTTCGTCGCGTAGTACACCCCTTCTGCATCGAGGAACGAGTGAGTCCTGAACGGAGCACCGACCACACCGAGGGACAGACCATGAAACTCGGAATTGGCCTAATTGGCGGAATGGGACGGGGGGCGTTCGTTGGACAGCTCTTCAACGAAACCGGTGAGGCAGAGGTCCGGATCGTCTACGACATCGCCCCGGGCTCCTTTGCGGTGGGGCGCGAACGCTTCGAGACGGGCGGAGCCAAACCCACCTGCACCACAGACCTCAACGAGTTGCTCGGACGAGACGACCTGGACTGGGTCGTCGTCGGCACCCCCGATCACACTCACTATGCCCTTGCCCGGCAGGTGATCGAGGCAGCGAAGAACGTGTTCATCGAGAAGCCCATGACCTCGACCACAGCCGAAGCAGATGAGCTCTGCGCCCTGGCCCGCAAACACGGCGTCCAAGTCGTCGTCGGTTGCGAACTCCGCTACAGTCCTCCTGTGGAAACCGTCAGAGAGGCGCTTTGGGCCGATCGGGTCGGGAAGCCCGTCTCCGCAGTGTTTGTCCACCAGGAAGCACGTGGCTACACTTACTTCCTGCGCAATTTCCGCAAGCGCCGCTGGGGTGGCGTGATCATGCAGAAGGGCATCCACTACATCGACATGATCAACGACTGGGCCGACTCCCCTCCGATCCGCGTCACAGGGACAGCAACGCAAGGGGTGTTTGGGGGCCGCCCGGAAGCAGCGGGCCAATACTGCCGGGACTGCAGGGAGAACGGGACGTGTGCCTTTTCGTTCGACACCGTGCCCTCCCCAACCTGGCGCAAAGGTGGCCCGCGGGAGAAAGGTGAGCATGCCTTCGACCACTGCGTCTTCATGCCCGATTCGGACACGGAAGACAACATGCATATCCACATTGACTACGCGAATGGCCTGCGGGTGAGCTACTCGGCCATCTACTTCGCCCCCATCAACCGCAAGGAAGTCTGGCTCTGGGGCAGCAAGGGCAGTCTCCATGCCGTGCTGGATGGCCCCGAGCCCGTGGTGGAGTTTACACCATTCGTTGCAGGCATGAGGGAAGGTCAGCCTGAGAGACTGCCCATCGAGTCATTCAGTGGTGGGCATGGCGGAGGCGACGCCAGAATGGTCCGCGCCATCGTGGCCGCCAGCCGCGCAGGCCAGGTCGTCCGCCCGCACGCCCTTGACGGGCGTCACGGCGTCGCGGTTGCAGAGTACGCAGCGAAGTCAATCCTCAGTGGAATGCCCGAAGCGATTCCGCTTCCCGGCGACCCGATCACGCCCCCGGACTCGCTGTAGGCAGGCGAAGGGCATGGCATTCCGGCCCTTCGCCTCAGCTGAGAGCTCGAGCGTTGCTCCGGCATTCGGGGATTCCGGCGTTCTATTATCGCCTGCAGTTTGACCTGTGCTGAGCAAGTGAAGGAGCGTTCCTCATGAACAAACCGAACATCATCTACATCCTGGCCGACGATATGGGCTACGGGGATGTGTCGTGTCTGAATCCGGATTCAAAGATCCATACACCCAACATCGACCGGCTTGCGTCCGAAGGGATGGCGTTCACGGATGCCCATTCCAGCTCGGCCGTCTGCACCCCCTCCCGCTACAGCATTCTCACCGGGAGGTACAACTGGCGTTCCTCTCTGAAGCAAGGCGTCCTTCAAGGATACGATGGTCCCCTGATCGAGTCGGGGCGCGAAACCGCTGCGTCCCTGCTGCGTCGACACGGGTATCACACCAACTGCGTAGGGAAATGGCATCTCGGCTGGGACTGGCACCTCAACAGTTCTGATCCCAAAGACATCGATTTCGCCAAGCCCATCAGCAACGGACCACGGGATCGGGGCGGGTTTGACCGCTTCTTCGGTATCATCGCGTCCCTCGACATGCCACCGTTCGTCTACGTAAACGACGACCTGCCAACCGCGATCCCGGACCGCATCATTGACGGCAAACGCGAGGAGCAGGTCATTTGGAGCCAGGGCCCCATCGCTCCTGACTTCACCCACGACGGCGTGCTGCCGGCATTTGCCGAAAACGCTTGTAACATCATCCGGGAACGAGCCGCAGCCGATCAGCCGTTCTTCCTCTATTTCCCGCTCAACTCACCCCACGCGCCATGTCTCCCAACGCCCGAGTTCAAGGGCGCCTCCGGCCTCAACGACTTCGCCGACTTCTGCCTGATGACCGATGCGGTGGTGGGCCAGGTACTGGACACCCTTGCCGCGTGCGGTCTGGAGGAAAACACGATCGTCATCTTCACCAGTGACAATGGCTGCACCCCGGTAGCCGACTTTGAGACCCTCGCCCGTTTCGGACACCACCCCAGTTACGTATTCCGCGGCCACAAAGCGGACATCTACGAAGGGGGACACCGTATTCCTCTGCTGATCCGCTGGCCTGAGCAGATCGAGGCCGGTCGAGTGTGTGATGAGACGGTGTGCCTCGTGGATTTCCTGGCAACCTGTGCAGATATCGTGGGTGAAAGCCTGTCCGACAACGCCGGTGAAGACAGTGTCAGCAATCTCCCTCTCTGGCGTGGTGAGACCCCGGGTTCGACGCTCCGCGAAGCAACCGTGCACCACTCGTATTTCGGTGCCTTCTCGATTCGACAGGGCCGTTGGAAGCTCGAGTTCTGCCCGGGCTCAGGTGGTTGGAGCTCGCCGAGGCCAGGACAGGAGCCGGCAGGATCCCCCCTGACCCAGCTGTACGACCTCGACGCGGACATTGGTGAACGAACGAACCTGGTCGATCAGCACCCGGCCGTGGTGGCCCACCTGACCAATCTGATGATCCGCTATGTCCGCGAAGGACGCAGTACCCCGGGTGCCCCTCAGGCCAACACTGGGCCCGCCCACTGGCCACAGCTTGCCTGGATGAGTGGATCCTGAGGCGGGGAGGAGAAACGCCGGGGACCTCTGAGATCTATCGGATGTAGTCCTGCAAAGCAAAGATGGGCAGGACCATGCCGATGACGATCGTCCCGATGATTCCGGCCATGACGAAAAGAAGAGCCGGCTCAGCCAGGGCAACAGCCATGCGCAACCGTCGGTCCACTTCCTTCTCGGTCGTGTCAGCCAGGCGAATCAGCTCATCGTCTAGGCGCCCAGCCTGCTCGGCCACGGAAATGATCTCCACGACCGATCCGGGGAACAGGAGCGTACACTGAGACAAGCTGTCTGCGAGGCGACTGCCCTGTCGGACGTGCTGTCCGCCTTCGTGTACGGCATCGACGAGGACTTGATTCCCCAGAGACCTTTCGGCAACATCCAGGGCGCTTACCAACGGGACGCCAGCTTTGAGCAGCGTCCCGAACATGCGACAGAAGCGCGTCATGGCCAACCGGGCCGTCAGGACGCCGAACACGGGAAGTCCAAGCAGCAGGGCTTCCCAATGACGTCGCCCCCTCTCTGACGCCCCCCATTCGCGGATTGCCAGCAGCGCGCAGGCAACAACCAGGGCGACGACCAGTCCCCACTGGCGGATCCAGGCACTCGTGCCCATGATCAGGCGGGTAAGCAGGGGGAGGGTAGCCCCGAAATCACTGAACATGGCTTCGAAGCGCGGGATGAAGAAGGCAAGCAGGAAAATAACCGCGCCGACCGAGAGAACGGCCAGGACGGCAGGATAGACCAGGGCGGCAACAATTCGGCCGCGCAAGTCACGCTCCCTGGCCTGGAAATCCGAAATTTGCTCCAGCACCAAGGCCAGGAAGCCGCCTTTCTCCCCGGCGCGTACCATCGCGATGTGGACGCGCGGGAAGACGCGCGGGAACTGATTCATCGCGTCAGCCAGCGATGTCCCGTCCGCGATCAGGTCATGGATTGCCTGCCAAACCCGCCCGGCCACCTCGCTGTGGGCCTCCTTTGCGAGGCGGTACAGCGCGGTGGCGAGAGGAACACCTGCGGCAAGCAGCGACGAGAGCTGGCGTGTGAATGATTCCCGTGAGGATGCCGGGACTCGCCCGGCCTCTGGGACAAGCGCTACGCCTTGCTCCCCCGGAACGCCCCCGCACTCGTCAAGGCGGACCAGCGTCAGGCCCTCACTTGTGAGCTGAGCCACAGCCGCTTTCCGCGAGTCCGCCTGAAGCGTCTTCGCAACGGTGTCCCCCGCCACGGTCAGTGCTGTATACTCATAGTCTGGCATACGTGGGTGTTTGCCTGCTGTCCGTTGTGCTGTCAGTCTCTGAGGGCCATCGCGGCGGACTCAGCATCCGCGAAGGTCTCACGGGTCAAGGCGATTCAACGGTCGCTCCGTTGCCGGTCGCAGCGGTGTCACGGCTGACTCGGAGGACTTCCTCCAGAGTGGTGACGCCGTCACGCAGGAGGCGCAGCCCATCCTCAAAGAGGGGGCGCCACCCCTGCTCGACGGCCGCCGCGCGGATCTCCCCCAACGGGCGTGAGGCGGCGACCATCGCGGCGATCTCTTCCGTCATCGGCAAGAGCTCGAAGATCGCGTGGCGCCCCAGGTAGCCTGTGTTCCGACACTCCGAACAGCCAACAGCCGCATAGGCCGGCCCGGTTGCGGCCACGGGCGAAACGGCAGCCGCTTCTTCCCGTTCCATGTCGGTCACCGGTCGCCGACAGTGCGGGCAGAGCAAGCGCACGAGGCGCTGAGCAAGTATGGCTTCCAGCGACGATGCCACCAAGTACGGCTCAACCCCCATGTCCACCAACCGTGTGAGCGCACTGGGAGCGTCATTCGTGTGCAGCGTCGAGAACACCAGATGCCCGGTGAGTGAGGCTTGCACAGCGATGTGGGCCGTCTCCGCGTCACGGATTTCTCCCACCAGGATGATGTCTGGATCATGCCGGAGGATCGAGCGCAATCCACGCGCAAACGTGAGGCCTGTCTTCTCCGACACCTGGATTTGATTGATCCCGTTCATCTGGTATTCAACCGGATCCTCAACGGTCACAATCTTGCGCTCCGAGTCATTGAGTTCCTGGAGGGCAGCGTAGAGCGTCGTGGTCTTCCCACTCCCCGTTGGGCCAGTAACCAGGATAATCCCGTGCGGAACTCCTAGAAGACCACGCAGATGATCGAGAGTTTGGGGCGCCATATCCAGCTCGCCGAGCCCCATCAGAGCAGAATCCTGACGGAGCAGGCGGAGAACCACAGCCTCGCCATGCACCATCGGGATGATGGAGACACGGACATCGACATCGCTGCCCCGGAGTCGAAGCTTGATACGCCCGTCTTGCGGCAGACGCTTCTCCGCGATATCCAGATCACTGACAATCTTGATCCGGCTGACCACAGCCGGCTGGAAACGCTTGAGCTGTGGAGGAACGGGAACATCCTGCAACACACCATCGATGCGGTAACGGACCCGGAACTCATCCTCGAAAGGCTCCAGGTGGACATCGGTAGCACGCTGCCCGATGGCATCGACCAGCATCTGGTTCACAAAGCGGATGATCGAGGCATCCTGCGCCGATTCATCCAGGTCAACGCCGGCCCGAGGGCTGTCTTCGACAACCTGCAGGAACGCGGAGGACTCAAGGCTGTCGATGGTGTCGGCCCCAACGCCCAGATGAGTCTTGATGCAGGCACGAATGGCGTCGCTTGGGGCCAGGACAGGAACGACCGGCTCGCCAAGCGTTACCCGTAGTGCGTCTGTTCCTCGCGTGTCGAAGAGTCCACTGACTGCGACCTCCACGCGACCATTGTGCCGCCGGAGCGGCAACACATCCCATTGCAGCAGCAAGCGCGCGGGGCAGGCAGCAATCAGAGCCATGTCAGGCTGGAGATCGCCGAGGTCCGAGAAGGGCACGCCGTACTCAGCGGCGACTGCCTGCAGAACATCCTGCTCGGCCGCCCCTCCAGCACGCTCCCGCAGTGCGTCACGAATACGCAACGCATCGGAAGCGGGGAGCTGCCCCGCACGAACCATATCGGCAATGACGTCGTCCATTGGTCCGAATTCCTCAGTCGAGGATCCCCATCAGGACAAGTTGGGCTTCCTGCTTCACAGTCAGAACCTGGCGCAGATTCTCTCTTGAGGCTTTCAGCTCGGACTCCTTCTGAGTACGTTCAGCTCGCAGTGCGTCCAGCTTAGCCTTCACTGCCTCGGCTGAACTGTCGTCCTTCTCTAGCAGGCCACGCAATTCGGACGTTGGGGTTACGGGTTCCTGCTGCTGATCATCGCCACCACGACGACGGCCCCACGACCGCATCCCGCGCATCATGCCTTCGGCCCGCTTCTTGAGCACGTCCTTGACCAGGGGTTCAATGGCCGTCCATTCTGCTTCAGGGGCTTTGATGGCTTCCTTGAGGCGGCCGAGCATCATCTGCTCCATCCGTGCCGGGTCCCACCCACCGCGTCCACCGCGTCCGCGGCGTCCGCCGCCCTGTCCACCACGATCACCACCGCCAGCGCCAGCGCCGCCCTGTCCCATTGTGGGAAGTGCCAGTGCCAGTGTGAGTAAGGCGGCGATCCACGTCATGCGAGTTGACTTCATCATCGGTCTCTCCTTTGGTCTGGTTTCTGCCTCAGAAACGTTCGGTTATGCACGTCACCTGTCACCCCATTAGAGAGTTCCGTGCCAGATCCACCCACAACAGCACAACCTGCTTTGCTGCAAGCTATTGCCCGGTCATCAAGGCGCACGATGTCACAGCGTGAAGCGAGGCAGGGTTGCCCTGAGCCCCGAGGAGGGCTGCGCAAGAATTGCTCACGTTGCGGGAGGAGACACATTGGTGACGCACAACGAGGGAGGGACGTGCGTTGAGGACGCAGGCGGCGTAAACGCATCGACATGGAGCGCGGCAGGCTGTCGCGAAGCCCCCTTCCCCCAACGGAACGACCTCACCATCTTCCGTCGTTGGCCTGATCATACTGCGGATTGCGGGCGGGGATCGTCGCTCCGGTTGCCTTGCGCCAGGCGATGAGTTTAGCCCGCAGTTCACTGAGAAGCTCCGGACGATCGCCGGATAGGTCGTTCCGTTCGCCAATGTCTTCCCGCAAATTGTAGAGTTCGAGTTTCCCGTCTTCGAAGAACTCGATGACCTTGTAGTCGCCTGAGCGCATTGCATGGGCAGGGGCTTGCCGGCCGGGCAGGTACCCGGGCATCCACCAGAAAATGTCTGTGCGTTCGAGCGTCCCCCGTGAGTCTCTCAGAAGCGGAACGATGCTCTCGCCGTCCAGTTCCTGTTCGGATGGAGCCTGGGCGCCGGCCACTTCGACAAACGTGGGGTAGAGATCGACTCCCGTGACGGGAACCCGGCACACCGAACCAGCTGATGTGATCCCCGGCCAACGGACGAACATCGGGACACGAATCCCTCCTTCGTAGAGCATGCCCTTCATGCCGCGCAGAGGCACGTTTGAGGTGAGACCATTGCCCGGCCCGAGCCCGGGGTTCTTCGCGGTCCCGCAACCCCCGTTGTCGGAGAAGAAGATGACCATCGTGTTCTCCGCGAGTCCAAGCTCATCCAGTTTGCTCAGCACACGCCCAAAATTGGTGTCAAGCGTCTCGATCATCGCGGCGTAGACAGGATTCCGGTGCCCTCCCACAGCCGCCTTGGCTTTGTACTTCGCAACAAGGGCTTCTTTGGCCTCCAAGGGAACATGCACAAGGTACTCCGCGTAGTAGAGGCAGAACGGCCGGTCTCGGTTCGCCTCAAGAAATGACAGCGCTCGCCCTGCCAGGACGTCACTCAGATAGGCTTTCGGCTCGTCTTCGCTCTTCCGTCTCCCCCCGTCCGGCCTAATCCAGTGAGTTTTTGATGTCGGGATAGGGAGAGATTCAGCAAAGCCCTGGCCGGCAGGCGACTCGCCTGCACCGCCACCAAGATGCCACTTCCCGAAGTGCCCGCACACGTAGCCGGCAGCTTTGAGGGCCTCCGCAAACGTCACCTTGTCCCCCGCGAGCCCCTTCTCGTTGTCAGGTGCAAGGAGCTTCCGTTCATGCCACTTGAGGAGTCTCTTGTTGGTGTCAAAACGCCTTTTTCCTCCGACGGTGTAGACGCCATGCCGCGGGGCGTACTGCCCGGAGAACACACAGGCTCGAGCGGGCGCGCAGTTCGCGGCAGGACTATAGGCGTCGGTGAACCTCATGCTCTGGGCGCAGAGCCGATCGAGATTGGGCGTCTCGTAATACCCGCTGCCATAGCACCCCAGATCGGTCCAGCCCAAGTCATCCGCATATAGAAAGACGATATTTGGGGGACGTTTGGGAAGCGGAGCGGAGCGGAGTAACCCTGGAAGGGCCAACCCTACGAGTAAAGCGAGACCAATCTGTTTCAGGAAGTCGCATCTGCCAATAGCCATTGTACACCTCGCAAGAACGGACTCGATCTGGCAGTAACGTAGTACGCTGTCAGCATCCGGTCGCCCAGTATACCGACAGGAATCGCCCGTGGCCCCGTACCGTCTTGCATTTGTCGGTCGGATTGCCTACGTTGTCGAGCCTTGACGGAATGGACTGACGTGCCTGGAATCGGAGGGCAAATTGTGGCGCGAAGCAACGCAGAACTCGTAGGACGCAGCGTGTCGGAGCTGGCGACACCTTGCTTGATTGTAGACGAAGCGGCACTCACAGCCAATTTGGAGTTGCTGGCCTCGTATTTTGAGGATCGGGTGTGCAAGATCCGTCCCCACTTCAAAGCTCACAAGTGCGTCAGCCTCGCGCGACGGCAACTCTCAACGGGGAGCTGTGTTGGCATCTGCTGCGCCAAGCTGTCTGAAGCAGAGGTGCTGGTAGAAGGCGGTATAGAAGACGTGCTGATCGCGAATCAGGTCGTTGGCCCGGACAAAGCCACGCGCCTGGCCAGACTCAACCGGACGGCAACGGTGCGCTGTGCAGTTGACGACTGCGCCAATATCGCCGAGCTTGGCGCCGCAGCCGCAGAGGAGGGAGTCACCGTCGGCATCCTCGTGGAAGTCGACGTGGGGATGAAACGCTGCGGGGTGCCGCCTGGCCAGCCGGCTGTCACAATGGCGCAGTTGGTCGCTGCCACTCCGGGCCTGCGTTTCGATGGACTGCAGGGATACGAAGGACACGCCGTTGTCCTGCCGGACTACGACGAACGGAAACAACGTGTCACTGAGGATCTCGGGATGCTCGTGGATACTCGTCGCGCCATCGAGTCAAGCGGCCTGCCGGTCAAGATCGTGTCCTCAGGAGGAACCGGAACCTACGACATCACCGGCAACATCCCTGGGATTGACGAAGTGCAATGTGGTACCTATGCCCTGATGGACGTTTTTTATGCTCAGGTGAGGCCGGAGTTCGCGATCGCGCGATCGATTCTCGCCACCGTCGTCTCCAACAAGCACGACCAGGTGGTTGTGGACGTGGGGCTGAAGGGCATCGGTGGGGAATTCTGCGACCCCGTCCTACTGGAGTACCCAGAGGCCAAACCGCGCTACGTCTCGGAAGAACACACCCCCTTTATGGAGGTGACTGAGGACGTCGGGAAGCGAGTTTACATCCTTCCGCCGCATGGATGCACCACGAACAACCTCCACCGGGAGCTTTACCTTGTCCGCAACGGCAAGGTCGTCGATGTTTGGCCCATTGAGGGCGCCGGGTGCCTCGAATAGAGCACTGGATACCAGACACAATAGCAGCAGCACACCACTGGGAGACAAGGAATGGCCACGTATATCGAGATGCGTTACCTGGAAGACGACATCGCCGTCCGTGCCCGTCTGCTCGAAGACGACATGCCGCGAACGTGCGCGGAGCTCCTGAAGGACCTCCCGCTCGAGAGCACAGCCACTCATGCCCGATACTCAGGCAGCGAGGTCGCGATGCTACTCTCCACCGACATCCACATCGAGCGCGAAAAGGCGACGTGTGCAACGCTGCCTGGGGACGTCGCTTACGTCTGGCTCAATGAAGACGATCACTACGGGCTGGATGGTGATGTCTCCGAAATCTGCTGGTTCTATGACCGGGATTGCTGCCCGAGTATGTTCGAAGGGCCGGTTCTCGTGAATATCTTCGCTCAGATCGAAGGAGATACCAAGGCATTCTACGACGCATGCGCCGACACCCGGATCAGCGGCGTCAAGACCCTCCGCATCAGCCTGGTCAAGGATGCGTGACCCGGAAAAGGAGAAGCGTTGGTATGGGTGAGCAAAGCAAGGCTGCGGGAGTTGGGACGGTCGGTCTGGTTGGTTTGGGACTGATGGGGCGCGGCATTGCGGCCTGCCTGCTGAGCCACGGCATGCGCGTGGTTGCCTTCAATCGTACGGCTGAACGGGCCAGGAAGGCCCGTGAGTTCATCGCCAACGCAATGGACGAGGTGGTGGCACGCGGCGTGGCCGAGGCCGAAACGGTGGCTGATTGGGCCGAACGTTTCACAATCGTTCCGGCCATTGACGGCTTGGCCGAGTGCCCCTTCGTGGTCGAGTCTGTCAAAGAGGACATCGTGCTCAAACGTGACCTGTTTGGCCAGCTTGAAGCCTGCCTGGCGGCCGATGCGGTCATCGCTTCGAATACCTCGAGTTTCCCGCTGACCATGCTCCAGAGCAAGAGTCAACATCCTGAACGGTTCGTGATCATGCACTGGTCTGAACCGGCTTGGATTACCCGCTTCCTGGAAATCGTCCGCAACGAGGTGACATCCGAAGCCACCATCACCCGAACAAAGGCGTTGGGCCTCGCGTGCGGTAAAGAGCCGAGCTTCCTGAACTTCGATATCCGCGGCTTCGTCGCCAATCGCCTGATGTACGCGTTCATCCGTGAGGCTTGTCACCTGGCTGATATCGGCGTAGCGGACGTTGCCACGATCGATCGATCATTCCGGAATGACGTGGGCTGGTGGGCAACCATCGCCGGTCCTTTCCGCTGGATGGATCTGACGGGCATACAGGCCTATGGACTGGTCATGGAAGGGCTCCTGCCCGAGCTCTGCAACGACGGGAAACTCCCGGAAATCATGGAAAAGATGATGGCAGAGGGGGCCGAAGGGACAGGAAACCAGACAGGGTTCTATCCCTATACCCCCGAAACAGCCAAAGTGTGGGAGGAGGCCTGGGTGGAATTCAGCTACGATGTGCGCGAGCTCCTGCAGAAGCACGAAGCACGACTCCGCGAACGTGGAGCTCTCGAGTAAGCTCCCCCCCCTGACACGTGCCACGGATGAAAGCACATCGGGCCCCAGTCGGCAACCCCATGGCGAAGAACATCTCCATCCGAGTTCTGGTCGAGAACACCGCGGAGGAAGAAGGGACATTGGCCGAGCACGGCTGGGCGGTCTGGGTCTGCGCGGGAGATCATCGCGTTCTCCTTGATGCCGGCCAGGGCGTTGCGGACGTGCTCCTCCGCAATGCGATCCGCCAAAACGTCCCTCTGGCAACGGCCGATGCCATCGTTCTGAGTCATGGTCATCACGACCATACCGGGGCCTTGGCGCAAGCCCTCCCGCTAATGTCCCGGCCGGCCATTTTCGCCCATCCCGCTGCCCTCGCCCCCAAGTACGCCAAACGCCGTGGGACTTCTGCGCGGGAAGCCGGTATACCGGCAGCGGCGCTTCGCGCAATTGAGGAGCATGCCGGGCAGATCGTGGAAACGACCTCGCCCACGGAAATCTGCCCGGGTGTCCACGTCACCGGCCCTGTTCCCCGTCTGACGACCTTCGAGAAGACCAACCGTCGCTTCTTCCTGGATGAAAATCTGACGCGCCCTGATCCACTGCATGATGATCAAGCTCTGTACGTGGACAGCAAAGCCGGCACGGTGGTTGTGCTCGGGTGTGCCCACGCCGGCGTAGTGAACACCCTGATATACATCCGTGAACTCACGTCAGGCCGGCCTCTGCACGCCGTCCTCGGAGGACTGCACCTCGGCTCCGCATCGCAGGACTGCATTGTGCAGACCATCGACGCTCTCCGCGATTTGGGCGTACAGCGTTTCTGCGTCGGGCATTGTACCGGGATAGTCGCCCAGACGGCGTTGTGGGCCGCATTCCCGGGAAAATGCATGCCCTGTCATGTCGGGGCACGGTTGACGGTCGAGCAATGAAGGTCCTGCCGCGTCGGTGCCGGAAAGGGAATCCATGGACATTTCCAGAACGTATGATGTCATCGTTGTTGGGGGCGGAATCTCCGGGACAATGGCCGCCATCTCTGCCGCCCGCGAAGCTGCACACACACTGCTGGTTGAACGATATTCAGCCCTGGGCGGCATGGGGACGCTCGGACTGGTCCAGCCTATCACCACGTGGGGCCTCGGCAAGAACTATGTGGTAGGCGGAACAGGACGCCGGATCCTGGAAGAACTGGCTCAGTCTCACCCGTACGCAGCCACCGGCATGACCACCTACGGCCCCTCCTGTGACAGCGAATACCTCAAGTGGTGCCTGGAGTGTCGGGCCGTCGATGCAGGCGTGGATCTGCTCTATCACAGCTGGGTTCGAGATGTGACGACCGCTCAGGACGGCCGGATAACCAGTCTGGTCGCGCTCACCAAGGCAGGCGATGTTGTCCTCAAGGGCAAGACCATCATTGATGCCTCCGGCGATGCGGATGTTGCCGCTTTCGCCGGCGTCCCTTTCGATGTCGGCTCCCAGGGAATAACGCTGATGTTCCTGGTCGCGGGAATCGATCGCCAACGCTGCGGAAAACGCAACGAGATCAGCCGGGTCTATGGTGAACGCCGCGTGGGGTACCGAGGACTGGCGCTCTTCTGGCACGCCAGACCGGACGCGGCCTACTTCAATGTGACCGAGGTCGAAAACCACAACGCGCTCGATCCGGTGGACCTTACACGAGCCACGGTGGACTGCCGACGGCAGGCATGGCAGATCCTCGAGATCATGAGAAAACACGCCCCGGGATTTGAGGAGGCCTACATTGCGGAGACCGCACCGGCGCTGGGGGTGCGCGAGACACGACGGATCAAAGGGCTGTTCACACTGGGGCTGGACGACGTGAAACGCGGCGGATCATTCCCCGACGCCATCGCCCGGGCCGGATGTCCGGTCGATGTGCATGGGAGTGCGGACAACGGGAAGGGGGACTACTGGGGGCTCTCGGCCAGCTATGCGATCCCCTACCGCTCCCTGATCGCGGCGGAAACGCCGAACCTGATCGTGACCGGCCGGCCGATATCCGCGGACCACGCAGCCCATTCCTCGCTCCGACGCATGGCCCCGGGATTCGCTCTGGGCGAAGCGGCCGGCGTGGCTGCAGCACTTACCGGGGAGGGGGATGTACGCGAACTCGACACCGGAGCCCTCCGGGAAACACTGCGCCAGTACGGCGCCATACTGGACCCGGAGGATGAGATACCGTCAGGCTAAACCCTCCGCGTTCTTTTCGCGGAGGGTCAGGCTAGAGCTCTTTCCCGCGGCCTTGGTCGACAAGCTTGAACTCTTCCATGTGCAACGATGCTTCGCCCCGGAAGGACAGTTCTCCACCGAACTCAGACTCCATGGACATCAGCAGGTCCGCATCCTCGTTCCGAAGACGCTCGAGGATGCTGGGATGCACCATGACACGCACATGTTCAGGCTTGCGGCGCTGACGCAGGATATGCTGGAGTCGGCGCTGGATCTCGACGCTCATGCTCGTCGCGGACTTCACCATGCCCTTGCCTTCGCAGTAGGGGCAGGGCGAGTAGATGGCATCCAGCAGGCTCTCGTGCTCGCGCTGCCGAGTCATCTCCACCAGACCCAGCGGGCTGATGGCGTAGGTCTTGGTCCGGGCGCGGTCCTCCAGCAGGGCCTTCTTCAGAGTGGTGTAGACTTCGCGCTGGTCCGGCTTGGCCCTCATGTCAATCAGATCCAGAACGATTAGACCACCGAGATTGCGCAAGCGCAACTGGCGGGCAATCTCGTCGACCGCCTCAAGATTGGTCTGCTTTATCGTTTCAGGATGATCCTTGCCCTTGCGGTTTTTCCCGGAGTTGACATCAATCGCAATCAACGCCTCAGTCTCGTCAATGCAGATGTATCCGCCGCTGGGAAGCGGCACGCGACGGCCGAACACGTTCTCAATCTGTTGGGTCAGCCGGTAGCGCTGGAAGATCGGGACGGCGTCGCGGTGGTACTTGATCTTGACCCGCTCCCGGCGACTGAGTTTCTGCAGCTTCGTCTGAGCAAGCTCACAGACATCCTTGCTGTCGGAGACAACTTCGTCCACATCTTCGGTCATCACATCACGCAGAGCCCGTTCCACAAGGTCCGGCTCCTGGTATACGCAGCAGGGAGCCCGTTTGTTCTTCAGGTTGTCCTCGAGGAGTTCCCAGGCGTCGAGAAGCATGTCCAGATCACGCTGGAAAAACTCTTCTTTCTTGCCGGCGCCGACTGTACGGCAGATCACGCCCATGCCCGAAGGGATGTCCAGATCCCGCAGGATCTGACGCAGTCGAGAGCGTTCTTCATGGTCCTCGACCCGCTTCGACACACCGATGTGTGAGGAATTGGGCAGCAAAACCAGGTAACGCCCGGGGATACTGAGGTTCGTGGTGACTCGGGCCCCCTTGGTGCCAATCGGCCCCTTGGTGACTTGCACGAGTACTTCAGAGTTGACCTTGAACAGATCCGGAATGTCCTCGACCGTGAAGTTGTTCTTCTTCCGGGCGGGTTTCCGGCGACGCCGCTGCCGTTGCGGGGGTGGCGGGGGGGCCTCCTCCTCAGCTTTCCCGAAGAAGCGGCTCCGGATACGCCCGATCAACGTCTCTTTGACCGGCTCGACCTCAGGCTGGCGCCGCTGCCGCTGCCGCTGTTGAGGGCGCTGGGAGTTGCCCTCTTCCAGCATCTCCTGAGTGGCGGGGAGCATGTCCCAGTAGTGGAGAAACGCGTTCTTCTCGGCTCCCACATCCACAAACGCGGCCTGCAGAGAGGCCTCCAGATTGCGGATCTTGCCTTGGAAAATGGAGCCGACAAGACGCTCTTCATCACGACGTTCGATGAAGAAATCCCGTAGCCTGCCGTTCTCGACAACGGCAACACGAGTCTGCAGTTCTTCGCAGTTAATCAGTATTTGTTTCATGGGGTGGTAGGCACGGGCCCGGCATCCAGTCCCGGTCAGAGAATGACCGAGGACACGGCGAGCGGACTGCCACGGAGAAAATCAGCTGCGCTCATCTCACTGCGGCCCTCGGGAATGAGGCGATTTACCCTCAACGTCCCGGTACCGCAGGCAACGACCAGACCACTTTCATCCGCCTGCAACACAGTCCCCGGCGGAATGCCGGCCGCGTTGGAGGCATCAATGACAGTGGCAGCAGTCAACTGCAAGCGCTTCTCTTTCTCTCGGATTGCGACGCGGCAGTAGGCGCGCGGCCAGGGGCTCAGTGCCCGGATCTTCCGTTCAATATGTTGAGCTTCTGAGGACCATTCGATGGCCCCATCCTGCTTCTTCAGTTTCGGTGCATACGTGACGCCGGTCTCAGGTTGAGAGTGCTCCGAGAGCCCTCCGCGACACACGCGCCACATGCAATCAACGATGTGCGCTCCGGCCAACTCGGCCAGGCGCCCTTCCAACTGGTCGGCCGTCTCGGCCTGACCAATCCCGATCTCCACTTGTTCATATACCGGCCCCGTATCCAATCCCCTGTCCATTTTCATGAAGGACACGCCGGTCTTTGCATCGCCAGCGAGAATCGCCTGGTTGATCGGTGCTGCCCCGCGATGCCTGGGGAGCAGTGATGCATGAACGTTGAGACACCCCTGAGTCGGCAAGTTCAGGAGAATCTCCTTCAGCAATTGTCCGAAAGCCACGACTACAATCAGTTCGGGGGCAAGAGCCCGAATCTGCTCAAGGAAGCCCGAGGCATTCACCGATGCCGGTTTGTCAGGCCTCAACCCAAGCGTTCCTGCGTAATCCCCCAACGGCGTCGCTTTCAACCGGCGTTTGCGTCCAGCCGGCCGGTCCGGCTGTGTTCCGACTCCCACAAGCTTGACGCGAGCGTTCTCTGCCATGTTTCGCAGGACGGGAATGCCCAGTTCGCCTGAACCGAGGAAGTAGGCGGCTACCGGTGCTTGGGCATCGTTGTCTCTGCTGCAACTCGTCATTGTGGTCGTCTGTCGGTGGCACAGGCAGGCACGGGCAAAGGATCCAGCAACGTGTCCGTCGCCGCCTGTCCAGGAAAAAATTGTCTGTTCCTCTATTGTGTCTATCGGCGTTCGGTGACCGATATGACCGAGTAACATAGCGTCACGGCCTCTCCTTTGAAAGCCGTTCAGGCCGGCGCTGTAACGGACGTCGGCTCGGGCGTGGAGAGATCGGGCGCTTTTTGCGCTCAACGATGTTATCTATTTCCTGATTGTGCACCTCGGTTGGCTTCCGCACGAACGGGGATTAGGTTCATGTTCCATAACAGGAAAGCAGAAGTGCTGACGATGACGAGCGGAGACCACGAACAGCGACGGGAGAAGATCCGCGGTCTGCGGGCACAGCTCGACGCCTTGCGGAAACGCACATCCGGTCCCCCGGAACAGCGTGCGGCTGAATCAGCCATCAAACGCTCATTGCGAAAGCGTTCGTCCGGAAGACCACGAAAAGACGAAGCCCCTGCTCCCTCGGCAGGCCCACCCGGAACCCCGGCTGTCATCTCCTACGAACGCGGGGTCCCCAGACGCTCACAGGTCCCCACCCAACCCCCAAAGCCCGGGACGGACCGGCCGCCGGTAGTTCTGGCCGATGCTGTTTCGGGAAGTGAGACAAGCCACGCACAGTTCGGCCCGGCCTATCTCGTCGCTCAAGTGGTGGACGACTTGGAGGATAACGATGGCTTCAGCGCCGCGTTTGAGGCGGCTTTAGCGGCGCGAGAGACCTTCCTGGGCGAGCGGCTCGAACTCCTGTGCCCGGACTGCCCGCCAACTCCCCGGGACATTGTCTTCATGGACATCGAGACGACAGGCCTCGGCAGCGCCCCCCTTTTCCTGATCGGGGTGATGCTGTGGGACGAGCGAGGGTTGGAGGTCAGGCAGTACCTGGCCCGAAATTATGCTGAGGAGGCCGCTGTGATCGGCTTCTTCGCCGACGACTGCAGTACACGGCGCGTACTCATCACATTCAACGGGAAGAGCTTTGATGTCCCTTTCATCCGCAATCGCTCGCTCGTGACCGGTGTTCCATACACCCCTGATCTGGCGCACTTTGACCTGCTCCATGAAAGCCGCAGGGTCTGGAAGGATGTCCTCCCGAACTGTAAGCTCCAGACGCTCGAACGCTTTGTGTGCAAACGTATCCGCCATGGTGACATTCCCGGGGATCAGATCGCTGACGCCTACCATGCCTACGTACGCAACGAAGATGCGCGTGACATTGTCACGATCCTCAAGCACAACCTTCTGGACTTAATCACTCTTGCTGACCTGATGATCCACTTCGACACCAGACCATGAACGTCGCCGCATTCCTTCATGAGCTCCAGACGAGCGCTGAGTACTCCGATCAGATCGTGCATGTGCATGAAGTACCGGCTCGCCCGGGTACATTTGCCGACTTTGACCTGGGCGGGAATACGCATCTTCAGGCTTTAGGGGCGTCGCAGGGCATTGAGCGGCTTTATACCCATCAGGCAGAAGCCATAGAGGCCGCTCGCGCCGGAGAAAATGTCCTCATCGCGACAGGCACAGCGTCCGGCAAGACCCTGTGCTACACCGTACCTATCCTCGAGTCCCTGGCAGCGGATCCACAAGCGCGCGCCCTGCTGCTCTTCCCCACCAAAGCGCTGTGCCAGGACCAATTCAGCAAGTTCCTCTCTCTCCTCGAGGGTGCAGGGCTGAGCGACAGATTGGCGGGGGTGTACGATGGAGATACCCCATCTGCGCTGCGACGAAAGCTGCGCGATCAGGCGTCAGTCGTGTTCAGCAACCCCGACATGGTCCACGCCTCCCTCATGGCGCAGCACGCACGGTGGGCCGACTTCCTGGGCAACCTGAAACTCCTGGTCATCGACGAGCTGCATGTCTACAGCGGAATCTTCGGCTCGAACATGACTCACGTCCTTACCCGTTTCTCCCGTGTCTGTCGCCACTATGGAAGCAACCCGCTTCTCATCGCCTGTTCCGCCACAATCGCCAACCCAACTGAACTTGCCAATGCGTTGACCGGGAGGCCATTCCATCTCGTGGAACAGGATGGAAGCCCGAGAGGGCGGAAGTACTACGTGCTCTGGAATCCGCCGCGAGTGCGCACCGGCCACTGGAGGTCACGGCGCAGTGCCAACGTCGAGGCGCATGAGATCATGGCCAGACTCGTGGCCAGAGGAGTCCCGACGATCACCTTTTCCAAGGCTAAGATGACGGCAGAGATGATCCACAGGTATGTCACGGAGAAGCTCCGCAGCACAGCGCCGCACCGAGCACAGAAAGTGACGCCCTACCGCGGTGGCTACCGACCGGAAGAGCGGCGGGAAATAGAGAAGAGGCTTTTCAACGGCGAGTTGCTCGGAGTCAGCACCACCCGTGCTCTCGAACTCGGGATCGACGTTGGCACGATCGAGGCCAGCATCATCGTAGGCTATCCCGGCACGCGTGCGTCGTTCTTCCAGCAGGCAGGACGAGCCGGGAGAAAGGCAGCCGACTCCGTTGTCTTCCTGATTGGCTTGGACACCAGTATCAACCAATACATCATGACCAACCCCGCGTATGTGTTCGAAGAATGCATCGAACGGGCCGTCATTGACCCGGGAAATCCATTCCTGGCCACGGGGCACCTACGCTGTGCTACCCACGAGCTCCCTCTTCAGGATGGGGAAAGAGGTCGATTCGGCCCTCATACTGACATGGCCCTCAAGGTGCTCAGCGAGAACCGGAAAGTGCACCGAATCGGCCTGGAGTGGTACCATGCCGCATCCGAGACCCCGCAGCATGAAGTTTCGCTCCGCAACTACGCTGACAGCAACGTGCTGATCGAAGACGTGGGCACAGGGGAAATGCTGGGCGAAGTCAACATGTTCGACGCGGAACCTATTCTGCACCCGGAAGCCATCTACATGCATCGGGGGGACACCTACCGCGTCCTCAAGCTAGACTTGGAACGGAACATCGCCAGCGTCAAACGTGTAGAGGTCGACTACTACACACAGCCACTCGGCGGAACGGACATTCATCACATCGACAACCAGCTACGGGAGAGGGCCTTTGGTACAGGACGCATCTACTGGGGGGAGGTCACCGCTTACTTCAAGACACACGCGTACGAGAAGGTCCATTTCTACTCCCTGGACGCAATCTCAACCCACGACCTGGACCTGCCAACCATGGTCCTCGAAACGCTGGCCTTCTGGATCGTGCCCCCCGATGACCTCCTAGAGCGCGTCCGACTCGCTGGCCTGGACGCTCACAGCGGATTGCGGGCTGTCGGCTATGCGACCAGAATGCTGCTGCCGTTGTTCATGACCTGCGATACGCTGGACTTCTCCCACACGGTGGGCAGTGTCAACTCACCGTGGCAGGCCGTGTTCATCTACGAACGCTTCCCCCACGGCCTGGGATTCACCGAGAAAGCCTACGAGATGATGGCAGACATTCTCCCTCGTGTCCGTCAGAACGTGGCCTCCTGCCCCTGTGAAGCCGGGTGCCCCTGCTGTGTCGGCAAGCCCTTGCGGCAGTATGCAACCTGGAACGTCGAGCGTGGGGAGGCGTCGATTCCCTGCAAGCGGTCTGCCCTCATGATTCTCGACGGAATGATCGCGGACGGCGATCACCTGACAGAGCCTGATGACGGAGCACTGACGGACTCGGATCCCGCCTCTGCCATCCGTCTGGAGAAAGCCCTGCGGCGACGCCTGGAGCGAGGGAGAGAAGCGCAGGTCTTCCACCCGATTCGTCCGCGGCCGGAGTTGAAAACGGCCTACCCCGACACTGAAAAGCAGGAGACACTGCAGACCCCTGACGTGAGCAAGCGTTCGGAGCGCCGACGGTCCTTCGATCGCGACCTGCACAAGCGACTGGCAAAGCGGATGGAACTGGGAGGCATGGATCCCCTGAGTGCCGGGCCTGGAGTACCCAACGGGATGGCGCGCCGGGGCAGCAACCTGCGGCCAACCGACTTTGCCGGACACCCCGCGGGCGCGATGCCGGAGGGCCGACCGACAACGCCCCCGGCAGCAGCGGACGCGGACGAGAGTCCATCGACCATCGAGCTCGGGGACTCTCTGGCCGCGCGGGCCATGAAGCGAATCAAGAGGAAACGCGCCGACTCCCAGGACGACTGACTGGTCCCGTCACGGGCCAACGATCATGGACAAATGGTCCCGGAGCAGGATGCGAAGGGTGTCGACGATCAGGGGGGAGGCAAAACGGTTGGCGTCGCCGATGCTCGCCCGGGTAGGTGGTTTCGCGTGGTGTCCGGCCGCCTCGCCGGAAACGACCGCCAATGCGGCAACTCTGCAGCCCATCCCCCGGGCAAGAATCGCCTCGAGCACCAAGCTGGTGCCAAGAACAGCGACATCACTCTGCCTCGCCGCATCCACCTCCGCCGGGGTGCTCCCCTGGGGACCCATGGTTGCCTCGTAGATCCCCAGCCGCGGTGTTACACCAATCTCATGCGCCGCGTTGACCAAACCCGAGATGATCTCCTGGGAAAACGTCTCGTTCATGTCGAGGAAGGGATCATCTATCAGGTCGAGATTGCCGACCAACGGGGATACCCCGAGGCGATTCACATAGTCGGTGAGGATCAGCCAAGCCCCGGGATGAAGCTCATCCCAGACGGCTCCGGTGGTCGACCCGATGAGGATAAATGTCCGGACTCCGGCCAGGGCGGCCGCGGCGATCGGCAGAATGCACGGCATCACGCCATGCCCTTCGTAGAGATGGCGACGGCCATGAGCCACGAGGATCTGCGTATCCCCAACGCACGTGCCGAGAGTCAACGTCAAAGGGTGCCCGGCAGGGGATGGGGCGTCCGGCATCCCGGGAAGCGCGCTCAAAGGCAGAACGCCCTGCTCCCGGTCAAGCAGACCCGCAGGAACGAAACCGGCCCCGAACTGAACCATAACCCGAGGGTCGGCCCACTCCGACAGTTCGGAACGAAGGCGATCGGCGGCTTGTTCTGCACATTCACGCAGCGCTGGCATCCGGCCCCCGCAGCTTAGAGATCCAGCCCCCCAAGGAGGTCGCCCAGACTCCCAAGCGATTCTCCTGCGGAGTCGGTCATGTCCTTCGCGTCAAGCTTCTCCGATTCACGCTCCAGTGTCTCCGGAAGGGTCAGAGAAATCCGGTCTCCCCTGATTTCCCGGACAACCACCTCGATGCTGCTCCCCGGAGGGAACATGTCGAAGAGAGCGCGACGTTGATTGGTGGAGCCGCGCAGTTCGATCTCGCTGACGTGCAGCAACCCACTTCGCTCATCCGGCAACCGAACGAAGGCACCGAAATCACGCACGCCGTCAATCACGCCAGTCACACGACTGCCCGGCTGAACAACGATCCCGGGCAGGTCGTCAAACTGCTCAATGTCAGCGCCCAGCGTGCCGTCCATCGTCAGCGCGATCCGGCGGCGCTCAAAGTCAATATTGGAGATCACCACCTCGACGCGGTCACCGATACTCACGACTTCGTCCGGATGATTGATCCGCTTCCCCGCCCCCAACTGCGAAACATGCACAAGCCCTTGGATGCCCGGTTCCAGCTCAACAAACGCCCCGAAAGGAGCCAATTGGACGATCGTGCCCTCGAGGCGCTGCCCGACCAGGTAGTTGTCTGACGTCTCGACCGTCTCCCAGGGATCTCCCGCAGCCCGTTTGAGACTGAGGGAGAAACGTTCCTCTTTCCAGTCGAGCTGCAGAACCACAACGCGGACAGACTGCCCCGGCTGCAGGACGTCCTCAGGTTTCGTGCCATGCCCCCAGCCAAGCTCGCTGACATGGACGAGTCCCTCGACGCCGCCGATATCGACGAATGCGCCGAACGGCATCAGCCGCGTCACTTTGCCGTCAACAAAATCACCAACCGCGAGCGACTCCTGAAGCTGCTCCCTCTGCTGCTCCCGCTCACGCTCGAGAAGCGTGCGCCGGCTCAAGACCAGGTTACGGCCACCCTCGCTGTTCTCCGTGATCACAAACGCAAACCGCTGCCCGATGTAGGTCTCGGGTTCGCGCCGGAATAGATCAATCTGGGAGTAGGGGCAGAACGCTTCCTGGCCCGCCAGTTCAACCGTGTACCCCCCTTTGCGCTCCTCGGTAACCTTCCCCTCAACAGGGATGCCAGTTTCATAGGCATCATCAAACGTGGCTTCAGCCACGCGACCTGCCATACGGATGCTTAGCCGGATCCCTTCCTCATGGTGGAAGCCAACGTAGTAGGCCGTAATCTGATCGCCGACTTCAACGGTGAGATTACCGTCGTCGTCGGTCAGTTCGGATCGCTCGATGATGCCGTCGCTTCGTGCCCTGATGTCCACGAATACGGATGTTCGACCGGTTGCGGTCACGACACCCTCGATCTTGTCACCGACGTGGAATTCCGTTCTGAGCGAGGCCAGGTTGGCTTCGAGGTAGGCCCCAAAGTCCTGTCCGGAGGATTGGCTGTCTGCCATCATGCGTCCTTTCGATACTTCAGGCCCGCCACTCCCCGCATGATGAGGGGTTGGGTCCCGTTCAGTTAGGATATCAGGTGCCTGGTCTTGCCCTGACAACCCGTACGTGTTCAGTTTGCATTGCCACGCGGCAATCTGCAAGCGCTCCCGGCCAAAGCCAGCAGGACCCGCGGGTTGCCGAAACTGGTTCTTGTCCCGGGGCACGGAGCGATGCCGTGCCGTCGAGGACGAGCAAGAGGGAGACTGTACCGTCAGAAGCAGGCGAAAACTCATCACCCGCGTCTCCCTCCCAAAGTTCCACAGCGAAATCCGGGACTGGGACCTCGAAGCAACGGCCGCCGCCGGGGAGAGCCCCTCCGCGCCAAATGCGCGGCAGTCCTTCCTCGTAGGTCAGCATCTCAAGCAATACCGGTACGTCCATGAACTTCGGCGTCAAGCCGGCTCGTACAACATTGTTGGAGTTGGCCATGCACTCGATGATCGTTCCGTGGAGATAGGCATGCGGCTCATCGGGGGCTAGGAAGATCGCTTCCCCCGGGGCCAACTCCACAGTGTTGAGAAAATAGGCGCACAGGGCTCCCCGGTCTCCCGGGTAGTGTCTGGCGAGATCACTGAAACACCGATCCTCCGGGCTGGGGGACTGGGAGGCGGCCAGCGTGTCTGTCAGCGTCTTCAACGCATTGCCGATTTCGGTGGAGTCGGCGCCGAACAGCCGACGGTAGGCACGTCGCAACCACCTCGGTTCAGCTACATCGTCGAGCTGTTCCGAAAAGAGCGTGGAAAGAGCGGCATGCCGAGAGAGGTCGCCCTGGATCTGTGCGCGCTCTCGGAACCTGCACAGGGCCTTGAAAGGCGTCAACGCGATGGCGACTTCAGGCTTGTGGTTCGCGTCGGGGTAGTGGTCGGGGTGCCGCTGGTGGAGGGTCCGCGCCAGGGCCCTGTTCGGGTGGGCCTGAATAGAGAGCGGGGCCTCACAGTCCAGAATCTTGAGCAACAGCGGCAGCGATCTGAGTCCGGCGTCCACCAGCCGGGAACCAAGGATCTCTTCTGGGAACTCGGCAATCGCGTCGTTCAGCTTCCACTCGCGGCCGGCGACGGAAAACGTGCAGGGAAGTGCGGGATGGGCACCGACCCAAAGCTCAGCGTAGGGTTGGTCGTCGTCAGGGGCTCGACTCAGCAACTGGGCAATATAGGGTAACTCGTCGCCATGACGGCGTGCTCCCCAGGGGTATGCCTGGACACCGGGATTCAGTCGGTAGAAGCGGTCCCACATCATCGCGAAGCTCTCCACAAGCGGCGACGATCTGCCTGCCCAGGGGTGAAGGCGCGGAGGCGTCTCCGTGCACGACCCGCGATAGAGGGATCAAAGTACAACGTCTTCACGCGTAGTCTCTCCCCTGAACTTCCTGGTTCAGTTGACCGAAAAAAGCTACCATGAAGTCATGCCTCCCTGCGGCCATCCGTTTGCCTTCACCGGTCATCATGCGCTCATGAACGTGTTCCAGCTTCACGAGGTACTCCCGGTAAGCTGTGTCCTCGCGGCTGTAACTGGCCGAACTAACGGCTTCCTCGGCCGTGTTGTGGACACGTGCGCCTGTGCGCCCGGCAAAGTGAAAGGACCGGCCGATGCCAATGGCCCCAATACAGTCAAGCTTGTCGGCGTCGAACACGATCCGGGCCTCGAGAGTGGCGGGGAACGTGCCTTCAGACCGCCTGCGATAGCGATGGGCCCGTACGCAGTGGGCGACTTGCTCGATGAACGTTCCGTCAGTAAGACCAAGTTCAGGCAGGAGTCGCAGGACCATATCGCCGCCCCGTTCGGCGTGGCACGTCTTGCCGGTGTCAGCCAACTCGACGGGACGCCCAATGTCGTGGAGAACAGCCGCAAACTCGACCACACCCGCATCCCCGCTCTCCGCCTCGACCAAGTGCCGGGCGTTGTTCAACACACGCAAGGTGTGATCCCAGTCATGGCAGGCAGGACTAGCGTTCAGGATAGATTGTGCCTTGGCGATAAGGCGTGGAAGTAGAGCGCTGTGGGCGTGTTCTGTCACGGTCAATGGGGCTGCGCGATCAGGCGAAGCTGTTCCGTAAGTTACTATTTGTCAGCGGCAAAGACACCAATATACCGCGTCTCGATTGCCTGGCTATTCGGGGAAGCTACTTCCGCCGCGAAGCTCCCACCGACCGCATTCGCCTCCGGACCAAAGAAATCGCCTTGAAGCTGACTCGTCACCGGAGTGACTGCAGCCCCTCCTCCTGCTGTACCCGCATTGACGGACGCAATGGAACCGCTGAATCCGTTCCCAGCCGGATCAACCACGCCCGTTGCGTTGAGACTCAACTCGGGAAATGCCAGTGTCCCGTTGACCAATCGGGTGTCAAAGAAGACGGTCAAGTTCGACGTGCCGGTCATCTCCTCCGGGGGAAGGCCGTTCTGCAGGGTAGTGCAGAGGGCCCCGCCGCTGTAAACGCCCATCGCCCCCGTAGTCCCAATGAGGCTGCGGATGTAGCTCCGGGGAGTCGGCTCGCCGGCGACCCAATAGGCTCCCGGCATGTGCACGTGCCGGATCTCGCCGTTGGCCCCCTGGTAGGACGCGGCCCAGTATCCCCAAGTCAGCCAGTCGGAAACCTGCTCCTCGACGGGGGCAGTGACCATGTAATTGCCGTTCTGATTCGTGCTCAGGGACCGGACGGATTCGATCGCGGCCAGTTCGGCGGCGAACCCCTTGTCACTCACGTAGGCTGAGTTGGATCCGGTCGCAGCCGCGCGGCCACCGTCAGCCGCGGTGGACGAAGTTGTGGCTGTCCCATCTGCCGACTGCGAGGGACCGCCGATCTGTAGGACGAACGGTTCAGCGTCCCCTTCCGGGGTACTGAGACTCATCCACCCGGTCACGGTGCCATTGTCACGGTCAAGCTGCAGAGACAAACCCGTATTGCTCCCACGGGCTGCCGTGTCGAGCGCGTTAAGCAACAGGACCGGGTCTTGGTCGGGGGCCTCAATATCCTCGGCCACACCAATGACGAAACCGGACCACGCCACCTGGCCACCGGGAACTTCGAACAACTCGCTGGCCAGATAAAGTCCACCCGCCAGGCTCAGATCCCCAACCGAAGCCTGATCAAGAAGCGCCAGTTCCTCTGCCTCAAGATACAGGCCCAATCCCTGATGGGCGCTCCCATAGAACTGGCCGAAGGCATCTGCTGTGTTCAAGACGAACGGCATGCCCTCAGCACCTCCGGCTCCCCCGTCGGCCACTCCCCCGCCGAGGAGCACCACATTCTCCAATCCGGCTCCGGAGATGTCCCCCACGAATGTGAGCCCCGTCGCCCCCTGATCGGTCACAATGTTCCCCATCACCTTCCCTGAACGGAAGTTGGCGCGGGCAGTGATGGCACCACTGAGTTCGGAGAATGTCGTGCCATCCGGCTGCCCTTCGACCAGCAGCAAAGGCCCGGAGTATGCCGCCAAACCGGTCTTGGGGAGCACATAGGATGGGATGCCGGCAAACCCAAGCTCAACGAAGTCGTAGCCCTCCCCATCATCCAGCATGCTGAGATAGGCCCCCTCGACGGCATAAGCATCCGGGTTCTCGGCGGGGTCAGGCGGCTCGCCAAGCTCGTTCACGGTTCCCCGTCCACCTCGGGAGTTGCCATACTCAGCCGATTCCAGACCGGCCGTGAATACGAAGAACTCACCCAAGTTGTCATAGGCATGGGAAAACGGGACTCCAAGCTCGTTGCCTGACAGAGAGACGGTGTGCTCGCCGCCCGTGGTCGCCGTTCCCGCATAGATCCCCCCGGGCTCTGCCGGGGCGACTCCATCAACACTCAGACTGAAAAGAAGGTCTCCCGCGGCCCTGGCAGATGCTTCTCCCACATCACGCACATCCAAACTGACGCCGCCGGCCGCCGTCTCACCATCAACCCGGCCAACCGATTGCGCGCCGGCAGTGGTCACCGTGAGTGCATCGGCAAAGTTCTCCTGCATCGGGTTCCCCAAGCGATCGGTCGCTGCGACAGAGACGTCGTAGGAACCATCGCTCAATGGGGTCGCGATGAGAGCCCCGGCGAGCCCCCACGTCCCGTCTCCGTTGTTCTCGGCCTGGTACACGACCCCATTGACGGTGACCTCAACTGCCACTTCAGGGTCATCGATTGTGCCGGTGAGAGCCGGGGTGAAATCACGGCGGGTCAACGGATCAGCCGCCGCAAGAGGGGGAGTGGTATCGATGAGCAAACTCCCTTGCCCTTGGCCGGGGTTCCCTGCCGCATCCAGGGCTTGAGCAACGACCTCATATGTGTCATCAGCCAATGGAGCACCGGCAAAGGACGCACCGTCCAGTTCCCACGTGCCGTCTCCCTGGTTAACAGCGTCGAATGCCTGACCGCCAATCGTGACAGAAACCGTGGCCGTAGGGTCGTCGACCGTCCCTGTAAGGGTGGGGGTTGCATCACGCGTTTCCTGTGCAACGACGGTCACAATGGGGGGCGTCGCGTCGCGGTCCTGAGAGTCCCGCGTTGACTCCTGCTGGACCTGACTTGCCGGATCCTGTTCGCCGCTGTCCTGTGTCTCTGCCGGTGGTATGGGCGTATCATCGTCGTCATCGTCATCATCTCCGTCATCGATGGGAGGGAGGCCACCGTCATCGTCGTCGTCATCCCCGTCCGGAGCGGGGCCGTCGTCGTCCTCTTCCTCGCCAACCGCCAACAGGTCGTCAACCAGGCTGGTCAGCTCCTGAACCGCATATCGCCTCGGGGCGGCCGGTCTCTCACCGGGGCGAACCGACGTCCCATACCCGGGCGTCTCAATGTCTTCCCCGCCGTGCTCGTTCCGCACCCAGATACCCCGTCCACCAAGAAACACGACCTTCAGCACCTGCTGGTTTACGCTGCCCATGTAGAACGATCCCCGGATCCCGATGGTGGCCGTCGGTGTGACGGTTCGGAAGTTGTCGGGAGCAATCTTGGTGATCGCCCCTCCCATCACCCGAAAGACGCCGCTCTTCACGTGGGTCACCATCTTGCCCGAGCTCTTCTCAGCACTGTACTCGTACTCATCAATCAACATTTCAGTGTTACGCCCAAGGTGCACGATCGTCCCGTCGCTGAAGCTGATCTGAACCCGCCCTCTGGCACCGGTGTTCACCGTGTCCCCCTCAAAAATCGACTCTCGAATGGCGAGAGCACGCCGGACATTGGTCGGAGAGACGGCTTCCACCTTACCACGTACAGCAACGACCCTCCCGACCGGCTTGGGAGCGGCGCTCCCAGCTACGGGTTGTGCATGCAACCCGGGCACCGCAAGGAGTATGCAGCCTGAGAGCAAAATAGAGCGGAGCGTGGCGAATGTCTTCATTGTAGTCTTGCCTCCATTCTCACGCGCTGTCGGGCAGCCCTCCGAACGGGAATCGCCCGTCAGCACGATGGTCATTCTTGTCAGAACACTACACTCCAGGCATCACGATTCACAGCGTTTTCCTACCGGGAACACTCATTCAACCGGCTCTGGGGTCCGTATCCCACCCAGACTGAAGCTCTGTCCCCGCCGGACCTCCATCCAGTAACCCGATCCGCAGCGGAGCTCATTGTCGTTGACGTAGCCTGTCCCGTCCCACGCGTAAGGACGAGGCGTTGCCGCCCCGTCGGGACGAACCAACCACTCGGGGCGCGAAGGGGCAAAATCGGGCGCCGAGACGGCCCCCACAAGATGCCACCCCGGGGGCAGTTCCCGGGCTGCATCGCGGACAGCATGCCCGTGGATGGGAATGGTAGTCGCATCACCATCGTGGAACACCCAGTAGCCCATCCCCGGGGAGAGGGCCTGCACGCTCACGTAGTCGCCATCTTGCCACCCCCAAACAGGCCCTACTATTGTGCTGCCAAGAACCGCTTCAACCGACGAATCCAAGGGAGCCAGCGGGACTGAAATCAGGTTCCACCCCGTCTGCAGGGGGAGATTAAAGACAAGCTCCGACCGGGTGATGGAGATCATCACCGTAGCTTGCCCGGGCGCATAGCCCTCCGCCCGCACCTCATAGGTGAACTGATCACTCTCTTCGGCAGTGTCATCGAAGCTCAGGGAAGACGGATCGGACACATAGACGAAGCTGCCGTCCGCACTAAGGGCGACCGTTCCCTTCGCCGGTTCAGTCAGGAGCGTCACTTCGCGCACCGAGGTTCTGGTCACACTGTCATTGGCCAGAACGCCCGGGGCTGAAGGCTCAAGTACCGCGAACTCCTCTGTGGAGTAAGCATCATCGGTTGCCGGCACACGTCTTTCGTAGATCGAGACAAAGGTCGGGGGGCTGACAGCAGTCGCCCCGTCACTGTCCGTTACTCGGATACGTACCTCGTGGACCCCAACCGGGAGATCCTCCACAGTAACGGTGAATGGTCCATCTGCGAGGAGGGTGCCCTTCGGCCCCCGTCCCATGTCAGCGGGGATCTCCTGCTCGCCGATCAGGAACACGACGTGAGTAATCTCACCGTCGAGATCAACCCCATCGGCGGCCAGCAAGAGCGGTTCGCCAAGCACTCCCCAGGCCCCAGCCTGCCCGAGCACGTGTGGGGCCTCTGCCATGGCCGGCAAGTTCGCAGCCGGGACCGCAAATCGGAACGCCTGAGTCACGCCATCTCGAAGCCCGTACCCAACCACGTCACCGGCATCATTGATGGCCGTAGCGCTCTGAAGGTCCCATTCTCCAGCCGCCCCCCAAAGCAGTCCATTGAGGTCCAAGACAGCGCCACGTGCATCCCACAGAACAGCGTGCAACGCCCCGATCTCATTCTCGGCCCAGCCGACGGCGCGTCCTTCTGCGTTGACCGCCAGGGCGCAACTGTAGACTCCGCCCAGCCCAGCCAGCTCCTCGGCCTCACCCTCCCGCCAGCGAGTCGCCTTGAGGGCGCCATCCGCGTCAGCACGTTGCCCCACGATGACACCACTGTCGCTGATGTCGTACGCGACGCTTCGATAGGGTGGATTCGGGTCCAGCGGGACCATCTGGCCATCGCGATAGAGAAAGGCCGTGGTGACACTGGTTGCGGTTGCTGACTCACCAACAATCTCCCCGCGCGCATTGATCGCATACGCAACGCTCTGGGCCCCACCCAATGTCCCGAGGTCAAGCCGCTCAACACCCTCCCAGACGCAAGCCTGATACACGATCGCTCCGTCCGGTACCGCAGCGCCGGCACTGCCCACCACGGTGTCCCCGTAGATCGCCCATGCCATGCTCGCCTCAGAGCCTGCCGGCAGGATCGTCCGGGGTTCGGCGGACTCCGTGTCCCAGACAAACGCCTGCGGCTGGCCTGTAGAATCGAACAGATGACCAACGGTCGTTCCCGAGTCACTGACAGCTGTCGCCGTGCCCCTGGCAGTGCCCCCAACGGGAGATGCTGTCCCTACCGGGCTGCGACCGGCAGTAGAGAGCTCTCGGAAAGGATGAACGCTATCGTCGGCCCAACGCTCGAAACCGACCACCGCTCCGGCTGCCGAGATGTCCGTTGCCCTGGACACCACGCCCCCGGGCAAGACTGGCGAAATGGCGTCAAGAACCAGGCCCAAATCCCACCCCACGTCAATGCTTCCCGATGCGAGAACGATTGCGGGGGTTGCGTGGCTTGCCGCATCAAAGCGACTCCCCTCGGCCACGGGATTGGTCAGCCGGTACCCATGTGGAAGGAGAACCTTGACAGCATAGCTGCCCACACTCAGCGCTCGGAAACTATACGCGCCATCCGCATCCGTCACTGTGCTCGGAAGGGGGCCGGCCGGCCCGAGCAACACGAGAGGCAGGGAAGCGAAGGCTGGCTCATCATCGTCGTGCAGACCATCCACGTTAACATCAAACCAGGCCCGGCCATGAATTTCAGCAGTATCGTCACCCGCACCAGCACTTTCCGAACGCTCAACGGCCCCCAGATCAACGTTGGCAATCTGATCCCCATCCGCGTCGAGGGAGCGAATGTAACCGGGGCCCCGCTGATCGTTCTGCATCCCGGCAGCTTCCGAATCTGAACCGGCATCAATGGCGGGACTGCCAGAGGCCAGTTGCCGCGTCTGGGTAGGGCCGCCGTTGTCGGCCAACGGCTCAAGCATAGGGTCGGCACTGATGTTGTTTGTCCCTGCCCAACCTGCAGTGATGGCCGTGTACTGCACGGCTGCTGTGGAACCATCGACGAGAACGAGTTCATCAGGCTCTTCTCCCACCGTATTCCCCCACACGATGGCATTTGCCAGATCGACCGTCGCGGCAGACATCCCGAAAATCCCTCCGCCTTGCGTCTCGGCGCTGTTGTCGGTCACGGTGACGTTGCGAGCGATCAGGGCACCCCCTCGCACCATCAGCCCTCCCCCGCTGGCCGCGCTGTTCCCGTGGATCGTCGTGTTTTGGACAGCGGCCTCTCCCATGTCGAGCCGCAGGCCGCCACCATCCCCGGCGCTAGCAGCGTTCTGATGGAGAAGAGAACGCTCGACGACTGCCGTAGGTACGTACCAGAGCATGATTCCCGCCCCATCCCTGGCGGTGTTGTCTGAGACCAGTGTATCCGCGATCTTGATCCCGGCCATCGAGCAGTAGATCCCCCCACCTGTGAACTGGGCGGAGTTCCCGGTGACCCGACACAGTGACATGTGCACGCCAACCTTGGGCTCGTACCCCGCCGGGGAAGGCGACCTGCTGCCGCCCGTGGTTTGAGTATAACCCCCATCGTCAGGAACCATCTCGACGAAGACACCGCCACCCGTGATTTCAGCCGTGTTGCCTCTGATCTCGCACTCAATCAGATCGGGACTCGCGTCGCGTGCATAGAACCCGCCCCCGAAGCCCAGATCTCCCGCAACAGCGTAGGCGGTGTTCGACTCCAGGACACACCGCCGGATCGTGGGAGAGACACCGTCCTCGCATGCGATCCCCCCGCCGTAACTGTGGCGACCATTTCGGATGGTGATCCCCTCCAACAGGGAATCAGTGGTCTCGCCAGACTCGAAGTGGACACCGCGGGTCCCGTCCTCGCCCCCACAGTCAATGATCGTGCGCTCCGGGAACTCAGGCGAATCGGAACGCACGGTGATCTCCTTCCCTCTGAACGTCAGGTTGACGTTTCCCGGGCCGGTGAACACCGCCGGAGCGACGTCTGTTCCACCGAAAATGACAACGTCGCCTCCGGGCTCGGCCAGATCGATGGCCAGCTGGATAGTCGCGTAGGGCGCGTCCGGCCGTCCCGTCCCGGTGCCGTCGCTGCCGGCGATGCCCACATAGACCACACTGTATTCGAAGGCACCCATGTCCGGGGCCTCAGAACTGTCGGGGTCTGCGTTCGGGGCGCCGGGATCATCGTAACGGGGTCTGTCGTAGCGATCGGTCTGCTGGTAACCGGCAACTGTCGTGAGGGCAGCATCGATGCAAGGCGAGCCGCTCTGCAGGCTGAACTCCAGAGCTGCGGGGTTCATGAAGAGCGGGTCAGCATCGAGGTTCCCGCCCTGGTCAGTCCCAAACGCCGCGTCCCACGCCCCACTGCCTCCGGCCCCATCCACGTTGCAGGTGGTGAAAGAAGCAGTCGCTGCGCCGCCATCCGCCGCAAACTGGGGGCCGATCGTGGAAGCCGTATTGCCCCACAAGATCGAGTTCGCCACCGGGATCGTCCCCCCGCCCTGTGCCCACAGTGCGCCGCCTCGGTCAGCCGTGTTCCCGGCAAGCGTGCAGTTCGTGAGTATCGGCGAGGCAGCAACCGCTGCAAGCCCCCCTCCATCTGTCGCGCTATTCATAGCGAGAAGCGTATTGACCAGGGCAAGGGACCCCGAGTTCACGTCCAGGTTCTCAGCCGCCACTCCGCCGCCGATCGAGGCTGAATTTTCGCGAAAGAGGCAGTTGGCCAACGTCGTCACCCCGGTCCCGGAGTGCCACGACCCGCCGCCGCGAGAATCGGCGGTGTTCCTCAGGAAGCCACAGCGGTCAAGCGAGGGAGATGATCCGGAAGCGCTGACACCCCCGCCGGTTCCCGCTGTTGCATTGTCCACGAACTTGCACTTTCTGAAAAAGGGAGCCCCACCTTCGATGTGAAGCCCGGCTCCGGCGATCAACGACGTGTTGCCGGCAAATTCACAGTGAGCGATAATCGGCGAGCTGTTGAGAAGCAGAGCGCCTCCTCCTCGGTCACTGGTCGGTTCTGTCAAAAGTCCTTGAGACAGAACCGTGCTTGATCTTCCTGCTATTCAGTTCGGTTCTGTCCAGACAAACCTGTTTCCCTGTTTTCTTGACTACTTGAGCTGTTGAGGGAAGAGTGCGGACC